>Ga0207695_10000033_pt1 | contig 507477 bp, 409 predicted proteins | sample KBSC54metaG_FD_184354 | JGI IMG/M metagenome (GOLD analysis project Ga0207695, IMG submission 184354) | Corn rhizosphere microbial communities from Kellogg Biological Station, Michigan, USA - KBS C5-4 metaG (SPAdes) (version 2) | ecosystem: Host-associated > Plants > Roots > Rhizosphere >... | reverse complement strand
AGCAACTAGGCTTTCTCCATCCGTTCCAATTTACGGGCCTTCTGTTGGCAAGCAATGCAGGTTCTGCGGCAAGCCGTTCTAATCGCCAAGCCCGCACCTAACTATTCGGTCAAGTGGACCGCTGCGACGTGCCGCGGTAATCTGACGCTCGCTGTGGCAGCGGCCACTTACCTCAAGCGTTAGTTGGCGATGCGGCAATCACCAGTTCAGCAAGCCCTGCAAGCTGCACTCGCCCTAGTTTGCGTAGCTACCGTGGCGTATTACGCAAGCGGGGTCGATTGGTCCTACGCTTACAAATCGAAGTCGCTGCTTGGGGCGACCTTCACTTTCTGCTGTCTCACCCTGCTCGCGCTATGCCCCTATTCGTTGCTATGGCAACTTCTACGCGCTCAATTTCGTCCTTGGCTAAAACTGCTTTCTTTCGCGCTTGTTGTTGCCCCAACGCCTCTCTTGTTTGCCGTGTGGCGTAACATGGAAGGTTGGTCTTTCTTCCTTGTTCCATTGGTACAGTTTTTAGTTGCATTGTCCTTGCTCTTTCTCGCAGCAAGGTTCAACCATGCGCGCTCAGGAGCGCCAACCTAACTATTCGTTCAAGCGGCCCGCTGCGACGGGTTGCGGTAACATCATGCGGCGGTCAGCAGCGGCCGCTCAACTCAAGCGTTAGGCATCGCTGATGGGGCGAACTTCGAAAACCGCTTTGGTCTTGGCATCTCATGCCATTTGCGTACTTTGTCTTTGCGGCATGTTCGGCCTCCTTCGAGCTTGGCACTACAATCCAACTACGACAATCTTAGTCATTCTTATTGGCTTGCTTTCAAGCATCATTGGTTGGGCTGTTCCGAAATCTTGGCCGGCAAGAATTCCCGCCATCATTTGGTCCGGTCTGTTCGGCGCGTCTGGCATGCTTTACCTGTTCTCGTTGGCGAGCTATGCCTAACTATTCGCTCAAGCGGACTGCCGATGTCGGTCTGCGCTAGACTGCAACGTGTCGCGGCGGCAGCCGCTTAACTCAAGCGTTAGCCGTCATGGGCGTGTCTCAGCAAGAACTTGAAGCAGAAGCTACCCGCGCCACCGAGCTGTTGCGCGGCAAGGTAGTTGCGCATATCACACGGCACCGCGACGCTGAGGTCATAGTGCAATTCACTGACGGTACTCGGCTATTCGTCGATGGTTTGCAAGGTTCCGTCAAATTGTCGGTTACCTAACGAGCCCCGTTCGTTTTGGTCTTGCATCGCCCTTATTCCGCAGCGGTATGGGCATGTCGGCTAACTATTCGGTCAAGTGGACCGCTGCGACGTATCACGGTAACCTGACACCCACTGTGGCAGCGGCCACTTACCTCAAGCGCTAGGCCTACATGTCGGCAGTAGTCACACCCAAACCACCTCGCGAAGTCGTTGTAGCAGCGATTGGTCAATGTAGTTCCATATGTGCTGGCTTCTTGCTCTATGCATTGCTGCAACCCACGCCTAGCCTGCTGGGCCGCGTGCTTGCGTGGGTTCTTACAGCCATGCTGCTGTATTTCTTGTTTCGTGCATTGCTACGAGGCGTCAACTGGGTACGCTGGCTGCTGCTCGTGCTAATCGTCCTTGGCATGCTCGCATTTCCTAGCCGTCTTTCTCAGCCACAGGAGTTGTGGCAAAAGGCTCTATATATCGTCCAGGCCATTGTTCAGGCGGGGGCCACAGCGCTACTTTTCTTACCTGCCTCCCGCCGCTGGTTTTCTCAAGGTAAGCCGGCCTAACTATTCGCTCAAACGGACCGCGGTGACGTGTTGCGGTATCCTGACACTCCTCGCGGCAGCGGCCGCATAGCTCAAGCGTTAGAGCCTCGGTGAAATCATGAAATCTAGTCATTTATTTCTCGGTATGGCAATTCAAGCATTCCTCACGGCAGGTGGCCTCTTGCTCAATGCATTTCCCGTCACATTCGGGCAGCAGTTCGTGGCAGGGCTACTTTTTTTAGCGTGCTTCGGCGCTCTCACCTTATGGCATCAGCGCAAAGACCGGGCCTCAGGAGCTCTAACTTTTCGTTAAACGCGACCGTGACAGGTCGTAGCGATAATCCATGCGCCTCTGCGGCGCTTACCTCAAGCGTTAGGCATCACTTTCACTTTCGGAGAACTCATGGCGCGCAATTCTGCTAAGTTCGCTGTCCTCGCTCTTTTTCTCCTCTGCGTCGCCTGCGCCGCAGAGCCCATTCGCATTGACAGCTTCTCTGATGCATCGGCCGAAGCAAGCTGGAAACGGATGCTGGCGCAATCCAATGACCAAACAAAAAAGAAGCTGCTGGGTGCCCTAATCCAGCTCAATTTCGTTGGCGTCAATAGTGCGTATGAAGTTGCATCAAGCCCGGAGGCCCAGAACCTTTCGATCCTTCGTATCAAAGATAAGGTCGCAGGTCTTACGGCCGATCAAATCGTAGAGCTCGCCAACCGAACATCTACGGTGAAGGTAGAAGTGCACGGTCGGTAAGGCCTAACTATTCGGTCAAGTGGACCGCCGCGACGTGCCGCGGTAACCTGACATTCACTGTGGCAGCGGCCACTTACCTCAAGCGTTAGGGCGCATGGCTATCGATTCGCACGCGTTCAGCTCCGCGCTTCAAAGACATCGCAGGCTCTATTGGCTCGTCGTGGCGTGCTGGCTGTTCCTCTTGCTGTTTCTTCTCGCAGGTTATTTGACAAACTTTAAGGTCGGCACCTCGGGTATTTCGTACTTGGCTACCTTCGTCATTGGTTTTCTCATCTTTTGTGCGCCAATAGTCACAAGCATCATTCTAGGTAGCCAAAGTTGCCCCCAATGCGGCAAATTATTCGTTGCGCACAACTCACTTTGGTCTAAGGGTCACGAATTTCGTACCAAATGCGTTCATTGCGGGTTTGCACTCTTCGCCAATCACAATGCGCCCTAACTATTCGGTCAAGTGGACCGCTGCGATCGGCCAAGGTAATCTGACACTCGCAGTGGCAGCGGCCACTTTCCTCAAGCGTTAGGCATCCCTAGAGGCTTCTCAAATGTCGATCACTATTGCGCTCGAAAGCGACGAAGCGCTTGTTCTATTTGAAGCGCTTGCATCTGGACAACTCACGTCTACCGACGCTCCAGTGCGCAACACATTGTCATCTCTTCATTGCCTTCTTGAGAGCAAGTTAGTTGAGCCATTCAGCCCGCAATACAAAGACCTTCTTCTCTCCGCCCGCGCGTCAGTCGTAGCACGCGGCGGCAGTTGAGTCTGCGCAAGTGATGCCTAACTATTCGGTCAAGTGGACCGCTGCGACGTGCCACGGCAATCTGACACTCACTGAGGCAGCGGCCACTTACCTCAAGCGTTAGGCATCAAATGCGAGGTGATCACATCTTGCCGGTCATCGTACCGCGCTCCTATTTTCAGTACGGCAACTGGCCTGGCTACTACAAACTTCTCAAACATCCGCAACTTGCGGTCACTTGGGCCGAAACAAGCAACCCAGGTTCGATGCTCTACGTCAATTTCGAAGATCACAAACAGCTAGAAGCGTCCGGGCGAAGTGTCCATGACATCGCAATGCATAATCTCAGAACGGCAGGCACGCTCACCACTCACGAAAAGGCAGTGGGCGGCGAGGTTGTTTTTCTGGCCATGATGCATGCTGACGGCCTGGGCACTTCGAGGCTTTTGCTATTGCCTGAGCTGGCTCAGCTCTTTCCTAAAGGCTACGTGTGTGGCATTCCGGAGCGGAGCTGCGGCATAGTCGCGCCGCGCAATCTGCCCGACGAATCGCATTCCCAGATACTTGCAATGGTAAACGGGTGCTACGAGGGCGGCACAACCCCGATGCTTCCCGGCATGTTCGAACCTGATCTATTTCAGGTCGTTGATGCCTAACTATTCGCTCAAGCGGACTGCCGATGTTGCTCTGCGCTAAGATCGTCACGTCCGCGGCAGCGGCCGCTCAGCTCAGGCGTTAGGCGTGCAATGGGAGGTTTATGAAGCACTGGTGTAAACGCCTGAGCTTGTTGGGTAGCCCGATTGCTGTCGTGCTATTCAGCGGCCGCACAATTTCATCTTCTACGTCTGTGGTCCCCGCCAACGACAGCGCTACAGCGAAATGGATGGTCGAGCAAGAAAAAGCTTGGGCTGAAATGGCCTGTGGGGGGAAATCGGTCATTTCCGACTTTGCGGACGACTTTCAAGGAACCTCACCCAAGGGGGTCCGCTATGGCAAGCCAGCGGATGAGCCGCCTGACCCTAAGACACAGTGGTCGACAGATTGCCGCCTCGATAGCGCAGAGGTAAGGTTTTTCACAGCCGACGTAGCGGTCGTTTATGGCGCAGAGTCCAAGACTGTTGCGCTACCAGACTCAAAGCACGAGCGGCGCTGCCTAGTATGGAGCGACACGTGGCTCCGCCGCAAAGAACGGTGGCAAATCATTGCAGTTCAAGACAACCGGATTGAGTGCCCTGCCAAATAGACACACGCCTAACTATTCGCTCAAGCGGACCGCTGCAACAGGTTGCGGTATCCTGACACTCTCGGCGGCCGCGGCCGCTTAGCTCAGCGTTAGGCATTCTTATGAACCATTGGGCCAAAAGGCTACTCCTGCTTTTCACCATAGGCGGTGGCTTTACCGGCATCGTCTTCATTCTTCAGGCTGCAACCCAAGCTGTAATGACACCGGCAAACTTCCTCCTGATCATTGCCTTTTTCTCTTTCTTTTCATTTGGCATCTGGGCTGGTTGGCGGCTTGTCGAAGACGAGCCCTCTGGTATTGTTCTAGTCAAATGGTATGCCGCCCTGCAAATGCCTTACTTGTCTTCGCCACTCCTGGGTTTTGGGCTATTGAGTGCACTAGGTTTGCGCCTGGGGATCGGTTCTGGCGGTTTCACATTTACCTATCGGCTCGGTAGTGAGGCATGGTTATCGCTCGGCCAAGGGGCCCCTTGGGGTATATCAATCAATGTGGTCGCCGTAGCCCTATTTATCTTGTGCAGCAGGAGTATTCCGAGCACAACGCAAGCGCATAGTTTCCCAACCGATGCCTAACTATTCGGTCAAATGGACCGCTGCGATGTCGCGCGGTAATCTGACGCTCACTGTGGCAGCGGCCACTTACCTCAAGCGTTAGGCCACATGAGCGAAGTTCTCGGTCATCTTATCGGCATGGCCCTTCTCGCCGCCGAAGCTGACGACGAATCGGCAGGCCTTGAATTCACAGGCTGCTCGTTCTCTGCGTACTCAAAATATGTTTCTTCGCGGCCCCTTCGCAGCCTCATTGGCCTTACGGTCCAGTCCGTTTCCCACACTCCAGAGGAGTCTTTGGCTATCAACTTCTCAACCGGCGAGCGCTTTTCAGTTTCGCTGGCGCCCCGAGACTACGTTGGCCCTGAGGCGTTTTGTGCTCGTTTCGCCAGCGGCTCTTGGGTCGTCGAGTAATATGTTGCCTAACTATCCGCTCAAGCAGACCGCTGTGGCAGGTTGCGGTATTCTGATGCTCACTGCGGCAGCGGCCGCTTAACTCAAGCGTTAGGGCTTACTCATGCGCTTCCTTGCCAAAGTGCTCGCGTGTCTACTTTTACTGTCTTCGACCTACGTATTGGCAGGAGGGGGTGGAGATCCGGCGGGCCTATCTCAAGATGAAGCCACAGCAATCGCCAATAAATTCTTCGCGGAAAAAATCCGAATGGAGGGGGCCGTGACGACGCCACATCTCGAGGGAGACTTTTGGGCGTTTCCGTTGAAGGTCGGTTATGCGGGCTCCCTTGTGCGCGAACCACTGCTAGTCAATCGTTTCACCGGTAAGGCAACTTGGGCGGGCCTTGCAGAAAGTAAACCCTAACTATTCGCTTAAGCGGACCGCCGCGACGGGTTGCGGTATCCTGACATCTCTCGCGGCAGCGGCTGCTTAGCTCAAGCGTTATGCCTGTGTATCAGCTCGTACTTCAATTCGAAGAGCTAGATTTCGATACGCTCACCGAGATCGAAGATGCCCTCATAGAAGCATTAGCATCGTCTGCCGAGGTCGATGGACATGATATTGGTAGCGGCGAGGCAAATATCTTCATTGTCACTACCAAGCCTGAAGAAACCTTCGAGAGGGTACGTGAACTCCTGGCAGCCAACCCTTCATCGCCCAACTACCGAGCTGCCTATCGTCCAGTCACTAGCGAGCAATTCATGGCGCTTTGGCCGCCAGGTCTCTCTCGGTTTCGGTCGCGTGAGCGCGCACAGGCCTAACTATTCGCTCAAGCGGACCGCAGCGACGTGTTGCGGTATCCTGATGTTCCTCGCGGCCGCGGCCGCTTACCTCAAGCGTTAGCCCTTATCATGAAAGCCCTTGGGCGGCCACTTCAATTTGCTTGCTTTGCTTGTCGCAAAAGCTTCAAACGCCCTCAGATGTCGGGAAGCGTGAATCGCTTCATGCTCTCAGAGCAACAAGCAGCGCAGCAACGCGAGGCTAACGAGCTCAATATACGGTCCTACAAATGTCCAGACTGTGGCGGCAGGGCTCATTTCATGGGCATAGACTTCAAGGCTCCTAAAAAGTCGGACGCGAAAGCCTGGCTTGAGGTCAAAGAGTTTATCCAATCCGGCAGGGTCTACTACCGCGGTTCGCAAAGCTCGGTCGTTGAGGCCTAACCATTCGCTCAAGCGGACCGCGGTGACGTGTTGCGGTATCCTGACACTCCTCGCGGCGGGGGGCCGCTTAGCTCAAGCGTTAGCTGCCATGTACACGTCCAGCCCGATTGTGTTGCGAACTCTGATCGCTGGCTCTGTACGTGGCTTACTACAACCAGCGCTATTGAGTTTGGTGTTCGCGGTAGTTGTCGTCCCATTATTCTTCTTTCTCGGCCGCGGTTGGGGCCTCGGCCTCGGGCTCAGCGCAATTCCACTCATAGTGGGCGGCGCCGTATCAGGCCCGTTATGTGTCACTAGCCTTCGGTCAAAATTGGCTATTCCTTTGTTCTCGCGCCAAACGTTGCTTGCAAGTGCATTTGGCGCAATGTGGGCCTGCGCTTGGGTTGTTCCATACAACTTGCTCATCTACAGCCGGCAGCAAATGTTTCTGCCATTCTCTGAAAATCTCGCCGCCGTGGCAGTGGCATCAGGTATCGGCTTCTGCATGTCCTTGCTGCGCTGCGGCTAACTATTCGGTCAAGTGGACCGCTGCGACGGGCCAAGGTAATCTGACATTCTCTGCGGCGGCAGCCGCTTACCTCAAGCATTAGGCACCAATGGGGAGTCAAATGGAATTGAACTGGAAACGTGGTCTCACACGGCTGTATTTCGTCTTTTGGGGCCTTTGGATTGTGTTTATTGCTATTCGGGCTGCGGCCGTTACACCTCAAATAGTCTTCGGCTCTATTCCCAGTGCCGCTATTTTTTCATTCATCGCAGTAGGGCTTGTCTTTCCTGCCGCCCTTTTTCTAGCGCTTCGATGGGCTGCGAAAGGTTTTTGGGGTAGTGACGCCTAACTGCTCGCTCAAACGGACCGCTGAGACGGGTTGCGGTATCCTGCCATCCCTCGCGGCAGCAGACACTTAGCTCAAGCGATAGCCTTCAGGAGTCGTCGAGGTGCGTCGTCAAATCACTGCCGAGGAACTAGCAGCGCTCTATCAAGGCACGGGCGCGTGCATTTGGGACATCCAGTTTCTGGAAGATGCACTTCATACGTTCTTGACTCTGAAGATTGAAATTCGAAGTGTTGGCGCCGTGAACCAACAGGAGGCCCTGCAGCACTTGGCCAAGCATCGACGTGCAACACTCGGAACCTCGATCCGAACGGCGGAAAGTCATAGTGCCTTGCCGGCAGGCGCCATGGATTCACTTCGTGAGCTTAAAGAAGATCGAGATTGGCTAGTTCATCGCTCCTTGAATGAGCACGGGGCTAGCCTTTATACCGATGAGGGAAGGGCCTACGTCTTTCAGCGTCTCCAAGGCATTCGGGAACGCTGTGTATCTGTGAAGGGTGAAATTGTGAAAGAGCTTGAAGGATTCTGCGTCGCAGCCGGGATCTCCCTAGAGCAAGTGAATGAAACGGCAACGAGAGAGGTCTCGGCCTTACGTGGTGAAGGCTAACTATTCGCTCAATCGGACCGCTGCGAGGTGGTTCGGTATTTGGGGCCTTTTTGTTTGGTAATCGCGTTTTTTGTCGATGTGGACGAGTTACCGCGCGAAGCACCCATTGCGCTCGCACTGCGCAAGCTTTTCCTTCCAACCGCGCCGGCACTCCCACTGATCCTTCTCGTGTGACTCGTCGAAAGTCTGCCATCGCATGTTGCTTGGCTCGTCATGGCCGCCGACACGGTGCGTCGACGTAGCCGAGTTGCCGCATTGCCACCAACCGGATATGGCCATCCAGCAAGATGTGCAGACCGCTGGTCTTATCGACCCTGCCAATACTCAAGGGTTCGATCAGCCCGGCGATCTCGGATTCGTGCAGTCCGTCATCGACGAACCAACGATAGATCTGATTGACCGTAGCCACTTCTTCATCGGGCCCTGGTACGCGAAAACAAACCCGGTACTGACATGCGTGGCAGTTTCAGCCATCTATCACATCCAAATGTTCTCCGAGAACGATGCGTAGGCGAGCAGATGACGGCGGCCTTGAAAAGAAAAAGGCCGCCCTACGGCGGCCCCTTCTCCAATGCTGCTCGCCAGCTGGTGGGCTCAGGCGCTCGCTTCGACTTGGTCGAGGCTGGTTTTGTCGCCCTTCGGCCGCGGCGCATCGAGCACATTGCCGGTGACGAGGTAGTAGATCGATTCGGCGATGTTGGTGACGTGGTCGCCGATGCGCTCGACGTTCTTGGCGATGAACATCAGGTGCGCGCCGATCGCCACATGCTGTGGGTCGGCTTTCATGTAGTCGATCAGGCGGCGCGAGATGCCGGTGTAGGTGTCGTCGATCTGCTCGTCGCAGGCCCACACGGTGATCGCTTTTTCCTGATTGCGCTCGGTGAACGCGGTGACGACGTCGGCGAGCTGTTTCTTCGCCAGTTCGCCGAGTTCGCTGATTTCGATCAGCCAAGGCTCGGGCGAGTGCGAACCGAGCGCAATCACGCGCTTGCAGACGTTCGCGGAGAAATCGCAGATGCGTTCGAGTTCGACGACGATGCGCAGCGTCGAGATCACCTCGCGGAAATCGCGCGCGATCGGTTGGCGCAGTGCGAGCACGCGGATCGCGCGCGCTTCGATGTCGCGCTCGAGGGCGTCGACGTCGATGTCGTCGCGGATCACTCGTGCTGCCGCTTCCACGTCGCGCGTGCGCAGCGCCTTCATCGTCGCGGCGAACTGGATTTGCGCCGATTCGCCCATGCGCGCGATCGCCGCGTTGAGCTGGGAAAGTTCGTCGTCGAAACTTTTTACAATGTGCTCGGACATAGGTTAGCCGTACCGTCCCGTGATGTAGTCTTCGGTCATCTTCTTCGTCGGATTCTCGAAGATCGTGGTCGTGTCGCCGAATTCGATCAGTTCGCCCAGATACATGAACGCAGTGTAGTCGGAGACGCGCGAGGCCTGTTGCATATTGTGCGTGACGATCGCGATCGTGTAGCGCTCTTTCAGTTCTTCGACGAGTTGTTCGATCTTGCCGGTCGCAATCGGATCGAGCGCCGAGGTTGGTTCGTCGAGCAGGATCACTTCCGGCTTCAGCGCGATCGCGCGCGCGATGCACAGGCGCTGCTGCTGGCCGCCGGAGAGGCCGAGCGCGCTTTGGTGCAGTTTGGATTTCGCTTCTTCCCACAGCGCGCCTTGGCGCAGCGCTTCCTCGACGCGCACGTCCATGTCGGCCTTCGACAGCCGCTCGTAGTGGCGGATCGCGTAGGCGACGTTGTCGTAAATCGACATCGGGAACGGCACGGGCTTTTGGAACACCATGCCGACCTTGCTGCGCAGGCGGTTGAGCGGGTACTTCGGATCGAGGATGTTGTCGCCGTCGAGCAGCACCTGGCCCTTGGCTTCGAGCTTCGGATAAATCGAATAGATGCGGTTGAAGATGCGCAACAGCGTCGACTTGCCGCAGCCCGACGGGCCGATCAGCGCGGTGACTTTCTTTTCCGCGATGTCGAGGCTGACGTTCTTCAGCGCATGGAACTTGTCGTAGTAGAAATCCAGGCCGCGCGCGGACATCTTCGGCGCCGCCGCAACGGATGCTTTATCGGTACCGGGCGGCGGCGTGATCAGCGAAACACTGCCTGCCGTTGCGAGAGGGAGGTTCGGATTAGTCATTGGACACCTTGTTGCGCAAAAGAATCGCGCGCGAGATGAGGCTTAGCGCGAGCACGAACAGCGTGACGATCAGCGCGCCGGCCCAGGCCAGCGATTTCCAGCCCGCATCGGCGCTCATCGCGAACTTGTAGATCACGACCGGCGCCGAGGCCATCGGCTGGCCGATGTTCGTGCTCCAGAACTGGTTGTCGAACGCGGTGAACAGCAGCGGCGCTGTCTCTCCGGAGATGCGCGCCAGCGCGAGCAGCACGCCGGTGACGATGCCGGGCAGGGCGGCGCGGTAGAGAACCTGCATCGTCACCTTCCACTGCGGTACGCCGAGCGAGAGACCGGCTTCGCGCATCGCGCTTGGTACGAGCTTGAGCATCTCGTCGGTCGTGCGCACGACCACCGGCAACACGATCAGCGCCAGCGCGAGCGAGCCGGAAAGTGCCGAGTAGTGGCCGACCTGTTTGACGACCACCGTGTAGACGAACATGCCGAGCACGATCGACGGCGCGGACAGCAGAATGTCGTTGAAGAAGCGGATCGCCTCGCCGAGGCGCGATTTCTTCGCGTACTCGGCGAGAAAGGTTCCCGCGGCGACGCCGATCGGCGCGCCGATCAGAATCGCGAGCAGGCAGATGATCGCGCTGCCGGCGAAGGCGTTGAGCAGGCCGCCCTCATCACCCGGCGGCGGCGTCATCATCGTGAACAGCTTGCCGTTAAACGCCGCGAAGCCGTTCCAGAACGTCGTGATCAGGATCCACGCCAGCCAGAACAGGCCGAAGCCGGTCGACAGCAAGGCGAAGGTGAGGCCGACGGCGTTGAAAATGCGGCGGCGGAAGTAGAGGCGATCGGCGACGGCGGCGCGTTTTTCCGCCTCGATGCGATGGGCTTCGTCGCGGTCGGGTTGCGCGCTCATACCTTGCCCTCGCGTTTTTCCATTTGCCGCAGCATCAGCTTCGCGATCATGAGCACGATGAAGGTGACGACGAACAGCAGGAAGGCCAGCGCGATCAGCGAGGAGCGGAAGATGTCCGAATCCGCTTCGGCGAATTCGTTGGCGATCGTCGCCGCGATCGAGTTGCCCGGCTCGAGTAGCGACAGTGACAGGCGATGCACGTTGCCGAGGACGAAGGTCACCGCCATCGTCTCGCCGAGCGCGCGGCCGAGGCCCAGAAAGACGCCGCCGATGACCGCGGTGCGGGTGTACGGAAGCACGATGTCCCAGGCCACCTCCCACGTCGTCGAGCCGAGCGCGTAGGCCGATTCCTTGAGCCGCGTCGGCACGGTGAGGAACACTTCGCGCATCACCGAGGAAATGAACGGGATCACCATGATTGCGAGCACGATGCCCGCAGTCAGCATGCCCAGACCCATCGGCGGGCCGCGGAACAGCGCGCCCAGGACCGGCAGCTCGCCGAGATGGTCGTTGAGCCAGGGAATGACGTACTTCCCCATGATCGGCACGAAGACGAACAGGCCCCACATGCCGTAGATGATCGAGGGAATGCCCGCCAGCAATTCGATGGCGGAGCTGACCGGCCCGCGCAGCCAGGTCGGCGCGACTTCGGTCAGGTAGAGCGCGATGCCGAAGCTGACCGGCACCGCGATAAGCAAGGCGATGGCCGCCGTCACCAGTGTGCCGTAGACCGGCGCGAGCGCGCCGAACTGCTTGCCGACCGTATCCCAGTCGGACGAAACGAGAAACTTGAAGCCGAACGTGGCGAACGCCTCGCGGCCGCCCCACAGCGTGGTGAACGCAATGCCGGCCAGGGTGATGAGGACGAAGATACCGGCGCCGGCGACAATGCGCCGGAACAAGCGGTCGGCAAAGCCGTCGCGCCGCGCACGCGCTTCGTCGGTCTGGGGGACGGTCAGGGATTCGGCACTCGCGGCCATGGTCGATTCCGAGAAACTTTTTTGCCGCTATCGAAAAAGAAAAACGCCCCTCCCGAACAAAGCACGAGAGGGGCGGGGGAGGGAGATTACAGTTTGACTTCCGCCTTCCAGTAAGCCTCGATCTGCTGAACGAGAGCGGCCGGCAGCGGCACGTAGTCGAGTGCTTCGGCAGCTTTGCCGCCTTCGGTGTAGGCGTACTTGAAGAAGTCGACGACAGCCTTAGAGTGCGAGGCATCCTTCGGCGTCTTGTAGATCAGCGCGAACGCGGTCGCGGTGATCGGCCAGGAGTCGTCGCCCGGGGCGTTCGTGATCACGAGCTGGAAGTCCTTGGCGCTCTTCCAATCCGCGTGCGAGGCGGCAGCGGCGAAGCTGGCGAGGTTCGGCGTGATGAACTTGCCGGCCGAGTTCTGCAGCTGCGTGTAGGCCATCTTGTTCTGCAGCGCGTAGGCGAGTTCGACGTAACCGATCGAGCCGTTGATCTGCTGCACGTAGGCGGCGACGCCCGCGTTGCCCTTGCCGCCGACGCCGACCGGCCATTGCACCGTGGTGCCTTCGCCGATCTTTTCCTTCCAATCACCGCTGACCTTGGACAGATAATTGGTGTAGTTGAACGTCGTGCCCGAACCGTCCGAACGGTAGACGGCCTGGATCGCCACATCCGGCAGCTTCACGCCGGCATTGTTCGCGGCGAGCGCCGGATCGTTCCACTTCTTGATCTTGCCGAGATAGATATCGCCGAGCTGGGCGCCCGTGAGCTTGATCTCGCCGGCCTTGACGCCTTCGATGTTGACCACCGGCACGACGCCGCCGATCACGATCGGGAACTGGCCCAGACCCGCGGCCGAGAGCTCGTCCGGCGACAGCGGCTTATCCGAGGCGCCGAAGTCGATCGTCGCAGCCTTGATCTGGGCGATGCCCGCGCCCGAACCACCGCCGCCGTAGTTGATGTGGTTGCCGGTCTTCTCGGCGTAGGTCGCCGACCACTTTGTGATGATCGGCTGCACAAAGGTGGAGCCCGCGCCGGTGACATCGACGGCCTGGGCCGAGCCCGCGAACAGCGTGGCGGCGACGGCAAAGGCCGTCAGCGAATGACGAATGCTATGGAACATGAATACCTCCGTAGGTGGAAAACTTGCGGAGGCGCGGACGACGTACCCCGCGCCGCTCCTTACGCTGGCGCAGGCTACGCGGGGAATTTGAAACTTTTATGACAAAGGCCGGGGGTCGGGAATAGGGAATCGGGAATCGTTTAAGAATCAGCAGATTGAAGGCGGCTACAGAAAGGGAGGGATGCCGGATATCTCTCCGATTCCCCGTTCCCGACCGCCAATTCCCGGTTTTCGTAACAAAACGGTAAACTTGCCGCCTGTTTCACAAGGACGAGCACGTCATGTTTTCACTGCAGACCATTTTCGGTAAGGGCGACAAGTTTTACGGCCTGCTCGAGGCGAGCGCCGACGCCGCCCGCCAGAGCGCCCGCGCCCTGATCGCCCTGGCCAAGCAGAAGACGCCCAATCCCTCGCTCGACGAATTTCGCCTCGCCCGCCGGCGCGAGAAGCAGCTCTTCAACGACATCAGCGCCGAGCTGGTCAATACTTTCGTCACCGCGCTCGAGCGCGAGGACATCGAGGCGCTCTCCGCGGCGCTGTACAAGATTCCGAAGAACGTCGAGAAATTCGCCGAACGCTACGCGCTGTTCGCCGGCCAGCTCATGGATGTCGATTTCACCTCGCGCGCGGTCATGTTGGAAAAGGGTTGCGAAGTGATCGCCGAGATGGTTGGGCTGCTGCGCAAGGGTATGCCGCTCGACAAGATGAAAGAACTCAACGACCGCATGCAGGCGATCGAGGGCGAAGCGGACCGGCTCATTCTCGACCTCTACCGCGACCTGTTCACCAAGGAAAACGACACGGCGCGCCTGCTGCTGCGCAAAGACCTGTTCGAGATGCTCGAAAAGGCCATCGACCGCTGCCGCGACGCGGGCAACGTGATTTACGCGATTGCGCTGAAGAATTCTTAAGGACAGGGGCCTGCGCGTGACTCTGACGCTCGTTTTCGCCGTCGTCCTCGTCGCCCTCGTTTTCGAGTACATCAACGGTTTTCACGATACGGCGAACTCGATCGCGACCGTGGTCGCGACCAAAGTGCTGAGCCCCGGCCAAGCCGTGCTGCTCGCGGCCGCGACCAATCTGATCGGCGCACTCTGGGGCACCGCCGTGGCGAAGACAATTTCGTCGGGCTTGATCGACTCCAACATCGTCAACGTGACGCCGGAGTTACTGATCTGCGCGCTGCTCGGCGCGACGATCTGGGACCTGATCACTTGGTGGTGGGGCCTGCCGTCCAGTTCCTCGCACGCGCTCGTAGGCGGCCTCTGCGGCGCGGCGCTCGCCGGTGCGCACAACAATTGGAGTGCGTTGATCTGGAATCAGGCCGGCACGCACTGGTGGGACGGCAAGGGACTCTGGCCGAAGGTGATCCTGCCGATGATCACCTCGCCGCTCGCCGGTTTCGTGCTCGGCGTCACGGTCATGGGCCTGCTGTTCGCGCTGATCTCCTGGCTCGGCGCGCGCGCGAGCCCGGCGATCAACCAGTTCGGCCGGCCGCGTTTCGTCAACGCGTTCTTCGGCAAGGCGCAGATCTTTTCGGCCAGCGCGATGGGCCTCTCGCACGGCATGAACGATGCGCAGAAGACGATGGGCATCATCGCGCTCGCGCTCGCTGGCGCGACGAGCGCGGGCTCGCTCGATCAGCTGCCGTGGTTCCTGCACTTTATGCGCATCGAGCAGGATGCGTCGAAGTCGTTCGAGATCGCCCTGTGGATCAAGATCGTCTGCGCGCTGACCATGGCCGCGGGCACCGCGGCGGGCGGCTGGCGCATCATCAAGACGCTGGGTCACAAGATGGTCAAGCTGCATCCGATCAACGGCTTTGCCGCCGAAACCAGTTCGGCGGCGGTGATCATCGCCGCGTCCACCGTCGGCATCCCGGTGTCGACCACGCACAACATCTCGGCCGCGATCATGGGCGTCGGCGTGGCCAAGCATCCGAACGCGATCAAGTGGACGGTCGTCGAGCGCATGGTCTGGGCCTGGCTGCTGACGATTCCGATTGCGGGCGTGATCGCCTACGTGCTCGTGCACCTCGTTGACGCGGTCTTTGCGTAACGACGCGATTCGCCGCGCCGCCGCGAAATATTTCGCGTGTTCCGCTTTGCGATGATTACGGCGTCGCAGCGATCGTCGTTTGTGCCTGCCCGCGCAGATACTGCCCGGTGTGATAGCTGCGATATTTGCAGATATCGAAATTCTTTTGGATCAGTACGCGGCCGTTGCTGAACTCGGTGCGCAGATCGCGCAGGCAGCCGTTATCGTCGCGAATCGCGAGCGTGGTCGAATCGCCGCCGCCGTGCAGCGGCTGGTCGCCGAAAGGCAATGCATGGAATCGATTGCTGCCGACCGGAGCCACCGAGAATGCGACGATGCTGTTTTTTGCCGTGTTGACCAGATCGAGATAGTGAGTCGTTTCCGCCGCGCCCACGTTAGCGGCGGCGAAGAGCAGCACGAGAAGGGCAAGGGTGCGCATAGAGAGTCTCCGTCGTTTCGCAGGGGAACCGGAGCACGGCCGTCGCCGAACCTTTGGGAGGAATCGAGACCGCCGACCGCACCCCGGTTGCGCAGAATCCTCGTGCGCGCCGCCGTCGGCCGCCATCGATTTGGGACGAATCGTTGCCGCCGACGGACGAATCGCAATCCGATGCAACCATTCTTCCCGTGATCTCATCTCACGCGTACGATGAGCGACGACACCTTGTCATGGGATTTGCCGGACGTGGAAGACCGCCTCGGTTTTCGCGACATCGCGCTACGCTGCGTCGGCTATGCCTGCGCGTGGTTCGCGCTCGTCACGCTGTTCGCGGCGATCGGTTACGTCACGGATTGGCTGCAGGGCCATACCTGGCGTTTCGACACCTACCTGACCTGGTCGTTCATCCAGTGGACCTCGCTCGCGATGCTGTTGCCCGTGGCGTTGTGGCTGGCGCCGCATGAGCCGATCGAAGCGCCGCACCGCTGGCGCCTGCTCTGGGCGAACTTCGGCCACAGCCTCGTCTTCGCTCTGGCTGCGGTCACGCTCGGCGTGATATTCACGAACATCATGATGCCGAACGTGGATATCCGCGAGCAGTTCATCCAATTTCTGAGCAAGCATGCGGCGGCGGATTTTCTCGCCTACTGGCTGCTCGTCGGCGTGCGCCAAGCCATGCACTTCCATCGCGAACGCACGCGCCGCGAAGTGCAGGCGAGCCGGCTCGTTGCGCAGTTGGCGCAGTCCCGTTTGCAGTTGCTCAAGATGCAATTGCACCCGCACTTCGTCTTCAACACACTGCACGCGGCGGCGACACTGACGCGTGAGGACGCTGCCGCCGCCGAAGACATGCTGCTGCGTCTGGCCGAACTGTTGCGCACCTATCTCGACGACGAGCGACAGGAAATCTCGCTGCGCGAGGAACTCGATCTGATCGAACTCTATCTCGGCATTCAGCGCGTACGCTTCAAGGACCGCCTGACCACGCGCGTCGACATCGATCCGGAGCTGCTGGACTGCGCCGTGCCGAGCCTGATCCTGCAGCCGATCGTCGAAAACGCGATCGGCCACGGCATCGGCAAGCAGGTCGGAGCGGATTGCGTTGAGATTGATTGCTATCGCGTCCCGGGCAAACTCTGCATCGACGTACGCAATCGCAACAGCACGTTGATCGCGTCGCCGGAAAGTTTGTTTCAGCGCGGCATCGGCCTGTCCAATTCGCGCCTGCGCTTGAACGAGTTGTATGGCAGCGCGGGCGTGATCAGCCTTAGCGAAATGACGCCGCGCGGTGTGATCTGCCGCATCGCTTTGCCGTTGAAGCCCCTCGCCACCGCCACTGGGCCGCGTGTGGCGAGAGCGGCTTAGGTATGGGCCGCATCCGGGCGCTGGTCGTCGACGATGAACCGATTGCGCGCCTCGCGATCGTGCGTTTGCTCAAGGAGGACGCCGACGTCGATCGCGTCGACGAATGCGGCGACGGGGCGAGCGCGCTGAAGGCGATCCGCCAATCGGCGCCTGATCTGGTCTTCCTCGATATTCAAATGCCGGCGATGACCGGTATCGACGTCGCCGCACAGATCGGTCCAGAGCGCCTGCCGGCGACCGTGTTCGTCACCGCGTACGAACGCTACGCGGTGCGCGCGTTCGAGGCGAATGCGGTGGATTACCTCATCAAGCCGTTCAGCCGCGAACGCTTCCTCGTCACGCTTGCGCGCGCGAAGCGGCGTCTGGCCTCGAGCGAGGGCGCGTTGGAACAGGCCGCGTCGGCACAGGTGCTGCGTGCGCTCAACGAACTGCGCCGCGAACAGGACTACCTCGAGCGCATTCCTGTGCCGGTGGACGAGCATCTGGTCTTCGTCGACGTACGCGACATCGACTGGATCGAGGCGAACCGCAACATCGCGCGCCTGCACGTGGGCAAGCAGGTGCATGAGCTGCGCGAGACGATGACGGCGTTGGAGTCGCGCCTGAATCCCAAGCACTTCGCGCGCGTGCATCGCTCAGCGATCGTCAACGTGAGCCGGATCAAGGCGATCCATCCCTGGTTCAATGGTCACCATGTGCTCGTGTTGACCACGGGGCAGCAGCTGCGCATGAGTCGCTATCAGCACGAAACGTTTCTGAAACTCACCGGCCGCCGCGTCGGCTGACCGGCGGTGCCGTCACAACGCGTCGCCGCCCTGCGAAATCACCTGTTCGAGTTTGTCGCCGAGCGGCCCGAGTTCGGCGATGAGGCGGTCGATTTCTTTCGAGTTGAGCAGCTCGTACGGGCGGTTCTCGCACAAGTGCAGATACGGCGATCCATCAAGGTCGCTGACGGCGAGAAAGCCCATGCGCTGTTCCCAGTTGAAGCGCAGACAGCGGCGCGCGTCCATGCCGGTCAACGGGCCGATCGGGGTCGATACGCGCAGGTAGATGCGCCCGGCCTCGTCGTTGAGCTCGGCGAGATACACGCCCTGATGACGCTGACCGTGTTCGAGCGAAAGATCGAAGCAGATCAGGTAAGGATCATTGATCCGCAACGGATGTTTCGCCGCAATGTAGGCGCGGATTTCCTCGAACGAATGCATCGAATCTCTCCCAATATGAAGCAATATGCTACCGTGCCGCGGCAGCGAAGTGGAGCGTATGGCGAAAGCGAAGTCCGAAACAGCGAAAGTTTCCGCCGCCGGGATCAAGCCGGAGCACGCCGCGATCGTGCGCACGATCGCCGCGATACCGCGCGGCCGCGTCGCCAGCTATGGCGAGATCGCCGCACGCGCGGGCTTGCCGCGGCATGCGCGTTTGGTCGGACGTGTGCTCGGCGACGCCGGAGCGGAGGCGAGGCTGCCCTGGCATCGCGTGCTACGCTCCGACGGCCGTTTCGCATTCAAACCAGGCAGCCGCGCCTTTCGCGAACAGCGTGCGCGCCTGATCGACGAAGGCGTCGTCGTCAAGGCCGGGCGAGTCGACCTTGCTTTGTTCGGCTGGCAACGCAATCTCGATGCCGAGATCTGGCGATTCTGAGCCCACGACTGGACAACAATTCATTCCGATGCAAAACATTCCTCCCATCACCCGCGTGCTGCTGATCGCCAACGTGCTGGTCTTCCTGTTGCAGCAGGTCGCCGGCGATTACCTGATCGCGAGATTTGCACTCTGGCCGCTCGACAGTTCGCGTCTGTTCGACCTCGGCGGCGGCGATGTGCTGCGCGTCGCCTTCGAACCCTGGCAACTGGTCAGCTATGGATTTCTCCACGGCGGCTTTCCACACATTGCATTCAACATGCTCGCGCTGTGGATGTTCGGCGGGCCGGTCGAACAGGCGCTCGGATCGCGTAGGTATACTTTTTTCTATTTCGTCTGCGTGATCGGCGCGGCGCTGGCGCAGTTGGCGACGATCCACTTCTTCAAGCCCGACGATTTCTATCCGACGCTCGGCGCATCGGGCGGCGTGTTCGGTCTACTGCTCGCCTACGCGATGATTTATCCGACCGCGCGCATCATCATGATTTTCTTTCCCGTGCCGATTCCGGCGCCGATCGCGGTGATCGGTTACATGGCCGTCGAACTCGTGCTCGGTGTCACCGGCACGCAGGAGGGCGTGGCACACTTCGCCCATCTCGGCGGCGCGGCGGCGGGCTTCGTGCTGCTGCGTTATTGGCGCGCGCAGGCCTTGCGTCGACGCGACTGAGGTCGAGGAAAATCGTCCTATCGATATATCCGCACGCGGGGAAATTACGTGCCGCTGCGATGAGTTGTTAGGTAATCGTTAGACGTGCGCGCATCGCTATTTTTCGTGCGCGGAAACGCATGCGCCTGCAGAAAAAAACGTGTATGGTGCCGGAGCGCCGGGTCGTGAGACCCTCGTCGCATTATCCAACCAGGGCAGGAGGAGATATCGATCATGAGCAACGATCCGAAAGCTGATTTTTCCGACGTGCAGAGCGATTTGAAGGTCACCACGACGCCGTCACCGGCGACGGCATCGACCGGAAACGCAGCCGCGTCTAGCCAGACCTACACCGTGGTCGGCGGCGACAGCTTGTCGAAGATTGCCAAGAAGTTCTACGGCGACGCCAATCAGTGGAAGAAGATCTTCGACGCCAACACCGACAAGATCAAGAACCCCGATTTGATTCACCCGGGGCAAGTGCTGACCATTCCCGCCGCGCCCGCCTCGGGCAAGTCGACGGCCTGATCGCACGCATGCGCGGCGAACCTTGAACTCCTACAGCAGAAGAAGAGGACACACATGAACAAGTTCAGCAAACGCATTCCGTTGACGATCGTTCTGGCCGGCGCTTTTGCCCTAAGCGCCTGCAACAAGCCGGCTCCGGCACCCGCGCCGGCCCCGGCGCCCGCACCGGCCGCGCCAGCACCTGCGCCTGCGCCGGCTCCCACGCCGCCGCCCGCGCCGGCGACACAGGTCAACTCCGTCGTGCTCGGCAACGCGGTCGATGCAACCGGCAAGATTTCTTCGCCGATCGGCACGTTCGGCACGAAGGACACGATCTACGCGACGGTGACGGTGGCGACGACGGTGCCGAACGTGGCGCTCGGCATGCGCTGGAAGTTCCAGGACGGCCAGACCGTGGCCGACAACGCGAAGACGGTCGCGGCGCCGGGCGTGAGCACGGTCGACGACAAGCTGACCAAGCCGTCGGGCTGGCCGGTCGGCAACTACACGCTCGAAGTCACTTCGGACGGCAAGACGCTGTCGACCACCTCGTTCCAGGTCAAGTAAGTTCTCGAAACATCGATGGAATGAAAAAGGGCGCGGATTTCCGCGCCCTTTTTTATTTCGTGAAATATTCGCCGGCAGCAGGAGCCAGCGAAACGATCACCAGATTTTCACCTGCGTTTCGCTCGCGCGCACCATCGTGTCTCCCGCCTTACATGAAAACGCTCCGGCGAACGCGGGCATGTTCGACGGTGCAGCGATCGCGCGGAACTGGCCTGGCGCATGCGGGTCGGTGTTGAGGTTGACCTTCGCCGTCGCCGGCAACGTGTTCGTGCGCCACAGCCGCGCAAAGTTGAGGAAGAAGCGTTGGTCCTGGGTGAAGCCATCGATCTTCGATTTCGCTTCGCCCGGATTCTTCTTCAATGCCATCTGCAGCGCGTCGTAGGCGACGTTGAGACCGCCGAGGTCGGCGATGTTCTCGCCGAGCGTGAGCTTGCCCTTCACGTGCAGGTCTTCGAGCGCGACGTAATTGTCGAACTGGGCGACCAGTTTGTCGGCGCGGTCGGTGAATTTCTTGCGGTCGTCCTCGGTCCACCAGTTGCTGTTGTTGCCCTGCGCGTCGAACTGGCTGCCCTTGTCGTCGAAACCGTGCGTGATCTCGTGCCCGATCACTGCGCCAATGCCGCCGTAGTTCAGCGCGTCGTCGGCCTTTGCGTCGAAGTAGGGCGGCTGCAGGATCGCCGCGGGGAAGGTGATCTCGTTCTTCAGCGGGTTGTACGAAGCGTTCACCGTCTGCGGCGTCATGCCCCATTCGGTTTTGTCGACCGGTTTGCCGACGCGGCCCATGCGCCAGTCGTGATTGAATTTGTCCGCGGCGATCGCGTTATCGAGATAACTCGTGCGTGAGATCGACAGCCCTGTCCAATCGCGCCACTTCTCGGGATAGCCGATCTTCGGTGTGAACGTGGACAGTTTCTCCAGCGCTTTCGTCTTGGTCGCCTCACTCATCCAGTCGAGCTTCTCGATACGCGCCTTGAGGGCGAGGCGCAAATTGGCGACGAGTTCCTCCGCGCTTTTCTTCGCTGCGGGCGGAAAATTATCCTTCACGTAGAGCTGACCCATCGCCTGACCCATGTGGCCGTTGACAGCGCCGAGCACGCGTTTCCAGCGCGGTTCGATTTCCTTCTGTCCGCGCAGTTTGTGTTGGTTGAAATCGAAATGCTCCTCGACGAAGGCGCGCGACAGATAGGGCGAGGCCTCGTCGACCGCATGGAAGCGCAGATAAGCCTTCCATTGCTCGATCGGCACCTCGGTCAGCATCTTGTCGAACTCGGCGAACCATTCCGGATGCGAGAGCGAGAAACCCTGCACGTCCTTCAGTCCCTGTGCCGCGAGGAACGTCGTCCAGGAAAAATGCGGCGTCGCCTTGTCCGCGTCGGCGACGCTGACGTAGTGGTATTGGTTCTTCGGATCGCGCGCTTCGATCGGCGATAGCGACGCCTTCGCGTCGCGCGTTTCCAGCGCCACGATCCATTGCGCCTGCTGTTTGGCGTCCTCGGGTTTGACGCCGGCGAGCGCGAGCGTTTTTTCGATATGCAAGAGGTATTCGCCGCGAATCTTCACGTAGTCCGGCTTGTCTTCGAGATAGTAGGCGCGCTCCGGCAGGCCGAGGCCGTCTTCGCCGGCGTAGCCGATCACCATGCTCGAATTCTTAAAGTCGGGGTAAGCGCCGAAACCGAAGAACCCGCCGAGCCCGCGCGCGTGCGCGTCGGTGAGGTATTTGACCAGATCGTCGGTCGATGCGATCGCGGCAATCTTTGCGAGCTCGGGTTGGATCGTCGTGATGCCGGCTTTTTCTATGGCCGCTTCGTCCATGCCGGTTGCGTAGAAATCGCCGAGCTTCTGCTCGATCGAACCCTTGGCTGCCTTGGCGATCGTCGGGTCTTCGATCAACTTGTGCTGCGCTTTCAAGCTCGCTTCGCGCAGCTCGTCGAACGTGCCCCAACGAGTGCGGTCGCTCGGAATGGGATTCGCGGCGACCCACTTCGCGTTGACGTAGTCGTAGAAATCGTCGCAGGGCTTGAACTTCGCATCGAACGAGGTCGGGTCGAGCGCGCTGCCCTGTGTAGGCGATAGCGCATGTGCGCCGCCGGCGAAAGACAGGGCGATGGCGAAAGCGAGCGGGGCACGCAAAAGGCGAGTCATCTGGATTCTCCCAGTTTTCGATGGATAGGCGACCTGTCACCGTAGGCAATCGCGGCGCCGTGCAGCAGTGCGGAAAGTCATGCTGCGGTGCCGACGTGAACGTTTTCGCGCGGCGAAAAAAAACGGCCGGTGAGGCGCCGGCCGAGATGGAATACAAATTGAAAGCTGGAGACTGCTTTCGATTAGCAGTCTGTACTGCCAGAGGTATTGTCGACAGTGCCGAAAGGCATAGCGGCGACGCGTCTACGGTACGCCCCGCGCCGCTGAAAGCGCCGCCGCATCGAGCTTCGCGACGGGATAGGCGCCGACATTCTGCTTCGTGTACCAAGGCGAGCGGCGATAGAAGAACTCCAGGCGCGCACGCGGATCAGCCGCGAACGCGGTGTCGTTTTTCAGGCGCGGCTCGAATTCGGCTTTCAGCGCCGCATCCTTGGCGAGCATGTCGCGCGCGAGTTTCTCCAGCACGCGCGCATCGCCGCCTTCCTTCTGTTCGAAAATCGCATCGAACAGACCCCAGCGCAGCAGCGAATCGGGCGCCTCGGGTTCGAGTAAATTGACCGCGACATTCGCTGCGCGTTGATCCATCGGTACGAGCGCCGATCCCGATGGGAAGGTCTATGCGGCCGGGAGGGCGGCGCTCTGCGTGACGACGAGATCGCGCCAGTTCGGCACTTGGTAATCCTTCGGCTTGCTCGGATCGTACTGCGTCCAGATATCGCCCGAAATCTCGCTCTTCGTTTGCGTGAACGCAAAGCCCTTCAAGGTGAGCGGCACGGATTTTTCGCTCGTCGCGAACAGAATGGCCAACGACGCACTGGGCTGCGCGGCGCGCGCGACGATGTTGCGGTCGGCGGCTTTGACGGCGCGGCGCAACTCGCCCGGATGCGCGCGGATATCGTCGAGAATCGAGGCGATCAGGTCGTAAGTCGCGCGTACGCGCACTTCGTACGGCTTGAGCATATGCGTTTCGACGAGTCGGTCATCAAACGCGATGCATATCTCATGGGCGCGCATGTTCGCGGGGAATATCGGGCAGCTTTTCCGGCCCCGCCGCACCACCGGACAGGATGAAGGCCATGGCCTGGTCGACGCTCCAGTCGGTGGCGATCAGATCCTCGACCGCCACGACTTCGAGATAGCCACCCGTCGGATTTGGCGTCGTAGGAATATAGACCGCGGCCATCTCGCGCCCTGTGCTGTCGACAAAGGTGCGCGTGACGAAACCGATCGTCTTCAGTGTCGGCGAGGGGAAGCCGATCAGAACCACGCGCTGCGTGCTGCCGGGCTTGCTCTGCAGCATCGTCATCAGCTTCTTAGAGCCGCCGTAGATCGTGTGCACGAGCGGAATGCGCTCGATCAGGCGCTCGAAGGCGCTGAGCAGGCGCTGGCCGAGCATGCGGCTCGTGGCGAAGCCGAGCAGGTAGAGCGCGACGATCGTGCCGACGAAGGCGACGATCGAGCGGAACCATTCCTGGCCCAGCCACTCGGCGGCCGCCGGAAAGATTGCGCTGATCAGCGCGAACGTCGCCGTCACCGCCGGCGCACCGACATGCGAAAGCACGCTGACGACAAACGCGAATACCAGCCAGGTCAGCCACAAGGGAATGAAGGTGAGCAGACCGGTGATCAGGTACCGTTGTAGATACAGGCGGGGCATGGTGCGTAGGGCAAGTCGGGGAGGTGCATCATAGCGGCGGACGCGTTGGCGCGCATGCGGGCACGTCGCGCTATGTTCGTTCGTCCTTCAACGTTTTCGCAATACAACCTCGAATACCTGGTGGCCGTCGTGGGAGTCGTCCCAGTGCGCAAGATCGAATCCGGTGCGTTCGGCGGTGCAGCGAAACCAGTTCTCAGACAGGTAGGCGATGTGCGCGGGAACATGCAGATAGCTGTAGTGCAGCCATGGACGGACGCCGTCGCGCGGTTTCCACAGCGGTGGGCGATATGGGCCGGTGATGTAGATGCGTCCACCCGGCGCTGTGCGAATATTCAGTTGCGCGAGCATTTCGGCAGGATCCGCCAGGTGTTCGATGACATGAGTCATCGATATCAGGGTGAATCGCTCTTCGGTCGGCACTGCGTGAATCGGCCCCACGAGGTATTGATCGACCCAGGGGCACGACGCGGCGCATTCCGAACTGACGTCCTGAGCAATGGTGCGCACGGCGGAGCATCGCGCTTTGCATGCGCGCGACACCCAAGCCAGTCCCGCACCGACTTCCAGAACGGATTGCCCCGGCTCGGGAACCAGCTCAAGCAGATCAAGGCGGCGGCTGTAAGTATCGAGCACACGAGCAGCTGCCGCGACATCCGAGTATGTCGCGTCCTCGAACTGGACGGAGCCTCGGTACAAAATTTCCAAGTCCCCGGCGCCGGGTTGCGGATCGAGGTAGACCACGTCGCAGGCCGAGCAGTGAAGCAAACGATAATTCGCTTGTTCGAATGGCCCGCCGTGGGTCAAGGGCACGCGGCCAATGACGCGGTGCCGGGCCGATGGGGTTTCGCAAAATCGGCAGTCGAGTTCGGCGGGTGTCGACTCGCCCACAGATGCTGTCGGCGAGTCGAGTTTGTTGCGCCACGCGCTCTGTGCCCGCAATTGCCATGCCCGCAGGCGATTTCGCCATGCCTGCGGGAGTAGCCTGCCGAATCTTCTAAGCGTGTCCATACGTGTATCGAGTAAAGATGATTCCAAACCAGCCGCTATGGCCACCGCCATTCTACCGATCGCGCTTGCGCCGCACGTAGACTTGCTTGCGCAGGCGCGCGATCACCTCGCCGGCGGCGGTTTTCACCTCGGTCTCGAACCAGCGCAGATATTTGTCGCCACTCGCGGTTGCGGCGCGGATTTCGTCGAGCACGGCCTCGTCGAGACGGAATTCGGCGTAGACGGTTTCGCGGCCCGGTGCGATGAATTCGATCTCGCCGGCCTTGTCCCAGACGATGTACTCGCGGCCGAGCGCCTGCATGGTCATGATCATCCAGAACGGGTCGGTCATCGAGAAGAGATTGCCGCCGAATTGCGTGCCGACGAAGTTGCGGTTGTACCAGGCGAGCTTCAGGCGCACGCGGGCATGGCGCCAGTCGTCGCTCCATTCGAGCACGCGCATGCCGTTGAACAGGAACGGCGGCCACAGGTTCAGCGCCCGGCGCAGCGTGCGCGCGGAAAGGGATTGGGTCGTGAGGTTCATCGGCGGCGGCGGTTGGCAATTTTTCGACCATGCCCGTGATCGCGTTTGAAATCAACCGTGCGAGTTTCGTGAAATTCGTGTCACGTCGGATCGGGCGCGGGCGCGGCAAACTATAATGCGCGGCTCGCTTTTCCCAGGGTCCTTCCGTGTCGTCCACCTCCGCCACCGTACCGCACATCGCATTTGCCGCGCTCCGCCATCGCGGATTTCGCGCCTATTTCCTGTTGTCGGCACTGGCGATGATGGCCGACAACATCGAACACGTGATCAGCTACTGGGTGATCTTCGGCAAGTTCCACTCGCCCGCGCTCGGCGGCTTTGCCGTCGTTTCGCACTGGCTGCCGTTCCTGCTGTTCTCGGTGTACTCCGGTGCGCTCGCCGATCGCTTTGATCCGCGGCGCATGATCCAGCTCGGCATGGCGCTGTTCATGGGCGTGTCGGTGACGTGGGGCATCCTCTTCATCACAGGGACTTTGCAGATCTGGCATGCCGCCGCGCTGCTGATCGTGCACGGCATGGCCGGCGTGCTCTGGGGGCCGCCGTCGCAGTTGCTGCTGCACGACATCGTCGGACGCGAACATTTGCAGAGCGCGGTGCGCCTCAACGCGACGGCGCGCCAGCTCGGCATGCTGATGGGACCGGGCGTCGGCGGCCTATTGCTGCTGTTGCTCGGCCCGAATCTCGGCATTCTCACCAACGCGTTGCTCTATCTGCCGTTCATCCTTTGGCTCGCGGTGGCGCCGTACGGGCCGAAGTTCCGCGCGGCCGGCGCGGCGGTGGCGACGCGCGCCGTGCGCAGTCTCGGCGACATCTGGCTTGCGCTGCGCGAGATCTCGCATCATCGCGTGATCCTCGTGATGACGATGCTCGCCGGTTGCGCTTCGCTGTTCATCGGCAATGCCTATCAGGCGCAGATGCCGGGCTTCGCGCACGATCTCGGCCAGCAGAACGCGGACTTTTTCTACAGCATGCTGCTCGGCGCCGACGCGGCCGGCGCGCTGACCGCGGGCTTCGTCCTCGAAAGCCGCGGCTTGCTCGAACCGCGTGCGCGCACGGCCTGCATCCTCGCGATGATCTGGTGCGCGGCGCTCGGCAGCTTTGCGCTGACGTCGAGTTATCCACTCGCGCTGGCGCTGCTGTTCGTCGCCGGCTTCGTCGAGCTGTCGTTCAATGCGATGGCGCAGACGCTCGTGCAGCTCGAAGCGCCGCCGGAAATGCGCGGCCGCGCGATCGGCGTGTTCAGCATGTTCGCGATGGGCATGCGCATGTTCAGCGGCATCACGGTCGGCCTCGTCGGCGCGCGCATCGGCATCCACTGGTCGCTGGCCTTGAGCGCAGCGGCGCTGTTCGTCGTGATCGGCGTGCTGATCCGGGTCGGTCTGCGCAAACCGGCGCAGGCGGCGGCTTAGAACAGCAACGAGGACATCTTGCGCCGATAGGTGCCGACAAGGTCATCGTCGTCGAGCACGCTGAACGCGGCGATCAGACGCTTCTTCGCTTGGCCTTCGTTCCAGTCACGCGCCTGGCGCAACAAGGTGAGGAATTCGTCGAGGCCGCGCGCCGGCGTGTCGCCCAGCAGCAAGTGCACGCCGAGCAGGTCGCGCGCCTCGTGGTCCGCGGGATTCTGTGCCAGCCGCTCGCGCAATGCAGTGACCGCGGGCGCACCTTTCAACGCACGCGACAGATCGAGCTGCGCGGCGACGCGCTTGGCTTTGGCGTCGCTGGCAAGATTCGCCGGCAACGCATCGAGTTGTGCCTGCGCCGCGTCGGCCTCGCCCGCGCGGGCGAGCGCCAGGGCGAGGTCGAGCTTAAGTTCGGCCTTGTCGGGGTTCGCGGCGATGTCGTGCTGCAGGCGCGCGATGGCCTGCTGCGGCGTTTCATCCGGCGCAACGGCCTCTGCCGCGGGAGCGTCAGCGGGCTCCGGCTGGCCTAGATGTTTTTCGACGAACGCGCGCACGCCCGCTTCGGGCAGCGCGCCCATGAAGCCGTCGATCATCTGTCCGTCCTTCACGAGGACGACGGTCGGCAGGCTGCGGATGCCGAAGGCGCCGGCCAGTTGCATCTCTTTGTCCGTGTCGACCTTGGCCAGCTTAAGCTTGCCGCCGTAGCTGTCGACGACTTTTTCGAGAATCGGCCCGAGCGACTTGCACGGACCGCACCAGTCGGCCCAGAAGTCGAGCAGCACGGGCGTGGTCAGCGATGCCTGGATAACCTCGGTCTCGAAGTTCTGTTCGGTGGCGTCGAATACGTGGAGGGAATCGGTCATGAGAGCGTTTTGGATAGGGTGAAAGCCAATAAATATGATGCATCGCACGTTTTGCAAGCGTGCCGATTGTATGCTGGTGGCGGGTCGGCCCCGGGGCTGCGGAGTAGACGCGTCGTCGCGCAGGGATCAATGCTAAGCTGCAACGCCTGGGGATGAACAGTCGGTTCGCCGTGTAACGCAGACGCTTCTGCGGTCGATGGAACTCGTGTCATGAGTGCGTCTCTCTCACCTCCGCCGCCGGCGCAAGAGACTTTATTCGCGCTGGTTTATCAGGAATTGCGCCGCATCGCGCGCGGCCAGCGCCGCATTTCCGGCGAACCGGCCACGCTCGACACCACCGCGCTGGTCCACGAAGTTTATCTCAAGCTGCATGCGGCGCCGGAGATCCAATCGATCGACCGCGTGCATTTCCTTTCGCTAGCGACGCGGGCGATGCGCCAGGTGCTGGTCGACCATGCGCGCAGCCGCGGTCGCGCGAAGCGCGGCGGCGAATTTCGTGCAGTCACCCTGCACGAGGACGCCGGCTTGACCGGCGACACGGTCGATCTCGTCGCGCTCGACGATGTGCTCGCGCGCCTCGCGCAGATCGATCCGCGTGCAGGGCAACTGGTCGAGTGGCGCGTGTTCGGCGGTCTGGAAATCGCCGAGATCGCCCAGTTGCAGGGGTTGACCGAACGCACGGTGTTCCGCGACTGGCGCCGCGCGCGCGCCTTCCTGATTCGCGAGCTCGGCCTCGCCGATCAGGCCGACGAGTAGCCGTTCACGACCGACCGGAGCGCCGCCCGTCGCCGCGAACGGGGAGGGGGTACGATGCGCTGGAGCGTCGCGACGGACGAGAAGGGTGGGGTGTGGTCACGGATTCGGATACGCAGCGCTGGCAGCGCATCTTTTCGGTGTTCGAGGAAGTTCTCGATGCGCCGCGCGAGGCGCGCGACGAGCTTCTCGAGCGCCTGTGCGCGGGCGATGAGGATTTGCGCCGCGACGTTGTCGGGCTGATCGCGGCGGACGATACCGCGCCGCGCTTCGAGGCCGAGCTCGACGAGGCGCGCCGTGCCGCGGCGGCTTCGTACACCGGCGATCGCGGTGTGACGATGCACGCCGGCGACCGCATCGGCCCGTGGCGTCTGCTGCGCGAGCTGGGCGCCGGCGGCATGGGCGTGGTCTGGCTGGCCGAGCGCGCTGACGGCCAGTTCGAGCAACGTGTCGCGCTCAAGCTCATCCGCGCCGGGCTCGATTCGGAGGCGGTGCATCGCCGCTTCCTGCGCGAGCGGCAGATCCTCGCCCGCCTGCATCATCCGCACATTGCCCACCTGATCGACGGCGGCATTACCGCGAACGGCGATCCGTATTTCGCGATGGAGTATGTCGAAGGTTTGCCGCTGTTGCAGTACTGCCGCGAGCACGAAGTCGGGCTCGAGGGCCGCCTGCGCATCTTCCTCGATATCTGCGCGGCGGTGCAGTTTGCGCATGAACATCAGGTCGTGCATCGCGATCTGAAGCCGTCGAACGTGCTCGTAACGCGCAATGCCGGGGTGAAGCTGCTCGATTTCGGCATCGCCAAACTGTTCGGCGACATGGCCGATGCAGACACGATCACGCATCTGCAACGCGAACAGCCGATGACGCCGATCTACGCGGCGCCGGAACAACTGCGCGGCGGCGAGATCACTCCGGCGGCGGATGTCTACGCGCTCGGCTGTGTTCTCTACGAATTGCTGACCGGTGCGCACACGCACGACTTCAAGGGTGCGCTGGGTCAGCGCGACGTGCTCGGCGTGATCGAAAACGAGGATCCGCGCGCGCCGAGCCACACCGATGCGAAATTGGCGCCGGTACCGCCGCGGCAACTGCGCGGCAATCTCGACATCGTCGCGTTGACCGCATTGCGCCGCGAAGCCGATCGTCGCTATGCGAGCGTCGCAGCCTTTGCCGCCGATGTGCAAAATCATCTCGCCGGCAAGGCGATCTCCGCGCGCCGCGAGCAATTGACGCATCGTGCGGTGGTGTTCGTACGCCGTCATCGCGCCGGAGCCGCCGCCGCGCTCGCCGTCGCGCTGACGCTGACGGCACTCGCCGTCTCGGGCTTGCTCAAGCGTGCGTTCGTACCCGATCGGCCGGAGAACGCGGCGCTGGCGATCGTCGATTTTCACAATCTGTCGCCCGACAAGGATGCGGAGTGGATCGCGCCCGCGCTCACTGAAATGCTTTCGACTGAACTCGCCCACGGCGCACGCATGCATGCGTTGCCCGACGAGCTCGTGCGTTCGGCGCGCCAAGATCTTGCGTCGCCGGCGGCCGGGGGATATGCGGCGCAGAGCCTCGCGACCTTGCACAAGCGGCTCGGCGTCGATTACGTGCTCAGCGGCAGCTATCTCGTGTCCGGCGTTCCCGGAGAGAGCAAGGTGCGTTTCGATCTCGCACTGCAGGATGCGCGCAGCGGTACAGTGGTTGCGAACGTGGCGCAAAACGGGGTGCTGTCCAATCTGCCCGAGCTGGTCGAGAAAGCGGGCCTGCAGCTGCGCGAGCAAGCCGGCTATCCGGACCTTGCGCCAGCGGAGGTGCGCCAGGCGGACGAGGCGCGGCCGCCGAACACCGAAGTCGCGCGTGCGATGGGTGTCGCGCTCGAAGCGCTGCACAAATTCGATCTGGCGCACGCCCGAGACGAATTGCTCAGTGTCGTGGCGATGGCGCCGGGCTACGCGCCGGCGCACCTCTATCTTGCCCAGACCTGGAAGCAGCTCGGCTATGACGCGAAAGCATTGGCCGCTGCGCAGCAGGCCGCTGCCTACAGTGAAGGCCTGCCGCCCGAATTGCGCACGCGCATCGCGCGCGAAGTCGCCGTGCAGAAAGCGGACTGGGCGCACGCGATCGAACTCGATCGACAGTCGCTCGCCGCCGATCCAAAGAATGCCGAGTTGCACCTCGCGCTGATCGACGATCTCACCCGCGCCGGCAAATGGAGCGATGTCGATGCCGCGCTCGACGACATGCGCAAGCTGCCGGAAAGCGCCAACGATCCGCGCGTCGACCTCGCTGCCGCCAACGCGGCGCAGCGGCGCAGCGATCCGAACGCGCAGGCGGCATTTGCCGAGGCGGCGTTGAAGAAAGCATTGGGCCGCGACGAAGCGGCGCTCATGGCGACGGCGAAATTCCGTTTGGCTCAGGCGCTCGAAACCCAGGGACGACTCGACGATGCCGAAGCGAAGTTCCGTCAGCTCGTCGAAGAAAATCAGCGGTTGGGCAATGCTCGCGGCGAAGCCAATGCGCATGTCGAACTCGCGATCGTGCACGACAAACGGAATCAGGCGGGCGCGGCGCGCGCCGAATATGAAAAGGCGCTGGAAATCTACACCCGCATCGGTGATCAGCGTGGCCGAGCGCTGATCTACTACAACCTGATGCTGATGCTCTGGCACGTCGGCGACCGCGACGGCGCGATCGCCGCAGCGCGCGAATCGGAGCGAATCCGGCACGACATCGGCGATCTGGCCGGAGAAGGCAAGGTCTTGGCCTGGTCGGCCGGTTTTGCGCTCGACGAGGCGGCGAGCGAGGAGACGCTCGAACAGTTCCGTCACGCGATCAACGTCGACGAACTCGCTGGAGCGAAGTCGCAGCACGTGTACGCGCTGAAGGGATACAGCGAAGCGTTGCGCTTGCGCGGCGAACTGGCGACGGCCAAATCCGTGTGTGAACAGGCGCGCGACGAAGCGCAAGCACTTGGCGATCGCTCATTGCGCATGGTGGCGGACGAACAGTGCGCGCAGGTTGCGCGCGACAGCGGCGATCTGGCCGAGGCGACGGCCGCCTTTGGCCGAGCTCTGGCAATCGCGCACGAGGTTGGCGACGACAAGAACGAAAGTACTTTCGAAAGCGAACTGGCCCGCATCGACATCGGGCGCGGCGACTATCCGCAGGCGCGCGATCATTTGCTGCGTGCGGTGAACAAGTCGACGTCGGGAGAATTCGTCACCGGAGAAGCCGTCGCGCAGGCGCTGCTTGCCCTGTGCCACGCCGCGTTGAATGAATCCGAGCAGCGTGACGAAGCGGCATCGCGTGCGCGCGAATTGCGTAGCCGCATCACCGCGCGCGGCGAGGTGATTGTCGTCGACATCGCGCTAGCCCAGGTCCAGGGGCTGCGCGGTGAGCGCGATGCCGCGGTGACGGCACTGCGCGGATTGGCCAAGGACGCGGAAAGCCGCAATTGGCAGATATATGCGCTGGAAGCGCAGTTGGCCGCGCTGCAACTGATCGAACGCCCGCCCGCTGCGCTCGACGCAGGCGAACTGCGTCGGCGCATGGCGGCTACGGCGCGCGAGCACGGCTTCGGCTGGATCGCGATCCGCCTAGGTATCCCCGCCTCGCACTAGCCGTTGGCTTTGCGCGAGTCCAGGATGTGCTGCGCGCTCTCGCTCAGCAGGACGAACGCGGCCTTCTCCAGTTTGGCGCGCAGTTCCAGCGGCTTGTGCAGATCGCGCGCCGCGGACAGGAACGTCTCGCCCGCAAGCAGCAGCGCCGTGGCATGCGAATTCGTCCGACCGCTGTCCGCGAGTGCGTCAGGATCGAGCGTCATGTTCGTCGGGCACGGGCACGGTGGCCGCAGCATCAGGGCAGTGGGATGGTCATGATCCCCATAGTCAGTCATGATCGTTTCTCCGGTTGAGTGTTCGATTGAGGGAACCCAGCAGCGTCATGCGATTCCCACCCGGCTCGCCTGGGCCGCGAGCCGGATGGGACGATCCAAGCGGAGGATACGACAACCGGTCGAGCTTGCTGACATGCGTGGGTGGGAAGACCGCATGCGGCTCGCTTTTTTGGCGAGATTGGCGTGCTCTATGCTGCCCGCTGGGATCGGCTGACGGCGCTATCCCGGGAGGCAGTGGCGAATTTCCGCCGTGACCGTAAAACCGCGCTGCGGCGAAGCGACTTCCGAGTTCCGGCGCAACGCGACATCGATTCTTGCCGCACCTTCGACGGTGGCTTTGAAGCGCAGAGCTCGCTCGCCACCCGCTTCTGAGTGAATGAAATCATCGGCTTCGAGCACGAAGCCCGGCGCGGTGACGATATCCCAGCGCTGCCCGGCCGCCGGATCCTCCCGGAGACGAAGCACGACCACGTCGCCGGTGCGTAGGCTCAGTGCCGTTCCGTTCTGCAATTCGCCGAGCGTGTATCGCGCCATGACTGCTCCGTTGCCTTTATTCGATGTGAGTTATTTGAATCACTTCATGTTTCTCACGCGATACCGGAGAGCGGCGTGGCAAAGCCTGTCTCTGCCAATCCTTTTCCTGTCCCATCGAACTCGTCTAACGAGTGATAGGGGTAACGGCAACCGAGTTACGTCAGCGCGCCGCGTGCGCTGACATTTGCGAGCGCGCGGGTGGAGAAAAATTTTTTGTCAGTGCCGCGCACGCAATCTCGTACCCATGCATGTGCCGCCACCACCTCGAGCGGACCACTGTGAAACGAACCGCACGAACGTGTGCAAACAATGGAGAACTGAAATGTCGAACATCCACTACGACGTCGAACTGCTCCGGCAGGAGAACAATCCGATCTGTTGGGTCGCCAGCTGCGCCATGGTGAAAGGCTACGGCGTGCAGGCCTGCGTAGGCATCGGCGATCTCACCGGCGGCTTCGATCCCTACAACAGCTGCATCGCAAACCTCGCCTCAAGCTGGACGGACTGCACCGACAAGATGGCCGGCTGGGGATTCGATGTCTACAACGTTTCCGATTTGAGTTCGGGAACGATGACCGTCGACGATCTGGCCAAGGCGCTCGGCGCCGGTCCCGCGGTGCTGCTGCATCTGTGCAACGGTTTTCCCTACGGCAGCCAGTGGGCGCCGCTAACCTCGGGCGCGCATGCCGTCGTGATCACGGGCATCGACTCCGACAACAACAAGGCTACGTTCAATAACCCTTGGGGTGATCAGGACCAAGCGTGCGCACTCGACGTCTTGATCGCGAAGATCAACGCCGACAAAAGCGTCGGCAAGACGCTGGGCTTCTGGCACGTCAAACAGACGACCTCCAGCACGCCGGGCGACAGCGCGAACACGGGTAGCAGCTCGGACTCGGGCAACAGTACCGAATCGAGCAGCAGTACCGAATCGAGCAGCAACAGCGGCAGCGAGCAGAACAGCAGTACCGGGTCCGGCGACGGCAATAACGCGGAGCAAGGCAGTGAAGAGCCCGCGGAGACCACGGCAGAAACGGCATCGAGCTAAGACGCGCACTCACCGCGCGCAATCAACGGAGAAACGATCATGATCGACAACAGCATTCACGCACTTGGGCCACTGTTCGGGCCGGATTTCATCACCATTGAAATCAACGACGAGACTGGATTGAAGTACGCGCTGGAGATTTTCCCAGACGCGAACAATCCGGCGTTGAAAACCAACGGACTGCCGACGCAGTTCTATTACATGCCGAAGCAGGTGTATCTGGCCAAGCGGCCGGACTCGCCGAAGGACTACGACTTCAGCGTGACCCTGTTCAAGGGATTGATGACGGCGGAAGACTCGCTGATGCCCGGCGGCGCGCCGAGCGTCAACGGCGAACTCGATGCCGGCGGCGCATTCGTCACGTTTTCGACGACGATGGCGGTGCCGGAAAGCGTCATTGCCTCGGCGCTGGAGAAGCTCAAAAATCGTGATCACGAGCAACCGCCGGCGCGCATCGCTCAATTCTTCGTTCGTGATGCGGCCAGCCCGGCGCCGTTGCTTGGCATCGTGCCGATCGTCGACAACGCCGTGACGATCGAGATTCCCCAATTGCCCGGCACGGGCGACAACAAGTCGCCGTGGTTCCTCAGTGCGCAGGGCACCGGCAAAGGCAGCATCGAGGCATCCGGCATCAGCAGCTTCCTCGTGAGCTGCAACCAACTTGCCGCCGGTGCGATCGTCGGTGCGCTCAAAGACGGGCGCTGCCCGTTCACCGTGCACTACAACATGAAGCTACTGTTCTACATCAACGCCTGCGATATCCAGATGACGGTCGATGTGGACAAGGTGTTCACCCAGTTCTCCGGCGCTGTTGCGGCGAATTACATGGGCTTTTTCCAGGCCGATCTTTCCGCCAACTACCAATCGTGCGTCACCACCGGGGCGATCACGACGGTGATTCAGCAGAACGGCACCGACGTCGATCCGGACGTGAAGACGCTGATCCAAAAGACCGTGTCCGACATGCAGGACAAGGCATGGAACCTCGTCAAAACAGAGATTTTCGACTGGCAGCCGAAGCCTGATGATCCGGCCAAGGCCAGCACCGGCGCCTGCGGCGGCGCGGCAGTCTCGCTGAAGATGAACTACCAGAAGCACGGCGTGGTGTTCAACGACCACTTCGAGCTCAACCAGACGGTCTCGAAGGAGGACACCGTCTCCGGCACGCTGACCGCGCTCGAACCGGCGATCAAGGCGAACCTCGACACCTATCTGTCGATCGTCGACATCGGCGAATACTTCAAGAAGGTGCAGGTCGTCGCTTCGCCGAACATCGATTTCGGCGAAGGCGAGACGGCCGACCCGATCAGCGAGGCGCTGGTGCAGGTGAGCTTCCTCGACTACGACCAGCCGGTCGGGCCCGACGGCAAAGTCAAACTCGTGCCGCGCGTCGAGGGGTTCCACTACACGCCCGAGCACATCGACGGCACGGCGCCGGTGACGCTCGCGCGCTGGAGCCGCGACAATCCGAAGGACCTAATCAACTTCTCCTCCCTGCGCCTGGACAAGAGCATCAAGGAGTGGGACCGCGACCAGGTCAAGATCACGAAGACACTCGTCTACAAGCCGGACGATCCGCGCGTCGACCTCAGCAACAACGTGATCAAGATTTCCAAGGACACGGTGACCATGGATCACGCGCCGGTGATCGGTCCCGAGGAAGTCGGCTACGTGTTCATCAAGTTCTTCCTCGACCGGCCGATCAAGTCGCCGAACGTCACCGTCACCCTAACCGTGCAAATCGGCAATCGCAGCGATGTGCTGGTGATGAGCAACGACGATCCCAAGGCCAATCCGATTGCCGTGTGGCAGGTGTGGTCCGACAAGTACTTCAACGAGACCGTCGCCAAAGTGAAGATCGACGTCGAAGTTGCGCCGCCGCCGTCGGATTTCTCCGGCAAAGCGGTGAACTGGAGCGGCGTGCAGGCCATCCCGCTCAACCTCGGCCGCATCAAGCGCATCGTGCCGTGCAAGATCGAAGTGCCCGAGCTCACCGACGGCACGCAGGCGGCGCTGGTCGGCAAGTACATCTTGGACACGCTGAAGGAAATGGCGCCCGCCACGAAGTGAATCGCAGGGAAAGAGCCATGAGCGGGATATTGCATACCGATGCGTTGCTCAAAGTCGCGACCGCCGCTACGCCGGCGGTCGCGACAAGCACGGCGTCCCCGGCGGCGGCGAGCGGCGCCGCACACTTGGCGATCGCCAGTGTCGCGTTCGACCGCAATCTGCTGTTGCGCACGGTCGTCGAGCCGACCGTGCCCATTCCGCCGGACTTACCTTTGCTTGCATCGCGCAACGGTAATCTGTTTGTCGGCAACGACAATACAAAGCATTGGTATCTGCCGGGGTTTGCGTTGCAGGCCGACGTTGATCCCGGGTTCGCCTTTGCAGCAACGCAGTCGGGGCAGGACGCCGGCGGCAACCCGTTCTACACCGCGAGCCTCAAGCTGCGGCTGCACAAGTCGCAGCCCGACGACGTCGTCGCGTTCGCCAAGGCGAATCCGACGGCGACATTGAGCGAGATTCCGCTCGACTCGCTGCGCGCAGTGCTGAGCAGCGCCTACACCGACAACGACGGCAAGGAGCAGTGGCGTACGCTGGAAGGCAGCCTCGGCGATCTCGGCGGCGGCGATTATCTGCTGACTTTCACGCCGATTCTCGGAGCCGCCGTGATTGGCGTGTATCAGGACCTCGTCGCTTTTGGCAAAGCGCGTATCGATCTGAGCGGCGCCTGGAAGGCCTTGGCGTCGCGAGGCATTGTTTTGCTGCCGTTGCCGCGGTTCGCGCTGGCCGCGCGCGCGGTGATGCCGCCGCCGGTCGCCGCAGTGCAACGTCCGCAAATCGCGGCAATGGCGCGGAGGATAGATATTGACGACGGCGATTCGGGCGAAGCCGTGCGCGATCCGCGCCGCTTCGTTCGCATACCGCCGCCCGCGCCACCGCCCCCACTTTTGCTGCAAACGAATCAAGTCTGGACCGCTTCGTTGCCGCTGGCGACGAAATACAAACAGGACGGCTACCAGCTCAAATACACGGTGTCGACCGACGGCGGACAACCGCGCCCGATCCGCGATGCCAACGACCTGCGCGATTTCGATCGCGGTGGTTCGGAGTTCGTCGAGTTGAAACAGCTTGGCGCGATCAACCTCAAGTACCCGAGCATCGGCCGGGCCTATTACGGTGTGCTGAGCCGCAGCATCGTCGTGATTCCCAACCGCTACGCGATTGCGCGCAGCAGCGCCGGTTGCGCGGCGCAATGCTTTGCGGTGGTCGACAGCGCGCCGGCGAGCGTGAGCCGATCAAAATTCGAATTCGACTTCACCCTCGCGCCCGACGTCAGTCCCATCGAGCTGTTGCAATTTACCCGAGATGTCGCGCAGTGCGCCGAATTGGCCGGCTACAAAGACAACATCCGCATGCCGCGTGCGCTGCAGAGTGGGCCGCTGACCGTGCTGCAGACCAGCTTCGTCACGCAGACGCAGTTCTCCGCCAATGTTCTGGACGCGAATGCGTTCAAGCTGGCCGCCACCGTGGTCGATGCCGATGCGCAAACACCGGCGGTGGCGTACGCTAATATGGTCATCGCGCAGCTGAGCCCGAACCACAACAACGGCGCCGGCCTCGTCGGCGCGCTCAACCTGCAGCTCGACGACGCCTACGTGCAACCGGTGTTGAGCCCGTTCGTGCTCAACTTCGCGCGCACGGTCGGCAGCGCCGACGAATTCACGATACGGATCGACGAGGGCGCGGGCCAGCTCGTGCTGACGAATGTGTCGACGCTCGATCTGCAGCTGTCGCGCTACGCATTCATCGTGAACGACACACTGAGCATCACGCCATGCACGGCGCAATTCGTCGCCGGCGCCTCGTTGACCCTGGCGTTGCCGGCGCAACACACGAATCTCCAACTCGTCGTCGAGGCGCAGATTGCGCTTCCGGAGGTGCTGTCCAAGGCCGATGTCGCGCGTCTGCTGTCGATCAAGACTGTCGACGTGCAGCAGACGCAATACGTCATCGCGATCAGCGCAGGCGGCGTTGATTTTTCCGCCATCGATTCGATTCGCGCGGTCATCACGTTCGACAGTCTTCCCGGCGTCTCGCCGCCGGCGCTGACGCTGACCCGGGACGTGCACGCGAACAGCGCACCCATCGTCGTGCCGATCGAGAACGCCGTGTTCGCGTTGCCCGGAACAGTTCAGTTGACGATCAAGTATGCGGACTCAACGCGCGCCGATGCGAAAGCCGTGCTGCAACACGATTTCACCGATCAGCCGGTGCTCGTCCTCGTTCAGAGCGACATCGACAAGAACTTGGTCACGGGTTGAAACAAGGAGCTAAGGAATCACCATGTCACCGAAGTTGATCATGATTTTGTTTTTTGCGTTCGTCCTGTGGCTGGTCGTTCGCGAAGTATTGCGCGCGATCCATCGGCGTCGGTCGACGATTAGCGAGCACGACCCCGTGCCGACGACGAGACCCGAGCCAGGACGGACGCCTTCACCGCACGCCTGTTCGGCCTGCGGCGGCTTCGGCTTCGTCACACAAACGGAGCCGGCTATGGAAACGCGCATGGAGCCACAAACGGAGTTTTATACAGATTATTCCGGGCGTACGGCGACGCGCATGATCACGCGGCCGCGCACCGTGACCGTCATGAAGACGGTGCGCGTGCCCTGCGGTTTCTGCGGCGGCAGCGGGAGGACGCGGTTGTGAGCCTGTCGTATCAACAGCCCGGTCTCACTTTGGCGCGCACGAAACAGAACGACGCCAGTCTGGTGCGTGCCCTGCAGCAGGATCTGCGCGCGCTCGGCTATCTGCGCGGCAGCATCGACGGCGCGTTCGGCGCAGGCACTGAACAAGCCGTGCGCGCCTTGCAGTACGACCTGTTGAACAATCACGGCGGGTCGCGCGGCGGCGACGGCGAGGCGCCGGTGGCGATAGCCGATTTCAACACCGTCAACGGTGTACGTCAGGTTGGCGAAGTGAACGGCGCCGCCGACCAGGCGTTGGTCGGTTGCATCGCCGCGCTGCTCGCCGACGTGCGCGTGCCGAAGCTGCCGAATGCCACCGACCCTGTCGGCGAGAACGCCAAGGTCGCCGCGGCGATCGCACAGATCCGCAATGGCATCGCGCCGAGCCCGTTCGTTCTCGCGATCCTGCGCCAGGAAAGCGGCGTGCGGCATTTCTGCGTGCCCGCGGGCGCCAACGCCGACAACTACATCGTCGTCGGTTTCGACCACGCGGTCGCAGCGAACACCGACGAGATCACCTCCCGCGGCTACGGTGTCGGTCAGTACACGCTGTTCCATCACCCGCCGCGCACCGAAGAAGTGGCCGACCTGATGCGCGATCCCGCGCAGAACGTCAGCCGCGCCTACAGCGAGCTGCGCGAGAAATTCGATCGCTTCGTGACCGGTCCGTCCGACCGCGCCGAGGACCGCAGCGCCGAGCATCCGCTGCTGCCGCTGCGCCTGTGCAAATACGCGCCGGACGACGCGCGCTACATGGCCGATTGCCGCAACTGCGCGTTGGCCACGCGCAAAGTGAACATCGCGCCCGGCATGTCGTGCTGTGCAGGCTCCGCCTCGAGCTATCACGCGGATCAGTATTACGCCACAGCGTCGTACCAGGGCGTGCCCGACCGCGCCGATTTTCCCTGTGACTGGCCATACGCCGTGCGTCGCTACAACGGCGCCGGGCAAGACTCCTATCACTACCAGACGCGGGTGCTGCTCAACCTGCTCAAAGCCTGAGGAACGTACCATGTCCATGGGAACCGCTTTCAACGTCGCGCTTGGCCTGGTGCTGACCTATCTGTTGCTCGGCATGCTCGCATCGTCGTTCCAGGAACTGGTCGTCGGTGCGATCAGCCTGCGCGGAAAGAAACTCCTGGCGACGCTCGACCGCCTGCTGTGCGACAACCTCGCCAGTGGCGACGCCGCGTCGCTGGCCGCGAAGATCAAAACTCACGCCCTGGTCAAACCACTGGGGACGGCGGAAAAGCCCTCGTACTTGCCGGCGAAGAACTTCGCACTCGCGTTGATGGACGTGCTCGCGCAGGGCAGCCAGGTGCCGATGTTCAGCCAGATCGAAAACGGCGTGGCACAGCTGCAGGCCAGTCCGGCCAAAGACAGCTTGACCATGTTCGTGCAGCACGCCGCCGGCGACATCGACGCGCTGCAGACGCATCTGCAAACCTGGTTCGACGACGCGATGGACCGCGCCAGCGGCGAATACAAGCGCTTCAGTCAGTATTTCCTGCTGACGTTCGGCTTCGCCGTGGCTGCGGTGCTCAACGTCGATTCGATCAGCATTGCGACAACGCTGTGGAACGATCCGGCGTCTGCGCGAACGGCAATTGTGCAGGCGGCGACGGCGACGGCAAACAATCCCGCGCCCGGCACCTCACCGAACGACAACACCACCGCGGTGTTGCAGCAATTGCAATCGCTGCCGATTCCGATCGGTTGGAACGAAGTTACCAAGGGCACTGGAGAGACAACGAATCCGCTCGCGATCTTTTCGCACGCGGTGTTCGGTGACGGCGCGCATGGCATGTGGCGTGTACTCGGCTGGATTCTGACTGCGTTCGGCGTGTCACTCGGTGCGCCGTTTTGGTTCAACGCGCTGCAGCAGATGATGGGTTTGCGCGCGAGCGGGCCCAAACCCGCACGCGGCGATGCCTGAGGACCGGCAGCCATCGGTATCGGAACGGGAGATCGACCATGAACGACACGCGAATCGAGCCGTTGTTCGAATCCATCGAACATCTCGCCCGCGAGGTGCAGGGGGAAGGCGAGCATGCGTCCTCCTGGATGGTTCACGTCGCGCGCGCTGGAGTCATCGTCGCGCTCTTGGGCGGCGTGCTTGGTGGCGCTAGCACGATCTATGAAATGTGGCGCGAAGCGACTGCCAAGCCGAACGTCGTCATCGTCACCGGAAATGCGCTGACCGTGTCCTGGAATCGAAAGCAAAGGAACCTGTCGTTCTCGCGCCGGATCACTGTCGAGAACAACGGCGAGGTCATCGGCGTGGTAGCCAATCCGCCGCGAGTTCGCCTCGAATCGTCGCCGACGGAGGTGACGGAGGTGGTCGAGATTCAGGCCGAAGAGCGCGGCGGCGCGGTGGGATTCCCGATGAGCGTGCGCCCGTCCGACTCGAGGGACGTGCTGCTGACGATGAGCCTGACCGTACCCGACGCCGATAGGGTGTTCATCAAGGAAGGCACGTACCGTCTTTATCTCTCGCTCGATACACCATCGACACCGCTGCCGGACGTGTCCTGCATACGGTTTACCAAGCAGCTGATCAACGAGATCAACGAAGCCGGCAGCATCCGCATTTCCACACCCGAATCCTGCGAAGCCGAAGTCGGGCAATCGTGAGTCTGGGGAGAATCGTCATGTCCATCCAACGCAGTCTGGCTGTTCTGATTTTGCTCGCGGCAACGGGTACGGCCCTGGCCGACTTCAAACAACAGAACGTGCCGGTAAAAAGTTATGCGTCGGCCGGCGACGTCGCCGTCGGCGAGATCGTCGCCGAAACCGACGAGCGTCTGGAACTCAATATCCGTCCCTGCGCCGGCGCGGCGACGGTCATCGTTTTTCGCAAGCCGTATTTGAAAGAAGGTGTGGAGACGGTGCACTGCGCGAGCGCCGCCAAAGCACAAGCCCAGGTGATCCAAAAGTAGCCGCGGTTCCGTTCAAGGAGATCAGCTCATGGCAAAGCTCGTGTTCACCAATCATCCGGCGCTGTGGCGCACCGGCAGCGACTATCCGAAGATTCCGTTGACCCAGGTGAGTTGGGATTCCGATCCTTCTACGCCTGTCGCTTACGTGTACTTCGGCCACGTCAATATCGATTTCGACGGCTCGTCGACCGCGTACGCGCCGCCCGGCAGCGGACTCGTCGGCGACGACGATCTCAGCAATGCGTTCGAGGTGGACAAAGACAACAACATCGATCGCTGGTTCGGCGTGGTGGCGTTGCGTCCGGACGATCCGGCGGTCGTCAGCGGCGCGGCGAAGATCGATCAGCGGCCGGAGTTGGCGCACGGCGGCAAATATCCCGTCGTGCAGCAAGAGGCGAACGGCGATCCCAATCCGGGTTACTACGTGTCGGCCACGCCACATGCGAGCGGCGAAGCGTACTGCCAGACGAGCTATGTTGATGCGTCGTGTGTTCCTTTCGGCGCGCTCTCGGGCAGGTTCAAATCGCTCGGTGTCGCGCTCGGCGACTACGGTCTTGCGTTGCGTCACGATCAGACATTGCAGAGCGGCTTTTATTTCGTCGATGTCGGCGGCAACAACTATGCGCTCGGCGAGTGCTCGCATCGCGTCGGCAAAGACCTCGGCGGCAGCGGCCGCGGCAATCGCTTCAACAACAACTTCCCGGTCAGCTTCATCGTGTTTCCGCAATCCGGCGAGCAGGACCCGCAGGCGATCGTCACCGAGTCGGACGACCAGATCGCCAAGGCGCTGCGCGACCGCCTGCAGCAACTGGCCGCGGCGGACAACGCCGACGATCTGGCGCTGCTGATGGGATTCAACGAGACTGCACCGCAGACGCAGCCGGCCGGGCTGGCGAAACTTAGCGCTTATGCCGCGGATCCGGCGAACGGCACGAAGCCGCGCAACTACGACAACGTGGCGGCGGGGCTGGCCAGTTGGGGTTACGCCGCGACGACGTAACCCACTTCGGCCGGCGCGCCGGGCTGTTTCTATGGCGTCTTGTACGCCACGCCGGCCTTCATGACGAAGCCGACCTTCTGCAGCAACGCGACGTTGTCGAGCGGATTGCCTTCGACGGCGATCACATCGGCGAACTTGCCCGGTGCGACGCTGCCGAGGTCCTTTTCCTTCTTCAGCAACTGCGCCGCGTGCGTGGTCGCGGCCTGGATGACGAACATCGGCGGCATGCCGGCCTCGACCATGTAGACGAATTCTTTCGCGTTCTGCCCGTGCGGATACACTGCGGCGTCGGTGCCGAACGCGATTTTCACGCCGGCTTTGTAGGCCTTGCCTGCGGTGGCTTGGATGATCGGGCCGACCAGCTTCGCCTTCGCCGCGACCTGCGGCGGGAACACGCCGGGCTTGTTCGCCTGCTCTTCGACGTACTTGCCCGCGATGATCGTCGGCACGAGCCAGGTGCCGTGTTCCTTCATCAGCTTCATGTCGGCATCGTCCATGTAGGTGCCGTGCTCGATCGAATCGACGCCGCCGAGGATCGCGCGGCGGATGCCTTCCGCGCCGTGCGCGTGGGCTGCGACGGTGAAGCCGTAATCGTGCGCGGCGGTGACCACCGCCTTGATCTCCTCGATCGTCATCTGCGAGTTGTCGACGCTGGCGCTTTCGTCGAGCACCCCGCCTGAGGGCATGATCTTGATCGCGTCGGCGCCGTCCTTGTAGTGCTCGCGCACGGCCTTCCACGCGTCTTCGGGTGAATTGATGATGCCGTCCTTGGGGCCGGGATCGCCGGCGAGATCTTTGCGATAACCATCGGTGGGATCGGCGTGGCCGCCGGTGGAGCCGATCGCCTTGCCCGCCGTGAAGATGCGCGGGCCCGGCACGACGCCAGCATTGATCGCGTTGCGCAGCGCGATCGATTCGTTGTCGTTGTCTGCCAGGTTGCGCACAGTGGTGAAGCCCGCATCGAGCGTGCGCTTCGCATACACCGTGCTGCGGATGGCGAAGTCGGCGACGTTGAGACGGAATTTGTCGCTGTACGTTGTCGGGCTGAACTCCATCGTCAGGTGCACGTGGCTGTCGATCAGGCCGGGCAGGCAGGTGCTCGTCGGCAGATCGATGTTTTGCTTGGCATTGGCGACGTCCGCTTTGCCGGATCGCACTTCCTTGATGCGCGCGCCTTCGATCACGATGGTCGACTCGCCGAGCAGCTTGCCGGCGTCGGTGTCGATCAGATGACCGCAATGGATCGTTTTGATTTCGCGGGCGGTGGCCGGTTTGTCGGCTTCGGCGGCGAGAGAGGGCAGGGCGAGCGTGAGCGAGATGGCAGCGGCGATCGGCAACAGGCGCATGAGGATCTCCAGGAGCGTCGCGGCATGCTAGCGGTTGCGCAAACGACAATCCACCCGGACGGTTATTTGAAAGGGCCGTCATTCCCGCGAAAGCGGGAATGACGACACTTGAAAGCGTTTGGCTGGACCTCAGCGTGCGAGCGCTTTGCGCCCGAGCGACGGATCGTCGGTGAAGAAGCCGTCGATGCCGGCGTCGAGGTAGGCACGGATTTCCGTCACCGCGCCCGCGTCGTTGCGCGTCGCCGGCGTGCCCGGCGCGCGCAGATCGCTCGGCAGGAAGTAATTTTCCGGCCGGAACGTGTACGGATGCACGAGCAGTTTTGCCGCGTGCGCATCGGCGACGAGCGCTGTCGGCGCAGCGAGTTTGCCATCGGCGGTGCGCGGAATCACCGAGAGTTTGTTCGGGCCGATCGCGTCGGCGTATTTCGCGATCTCGACGAGACCCTGCGGCTGCATCATCTGCGCGAAGTTCAGCGATTGCTTGGCGGCGACGACGTCGTAGGGCTGTTCCTTCGCTTCGCCGAGCAGTTGGATCAGCTTCACGTTTGGCAGATCGCCGAGCTTGCCGCGCAGGATTTTAAGGTTCGCAATCTCGAACGACTGAATGAACAGCGGTGCACCCTTCGCCGTGTAAGCATGCTTGCGAATCGCGTTGAGCACCGCATCTTCCATCAGCAGGCCGATGCCCTGGAAATAAGTCGAGTGCTTGATCTCGGGATAAATACCGATCGTGCGGCCGCGTTTTTTCGATTCGGCGGCGACGAATTCGATGATCTCGTCGAACGTCGGCACGGCGAACTGGCCGTCGAATTTCGCGTTGCCCGGGCGCAGCTCGGGCAGGCGTTCGCGCGCGCGCAGGGTTTTGAACTCGGCGAGGGTGAAATCCTCGGTGAACCAGCCGGTGATCGACTGGCCGTCGATCGTCCTGGTCGTCTTGCGCGCAGCAAATTCGGGATGCTTGGCGACGTCGGTCGTGCCCGAGATCTCGTTCTCGTGACGGGCGACAAGGGCGCCGTCCTTGGTCATGACCAAGTCGGGCTCGACGAAATCGGCGCCGTCTTCGATCGCCTGGCCGTAGGAGGCGAGCGTGTGCTCCGGACGCAGCGCACTCGCGCCGCGATGGCCGAGGACGAGCACTTTTTCGGCCAGCGGTTTCGCGGGAGGCGCGGCGTTGGCGGTGGAAACGGCCATGCAGGCGAGGGCGATCAGGGCGGGAAGTCGTAGGCTTAGCATACGGGCAGAATAGCGGCCGAACGTGAAAAATTGGCGTCAGGCGTGCCGCGCCAGCCTGAATGGTACCCGCGCCGGCAATGGCGTCGGACGCCCCGCTGCGCTACCCTGCGCGACCTGCCAATGGCGCGCGGATGCGCTTTTTCGATCGATCATGCAAGAACAAGAACACATCTACGATCCTGCCGCCGTCGAAGCCGCGGCGCAGACCTTCTGGAACGACAGCCAGGCCTTCGAGGCAAAGGAAGACCCCTCGAAGCCGAAATATTTTTGCCTGTCGATGCTGCCGTACCCATCGGGCGCGCTACACATGGGTCATGTGCGCAACTACACGATCGGCGATGTGATCAGCCGCTACCAGCGCATGCTCGGCAAGAACGTGCTGCAGCCGATGGGCTGGGACGCGTTCGGCCTGCCCGCGGAAAACGCCGCGATCAAGAACAAAACCGCGCCGGCGAAGTGGACCTACGCCAACATCGATCACATGCGCGCGCAGCTCAAGACGATGGGCTACGCGATCGATTGGTCGCGCGAATTCGCCACCTGCCGTCCGGACTACTACGTGCACGAGCAGCGCATGTTCGTGCGCCTGTTCAAGAAAGGGCTGGCGTACCGCAAGAATTCCGTCGTCAACTGGGACCCGGTCGACCAGACCGTGCTTGCTAACGAGCAGGTGATCGACGGCCGCGGCTGGCGCACCGGCGCGCTGGTCGAGCGGCGCGAGATTCCGCAGTGGTTCCTCAAGATCACCGACTACGCTGATCAACTGCTCGATGGATTGGACAAGCTGCCGGGCTGGCCCGATGCGGTCAAGACGATGCAGCGCAACTGGATCGGCCGTTCGGAAGGCCTGGAAATCCAGTTCGGCGTTGAAGGCGAGAGCGAACCGTTGACCGTGTTCACCACGCGGCCGGACACGCTGATGGGCGTCACCTTCCTGTCGATCGCGCCCGAGCATCCGCTCGCTTTGCAGGCGGCGAAGACGAATCCGAAACTGGCCGCCTTTATCGAGGAATGCCGCCACGTCGCAGCCTCCGAGGCGGTTGTCGAGACGGCGGAGAAGAAGGGCGTCGAAACCGGCCTGCATGCAATCCACCCGATCAGCGGCGAAAAGCTGCCGGTCTGGGTCGCGAACTTCGTGCTGATGGGCTACGGCACTGGCGCGGTCATGGCCGTGCCCGGTCACGACGAGCGCGACTGGGAATTCGCGACCAAGTACGACTTGTTGATCAAGATGGTGATCGTCAGCGACGCCGTGCGCGACGCGATCACCGAACTCGGCCGCGAAGCGGAAGGCAACCAGGACCCGATGTCCGCCGCGCTCGGCCAAAGCCGCGCGATCGACGTGGTCGAGGCGCCGAGCGCGCTCAGCATTGTCGAGGAATTCGAAAACAAGATCATCACCGAAGGTGCGTACACCGAGTACGGCACCGTGGTGAACTCGGGCGAACTCGACGGCAAGGATTACCGCGAGGCGTTCGACTACCTTGCCGAGAAATTGCAGCGCGAAGGCAAGGGCTCGAAGCGGATCAATTACCGCCTGCGCGACTGGGGCGTTTCGCGCCAGCGCTACTGGGGTTGCCCGATTCCGATCGTGTACTGTCCGAAATGCGACGCGGTGCCGGTGCCGGAAGATCAGCTCCCGGTCGTGCTGCCCGAGGACGTGCAGTTCATGGGCGTGCAGTCGCCGATCAAGGCCGATCCAAATTGGCGCAAGACCACGTGCCCGCAGTGCGGCGGCCCCGCCGAGCGCGAAACGGACACGTTCGACACGTTCATGGAGTCGAGCTGGTACTACGCGCGCTACACCTCGCCCGGTGCGAAGACCCAGGTCGACGAACGTGCGAACTACTGGCTGCCGGTCGACCAGTACATCGGCGGCATCGAGCACGCGATCCTGCATCTCTTGTATTTCCGCTTCTATCACAAGCTGATGCGCGACGCGGGCCTCGTGCACAGCGACGAGCCGGCGACGAATCTGCTCTGCCAGGGCATGGTGATCGCCGAGACGTTCTATCGCGAAGATGCGAATGGCAATCGCGACTGGATCAATCCGGCCGACGTCGAGATCCAGCGCGACGACAAGGCACGCATCGTCGGCGCGATTCTCAAGAGCGACGGCAAACCGGTGCAGATCGGCGGCATCGAAAAGATGTCGAAGTCGAAAAACAACGGTGTCGATCCGCAGGCGATGGTGTCGAAGTTTGGCGCCGACACCGTGCGCCTGTTTTCGATGTTCGCTGCGCCGCCGGAGCATTCGCTCGATTGGCGCGAGGCCGGCGTCGAAGGCATGGCGCGCTTCCTGCGCAGGCTGTGGCGCGATTTGCACACGCATGTCGCGCAGCCCGACCATCCCGAAGTCGATGCGCGCGCGCTCAACGCCGCGCAGAAGACGCTGCGCCGGCAGATCCACGAAACGATCGCCAAAGTCAGCGACGACTTCGGCCGCCGTCTCTCGTTCAACACGGCGATCGCCGCGCTGATGGAACTGTTCAACGCGCTGGCCAAGTTTGACGACATGAGCGACCAGGGGCGCGCGCTGCGCCACGAGGCGTTCGAGTCGATCGTGCTGCTGCTCAATCCGATCACGCCGCACATCTGCCATGCGTTGTGGATCGCGCTCGGCCATAAAGAGCCGATCGTCGACGCGGCATGGCCGAAGGCCGATCCGGCGGCGCTGACGAAAAATGCGGTCACGCTCGCGGTGCAGGTCAACGGCAAGCTGCGCGGTCAGATCGAAGTCGCGGTCAGCGCGGCGCGTGAAGAGATCGAGCAGACCGCGCTCGCCGATGCCGGCGTGGCGAAGTTCATCGACGGTGCGACGGTGAAGAAAATCATCATCGTGCCGGGCAAGATTGTGAATATTGTCGTAGGATGACCCGCATGCAGACGATCGTTCGTTCCTTCGCCGTACTCGCCGTGCTGTTGCTCGCCGCCTGCGGCTTTCATTTGCGCGGTGAGGTCAAGCTCGCGCCGAGCCTGCAGCGCGTCGTCGTGATCAGCTCCGATCCGGGCAGTCCGCTCAAGCGTAGCGTCGAGGACGCGATGAAACGTGCCGGCGCCACGGTGGCCGCGGCGCCCGGCGAAGGCGTTGCGGAAATCCGCATGACCGGCGTCGGTGTGCAGACGCTGGTCGGTTCGGTCGGCGGCAATGCGCGCGTGAACGAGTTCAATATGGTCTATCACGTCGATCTCGAAATCGTCGACGGCGGGGGCAAGACGGTGCTCGAGAAACAGCCGATCGAGCAGACGCGCAGCTTCACCTTCGACCAGACCCAGGCCGCCGGCACGGGCGCGCAGCAGGATGTGATCCGCCGCGAGATGGAGCGCGACATGGCGCAGACCGTGATGCGCAAGATCGATTCCGTCGAACGCCGCTTGGCGAAATAAGCTCCCGCAAACCCGAACATGCCGACTCCTCTGCCGGCGCTGCGCAAGCAACTCGCGACGGGCGAGTTGAAGCCCGTGTATTTGCTCGCGGGTGAGGAACATCTGCTCCTGCTCGAAGCTGCCGACGCGCTGCGCGCACGCGCGCGCGAGCTCGGCTACAGCGAACGCGAGGTGCTCGATGCGGATTCCGGTTTCGACTGGGACGCGCTGGCGCAGAGCGCGAGCTCGATGAGCCTGTTCGCCACGCGCAAACTGATCGACCTGCGCGTGCCGACCGGCAAGCCCGGCAAGGAAGGCGCGCAGTCGATCATCGACTACTGCGCGAATCCGCCGCCGGACACGGTGCTGCTGATCACGGCGACGCAATGGTCGAAGGCGCACGAAACGAGTTGGGTCGCCGCGGTCGAGAAAGCCGGTGTGTTCGTACCGTTGTGGCCGCTGAAGCCGAACGAATTGCCCGATTGGATCGCGCAGCGCATGGCCTCGCGCGGCCTGAAGCCGACGCGCGATGCGATCGAGGCGCTGGTCGAGCGCGTTGAGGGCAATCTGCTCGCGGCCGCGCAGGAAATCGACAAGCTCGCGTTGCTGCAAGGCGACGCGCCACTCGATGCGGCAACGCTCGAGGATCTCGTCGCCGACAGCGCGCGTTTCGATGTGTTCAAGCTCGCCGACGCGGCGCTCGCGGGGGACTCCGCGCGCGCGCTGCGCATTCTCGCCGGCCTGCGCGCGGAAGGCGAGCAGGTGGTCGCGCTGCTTGGCTGGATTTTGAATCAATTGCAGATGCTGGCGAGACTTGCCAACGCGCGAGGCAATCTCGCCAGCGCGTTCAAAGCCGAGCGCATCTGGCCGGCGCGCGAGGCGATCTACAAGAAAGCTCTGTCGCGCGCCGACCGCGCGCACTGGGACGCATGCCTGATCCAGGCCGGCCGCGTCGACCGCGTCGGCAAAGGCCGCGGCACGGGCGATGCGTGGGTTGAGTTCGAGCGTCTGCTCGTCGCGATCGCACAGCCGCGCACTGGGTTGCTTCGTGTCTACTAAAAAGAACTCTAAAAAAAATCTCTCATGCTTCCGATAGCCATCCTCGGCGGCACGTTCGACCCCGTGCACAACGGCCATCTGCGCGTCGCCTGGGAAGCGGCCGAGGCGCTCGACGCGCAGGTGCGCCTGATGCCCGCGCACGTACCGCCGCACAAGCCGGCGCCGCTGGCGACGGCGGCGCAGCGCGTCGACATGCTCGAACGCGCGCTGGTCGGCCAGCCGCGCCTCGTTGTCGACACGCGCGAACTGCGTCGTGAAGGCGCGTCGTACACCGTGGACACGTTGCGCGGCCTGCGCGCGGAATTCGGCGAGGCCCAGCCGCTGGTCCTGCTCGTCGGCGCCGACGCGTTCGGTTCGCTGCCGACGTGGCGCGAATGGCGGCAGCTATTCCGTCTCGCGCACATCGTCATGCTGACGCGCCCCGGACGCACCGAGCCGTGGTCCGGCGAACTCGTCGGCGAAGCGGTGCCGCGCCGGGCGCGCTCGCCGCGCGAGCTGCAGGAGGTGCCGGCCGGCAAGGTTCTCAGCATTCCGGTCACCCCGCTCGACATCTCGGCGAGCCAGGTACGTGCGCTGCTCGCCGCCGGCCGCGAGCCGCGCTGGCTGATCCCCGAAGCGCTGCTCGCCGATCCGGCCATCCTTGCGCCGTATCGGCGCGAGAAGAAATGAGCCGCAACCTAATTTGAAATCCGTTCGCCCTGAGCGTAGCGCCGAAGGCGCGAAGTCGAAGGCGCGAAGTCGAAGGGGAAGGTGACGTTTCGACTTCGGCCCTGCGGGCCTACGCTCAATGCGAACGGCTATCCATGTTGGCTCAGAAATCGTAGCTTGCGCTCAGGCGGATCAGGCGCGGCGGTTGGCGCACCAGCACGGTGCCATAGAGCGGGTCGGGCGAGTTCGGATCGCTTTCTGAATACGGATAGACGTTCAGCGGCGCCTGTGCATTGAACACGTTGAACACGTTCGCGCTCAACGCCAGTTTGTGGTCGGCGAACTCCGGCCGGTAGGTCACGCCAAGATCCACCTGGCGCACCCAGGGCAGGCGCCCGTGGCTGCCCGGCGGCGATGGCTTACCGTCGCAGTAGCGATAGTTGCCGCCGTAACCGGTCGGATCGGAATGATCGGCGCCGTAATAGCCTAGGCAGATGCGCGGCGTACCCGAGATCAGCTGCAGATTGCCGGAGACGGTCCATTCCGGGGTGAGCTGATAGTAGCCGTACGCCTTGAACTGATGCGTGTGATCGTTGCTCTGCGGACCGTCGGTGTATTCCATGAGCTGGGCAAAGTCCCAGTCCTCGCTGGTCGAGGCGGCGGTCTGGCGCAGGTCGGAACGCAGCTGACCTTCCGTGTTGCCGTAGCTGCGTGAGAACACGTAGTCGATCTTCGCGTACCAGGTGCCGTCGAACGGGCGCTCGAACGAAAAATTGAGCGCGTAGTACTTGCGCTTGAGCGGGTCGAAGCCGAGTTCCGCGTTGGACAACGGCACCTTGACGTACTTGCCGCTCGTGTCGATCAGCACGAAGGTGTTGTCGCGGCCGGGATTGAACAGGTAGCAGCTGTTGCTCGACGTCACCGAATAGCCGAGCGACTGCGCTTTCGCGAGCACGCGATCGATGTCGCAGTAGTCGTCGATGGCGCTGCGCAGGATGCGATCGATGCCCTTCACGCCCCAGACCCAGTCGTTCCATTGCTTGCTGAAGCCGAGGATGAACTCGTCCTGGTATTCGGATTTGAGATTGTCGACGGCAACCGTGCGTGGATCGGGCAGCACGCCGAAGTTGCCGTTTGCCGAGACCGGATTGGAGATCTGCGTAAGCGCGGTCGGGATGCCGTCCGCCCCGATGCCGCCGTAAGTGAAGTACTGCTGGGTGGACAGCGTCGCGCCCGCGGCGTTGAGCGCCGGATTCAGCGGCAGGCTGAGGTAGTAGCGGCCGGCGTTGCCATAGACCTTGAAGCTGGCGTCGCCGTTCACGTCCCAGGCGAAGCCGAGGCGCGGCGCCCATTGCGGCTTGGTCTGGCGCACGAAGGCCTGGCTGTCGCGGTTGTAGTTGGTGAACTGATCGTTGCGCAGGCCGAGCGAGAGCAGCCAGCGATCGGCGATCTGCCATTTGTCCTCGACGTACTGTGCGCGCTGCGACAGGCGCACGCTGGCGACGGCGCTGTAGACGTTCTTCGCGACGTAGAAGCCCTGCTCCCCGTTCGGGAAACCGCCGGTCGCCGGCACGCCGAGGCCGGTCGAAATCGGCGTGTTCGGATCGGCGTGGCCGTAGGTCCAGTAGTAGCCGGGTCCGGACGTTTGCCGGCCCTGGTCGATCGCCTGCGCGTTCTGGTTGTCGATGCCCGCGGCGAGAGTGTGGTTGCCGAGTGTCCAGGTCAGATCCAGGCGCAAGTTGCTCGTGCGGTTGCCGCGGTCGGGATCGTAGAGGCGGAAGACGGTTTGGTTGTTGCCGATCGGTTTGCCGCCGTTGAGCGCCGGATTTTGGTTGGTGATGCTTGTGACGTAGGTCAGGCTCGGATCGTAGCTGCCGGGCACGTCCTGATTTTTTGTGCGCATCTTGCCGTACAGCGCTGAGATGGTGAGATCGTCGGTCAGGTAGCCGGTGTACTTCAGTGAATTGAAATAGCCGCCGGTGCGCGTGTTGTCGGCGGCGTTGACCGCGTCGCCTCGGGTGAGCGTGGCGTAGTCGTAGTCAAACAGCGTGCCGCGCGTCTTGCGTTCGTCGCCGACGCTGGTGAATTCGAGAATATGGCTGTCGGTGATGTTCCAGTCGACTTTCGCGTACCAGCGCGGCAGCCCGTAGTTGAACTTCACGTCGTAGGGTCCGCTGCTGGTGTCGTCGACGGCGTTCACGCTGTGTCCGTATTGGTGCTGAAATTCGCCGGCGACGAAGAAATACAGGCGGTCTTGCACAATCGGGCCGCCGACATAGGCGGAGTAGGTCGTCGAATCGAGTTCGTTCTCGCGGCTGGGTTGGTAGAGATTGCCGGCGACGGGCGAGGCCGGCAGGCCGTTGCGGTAGTACTCGTTCTGCGCCTGCGCGCGGCCGTCGTCGGGTTCCCACACGGCTTGGAATCCGAAATGCCAGTCGTTGGTGCCGCGCCGGCCGACCTGGTTGATCACGCCGCCGTCCGAACGACCGTACTGCGCGCTGTAGCCGCCGATGTAGACCTCCTGCTGATCGATCGAGCCGTACGGCAATTCCAGGCCGCCGAAGCCGCGCAGCGGATCGGTCGTGGCGAATCCGTTGATGTAGTACGCGTTCTCGCTCGCCGCCGAACCGCCGAAGCTGACCAGCGAGTTGCCTCCGCCCGCGCTCGTCGGCAGGCCCGGCGTGCTGGTGAAGCCGCCCGAGTTGTTGATCACGCCCGGCGCGAGCTGGGCGATCGCTTCGGCGCTGCGGTTCAGCGGCAACTGGCGCAGTTGTTCCGCGGTGACGACTGTGCGCGAGTCCACCGCGGTCACGTCGATCGGCGGCGTCTTGTTTCCGGTCACGCTGACCGCCGCGAGTTCGGCCATCGCGGCGTGGGAAAAGTTGACCTCGATGCCGGCGCCGACGCGCAGTGCGATGCCGCTGCGCGTGTCGAGCGTCTTGCCGTCGCGACGCAACGTCACCGTGTAGCTGCCGAGCGGCAGCTGCGACGCGGAGTAGCGGCCGCGCGCGTCGACCTGCACTTCGCGGTTGAGGCCGGTATCGCTCACGATCGATACGGTATCGCCTTCCTCCGCGGGCGCCTGGCCGAAGATGCTGCCCGTGGTCGATTGCGCGACGGCAGCCATCGGCGCGGTCGCGGCCGCGATCGCGGTGAGGGTCAGGCGCGCCAAGCGCGAGCGAGGTGTGGCGGTCGGTTTCATGCGTGGACAGCTCCGGTGGTCGAATCGCAGGCAAGCCGGGGTCGAGGCCCTCGGCGAGGACCGGCGTCGGCTCGTGGAACAACCCTGACCGCTGTTCCCCAGCGTCAAGGTTTCAGTGGTGGCCCATGCGGCCACAGGTGAAAACTAGCGTCGATTGACGCGTTTGGCCATCCAGATGTCTGCATGTGGATATTCCGCTCGGGAATGAATCCGAAAAATCCCTTTTTTTAAATTGTGGATTTGTATAAAATTGTTCCGTGAGATATCGGGAGAACGCAATCGTGTCGGATGCCGATCGCCGAGGCCCAAAACCGGCGCAGATCGAACGCGGCAACGGCGGGTCTGCCGTCTCCCGGTGGCGGGTTTCCGGCCGGGGCGGCTGGGTCACTTCCCCTGTCACGAAATCGGCGTATAGTCTTGTATTGTGGCCCCCGGGCCGCCCGTGCCATCGATCAGGTGAAACGTTTTTGCCCACGCTAACCAAAACCCGAACCACCGCGAAGCCGCGCAAAGCGGCCGCGAAGAAGCCCGCCGCCAAGGCTGCATCTCCGGCGAAGAAACCGATCGCCAAGAAGGTCGCCGCGAAGAAGGTGGCGAAACCGGCAAGCAAGGCTCCGGCCAAATCCAAGAAAATTTCCGCTCCGACCGATCCGGTCGAGGTATTGCGTCTGCGCGTGCTGAACGCGCTCGACAACCTCAAGGCGCAGAACGTGCAGGAAATCGACGTTCGCGGCAAAACCTCGATCGCGGATCATTTGATCGTCGCTAGCGGTACCTCGACGCGCCACGTCAAGTCGCTGGCCGATGAAGTTGTCAAGTTCGCCAAACAGGCGGGCATGCAGCCGCTCGGCGTCGAAGGCCAGCGCGAGGCCGAATGGGTACTCGTCGACCTCGGCGACATTGTCGTCCACGTCATGCTGCCGCGCGTGCGCGAGTTCTACGGCCTGGAGCGGTTGTGGACCGTCGGCGACGAAGCGGCGCGCGCTGCAATTGCGGGTTGAACGAAGTCATTACGCCGCCGGCGCGTTAACGTGCCGGCGGAAGTAGGCCCGCCATGCGCGCCACCCTGATCGCCGTCGGCGAAAAGATGCCTTCGTGGGTGACCGAAGGCTACAACGAGTACGTCAAGCGCCTCTCGCACGAGCTGCCTTTGCAGCTCGTCGAAATCACCAGCAAGTTGCGCGGCCGCACGAACGACGTCGCCCGCGTCATCGCCGACGAGGGCGCGCTGATGCTCGCGGCGATTCCGAAAAGTGCCCAGATTGTCGCGCTCGACGGCCGCGGCAAGGCATTCAGCAGCGAACAATTGGCCGAGCAGCTCGCGCGCTGGCGCATGGACGGCCGCGATCTCGCTTTCCTGATCGGCGGTCCGGAAGGCTTGGCGCCGGCGGCGCTGCAGCGCGCGAATCAGACCTGGTCGTTCGGACCGGCGACATTGCCGCATCCGCTCGTTCGCATCCTGCTGGCCGAGCAGCTTTATCGCGCGGCAAGCCTGCTCGCGAATCATCCCTATCATCGCGCGTAACGCAGGATTTCTGAGGGGCGCGCTAGAATGCGGTTGCACTCGGGAGTGGGCAATGCAGCAGGACGAAGCGACGGTCGAATGCGACGTGCTGGTAGTCGGTGGCGGTCCGGCGGGATCAACGACGGCGACGCTGCTGCAGCGCGCGGGACGCCGCGTGGTGATGCTCGAGAAGGAGCGGCACCCGCGCTTTCATATCGGTGAATCGCTGCTGCCGGCAAACCTGCCGATCTTCGAGGAACTCGGCGTGCTGGAAAAAGTCCGCGCGTTGGGCGTGCTCAAGCTCGGTGCGGATTTTCCGAACGGCGAGGAGCATCGCACGTTCTACTTCCGCCGCGCGCTCGGCGCCACGCCGCCGCATGCGTTCCAGGTCAAGCGCGAGGAGTTCGACCGGATGTTGTTCGCGCACGCGCGCGAGGCGGGCGTGGACGCGCGCGAGGGCATCAAGGTCGAACGTGCCGACGTCGACGGCATCGGCAAGGTCGTCGTGCAGGCGACGGATGTGCATGGCTGGCCGCTGACCGTGCGCGCGAGTTATCTCGTCGATGCGAGTGGGCGCGATACGCTGCTTGCCAATCAATGGAAGCTCAAACGCCGCAACGACAAACATCAGAGCGCGGCGATCTTCGCGCATTTCAGAGGTGTCGAATTCCGCCCGGGCGAGGACGCCGGCAACATCAGCATTTATCGTTTCGAATACGGATGGTGCTGGTTTATTCCATTGCGCGACGGCGTCATGAGCATCGGCTGCGTCTGCTGGCCGGAGTATTTGAAACAGCGTCGCGGCGAGAACGAGAAATTTCTTATGGCGACGCTGCAGCAGATTCCGCTTGCGAACCAGCGCATGCGCGATGCGGTGCGTGTGTCCCAGGTCTGCGTAACCGGCAACTACTCGTACGACACGACGCGGATGGCGGGGCCGGGCTGGGTCCTCGTCGGCGACGCCTATGCCTTCGTCGATCCGATTTTTTCCTCCGGCGTGTACCTGGCGATGCACAGCGGCAAACACGCGGCCGCGCTGATCGATCGGGCTCTCGCCGCGCCGGCGCGCGAAGCGGCGCTGCAAGCCGGGTTCGTTCGCCGCATCCGTCGGGGTATCGGCGTGTTCTCATGGTTCATCTACCGCTTCAACTCGCCGGTAATGAAAGAATTGTTCGGTCATCCGCGCAACGACTTCCGCATCGAAGACGGCGTGATTTCGATGCTGGCCGGTGACGTGTTTGACTGCAAACCAGTGTTGTTGCGTTTGCGCTTGTTCAAGTTCATCTACGCGATGACCGGAATCGCGCACGCGCGGCAAGCGTTCGCCGACCTGATCGCGCGGCGGCGTCAGGCGCGCGCCGAATTCACCGGGGGCAACACGCCGGTCGATCGATGAAATCCGCGCGGGCATGGCTGGCTGGATTGCATTCGCGTTACCCGCGAAAATCATCGCCTGACGTATCGAAAAATTATTTGGAGTTCGAATGTTGTACTTGGCATCTCAGTCGCCGCGCCGCCGCGAATTGCTCGAGCAGATCGGCGTGCGCTTCGGCACCGTGCAGCTTGATCTACCCGAAGTGCGCGCGCCGGGCGAGCCGCCCGAGGACTACGTCAGCCGCGTCGCGCGCGAAAAAGCCGGGGCAGGGTTGATGCAGCTGTCCGGAGTGGCTGGCGCCGTGGTGCTCGGCGCCGACACCGAAGTGGTGCTCGACGACGAGGTGTTCGGCAAGCCCACGGACCGCGACCATGCCGTCGCGATGCTGCGCAAGCTATCGGGACGCACGCACCTGACGATCTCGGTGGTCTGGATGGTCAGCGCCGGGCGCGAGGAACACGCCGTCTCGCGCACCGAAGTCACCTTCGCTGAGCTCGACGAGGCGACCATCGCCGCCTACGTCGACAGTGGGGAACCGATGGGCCGCGCCGGTGCCTACGCGATCCAGGGCCGGGCCGCAGCGTTCGTCAGCCATCTTTCCGGCAGCTATTCCGGGGTGATGGGGCTGCCGCTGTTTGAAACGAGGGCATTGCTCCGCCATTTCGGCATCCCTGCGGTCTGAAGGGGCCGCCGAACCGTGCGGCAATCGACAAGGCACGTCCCGCCAAGCTATAAACGCGCTTAGAAAAATTGCGGAAACCCAGGCCGTGTCTGAGGAAATCCTGATCAACGTCACCCCGCGCGAGACCCGCGTCGGGGTGGTGGAAAACGGCGTATTGCAGGAAGTGCACGTGGAGCGTGCGCTCAAGCGCGGCTACGTCGGCAACATCTACCGCGGCCGCGTCAGCCGGGTCATGCCGGGCATGCAGGCGGCTTTCGTCGAGGTCGGGCTCGAGCGCGCCGCGTTCCTGCACGCGAATGACATCGTCCGTTCCGCGCAGGCAATCGAGGGCGAAAACGGCGAGACGGCGGCGATGCCGACGCCGCCAATCAGCGAGCTCGTACACGAAGGTCAGGACATCGTTGTCCAGGTCGTCAAAGACCCGATCGGCAGCAAGGGCGCGCGTCTGACGACGCATTTGTCGATCCCTTCGCGCTACCTGGTCCTGTTGCCCTACGCAAAGATGATCGGCGTGTCGGTGCGCATCGAGGACGAGACCGAGCGCGCGCGCCTGAAAGAACTGATGACCGAGCTGGCCGGCCCCGAGGCGCTCGGCTACATCGTGCGCACGAACGCGGAGGGGGCCTCGCGCGAGGCGCTCGCCGACGATGTGGCCTATCTTGGCCGTGTCTGGCGCGTCGTGCAGGAAAACATGCGCCGCGTCGAGCCGCGCACGCGCGTCTACGAAGAGCTTGCGCTGCCGCTGCGCGCGCTACGCGACCTCATGCGCGAAGACGTGGAGAAGGTGCGCGTCGACTCGCGTGAGACCTACGACAAGACGCTTACGTTTACTCACAAATTCATGCCGGCGCTGGCAGAACGTATCGAATTGTATTCAGGCGAGCGGCCAATTTTTGATCTTTACGGAGTGGAAGACGAAATTCAGCGTGCGCTCAAGAAAGAAGTGCCATTGAAGTCAGGCGGTTACCTGATTATCGACCAGACCGAAGCGATGACCACGATCGACGTGAATACCGGGGCATTTCTCGGCCATCGCAACCTCGAGGAAACGGTATACAAGACCAATCTCGAGGCGGCGCAGGCGGCTGCACGCCAGCTGCGCCTGCGCAATCTCGGCGGCATCATCATCATCGACTTCATCGACATGACCGACGCGGAACACAAGCGTCAGGTGCTGCGTCAGTTGGAGAAATCGTTGTCGCACGATCACGCGAAGACGACCGTGTACGAGATGTCGAACCTCGGCCTCGTCGAGATGACGCGCAAGCGCACGACGGAGAGCCTGGAGCGCCAGCTGTGCGAGCCGTGTCCTGCCTGCGACGGCCGCGGCAGCGTGAAGACCGCGGAAACGGTGACCTACGAGATCTTCCGCGAGATCACGCGCGCGGTGCGCCAGTTCGAGGCGTCGAGCCTGCTCGTGCTCGCCGCGCAGCGGGTGGTGACGCGCATCCTGGACGAGGAATCCGCCGCGGTCGCCGAGCTTGAGGAATTCACCGGCAAGACGATCCGCTTCCAGGCGGAGGAGCACTACGCGCAGGAACAGTACGATGTGGTTTTGCTGTAAGAACCGAGATTCGGGATTTGAGATTCGGGATTCGGCAAAGCCCGGATTTTCGCTTGCTTTTGATCTTCCCGAATTCCGAATCCCCAATCTCCAATCCCGGCTTTCATGACTCCCTGGCGTCGCCACCTACATCGCGCGCAATGGTGGCTGTTCCGGCTGCTGGCGGTTTTTGCCATCCTCATGGCGGTGGTGAGCAGCATTACTCAGCTCGTCGTGCTGCCGTGGGTGACGAGCCATCCCGACGTCGTCAGCACGAAGCTTGGCGCGATGCTGCATCGGCCGGTGACGATCGACAAGCTCGACGCGCGCTGGGAGCGCACGGGGCCGCTGCTCAACCTGACCGGTGTACGCATCGGTGCCGCACCGGCGCCGGCGGGACAAGCCCCCGCGTCGCCGCTCAGTCTCGCCAGCGCGGGGCTGAAGATCAACTTCTTCGCCTGGGCGCGGCCGTCGGCGAGCTGGACGGAGATCCGCCTCAGCGGCATCGAGCTCGATCTCGTCCGCGACATGCAGCGGCAATGGCAGGTGCGCGGCCTCGACACCGGTGCCAACGATGGCGGCACCGAGCAGAGTCTCGACGACAACGCACTGTTCAGCCTCGGCACCGTGGTCGTGCGCGCGGCGCGGCTCAACATCGACGACCTGCCGAACGACAAGCACTTCAAACTCGGCGCCGACGAGCTGCGCCTGATCGTCAAAGGCGACTGGCTGCGCGCGCTCGGACGCGTGAAGAATCTCGAAAACGACTCCGCGCCGGTGAATGCCGTCGTCGAATACGACCGCGGCCGCCGCGACGGCCGCGCTTATCTGGGCGGCGCCGACGTCGACCTTGCCGCGGTGCTGCGGAATTACCCGTTGAACGGGCTTGTCGTCGATCACGGCGGCGGCAAGCTGCAAGTGTGGGCCTGGCTCAAGGGCGGCGAAGTCAGCGAGGTGCGTGCGGAGGTGGATGTCGCCAGCCTCGTGCTGACCACGCGCACCTCGATCGCGCTGGATGAAAAGCACGATTTTCTGCCGCATGTCGGCATCGACCGCCTCGCCTTCGGCGCGCGCTGGCTGCGCGAGGAGAACGGCTGGAGCGCCGATGTCGCCGATCTCGCCGTCGTGCGCCAGAGCGTGCCCGCCGAGCTCGCACAATTGCATCTGCATCGACACACGCTGGCGACGGAGGTGGCCGAGTACACCGGCAGTGTCGGCGCGCTCGATCTCGGCACGGTGGCGAGTGCGGCGATGCTGGTCGACACGCTGCCCGCCGATCTGCGCCGCTGGCTTTATGCCGGCAATCCGGTCGGTGTGCTCTCGCGCGCGACGCTGCGCTACGCGGACCCGCAGGATTTCGACGTCGCCGCCCAGCTCGACGGGCTCGCGGCGCACGGGGTCGGCAAGATTCCGGGCGTGACCGGTCTGTCCGGCCTGTTGTTCGGCGATGCGGATGCGATCACGTTCGATCTGCCGCAGCACAACGCCTTCGCGCTATCGCTACCGAAAGCGTTCCGCGAGCCGCTGAGTTTCGACGAACTCTACGGCAGTGTCGCGGCGTATCGCAGCGATGCGGCTTGGCGTATCGAGACCGATGCGCTGCATTTCGAGAATGCCGCGCCAGGCCGAAGTTACGGTGGCGAGCTGCGCGGCGCAGCCGAAATCTTCGACGCGGGCGGCAAGCCGTTCCTCGATATTTCTGCACTGGTCACGCATGCCGACGTGCAGGCCTCGCACCGTTTCTGGCCGATCAGCGTGTTGCGCCCGCACGCCGTCGAATGGCTCGACCGCGCGCTCGACGCCGGCAAGATTGTCGGCGGCCGCGCCGTGTTCCGCGGCAATCTCGCCGACTGGCCGTTCCGCAACAACGCGGGCCGGTTCGACGCGGTGACCGAAGTGGCCGATCTGCGTTTCCGCTATCTCGGCGAATGGCCGGCCGTCGAGCATGGCCATGGATTCGTCAACTTCCTCAACACCGGTCTGCATGCCGATATCGACGGTGGAAGTGTACAAGGCGCAAAAATAAACAAAGCCAGCGTCGACATTACCGATTTCGACGAAGGCACGCTCGACATCGTCGCGAACGCACAGGGCGCCGGCCGCGATCTGCTCGGCTACGTCAAGGCATCGCCGCTCGGCACGCAGTTCGCAGCGCCTCTGCAGGGCGTCGACGTCGGCGGGCAGGGCAAGGTCGACTTCACCCTGCATTCGCCGATGAAGCCGATCGAGAGTTTTCAGATCGACGGCAAAGTGCAGCTTACCGACGCCGATCTCAGCGATACCAAGTACGACCTGCGTTTCGACAAGGCAGCGGGGCCGCTGCGTTTCAACCGCACGGGTTTTTCCGCCGACGAGCTCGCGACCACATTCAAAGGCAAGCCGGCGAAATTCTCGCTCGCGGTCGGTGGCTATGTCGGCGACAAGCGTCATGCTGTCGAAGGCAAGGTCGACACGCGCCTGCCGGTGAACGACGTTCTGGCCTACGCGCCGGCGCTCAAGGATTACGCGAAGTATCTCTCGGGCGAGGCGAACTGGAGCGCGCAGTTCAGCGTCGATCGCGATAGCGTCGACAAGAGCAAGACCGACAGCGGCCAACGACTGATGCTGACCTCGGATTTGCGCGGCGTCGGCATCGACCTGCCCGTGCCGCTGAAGAAATCTGCGGATAGCATGCTGCCGCTCAAACTCACGCTCGGCATGCCGTTCATCGGGACGAACATCGACATCAGCCTGGGCGACATCCTCAACCTGCGCGGCAAATTGCCGACGCTGACTGCGCCGTTTGCCGCGAACGTGATCTTCGGCGGTGAAGCGACCGGCGTGCTGCCAAAATCCGGTATCGCGATCGGTGGCGCGGCGCGCGAGGTCGATCTCTCCGGCTGGATGAGTTTCGCCGGCGACAGCGGCGACGGCGGCGGCAACGATGTGTTGCAGAGCGTCGACATCCGCACGCCCTCGCTCGTCGCCTGGGAGCGCGACTTCGGCGAGGCCAAGGTGCGCCTCGGCATCGCCGCGGACAAGGTGCGCGTCGATTTAGAAGGCGCGCGCATCGAAGGCAGCATGACCGCGCCGAGGAAGAATCCGCGCGCGAGCACCATCAACGCGGACTTCAAGCGCCTGTACTGGCCCGAAGCGCCCGAAGCGCCGCCGGGCGCGCCGGCGGCGGACGACGCGCACAACGACGCGCTCAACCCGGCGGCGATTCCGCCGCTGCGCATCGACATCGGCGATTTCCGTCTCGGCAAGGCCAATTACGGTGCGGCCGAAGTTGCGACTACACCGATCGCGGACGGCATGCGGCTCGACAAGGTCAACTCGCATTCGCGCGACATCGACATGAAGGCGCACGGCGTGTGGACGCGCAAGGGCGGCTTCCATCGTTCGACGTTCGGCATCGAATTGAAGGCCAAGGATTTCGGCGCGATGCTCGACGCGCTCGGCTACGGCGGCAAGCTGGCCGGTGGCGAAATCAACGCGCAGATCGATGCGAGCTGGGCCGGGCCACCGTCCGCATTCGCGATGAACAAGATCAACGGCGGTGCGTTGCATATGAAGATCGTCGACGGCCGCATTCCGAATCTCGAACCCGGCGCGGGACGCTTCGCCGGCCTGCTCAACCTCGCCGCACTGCCGCGCCGACTCGCGTTCGACTTCGGCGACCTGTTCAACAAAGGGTTTAGCTTCGATCTCGCCTCCGGCGTGTTCACGATGACCGACGGCTACGCCTATACCGAAGGTTTCGAAGTGAAGAGCCCGACCGCCGACATGCGCATCAAAGGCGCGATCGGCCTGAAGACGAGCCAGTGGGACATGCGCGTGGACGTGACGCCGCACATCGGCGCGACGGTGTTCGCCGGCGGCGGCGCATTGATCGGCGGTCCAGTCGGTGCGGCCGCGGGCGCGGTGATCGGCGGCGTGCTCGGCAGGGCGATCAATCAGGCGACGCAGTCCGAATACAAAGTCACCGGCAGTTGGGATAAGCCGGATATCGTCAAGATCGGCAGTCGGCGGGTTCCGAAACAAGAAGAAGTGAAAGCGAAGCCCGCATCGAATTGAGGCTTATGCGGGAACGTGTGCGGCGAATGAAGAGCCCCTGCGAGAGGCTCGATCTTGAAGCCGGTCTCGCTCTAATTCGAGTCGATCCAGGCAAGACTGAAACGGAAGTAGAACGTTCGCGGAGCCCGAGCGTGCGCCGCGAACGCGATGGCCTTACTTCTGCGGCGAATGTGCGAGCTTCGCCTTTTGTGTGAACAGCCAGGAAAAATCGCCCTGCAACTGCCCGCTGGTGGTCGTCGGCGTGATGTACAAACCGGCCGAGGAGTGGCAGCCCATGCAGCTTTCGCTCGCGAACACCGAGGTCATGTCCGCCGGCATCTTTGCGTCCTTCTGGTTGGCAGTCAGCCACTGACCGGCGGGGCAGTTCTGCGTTTCTTCCTGGTGGCATGCGCCCTGCACGCCGGTCTGGAAATACGTTTCCATGGTGATGTTGGTCAGGAACACCGGTGTTGGATTGCCGCCGGGCTTGTTCTCGATGGCGCCGGGCAGGCCAGCCTGCGGCTTGGTCGGCGGGGTGGACGGCCCGGTCGGCCACTGCGAATCGATCAACTGGTAGTAGCGCAGCGCGGTGCCCGCTTTGTCGAGCGCGAGTTGGGCCTGGTCGTTGAGAGCGACTTTGTCGGCCGGAATAGGAATCGCACGCGACGCCTGCGTCGGCGGTGTCGTCGCCCAGCTGCCGTCGCTGTTCTGCGTCGGCGGTTGATTCGGCACACAGATCGGGCAGTTCGGATCGAAGAACGAGGGCTTGAGCGCCGGGTGGGCGACGTTGTTCACCGACAGGTTGTCGACCTGCTCGAATGTCGACCAAATCCACTGCGGCGAGCTGTCCGACTTGTGCGCGATGTGCATGCCGACCAAGCCGACTTGCACCGGGCATTGGTTGTTGCTCGGCGTCGTCTGGTCGGGGCATTTCCCGTTCGTCGGCGGCACGATCGCATCCGTCCACAGAAAGCGGCTCTTGTCGTCGGTTTTGGTCAGTATGCGCCAGGCGAACTTCAGCTCCCAGGAGCCGCTGCCGTCTTTGGTGTCCACGCCGCGTGGCATGTCCGCCGACTTGTTCGCTTTGCCACCGGTGAACGCGACCTGGCCGTTGATGTTGTAGAGCTTGTTGTCGCAGACGTAGCCGACTTCGTTCGGGTCCATCTGAATTTCATAAAACACGAAGTTGCCGTTCTGATCGATCAGCGGCGCAGTGAACGCTTGCGTGATCTCGCTCAGCGCTTCCGAATGCACGCCTTTGGCGTTCGCCTTGGTCGCCGGACTGCGGTCGCCCACCGCAGAAATGTTGCCGAGCAGGCGGATGCGACGCTTGTCGAACTCTTTCGGCAGCGTGAACGGTTTCAGATCACGCGCGGCCGGCAGGCTTACGTCGCGCGTCAGCGAAACTGCTAGCAGCTCACCTTTCTTGTGACAGGCCACGGGTACGCCGCCGTCCTCGCGGAAGATGTTGGTGCTCTCAAACCACGAGGTCCATTTCGGTGGACCGAAACTGGTGTCGCTGATTTTGGGGGCGAATTCCCCCTTGTTGTTGGTTGGCCAATTCAAAGTCAGGAACGCCTGCCACGACCACAAGTCGAACGCGCGCTGCACATCGGCGAACTTTTTCTCGCTTTCCAATTTCTTTTTCAACGCCACATCGACATCGCCCGGCAATTGGGTCGACAGTGCCGGGTTGAATTCCGGGAAATCGGCAAGGTATTGCGGCGTGGGCGGCGCGGCCGACAATGTCTGCGAACTCGCCGCAAGCAAGGTGAGCGTGCAGGCGGCGAGTGGCACCGAAAGCCATAGCTTTGTGGTCATGGACGATCCTCGAAAAATGGGCAAAGACGAAGGCCGCAGCGATAGCCGCGGAAAGAACGTTTAAGCCAGGGCTGATGATTCGCTTGCGAACCTCGCCAAATCAGGCCCCTTTTTCATTGCGGCGCGATTAATTCCTTTTAATAAAAAGTGGTCGGCAAAAACCCTCGGGATGCGTGGCCCGATAAGCGGTTCTCTAGGAAATCCCCTACTGCCAAGGCATGGGTAAAACTTCATGCTTGGCAACCAGTTACATGCTGATGGCAACGGAAGTTGTCAAACCAGCAGAGCCTAGCTCGCTGGAACGTAGCCTAAAATCCGCAGCCGGTCTGTGAAACAAATCAAGTTAGCTACTGGAAGAATTTACAGTTGCGCGCCGCGTTAATTCATTTGAAACAAAATTATGCAATTTCGAAAAACTGTGCTGACCTATTTTTGTTTTGCGGGCGACGAAGCGCTTGGACGAGGAGTCAATGTGCGATGCGCAGCACCAATAAGGTCTGATCATCGTTGCCAATCGTTCCGCCCTGATGTTCATGCACGGCGGCGACGAGGCGGTCGCGCAAGACGCGCGCGGGCGTTTCGGGGTCGGCTTTGGCGATGAGTTCGCGCAGACGATTTATGCCGAATTCACGTCCACGCGCATTGCGTGCTTCGACGATACCGTCGGTATACAAGACAAAAATGTCGTCTTTTTGCGCATTGTATACATTGTTTCCATACTCGAAATCGCGCAGCACACCGAGGGGAATCTGATCGCTTTCGCCAAGCAGGGAAATGTCTGCGCCGCGCCGGTGCACAATCGGCGGATGGCCGGCGGAAAGATACGAAATCTGCCGCGACGCCGGCCGGTAGAGCACGGCGAACACGGTCATGAAGTGGCCGCGGCTGCGGCGCGAGAAGAAATAGCGGTTCGCGTAGCTGATCGCGCTCGCGGGCGGCGGCCCAGCGTTGCCCTCGAACGTGCGCAGGATCGCGTCGAACTGCATCGCTTCGGCCGCGGCTGCGACGCCGTGGCCGGAGACGTCGCCGACGATCACGCCCCAAACGTCCGCATCGTCCGTCGCGGCGGTCTCGGGTATGGCGGCGTCGTTGAGATTGCTCATTTCGTAATAGTCGCCCGCCGCGGTCGCTGCGGGCTGCCAGTGCACGGCGTAGTCGAGGCCGCGGATCTGCGGATTGTCCGGCAGCAGCAGTTTCTGGATGTCGGCGAGGCTTTCGATCTCGTGGCGCTGGCGCTCGGTTTCCATCGTCAGTTCGCGCAGCACGATCGGACGCACGATCAGACTCGTGGCGAGGTTGACGTGCATCAGGATGCGTTCCATGTCGGCGCGATCGAAACGATGCGCGAGCGTCGAACCGAACGCGAGCCAATGCGACAGCTCGCCGGAGTTTGCCAGCGGGACGGCGAGCACCGCGGCGGGCGCAAACAGCGCCTGCGCCAGCGGCAGGCCGCGCTCGCCCGGTGCGACGGAGGCGACATGCGCGGGGGGCGCAGCGATCAGCCGTGTGGCCAGCGCATCATCGAATATCGGTAGCTCGCTGCGGTGCCCGTTCGGGTCGACGTTGGGCACGTGTTCGGTGCCGTCCGGTCCGATCAGGCCGGCGAGGCGGCAGCGTCCCGCATCCTGGCCGCGCACGAGCAACAGGGCGAGGGAGCAGTCCGGGAAGTCGACGCTGAAATACTCGTGCAGCGCGATCAGGGCGGTGCGCGAATCGCCGTCGAATCGGCTCAGCGCGAGGATGCGCTCGAACAGGGCTGGGGCAGAGGACATGGCCTATTCTGTCGTGTCGCGGCAGGCGCGTCACGCGCCGGCATTTCGGTTAGCATCGCGCCCATGGAGAGCCGCGCCGTCGGACCGTTGCAAAAGCTGCGCAGCGCGCGCGGGGCGCGGACATGAGCCTGCGTGGGCAGATCAACCTGATCGTCGCCGGGATGACCGCCATTTTCGTCGTCGCGCTGCTCGCGATGCAGATCAATGCCGCACGCAACGGCGTGCGCGAGGAAATCGAGGCGGGCAACCGTATCGCGATGCAGCTGATCGCGAATATCGTGCCTTCCGATGGGGTCAACGGCAGCGGCTTCAATGAGTTCATCCAACGCCTGGGCCATGTGCGCTCGACGACGATGCTGCTGCGCGACCGCAACGGCGGGGTCGTCTATGCATCGCCGCCGGCGATGGACAAGGGCGGACGCGAGGCGCCACGCTGGTATGCCGCGCTGATCGTACCCGAGACGACGCACCGCAACTTCCAGACACCCGAAGGCGTGCTCGAAATCGACTCCGATCCGAGCCGCGCCATCCTCGATGCCTGGGACGACGCCGTCGGCATGTTCCGCTTTGGTGCGGTGATCTTCGTCCTAGGCAACCTGCTCGTCTATTGGCTCGTGTGGCGAGCGACGCGGCCATTCGAGCGCATCGCGCGCGGCCTCGATGAAGTGCAGCGCGGCGACTTGCGTACGCGCCTGCCGACGTACTGGCACGCGGAGGCCGGGACGATTGCGCGTGCGTTCAATCGCATGACGAGGACGATCGAAGAAAATCTCACTGCGCGCCAGGAGGCGATCGAAGCCAAGCTGCGCCTCGAGCAGAGCCGCGAGCTTGCCGACACGGTGCGTGCGCGCATCGAGGACGAACGCCGGGAGATTGCGCGCGAGCTGCACGACGAGACCGGGCAGAGCGTCACCGCGATCAAATCGCTTGCGCTTGCACTGGTGCGACGCCCGGAAAGCGACGAAACGACGCGCGGCGCCGCGCAACTGATCGTCGACACGGCCGGGAGACTTTACGCGGCGATGCACGGGATGATTCCGCGCCTGCGCCCGTTGACGCTCGATTCGCTCGGCCTTGCCGACGCGTTGCGCGAACAGGTCGGCGAGTGGCGCCGCCAGCATCCGTCGATCGAGATCGCGTTGGAGCTGACCGAGCTGCCGGCGGTGGGTGACACGGCGACGGTGACGGTGTATCGCATCGTGCAGGAATCGGTCACCAATGCGTTGCGTCACGCGGATGCGCGGCGTATCGACATCGCGCTGCATGCCGAGGCGGAAACGCTGCGGGTGACGATCTCTGACGACGGCATCGGCCTGCCGCGCGATTGGCAGCAGGCCGGGCACTATGGCCTGCGCGGCATCGCCGAGCGCGCGCAGGCGCTCGGCGGCGTGACGCAGATCGGCCGTCGCGAGCCGCGCGGCACCGTCGTCGATGTGAGGCTTCCTTTGCAGCGATGAGCACCCAAGCAAAAATCCGCGTCATGCTCGTCGACGACCACGCGGTCGTGCGCGTCGGTTTTCGCATGCTGCTCGAAATGAGCGGCGATATCGAAGTCGTCGGCGAAGTCGAGAGCGGTGAGGCCGCGTACCGGGAGTTCGCGCGCATCCAGCCGGACGTCGCGATCATGGATCTGTCGATGCCCGGCATGGGCGGCATCGAGGCGGTGCGCCGCTTGGTCGCGAAGGACAAGGGTGTGCGTATCCTTGTCTTGTCGGCACACGAAGATGCCGCGCATCCGCAACGCGTATTGAAGGCTGGCGCGCTCGGTTATCTGTCCAAGCGCACGGCGCCGGAGGAGTTGATCGACGCGGTGCGCGCGGTCGCGACGGGGCGTGTTTATATCGAGGCGGCCATCGCGCGCAAGTTGGCGCCGAGCGAACCGGGTGCGCCCAGCAATGCGCTGGAGAGTTTGTCGGAGCGCGAGTTCGCCGTGTTCCTCAAGCTGGCTCAGGGGGAGTCGGTGCAGAGCATCGCGCAGACGCTGTCGTTGTCGCCGAATACGGTCGGCACGCATCTGTACAACATCAAACAGAAGCTCGGTGCGGGCAATCAGGCGGAGTTGACGTTGATTGCCCTGCGTAATGGCTTAATCGGGGCTTGAGCTTTCCGCTCGGCAGTGAAGCAAGCTAAAAGATGGGTCGGGATTAGCCAGGTAGCAGAAAAATCGCAACGACCTTGCGACCCTCACCCGCAAGCACATTGAACGTGCGCGCCGCCGCCGCGTTGTCCATCGTTTCCAGACCGATGCCGCGGCGCAGGAACTCGCCAAGCACAGCCTGCGACGGAAACGTCACGCGCGCGCCGGTGCCGAGCAGGACGACCTCGGGTTGCAACGCGAGGATTTTCGCGATCGCCGCGGCGTCGAGCTCACCGACTGTGCGTGCGGGAAAATCGGCAACTGCCTCGGTCGTGCCGAGCAGCAGGCTCGTTCTGAACTCGCGATCGACCACGACGACGTGATCGGTGTCCGCCTTGCGCACGAACAACTGCTGTTCGTAGCGGTGTTCGGTCAGTTGCATGATGCGGTTATCGCGGCAGCGCGATCTTCGGATCGTCGGCGTTGCGACGGAAGAAGGTGGCGGTGTGGCCGATGCGTTGCACAACCTCGGCGCCGGCCTCCTCGGCGAGCGCGTCGATCTGCTGCTTGCGCGCTTCACGGTCGTCGCCGGCGATTTTCACCTTGACCAGTTCGTGCTGGTCGAGCGCCGCGCCGAATTCCTTGGTGAGCGCGGGCGTGACGCCCTTATTGCCGACCAGGATGACCGGATTCAGGTCGTGCGCGAGGCCGCGTAAGTAGCGAATCTGACTGTTGGTTAAAGACATGGAAGAGTAGGGAATTTCAAGCATCGCAAGGCCGTACAGGGTATCATGGCGGCCATCACCATGGCCTCCCGCAGCAAATCCAGCGCACGCTGGTTGAAGGAGCACTTCAGCGATCCCTACGTCAAACGCGCGCAAGCCGAAGGCTGGCGCTCGCGTGCCGTGTTCAAGCTGGAAGAACTCCTGCAGCGCGATGCGATCCTCAAGCCCGGCATGGTCGTGGTCGACCTCGGCGCCGCTCCGGGCGGCTGGTCGCAGATGGTGCGCGAGAAGCTCGGCGACAAAGGCCGCGTGGTCGCGCTCGACATCCTGCCGATGCAGGGCATCGCCGGCGTCGACTTCATCGAGGGCGATTTTCGTGAAGAATCGGTACTCAAACAGCTTGAGACGCTGCTCGACGGGGCGCCCGCGGACCTTGTCTTGAGCGATATGGCGCCCAATATCAGCGGTGTGACCGTGGCCGATCAGGCGCGGGCAATGTATCTGGCTGAATTGGCTAGGGATTTTGCCGGCGTCCACCTGAAGCCCGGTGGTGCGTTTTTGATAAAACTTTTCCAGGGGCGCGATTATGATGCGTACCTGAAAAGCTTGCGTCAGGGTTATGAGCGCGTCAGCATTCGGAAACCAAAGGCCTCGCGTGCACGCAGTCCCGAGGTTTACGCGCTTGCCAGCGGCAAGCGCGGATAATGGAGATCGTTGCGCTGGCAACTGGTAAGCGCGGTTGAGCATCCGATGAGATGGCGTGGTGCAATTTAGGTGTTACGAGGCGGCAATCGGCCGCACGATGAGTCAAGGCTAATGAACGAAATGGTCAAGAATCTTTTGCTCTGGGTAGTGATCGCGGTGGTGTTGATCACCGTCGTGCAGAGCTTCAAGTTCGGCAGCGCCGAAACCAACACGGTGCCGTATTCGGACTTCATGGCCCAGGTCAACAATGGCAACGTCAGCGAGGTCGTGCTACGCAACGACCTGCAGACCGTCAATGCCAAATTGAAGGACGGGCAGAAGCTCAACACGACGATCGTGCCGACCGACGGTTCGCTCGACAAGATCCTCGACAAGCAGAGCGTGAAGTTCACCGTCGAGGCGAAGGACAACAGCGGCCTGTTCCTGCGTCTGCTCGTCGACTGGGTGCCGATCCTGCTGTTCTTTGCGGTGATCGTCTACTTCATGCGCCAGATGCAGGCCGGCGCGGGCGGACGCGGAGCGATGAGCTTCGGTCGTTCGCGTGCGCGTCTGCAGGGCGAGGATCAGGTCAAGGTCACGTTCGCCGATGTCGCGGGTGTGGACGAGGCGAAGGACGAAGTGCAGGAGCTCGTCGAATTCCTGCGCGATCCGTCGAAGTTCCAGAAGCTCGGCGGCCGCATTCCGCGCGGCGTGCTGATGGTCGGCTCGCCCGGTACCGGTAAGACGTTGCTCGCCAAGGCGATCGCCGGCGAGGCCAAGGTGCCGTTCTTTACAATTTCCGGTTCCGACTTCGTCGAAATGTTCGTCGGCGTCGGTGCCTCGCGCGTGCGCGACATGTTCGAGCAGGCGAAGAAGCACGCACCGTGCATCATCTTCATCGACGAAATCGACGCGGTCGGCCGCCATCGTGGTGCCGGCCTCGGCGGCGGCCACGACGAGCGCGAGCAGACGCTCAACCAGCTGCTCGTCGAGATGGACGGCTTCGAGGGCAACGAAGGCATCATCGTCATCGCTGCGACCAACCGCCCCGACGTGCTCGATCCGGCGCTGCTGCGCCCGGGTCGCTTCGACCGCCAGGTCGTCGTGCCGCTGCCGGATTTGCGTGGCCGTGAACAAATCCTCAAGGTCCACATGCGCAAGGTGCCGCTCGCGGCCGATGTCGATCCGACCATTATCGCGCGCGGTTGCCCCGGGTTCTCGGGCGCCGATCTCGCCAATCTCGTCAACGAGGCGGCGCTGTTCGCCGCGCGCGGCAACTCGCGCGAGGTGTCGATGGATCACTTCGAACGCGCTAAGGACAAGATCATGATGGGCAGTGAGCGCCGCTCGATGCTCATGAGCGAAGAAGAGAAGAAGTTGACCGCGTATCACGAAGCGGGTCACGCGATCGTCGGCCGCCTCGTGCCCGAGCACGATCCCGTGCACAAGGTCACGATCATCCCGCGCGGGCGCGCGCTTGGCGTGACGCTGTTCCTGCCGGAGGCCGATCGCTACAGCAACAGCAAGACCTATCTCGAAAGCCGCCTCGCCAGCCTCTACGGTGGCCGCGTCGCCGAGGAAATCATCTTCGGCGCGAACAAGGTGACCACGGGCGCGTCGAACGACATCCAGCGCGCGACCGGCCTCGCCCGCGACATGGCGACCAAGTACGGTCTCTCGCCGGAACTGGGACCGATGACCTACGCGGAGGAAGACGACGAGGTTTTCCTCGGCCGCTCGGTAACTCAGCACAAGCATGTCTCGGAAGAGACGGCGCGCAAGATCGACGAGGTCGTGCGCAGCATCATCGACACCGCCTACCACCGTGCGCACGATCTTTTGGCGACGAACAGCGACAAGCTGCACGCGATGGCCAAGGCCCTGCTGCTGTACGAGACCATCGACAGCGAGCAGATCGGTGCGATCATGGAAGGCCGCGAGCCCGGTCCGCCGAAGGATTGGCAGAAGTCGAACGAGGGCGGCGCGGGTCCCACCTCGAGCGCCGGCAGCAAGCCGGCCCCGCCGATCGGCGGCACGGCAACGCAACACTGACCGAAAAGGGCGCGAATCTTCGCGCCCTTTTTTGTAAGATCGGGCGCTCTTCTCGGCATTCATTTTCCGCAGATGTTCGATCTGACTCCCACTCTGGATTGCGCAGGCCGCGCGCTGGCTCTCGACCGGCCGCGTATCGCCGGCATCGTCAACGTCACCTCCGATTCGTTCTCCGACGGCGGCCAGTTCCTTGATCCGCAACGCGCGATCGCGCATGGCTTAATGCTCGTCGAAGAAGGCGCCGACCTGCTCGATATCGGCGGCGAGTCGACGCGGCCCGGTGCGTTGGAAATCTCCGCGGACGAAGAGATCGCGCGCGTCGTGCCGGTGATCGAAGCGCTCGCCAAGCAAACATCCGTGCCGATCGCGGTCGACACGAGCAAGCCCGAAGTGATGCGTGCCGCCGCCGCGGCCGGGGCGGGGATCATCAACGATGTCTATGCGCTGCGCCGCGACGGCGCGCTCGATGCCGCCGCCGAGCTGAAGCTGCCCGTCTGCCTGATGCACATGCAGGGCGAACCGCGCACGATGCAGGAGGCGCCGCACTACGACGACGTTGTCGGCGAAGTGAAGCGTTTTCTTGCCGATCGCATCTTCGCCTGCGAGCTTGCGGGCATCGAGAAAAAACGCATCGTCGTCGATCCGGGCTTTGGTTTCGGCAAGACGCTCGAACACAATCTCGCCCTGCTGCGCGGGCTCGATCAACTCGCCGCGCTCGGCGTGCCGCTGCTCGCCGGTTTGTCGCGCAAGGGGATGATTGGTGCGTTGACCGGTCGCGACGTCGAACATCGTGCGGCCGGTTCGGCGGCGGCGGCGCTGATCGCCGTGCAGAAAGGCGCGATGATCGTGCGCGTGCACGACGTCGCCGCGACGCGCGATGCGCTTGCCGTATGGCAGGCCGTTGCCAGCGGGATGAAGCCCGCGGCGAAACCGCAGAAGCCATTTGGTTCACAACGCTTCGGCGACGATGACTGATTCGCAAAAGGACCGGCAACGCGATGCCGGCATTAACACGATCATCTTCGATCTCGGCGGCGTTCTGATCGATTGGAATCCGCGTCATCTCTACCGCACGATTTTCGGCGACGACCACGCGGCGATGGAGTGGTTTCTCGCCAACGTGTGCACACAGGAATGGAATCTGCAGCAGGACGCCGGCCGCCCCTGGCAGGAGGCCGTCGCCGAGGCCCAGGCGCGCCATCCGAACCACGCCGTGCACATCCGCGCCTACTGGGAGCGCTGGGAAGAAACCCTGGGCGGGGCGATCGAAGGCACGGTCGCGCTGCTCGACGAACTCCGCTCGAAGCCGGTGCGGCTGCTCGCGCTGACCAACTGGTCGGCCGAGACGTTTCCAATCGGGCGGCAGCGTTTTCCGTTTCTGGACTGGTTCGAAGGCATCGTGGTGTCGGGCGCGGAAAAGCAGGTCAAGCCCGCTCGCGCGATCTACGAGCTGCTGTTGCAGCGCTATCGCGTTGATCCGGAGCGCGCTGTTTTTATCGACGACAGCGCGGCGAATGTCGAAGGCGCGCGTCGCGCCGGATTGCATGCGATCCACTTCCGCGATCCGCCTGCTTTGCGCCAGGAACTCGCCGCGCTGGGGTTTTTGCTGCCTTAGGCCGGCCCTCGGTCAAGCTCTCAACGACTCGTTGAGATCCCGATCGAGCCAAGTCCGGGTGTTTCGCCTGCGATCGCCGCATCGAGGAGGCTTTGCTTCTGCAGAGCGCTCGGGTCGAGCCTGCGCAGTTCGCTTCCGTTCGCATCGAGCACGATCACGGCAGGCATCTGGCGTACGCCATAGCGACGGAACAGGGCGCCATCGCCGTCGAGCACGAGGGGCGCGCGAATGGCGTGCTTGTCTCGGTATTCGAGTACGTCCTGCGCCGACGCCCACAGGCCTGCGGCGATGCCTATCCAGCGAACCCGAGCGTCGCGGCCATAGGCAACCCATTGCTCGCGCACCGCCTTGCATTGCGCTGCGGACTGCGGCCGCGATTTTTCCAGATAGGTTTCGCACCACGGCGAGAAGAAGACGAGCACGGTGCGGCGCTTGCCGTCGGGATCGGCCAGCGTGATTTCGCCGCCGTCCAGCGTCTTGGCTTTCGCGATATCGCGGTCTCCACCGTTCGGCGCCGTTGGCGCGTTTGCCTTCGGCGCTTCGAGCGTTCCCTTGCGCGCATCGGCGAGCGCGGCGTTCAAATGCGCGTCCGCGAGATGTCCGACGTAGGCGATGCGTCCGTCGCGGCCGACGATCACGTGTTGCGGCGTGACGCGCAAATCGAACAGTTCGCCGAGGTGCCCGTCGTCATCGCGCACGATCGGCATCGTGATGCCGAGCTTGGCTTGGTATTCGCGGATCTGCTCGACCGTGTCGTCGAAGCCGATGTTGATTGCGACGACTTCGAGATCCTTGCCTGCATGACGGTAGACGCTCTCGAAATGCGGCATCTGCTCGCGGCAGGGTACGCACCAAGTCGCCCAGAACTTGAGATAGACGGCCTTGTGTCCGCGCAACGCGGCGAGATCGATCGTCTTGCCGTCGATCGTCGTCAGCTTGATCGCTGGAGCCATGCGTCCGAGCAATTGGCTGCTGGCCCGCGCGGCAAAATCCTGCCCGGTGTCCGCATGGGCGAACATGAGCGCGCCGATGTACAGCAGACAGGTCGTGATCAGTCGCACGGCAGAGCGCGAAGACAACGGCGGAACAAGGCGGCGGAACAGCGAAGACATGACGACTACCTTGAGGAAGGGTAGGCCAAAGGCTACGCCGAATCTGGCTCTATTTATGAGCCAATAATTTTAAATTTTATAGAGCCAATTAATAGCGCTTGGCGACGTGCTCAGAGTTGCTTGGCCGTGCGTAGGACTTGTGCACAGCCGGCCTCGTAACCCGCCGCCCAATCTGCCGTCGTCGCGGGAAACAGCGCACGCGCACAGCGCACGTGGATCAATATCTTCGAATCGAGATACCAGGCTTCGCGAAACTCATAGCGTTGCTTGCCGGTGAGCGCGACGTAGTGGAGTGCGTTGGCGCCGGTACCGTCCGCGCGCGCTTCGTAGCCTTGCATCTGCTTGGCCTTGTCGGTGGCGGCGTTGACGAGCGGGGTAAACGTTGACGCATCGTTGAGCAGTTTCGCCTCGACCGACACCTGGCTGGCCTCGCCGCTGCCGGGATCGGCCGGGTCCTTGATCAGGAAGGCGACGAACTGCGGCGTGCCTTCGGTCTTCTGCATGATCGGCGGCCAGTCGACGGGAGCGGAAAACTTAACCGCCCCTTCGTAGAGTGCGTAGTGCGTACCGGTCTCGGCGACCTTGTGTGTTTGCGCGATCGCGGCGCACACCGGCAGGGCGGCCAGCAGGAAGGCGAAGGACAATCTCATGAGGGGTTTCATTGCGATAGAAAACAGCGACGCGAGGGAAAGGGCCGCCGCGCAGTCTAGCCGAGTTCGGCCGATGCGGCATTTGCGCTGTCGCGATCGAGTAAATGTGCGAGCGTGTTCACTGAATCGGTGACGCGATCGCAGGCGTCGGCGATCGCGAGGGCGACGGCATGCGTCTCGCTGCCGGGCGGCACGGCGGTCAGCGTTTTGGCCAGCTCACGTTCGCACGCACGCAGCCCATCGACCTGCACGGGGTGATCGTGGCGCAGGCCGTCGGCAATGTCACCGAGCGCGGTATCGATGCGCCGAGCGAACGCGAGCACGTTGTCGTGCGCGGGGCGCTCACGGCTGTCCTGCAGCACGGCTTCGAGCGCCATGCTCGCGCGCACGAAGCGGTTGGCGTTGGCGAACACGCTTTCGGCGAGCGCGATCAGCTTCGTGTCGCGCTTCGGCTCGCCGCGCAGGCGATCGAGCGAAGCCTGTGCGTTGGTGCGCGCACTGCGCGAAGCGGTGCGCGCGTCGCGCCGCGCATCGGCACCGCCGTCGAACAAAGTGGAGAAATATACCCGGTACGATTCGATCATCGTCGCGAGCGAAGGCCGCAGTTGCTCCCAGGTCGGCCACACGGCGTAGGCGAGCAGGGCGAAGCCGCAGCCGATCGCCGTCGCGACGCCGCGCACCAGCATCGTTTCGCCGGGGGCGACGCCGTAGAAGGCTAGCAGGAGAACGATCAAGCCGGTCAGCGCCATCACCCCGAGGCCGTAGTTCATCGTCGTCAGCATGCGGAAGCCGATGCTAAGCAGGGCGAGGAAGACTAGCTGCGCCCAGACGTCGCTGAGCGCGTAGTGCACCAACGCCGTGGTCAGCACGAGCCCAGCAAGCGTGCCGGCGACGCGCAGCAGGCCGAAACTGAAAGTGCCGGCGAAATCGGGCTTGAGCACGATCGCCGTCGTCATCGGTACCCAGAAACCGTGTGGGTAGCCGAAGGCGCGCTCGCCGATCACCGCAAGGCAGACACAGACGCCGAGGCGCAGCGCATGGCGGAAGGCGACCGATTGCAGATGCAGGTTCGCGCGCAAGATCGCGAGCGGGCTCATCGTGCGCAGCGCCGCGGGCAAGCGCGCTTCCTTTTCCTCGGCTTCGAGTTCGCCGCGCGAGCCGGCGAAGTCGGCGTTGCGGATCGCCGCGCGCAGCTGTCCGCCGAGCGCCTGCGCGCGGGCCAGCGCGATGGTAAGTGTGCGCTGCTGTGTTGAGTCGATCGATCGATTCAATTCCTCGAGCGCCGACAGTGCCGCGTCGAAGCCTTCGATCGCACCGCTTGTCGCTTCGGCAGTCGTGCCGTGTTCGAGTGCTTCGCCGATGCCGTTGAGCGTACGCGAGGCGTATTCGCGCAGGCGCAACAGAGTGTGGCGTGCCTCACCTTCGGGCAACGTGCCGATCGCGTCGCCGAGCGCGAGCAATTCCAGGCGCACGCGCTCGACGATGCGGGCGAGCACGCGAAAGCGTTCCATTTCGGCGCCGCGCGCACGGTGCGCGCCGTTGAGCATCTGTTCGACATCGAGCAGGCTCTGCGTGACCGGCGGCGGCCGCTCGATACGGTTCGGCGCGATCGGACGATGTGTGATCGCGGCCAGTTCGCGACAAACGCGGCCTAGCGCCGAGCGCTCGGGCCGGTAGCGCTGCAACGGCCAGGCGGCGAGCGCGAGCAGCATCTCGATCACACCGCCGGCGAAGATCAGCAAGGCCGCACTGGTCGCACCGGAAAAATCTTCCGGATTGGCGCCCATGACGAGCAGTAAGATGATGCAGGTCAGGCCCGCGCGTCCCGCGTTGGGCCCGAGCGCGACGAGCATCCCCCCGGTCACGCCGCAGATCAACGCGGCGACCGCCATCGCGATCGCGTTTGCGCCGAGCAGACTGCCGACGAAGCCGGACAGTCCCGCGCCGATCGAACCGAGCAGCATGCGCTGCACGCGCAGCCGATACGGTCCCGGCTGATCGAGGAACATCGTATTGAGCGCCCCGGAGGCGATGCCGAGCCCGATCGTCGTATGCCCAGTGGCGACGCCGATGGCGAGCGGTAGGACGAGTCCCGCGGTGTTGCGCAGCGCGACGCTGAACGGGACGTCGCGTGGTTTCAGCTCGATCAGGGTGCGGAACATGGCGGGGATTCTAAGGCATGGGAGCGGGGGCTCTGTCCTTGATCGTCATTGCGCGGTTTTCAACCGCCGAATGGCTGGTGAAGCCGGAATGACAAGCGGGAGTCAGAATTCGACTACCGACTCCCCAACCACCCCCGCATCCTCTCCAAACCTTCGCTCGCGCAAAACGAACCCTCCACCTGCACGCATATAAGCGAGCGTACTCGCGCGCGTGCCATAAGCCTCGTCTTTCACTCTCATCGGCATGACGAAGATGGAAGCGAGACGGCGTTCGAAGTCCAGACCGATGCCCGTGTCCGGAAGATCTCCATCGGCAGGAGGACTTCCGTCGTAAAGCAAATCCAGTAGCGCCGCATCTTCCATTTTTCCATCCCGCAGAAGCGCGGAAAATTTTTCGCGCAGCCGCCGCATCTTCGGCCACTCGTCCTCGAGCGAGCCGTTGCTGAATGCGTGAACACCGTCCCTCAATGGCCGAACCACACCGTCGATGCTGCTGACGAAATACGCGGCGTTCGTGTCGCCGACGACGAGGTTGAACGGACCGTACTCGGCGCGTTCGCGCGCGACGGCTTGCGCATAGGCCTCGGCCGAAACCGTGCCGCTGACAAATTCACCGACCAGGGCCCCACGCGAACGCGCTGCCGGCGGCGATCCGGGCCGGCGCACGTTGGTGACGGCGGCATAGCGGCCATTGCGATGCACGGCAAGCCAGGAACCGCCGGCCTGCAGATCGCGCCCGCCGTAGACACCGGGCATATCGCTCCATTCTTGCGCCGGCGCGGTCGGCCGCGCGTGGAATTCGTCGCGATTGCCGAGCAGCAGCCACGGGCGGCCGGGAACGACGTTCAAGGCAAGCAGCAGCAGGCACATGATCTAGATCGCTCAACTGCCCGCAGGCAGGCCTTCGATCCTCGCCTCGACCGCGGCACTGCGAGGATTGGCCGGGCTCAACTGACGCGCCGCATTGAGCGCGCGCAATGCTTCGTTGCGTTGATGCTGCTCGATGTAATGGTCGGCTTGATCGAGATAGGCATTGGCCAAGCGCTCGCGCAGGCCGATCAACGCCGGATTGCCAGGATCGGTGTCCGAGATCGCGTCGAGATAGCTGCGCGCGCCGTTCGGCTTGCCCGCAGCGAGATCGGCATCGAACAAGGTGCGGGCACGGGGCGCGATGCGCTTCAAGCCGTCCATTGCGCGCCCGTTGTTACCGTCGATGCCGAGCACGGCGCGATATTTGTCGTAGGCGCCGCCCGGGTCCATCAGATTGCCGGCGCTGAGCGCGCGATCGGCTTCGCCGAGCATCTCCTCGATGCGTGCGCGGTCGGCCAGGCTCGGCTCGCGCATCTGCTCCTGCTCGGCAGCCGCCGGTTCGACCGCGTCGCGCACGCGCGTGCGTGCCGAGCGCACTTCAGCGGCCTCGGCGGCGCCGCGACGCTTCGCCAGCTCCGCGCGCAATGCGGGAATCGCGGCGTAATTCGGCGCGGCCTCGGTGAGTTGAGTGATGCGTTGATTGGCGAGATCGATGTCACCGTGTTCGAGTGCGTCGCGCGCCAGTTGGGCTTGCGCCGCCGCGACTTTGTCGAGCCCGTGCTTGGCGACCGCATTGCCGGCATCGACATCGAGGATCTGCCGGTAAAGCGTCGCCGCACCATCCGCGCCGAGCAGGCGGTTCGCCGCGAGCGCGGCGTCGGCGTTCGCGAGCAGGTTTTCGATCTTTGTACCGCGCGCTTGCGCCGCGTCGAGCGCGGCCTTCACTTCTTCGACTTGAGCACCGCCGCCGAGAATGTCGTTCGCCGCATCGAGATCGCTGCGCGCGGTGGCGAGATCGTTTTTCTGCAGCGTGGCGCGCGCATCCGCGAGCAGACGTTCGCCGACCTGGTTGAGGCCTTCGCGCGCCTGATCGTTGTCAGCGTCTTGCGCGCGCACGCTCTGGAACAATTCGCGCGCTCCGCCGTCGCCGAGCAGCTTGCCCTCGGCAAGCGCTTTCTGCGCGCGCACGAGTGTGTCGTTCAATTGTGTGTTCGGCACAAGCACGCTGCGCAGCCGATCTTGCCAGTGCCAAGCCGAGGCGCCGAGCACGACGAGCACCGCGGCAATCGCGAAAGGCGTGACCCAGCCGCGCCAGTCCGCCGGACGCTTCGCCGGGCGGCGCGTCGAGTTGCGTCCGACCGCGCGATAACTGCCGGTTTCGCCGAGATCATCGAGCCGGCCGAGCGAAGGATCCGCGCGATGATGAAAGTTTGTCGACGGCGTGGTCTGGCGCATCGATGCAGAGAGGCGTTCATCGTCGTCGAACTCGGGAAGATTGATCTCGCCGATATGAAATTCGCCCGAGTCGGAATTCGCGCTCATCAGTTCGGGGTGTTCGCCGGAAGCGAGCGAACGCTCGAGACGTTCGATCGCCTCGGCAAGCTGCTGCCCGCTCTGAAAACGATCGTCGGGCTGCTTGGCCAGCATGCGGCCGAGTAGCGGCTGCAAGGCTGCGAACCGCTCCGGCAGCATCGGCACCGGCTCGTTCACGTGCATGATGCCGACGGCGAGCGAATCCTCTGCCGTGTACGGCACGCGTCCGAGCAGCATTTCGTGCAGGACGACGCCGAGGCTGTACAGGTCGGCGCGGCCATCGACCGATCGGCCGCGCGCCTGCTCGGGACTCATGTAGTGCGGCGTGCCGACCACAGCGCCGGTGCGTGTCATACGCGTGGCTGCATCCGCAGCGCGCGCGATGCCAAAATCGGTCAGTGCGGAGGAGCCATCCTCGCGCAGCAGAATGTTGTCCGGTTTGACGTCGCGATGCACGAAGCCTTTCGCGTGCGCATAGTTCAGCGCGAGCGCGATTTCGCGCGTGACGCGCAAGGCGAACGGCACCGGCCGCGTCGAGCCGTCGCGCGGCAGCACGGGGCCGCCGCCGAGGTATTCCATCGCGATCGTGTTGTAGTCGCCATAGCGCGCGACGTCATGGATGCCGACAACGTGGCGATGATGCAGCTTCGCCGCGATGCGTGCCTCGAGCAGAAAACGTTCGGCAAAATCCGGATCGACGAGAAGCGCGGGCGACATCACCTTGAGAGCCACCTCGCGCTGCACCGATTCCTGGGTGGCCAGATACACGGTGGCCATGCCGCCGCGGCCGAGCTGGCGCAAGATGTGATAACCGGGAATTTCGATCAAGGGCGTATCCTGCTGCCGTCCGCCTTGGCTCGGGTCGGAGGCGTCAGTGGCTGACGTCGAGGAAGCATAGCATGCGCGCCTTCGTACCTCGCGCTGCTGACGCGATCACGGCCTTCGAGATCGTGCACCGTCGCCGCCTCCGCGTAGCCGTTCATGACGAAAATTTCACGCACCGCCGCGCCCTGATCGTAGCCATGTTCGAGGATCAACCAGCCGCCCGGCACCAGATGCCGCCGCGCATCGCGCGCGATCGTGCGGATCGCGTCGAGACCGTCCGCACCTGAAGACAACGCCAACGCGGGTTCGAAGCGCAGATCGCCGTTGTCGAGATGCGCATCGCCGTCCGCGATATACGGCGGGTTGCTCGCAATCAGATCGAATGTGCGTTCGCCGAGTGGAACGCACCACTCGCCTTGCGCGAACTCGACGTTGCTCAGCCCCAATCGCTGCGCATTGCCGCGCCCGACTGTGAGTGCCGCGGCACTCGCATCGGTTGCGAGCACCTGCGCGTTCGGCCGTTCGTGCGCGATAGCGAGCGCAATCGCGCCGGAACCGGTGCCGAGATCGGCGACGCGCGCGGCGGCGTCCGACGGAATTTTCTCCAATGCCAGCTCGACGAGCAGCTCCGTTTCGGGGCGCGGAATCAGCACATCGGGCGTGACGACGAGATCCAACGAAAAGAATTCACGACGGCCCATGATGTAGGCCACCGGCTCGCCGGCAACGCGGTGCGAAACGTAGTCGCGGAACTGCCGGGCAAGCGCCGGATCGACGTCGTCATCGGCGTGTGCGAACAGCCAGGCACGGTCGACGCGAAGCGCGTGCTGCAGCAGCAGCTCCGCTTCGCGTCGTGCCTCGATCGTGGCTCGGTCGGCCGATAGCGCCTGCACGGCCTGCGCGAGCAGATCGCGTACCTTCGAATCGCTCACGCCTTCTCCGCATCGGACGGTGTGGCGTTCTTTTCTGCGCCTGCCGCCGGTTTCGTTTCCGGCCGGGGTTGCCAATAACCGCCCTGCGTCCACGCCGCCCAAGCTTCGCGTAACCAGCCGATCAGCGCGTTCGCCAGCCACAGCGCCCACGCCAGCATCAGCACTTTGTAGACCCATATCGGCAACGAGAACGCACTCGCTTGCGGCAACGCGTCGGCCGTGCGGTCGGCGAACCAGCGCAGCGTCTGCGCATCGGAGCCGTTGCCGACGACATGCATATCCGGCGAGCCGAGCAGGCCCTTCGGAATTACCGACACGAGCGCGACCAGCGCAACCACAGTCAATACGGCAAGTCCGACCTGCGTGAGATCGAAGCGCCACCAGGGTTCTTTCGTCTCGCAACGCGCACGCCAGTCGAAGGCGAACAGCCAGGCGACGACGACGATCAGCGCGATCCAGGAGAACGTCGAGAAACCGAGACCGAGCAACAGCCAGTCGCGGAATTTGAGCTTCGTGCGCCGCGTGCGTGCGAGCGCCCAGGCGATCGCGATCATCACTACGAGCTCACCCCAATACAGCACCGCCGGACCGACCGCGGGGCCGAAGCTCGCCAGCAACCAGCGATCCGCCGGCAGATGCGCCACGAGATCGACGTTCGCCGCGGGCAGGCCGAGCGCGACGGTGGGCGTGCGCACGACGAGGCCGAGCGCCGCGCTGTCGCGGAAACTCACTTGATAGCGCTGTACGCCCGGCTTCACTGGCAGGGTAAGCTTGCCGTCCCGCGCGCGCAGGTTGAGGGTTTCACCGTCGCGCTGCACGGCGGTCACTTCGGCATCTTTCGGCAAGGTGATCGTCTGCTCACCGCCCTGGCTCGCGCGCACGGTGAAGGCGAGCGTGTGCGTCGCGCTGCGCTGGCCGGCTTCGCTGGTCAGGCCGACGGCGTCGATCGCGCGCGTCGCACCGGCGACCGGTGCGGGCCGCGTGATCTTCAAGGTCAGCGTTTCACCGGGCAGCGGGTGGAATTCGAAGTTGCGATAGTCGTTCGCGTCCTCGCCCGCGTCGAGGCCGACGCCGGGTACGCCGGAGAATTCGACATGCCACGTCGGGCTGACGAGCACGCGCCAGACTTCGGCGCGGTCGGTCAGCGCCGGCGCGGTCAGCGTGAGCGTCTCCGTTTTGTCGAGCGTGCTGGCCCAGGATGCCGATGCGGCACCGTCTGCAATCGCCACGGTCGCGGCAGAATTTTGCACCTTGATTCCCGGCGTCGACACATGCTCGCCGGCGAGCACGGGCAAGGTCACCGCCATGCCGCCTGTCTGCGGCGAGAGACGATCGATCTGCGTGCTTGCGCTCCAATCGAGGCCGAGCGAAAGCGAACGCACGACGCTCACGTAAGGCGGAAACTGCTGCGCGCCGAGCTCGGGCTTCGCGCCCGCTCCGGCGTCGTCGCGCGCACGCGCGAGGTTCAGGCTGCCGCCGAGCAGGCGCTCGTCTTCGATGCCGCTCGCCGTCCAGCCTTTGCCCTCGAACAGCGCACGCGCGGGAATGAGAACGAAATTCAGAGAGAGCCGGTCGGCGTAGGCGATGTAGCTGAGCTCGATGCGATGGACGCCGCGATCGATCGCGATCCATTCCGTGCCGTCGGCGCGGCGCGCGACGGGAACGTCGGCAGCGGCATCGACTTTCACAGCTTTCAACGTCGCGCTCGCATCGACGCGCGGCAGCGGCACGGCGAGAAGCTCGCCCGCGTGCACTTCGAGCACGACGGTTACCGCGTCGCCGCTCGCGCTGACCTGCGTCTGCGCGACGCTGGCGCAGGCCGGCGCGCATTTCGGCGCTTCGGTCAAACGTCCGCGCAACTGGTTCAGCAGCGCATCGGGCGGAATCCCCTGCGCGTGCGCGGAAGGCGCGACCGACACACTCGCCGCAAACAGCAGGCCGGCAATTCCCGCGGCCGCGCCGCGCGGCGCGCTCGGCAGGGTCGGACGGCCACGCCAACTGCTCCACACCAGCCAGGCAAGCAGCAGCGCGAGGACGATGCGCAACGGCCGCACCAGCCACGGCGGCGCGATGACGAGACGCACGTTCTGCGCCGGCGTGACTGGGCCGCTCCAGCTTAACTGCGCCGTGCTGCCGACCGTCCAGCCCGGTTCGCCCGCGCCGGTCTGCATCACGGTGGATTGACTGTAGTGGTCGATCAATTGGGACTTCTGAATAACACTGCCCGTCACGACGACCGTTTCTAGATTGCGGTTTGCATCGGCCGATTTTTGCATCGCCCGACCGGCAATCTTGGGAGCCATGCGCGGCATCGGCGTCTCCATCGGCGCAGACGTGGGCGCTTCTGCAGCAGGGGGCGGGGGCGGCGCAGGTTTTGCCATCGTTTGCATAGTGCCGGCTTTCATTTCGTCGGACGCCACTTCCTCTCCGTTGAAATACGCGCCGCCCGTGCGCGCGTAATACACCCATTGACCCTGCCCTTGCTCCAACTGTGGGTAAAGCGCGTAACGCACCTGATCGGCCAGGAACGGCAGCGCGGCGATCACCAGCACCAGCATCGCCGCTCGCCGCAGCCATTGCGCGGTGACCTGCAGCTTGCCCGCGGGCAGCGCGCGCGCAATCAACGCCAGCGCGAGCAGCGCGACGAGCGTCCACAACGGCGAGCCCGCTTCCTGATAACCGAGCGCGAGATAAACCACCGCGGCCAGCGCACCGTAAACGCCGAGCAAGCGCCAGGCGAGCAGCGCGACGATGGCCGCAATAAACACGTCGAGCAGCGTCCAGTGCGACATCCAGCTGCCGTAGACGCGATCGGCACCGGGCGCACCAAGCAGTTTGTAGCCGTAGGGCAGATGCAGCGTGGTATCGATATTGTCAAAACTCTGCTGCCAGCCGCTCGCCGGCAGATTCGACACCGCGTCGATGCGCACTGAGCCGGCAAGATTGACGTTCGGCGTACGCCATTCCACGCCGGACCATTCCGCGTTGGCACCGCGCGTGACGAGCAGCGCTTCGTCCGCCGCGCCGGACCGCGCGTTCGCCTGCGCGCGTTCGAGCGAAAACGGCGCCGCGACATCGAGGCGCCAACCCTGCACCATCGATCCCGTCAGAGTGTCACGCGCATACCAACCGCCGCCGTTGAAATCGAGCCAGGCTTCGCGGTGCAAGGCGAGACGATTCGCTTCGTTTGGTGCCAACCCGCGCGAGCGCTCCTCGATCGTGATCTTTTCGCCGTCGCCGAGGGCGAACGCCGAGAGGCTTTTCCACTCCTCGGGCACCTGCGCCTGTTGCGGATCGACCGACACCGCGGCGACCGCGTTGGTCACGCGCAAACGCGGGGCGGGCTCGTAACTCCAAATTTCCTGCTTCGGCCACGGCGCCGCGGGCAAATGTGCCGCGACCGCGGCGAGCGGCGCAATCGCACGCGCATTCAAAGTCAGCGTCGCCGCGCCGGGCTGCACCTGCACGTGCAGACGGCCGTCGTTATCGAGCCGCGCGGGCCAGTCGCCGCTCAATGCGGTCGCAACAAATCCGTCGGGCAATACAGGCCCCAGTGTTTCTTCGCGCGCCTGACCGGCGACGGCGAAACGAATCTCCGTGGTCAGCGTTGCCGGCACACCATCGGTGAGTTCACGGAAGACGCGCAGATCGATGCTGTCCGCCTCGGGCGCCGCCGCTACGCTGCGGCCGAGCGTGACTTCGTCACCGTCGCGCTGCACCGGCGCAACCGGCTTGCCGTCGACATTGAGCGCGACGAGGCCGATCCCGCCCGGCACATGCAACGCCTGCGGCCGTTCGTGCCAGGGGATCGCGCCGGTGACGTCGTAGCCGCCGGGCGTCAGCCACAACGCCGGCGAGCCCTGGCGGTCGAGCACGGGCTGCGTCTGGCCGTTCACTTTCACCTGCTGCGGCCAATGCTGCGCATCGCCGGGAAGCGCCACCCACGACGGCGCATCGACGCGCCAGTGCAGCGAAAACGTTGCGCCGCTCGCATCGGCGTTGAGGTTCAATCGACCCGGCCACGCGCAAATGTGTCCGTTCGCATCGTTCTGCATCTGCGTGGCGAGGAACGGGCAGGTGCGGAAATCGAGATCCTTGAGCACCCAGCCGCGCCAGTCGCGCAAGATTGACGGGATCGCGGATTCGTCGGGAGGCACGGGTGCGGCGAGAGCGAGATTGCCCGATGTCAACAACGCGAGACAGAGCAGCGGCGATCGAAGCATGAGACTCTCCTTGAACAGCGGTCGATGCAGCATGCAACGTACGAGGGCCGTACGCGGGGTTAGTTCCTGTGCGCCGATGATATTGTCCCCGCCGGCCGGCGGATAGCGCAAAAGTCAGCTGTTGCGCGCGAGAGCGTAGGCCGCTCTTTCGAGCCGCCGCGCGTGTTCGCTCAAATCGACCGCGGCCAGCGAGGCATTGCCGTGTTCGACCAGCGCTGCAGCACGCGCAAATGGTAACTTCGACGCCGGCACGGCGACGCGGCCGAACAATCCCCAGACCGGCACTCGCATTTTCGCGGCGAGCTGCGCCAGCCGGTACGGCGCCTTGCCGGCCAGCGAGGTGACATCGAACGCGCCTTCGCCGGTGACGACGAGATCGTGTTCACGCAGCAGCGCATCGAGGTGCGTTTCGCGCCGCAGGATATCGAAGCCCGATTCGAGCCGCGCATCGAAGAATGCCATCAGCCCGAAGCCGCAGCCGCCGGCGGCGCCGGCACCCGGAATCGTTGCACAGTCGCGACCGAGATCACGCTCGACGATGCGCGCGAGCCGGCGCAAGCCGCGATCGAGTTCGCGCACCGTCTGTGCGTCGGCGCCTTTCTGCGGCGCAAACTGGAACGCCGCGCCGCGGCGTCCGAACAAGGGATTGTCGACGTCGCTGGCCGCGACGATGCGAACGCGCGGCTTCGCCTTCGGCGCGAGGATGCGGTCGAGCTGCAGCAACCCGGCACCGGTCGCCGCGATCTCGTTGCCATGACGATTGAGAAACCTCCAGCCCAACGCCGACGCAAGACCGATGCCGCCGTCGTTCGTCGCGCTGCCGCCGAGGCCGACGAGCACTTTCGTCGCGCCCGCCGCGATCACCTTGCGCAGTTGGAAACCACTGCCGAGGGTCGACGTGCGCCGCGGATCGCGCAACGACGCAGGAAGCTGTGCCAGCCCGCTCGCCGCGGCGAGATCGAACACGGCAATGCGACCGTCGCCAAGCCAGCCCCATGCTGCTCGACACGCACGGCCCACCGCGTCGACGCTCGTGCCGCGTCGCATTGTGCCGCCGGTGGCGCGGACCAGCGCGGACGCGAACCCTTCACCGCCGTCCGCCAAGGCTTGCGTCGTAAATCGCGCCTGCGGCCACGCACGCCGCAACCCACGCACAATCGCGCGCGCGGCCTGATCGGAGGTCAACGTGCCTTTGAACTTGTCAGGCATCACCAGCACGCGCATGGGCGGCTTCGTCGTCACAGCGATGTGCGCGGTCGTTTACGTCGCAAGATCGAAATCGCGCGCGAGTTCGAGCGCGCCGACCACGCCCGCACGGCCGCCGAGCTGCGCGGGCACGACGAGATCGTCGAGACTGAAGCCATACACGGCGAAGTTGAAATAGCCGTTGAGCAACTCGCGCAACGCGTCGCGCACGTGCGGGAACAGATGCGCCTGCCCCATTACGCCGCCGCCGAGAATGATCCGGCGCGGCGCCGAGACCACGAGCAAGTTCACGCACAGCGCAGCGAGATAGCGTGCCTGCATCGTCCACGCCGGATGCTCGGGCGGCAGGCTTTCCGCGCCGACGCCCCAGCGCTCGCGCAATGCCGGCCCGGAGGCCAGTCCTTCCACGCAGCGATCCGCATGAAACGCGCAGACCCCGGCGAACGCCGCATCCTCGGCCAGCTTGGGCACATGGATATGGCCGACTTCGGGATGGGCGAAGCCGTAGACGACACGACCGTTCGCCATCAGCCCGGCGCCGATGCCAGTGCCGACGGTCACGTAGACGACATCGTCGTAGCCGACGCCCGCGCCGTGACGCGCCTCGCCGAGCAAGGCGATGTTGACGTCGGTGTCGATCGCGCCTGGCGCACCGGCGCCGCGCGCGATCTCGCCGAGCATATCGACGCCCTCCCAGCGCAACTTCGGCGTGCGTGCGATGCGACCGTACTGCGCAGCACCCGGTCGCACATGCACCGGCCCGAACGAGCCGATACCGACCGCGGCGACAGCGCCGTGCTGCGCCTTCGCCTGCGCGAAGAAATCGGCGACATGCGCAAGCGTTTCCTCCGGCGTCGTCGTCGGAAACGAGGCTTGCGCGAGCAGATGGCCGCCGGGCTCGCCGACGGCACAGACGAACTTGGTGCCGCCAGCTTCGACGGCGCCGTACAGCGAATGCGTTGATTTCGACACAACGAAAACCTATGCAAGATTCAGTGCACGAACAGCAATCGCCACACCTGCACGATCACGGCCAGCACAAAACCGGTGAGGAAGCTCATGTATGCCAGACGCAAATAGCGGTATTTGTGCTGCGCGAGATAGGTGCCGAGGCTGTAGATGTCGTTCGCCATGGTGAAATAAACCGACCCGTCCGTCTTCAGCGAACGCGCGATTTCGGCGAGAAAGCGTTCCCGCGACAGCTCCGCGAAATGTCCCATGAACAGCAGATTAAACCCCGCCGGCAGTTCCGTGGTCGTGAGCTTGAGCGGCCGATACTTCGGCAGAACGGCGAGAACCGCGAGCAGCAGTGCGAGCAAGGTGAAGGCATCGAGCGTCAACACGGAATAGCGCAAATCCAGATCATTCAGCTTGCCAAGGCTCAGCGTCAGCACGATCGAAGAGACGGTGATGACGATGCTCGCTTTCGTGTCCGCCATCATGCTGAGGGAGACATGATGCTGCTGCGTCGTGCGCAGCAACGCATCGCCGGTATTGCGCTCGGGGATGTCGGCGAACAGCTCCCTGCCGCGTTGCGTAGACGAATCAACCATGTTCGTTTCCCGCCACCCTGGATACCTGCAACAATCATCGGATGATAGGAACGAAGCCGCGCCTTGGCAATTTCCGTCGACGCTGGCGCGTCGCGCGCGTGCTCGCCGCCGCAATCACGTCGTTGCTCGTCGCCTCCTGCGCGCAGATCTGGTACGCGACGATCGGCAGCGCCGACAGCGCGCACAATCTGTCCGTCCAACACGCCATCACCTTCGACGCTGCGCACGGCCTGAAGCTCGACGTTTATGCACCGCACGACGCGGCGAACGCGCCGGTGATCGTATTTTTCTACGGGGGGAGCTGGGAAGAAGGCCGCCGCCGCTGGTATCGCTACGTCGGCGAAGCGTTGGCGAGCCAGGGCATTGTCGTCGTGATCCCCGACTACCGAAAATTTCCCGACGTGCGTTTCCCCGCGTTCATGGCCGACGCGGCGACGGCGACGAAGTGGACGTTCGTCCACGCTGCGGAAATCGGCGCCGACCCGCGCCGCATCTTCGTCATGGGCCACTCCGCCGGCGGCCATATCGCCGCGCTGCTCGCCTGCGACAAGCGCTATCTCGCCGCCGTCGATCTCACGCCCCTCAACCTCGCCGGCATGATCGGCCTGGCCGGCGCGTATGCCTTCCTACCCTACGAAGACGATGAGGCGGAGATTTTCGGCAACGATGCAAAAGGCCGCTACAACTCGCAACCGATCAACTTCGTCGACGGCGACGAACCGCCGCTATTGCTCTTGCAAGGCCTCGACGACGACGAGGTGGCCCCGAACAACGCCGAAGTCATGGCGGAACGCGCGCAAGCGATGAGTGGCACCGCCACGCTTAAGCTTTATCCCGATATCGACCATGGTGATTTGCTGGTAGCGCTCGCGCATGGGCGCAGGGCGCGGCCGCCGGTCATGAATGACATTTTGACATTCGTGGCGCAGCGTTCGGCGGGGTCTGCGCCGGTATGGGCGCATTGATTTTGCTCGTCATTCCCGCATGCGCGGGAAATGACGAATTAAAGGTTGCGCGCAGACCAAATACTACGTAAATTAGTAGTATGAATCCACTCACCCCCCGCCAGCAGCAAATCCTCGATTTCATCCGCGAGCACCTCGCGCACGAGGGCCTGCCGCCGACGCACGAGGAAATCGCCGCCGCGTTCGGCTTTAATCAACCGCGCGCGGCGGGATTCCATCTGCAGGCACTCGCACAGAAAGGTGCGATCGAACTCGTGCCCGGCAAGGCGCGCGCGATCCGCGTGCTGCATTCCGCTAAGGCCACACGAACTGATACGTCGCGAGCGGATGTCCTGCGCCTGCCGCTCGTCGGCCGCGTTGCCGCCGGTGCGCCGATCGACGCCGATGCGCATGTCGAGCGCGAGATCCAGCTCGACCGTCACCTGTTCCGCCCACCTCCGGATTTCCTCCTGCGCGTCGAGGGCATGAGCATGCGCGACGCCGGCATTCTCGATCGCGACCTGATCGCGGTGCATCGCACGCCCGAGGCGAGCAATGGGCAGATTGTCGTGGCGCGCATCGAAGGCGAGATCACAGTGAAGGAATTTCGGCGCACGCGCAGCCGCATCGCATTGCTGCCGGCCAATCCCGATTTCGCGCCGATCGAAGTCGATCCGCACACGAGCGATTTTGCGATCGAAGGCCTCTACGTCGGCGTGATCCGCCTGCCCTGAGCGGCGCCTATGGCCGTCTTCGCCGTCATCTCGAATCCGTCGATCGACGCCGTGCTGCGCGATCCGCGCATCTGGCGCGGCGCAGCGAATGAATATGACGTTCCGTACGTGTCGTCGGAGCATGCCGCGCTTGATGCGGCTCTGCCGCACCACGGCTGGACGCAAGGGGCGATGACCGAAATTTTGTTCGATCTCGACGGCATCGGTGAGATCGATCTCGTCCTGCCGGCGCTCGCGCGGCTGACCCAACAGCGGCGCCATGTCGTGCTCGTCGCGCCGCCGTATCTGCCTTACGCGCCGGCGTTGTTTGCGCGCGGCGTCGATCTCGGCTTTCTGCATTGTGTGGAGACGTCATCGGATATCGAAGCGCTGTGGGCTGCAGAGCAATGTCTGCGCTCGGGCGTCTGCGCGGCCGTGTTGTGCTGGCCGCGCCAGGCGACGGATCGCACATTGCGCCGCCTGCAGGTTGCGGCCGAGTTCGGCAATGCGCTCGGCTTTGCGTTCCGCGCTTCGCGCGCAGCGGCGAACCCGTCGCCCGCGGCGACGCGCATTCAACTGCAGGCAGAGCAGGGCACGCGTCTGCGCATCCTTAAATGCCGCGGCGCCAATCCGCCCGTGCGTGCCATTCCGCTGCGGCCTGCCGCGGCACATATCGGATAGGTGAAACCATGCTCTGGGCCGCCCTGCTTCTGCCACGACTCGGACTCGATGCGCTCGCACGCAACGCGACCGAAACAGACGATCGCATCCGAAGCACCGTGCTGATCTCGCGCGATCAGGCACGTCCAACGATCATCGATGCGATGCCGGCCGTGCGCGCCGCCGGCGTGCGTCGCGGGCAGACCCTGGCTGCGGCGCAGGCGCTGTGTCCGCCATTGAAAACGGTGCCTCACGATCCCGCGCAGGAGCAGAAACTGCGCGAACTGCTTGCCGGCTGGGCTTACGGCTACAGCTCGCAGGTTTCCCTGCGCGAGGCGGATGCAATTCTGATCGAGGTCGGCGGCAGCCTCGGCCTGTTCGGTCCGTGGCCGCGGCTCGAGCAGCGCTGGCGCAGCGAATTGGGCGAGCTCGGCATCACCCATCGCCTCGCCGTCGCGCCGACCGCGCTCGGCGCGCTCGCGCTGGCGCGTGCGCAGGACGGCGTGCTTGTCGGCAATCACGCGACACTGCGTCAGGCGCTCGACGTGCTGCCGATCGAGTATGCCCAGCTCGATGTCCTCGTCGTCGATGCGCTGCGCGGCATGGGCCTCTCCCGCCTGCGTGAGGTGTACGCTCTGCCGCGCGCGGGCTTGATCCGCCGCTTTGGCGCGGCACTTGCCGATCATCTCGATCGTCTGCGCGGCGCCACTCCGGATCCGCTGCCGCTGTATCGCCCGCCCGATCGTTTTCATGCGCGCATGGAATTCGATCACGAGATCGAGTCAAGCGAGGCGCTGCGTTTTCCGCTGCGCCGTTTGATCGGTGATCTCTGCGCGTTCCTGCAAAGCCGCGACGGTGGTGTGCAGCAGCTCGATCTCGTGTTCGAGCACGACCCGCTGCAGTTCAAGCAGCTCGCGCCGACGCGGCTCGCGATCGGCCTGCAGTCGCCGCAGCGCGACCTGCAAACCGTGTTCGACCTCTGTGTACTGCGCCTGCAGGCAAGTTCGATTCCCGCGCCGGTGCGGGCACTGGCCGTGCAGGCGGCGAATCTGCCGCCGTTCGTGCCGCTGTCGCGCGACCTGTTCGACGAGGCGCGTGGTGCGCAGCTCGACTGGCCGCAGCTCGCCGACCGCCTGCGCAGCCGACTCGGCCCCGAGGCCGTGTACGCACTCGCAACGAACGACGATCCACGCCCCGAACATGCCTGGCGCAGGCGCGACGCCGCTTCTAGCCCGTCGCCGCTGCGCAAACTCGGACCGCGTCCGAGCTGGCTGCTACGCCGGCCGTTGCCGCTGCGCGGCGAGCCCAGGCGCATCCTCGCTGGCCCCGAGCGTATCGAAGCAGGCTGGTGGGACGGCGGCGATCTGCGTCGCGACTACTACGTGATCGAAACACGCGAAGGCCAGCGCGCCTGGGCGTTCCGCGGCATCCAGGGCGAAGAGCCGTGGCTGCTGCACGGGTGGTTCGCATGACCAAGGGCTAGCGATTTGAGTATCGAGGGGTAAAAGAGTTGCCACGAAGACACGAAGAACACGAAGAAGAGCGCAGTAGAAAAAGATTTTTCCGAGGCTTTTCTTCGTGATTTTTCCTTCGTGTCTTCGTGTCTTCGTGGCAACTCTTTTGATTTCTTCGTAGAAACTCTTTTGATCTCTTCGTGGCAATTCTTTTGATCTTATGCCGCCCAGTCTTCCCAATTACGCCGAGTTACATTGCCTGTCGAACTTCTCGTTCCAGCGCGGCGCTTCGACTGCGCTCGAATTGTTCGAACGTGCCGCGAAACTTGGCTACCGCGCGCTCGCGATCACCGACGAATGCAGCCTTTCCGGCATCGTACGTGCGTGGGAGGCATCGAAGAAAACCGGCGTCGCGCTGATCGTCGGCAGTGAGATTCGCCTCGACGACGGCTTGAAGCTCGTCCTGCTCGCACCGGATATTTCCAGCTATCAATCGCTCTGCGCTTTGATTACAGAAGGGCGGCGGCGTGAGGCGAAGAAGGGCGAATATGCGCTGTCGCGTGCGGACGTGGCGGCGCATACGCAGGGTTTGCTTGCCTTGTGGCTGCCGGAAGCCAATCCCTCGTCGGATGATGCAAAGTGGATAATGCAGCATTTTCCACAACGCGCCTGGCTCGCGGTCGAACTGCATCGCGGGCCGGACGACGTCGAACGCCTGCATCGGCTGCTTGCTTTCGCCTCGCGACATGAGCTGCCATCTGTCGCCGCAGGTGATGTGCACATGCACGTGCGCCGACGCCGCGCATTGCAGGACACGATGACCGCGATCCGCCACCGCACGACGCTGCGCGCCGGCTGCGGCCACTTGTTTGCGAACGGCGAGCGTCATCTACGCCCGCGCGGGACGCTCGCCGAGCTTTATCCGAGCGAACTGCTCGAAGAAACGCTGCGCGTCGCCGCGCGCTGCACGCTCGATCTGAAACGCGATTTGAAATACGAATATCCGCACGAGATCGTGCCGACGGAGCATACGCCGAAGACGTGGTTGCGGCATTTGGTGGAGGAGGGCGTGCGTTGGCGCTGGCCGGAAGGCGAGAAGGCCGAAGTACGCGCGCAGATCGAAACCGAGTTGGCGTTGATCGCCAAGCTCAAGTACGAAGCGTTCTTTCTCACCGTCCACGACGTCGTGTGCTTCGCGCGCAGCAAAGGGATTCTTTGTCAGGGTCGCGGCTCGGCGGCCAATTCGGCGGTGTGCTATGCCCTGGGCATCACTGAGGTCGATCCTGCGCGGTCGAAACTCGTTTTCGGCCGTTTCCTGTCGGAGGAACGCGGTGAACCGCCCGACATCGACGTCGACTTCGAACACGAACGACGCGAGGAAGTAATCCAGTACGTTTACGCAAAATACGGCCGCGACCGCGCCGCACTCGCCGCGACCGTGATCAGCTATCGGACCAAGAGCGCATTGCGCGACGTCGCCCGTGCGCTGGGCTTTTCCGCCGATCAAGTCGACCAACTCAGTCGCGCGATCTCGGTGCACGACGACAAGGAAACCCTCGCGGCGCATCTGGCCGAAGCCGGTTTCGATCCCGCTGCGCCGACGGTGCGTCGTGCGCTCGCACTCGCGCGTGAGCTGCACGGATTCCCACGCCATCTCTCCCAGCACGTCGGCGGCTTCGTCATGTGCGATGCGCCGTTGCATACGCTGGTGCCCGTCGAGAATGCGGCGATGCCTGAGCGCACGATCATCCAATGGGACAAGGACGATCTCGACGCGATGGGCCTGCTCAAGGTCGACTGCCTGGCACTCGGCATGCTGACCTGCATCCGCAAGTGTCTGGATCTGCTGCGTGCGCATCGCGGCCGCGACCTGACGATGGCGAAGATTCCGAAAGACGATCTCGACACCTACGCGATGATTCAGAAAGCCGATACGGTCGGCGTGTTCCAGATCGAATCGCGCGCACAGATGGCGATGCTGCCTCGGCTCAAGCCGAAGGAGTTCTACGATCTCGTCATCGAAGTCGCGATCGTGCGTCCGGGGCCGATCCAGGGCGACATGGTGCATCCGTATCTGCGCCGGCGGCAAAAGAAAGAGCCCGTCAGCTATCCGTCGCCCGAAATCAAGGATGTTCTCGAACGCACGCTCGGTGTGCCGCTGTTCCAGGAGCAAGTGATGCGGATCGCCGAGGTTGCGGCCGGTTTTACCGAAGGCGAGGCGGATGAGCTGCGTCGTTCGATGGCGGCGTGGAAACGGCGTGGCGGACTCGAGCATCTGCGTGATCGTCTGATTAGCGGAATGCTAGAGCGCAACTACCCGCTCGAATTTGCTGAGCGTATCTTTGAGCAGATGAAAGGCTTCGGCGATTACGGCTTCCCCGAATCGCATGCCACGAGCTTTGCCAAGATCGCCTACGATTCGAGCTGGCTCAAATGCCACGAACCCGCCGCGTTCGCCTGTGCGCTGCTCAACTCGCAGCCGATGGGGTTCTATTCGGCGAGCCAGATCGTGCAGGACCTGCGCCGGCATGGCGTGCGCACGCTGCCGGTCGACGTGCGCTACAGTGGTTGGGATTCTTCGCTTGAGGACGGCGGCGGCCAGCCCGCGTTGGCAACGACCAACGCGCAACCGGCGCTGCGCCTGGGATTGCGCGAAGTGCGCGGCTTCAGTGAAGAAGTGGCGCGGCGCATTGAAGCGGCGCGCGCACAAAAGACATTTGCTTCAGTCGTCGATCTGTGTGCCCGTGCGCAGCTCGATCCGCGCACGCAAGGCTTGCTCGCGCAGGCCGGCGCGCTGCGCGGTCTCGCCGGCCATCGTCATCGCGCGCACTGGGAGATCGCCGGGGTCGAGGCGAATCTGCCGCTGTTCGGTCGCGATAGTCCGGCCGAGGCGCGCGTTACGCTGTCACCGCCGAGCACCGGCGAGAACGTGCTCGCGGACTACGCGAGCACAGGTTTGAGTCTCGGCCCGCACCCGATCGCGCTCGTGCGCGCGCAGCTCGACGCGCAGCGTTGTTATCGTTCGAGTCGATTGCGCAAGATCGAAGGAACCCGGCCGGTGCGCGCTGCCGGACTCGTGATCGGCCGCCAGCGTCCGCAGACCGCGAGCGGCCTCACCTTCGTTACGCTCGAAGATGAGGATGGTCAGGTCAACGTCATCGTGCGGCTCGCGCTGGCCGAGCGTCAGCGCCGCGCTTTCCTCGAATCGCGGCTGTTGTTGGTCGACGGCCTGCTCGAATCGGTCGACGGCGTACAGCATTTGATTGCCGAACGTCTGCAGGACTTGAGCTCGCTGCTCGGCAACCTCGACAGCCGCAGCCGCGACTTCCATTGAGCGCGCGGCGAGGACAGCTCAGCGATTCGTCAATTGAATCTCGATACGTCGGTTCTTCGCGAAGGCGGCTTCGGTGTCTTTTGGATCGAGCGGCTGGAACTGGCCGAAACCGTTCGCCGAGAGATGACGCGGCTGGATGCCCTGCACGACGAGCTGCTTGACGATCGCCGTCGCACGCGCGGTCGACAATTCCCAATTCGACGGGAACTGGTCGGTATGGATCGGGCGCTTGTCGGTGTGGCCGTCGATGCGCAGTACCCAATCGAGACTCGACGGGATTTCGGCGGCGACTTCGTTGAGTGTCTTGGCGAGTTTGGCCATCGACGCCTGCGCGTCGGGGCTCAGCTCGGCCGAGCCGGTATCGAACAGAATATCGGTCGGCACGACGAAGCGATCGCCGACGACCTGGATGTCGGGCCGGTTGCCGAGCGCCTCGCGCAGCTTGCCGAAGAATTCCGAACGGTATTTCTCGAGCTGATTGACCTTGTTCGCGAGGGCGAGGTTCAGCTCTTTGCCGAGCTCGGCGATCTTCACGTCCTTGTCCTTGACGTTCTTGTTCGCGATCTCGAGCGCGGCCGTGATTTGCTTGAGCTGTTCCTGCACCGCGGCGAGCTGACGGTTGAGCAGTTCGACCTGCGCGGCGGACTTGGCGTTGAGGTCGGTCGCGGCGACGAGATCCTTCTTCGAGGTGTCGAGCTGCGCGGCCATCTGCGCAATCTGTTGTTCAAGCTGGGTCTTGAGCTCGGTCAGCGCGGCGATATCGGTGCTCAGTTTGGCCGCTTCCGCATGCGCCGCATCGAGCGCCGTATTGGATTGGCCGAGCGATGCCGACAACTCGTTGACCTTGGCGTCGAGCTTCGTCTTCGCGTCCTGTGCCAGCGAAAGCGTCTGCGCGAGCTGGGCGATCTGCGCATTAAGATCGGCAAGCGCTTTGTTCTTGCCGGCGATTGTTTGCGACAGCACGAATTGGCCGATCGCGAACAGCAGCAGGACAAAGATCATCACGAGGATGAGGCTCGTCAATGCATCGACGAATCCCGGCCAGATATCGAGGCCGCGGCGGCGGCGCGCGAGTGAGTTCATGCGAGATCGATTCCGTGAACCAAAATCAAGAGAGCTGCCACGAAGACACGAAGATCACGAAGAGAAACAGAGCAGCTACGAGTGATCAAGAGAGTTGCCACGAAGGCACGAAGATCACGAAGAAAAACAAAGCAGCTACGAGTAAAAATTTTTCCACAATTCATTCCTGCTCTTCTTCGTGATCTTCGTGTCTTCGTGGCAACGCTTTTAGCTTTTGCTTTTCGAAGTAGTCATACCCCATTGCGCTTGCCGTCGACCGCCGCGGCGATCGTGCGCGAGAGCAGGCGGAATTCGCTGCGCAGATCGTCGGTCAGACGCGCGCCTTGGTTCGGTGCGCCAGCGAGGGTCTTCAGCACGTTCTTGAGTTCTTCCTGTGTCTCGCTCATGCCGCGCATTTCGCGCGATTCACGGCTGAGCAGGTCGGTCAGGCGCGCGAGCTGGGTATTAAGTTCGCCGAGCTGTTCGGATGAGTTGTGCCGCTCGCGCTCGGATTCGATCAGCGCACGCTGCATGCGTTCGAGACCGTCGGCCGTCTGTTCGAGCAGCGCTTGCACGTAGGCCGGCACGTTCGCTTCGCCATCGCCCTGCAGCGTGCCGGACGACAGCCGTGTCTGCCCCGATAGCCATTCCTCGAGCTCGTTGTAGAAACGGTTCTGTGCGTGGCCCGCCTGCAGATCGAGGAAGCCGAGCACGAGCGAGGAGGCGAGGCCGAACAGCGAGGTCGAAAAACTTGTCGACATGCCGGACAGCGGTTCTTTCAGATGTTCCTTGAGGTCGTTGAACATCGCCGCCGGATCGGTGCCGACACCGAGCGAGCCGATGATATCGGCGACCGAGCGGATGGTGACGAGTAGGCCCCAGAAGGTGCCGAGCAGGCCGAGGAAGATCGACAGGCCGACGAGGTAGCGCGAGAGGTCGCGCGATTCCTCGAGACGCAGGTAAATGCTGTCGAGCAGCGACCGCAGGCTCGTCGCCGACAACGAAAACTTCGAGCGTTCGCGTCCCGACAGCATGCGCGCCATCGGCGCGAGCAGCTTGGGCGGAGTGAGTGGCCGGCTCGGATCGGAACGCTTGAACGTCTCGATCCATTCGACTTCGCGCGAAAGCTGCAGGACTTGGCGCAGATTCCAGGCAATGCCGAACAGCAAGACCGCAAGAATCACGCCGTTGAAAAACGGATTCGCGTAGAAATTTGCGATCAGCTTCGGCGCGAGGATGCCCGCGAGCACGGCCACGGCAACGAGGAACCCCGCCATCCAGACGAGCACTTGGGTGGGTTTGGTCATGCGAAGTACTCCAGGTGTGTTCGTTGGATGCGTCGAGGCTCTGACAGGTTGCAGGCGGAATGGTTCCGCAAAACGCGGAATGGCGTATGAAAGCAGTTGCGGATCAGAGCGGTGTCAAATTTGCGTAAGCCAGCACCAGCCACTTCGCACCCGCGTCCTCAAAATTGACCTGAACGCGCGCGTGCGCGCCCGACCCCTCCGCGTCCATGACCACGCCTTCGCCGAAGCTCGCGTGGCGCACGCGCTGGCCGAGTTTCAATTGCGTGACTTCAAGTGCATCGGCGACATAGTGATTCGACGACAGCGGCCGCGACACTTGCACGCGCGGGCGCACTTCGTGCAGCAGCTCGCGCGGCAGTTCGTGCAGAAAGCGCGAGGGGCGATTGTAGGTTTCCATGCCGTGCAGGCGGCGCGATTCGGCATAGGACAGCATCAGCGTCTCGCGCGCGCGCGTGATGCCGACGTAAGCGAGGCGGCGTTCCTCTTCGAGGCGGCCCGGCTCGTCGAGCGAGCGCTGGCTCGGAAACAGGCCGTCTTCGAGGCCGACGAGGAACACGATTGGGAATTCGAGCCCCTTGGCTGAGTGCAGCGTCATCAACTGCACGCAGTCTTCCCAGGCTTCGCCCTGCGATTCGCCTGCTTCGAGTGCGGCGTGGGCGAGGAAGGCGGCGAGTTCGCTCAAACCGGCGTCGAGGTCCTCGGGCGTGCGCTCGAAGCGGCTAGCCACGTTGACGAGTTCGTCGAGGTTTTCCACGCGCGACTCGGCGCTGCCGCGCGAATCGGCTTCGTAGAAGTCGCGCAGGCCGGATTTCTGAATGGCGAGGTCGATCTGCTCGGCGAGCGCCATCGCTGATTCGTCGGCGCCGACGCAATCCTTAGCCAGCGTTTCGATCAGATCGACGAAGCCGCGCAGCGCATTCTTCGCCCGCCCGGCGAGCTCGCCGGTGATGAATTCGGCGAGCACCGCATCCCAAAGCGACGAGCTGTCGCGTCGCGCGCGCTGGCGCAGCGTATCGAGTGTGCGTTCGCCGATCCCGCGCGGCGGCGTGTTGACCGTACGTTCGAATGCGGCATCGTCATGGCGATTCGCCACCAGGCGCAGATAGGCGAGGGCATCTTTGATTTCGGCGCGGTCGAAGAAGCGCAGGCCGCCGTAGACCCGATAGCGGATGTCGTGCTGGATCAGCTGTTCTTCGAAGTTACGCGACTGCGCATTCGAGCGGTAGAGGATCGCGCAGTCGCGCGCGTTGCCGCCTTGCTGGATGTGCTCGCGGATGCGCTCGATCACGTAGCGCGCCTCGTCCTGCTCGTTATAGGCCGCATAGAGCGCGATCGGCACGCCCGCGTCGCCTGCGGTCCACAATTGCTTGCCGAGCCGCTGCGGATTGTTCGCGATGATCGCGTTGGCCGCCTTCAGGATCGTGGCGGTCGAGCGATAGTTTTGTTCGAGGCGGATCGTTTTCGCGCTCGGAAAATCGCGCAGAAAATGCTGCACGTTCTCCACGCGCGCACCGCGCCAGCCGTAGATCGCCTGATCGTCGTCGCCGACGACGAAGACCTTGCCGGTGTCGCCGGCGAGCACGCGGATCCAGGCGTACTGCAGCGTGTTCGTGTCCTGGAATTCGTCGATCAGCAAATGGCGCCAGCGATCGCGGTAATGCGCGAGCAGCTGATCGTCGGTGAGGAACAGCTCGTGCGAGCGCAGCAACAGCTCGGCGAAGTCGACGAGGCCCGAGCGCTGGCATTGCTCCTCGTAAGCTTTGTAAATGTCGACCAGCGTGCGCGTGAGCGGATTGCCCTCGCGCTCGAAGGCGGCGGGCCGCTTGCCTTCGTCCTTCGCGGTGTTAATGAACCAGGCGGCCTGGCGCGGTGGAAAGCGCGATTCGTCAAGGCCGAGTCCGGAGATGATGCGCTTTATCAGACGCTGCTGGTCGTCGCTGTCGAGAATCTGGAACGTCTCCGGCAGCTTGGCCTCGCGCCAATGCTGGCGCAGCAGGCGATGGGCGATGCCGTGGAACGTGCCGACCGTGAGCCCGCGCGTGTTGAGCAGAGAGGAATGTTCGAGCAGCGTCTGCGCGCGTGAGCGCATCTCGCCCGCCGCTTTGTTCGTGAACGTGACCGCGAGCACCGACCAGGGCGACACGCGCTCGACTTCGAGCAGCCAGCCGATGCGATGCGTGAGCACACGCGTCTTGCCCGAGCCGGCGCCCGCGAGTACAAGGTAGTGGCCGAGCGGTGCGCTGACCGCTTCACGTTGCGCCGCGTTGAGATCGTCGAGCAGATACGAAACATCCATTGCGTGAATTGTAATGGCGCGAGCGTGATTCGGGTCAGGTCTTCGTCGAATCGGAAAGGAGCGCCCTGCCGTGCCGTATAGCCCGATATTCCCTGTGCTGTTGTCGATCTTGTTGCCGGCGCTCGCCGTGGCGGGCGAGGCGGGCGAGGCGCCGCGCTACCGCGCGACGTTCGATGCGGCCACGCGCAGCGTAAACGTGAAGCTGTGTCTGCAGAAGGCGCATGTGCAAGTGGTTTTCGCCGCGGATTCGGCGTGGGCGAAACGTTTCGTCAGCCATGTCGTCCGTGATGAAGGTCGGCCGTTGACGGCGAGCGATGCCGGCTGGAGCGCCGCGGACTGGCGCGCCGGCGAATGCCTGGGCTATCGCGCCGATCTCGCCGCGATCGCTGCCGAGGGCAAGCCGGATGTCGGCTACAAGGTGGGCGACGACTTTCTCGCCGCGCCGCAGTTGTGGCTGCTGCATGCGGATGTGCAGGACGAGGACGCGCGCATCCGCGTGGAACTGCCCGCCGGCTGGTCGATCTCGGCGCCGTGGCAGGAGCTGTCGCGGGGTTCCTCCTCAGCGAGCGGCAATGGGATCGAGTTCCGTATTGCGGACACGCCCACGGACTGGTCAGCGGCCGTGGCATTCGGCCACTTCAACGAACGCCGCGTCGAGTTGCCCGGCGGCGTACTGCGCGTTGCCCTGCTCGACAGCCTCGACGCGGCACAGCGCGACAAGCTCGAACGCTGGTTCGGCCGCGTCGCGCACGCTGCACTCAGCGCCTATGGCCGCCTGCCGCTGGCCGACGTGCAAGTGTTGATGCTGCCGGTCGGTGCCCGCGGCCGCGCCGTCGTGTTCGGTCAATCCGTGCGCGGACAGGGCAATGCGCTCCATCTGCTGATCGACCCGAGCCGCCCCGAAGCGGAATTCGACGACGACTGGATGGCCGTGCACGAGCTGAGCCATCTGATGCATCCGTATCTCGGCGATCGCGGCTCGTGGCTGTCGGAAGGCCTCGCGACGTACTACCAGAACGTGTCGCGCGCACGCGGCGGCCTGCTCACAGCGGCGCAGGGGTGGGATCGGTTGCAAGAAGGTTTCCGACGCGGTGCCGCGGCGGCCGGTGACGGCACGCTCGAACAGACGGCGGCGAATATGTTCCGCACGCACGCGTTCCAGCGTGTGTACTGGGCGGGCGCGGCGTTCTGGCTAACGGTCGATCGCGATCTGCGCCGCGAAAGCGGCGGCAAGGTCGGACTCGACACGGTGTTGTCGCGTTTCCGCGATTGTTGCCTGCCGGCGTATCAAGGGTGGCGGCCGGAAGACTTCGTCGCGCGGCTCGACGCATTGGCGAACACGACGCTGATCTCCGCGCGCTATCGCGAGTTTGCGGCGATGCGTTCGTTTCCCGATTGGTCCGCGGTCTATGCCGATCTCGGCATACGCGACGCCAATGGCCGGTTGAATTTCGATGATCGTGCGCGCGATGCGGCGATACGCGAGGCGATCATGGGCGCGAAATAGCTCTCGCTCGTCATTCCCGCGAAAGCGGGAATCCATTTTTCTTTGACTCGGTCCGAGCAAGATCAAGATGGATTCCCGCTTTCGCGGGAATGACGGCAAAGAAAGAAAAGCGCGCTCAGCGTGTGGGTGTGTCCACCCGCACCCGCATCGAAAGATCAATCGCCCGCACATGCTTGGTCAGCGAGCCGACCGAGACGAAATCGACGCCGGTTTCCGCAATCGAACGCACGCGATCGAGTGTCACGCTGCCGGACACTTCGAGTGGCACGCGCCCGGCCACGTGTGCGACCGCGCGACGCATATCGTCGGGCGAGAATTCGTCGAGCATGATGCGGTCGACGTTGGCCGCGAGCGCCTGGTCGAGTTCATCGAAGTTCTCCACTTCGACTTCGAGCAGCAGGTTGGGATGGGCCGAACGCGCCGCGGCCACGGCGGCCGCGAGCGAGCCCGCGGCCGCAATATGGTTTTCCTTGATCAGGATCGCGTCAAACAGACCGATGCGATGATTGTTCGCGCCGCCGCAGCGCACCGCGTATTTCTGCGCGAAGCGCAGGCCCGGTAGCGTCTTGCGCGTGTCGAGAATGCGCGTGCGCGTGCCGCTCACGGCGTCGGCGAATTGCGCGGCGACCGTGGCCGTGCCCGACAAGGTTTGCAGGAAGTTCAGCGCCGAGCGCTCCGCCCCGACCAGGGCGCGCGCGTTGCCGCGCAGAGTGCACAGCGTCGAATTCGCGGCGACGCGGTTGCCGTCACGTGCCTGCCATTCGATGACCACGGCCGGATCGCGCGCGCGAAAGCAGGCGTCGAACCAGGCCGTGCCGCAAAGCACGGCGTTTTCGCGCGTGATCACAGTGGCGCTGGCGCTGGCGGTGGCGGGGAGCAGGTCGGCGGTCGCGTCGCCGTTGCCGAAATCCTCGGCCAGCGCGCGCGCGACGTCGAGCGCGACGACGGCAGCGTCCGGTGCGCGCAGGTCGCTCATGCGCGGCTCAGGCCGGAAAATCGTGCAGCTGTGTCGTGCCGATGCCTTCGTCGGCCAGCATTACCGGGATGTCGTCCTCGATGCGGTAGATCACCTTGCCGTCGGTCGTGATCAGGCCGGCCTTGAGGGCGGCGCCGACGTTGGTGCCGGCCGTGGTCTTGACCGCATCGCGCTCGATCTCGCGGTTGAGCGCGTCCAGTTGGGTGCGGCTGAGCAGTTTGACCGGTGTTTTGGTCACTGGGTCGCAGAGGATGTCGAGCAGGCGTTTGTCCATGCGGCAAGGATGCGTGATTCAAGAAGTGTCCGTAGAATATCGTTTTTGCTCTGGGCCCGCCATGAACACAGACACTGCGGCAGCGCGCATCGGCATCGTCATGGGTTCGCGCTCGGACTGGGAAACGATGACCCACGCCGCCGAGATGCTGGCCAAGCTCGGCGTCGCGCATGAAGTGCGCGTCGTCTCGGCGCATCGCACCCCCGACCTGTTGTTCGACTACGCCGAGAAGGCCGCCGCGCGAGGAATCAAGGCGATCATCGCCGGCGCGGGCGGTGCCGCGCATCTGCCCGGCATGCTCGCGTCGAAGACCGCGCTGCCCGTGCTCGGCGTGCCGGTGCAGTCGCATGCGCTGAACGGCATGGATTCGCTGTTGTCGATCGTACAGATGCCGGCCGGCATTCCGGTGGCGACGTTCGCGATCGGCAAGGCCGGTGCGACCAACGCCGCGCTGTTCGCCGCGAGCCTGCTCGCGCTCGAAGATGCTGGCGTGGCCAAGGCCTTGCACGCGTTCCGCGCCGCGCAGACCGAAGCCGTGCTCGCCCAGCCCGATCCGCGCGCATGAAAACCGTCGGTATTCTTGGCGGCGGCCAGCTGGCCCGCATGCTCGCGCTGGCCGGCGCGCCGCTCGGCGTACGCTTTCTCGTCGTCGACAATGTCGCCGACGCCTGCGCGAGCCAGGTGGCGCCGCAGATCACCGCCGATTGGCGCGATTTCGCCGCGCTGGAAAATTTCGCCAAGCGCGTCGACGTGGCCACGTTCGATTTCGAGAACGTGCCGGCCGACACCGCACATTGGCTCGCCGAACACGTCGCCGTGTTTCCGAATCCGCGCGCACTCGCCACGACGCAGGACCGGCTGATCGAAAAGACGTTGTTCCGCGAACTCGGTCTCGACACGCCGGCCTTCGCCGCCGTCGACAGCCGCGCCGATCTGGAGCGCGCGGTCGGCGAGATCGGTTATCCGGCAGTATTGAAAACCCGGCGGCTCGGCTACGACGGCAAGGGCCAGTTCCGCATCAAGTCGTCGGCTGACATCGATGCGGCTTGGCAGGCGCTTGGCGGCGCGGCGTTAATCCTCGAAGCCTGGGTTGCGTTCGAACGCGAAGTCTCGCTCGTCGCCGTGCGTGGGCGCGATGGCGCATTTTCCACTTATCCACTAGTACAGAACTGGCATGAGGAAGGTATCCTCTCGGCGACGCTCGCCCCGGCACCCGGTGCTGAGGCGCTGTTGGGACCGGCCGCCGGCCATGCGCGCGCGATCGCCGAGCACCTCGACTACGTCGGCACGTTCGCGCTCGAACTGTTCGTCAAAGACGGCAAGCTGCTCGGCAACGAGATGGCGCCGCGCGTGCACAACTCCGGGCACTGGACGATCGAGGGTGCGCCGTGCAGTCAGTTCGAGAACCATGTGCGCGCCGTGCTCGGCCTGCCCCTGGGCGACACCTCGGTGCTGGGTACGGCGGTCATGCTCAACTTCATCGGCGAGCTGCCTGACGCGCTGCCCGTGCTCGCCGAGCCGCGCGCGCATTGGCACGACTACGGCAAGTCGCCGCGTGCGGGGCGCAAGGTCGGCCACGCCACGCTGTGCGCGAACACCAATGCCGAGATGCGCGAGCGCCTTGCGCGCGTCGCGCGCGCGCTGGGGCGCGAGGCGCAGGCCGCGCCGGTGCTTGCGGCGTTGTAGGCGGCGCCCGTAGCCACGCTCAATGCGAGTGGGCGTGCATCGGGAAACAAAGGTTCTGATGGCGGAAATCGAGGACGAAGTCCATGTCCTTGAGCGCGCCGGCGCCGAGGGTGATGTCGTAGGGAAACGTCGACTCGGTGTAGATGATGAAGTAGATATTGAACGGCTGGCCGTCGATCTGCATTTTCACTTTCGCCGCTTGCGCGCTGACCAGTCCGTGACGGCCGCCGATATCGTTCATCGCCAGATTGCCCCTGGCCAGACGGATCACTTCGTCCAGCGCGGCTTTGGTGCCGGTCAGAAACATGCCGGCGCCGGTGTCGAGCATCACGCGATGAGGTCGGTCGTTGACGAGGAATTCCGGAATGATGCGCAAGCGTCGGCCGCGCGGATCGGTGCCGATCTGCATGTAGCGATCGCAGGTGGGCGCCTCGCTGGACTCGGCATAGACCGTCAGTGTCTTCTCGGTCACGCGCAAGGCGCCGAGCGGTGCCAGCAGGTTGGCGCCGATGAGTGCGTTCCGCTGCGGGACGATGACCACGGGAACGTTGCGCAACGTGATGGCGCCGATTTGCAGTAGGTCGAGCACGCCGCGTTGGGTCTCGATGTCGTGGCTCAGCCAGCCGCTCGCGCGGCCGTGTTCGTCGAGCAGCTTGACGCCGAGATCGCGCGCCTTGCCTTCGTCGAGAATCAGATCGCCCGCGCCGGTGTCGAGCAGAAGATCGAAATTGCGGCCATTGGCCCGGGCGGTGAGAATCGGCCGTTTCGAGTTGGGCCGGTTCGCGTCGTGCTTGATCGCGAGGATCACATCCGCCGGAAGCGGGTCGACGGAGAATTGCGGGACGCTCGTCTCGCGGTTGAGGTAGTGCTGCAGATTGTCGAGGCGTTTGTCGAGTCCCGGCGCGCGACCGCGATAACGGCGCACGAGATCGGCTTCGGCGTCGAGCGCCGCCTGCCATTTTCCGGCGAGGCGGAGGTTGCCGGCGCGGAACTGGCCGCAGAGCAGGGCGATGCCGGGCTTGCTCTGGAACAGGCTGTCCTCACAGACCTTCGCATCCTTGCTCGCCGCCTCGAGATTGAAGCGCGTGCGTTCGATCGCCATCGCGGCGAACGCGTGCACGATCGAATCTTTGGATTTGTAGAGATCGAACAACGTCGCCGTGTCGGCGTCGCTCATGGCCTGGTAGATCCGTTTCAAATCCTCGTTTTCGAAGACCTGGGTGTCGGATTCGGTGTCGCCGCGGGCCGCAGGCACAGATTGGGAGGGTGGCTCGTCCGCGATGGAAGACCCTGCGATGCCGCCGAAAAGCAGCAAGGGGAACAGTCCGAGCAGCGGACGTCTAAACTTCCAACCGCGCATGCGATATCCCTTTTCGCTCGATCTCGCGCCGATCGTTATGAGGTGGCCAGAGCGTATTGTCGGGCCGCGTGAGCTGTTCGCACGCTGCAGCCGCACATCGGAAAACGACAAGGGGCGCTCGCGCGCCCCTGAGTCTTCGTCCGTTTCGCCGGCCTAAGCGCGGCGTCGGGCGGTTTACGCGAGCTGGCTGGCCGCGAATTCCCAGTTGACCAGGCTCCAGAACGCTTCGACGTACTTCGGCCGCGCGTTGCGGTAGTCGATGTAGTAGGCATGCTCCCAGACATCGCAGGTGAGCAGCGGACGGTCGCTGCCGGTGATCGGCGTCGCCGCGTTGCTGGTCGAGACGAGGCCGAGGCTGCCGTCGGGACGCTGCACGAGCCAGGCCCAGCCGGAGCCGAACGTGCCGACCGCAGTCTTGGTGAACTCTTCCTTGAATTGGGCGACGCCGCCGAACGTCTTCACGATCGCGTCGGCGAGCTTGCCGGAAGGATCGCCGCCGCCCTTGGGCGAGAGCGAGTTCCAATAGAACGTGTGGTTCCAGATCTGCGCGGCGTTGTTGAACACGCCGCCTTGCGACTTCTTGATGATCGTCTCGAGATCGAGATTCTCGTTCTCGGTGCCCTTGATCAGATTGTTGAGATTGGTCACGTAGGCCTGATGATGCTTGCCGTAGTGATAGTCCAGCGTCTCGGCCGAGATGTGCGGGGCCAGCGCATCGCGCGCGTAGGGGAGGGCGGGAAGTTCAATCGCCATGGGCGTCTCCTGGCAGTGGGCTTGAGGGGTGTGGAGTATAAGGGAATTGGGACGCCGGCGAGGAAAGCAAGCCGTGCCTGCTACAATGACGTATCGCGCCGCGGCGCCATTAGTTTTGAGTGAAATCCGATCCATGAACATCGAAGAACGTATCCGCCAGACCGTCAATGACAGCCCGATCGTGCTTTTCATGAAAGGCACGCCGCAGTTTCCGATGTGCGGGTTTTCCTCGCGCGCGGTGCAGGCGCTGAAGTCCTGCGGTGCCCAGTTCGCCTCGGTCAACGTGCTCGAAGATCCGGACGTGCGCGCCAACCTGCCGCGCTATTCCAATTGGCCGACGTTTCCGCAGCTTTTCATCAATGGCGAGTTGATCGGCGGCTGCGACATCACGCTCGAACTGCAGGAAAGCGGCGAGCTTGCGCGCATGGTCAAGGAAGCGCAGAAAGCGGCATGAGGATCGAGCTACACGATACCGCTCGCCTGCCTGCGGACTGGAAAGCCAACACCGAAACCCTGCGTGATCGCGTCGTCCTGATCGTCGGCGCGACAGGCGCGCTCGGCAGCGCGAGTGCGAAAGCCGCGGCGCAGGCCGGCGCGAAGGTCGTTCTGCTCGGCCGCAAGGTGCGTCCGCTGGAAAAACTCTACGACGAGATCGAGGCGGCGCATCCGGGCGCGGTGTCGATTTATCCGCTCGATCTGGCCGGCGCTTCGCCGAAGGACTACGACGACCTCGCTGCGACGATCGAGCGCGAATACGGCCGACTTGACGGCATCGTGTTCGCCGCGGCGCAGTTCGACGGCTTGCAGCCGGCGGTCGATGCGAAAGCCGAGGTGTGGCTGAAAACGCTGCATGTGAATCTCAACGCGCCGTTCTTGCTCGTGCAGGCCTGTGCGGACTTGCTGTTGCGTGCACCCGCGGACGGTGCGAGCGCGAGCGTCGTGTTCGTGCTCGACGATCCCGCGCGCGTCGGCAAGGCGTTCTGGGGCGGCTACGGCACGGCCAAGCATGCGCTGATCGGCCTCACCTCCACGCTGCATCAGGAATGGGAAACGAGCCGCGCGCGCGTGCACGCGCTGCTGCCCGCACCGATGCGTAGTGCGCTGCGTCGCATGGCTTACTTCGGCGAGAATACGTTGGAATTGCCGACGGCGGATGGCGCGGCGCAAGCTGTGGTCTATCTGCTCGGCGCCGACGGTGCGGTGGCGCGCGGCAAGGTGCTGGACTTGCGCTAGCTTTTCCCTTCTCCCATCGGGAGAAGGTGCCCCGCAGGGGCGGATGAGGGTTCGGTTTAGAAGTAATGCCGACAGATGATCAGACCCTCACCCCAACCCCTCTCCCGAAGGGAGAGGGGCCTTGGCTTTATTGCGAATTTGGGGGAATCATGGGCACCAGCATCACCACGCTATCCGCCGGGATCATGTTGTTCCTGATCCTCGACCCGCTCGGCAATATCCCGATCTTCCTCAGCCTGTTGAAGAACGTCGCCCCGCAGCGCCGGCGCTACGTGCTCGTGCGCGAACTCGTGATCGCGCTGGTCACCCTGTTCGTGATCCTGTTCTGCGGCAGCACGGTGCTCAAGCTGATGCAGTTGCGCATCGAGTCGGTCAGCATCGCCGGCGGCATTGTGCTGTTCCTGATCGGTGTGAAGATGGTGTTCCCGGGCGAGGGCGGTGTGTTCGGCGACAACGGCGGTGGCGAGCCGTTCATCGTGCCGATGGCGATCCCCGGCGTCGCTGGCCCCTCGGCCATGGCTGCATTGATGCTCATGGCCAACTCGCAGCCCGGCCGCACTGCAGACTGGAGTATCGCGCTGTTCTGCGCGTGGCTGGCCACGGCATTGATTCTGCTCGCGTCGACCTGGCTGTTCCGTTTGCTCGGCCAGAGTGTGTTGTCGGCGATCGAGCGCCTGGTCGGCATGCTGCTCGTCGCGCTGTCGGTGCAGATGTTCCTCGACGGCTTCACGGCCTATATGAAACTGAGTTGATCTTGTCCGTCATTCCGGCGAAAGCCGGAATCCATCTTGATCTTGATGTTCGAAAAAAAAGCAAAAATGGATTCCGGCTTTCGCCGGAATGACGAGCGGGAAGATCTTTCTTGATTCCTGCTTTAGCCGGTTTGTAACAAACCACCGCTAGCGTGTCGCCCATCGGGGCGAGGGCGACACACCATGATCAGCGTCGAACGCAGCTTTTTCGAAAAGTTTCCGCGCCTGGCCGAAGGGCGCGCGCGCAGTTTCTCGCAGCCTGTCATCGAATTGTTGCGTAAGGTAGCGTGCGAAGACCGCATCAATCGCAGGTTGGCCGAGTTCGCGCCGCTGACCGGTTTCGATTTCGTCGAGCGTGCGCTGGAAGGTTTCCGCGTCAGTTACCGCATCGCGCATACCGACCGCGAAAACATTCCGGCCGAGGGCCGCCTGGTCATCGTCGCCAATCATCCGCTCGGCGCGTTCGATGCGCTCGCGCTGCTGCATCTCGTCGGCAGCGTGCGCCGCGATGTACGCATTCTGGCCAACGATGTGCTCGTGCAGTTCGCGCAATTGAATTCGCTGCTGCTGCCGGTCAACGTGTTTGGCAGCGGTGGTGCTTCGGCCGGGCGGCTGCGCGACGCTTATCGTGCGCTCGACAACGAGCAGGCATTGATCGTGTTCCCGTCCGGCGAGGTGTCGCGCATGGGGCCGCAAGGCGTGCGTGATGGCCGCTGGTCGTCCGGTTTCGTGCGTATGGCGCGGCATGCAGGCGCACCGGTGTTGCCCGTGCACATCGCCGCACACAACTCGCCAACATTCTACGGCGTGTCGATGCTGGCGAAGCCGCTGTCGTCGTTGTTGCTCGCGCGCGAGATGTTCGCCACGCAGGCGCAGCTCGGCATCAGCGTCGGCGAGCCGGTCGCAGCGACGGAGCTCGGTGCGGCGGACGCGGCTCCCGTCGCGCAGGCGATGCGGCGTCACGTCTATCAGCTCGCCAAGCGCCGCCCGACGGTGTTCGCGACCTCGCGCACGATCGCCCATCCCGAATCGCCGCTTGCGATCCGCCACGCACTCAAGCGCGCGCAGGAACTCGGCGCGACGCAGGACGGCAAGCGCATCCTGCTCATCGACGCGCAGCCGGATTGTCCGGTGCTGCGCGAGATCGGCCGTCTGCGCGAGCTGTCGTTCCGCCGTGTCGGCGAGGGTTCCGGTACGCGCCGCGATCTCGACCGTTTCGACGCGCACTATCGACATCTCGTGCTCTGGGACGAGCAGGCGCTCGCGATCGTCGGCGCCTATCGCCTCGGCGAGGGCGCGCGCATCCTCGCCGCACAAGGCGGTGCGGGTTTGTATTCGTCGACGTTGTTCGACTACGCGCCGCGCGCGCTGGACTTCGTCGCCGAAGGCGTCGAACTGGGGCGCAGCTTCATCCAGCCGGCGTATTGGAACTCGCGCAGCCTCGACTATCTTTGGCAGGGCATTGGCGCCTATCTGCGCCACCGGCCCGATCTGCGCTATCTGTTCGGTCCGGTTTCGATCAGCGCCGCGCTGGCGCCGGCGGCACGCGAATGGATCGTGCATTGCCATCGGCATTATTTCGGCGATCGCGAAGGGTTGGCCGCGTCGCGTAATCCGATCCGAATCTCCGCCCATGTGGACGCGGCCGCGACGCAGGCATGGGCCGACAAGGACGCGAAAGCCGGCCTCATGCATCTCAAGCGTCAGCTCGCGCAAATGGAGTGCTCGATTCCCACGCTGTACAAGCACTACGTCGATCTGTGCGAGCCTGAAGGCGTGCGCTTTCTCGCCTTCGGTACCGATCCGGCTTTCGGCCATTGCGTCGACGGATTGATCCGACTCGATCTGCAATTTCTACGTGCCGCCAAGCGTTCGCGCTACCTCGAAGCCGCATAAATAATCGGCTGCGAGCGAGCCATTCGCACGCGTAGAGATTCATTTTTGTAAATTTTGCGACAGAACTGGCAAATGTTAGAAAACTGTCATAAAGTGTAGTTAAGCTCGTGTTAACACGTCTTGCGCGCGTCGCAGACCGTGTGCAGTGTGCATCGAATCGGCCGAGCGCCGGGTCGGGCAAACCATTTCGGGGTATGGCAAATGCTCACGCAGCGCCTTCAGTGCGCGGCGCGTAGCTTTTCGGTTGACAGAACAGAGCTGCACAGCTGGGAGAATGAGAATGAAGAATCCGTTGAGAGTAAAACTGCTTGCGGGCGTGATTGCGTCTGCCCTGGCGATTTCTGCATATGCGCAGGACACGACCTCGGCCCTGACCGGCCGCGTGGTCGACGCGAAGGGCGCGCCCGTGGCAGGCGCCAAGGTGAAGATCGTGCATGTGCCTTCCGGCACCACGTCGAATGCCACGTCCGATGCGAACGGCCGCTACCAGGCGCAGGGCCTGCGCGTCGGCGGTCCGTACCACATCGAAGCTCAGGGCACGGGCATCAAGGAAGTCGACGCGGACAACGTGTTCCTCAACCTTGGCGAGACCTCGACGGTCAACCTTGCCGAAGCCACTCAAGCCACCGCACAGCTCGAAGGCGTGACGGTGACGGCGAATGCCGCCCAGGTCGCGGTGTTCAATTCGGACAATAAGGGTCTGTCGACGAATATTTCGCATGCCCAGCTCGAAGCGGCGGTGAATGCCGACCGTTCATTCCAGGCGATCGCGCGTATGGATCCGCGCATCTCCATCACCGACCGCGACGCGGGTGCGATCTCGGCGAACGGCAAGAATTTCCGCTACAACTGCATCACCGTCGATCAAGTGAACGCCGGTGACCCGTTCGGCTTGGCGTCGAACGGCCTGTTCAGCGTCGGTACGCCGATTTCGCCGGACGTCATCGACTCGTATCAGCTCTCCACCTCGAACTTCGATGTGTCGACGCGCGGTTGCGTCGGCGCCAACATCAACGCGGTGTCGAAGAGCGGTACCAACGATTTCCACGGTTCGGTCTACTACGCGTATCGCACCGCCGATGACGACTTCATGGGTAAGATCGCCCTGACCAAGGGCGGCATCGAGCAGCCGTACAACGGCTGGCAGCGCGAATGGACGGCGGGCTTCACCGCCGGCGGTCCGATCATCAAGGACACGCTGTTCTTCTTCCTGGGTTACGAAAAGAGCGAGCGCGTCGGCATCGGCGCGACCTCCTCGCCGTCGGACGGCAAGGGCGGCACGCCGGTGACGGGTCTGGACTCAAATTTCTTCAACTCGGTGCTGACTCAGGCGAAGACGTTCGGTTTCAATCCGGGCGATCGTACGCTCGCGAACCTGACTGACAAGCGCTACCTTGCCAAGGTCGACTGGAACATCAACGAACAGCACCGCGCGGTGTTCCGCTACAGCGAAACCAAGGAAGTGCAGCCCGTTCCGACCGGCAGCAGCACCTCGGTCACGCCGAACAGTAACTGGTACTTCAACAATCGCGATACGAAGAGCTACCTCGTGCAGGTCTTTAGCGATTGGAGCGATGTGTTCTCCACCGAAATCGACGCGCAGCATTCGGACATCACGGCGCTGCGCGGCCCGCTCGCCGGCGGTTATCAGCCGTCGGTTCAGGTGACGGTGAACCCGACGGGCTTCACGCCGAGCACGACGTTCGGCACCGAGTTCTCCAGTCAGGTGAACGCGCTCGACATCAAGCAAGACTATGTGTACGCCGCCGGCACCTGGCATCTCGGCGAACACACGGTCAAGGCCGGTTTCAACGGTAACCAGGATAAGGTCTACAACGCCTTCATGCAGGGCGCGGTCGGCAGCTATACCTATCAGACCCTCGCCAATTTCGCGGCCGGCAACTGGGAAGAGTACACGATCAAACAGCCGGCGCCGGGCTACAACCTGCAGAACTCGCAGGCCAACTTCAAGAAGCAACAGTACGGTGCGTTCCTGCAGGACACCTGGCAGGCGACCGACCGCCTGTCGCTGACCTACGGTCTGCGCTTCGACGCACCGCGATTCCCGCAAAGCCCGATCTTCAACCCATGCTTCGCCTCGGCGCCGGGCACGGCGTTCACGGCGAAGGCGAGCGACGGTACGACGGTTTGTACCGCGACCAAGGGCGGCTTCGGCTACGCCAACAATTCGCTGCCGAGCGTTGCACCCGAGTGGCAGCCGCGCGTGTCGTTCAACTACGACTTCGACACCGAGTACAAAACGCAGCTGCGCGGCGGTGTCGGCGTGTTCGTCTCCGATGTGCCGACCGTGTGGTACTCGAACACGTTCGGTAACCCGGGCACGACGATTGTCACCTACGACATCATCGATCCTTCGGGCAGCCCGACGGGTACGCTTCTCTGCAGTACCAACGGCAAGAACTTCACCAAAGCGGCCGGCGCGTCCTGCCCGACGGGTCAGATCTCCTACGTGAAGCAGGCGCCGGTGTACAACGCGGCCAATCCGCTCATTCCGGGCACCGGCACGCTGGTGCTGGGCTCGAGCGTGGCGCAGATGGCTGTCGACACGATCGATCCGAACTTCAAGATGCCGAACACTACCCAGTTCGCCCTCGCGCTCGACCGCGAGCTGCCGTGGATGGGCATCATCAGTTCGTTGGAGTTCAACTACACCAAGACCAACGACGACATCTTCTACAAGAACCTGAACCTGGGCCCGGTGCAGTTCGTCGGTGCCGACGGCCGCCAGTACTACTGTGCGCAGTCCAAGGCTGGGGCGTGCTCGTCGAACATCAAGGCAGGCGCGAATCCGTCGTTCGGCACGGTCACCGAATTGACCAACACGCATCAGGGTCAATCGAACACGCTCACTCTGTCGTTCACCAAACCGATGGCGGACAATTGGAGCGCTATGATGGCGTTCCGCGTCGGCCACTCCACGGACGTCAACCCGGGTACATCGAGCGTTGCCAACTCGAACATCAACGGCAACGTCTGGAAGAATGCGAACGCCGACATCGCATCGACGTCGAACTACAGCGTGCCGCAGCGCGTTCTCGGCAGCCTGACTTGGCAGCACAAGTTCTTCGGTGACTACCTGACCCAGATCACCGCGTTTGCCGACCTGCACGCCGGTGCGCCGTACAGCTGGGTGTCGGGCACCGACACGAACGGCGACGGCTATTCGCGCGATCTCGTCTACGTTCCGAAGTCCGCGGACGACGTGGAATGGGCGTCGGGCACGACAGCGCTGCAAAAGCAGCAGTTCATGAGCTACATCCAAGGCAATTCCTATCTGCGCGATCACATGGGCCAGATCGCCAGCCGCAACGGAACGCGTTCGCCGTGGGTCAACCAGATCGATCTCTCGTTCCGCCAGCAGATCCCGGGCTTCTTCGAAGGCAACAAGGGCGAGCTGCGCTTTGACTTCTTCAACTTCGGCAATTTGCTGAATTCGAAGTGGGGCGTCGAGCGTCGCGCGGGCTTCCCGTTGATTCGCACCCTCGCGGATGTCAGCGGCTACGATCCGGCCACGGGCAAGTACATCTACAACGTCAACACGTCGGCGTACAAGGACAAGAACGGCAACTACCAGCCGGGCCAGCTCGTGGTCAACGAAGGTCAGACGCCGGGCGCGCCGATCCCGAGCCAGCGCTGGTCGGTCATGATGACGGCGAAGTACACGTTCTGATCGTTTCGTCAGAACGCGCAAACGTATAAGGAAAACAGGCCGGCGTCCGCAAGGGCGCCGGCTTTTTTGTTGCGCGGAACTTGCGTCGAGCCAAATGCGGCCAGATACTACGAGGTCGCGCCCGCGATCGGCTGCGCTCGACGCGTCAAACCGAGGGTGCGATCGCAAAGTTAGGTTTGAGGAAAAATATACAATGTCGCAACTCACGGTGAACGCCCGCATTTCCCCCGCCGCGGGCATGGATGTGCTCTCGCGCGATGAAGTCACGCGTCTGCGCGACGCCAGCCAGGGCGGCCTGCATACCCTGTTGCAGCGTTGCGCGTTGGCCGTGCTCGTGTCCGGCGAGACGATGAACGACGATCCGCGCAGCATCTTCGAGCGCTATCCGGATTTCGATGTCCAGGTTCTGCAGCAGGACCGCGGCGTCAAGCTGGAGCTGAAAAACGCGCCGGCGCGCGCCTTCGTCGAAGGCAAGATCATCCGCGGCATCAACGAGCTGCTGTTCGCCGTCGTGCGCGACATCGCCTACGTGGCGACGCAGATGGATGCCGGCCGTTTCCACCTCGGCGACTCGCACGGCATCACGCATGCAGTGTTCGAGATCCTGCGCAACGCGCGCGTGCTCAAGCCGAACACCGACCCCAACCTCGTCGTCTGCTGGGGCGGGCATTCGATCAACCGCGCCGAGTACAAGTACACCAAATTCGTCGGCTACGATCTCGGCCTGCGCGGTCTCGACATCTGCACGGGTTGCGGTCCCGGCGCGATGAAAGGGCCGATGAAGGGCGCGACGATCGCGCATGACAAGCAGCGCCAGCGCACCAAGCGCTACATCGGCATCACCGAGCCGGGCATCATCGCGGCGGAATCGCCGAACCCGATCGTCAACCAGCTTGTCATCATGCCGGACATCGAGAAGCGCCTGGAGGCCTTCGTGCGCATCGGCCACGGCATCATCGTGTTTCCGGGCGGCGTCGGCACTGCGGAGGAGATTCTCTATCTGCTCGGCATCCTGCTGCATCCACAGAATGTGAACGTGCCGTTCCCGCTCGTGTTCGCAGGGCCGAAGGAGTCGGCGGCGTATTTTGAGCAGATCGACCAGTTCCTCCGGCTCGCGCTCGGCGACGAGATCGCGCAGCGTTATCGCATCATCATCGACAACCCGCTTGAGACGGCGAAGGTCGTCCACAAGGGCATCGAGAAGGTACGCGAGTACCGCATCGAGAGCCAGGATGCGTTCTTCTTCAACTGGGGCCTGTACATCGATCTGCCGTTCCAGCAGCCGTTCAAGCCGACGCACGCGAACATGGCCGCGCTGAATCTGCATCGCGACCAACCCAAACACCTGCTCGCCGCGGACCTGCGCCGCGCCTTCTCCGGCATCGTCGCCGGCAATGTGAAGGAAGAGGGCATGCGTGCGATCGCTCAGAGTGGCCCGTTCGTGATCGACGGCGATCCCGAGATCATGCGCGCGCTCGACCGCATGCTGGCCAGCTTCGTCGAACAGCAGCGCATGAAGCTGCCAGGCACGGCCTACGTACCGTGCTATCGGGTGAAGACTTGAAAACTACGGTTTGACACGGATTTATATAGGTAAGATTGAACGGCAGCGACGCAACGCCCCGGCTTGCGTACGCCGTGCTCCCTGGCTTCCAACGAGCGAAACGAAATGAAAGCGACACAGCAACTCCACGACCTCGGCCAGAGCCTCTGGCTCGACAACATCACGCGCGAAATCCTCGATAACGGCACGCTGCAGCGCTACATCGACGAGCTGTCGGTGACCGGCCTGACCTCGAACCCGACGATCTTCAACGAAGCGATCGGCAGCGGGTACTACGATGCGAGCATCCGCGAGAAGGCACACGCGGGATTGTCGGACGAAGCGCTGTTCATCGACATCGCGCTTGAGGATCTGCGCCGCGCTGCCGATTTGTTCCAGCCGGTTCATGAGAAAACCCACGGCGTCGACGGCTGGGTGTCGATGGAAGTCTCGCCGCTGCTGGCCGCGGACACCGCCGGCACGATTGCCGCCGCGAAGGATATCTACGGCGCGGCGAAGCGGCGCAACCTGTTCGTCAAGATTCCGGGCACGCCCGAAGGCATCCCGGCGATCGAGGAAGCGATCTTTGCCGGCGTGCCGGTCAACGTCACGTTGCTGTTCTCGCGCGAACAATATCTGGCTGCGGCAGAAGCGTATCTGCGCGGTATCGAGCGCCGAGTGGCCGCGGGTCTCGACCCGGTCGTCGAATCGGTTGCCTCGGTGTTCATCAGCCGTTGGGATCGCGCGCTCGGCGCCGACGTGCCGGCCGAGCTGCATAACCACCTCGGCATCGCCGTCGGCGGCCGCACCTATCGCGCGTATCGCGATCTGCTCGCCTCGTCGCGATGGAAGAAACTCGCCGAGCAAGGCGCGCATCCGCAACGCCTGCTCTGGGCGAGCACCGGTACGAAAGATCCGAAGCTCTCACCGAGTCTGTACGTCGAAGCGTTCGCCGCGCCCGACACGGTCGACACCATGCCCGAGAAGACGCTGCTCGCGTTTGCTAAGGATGGCAAGGTCGCTGCGGTGATGGCCGACGACGGTGTCGATGCCGAAGCGCTACTCGCGCGGTTCGCCCAGGCCGGTGTCAATATCGATGCGCTCGCCACCAAACTGCAGGTCGACGGCGCGAAGGCCTTTGTCGATTCGTGGACGGAGCTGATGCAGCGCATCGCCACCAAGAGCAGTTCACTGGCGGCGTGACGGATTCGCGTATGCAGGCGACGCCCGGTCAGCTGGCGCCGGAATCGGCGCTCGAAAACATTCCGCGCCTGGTCACGGCGTATTTCGCGGTCAAGCCCGATCCGAAGGAGCCGACGCAGCGTGTCGCCTTCGGCACCTCGGGCCATCGTGGCTCGAGCCTGCGCGCCAGCTTCAACGAGGCGCACATTCTCGCCACCAGCCAGGCGGTGTGCGCTTATCGCAAGGCAAACGGCATCGACGGGCCGCTGTTCGTCGGCATCGACACGCATGCTCTGTCCGAGCCTGCGTTCGCGACTGCACTCGAAGTGCTCGCCGCGAACGGTGTTGAAACGATGATCTCGCTGGGCGGCGAATACACGCCGACGCCGGCGGTGTCGCACGCGGTGCTCGTCCACAACCGAGGGCGCACGAGTGGCCTCGCCGACGGCATCGTCATCACGCCCTCGCATAATCCGCCCGAAGACGGCGGCTTCAAGTACAACCCGCCGAACGGCGGTCCGGCGGACACCGACGTCACCGGCTGGATCGAGAACGAAGCCAACCGCCTCATCGAAGGCGGCCTCGCCGAGGTCAAGCGCATCCCATACACGCGGGCGCGCGCAGCGGCGACGACGCACGAGCACGATTTTCTCGGCGCCTACGTCGCTGATCTCGGCAACGCGATCGACTTCGATGCGATCCGCAGCGCCGGCCTCAAGCTTTGCGTCGATCCGCTCGGTGGCGCGGGCGTGAATTACTGGGGACGCATCGCCGAACACTACCGTTTCGATCTCGACGTGGTCAGCGCGACTGTCGATCCGACATTCCGCTTCATGACGCTCGACTGGGACGGCCGCATCCGCATGGATCCCTCGTCGAAGTTCGCGATGCAGCGTCTGATCCATTTGAAGGACAAGTACGACGTCGCCTTCGCCTGCGACACCGATCACGACCGCCACGGCATCGTCGCGCGCAGCGTCGGCTTGATGCCGGCCAATCACTACCTCTCCGTCGCCATCGACTATTTGTTCCGGCACCGGCCGCATTGGCGCGCCGATGCGGGTATCGGCAAAACCATCGTGTCGAGCGCGATGATCGACCGCGTGGCGAACGGGCTCGGGCGCCGCCTGTACGAAACCCCGGTCGGCTTGAAATGGTTCGTCTCTGGTTTACTCGACGGCTCGCTCGGCTTCGGAGGCGAGGAAAGCGCGGGCGCCACCTTCACGCGCATCGACGGCAGCGCGTGGACAACGGACAAGGACGGCATCGCCGCGGCGCTACTTTCCGCTGAAATCACAGCGAAAAGTGGGCGCGATCCGGGCGAGTACTATCGCGAGCTGACGAAAAAATACGGCGAGCCGCTGTCCAGCCGCGTCGATGCGCGCGCGAACGCCGAGCAGAAAAAGAAGCTGTCGCAGCTGACGCCGGACAAGCTCGACATCAAGGAGCTGGCCGGCGAGAAGGTCGAGCGCGTGCTCGACCGCGCGCCGGGCAACGACGGCCGCATCGGCGGCATCAAGGTGATGGCGGCGAACGGCTGGTTCGCTGCGCGCCCGTCAGGCACCGAGGACATCTACAAGATTTACGCCGAAAGTTTCGTCGACGAAGCGCATCTCAAGCGCCTGCTGGACGAGGCGCAAGCCGTAGTCGACAAGACGATCGGCGCGGGCTGAAGCCGCAGGCGCGGCTCAGCGCACCGCGGGAATCGTCAGCTTGCCGACGCGGCAGGAATTGCGCACGCGGCCGCCGCAGGACTTGACCGAAAGATTGTCCTTGTCGACGCAGATGCGCACTTCCTCGAGCGTGCCGCCGTCCTTGCACTGCACGCTGATCATGTTGTCTTCGAGGCCCGGATTGACGTCCATGAAGGCCTGGGTGAGTTCGTCGGCGCTCAGCGAAGGCGATGTCGCCGGCGTTTTCAGCGCCTGCGGGATCGTCACGCGCGAGAACGCGTCTTCGGCCGTGGCGAAGTAATCCTTCGGGCCGAGGCCGGAGCAGGCGCCGTGCGTCTCCCATTCGTGCTCGATCAGGTGCCGGCTCGGCATGATCGCGAGCATATGCGTGACGGTGTCGTCGTCCGGCGTCTTGCTCGTCGAGCAGTTCTGCGGCCAGCCGCCGCCGCGGTACTGCGGCCACAGACCGTGCAAGACGAAGCCGTAACCTTTGCCGCACTGCTGGGCTTCGTCCGGATGCACGGCGCAGTAGCTTGGCGACCACGACAGCGAAACGACGTAGTAGTCAAAGCGGCCCGGCCGCGAGTCGCCGCCGTGCTTGCCTTTGCCGCGCGCATCCGCGCTGCCGGCCGCCGCGAGCAAAAGCAGCGCCCCGAGCGCAATCGCGCAAAACGACGTGATCTTCGACTTGCCTGACATAGTGATTCCCTTTGCACGTGCGGATGCGTGAAACGACGCCGCGGATGATAAGGGCAGGGCGCCGAAGCGGCAATTGATGTGAGGGAACCCGACGCACGGCGCGCCGATCGCGCTATCATTAACGTTTCCTCCCGCCTTTCGAGAGCACAACGAGTCAGCGCATGGCCAAACGTTTCATCCGGCGTTCGTCGCCGATTCACGGCAACGGCGTATTCGCCGCCCAGGACCTCGCCAAAGGCGTGCGCGTCATCGAGTACAAAGGGCGTCTGCTGACCCACGCCCAGGCGAACAAGCTTTACGCCAACGACTCGGATTCCGGCCACACCTTCCTGTTCACGCTCAACGAGAAGTACCTGATCGACGGCGGCGACGGCGGCAACGATGCGCGCTGGATCAACCACAGCTGCACGCCGAACTGCGAAGCCTGGATGATCGAGGACGAGGGCGGCGACAAGCGCCTCGACAAGGTCGTCATCGAGACCAAGCGCAAGATCAAGGCCGGTGAAGAGCTGACCTACGACTACGGCATCAAGCTCGACGAGCGCCACACCCCGCGCCTAAAAGCCATCTGGGCGTGCAAATGCGGTGCGAAGAACTGCACCGGCACGCTGCTCAAGCCGAAACGCTAGGCATCTGCCGTGCCTCCGGAGCGGGTCGCGCCGGAGGCACCTGGCGGGCCCCTCTGTTCAGCCGGCGAAACCGCCGCTCATTCGCGAAGGCAAACGTTTCCACTGACGGCCGGCGGATGTTAGAGTCCACGGGCTCCATTAGGGAGGGATTCGGGGCGGCAAGATGGTTGTAATCGTGTAGCGGCGCATAGCGGCAGGCGATCGGCAGAAAAAGAATCGCCGCCCGCTCCGATGCACGAGGCGCGGCGACGCTCGGTCGCCGTGCTCGCCGGAGACGTCTTGCAGCCCGCGGATCCGTGTACACCCGGCATGCCGGGACAATCATCAACACGGCGGACTTTCAATGACGACACAGCAAACCCGGTGGTCGCAGTTCGGGGCCCTGATCACCGTTTTCTTTTTCTGGGGATTCGTGGCGGCGAGCAACGACATTCTCATCCCCGTCTTCAAGAAGGCCTTCAGCCTGACCCAGGCGCAAAGCCAGCTCGTTTCGGTGGCGTTCTACGTCGCCTACACGGCCGGCTCGATCATTTACTTCCTGGTATCCAAGCTGACCGGCGGCGACGTACTCAACCGCATCGGCTACAAGAACGGCATCTGCCTGGGCTTGGTGCTCTCCGCGCTCGGTACGCTGCTGTTCTATCCGGCGGCGAATCTCGGCTCGTTTACGTTGATGATCTCGGGCCTGTTCGTGGTCGGCCTCGGCTTTTCGCTGCAGCAGATCGCGGCCAACCCGCTTGCGATCGTCATGGGCGATCCGAGCACCGGCGCGCAGCGCCTGACCATGGCCGGCGGCGTCAATAACGTCGGCACGACCATCGGCCCGCTGATCGTCAGCATCGCGATCTTCGGCAGCGTCGCCGCAGGCGGCACCGAGGCGAGCATCGAGAACGTGAAAACCCCGTACCTCGTGCTCGGTGTGGTGTTCATCCTCGTTGCCGTGTTCCTCTACTTCTCGCCGGTACCGAACAAGATCGACCTCGAGCATCTCGCCGCCGATGAGGCCAGCGACGGTGCGCAGAAACTGATTCACAGCGATTCGATGTTCGCCGCGTTCAAGTATCCGCAGCTCGTGCTCGGCATGATTGCCATCTTCGTCTACGTTGGTGTCGAAGTTTCGACAGTCGCCAATCTGCCGGCGTATCTCGAACAGAACCTCGGCATGCAGACCGCGCATATCGCCCCATTCGTGTCGCTGTACTGGGCCAGCCTGATGATTGGCCGCTGGTCGGGCGCCGCGGGCGCCTTCGACGCGAGCGCGTCGACGAAAAAGATCCTCACCTTCCTGCTGCCGTACCTGGCGTTCGGTGTATTCCTCCTCGTCAACACCATTGCCCAGCATGACGTGCGCCAATTTCTCGTTTATGCCGTCGTCATTATCGCGATGATCGTCGCCGCGCTGCTGGCCAAGGGTAATCCTGCGCGGATGCTGTTCAACTTTGCCGCGGGCGGCATCATCGCGCTGCTGATCGGCATGTCGACGAGCGGCATGATCTCGACGTTTGCGTTCATTTCCTCTGGCCTGTTCTGCAGCGTCATGTGGCCGTGCATCTTCGCGCTGGCGATCGCCGGCCTCGGCAAGAACACGAACGAAGGTTCGAGCTTCCTGATCATGATGATCTGCGGCGGCGGCTTCGTCAGCTGGTTCCAGGGCCTCGTTTCCGAAGGGATCGGCATCCACGCAAGCTACATCGTCGGCGTCGGCTGCTTCGCCTACCTGGCGTTCTATGCGTGGCGCAGTACGGCCATCCTGAAGAAGCAGGGCATCGATCTGGACAAGTTGGCCGCCAGCGCTGGTCACTGAGCATCGTCGAGCCGCCGTCGCGCCTTTGAGCGCGGCGGCGGTTTTTTATTGTCAGTTCGACCCGATCACGCGGCCGATGCCGCGCTCGCCGATGGCCGCAATGGCAGCCCTGACGTTTTCCGGATCGCTCACCGGGTCGTAGCCGATGCGGAAATGCAATTCGCCTTCGGCAGTGCGCGAAGAATGGATCGAGTCGAGATTGATTGAATACGTCTCGAACACCGACAACAGCGCGCGCAGCGAACCGGGTTCGTCGAGCGGCAAAAACACGCTGATGTACGCGGGCGAGGCGAGATCGGAAAGCAGATAACCCATCCGTTCGAAACCATAACTGCCGTCGGCAAGCAACTTGCCGCCGTGGAATTCGCGCGGCGCGACGAGCAGGCGTTCGCGCATCGCCGCACGCGCCGTGTCACCGCCTTCGCGCACGCGGTCGCGCAGGAAATCGATATGCGCGGCCAAACGGTCGAGCATCGCGCCGATATGCGCATTCTCGAACTGGATGTCCTCGTAGATCGCCGGATTGCTCGCGAGCATGCGCCGCGTGACGACCCCATCGAGTTCGTACCCGATCGTGCGGAACGGATGGATCGCATCGAGGCCGCCGAGCTCGGGCGCCAATTCGCGCAGCGTCGCCGCCTGCGCCATGTGCGTGGCATGGGTCATGCCCTGAACCACGGCCATGACACGGTCGTGCTGCTCGGGCTGCGCGCGCACGCAATCGGCCTCGGTGGCGGCAAGAAATTCGTCGAGCCAGGCGCGCCAGGTATCGACACGCGCTTCGCAGACCACGAGCACGCGGCCTTTGAGCGTCGGTGTCTTCGGCGGTGCGGTCATCGGATGCAGGCCGGCGACCTCGGCCTCGGATTGCAGCAGCGCCGCGACCGGCGTCGCCTTGATCGAAGTCAGATCGAGCCAGAGTTTGCCGCGCTCGCGGCCGGCGGCGAGTGTGGTGTATTCGGCGATCAATGCGGCGGTCGCGCGGATCGGCGCGGAGAAGATCAGCACGTCCGCACGTTCGATCAGCTCGGCGGGCGACTGCGCTGTCTCGCCGTTCGGATCACGCCCGATCACGCTGAGGCCCATGCGCTGCTCGAAGAAATGTTTGAACCAGCGCCCGAAGGCGCCGGCGCTGCCGACGATGCCGATTGTGGGTTGGGACGGGACGGGTTGCTGCGGCATGGTTTGGTGCGATTGGGACACGAAAATGTAAGGGGATGCTCGCGCCGAACCTGAGAAGTCCCAGCACAAACAGGGGATGGTCATCAGTGTAGCGGCTATGTTTAGATATTCGTAACAATGGCGCGCTAGCTTGTGCGGACAGCATCGCGAGAGGCAGCGTCGCCTCGAAATTCATCGTCATCGGCCGGAGTGGGAGTCATGGAATTGAAGATTGCGAGTACCGTTGTGATGATCGGCACACTGCTTCTCGCAGCGAAAGCGCATGCGGCAGGTGATGCCGCGGCGGGCAAGACCGCCTTCGAGAACCAGTGCTCGACCTGTCATACGACGATTGTCGGCAAGAACGGCTTCGGCCCCTCTCTGGCCGGCGTCGTCGGGCGTAAGGCCGGTGCACTGGAGGGATACACCTACACGCCGGCGATGACCAATTCGCACCTGACTTGGGACGCGGCGACGCTCGATTCGTTCATCACGAACTCCGTCGCCAAAGTGCCAGGCACCTCGATGCCGGTGCAGGTTGGCGACGCGGCGACGCGGGCGAACATCATCGCCTATCTCGCCACCCTGGCCGGAGCGCCGGCATCCGCTGCCGCCGCCCCCGCGCCGAAAGCGCCAACGCCGCTGCCGGCCGGCCCGACCGGCGATGAACTGCTCAAATCCGCGAGCGACACCCAGGGCTGGCTGTATGCGAGCAAGGACTACGCAGGTCAGCGCTACGTCGCGCTGAACCAGATCACCGCGGCCAACGCGCACAGCCTGCGTGCGGCCTGTATTTATCGGTCGAACACGACCGGCTCGTTCCAGTCGAGCCCGCTGGTCTACAAGGGCACGATGTACTTCACGATCGACAATGTAACGATCGCGATAGATGCGTCGACCTGCCGCGAGAAATGGACGCACACCTGGGAGCTCAAGGCGACGCCGCTATCCAAAGCCAACCGCGGTGGCGCGATCGCCGACGGTCGCTTTGTGCGTGGCACCCCGGATGGCTGGCTGATCGCGCTCAACATGGCCGACGGCTCGCTCGTCTGGAGTCAGAAAATCGCCGATCCGTCGCACAGCCAATACCTGTCGATGCCGCCGCTGATTCTCGGCGACACGATCATCTACGGCCCGGCCGGCGCGGACTGGGGCGCGAAGAATTGGATCGGCGCGTTCAAGCTCGCCACGGGCGAGCAAATCTGGAAATTCAACCTGATCCCCGACGCGGGCGAGCCCGGCGCGGATTCGTGGAAAGATCCCGCCTCGCGCGATCACGGCGGCGGCAGTCTGTGGACGCCGCTCGCGCTCGACGCGGCCAAGGGCGTGCTCTACGTGCCGGTCGGTAATCCGGCGCCGGACTTCTACGGCCAGGCGCGTCCCGGCGACAATTTGTATACCGACTCGCTCGTTGCGCTCGATGTGAAGACCGGCAAGCTGTTGTGGTTTCACCAGTTCGTGCCGAATGACGTCAACGACCGTGACCTGTCGCAGGTCAGCCCGCTGTTCAGCGCGACGGTGAAGGGCAAGCCGCGCGATCTGGTCACCGTCAGCGGCAAGGACGGCCTGCTGCGCGTGCTTGATCGCGACACGCATGAGCCGCTCTACGAGCTGCCGATCACCACGCGCACCGGCTGGGAAGAAAAACCGACCGTCGAAGGCGCACACGGCTGCCCCGGCCTGCTCGGCGGCATGGAATGGAATGGGCCGGCGTACAGCCCGCAGGCGAAGACGATCTACGTGTCGACGGTCGACTGGTGCGGCACCTTCACGCGTCTGCCCGATCCGCCGGGATACCAGCAGAACGCGCATTACTACGGCGGCTCGGTCACGCCCGATCCGCGCGATCAGGCGCGCGGCTGGCTGCGCGCGATCGACGTGAGCAGCGGCAAGGAGCGTTGGGTGCAGAAGTGGCCGACGCCGCTCGTCGCCGGCGTCACCGCGACCAGCGGCGGCGTGCTGTTCACCGGCGATCTCGACAACAACTTCCTCGCCATCGACGCGGCGAACGGCAAGACGCTGTACAAGTTCAACACCGGCGGCTCCGTCGGCGGCGGCGTGCTCAGCTACGCGATCGACAACAAGCAGTACGTGGCGACGACGTCGGGCGTGGTCTCGGGATTCTTCGGCGGCAGCGGCAACGCGACGATCGTGGTCTTCGCCCTGCCGTAGAACGCCGTGAGGGCGGGTCGTTCGGCGGCCCGCCCTCAGCCGATCAATTGCGCCAGTTGTTCCTTGAGCTGGGCGACTTCCTCTTCGAGCTTCGCGACGCGGGCTTGCAGATCGTGATCGACGGCTGGCGCATGTTCCGAGTACGTCGCGACCGAAGCCGCATAGGCGTCGAGATCGAGCGGACCGCACAGGAGATGCATGTAGCGATCCTCGCGCTGGCCGCCGCTGCGCGGGATACGCACGATGAGCGCGGGTTCGCGTGCGGTCAGGCGATCGATCGAATCGCGCACATCGTCGAGGCTCGGGAAATCGGCGAGGCGTTCGCAGCGCGTGTGCAGTTCGCTGATCGTCTGCGGCCCGCGCAGCAGCATCACGCTGAGTAGAGCTTGCGGGCGCGGCATCACGCTGTACACCGCGTCGAAGCAATGCGAGTAGCGCGCGGCCCGTTGCGCGAACGGGTCGAGCTTCACCAGACCTTTCGCTTCCATCTCGCGCAACGCGTGGCCGACTTCGCCGGGTTCGAGCTGCATTACCGGTTCGCGGCTGGTCTTCTGATTGCACGCGGAGACCAGCGCGTTGACCGTGAGCGGATACACGTCGGGCGTGATCGCTGCCTTCTCGATCAGACAGCCGAGGATCCGCGCCTCGATCGCGCTGAGGAGGGGAACCGGTGTCGCCGAATGGCTATCGGAGGTGTCGGTGGTGATTGGGTCGGTCATAAAGGCGTCGTCGCGATCGTTGATTCGGCGGGTGGCCGGTCGATAGAGCTTACAAGGATTTACGTTACCGGCACTTGTACCGCCGCGCGTATTGACTCCGACCGGCATGCCGGCGCAATTCCGCAGCTGCGATGTGAAAGCGGCGCAGGAAAAAGGCCCGCTCAAAGTGGTCGCTTGCGAACACGACGGCGCGCAGATAAAGCTGCGCTTCGAGGCGGGTTCCACGGTATTCATTCAGCGCATGCACGCCGCCGAATAGGTCTTCCCGCCGGCGTGCAAGGGCGTAAACTGGTCGTATCGCCATTTCCGCTTTCCGACGCCATGCGTATCCTCATTACCGGCGGCAGCGGCTTTATCGGCCAGGCGTTGTGCCGGTCACTCATTGCGGACCGAGACGAGGTCGTCGTCCTCACGCGCGATGCGCGGCGCGCCCGCCTGCGCTTGCCTGCGGAAGTTGCACTGATCGAGCGATTGCGCGACACGGGCGAGGTCGACGCGGTGGTCAATCTCGCCGGGGAGAACCTGGCCGATGCCCGCTGGACCGACGCGCGCAAGCAGGTACTCCGCGAATCACGCCTCGGCACCACGCGCGCCCTTGTCGAATGGATGGCCGCGCGCGACCGCCGGCCGTATGTGCTTGTATCCGGATCGGCGGTCGGCTGGTACGGGCCGCGCGACGACGAAGAGCTCGGCGAGGATGCCTCGCCCGGCTCGGATTTCGCCGCGAAGCTGTGCCGCGACTGGGAGTCCGAAGCGGAAGCCGCGCGCCCGCTCGGCGTGCGCGTCTGCCGCATCCGTACGGGTATCGTTCTCGACGCCGACGGCGGGGCGCTGGCGAAGATGCTGCTGCCGTTCCGGCTCGGTCTCGGCGGCCGTTTCGGCGACGGCAGGCAATGGATGAGCTGGATCGCCCGGACCGACGTCGTCGGCCTGATTCTCTGGTTGATCCGCACGGACTCTGCGCATGGCGCCTACAACGCCACCGCGCCCGCGCCGGTGACCAATGCGGATTTTTCCGCCGCCCTCGGCGCGGTGCTGCATCGGCCGGTCATGCTGCCGGCGCCGGCCTTCGCACTGCGCGTGATGCTCGGTGAAATGGCCGATTTGCTGTTGACCGGGCAGCGCGTAATACCGGTGCGTGCGCAGGCGGAGGGATTCCGCTTCCGCTATTCCGACTTGTCTCCGGCTCTGCGTGCCATCGTCGACGGATAACTCGGGTTTGCCCTCGCTTCGCGTTCGGCGGCGATACGCGCGCTATCGCGCTTGACCGTGAACATTGCTGCGTCGGCACGTTCGATGAGATCCGGCGCGGTGAGATATTTCTCCGGTCCGGTCGTGTGGACGCCGATGCTGACGCCGACGTCGGGCAGGCGCTCAAGCAATTTCAGCCGGAACCGAGTGCAGAATCCGCTGATGGCTGTCTCCTCGTCGCAATGCGGCAGCACGACACAAAACTCGTCGCCGCCGACGCGGAAGCAGGTGTCGCCGTGGCGTGCAGTGGCCAGCGTGATTTCGCCGATGATTTTCAGCACCTCGTCGCCGTGCTTGTGGCCGCCCTTGTCGTTGATCCGCTTGAATTGGTTGACGTCGATGTAGACGACCGACAGCGGTTCCGATTCGCGTTGCACGGTGATCAGGTCGCGCGCGAGCAGCCCCGTCATCGAGCGCCGGTTGAGCAGGCCGGTGAGCGGATCTTTGCGCGAGAGGTGCTCCAGTTGGCGGCTGCGCTCTTCCAGATGCAGCGCGTACTGTTCGGATTTCTGCTTCTCCGCGTCGATCTCGGAAAGCATGCTGCGAATATAGGTTTCCACGACCAACGTCACGTCGAAATAGAACAGCTTGTCGAGTGCGGCGATGGTCGCGTTGGCGGCGCCCGGGTCGGGCACGCGCTTGCTGATCAAATCGTTCAGCTGGCTTTTCAGCAAATGCGTCGCCGACAGATACAGTTTGGGCTCGACACCGATGCGCTTGTGCACGAGACCGATACGCAGGCGATTGTTGACGTACTCCAGGTCATACATGCCGGCGAACAGGTCGATCACGTATTTGCGCTGCGCGGCTTGCAGGCGATTGAACGTGTCGAGATCGCCGATCAACAACGCGATCTCGGGAATCGAAATCTGTACGCGGTAGAACTCGTCCACGAGCGCGTCCAGGTTTTGCGCCACCACTGGCGCAAAACTGGACAGCAGTTCGGCGTCGTGCGTGGAAAAATTCAGCAACTCCATGCGCTGCGAGATCGCCGTATCGGTGATCCGCATTTGTTCGAGCAAGGTTTTGATCGCAGCTTGCATTTGTCCCCCCGACAAAGCGCAACAGGCGATGGTGACGGTAAGTATACGAGGTGTTTCAGTCCTCTTCGACTTTCGGCTTGTACGCCTCCATGAGTTTCTTCTGCACCTGTGCCGGTACGGCATCATAATGGCTGAATTCGATCGCGTAACGGCCTTTGCCGCCGGTCATCGACTTCAGTTCGGTCTGATAATCGGCCACTTCGGCGAGCGGCGCCTGCGCGCGGATGACCAGCTCGCCGCTGGCGAGAGTATCGGTACCGCTGATCTGGGCGCGCTTGCCGGCCAGACCACCGGTGACGTCGCCGACGTGTGCGCCGGGCACGAACACTTCCAGATTGACGATCGGCTCGAGCACCTGCGGATGCGCCTTGGCGACCGCGTCGAGAAACGCCTTCTTGCCCGCGGCGACGAAAGCGACTTCCTTGGAGTCGACGGTGTGGTACTTGCCGTCGTAGACGATGACGCGCACGTCCTGCATCTGGTAGCCGGCGACGGCGCCGTGTTCGAGCACCTGGCGCACGCCTTTCTCCACCGCGGGGAGGAACTGGCCCGGAATCGTGCCGCCCTTGACCTCGTCGACGAATTCGAAGCCGCTGCCGCGCGGCAACGGTTCGATGCGCAGATAGACCTCGCCGAACTGCCCCGCACCGCCGGTCTGCTTCTTGTGCCGATGATGGCCTTCGGCCCCGGCCGACACGGTCTCGCGATAGGCGATGCGCGGCGGGCGCGTCTTCACCTCGACGCCGTAGCGTTCTTTGAGGCGTTCGATCATGAGGCGCAGATGCAGATCGGACAGGCCGCGGATCACCGACTCGTTCAATTCCTTATTGTGCTCGTAGCGAAAGCAGGGGTCCTCCTCGGCGAGTTTGTTGAGCGAAGCAGCGAGCTTCTGTTCGTGACCTTTGTGCGCCGGTTCGACCGCGAGGCCGAACATCGGCTGTGGAAAGGCGAGCGGCGCGAGATGAATCTCGTCTTCGTCGTGCGAATCGTGCAGCACCGCGTCGAAGTGGATCTCCTCGACCTTGGCGACCGCGGCGATGTCGCCGGGAATCGCCTGATCGACTTCGACGTAGTCCTTGCCTTTGAGCTTGAACAGGTGGCCGACCTTGAACGGCTTCTTGCCGTCGTCGATGAACAGCTGCGAATCCTTCTTGATCGTGCCTTGGTAGACACGGAATACCGAGAGCTTACCGACGAACGGATCATTGACGATCTTGAACACGTCGGCGATCACGTGCGCCGCAGGATCCGACTTGGCCTCGATAGGCGCCGCATTCGCGCCCGTGCCTTTGACGAACGGCGGCGGATTGCCTTCCAGCGGATTGGGCAGCAATCGTTCCGTGATCCTTAGCAGCTCACGCACGCCCGCACCCGTGCGCGCGGAGACGAAACAGATCGGCACCAGATGGCCTTCGCGCAGACATTGTTCGAACGCGTCGTGCAGTTCTGCACCGCTCAGCGCCGATTCGCCGGCGTCGAGATAGTGACCCATCACTGTCTCGTTGATCTCGACGACTTGGTCGATGATGCGCTGGTGCGCGGCGGCGACGCTGTCGAAGTCTGCGACGCCCTGATTCTGATGCGGATCGGGTTGGAAGAAACAATCGACCACGGTTTTGCCGCCCTGCGCGGGCAGGTTGATCGGCAGGCACTCCGGGCCGAACACTTCGCGCAGCTGTTCGACGAGCGCGCGCGGATTGCCGCCGTCGATCTTGTTGATCACGATGATGCGCGCGAGACCGCGCTGCTTGGCGTGGTGCATCATGCGCTGCGTGCCGTATTCGATGCCGGCGTGTGCGTTGACGACGACGGCGCAGGTTTCGACTGCGGCGAGCGCGGTGAGCGTCGGCCCGCGGAATTCCTGTGAGCCTGGCGTGTCGACGAGATTGATGTGGCAGTCGCCGCTGTCGATCGAGGCGATGCTCGCGTTGAGCGAATGCTGGCGTTGCTTTTCGAGAGGGTCGTGATCGGAGACCGTGGTGCCGCGCTCGATCGTGCCGGGAGTCTGGATCGCGCCGCCCGCGTGCAGCAGAGCTTCGAACAGCGTGGTCTTGCCCGCGGCGGAGTGGCCGACGAGCGCGATGTTTCGGATGCCTTCGGTGGAATAGCCCATAGCCCCTCCGATTGTATTGCGTTCGTCCTTGATCGCTTGATGAGGAAGCGGCCGGCCCCGGCCGCGCCTTGTGAAATGCCCGTTCTACCTGGAGAGGCTCCAAGGGTTCTCCTTTTGCTCGGTCCGGTCAAGCCGCGATGCGACAGCGGGCGGTCAGCGCGATTTAGTTCCGGTTCGGACCGTCCATGCGATAGTCCAGCGCCATTGAACCTGAGTCCGGCTTTTCTGAGCGGGGCAACCGGCGCGGATGGAAAACACAGTCGATACCGTCGCGGAACATTTCCGGGAGTATGTGCGCGCCCGCGCGCTTGGGCACGTGCATGCGCGCGTGCCGCTGTCGTCGAAGGCGGTGCGGCGCGGCGCGCTCCTGTTCGCCGTGCTTCTGCATCTGATCCTGGCGCTGTGGATTCATTTCGCCACGCGACTGCAGCCAACGGACGACGGCGATCGCATCGAAGTGCGCCTGCTCAATGCGCCGCCGACCGAGCCGTCTTTGCCGGAGCCGCCTTCTGCGCCTCTACGTGCAAACGTCCCATCGTCGACGAACCAGCGTACGGTCGAAGTCCCGATTTCGCCGCCACCACCGCCTCGAACCGACGTCGTGCCGCAGCAGGAGGCCACGTTGCACCTGTTCAACGCCGACGGCAGTGTGGCGATACCGCGGGAGAACACCGCATCCCATTCGATGTCCGCGCCGGGGAACACCTTCATTTCGACCGTGGTGGCACCGTCGCCGCTGCTGCAAACGCGGCGCCCCATCAAACTGCGGCCCAACCATTTCGCCAGCATGTGGCGCGCCCCGGCGAACGAGAACCTGCTCGGCACGGCATTGCGTAAAACCGCCGAGCTGGTCGACGAGAAGCTGACCGTGCGCAAGGAATTCACGACGCCGTGGGGCAGTAAAGTGAAATGCCAGGCCAGCTACATGCTGGTGATGGCGCTGGCGGGATGCGGCTGGGGCATTCCTCCGAAGCCGTACGAGCCGGAAGAACGATGGAAGCCGGCGACAGTGCTGGACGAGGAATAGTTGCTTCTATGCTTATCCGATCAGATGATAAAAAGGCAAAGCCAAAGGATTGAACCACGAAGAACACGAAGTACACGAAGAAAGAGCCACGAAGAAAATCGAACCATCTCAACGCGGTGTCTTTCTTCGTATCCTTCGCTCTTCCTTCGTGTTCTTCGTGAAAACGTCTCTTGATCTTGCCTTGTCAACGGACCGTATAAGCACGGTTGCTTCGTTTCCGCCCCGGCGCCGCACTCTGGATCGAACGTTCAAAAAATCGGCGGGCACGCGGCCCGCCGAAGAGTCAACTTGCTCGCGTTGTTGTCGTTATGGCAGGTCGCTCGCTCCGGTCGGTGAGGCCAATCCCTTGGCTTTGCTGAACTCGGCTAGCGAAAGCTTGCCGTCGTGATTGGCGTCGAGCTTGTCGAACTGCGCGCTCAGCGTCTTGTTCGCCGAAGCTTCGGTCTTATCGACGTAGTTGTCGTGATTCAGGTCGAGCGCTTCGAAGCGTGCCTGGATGCTGGCGGGGGAATCCGCCTGGCCGGTGTGCGGCTGTGTCGGTGTCGACGGTTGGGTGGGATCGGTCGGATCGGGCGGCGGTGCGGCCAATGCCCCGGTGCCGTTCAATCCGAATGCGATGGCGATGGAAGCCGCGAGAAGTTTGGGGGTGAGGGGTTTCATGGAAAGCTCCTTCTCTTTAAGCCGAGAACGAAGACCGTTGGTCTTCACGGGACGCCGAAGGCACGAACACCTCCGACGGCGCGGTCCGGGATTGGATCGCTATCATGGCGCTTGCGCCATACGAAGGGCTCGAAATTTCGAGCCCGCGATGTCGGCAACGATACGCTCCGACGATTCGACCATACCCGGTTAACTGCAACCTCGGCTTAATGCGTCCATGCCATTGCACGATAATGCGCCATGCCAAGTTGTTATCGGAAAGTGAAGAGGCGTGCGGTCTTCGTACACGGTGCTGGTGCAGGCGCGTGGGAGTGGGCGATCTGGCGGCGCGTTTTCATCGCGCACGGATGGAACACGGAGGCATACGATCTGTTGCCCGCAGAAGGCGGCGTTGCGCGAACGCGTCTGCATCACTACGTGGAGCAAGTCGAACGCTGGATGCAGCGCGATGTCGAGAATCGGACGCACGACCCGTCGTCACGCACCGTTCTCATCGGCGCCAGCTTGGGCGGCCTGATTGCGTTGCTCGCCGCGCAGCGTGCGGAGCCGGCAGCGCTCGTGCTCGTGAACCCCTTGCCGCCTGCAGGTATCACGCCGCGCCCGACGCGTGAAGATTGGCCCGACGTCGTCCCGTGGGGCAGCGCACGCTCGTTCGCCTCGACCCGGCGTGCGATGCCCGATGCCGACGATGCCGCGCGTTGGGTTGCGCATCGCCGCTGGCGCGACGAATCCGGCGCCGTTCTGCGTGAGGCAGTGCGGGGTGTTGCCGCGGATGCGCCGCGATGCCCGATGCTCGTGCTGGCCAGCGAATGCGATGCCGATGTTTCACCCGCGTCGGGCCGTGCATTCGCCGAGATGAATGCGGTGGAGTTTCGCCTGTTGCACAACATGAACCATCTGACACCGCTGCTCGGCCGCGCTGCGCACACCGTTGCGCAAGCCACCGTCGACTGGTGTGCGAGCGTGGCGAGTAAGTATAAAAAAATATAAATATACTAAACACGAAACATCGACTGAACAGCAATCGCCGTGACGGCGAAATTCATAACGAATTCACTCGCGCGGGCCTAGCGTGCTAGCAGGGTTCAATCAGGGCGCTTTTTTGCCCTGCGGAGGTAGATATGAGACACGTGACGAAAACCATCATTGCAACTCTGGGGCTAGCGCTGCTCGGTACCGCCTGCGCATCGGATCGCTACGTGCGTTACGAGAGCAGTAATGATTCTTTCTTTGACTATGCCCGCGTGGAACGCGTCGATCGTGTGGTCGATACAGTCAATGCGCCAGTCAACCGGCGCGAGTGCTGGAACGAGCCGCGCACGGAATATCATCCGGAAGGAACCTATCGGCGCGAGGAGCTTTCTCCGACTGTGGTAACGAATGTCAACGGTACTTCGGTCGTGCGCAGTCAAGTGGTCGAAACCGGTGGCTACTACACGCAAGGCTACGAGCAGCAGTGCCGCACGCGTACTGACTATGACACGACACAGCGCGTGGTCGGTTACGACGTGGTCTACAACTATCGCGGCGAGGACTACCACGAGCGCATGAGCCACGATCCGGGTGAGCGCGTTCGTATTCACGTCGAGAACGGCTACGTCGAAGTGGCCGAGTGACGATTGCTGACAGCGGACGTCAACTATCGCGAAGACAACTTAAGCGCGAACCCTCTCCCGCATAGGCGGGGGAGGGTTTTTACTTCGCACGGTTGCGGCGGAGTTCTTAGAGGATCTTGCGCAGCTGATCGCCGATCGGCAGTTCGCGGATACGCACGCGCGTAGCGGCATAGATCGCATTGGTGAGTGCCGGCAGCGCGCTCGGCAGTCCCATCTCGCCGGCACCGGACGGCTCCTTGCCCGAATCGACGACGACGACTTCGACGTCGACCGGTGCCTGGCCCATGCGCAGCAGCGGATAGTCGCTGAAATTGGATTGCTGTACTTTGCCCTCCTTCAGCGTGATGCCGAGATTCAGCGCCGTGGACAACCCATCAATCGTGCCGCCGATCATCTGCGCTTCGAGACCGAGCGGGTTGACCACGCGCCCGACGTCGATCGCGCAGACGGCGCGATGCACGACGACGTTGCCGTCGATCGCAGATACTTCCAGCGCATGCGCGGCATAGCCGCCGAAGGTGAAATGGCAGGCGATACCGAGGCCGCGGTCCGCATCGACCTTGCGCCCCCAGCCGATCTTCTCCGCGGCGGCTTTGAGCACGGCGGCCATGCGGCCCGTGTCGAAGGTCGGGCCGCCGTGGCCTTTGTAGGGTAGCTCGCGCGGCTCGCCGAGTAGCTTCACACGCAGCGCAAGCGGGTCCTGCTTCAGCGCAACGGCGATTTCATCGATGAAGCTCTGCACGGCGAACGCCGTGGCGTTGTGCGCCGGTGCACGCCACCAGCCGCGCGGCTGGCCCGATTCGATCGGCAACAATGACAGATCGAAATTCGCAATCAGACCGGCGGGGAAATCGTCGGGCGCGAGCGTCGATGCCCACAACGGACGGTCCTTCATGCGCGCTTCGCGATGGTTGCGCGGCGTCGCCGCACAGCGCGCGGACCATGCCGCGATCTCGTTCTTGCGATCGAGGCTCGCCGTCATTTGGAACACGCAGAACGGGCGATAGAAATCGTGGCGCAGATCGTCGTCACGCGTCCAGATCAGCTTGACCGGCTTGTCGGTCTGCTTGGCGATCAGCGCGGCCTCGGCGATGTAGTCGTTCTTCAGGCGCCGGCCGAAACCGCCGCCCGCGCGCGTGAGGCGGATCTCGATCTTGCTGCGCGGTACGCCGGTGATCGCGTTGATGACCTCGGAAGCACCTTCGGGGTCTTGCAGCGAAGCGATCAGCAGAACCTTGTCCTTCTCGACATGAATCAGCGCCGCCGGCGGCTCCATCGTCGCGTGGGCGAGGAAGGGTACGGTGTAGCGCGCATCGATCGTCTTGCGCGCAGTCTTGCGCGCTTTGTCGATGTCGCCGTCACGGCGCACGGCCACGGCCTTGCCGGCGTTCGCAGGCTTGAGCAGATCGTCGGCCTGACGGTGCAGCGCGTCGCTGGATTCTTCCGCGAACGGACCGGGCTTCCATTCGATCTTCAGCTTTTCGCGGCCCTTGAGCGCCGCCCAGGTACTCGTCGCGAGCACGGCCACGCCGTCGACGAGTGCGCCGTCGAAAGGCTCGCCAGATTTCGTCCCGGCGATGCGCACGACGTCCTTCACGCCGGCGACTTTGCGCGCGTCGGCATCGTCGAGGTTCGTGATCTCGCCGTCGATCCATGGCGAGCGGGCGACGACGGCGATCAGCGCTTCCGCGCGATAGACATCGATGCCGAACTGCGTCTGCCCGGTGACGATCTCGCGCGTGTCGACCGTGAGCGTGGGCTTGCCGACAATTTTGAAGTCTTCGGGTTTCTTCAGCGTGCGTGGCTCAGTCGGCGGATCGAGCGCGGAGGCCGCACCGACCAATTCGCCGTAGGCGAGCTTCGTGCCGTCGGGCGCGATCACATTGCCCGATTCGGTGCGCAGCTGCCCGGCGGGAAGATTCAATTTCGCCGACGCGGCGACGAGCAGCAGCCAGCGCGCGGTCGCGCCGGCTTGGCGCAGATCTTTCCACGCGGTCGTAATGCTCGTGCTGCCGCCGGCGCTCTGGTCGCCGTACTTGTCGGAAGGACCCTTGTCCGTGTCGATGTAACCGTAAGGCAACTGCTCGACGTGCACGTGGTGCCAGTCAACGTCGAGTTCCTCGGCGATCAACATCGGCAGCGAGGTCTTCACGCCCTGCCCGATCTCGCAGCCACGCGCACCGATGACAATATCGCCGCTTTTCTCGATGCGCACGAATGCGCCGAGCGACTGCGGTTCGATACGTGCGCCGAGATAGGGCAGTGACGACTGTGCGTTCGCCGCGCGCCAGCCGACGACCAGCGCGCCCGAGGCGGCAGCGCCGACGACGAGAAACTTGCGTCGCGAGGGATTGGCGAGGGTCTTGTCGCGCTTCATGACTTTCCGCCCTCGCGCGCCGCACGTTCCTTGCTGATTTCCGCTGCGCGTTTGATCGCCTTGCGGATGCGCGGATACGTGCCGCAGCGGCACAGGTTGGAAATCTTGCCGATGTCGTCGTCGTTCGGATTCGGATTGCGTTTGAGCAAATCGGCCGCCGCCATGATCTGTCCAGCCTGGCAGTAGCCGCATTGCGGCACGTCGATCTCGATCCAGGCCTGCTGCAGCGGATGCAGTTCGCTGCCAGCGAGACCCTCGATCGTCGTCACTTCGCGCTTGGCCAGTGTCTTCATCGGCGTCACACAGGCGCGCTGCGCCTTGCCGTCGACGAGCACCGTGCAGGCGCCGCACGCGCCGATGCCGCAACCGAACTTGGTGCCGGTCAGGCGCAGCACGTCGCGAAGGAACCAGAGCAGCGGCATCGTGTCGTCGCCGTCGAACGCATAGGCGCGGCCGTTGATGCGCAGCGCCAGCGACTTGTCGTCGTCAGTCTTCGCGGTTGCCGATGCGGCGGGTGGCTTGGCGGGGTGGGTCGGGGTGGTTTGCATGGATCGCCTCGCTGGGACGGGGCATTTTCGCATTACTGGGGCTTGGAGCACACCTCCTGCAGGCGCGGCTCGCGGTGCTTTTGCCTTTGCTCGTCATTCCCGCGCAGGCGGGAATCCAGTTCTTGCTTTTGCTTGTTTGGGTTTTAGGAGCAAAAGCTTCCACTCGCCCTTCGGCCGAGCGGGTTCCTTTCTTTGCTCGTGCAAAGAAAGGAACCAAAGAAACACGCCCCAGCGCCTTGCGCCTTTCGGGCATCCTGCCCGAAAGGTCCGCGTCATCGGCCGGGTTCCGCTGATTGCACATCCCTGTGCAACAGCGGAATGCGCGCGATCCCTCGCGCGCCCCCCTGCGGGGCCTGATCGACCGCTGCCGCCGCAAGGCCATGGGGCCCCGGGAAGAGCAAAGCGCGCGCGTCCTGCGCGCAGAAGCGAAAAGCGAAAAGCGAAAGGCAGAAGCAAAGCAGCTTTTGCTCTTGCTGTTGCTCTTGATCCTGGGCCCCGTCAGCCGCGGCGAGGGCAGGCCGGAATCGCCCGACAGGGTCGCGCGCAGGGATGCGCGCGAGTTCGCGAATGGGCAGGATGCCCATCGAGCGAACCCCGGCCTGACCTTGCGCACCCGCAGCGCGTAGCGCGGAGGGCGCGGCTCCCGGGGTGCATTTCTTTTGGTTACTTTTCTTTGTGCAAGCAAAGAAAAGTGACCCGCTCGCACGGATGCGAGCGGAAAAACGAAGGGATGCGGTCAGGAAGAATCAAAAGCCAGAGCAAAGGCTGGATTCCAGCTTCCGCTGGAATGACGAGCTAAGAGGCAAAGGCGCTGGATTCCCGCCTGCGCGGGAATGACGAGCCAAAGCAAAGACACTGGATTCCGGCTTCCGCCGGAATGACGAAAACGCACAGCGGCCCGCATCAACGCGGCAAAATCGCCCCAAGCGCCTCCCGCGCCGCCTCAAACGAAAAATGCGAGCGCACATTAGCAAGGCCATTCGCAGACAGCGTATTCCACAGCACCTCATCGCCATAAAGACGCAGAATCGCCTCAGCAAAATCCGCCGGCGTATCAGCGACGAGAACATCGCTGCCGGCCTGCACATGCATGCCTTCGACCGCCGTCGCCGTCGCGACCACCGGCAGGCCGTAGCTCATCGCCATGTTGATCTTGCCTTTGACGCCGGCGCCGACGCGCAGCGGCGCGATCGAGATGCGGCAGCCGTCCATGTACGGTGCGATGTCTTCAACGTAGCCATGCACGATAATGTTGTCGCTGGCGAGCGCGAGCACATCGTCGACGACCTTGCTGCCGATGATGTGCAGTTTCATCTGCGGCGCACGCAGGCTCACGAGCGGAAAGACGTTACGCACGAACCACTGCATTGCGTCGATGTTCGGCGGGTGCTGGAAACCGCCGACGAAAACGAGATCGGCGCGTTCGGCGTAGCCGCGGCGCAGGCCGTAGATTTCGTGCACATTGCTCAGCACTTCGACGCGTGCCCCGGGTACTTCGCGTGCGAGGAGGGACTTTTCCACCGGGCTGACGACGAGGGTGATGTCGCACTCGCGCATCAAACCGAGTTCGCTTTCGCGCGTCGCCGCCGCTTGGCGTGCGAGTTCGGCGTTGCCGGCGAGCTCCGCGCTGCGCTGTTCGCGCAGATAGTGCAGGTCGACTGTGTCGAAAATTACCGTCGCGCGTGGCGCGTACATGCGGACGAGGTCCAGATAATTGCTCGTGACGTAGTGGCGCGAGAGGACCACCGCCTCGAGCGATTCGCCGTTCTTGCGCAGCCAGGTCGCCGGGTCGGAGAAGAACGGGTGGTACAGCGCCTCGACGCCGAGCGCCTGCAGCGCGTCGGTATACTTTCCCGCATGCGCCCAGTTGTCGGGCAGGAAGCTCACGCGCCAGCCGGCTTCGCGCAGCAGGCGCATCAGGTTGGTCATGCGCAGCGATCCGGAATCCTGATCGGGCGTCGGCGTGTACGCGTCGACGACCAGCACATGGCGAGGATGGCGGAAGTTCGCCGCAGCCGGTGCGAGCTTCGCCGAATCGATCGGCGCGGGCTGCTGAGCGAGCGCGTCCTTCCATTTCTCGCGAAACTTCTCGCGATTGACGACCTGGTATTGCTTGATACCGCTGCCGACGTCGGTGCCCGAAGTGATGCCTTCGAAATGCACGACCACCGAGCGCGGTTCGTAGAACACTTTCTTACCCGCCGCGCGCACGGCGAACGCGAGATCGGTGTCTTCGTAGTAGGCAGGCGTGTAACGCGTGTCGAAACCACCGAGCTGCTCGAACAGCGAGCGCGGAAGCAGAATTGCCGCGCCGGAGCAGTAGTCGGCTTCGCGCCGGTATTCGTAAAGCGGGTCGTTGGGATTGTCGAAGCGGCCGTAATTCCAACCCGAGCCGTCGCGGAACACGATGCCGCCGGCTTCCTGCAGACGCCCATCCGGATAGACGAGCTTGGCGCCGACCAGGCCCGCATCAGCTTCTTCGGCGAAGCAGGCGAGCAACGCTTCGAGCCAGCCTCGGGTGACGACGGTATCGTTGTTGAGGAACAGCACGAACTCGCCTTGCGCGAGTGCCGCGCCCGCGTTGCACGAGCCGATGAAGCCGAGATTGCGCTCGTTGCGCACGACACGGATGCCCTCGATCTGCGCGAGTTGTTCCGGCGTCGCATCGCTGGAACAGTCGTCAACGACGATAACCTCGAACGGCGCCGGCCCCGCGTGCTCGCCGAGCGAACGCAGGCATGCGACCGTGTACTCGATCTTGTTGTAGACCGGAATGACGATGCTGACTTTCGGCTGCGTCGAGGTCGGCACACTGAAGATTTCCGGCAGCGCGTCCGGGCTGGCCGGCATCGGTGCCGCACCGACGATCGGAGTAGGTGTCGGCGTACCGCGCTTGCGTGCGAATTCGTCGCCGATGCGGCGGACCGTGCCGCTCACGCCGCGCCGCGCCAAGCTGCCGCGCGTGCGCGTGAGAGCGCTGCGCGCGCGCTTGAGCTGGAAGGCGAGGCGTGTGCGCAGGCCGCGCAATTTGCGCATGGCGAAGCGCAACGGTTTGGTGATGCGCCAGGAGGTGCTCGTGCGCATTTCTTGCAGCTGCGCATCGAGGCTTAGGGCCCAGCGCGTGCGCTCGTCAAAATCTTGCTGCAGACTTTGCAACTGCGCGTTCAAGCCATGCAGTTGAGTGTTCAAACCGTGCAGCTGCGCGTCCAGATCGAGCGCCCAGCGCGTGCGCTCCTCCAATTGCGTGTACGCCGCCTTTTCGCGAGCGGCCGCTTCCCGCGCCCAGCGCGTGCGCGCGGCTATCGTCTTTTCCTGCTCGGTGATCGCCTTACGTGCGCGGCGCACGTCGCGTTCGAGCTCCGTCGCCCATTCGGTGCGGCGCGATAATTCCTGTTCCTGTTGTTCGATCTCACGGCGCAGTTTGGCACTGACGCGCTGTACGTCGCCGAGTTCTTCTGCGCGTGCTTGCGCCGTGATCGCGTCCGGCGTGAATGACCGGAGCGGCGTGGCGGCCTCGTGTCGCGGCAACTGCGGCAGCAGAGACGAGTAGTCCGCGCTCATCTGCATGATGCCGCGCAGCGGCGTTGCTGCGAGATGGCCGCGCACCGTATCAATGGCAGCGCGATCTCGGGCGAGGCGTTCGACGCGGGCCGAAACGTCCGCGGCCTCCGGTACGACGAGCCATCCACCGACGCCATCCTCGACGCGCTCGGCCAATGCACCGATGCGAGTGGCGACGACGGGGACGCCGAGGCTGATCAGTTCCGACAAGGTATAGCTGAACGTTTCCGCCACGGTGGGCAGCAGCAGCGCCGCATCGGGACGAATACGGTCGAGCAGCTCGGGCAGATCCTCGCGACGATAATTGAGCACCACGTGCACGTTCGCTTCGCCGAAGAAATGTTCTCCTTCGGCGCCCGCGCCGAGCAGAAAGATGTCGGCGTACTTGCGCAGTCCCGGCAGCGCGGCATGCAGCAGCTCAGCGCCCTTGCCGCGACGCACGCGGCCGAGCACGACGAGGCGCAGGCGCTCGCGCGCCGGCGGCGCGGGCGTCGGAACCGGTGTGTTCGACGTCCACGGCGCGAGACCATGCGGAATCACCGTCGAGACGAGCGCAGCGAAGCGCGGTTCGATGCGCAATAGGTTGGTCAGCGCCGACCGGCTCGGGGCGACGATATGCGCTTTCGCAGCCAGCGCCGCGGAGACGTAGGCTTCGCGCAGGCTGCGCCAGTAGCCCGGATCGCGATCGGAAAATTCGAAATCGGTACCGGCGCCGCGCACATCGGAAGCCAGTTGCGCATCGTCGAACGCGAGCTTCGTATCGCCGAAGTCGCGATGCAGGATCGGCCACAGTGGATAGTAGTCGTGGGTGACGAGCAGCGTGGGTAGTCCCGTGCGCAATGCGTCGAGGCTGTGGCCGATCAGCGACGACACCATGACAGCGTCGACGCGGAAGTCGCGCAGGATGTCGTCGAGGAAAGCGCGATAGATCGGGTCGCCGGTGGTCGTGCTGCGGATCGGATCGGGCAGCATGAGGGTGCGCAGTGCGGGCGTCGCTGCGCGCCCATCGACGAGTTCGAGCGATTCGCCATAACGACGGCGGGGAAAATTGCCGCGTGCAATCAGCACGAGATGGTGCCGCGTCGCGTCGGCCGCGGCCAGATCGCAAACGAAGCGCTCGGCGCCCCCGCCCCAGCCGTGCAGGACGTGCAACACCACAGGCTTGCCGTCGAGTCCGTAGTAGGGGCGCGATTCGTCGCGCCCGCCAGAAGTCTTGTCGGCCGCGAGCGCGGCGGAAATCTTCTCGCGCAGTTCGCCGAGCGGAGACGGCGGAACCGCATCGCCGCCGGGAGCCACGGGCGCGGGACCGCGTAAGCCGCGCGCCAGATCGGCAACGTAGAGATGATCGAGCAGCACGCCGCGCAGCGGAGCAATCGTTTGCGGCAACGTGCCGTTGCCCACCATCGCAGGGTCGATGCGCTGCAGGTGAGCACCGTTCCAGCCGCTCAGCAGCGGCGAGAACGAGGAAGTGTCGAGCGCTCTGCCGCGGCCGTAGGCATGGCAGAGGGCGTCGATCGTGCCGACGTCGGCATCGCTGCGCGTGCCTGTCGCGAGCGGCGAGCGTGCGGCATCGGTGTTGTCGAGCGGCGAGGCGGCCAGCACATCCTCTGCGGCCAACGCATTGGCGAGGCGCGGATACCAGTGCGGCGGCAGCGCGGTATTCGCGCGCAGCAGGATCAGGTCTTCGCCGGGGTAGGTTGCGGCGGCGGCGTGCAGCACGGACGATGAGTCATCGTCGTTGATGCGCGTCGGAGCGCGCTCGGCATCCTTGCGTTCGGCGGAGGCGCCGAACAGGGCCAGCTCGGCATCGGTCGCTTCCGCGCGCACGCGCGCAAGCCAGCCTGCGTCCGCGGCCTGTGCGCCGAACACGCACAGGCGCGGGCGGTGGTTGGAATTCGATTTGGTCAAAGCGAGGTCCGTTGCGTGCATTTGCTCGGGGCATTTTCCATCCGCGGACGACGGCAAGCCGCCCGTTGGCGGCCCCTCGATCGCTCGCGATATGGTCGATATTGCCCTGGGAACATCTGCAAAATCCGTGGCCAGTTGTGGCAAAACAGCGAAATTATCGCGGATGCGGGCCGCAAAGTCATCGCAGTAAGCCTGGGTTCCAGTAGCGATCGAGTAGACTGCGCGAAATTGGCTTCAGGTTAGAAAAACGCTTTGTCCTTCCTTTTCGCATCGTTCGGCGCGCTTGGGTTCGTTTGGTGCTATGCGCGCGTACCGTTCTGGCTGCTCCTGGGTTTCGCGGTCGGTTTTCTGCCGCTGTACGTGCAGAATCTCGATGCGCAGCTGCGCAGCCGTTTCGATGATTTCTCCTGGGATGTGCCGAGCCGCGTCTACGCGCGGCCGCTCGAATTGCGCGCCGGGGTGCCGATGTCGCCCGAGGCGCTGTTGGTCGAACTCGATGCCGCACGCTACGAGGCCGATGCGTCGGCGAAGGTTCCTGGCACCTATTCGCGTAACGGTGCGCGCTTCGTCATCGCACGCCGCGCGTTTGTCGATGCGGAAGGTGCGCAGAAGCAGCGGCGCGTCGCGGTGACTCTTTCGGCGAACGCGGTCGCGGGCGTCAGCGATGCCGACAGCGGCGCGGCGCTCGACTACGCGCGTCTGGATCCGGCGCGTATCGCCACGCTTTACGGCGCCGAGCAGGAAGAGCGCCGCGTGGTCAAGCTCGAACAGCTGCCGCCGCTGCTCGTCGCCGGCCTGCAGTCGGTCGAGGACCGCGAGTTCAAGCATCATCACGGCATCAATGTGCTCGCGATCGCGCGCGCGACACTCGTCAACTTGTTCGCCGGGCATGCGGTGCAGGGCGGCAGCACATTGACTCAGCAGCTCGTCAAGAATCTGTTTCTGGACAGCGGGCGCAAGTTCACGCGCAAGTTCAACGAGGCGATCATCGCGCTATTGATCGAGGCGCGTTACGACAAGCATCGCATCCTCGAGACCTACATGAACGAGGTCTTCCTCGGCCAGCAGGGCGGACAGGCGGTGCACGGTTTCGCCGCCGCGTCGGAGTTCTATTTCAGCCGCGACGCGAAGGATTTGAAACCGGCGGAAATCGCGCTGCTCGTCGGCATGGTGCAGGGGCCGAGTTTGTACGATCCGCGGCGCAATCCCGAACGAGCGCTTACGCGCCGCAATATCGTGCTCAATTCGTTCTTCGAGACCGGGCTGATCGACGCGGATACGCTCAAGTCCGCGCGCGCGACGGGGCTCGGCGTATCCGACACACCGGGTTTGCCGCGCAATCGCTATCCGGCCTTCCTCGATCTCGTGCGCCAGCAGTTGGAGCACGACTACCCCGATGCGCAGCTGCAGCGCGCTGGATTAGTGGTCTATACGACGCTGGCGCCGTCCACACAGGCGTTTGCCGAACAGGCGCTGACGAAGACGCTGGAAAATTTGGGCAAGAAGCAGACCGAGACTCAGGGCGCGATGATCGTCACCGGCGCACGCGATGGTGAGGTGCAGGCGCTGATCGGCGCGCGCGATCCCGCCGATCCGGGCTTCAATCGCGCGCTCGAGGCGCGGCGGCCGATCGGCTCGCTCGTAAAGCCGTTCGTCAACCTCGTGGCGCTCGCGCAGCCGGAGAAGTATTCGCTCGCGACGTTGCTCGATGATTCTCCAGTCGACATGACGATGCCGAACGGCTCGCGCTGGACACCGCAGAACGACGACCACGAAACGCATGGCCAGGTGCCGCTCGTTGACGCGCTGGCGCATTCGTACAACCTTGCGACGGTGCATCTCGGCCTTGCCCTCGGCATGGCAAAGATCCGCGGCTTGCTCGAATCGTTCGGTCTGGACGCGGACATCAACCCGAATCCGTCGCTGCTGCTCGGCGCGGTCGATCTGTCGCCGTACCAGGTCGCGCAGCTCTATCAATATTTCGCCGCCGACGGCCACGCGCTGCCGCTGCGTGCGCTGCGCGGCGTGGTCGATGCGCAGGGCAAGGCGCTGGCGCGCTACGGGGTGAAATCCGGCGCGGGCAACTATATCCAGCCGGCGCGTCTGGTCACCTTCGCGATGCAGGATGTGGCGCAGTACGGCACCGCGCACACGATTTCCGACCAGGGGCTCGGCGTGCTGCGCGCGGCGGGCAAGACCGGCACCAGCGACTCGCAGCGCGACTCCTGGTTCGCGGGCTTCACCGGCTCGCATCTGGCCGTGGTCTGGGTCGGCCGTGATGACAATAAAGTCACCGGGCTCTGGGGCGCCACGGGCGGTCTTGCGGCGTGGGTCGCGCTGTTCAAGAAGCTGCCGACCGCGCCGCTCGACATTCCGCATGACGGCATCGAAATGGTCACCGTCAACCCGCAATCGGGCGAGCGTACCGACGCGCAGTGCGCGGGCGCGCGCCAGCTGCCGTTCATGGCCGGGTTTGCGCCGACCGAGACCGATCACTGCGTGTTGCAGGAGATCCGGTCGATTTTCAGCGGAAACCCGTAAACTATCCGCCGGCCGTCGTTCCGGCAGGGGAGTGGAACGGCAAATCTGAGAATCGTGTTGCGTATCCGAGTGCAGAAATGAAATTTTCCGAATTTTTGGTTGTTCCGATCGCCTGCGGTCTGCTGCTCGCGGCCTGCTCCCAACCCGCGCCGCCGGCGAAAGCCGCGGCCAAGCCCGATCGCGATCCCACCGCGTCGGTCACGGCGATCCGCGCTGCCGGGGCGAAACTCGACTCCGCACTCGAAGTGAAACCGCTGCGCGATCCGGCCGTCGACGGCCTGCTCAAAGAGGCGCGCGATCTCGAGGCGCAGGCGCAGCCCGCGCAGGCGTTGGAACGTGCGCGCCGCGCCGAGAAGATCGCCGGCCCCGGGCCGGACATCCTGCAATTCGAAGCCGAGCTGCTGGTCGAGATGCGCGAATGGCGCCAAGCCGGCGACATCGCGCAGAAGGCGTACGACGGCGGCCCCAAGGTCGGTGCGCTTTGTGCGCGCAACCAGCAGACACTCGTCGAAGTGCGCAGCGCGCTCGGCGATGCCGCCGGCGCCCAGCAAGCGCAGGCGCAAGTCGCCGCCTGTAAGCAAGCAGCGCCGCCGCGTTATTGACGCATCGACGCGGAACTTGGCTCCCCTCGTCATTCGAGCAAACGCGGAAATGACGAGCGAGGACAGAGTGTGCAGGCATGATCGGTCTTAACCAAAGCGCACGTGACTTGCTCGGGCCCGAGGGTCCGTTCGCGCACGGGGTCGCGAATTTCGCGCCGCGCGAATCTCAGCAGGTGATGGCCGAAGCCGTCGAGGAAGCGATTGCCAATCGCGAGACCTTGATCGCCGAGGCGGGCACCGGCACGGGCAAGACCTTCGCCTATCTCGTTCCCGCGCTGCGTTCGGGCAAGCGCGTGATCGTTTCGACGGGCACGAAGACACTGCAGGATCAGCTGTTCCATCGCGACCTGCCGCGCGTGCGCGCGACGATCGGCGCGCGCTTGAAGACGAGCCTGCTCAAGGGGCGCGCGAACTATCTGTGTCTGTATCGCACCGATCAGGTCGGTCGCGATGGACGCCTGACCTCGCGCGAACAGGTGGCGCACCTGCAAGCCATCCGCGCGTGGGCCAAGCGCACGGGGTCGGGCGATCGCGGCGAGTTCGCCGAGGTGCCCGAAGATTCGCCGCTGTGGCCGCGCGTGACCTCGACCGCCGAGAACTGCCTCGGCGCCGAATGCCCGATGTTCGGCGACTGCTTTGTCGTCAAGGCGCGGCGCGCGGCGCAGGAGGCCGATCTCGTTGTCGTCAACCATCATCTGTTGTTCGCTGATCTCGCGATCAAGCAGGAAGGCTTCGGCGAAATCCTGCCGGGCGCGCAAGCGTTCATCCTCGACGAGGCGCACCAGATTCCCGAGCTCGCCGGCGCGTTCTTTTCCACGAGCGTCACCTCACGCCAGATCACCGAGCTGGCGCAGGATGCGCTGGCCGAATGCGCTTCGGTGACCGGCGCGCTGGCGACGTTGCGCGAGCCGATCGAAGCGATCGCCCCGGCGCTGCGCCGCGTGCGCCTTGCGCTCGACAAACTGCCGGCCAAGGGCGCGTTCGCGCTGCTCGAGAACGACAGCATCGTGCAGAGCGAGCTGCAAGAGCTCGAAGAAGCGTTGACCAAACTGACCGACGCGCTCGCTCTGCACTCCGAGCGTTCACGCGGCATGGACAGCACCCATCAACGCAGCGAAGCACTGTGTCAGCGCTTGCACGCCGTGCTCGACGGCAGCGCGCACGATGAGGTGCATTGGTACGAATTGTTCCAGCAGGGATTTTCTTTTCACGCCACGCCGCTCGACCTGGCGCCGCCGATGCGCGCGCTGCGCGAAACATCGCGGGCGAGCTGGATCTTCACCTCGGCGACCTTGTCCGTCGCCGGCGACTTCCAACATTTTTCGCGTCAGCTCGGCCTCGACGATCCCGTCGCATTGAGCCTCGCCAGTCCGTTCGACTACGAACGCCAGGCGCTCGCTTATCTGCCGAAGGGTCTGCCCGACCCGAATGCTTTCGACTACACAGAGCGCGTGATCGCGGCGGCGCGCCCCGTGCTTGACGCGGCGCGCGGACGCACATTTCTGCTGTTCACCTCGCATCGCGCATTGAAACGCGCAGCGGAATTGCTCGCGGATTCGGCGTTTCCTCTCTTCATTCAGGGCATGGCGCCACGGCATCAGCTGCTCACCCAGTTTCGCGAATCGGGCAACGGCGTGCTGCTCGGCGCGGCGAGCTTCTGGGAAGGCGTCGACGTGGCGGGCGAGGCTTTGTCCTGCGTCATCATCGACAAGCTGCCGTTCGCTGCGCCCGACGATCCGGTGCTCGTCGCGCGACTCAATGCATTGCGCGAGTCCGGGGCCAATCCGTTCTTCGACTGGCAGGTGCCCGCGGCGGTGATTGCGCTCAAGCAGGGCGCGGGGCGCTTGATTCGGGACGTCGGCGATCGCGGCGTGCTCATGCTCTGTGATCCACGTCTGACGACCAAGGCCTACGGAAAACTATTCCTCAGAAGTCTGCCGCCGATGCCGATCACGCGCGAGCTCGCCGACGTGGAGGAATTTTTCGCGATGGACACGGTGTCGAGTCCATGAGCATTCTGCTCAACGGTAAGCCCGCAAGCGCAGACGATCTGCGTTATCTCGTACAGACCAACTACGGGCATTTCACCGCGTTCCGTGTCGAGAACGGCGGCGTGCGCGGGCTCGACCTTCATCTGGAACGATTGCAACGTGCCACGCGCGAGCTGTTCGGCAGCGAGCTCGACGCGGAGCGTGTGCGCGCCTATCTGCGCCACGCCGTCGGCGATGAAAAGCGGGACTTGTCCGTGCGCGTCAACGTCTTCGCGCGCTCGCTCGATCGTGAGCGGCTCGACCGGTCCGTCGAGGCCGACGTGCTCGTCAGCGTCATGCCGGCATCTCATCGAGTCATCACGCCGCTGCGCGTGAAGTCGTTCCGATACGCAAGGGAACTGGCCGCCATCAAACAAGTCGGGACGTTTCCGCTATTTCACTTTCGACGGCTTGCTCAGCAGGCCGGCTTCGACGATGCGTTGTTCGTGGACGAAAGCGGACGCATCAGCGAAGGCTCGATCTGGAACATCGGCTTCCTCGACCGCGACGGCACTGTCGTCTGGCCCGACGCACTGCAGCTCGACGGCGTCAGCATGCAATTGCTCAAAGCGGGGTTGGCGCAGGCGGGTTTGCCGAGCGCAGTGCGCAGTGTCCGCCTGGAAGAGCTCGCCGGATTTCGTGCGGCATTCTTCACTAACGCCAGCGTTCCGGTCCGGGGGATCGCTTCGATCGACAATTGCGAATTCTCCGTCGAAAGCGGGTGGGTCGAGGAACTGATGCATTGCTACGAAGCGAATTCGCCGCAGCCGATTTAATCGCGAATCAGAACTGGAAGTAGACGAAGGGAATCTTCGCGTCGATCTGGCCGAAGAGCTCGAGCGCGAAGATCGCGAGTGTGCCTACAGTCGCGGCCGTCGCAAAGCCGGCTTTGGTAACCAGCCAATTCTCTACGCGGCGATCGCGATCGATTAGGCAGAGCGCTAGCGAAAGCAGCGGGATGGCCACGATCGCCGGATGGGCTGCGACGAGTTGCAGGTCGGGGCGGACGGCGAGTGCATGTAATGTCGACCACGTCGTGGCGAAGTCGGGCGCGCGGAACGGGACCCAGCCCAGCGTAACCAGGACGAAGGTCAACGCGATCCACACCGGTTGAACGAAGCGGTGATCGACCCATCCGCCAATGCCGGCGGTCGCGACGAACCTTCGCCAACCTCGATGCGCGATAAGCAGCGTGCCGTGATACAGGCCCCAGACGGCGAAGTTCCAGCTCGCACCGTGCCAGAGGCCGCCAAGGCCCATGACGATCAACAGGTTGAGATTGGTGCGCGCTTCGCCGTGCCGGTTGCCGCCCAGCGGGATGTACAGATAATCGCGCAGCCAAGACGACAGCGAGATATGCCAGCGTCGCCAGAAGTCGCTGATGTCCGCGCTCAGGTACGGCCGCTCGAAGTTCGACGGGAATTGAAAGCCCAGCAGGCGCGCGCAGCCGCGGGCGATGTCGGTGTATCCGGAGAAGTCGAAGTAGATCTGCATCGAGAAGGCCAGGACGCCCACCCAGGCGGGTACGCTCGCGCCGTTCCACTGTCCGGCGTGAAAATATGCGTCCACAATCGGCGCATAGAAGTTCGACAGGGCGATTTTCTTAAATAGGCCTTTGAGGATCTCGCGCAGCCCCCAGCGCGCATCCTCGTCGCTGAGAATCAGAGTCCTTCCGGTTTGTGGAAAGAAATTCACCGGGCGAATGATCGGCCCCGCGATCAGATGAGGGAAGAACGAAATGAACAGGCCGAAGTCGAGCAGGCTGCGCCGTGCGGCAAGATCGCGGCGATAGACATCGACGGCGTAGGCGATGCCCTCAAAGGTGAAGAAGCTGATACCGACCGGCAGCACAATGCGCAATGCCATGCCCTGTGGGTCAAGCTGCAGCAGCGCGGCCAGGGTATCGGCGAAGAAATTGAAATACTTGAAGAAGCCGAGCGTGACGAGGTTGAATGCGATCGCGCAGACCAGTGCGCGCTTGCGCGACGCGTTCTCGCTTCGGTCGATCCATAAGCCGAAGGCCCAGTTCGCCAAAGTCGATGCGCCGAGCAGAAACACGAAGCGCACATCCCAGAATGCATAGAACACGTAGCTCGCGACGACAAGCAGCCATTTGCCGGCAACGGGACGCAGCGTGCCGACAAGGAGCAGGACCGCGGCGAAGAAACACCAGTAGGGAAGCGAGTCGAATAGCATGGCAAGGTCAGCGCACGAGCGGCGCGATTTTTTGCGCCAACAGTACAGAAAATGTTTCGCGGCCCGCGCGGTTCATGTGCAGCGTGTCGAAGAAGAACTGTGGTTTCTCGAACTGGACGAAGGCATCGCCGGGAAGAGGAGTGATCGCTCCCGCCTTGCTCAACTCAAGCAATGCGGGATTAAGTTGCGGCGCCGATGCGAGCGATTCGTACCACGGCCCGCGCGGGATATTGAAGACGATCACCGGCACGCCTTGGGCGTGATAGCGCTCGGCAATGCGCCCCACCCAGTCGCGCTGATAATCGATGTTCGCGGCCTGTGTTTTGGCATCTGCGTTCAAGCGCAGATCGCGGAAGTACGGTTCGAGCTTCGGTTTGAGTATTGCCCCGTCCGTGCCCCAGTCGCTCGGCAATCCTGTTTTCGCATCGATCGGCAGATCGGGCAACGCTTCCGCATGTCCCGGATACACGGCGGTCGCGGCGATCCAGTCGGGACGTCCTTTAACGATCTCCTCTCTACGCTTGCGTGGATGGGTAGCGAAGTTGAGCAGATCGTCGCGCATCGCTTGCATTGGCAGTAGGATCGCGCGCTGTGCTCGCTCGCGCAGGCTCGCATCGGTGAAAGAGGAGGGGTAATCGTCCAGATCGCCAAAGCGCAATAACGGTGCGGCGTAGCTCGTGTCGAGCGGATAATCGGCAAACGACGAGCGCGGGCGTGAGACATCGTAATCGACCATGAGTACGATCGCCGCGTAGCGATCGGTGTGCGGATCGACTTCGCGCAGCAGGTAGTTCCAAAGCCGCGGCGTCGTGCCGGCGACCGATCCATTGACGAAATGCAAAGTCTTGTCGTCGACCGTCGCGTCCGCGATGGGCCAGGAAAAACCTTCCCCGATCTGCGAATTGCCGAGCACGAGAATATTTCGGCGCGTCGGATCGGTATCGTGCCGGATCAGCACCACTGCACCGACCACCGAACCCGCGGTCGAATTCGGCTCTATCCACGATGCGTAAGCGCCGCTGCGGAATACAGCGGTGTCGATAAGAATCAGGGTGAGTGCAATAGCCGCGACCAGCTTCAGCAGCGCGGAAAGGCGATAAAACATAGGCTGATTCTCGCATACGCGTGAGACGACTTCTAGCTGACCACGCCGGATAGCGGGACGAGCTATCAGCTTTCCGCCCGCTGCAACACCCAATTTGCCCGATATGGTCCATCTCTTTGCTCGCACCGCGGATTGTGATGGCGAGGTGACCTTCCCGGAGATGTGGCATGGCTCTGAACCTTCCGCAATCGATCACGTTCAAGGTGCTCGGCATCGGCTTTCTCGCGCTGCTGATGCTGATTCCGCTCGTCCAGGTGCAGGAATTGATCAGCGAACGCAGCGGCATGCGTGCGCAGGCGCTGGCCGATATTTCGCAGCGCTGGGGCGCGACCCAGCACATCGGCGGGCCTGTGATTGCGATTCCAAAAAGAGTACGCGTGCAGACCTCGAACGGTTGGATCACGCAGAATTTCACTGAGATTCTGTTGGCCGATCGGCTGGACGTCGGTGGCACACTAGCACCGGAAATCCGGCGATACGGTATCTACTCGACGCCGGTCTATCTGGCCGAATTGAAGATTTCGGGGCGATTTCTCGCGCGCGATCTGCGCGCACTCCAGGGGCGTGAAGATGCTACGGGCGAGACGCGCGAAACGACGTATCTGTTCGATCAGGCGGAGTTGCGTCTGCCGATTGCCGACGTGCGTGGCATCCGCCGTATTTCGGCACTCAAGTTGGACGGAGCAGAGCACGCGTTCGGCCCCGCCAATGGCGAGGGGATGACGAAAGCGATTGCGTTGCCGATCGATCTCTCCGAATGGGCGAAATCCGCGCGCGACGATGAAGCGCACGGCTTCGAGTTGAACTTGACGTTGGCCGGTACCGGCAGCGTGCAGTTCCTGCCACTGGCCCGGAAGACCGACGCCCATCTCGCCGCCCCGTGGCCAAATCCGAGCTTCGGCGGCATGTTTCTGCCGGCGCAGCGGACGGTCGACGAAAAAGCATTTTCCGCGCAGTGGCAGGTGTTGGATCTGAACCGCAATTACGGACAGCACTGGCAGGAAGGCGCGAATGCCGTCGATCCCGCGGCGGCGGCTTTCGGAGTCAACTTGTATCAACCTGCCGACCTGTATCAACAAAACGAACGCGCAGGCAAGTACGGCGCACTCTTCATTGCGCTGACTTTTGTTGCGTTCTTCCTGTTCGAGGTGCTGAAAAAACTGCGCGTGCATCCCGTGCAGTACCTGCTCGTCGGCTTGGCGCTGACGACGTTCTATGTCGTGCTGCTGGCCCTGTCCGAGCAGATTGGCTTCGCTTCCGCCTATCTCGCCGCGGCTGCGGCCGTCGTGCTGCTCGTCGGCGGTTATGCTGCTGCCGTGCTGCGCGCGCGGCGTGCGGGCATGCTGCTTGGCGCAGCACTGGCACTGATCTATGCGCTGCTGTACGGCCTCGTCGTCAGCGAACAGTATTCTTTGCTGATGGGCGCGCTCGCACTTCTGGTCATCGTGGCCGCCTTGATGTATCTGACGCGCAGAGTGGATTGGTATACTTATGCGCCCACCGCGCAGAGCAGCGCAAGCTGAGCACCCTGAGCATCCGCTTCAATGAACGAATTTGCGACATCCGCGCCGCGTGGATTCGAAGATCACATCATGCCCAAGCCTGTTTTACTCGCCATCGATACCGCCACGGAAGCCTGCTCAGCCGCGCTCGGCTTTGACGGCCAGATCATTGAACGCAGCGAGCTTGCGCCGCGCAGGCACGCCGAGTTGATCTTGCCGATGATCGAGTCGCTGCTCGCTGAGGCGCGGCTGACGCGCCACGATCTAGATGGCATTGCCGTCGGGCGCGGCCCCGGCGCGTTCACCGGCGTGCGTTTGGCGATTTCGGTCGCGCAGGGGCTCGCGCTTGGGCTGGACTTGCCTGTCGTGCCGGTATCGTCGCTGGCGGCGTTGGCGCTGGATGCTCCCGACGATGCCGCACATCGCGGCGATGCGATTCTCGCCGTGATCGATGCGCGCATGGGCGAGATCTATACGGCTACATTCCGCCGTACGGCCGATGGTTTGATCGAGGCGATCTCAGAAGAAACCGTCGGGTCGGCGGAGAAATGGTCGCCGCCGAAAAATCTCCCAGCGGGGCTTCGGTCGTGGAGCGTCGTCGGCACGGGTTGGGATGCCTATCGCGAGGCGCTGGCGGCGCGTCTGCCCACCGCGCCGACATTCGCGGATGGTGTTCGCTATCCGCAGGCGCGTGCGGTGTTGCGCTTGGCCGCGCCGCGCTTCGCACTAGGTGCGGGTCTGGCGCCCGAAGCGGCATTACCGGTGTATCTGCGCGACAAGGTAGCGTTGACGTTGGAGGAGCAACGTTCGCGCTAAGCGGATTGCGTCGAACGGTTGCGAAGGAAAAGTGCTCAGCGCAGACCGGAGAGGTCGTACAGCACGTAGCCTTCATCACGCAAAGCAGTGACGTGCGGGTTCTGTTCAAGCCACGCAACGGTATCCATAAGCACAGTTTGATTTCTGCAGTTAAACCGTGGATTCAATGGTTCTGGAACAAGTAGATAGTCGATACGATCATTCTTTAAGAAGTTGACGAAGTGATCGACGCTGTCGGTGAATTCGTGGCGGGCGAAGCCTACTTGTGCGAACCATTCATAGCTCGCAGGCAGCCGCATGCCGAGCGCATCCGACAACTGAGTACAGCCGATCACGCGAACTGAATGGTGAAGGTGGCGCAGATATCCGGCAATCCGGGCGATGCCGGCCTCATCGAACTCCTGCTTCGAATCATCGCGAAAGCGGTATACGCTGCGCGTGAGATCGATATCGAAAGCGCGAGTACCGGGATGCCACGCTGTGCTGAGGAAGCTGTAGCTGCTCTGGAACAAAATGAAAGCAAATGCGGCATATAGAAAAGCCCTGCGTGGCGCGCGCTCGCGCGGCAGCCAGCGCCATGCTGCGGCCGTGCCGAGCATGATCGCGGGAATGAGGCCGGCAAGAAAATAGTTGCCATCGCCACCGCGCTGTGCAAATCCCCAGCAGAACATTAAAACGAAAGTCGCGGCGGCAAGTCCGCCACCGAGAAGGAAGGTGGAACGATCGAAATGCTCTCGTTGTTCGTGCGACGACAAACAACGTGCCGCAATCGCAACTATGCCGAGCCAGAGCCAGACATTGCCAGTCCAGGAAATCACGATATGTTCGAGCCGCTGCGGACGGAACAGCAGATCGACAGCGAGCTGCGGTATGCCGACCCAGTCCGTCGGATAGCTCCACTCTAATGTGCCGACCGGGAAGCGCAGCTTAAAACCCAATGCCAGCCACAGTTTGAACAACGGGTCGGGTCCGATCGTCGGCACACCGGTCAATAGCCAGGTTCGCGCCGTGGCAAATAGGGTCACGATGAGGGCGAGGGCCAACACGACGATAGCGAGGCGACGGTCGGTTGCTACCACCTCTGTTGTGCCGGTCCGACGTCTTCCCAGCGCAGTTATCGCAGTGATGAGAACCAACGCGGCTGCGAAAGGGATCGCAGTAAGCTTCGCTTGCGGTGCGAGTATCAGCAGCGCCAACGACCACAGCAATGGTACAGCGGCCCGCGTTCGCACAAAGTTCGCCGCGTGAATCCAGGCGAGCAGAAGGAAAAGCGCAGCGAGCAGATCCGGTTTCGCCTCAAGGGAGGAATTCGCCATGGCCGGCAGGCTGATGACAAGGCCGACGCCGGTTATTCGTACCAATGCGTCGCGGACTCCGAGCCGCCCCAAAATCTCGTACGCTGCAAGCGCAATAAGAGCAAGTGTAGCGATGCTGACGCCGGCGATGACACTGCTGCTGCCCAATCCCGAAACGGGGATCAAGAAAAGCTCATAGATCTTCGGAAAATAGTAGACCGGGGCGACGAGTCCCTGCATGGCGAATATCGATCCTTCGCCGACGAGGACGCGGTCGCCACGCAGGCCGTACCACTGGCTGTCGTAACCGAACGCAATGGCGCTGTGCGCGAACAGAATCAGCAGCCACGCCGCAAGCATCGCGACGGCGACGCGGCTCGGTGTGGTCATTTCGCCTGTACGTCGCGCCACAAACAAGCTGAGTGGTCGCGAGCGCGCGACGAGCGCAGGAATCAGCAGCAGAAGAGTGAGCGTTCGTAGATCCTGCAGAGTGCCAAAACCGAGTGCCGAAACGCCCCATGCACATACGCTCCATGCGCAGAAGCCGAGCACGAAGCACCAGAGGTATCCCATGATGTTGTCGGGTTTGCTTCCTCCGCAGAGTCGTGTGACGCCGGCGCCGAGTGCGATGATGAGCTCGAGATAGAAGAGGTCTAAGAACGCAGCCGCATCGACGGCGTGCCGCCGCAAGTAGAGTTCCGCCAGCAGCAGCGACACTGCAATGCGCCAGCCTCGGCGGCGCCAGAACTGCAGTGTGCTGAGTGCAGCTATCAGCGCCAACGCTTCAAGGCCGCCCTGCCAGAACTGAGGTAGTCCGGCATGCCAAAGGAACGGCCCGTCGGCGAGCAGCTGCCACGCCACCACACCGATGAATACGCATGCGCCGACGCCGGTCAGGGCAAGCAGAAAGAGCCTGGCGGAGACGCTGATTGGAGCAGCAGCGACCGATGTTTCCTCGTTGACGCGAGTCACGGTGGCAGCGATGCCTTCAATTCCCCAGATTCGCGCGCCCCCCGCGCATAGCCGCTGTAACCTGCAGGTTGCACGCGCGCGTCTCGCACGACGAAACCGACGATACGGCGATCACCATCGATCAACAGGAAACGATCCTCGGGCAGTGCCTGTGTGGTACGCAGAACGACCGCCGTGCCCGGCTCGCCGAGAAGATTATCGACAACCGGCTGTGTTTCGATCGCAGCATCGTCGATCGTTTTTTTCTCGGGCGGCAAGGTCGTTCCGATCAGATCGACCACGGAATCGGCGAACTGCGCGATGCGTCGCTGCGCGAAGATCGGTGTACCGCGGACGTATTCTTCGGAGAGCGTTTCGCCGAGGCCCTGGTTGCGATCGAACACGCCGACGATGCTGCCCGTTGCCATATTGTCGACATGCCCGCGTACGAGTGCTGCGTAGATGCTGCCGCCGAGCTGCGTCGGCCACGCGAGCAAGGGCAGTGGCAAGGTAAAAGCAAGTATCGACGTCGCGATCCAGTTGCGCCGGCGCACGCTATTGCCCAAGGTCTGACTGGTGCTTGATGCGCGGCTCAGGCCGACCAGAGCGAGGCCGAGCCAGAACAGACACGGCCAACACAGATAGCGATCGGCGTAGATCTGATCCGGGTGGATCTGGAAGTATCCGAGTCGCGATACAGAAATGATGCCCGCGGCGCCGAGGCTGAACCAGGCGATGCCCAAGCCCATCGCCTCCATCGGCGGTGACGCATCGCGTGCGCGTAGGCGACGCAAGGAGGCGAGGACGAGCGCGAGCATACCGAGCGAACCGAACAGCGCCTGCGGCATCACGCTGGCGTGCAGGTCGATGCCGTGGCTGGCGGCGGCGCTGGCGATTCCGCTTACGAAGTTGTGTGCTAGGCCCACGCGGACGAGACCGACTGCATCCGGATTCCACAAGTAAGCAAACAGCGTCACGAACGGCGCACCGAGCCAACGCGCGCCGACGAGCAGATTGTCGAGCGGCGCGAAACCCATAGACGCAGTGACGCCGGAACTGCCAGGGGAGCCGAGATACAGCGCCGCGGCAAGCAACAATCCGCCCGCGCACACGATGAATAGTCGTCGGCTCGCCTTGCGAGCTACCAGTACGGCGAAGGCCCCGACAAACACCGAGAGGCCGTAGCCGAAACTGAACGTTGCGGCGAATCCCAAGGCGAGCGCGACGATGAGGGGAAGTAGGCTGCGCGTGGAGGAACGCGTGGCATGGATGCACAGCGCGAGCGCAAACACCAGGCAAACCATCGGTAACTTGGTGTGAATCAGCTCTGTCGAATGAAATAGTGTGCGTACATTGGCGAGCCAAAAGATGGCGAAAAAGCACAGGAATACCGCTGCCGCTCGGTGCAGCGCCGGGACGTCGCGGTCGCGCAGACAGGTCCATGCGGCGATCGCGGAAGCGCCGAGTCCGCACAGGATGCCCACAGCGATTTGCAGCCACTGGTTTCCCCCAAACCATTGAATTTCGATCCAGGCAACGAGATTCGGCAGCACCGAGCGGTGGCCGTTGTCAGGCAGCCAGATATTTTGCGGAAACGGAGCGCTCAGATAGGTCAGATATTCGCGCCACTGGTCGGCATACAGGGCATGCGGCGCAAAACGCAGGACGACATCGATGCTGTTGTACAAGTAAAACAGCGTGGCTGCTCCGAGCCAGAACAACGCGAGCAGCAAGGCGCCTCGACGCAGATTCATGCGCGCGCGGATCCTGCCCGTTTTGCCGCGGGTCCCTCCGCCGGGTCGCGCAGGCAGAACTTGGGCGTCAGCTGTTTCCAGATGGTCGTTTCGTGTGCGGCTCGATCGGAGTTCTTCCACTGTGCGTCCGACTTATGGTGCATCACGGCCATCGCGTGGGTCGGCGAAATGTTGCCTGCCAGTATTTCTTCCTCATCGCGCGCATGAACGCGATCGATGAAAGCAAGATCAGCGGGCGAATTGGCATCGAAGTGATGGCCAAAACCACGATCGATGAACGGATCGATCACATTGGCGAAACCGAGGAAGAATTCGAAATCGAAGCGCTCGATCAGCAGCGGCAGGATGTCCTGCGCGCGGATGCCTTCGAAGCCGGCGACAGAGCAATCCCAATCCAGGAATTTCGGTTCCTTGCGCTGAAGCTGCAGGTTATAGCGTCGTTCCATCGGCAGCTCCTGCCAGAATTCTTGCACGATCGCGAGCGCTTCGGGCCAGCGCTGGTGGCCGTTGCGCCCGATCATATCCGACGTGATGAAACGTCCTTGCGGCGTGAGCGCCGAATCGATCGCGGTGAACAAGCCTTCGAGATTGCTGACGTGATGCAGGCTTTGATTCGCCATGATGGCGTCGTACCGGCCCTCCGGCTGCCAGAGATTGAAGTCGCCGCGCACCGGTAGTATCTGCTCGTCGAGTCCCTCTTCGCGTGCGAGCGCGCGGCCGCGCTCGATCATCGTCGGATTGAGCTCGAGGCATTCGAGCGTGTAGTTCGTGATGCCGCGCTCACGCAGCATTTTGGCGATTCGTATTTCGGTGTCGCTGTTTCCCGCGCCGATGCTGATGAAACGCGCTGGCCGGGTTGGGGCGTCGGCATAGGCTCGCTCGAGGTAATGTGCGAAGAATTGATCGGGATTGGAGAATCCAAACGTCTCGAGCTTCGGCCGCAAATAGGTGTTCGACCAGTAGTGATATATCTGTGGCAGGTCGTGCACTTGGACCTGATCGTTGAAGATCGCGGTTTCCGCTTCCACGCGGGCGAGATAGTCGGCGTCGTCGAATCGTTGAGCCGACGGCTTCGCTCTGGGCGCCGTTGTGCGCCAGAGCCACCGCAATGGTCGCTGCAGCGTTGCCGGCAACCGACGCGCGAACGGAACGAAGTGGCGGCGCAGAAAAAGACGATTCATTCGTAAGCGATCCCTATTCATTCGATATCACGCGCGCTGGCGCCAACGACGCAGAGCGACCTGGGCCAGGTAGCGCAAACGGCCCAATTGACGGCCGTACAACGCAACCTGCGCTTCCTCGAATTTTGCGGTCATCGCTGTGAGATCACGGTAAAGGCGCTGATTATGCTTGTCCCGCCGCGCCAGAAGGTGGCGCAGTTGTTCGACATCGTCCGCATCGAGAGTGTGGCCGGCGGTGAAATGGGCGGGCAGCGGCGCGTCAACGTAGATAGTCGAATGCATGTCCCCCGTTTCTTGCACCGGGCGGTCCTGGGTGTAGAAATACAACGCGACCGATTTGCGCGTGAGCGCCTGCCTGTCTTCCGGCAGCGCGATGCGGGGGAAACCGTGCCAGCTCGTCTCGGTGGTTTCGAAGATCACCGCGCGATTGAACTTCGGCGTGATCGCGATGATACGATCGTCGGCGCTGCGCGGGTCGCTGTGCAGCTGCAGCGAGCCGCCCCAGTCGTCCTCCCACTCGCGGTTGAGATAGACGATGAGATTGAGGCGCCGGTGCCAGCGGTTCACTGGGTGGCGATTGAAATCCACGTGCGCGTCGAGGTCCTGGCCTTGCCGGTTCTCGTGCGTGCCGCCGCCGAAATACCACGGATCGTAGAGTAGGTCGTCGATGCCGGTAATGCATCCGATCAGATCAAGAAACTCAGACGATTGCACGAGGTCGTCGAGCGCACTATACGCAGCGCCGAGACGACGAATTTTCTCGACTGTTGATTTGTTGCCGAGTTCACCGGCTTCGTTGCGCGCACTGCCGTGCTCGAACGGCGGGAATTGGTCGAGCATTTGCGTCGCGTAGGTATCGTTAAGGAAGTCGTCGATCACCACGTGCCGAAACGGATCGCGCGGGAGGAAGCGCGCGGCGAATTCGTCCTGTTTCGCGATGACGTCCGGGTGGATCAGGCGCTGCATGAACGAGGGCAGGAAAGGGCGGGGTCGCAATAATGACACAGGCCCGTGAGGCGAGTTCAATCCTGCCGGGTTTCAGTCCGCCTGCAGCTGCTCGAGGGCGCGTTCGATCCCGGCCCGCGATTGCGCACGCAGAAGGACTTTGGCGGCCGCGCGCAGTTTGCCGTGGTCACAGCGCGCAATGGCCTGGCGGACTTCGAGCAGCGACGAGGGATGCATGGAGAACTCGGTAAGGCCGAGTGCCAGTAGCATGGCGGTGTAGCGCGTGTCGCCGGCCATTTCGCCGCAGAGAGCGACGGATTTTTTCGCACGCTGCGCGGTGACGATAACCTGCGCGAGCAATTTCAGCATGGCCGGATGCAGCGGATCGTGCAGCACGCCCAGCGCCTCGTTGCCGCGGTCGGCGGCGAGAATGTATTGAATGAGATCGTTGGTGCCGATCGAAACGAAATCGAGCTGCCGGATCATCGAGGACAGTGCGATCGCGGCGGCCGGCACTTCAATCATCGCGCCGAACTCGTGGTGGTCGGCGATCTCGTGCCCTTCGGCACGCAGCTCGCGCGCGCAGGCGTGGGTGAGCGCGCGCGCGGCGGCGATTTCCTCGACCGTCGTTACCATCGGGATGAGGATGCGCACGGGGCCGTAGTGGCTGGCGCGCAGAATCGCGCGCAGCTGCGTGGCGAAAAGATGCGGGCGGCGCATCGACAGGCGCACGCCGCGCACGCCGAGTGCGGGGTTGTCTTCGTCGGTCAGCGCAATGCCAGAGCTGTCGGCCTTGTCGGCGCCGAGATCGAGCGTGCGGATCGTCACCGGCAGGCCACCCATGCCGAGCACGAGTTCGCGATAGGCAGCGAACTGTTCTTCCTCGCCCGGCGCATCGCCGCGCTGCAGGAAGAGGAATTCCGTGCGGTAGAGGCCGACGCCGCTGACACCGAAAGCATGCGCCTGGGCGATGTCGGCAGGCTGCTCGGCGTTCGCGAACAGGCGGATTTCGACCTGATCGCGCGTTAACGTGCGCGCGCCGCGCAGGCGCGAAAGCTCGTCTGCACTGCGCACCTGTTCGCGTTGGTAATGGCGATAAACCGCGAGGTCCTGCGCGGTCGGATGGACCACGACCTCGCCGCGGCGGCCGTCGACGAGAATCAGATCGTCGTCGGAAATTTCCTTGAGCGCATCGTGCACGCCGACCAGCATCGGCATGCGCATCGAACGCGCGAGAATCGCGCTGTGCGAGAGCGGGCTGCCTGCGGTGGTGACGAGTGCAAGCACACCGGTTTCGTGCATCTGCGCGAGTTCGGCCGGCGCCACGGTGTCGCTGACCAGAATCGTGCCGACGCGCGCGGCGATCTGGCGTTCGGCCGGGGTCTTGTCGCGGGTCAATTCGCCCTGCACGCGGCCGATCACGTGGTCGACGTCTTCGCGGCGGCTGCGCAGGTAAGGATCGTCGATCGCATCGAACGCGGCGACGAGGCGGTCGCGCTGCACTTTCAGCGCGGCGCTTGCGCGCAGGCGGCCCTTGCGGATCAGGTCGTAGAGTCCGTCGACGAGCTCGGGGTCGTCGAGGATCATGCTGTGCGCGTCGATGAATTCGCCGACCTCGTGCGACAACGCGCCGTGCAGTTTGTCGCGCAGTACGGCGAGTTCGGAGCGTGCCGCGGCGAGCGCGGAGGCAAGGCGCGCAACTTCGGCGTCGACTTCCTCGGCGGGCAGCGGCCGTTCGTCGACACTGATCTGGCTGGGTTGAACGAGGCGTGCGCGCCCGAGCGCCATGCCTCGCGCAGCGGAGGTTCCGGTGAGGACGAGGCGCCCGCTCACGTGCCCTCCGCTTCAATCAAATGAGCATGTCGCACGCGTAGTGGGCGACGATCACTCCCCCTCTCACTCGAGTGCGGCTTGGGGGAGAGGGCTAGGGGTGAGGGGAAAAGGCGCGTGCTCTTATTCACTCACGCGCCTTCGTCAAACTTGCGTTGGAACAGATCGACCATGGCGTTGATCGCCGCCTCTTCGTCCGCGCCGTCGGTGCGCAGCGTGATCGGATTGCCGACGCCCGCGGCCAGCATCATCACGCCCATGATGCTTTTCGCATTCACTTCGCGCCCGCGGAAAATCAGGAAGGCGCTGCACTTGAAACCTTGCAGCAGCTGGACGAGCTTGGCCGAGGCGCGGGCGTGCAGGCCGAGCTTGTTGCTGATGGTGACCTCGCGTTCCAGCATCCTGATCCCTGTTTAGTCGATCTTGATTCCCGCGCGGCCGCCTTGTTCGGCGGTCTGCGCAAGTTCGGCGAGCGATTGCTCGGGGTAATTTAGCACGCGCAACAACATCGGCAGATTGAGGCCGGAGACGCGTTTGGTCGCCACGCCGGTCGGCGCGATCTTGTCGAGTACGTTGCTCGGCGTCGCGCCGAACACGTCGACGAGAACGAGTACGCCGTCACCGGAATCGAGCGCGCGAATGCGCGAGGCCACCGTGGCCATCGAGAAATCGATATCGCTGCCGGGTGGAATCGCCAGCGCGTCCACCTTCAGGCTGATGCGCCCGAGCAAATGGCGCGAGGTTTCGATCAGCGCATCGCCCATGCTTTCGTGGGTCAGCAGAAGGATACCGACCGCCATTATTCGAGTTCCCGATGGAACGTGAGCACCTGTTCGCGCGTCGTGCGGAAATGCTCAGCGAGCTTTTCGGCGAGATAGACCGAGCGGTGGCGGCCGCCGGTGCAGCCAATGCAGATCGTCACGTAGGAACGGTTATCGGCTTCGAAGCGGGGCAGCCAGGTGTCGAGAAATGCGGAAATCTCGCTCAGGTATTGCCCGACTTCGGGCTTGTCTTCGAGCCACTGGCGTACCGCGGCGTCGCGGCCAGACAGCGGGCGCACGCGCGTGTCCCAATGCGGGTTCGGCAGGCAGCGCGCATCGAAAACGAAATCCGCATCCGCAGGCACGCCACGCTTGTAGGCAAACGACTCAAACATGAGTGACAGCTCGCCGCCAACCATACCAAGTTCCGTCGCCATCAGGCGGCGCAGCTGGTGGACGTTGAGATCACTCGTATCGATTACGCGGTTGGCAATGGCCGAGACAGGCCTCAAGCGCTTGCGTTCGAGCGCGATCGCATCGCTCAGCGAGAGGCCGTCGCCAGTCAGCGGATGGCGGCGGCGCGTGTCGGAATAGCGCTTGAACAGCACGTCGTCGCGCGCGTCGAGGAAGATCAGCTCGTATTCGATGCCGGCTTTCGCCAAGTCGGCGAGAATTGACGGTACGCGCTGCAAATCTTCGCTGCGGTTGCGCACATCGATACCGACCGCGAGCCGCGGGTGCGGAGTCGCCGCGCCCGTCGTCGCCGCGGCGACGAACGAGGGCATCAGCGCCGCGGGCAGATTGTCGACGCAGTAATAGTCGAGGTCCTCGAGTGCGCGCAGGGCGATCGTCTTGCCGGCGCCGGACATGCCGCTGATAACGACGAGGCGCGTCGCGGTCGGATGGGCTTTCTCGTTTTTCTCGCCGGCACTCACTGGATTCACCACGGGGACTGGCGCAGCATCTGGTGCGCCTGGCGGTCGAGGAACGTCTGCGCCGGATCGATGCCCTTGGTCTTGAGCATGTGGTTGCGCACCGCGGCCTCCACGAGCACGGCGAGGTTGCGCCCGGCGGCGACGGGGATCGTTGTCTGCGGCACCTTGGTGTCGAGGATCTCGCGATAGCTGTTGTCGCCATAGATGCGCTCGAGCCCAGCATCGTCGCTGTCGATACGCTTGGTCGTTGCGAGATGAATGATCAGGCGCAGATATTTCGATGGTTTGACCGAGGTCTGACCGAACATCTCGCGCACATTGAGGATGCCGAGACCGCGCACTTCGAGTAGGTCCTGCAGGATCTCCGGGCACGAACCATCGATCACGTCGGGTGCGATCTGAGTGAACTCGGGTGCGTCGTCGGCGACGAGGCGATGACCGCGGGTGATCAGTTCGAGTGCGAGCTCGCTTTTGCCCGAGCCCGACTCGCCGGTGATCAGCACGCCGATCGAATACACTTCCATGAGCACGCCATGCAGCGTCACCTTGCGTGCGAGCAGGCGGGCGAGGTGGTATTGCAGATAAGTCAGCAGCTCGTGTCCGCGCTTGGGACTGAGCCAGATCGGCGTGTTGCTCTCATTCGCCGCGGTGAGCACGTCGCTCGGCACGTCCTGGTCTTTGGTCACGATCAGGGCCGTGGGCTGGAAGGCGATGATGCGTTCAACCGCTTCCCAGCGTTCGCGTGTATCGAGACTGTTGAGCCAGTTCAGCTCTTCCGTGCCGATGATCTGGATCTTGTTCGGGTAGATGATATTGAGATAGCCCGCGAGCGAGGGCCGCCGCGCCTGCTTCTCCGCCGGCGCGATCGCGCGCTTTTCGCCCGCCGCGCCCGCGACCCACCGCAGGGCAAGGCGTTCGGAGACCTTGTCGAACAATTCGCGAGCGGTGAGGCGTTCCATGAGGTCGGTGATGGTGGCGCTGGGGTCATTTTGCCAGTTTCGTTGGGTGGTGTGTGTTTCTGCCCGTCTCGACTTGCTCTCGCTCGTCATTCCGACGAAAGTCGGAATCCAGTGTCTTTGCTGTTTTTAGGAGCAAAGGCTTCCACTCGCCTTTCAGGCGAGCGGGTTCCTTTCTTTGCTCGTGCAAAGAAAGGAACCAAAGAAACACGCCCCAGCGCCTTGCGCCCGACGCGCATCGTGCGCGTCGGGTCCGCGTCATCGGTCGGGTTCCGCTGATTGCACATCCTGTGCAACAGCGGAATGCGCGCGATCCATCGCGCGCACCCTACGGGCCTGATCGCCCGCTGCCGCCGCAAGGCCATGGGGCCCCGGGAAGAGCAAAGCGCGCGCGTCCTGCGCGCAGAAGCAAAAAGCGAAAGGCAGAAGCGAAGCAGCTTTTGCTCTGCTGCTCTTGATTCTGGGCCCCGTCAGCCGCGGCGAGGGCAGGCCGGAATCGCCCGAAGGGTCGCGCACAGGGATGTGCGCGAGTTCGCGAATGGGCAGGATGCCCATCGAGCGAACCCCGGCCTGACCTTGCGAACCCGCAGCGCGTAGCGCGGAGGGCGCGGCTCCCGGGGTGTGTTCTCTTTGGTTACTTTCTCTTGCACAAGCAAGAGAAAGTGACCCGCTCGCACGGATGCGAGCGGAAAAACGAAGGGACGCGCCCTCCAGCAAGATCAAGAGCAAAGGCGCTGGATGACCAGCCATCCGGCTGTTGAAAGCCCCGCTAAGAGCATGCGGGAATGACGAGCAAGGGCAACGAGCAAAGGCAAAGCAAGAACGAGATTCCTACCTGCCCAAGAATGACGATCAAAAATGAATCAGCGACGATACCCAAAGCGACGTCGTGGCCAACACACATCCAATCATCGTCGCCGCCAACACATCACTCGGATAGTGCAACCCGAGCACCACCCGCGAAGCCGCAACGAGCAGCGCGAACGGAATCAACAGCGGCGCAAGCATCGGGAAAAACGCCAGCGCGAGAACCGTAAACGTCACCGCGTGCAGCGTGTGTCCCGAAGGAAAGCTGAACTCGTCGAGCGGCAGCACGAGCGGAACGATATCGTGATGCGCGCGGAACGGACGCGGACGCCGCGTCCAACGCTTCAGTCCACGATACATCGCCGCAGCGACGAGGCCGGTGAGAGCCATCTGTAAGGCGACGCGTGGTCCGATCGGGCCGCCGAAGATCGCGATGGCGAGCATGAGTGCGTACCAGAACATGCCGTCGCCGAGCCGGCTGACGATGCCGAAGAAACGGGCGATCGTCCGTCGTGTGCCCCAGAGATTGGCGCGTTTGCAGAGGCGCACTTCGCGGCTGCGCAATTCGAGGTGTTGCCAGAGTTGCGTCGCGCTCATGTTGCGCCCTCGCTGAGTTTGCCGTTGCCGGCCAGTTTGTCGTTCGACGGCGCAAGACCGGCCAGCAGTTTGGCGAAGCTGGCGGTGACCGAAACGGGATTGAGCTCTGCCACCGCAGTGACGGCGGCCTCGCGGATGTCGGCGCGCGTCACGTCGCTGCGCACGAGGTCGAGCGTCGCGCGCACGAAGACATCCTCGTTGGCGAAGGGAACGCGGCGACCGCAGTCGGAGGTGAGGTGCTCGCGCGCAGCGCCGTAATCGAACGCGACGGTCGGCAAGCCGCTCGCGAGCGCTTCGAGCGTAACGTTGCCGAAGGTCTCGGTAAGGCTCGGGAAAATAAATAGATCGGCGCTGGCGAAATGCCGCGCCAACTCGGCGCCGCGCTGGATGCCGGCGAAAATGAAATCGGGATTTTCCGCCGCAAGCGTCGCGCGCGCGGGGCCGTCGCCGATCCACACGTAGCGAGCGTCACGGTGGATCTTCTGGATCTCGCGGAACGTGCGCACGGCGAGCGGCAGGTTTTTCTCCGGCGCGATGCGGCCGACATAGATCACGGCGAGCTGGCTGGGTTTGAGTCCCCACTGCGCGCGTAGCGCGTCGTCGCGATGCGTCGGGGAGAACAGCGTGTTGTCGACCGCGCGGCGCAGCAGCACGACGTTGCCGAACTTGTTCTCGATCAGGAAATCGCGCAGCTCGATCGTCGGCACCAGCGTCGCCGCACCCTGACGGTGGAAGCGGCGCAGATAGGCGAACACGACCGGGGTGAGAAAGCCGAAACCGTAATGGCGGGCGAAATCGTCGAAGCGGGTGTGGAATCCGGTCGCCGCCGGGACGCCGAGTGCGCGCGCTGCGCGCAGCGCCGAGTAGCCAAGCGGCCCTTCGGTCGCGACGTAGATGGCGTCGGGGCGCTCGTCCTTCCACAATTTGCGTAGGCGGCGTGAGGTTGGCAGACCGAATTGCAGACCGGGATACTTCGGCAGGCGCGCACCGCGCACGAGGATGTCAGGTCCGCTTTCGTCGGTATCATCTTCCGTCTGGCGCGGGCGCACGACTTGCACTGTGTGCCCGGCGTCGCGCAGACCCTGCGCCAAACTCGCGACAGTCAGCGACACGCCGTTGATTTCCGGCGGAAATGTCTCGGTGACCATGGCGATGCGCATACGCGGCACTCCTGCGTTTGACGCAGGCTAGTCCGCGTGCTTGAACAGCGGGTTACGAAATTGTGGCGATCGCGTTACGGCGCAGGATTCGGCATAGACCCACGCGACGTCCTTTTCGCGTGGGTGGGGCAACTATTTTATCGAGGTTGTTGCAGGGCGACCGTCATTTCCGCCGGCATGAACTTACGCAACGCGGCGAGCTGGGCCTTCATTTCGTCCAGGTCGGTTGCCGTCGATTCGAGCGCGGCAACGCGCGTTGTCAGCTCGGTGCGCAGCGCCGCGATTTCACGGTCCTTTTCTTCCAACTGTGCGGTAGTTTTCGCGTCCTTCTCTGCGAGCAGCGCGTTGAGCCCTTGGATCGCCGCGAGCGCCACGCCGTCCGCGTCGACGGTGTCGATGCTCTTGTCGGATTCGCCCAGCTGAAACGCGGCATAGAAGTCCTGAGCCATCGGTCCCATGTGGCGGTACTGCGCGTCTTGCGTTTTGTACTGCCAGGTGTTGAGTGGCAGCGCGGCCACTTTTTTTAGCACCTCGCGCGGGTCGAGTGGCTGCACCGCTGTTTTTGCGTTGCGGTCTGACAGTGAGAACCAACTGCCACTGCCGGGGGCCAGTCCGACACCCGTGCTGCAGGCCGTTATGCTGCAGCCGCTAAAAAAATAAGTCCCGCCTGTGGCTGCAACCACGAATTGATTGTCCGCAGTATTGAGAACGTCGGAGCGAGCGGAAGCATCGCCGTAGATAAACGATCCAAGGTGGTTGCCTGTGCTTGCGTATTGCCCCATGGCAGTTGAATAGCCGCCATCGGCCGTTAGGTGATGACCCAGCGCCACAGAATGATCGCCGCTAGCGATGGCGAGTTCTCCGACTGCTATCGAGACTTTGCCGCTGGCGGTTGAGGTGCTTCCCATGGCGAACGAATCAACACCCGTGGCTTTTGAGTTGATGCCCGCCGCGACCGAGCCATCGCCGCTAGCGGTCGTGCCTATCCCTGTTGCAGTTGAGCCACCCCCACTGGCGGTCGTACCTTCGCCTGTTGCTGTTGAACCCGCCCCGCTCGCGGTTGTGTAGTTCCCTAGAGAGACCGCACGGTAACCGCTGCGGTTCTCACCCCACGACATCGGCAGCCAATAGCCCACCACATTGATCGTCATATCGATCTGGCCGTTGGCGACTTGCAGGTAAAAGCCCCCCGGGTCTGATGCCACCAAATCGCCGTGGCTTATCGTCGGCGGCCCGACGGGTACGCTGGTATACCCGGTGTTGTACTGCACCTGACCTGCAGCCGGACTGGTGACGGTAGGGTTGTATACGGCCGTGCCGATGTTGGGTGCAGTCGGGCCCACGCGGGCTGACCAAGTGGCGATGTTGCCCGAGGCCGAGGCATTGAGCAGATTCATATTGACGCTGACGGCTTCGATACCGGCAGGGATACCGCAGCCGGCGGAGTTGCCATTCTGGGCAGCAATGTCCGCTGTGGATGTACCGAACAGGTACGCGCCATGTGCGGCAGTGAGCGGACCCGCTCCTCCCGTCGAGGCGCGAGTATCGAGCAGCCGGCACGGCTGGGCGAGTGGTACGTAAACAAGTTGATCAGCGTGGGCCGGCGCGGTAAATAGTGTCGCCGGCAAGGCGAATGACGCGAGCCAGAGCGGTGGGCGAAGCAACCTGGACATGACGAGTCCTCCAAGTGGAAACGAGCAACAAGCCGCGTCTCTAATCTGATCGATCACGCGGCCAGCGCAACGCTGGCCGGCGCAACGAGATACGCGACCTCTGGATCGTTACTTTCCTAGATTCGGACGTCGTATACCGGACAAGATCCGGACAACTTACGGACACCAAGTTTGTGCAGGGCCAGCCGGGCCAAGGAATTCTGATGGGGTCTGAAACGAACAAAGGCAGCGCTCGGCACTTCGCCGCACGCTGCCTGAGGTTCTCTCAAATATGGGTCGATTTGGCGGTTTAAGCCGGAGTCGACCAAAAGATCACTGCGCCACGCGCTCCCACACCTGCGTTTCGCCGAGCAGCGAAAAGCCAATAAATCCGCGGACTTCGAGCTTCTTGCCGCCTTCGATCAGGTGCATCTTGCACTTGTACAACTTGCCGTTCTGCGGCTTGAGGCAGGTGCCGCCTTCCCAGAGGTCGTCGCCGCTCTTCTTGAATCCCTTGAGGATCGTCATGCCGAGAACCGGCTTGTTGTGTTCCTCGCCCTCGCATTCCTCGCAGACCGGATTGGGGCCTTTGTCCGAGATCATGATTTCGACGACTTTTCCGCCCAGCACGTCGTTGCCGGCATCGAAGATTTCGACGTGCGATTTCGGCTTGTGGTCGTCGGTGAACGTCGTCCAGGTGCCTACGGGCGTGGTGTCGGCGGCGAAGGCGGGACTGGTGCAGAACGCGGCGACGGCGGCGAGAAGAAACGGGTACGAACGCATGGCAGCTCCCTGGATGGATGAGTGGTTGTCTGTCGCGGTGAGGCGAAAGCGACGCGGCGCGGGTCAATACGGCCGCGCATAGTTGGTTACAATTCACGATCCTATCCAAAGTCCCGCAGTACATCCATGACGCAAAGCATCAAGGAATCGGCCGAACGCCTCGTCGGCGCCGTGTTTGATCCCAACACGGGCAAGACGCTGGCCGAAAGCGGCGCGCTGAAAGGCATCGGTGCCGACGGCGGCAAGGTCGCGGTCGACATCGTGCTGGGTTATCCCGCGCAGACCTGGGAAGGCGCGCTGGCGCAGCAGGTGCGCGAGGCGCTGAAAGCCGACCCCGCGATCACCTCGGTGACCGTCGGCATCACCTCGCGCGTGCACGCGCACAAGGTGCAGAACGAGCTGACGCCGCTGCCGAACGTGAAGAACATTCTCGCCGTGGCCTCGGGCAAGGGCGGCGTCGGCAAGTCGACGACGGCGGCGAATCTCGCCCTCGCACTGGCCGCGGAGGGCGCCAAGGTCGGCCTGCTCGACGCCGATATCTACGGGCCGAGCATCCCGCGCATGATGGGTGTGTCGGGTAAGCCCGATTCGAAGGACGGTAAGACGATCGAGGCGAAGATCGCGCACGGCGTACAGACCATGTCGATCGGCTTTCTGATCGAGGAAGACACGCCGATGATCTGGCGCGGCCCGATGGTCACGCAGGCGCTGACGCAGTTGCTCAACGATACGAATTGGGTCGACCTCGACTACCTCGTCATCGACTTGCCGCCCGGCACGGGCGACATCCAGCTGACCTTGTGCCAGAAGGTGCCGGTGTCCGGCGCGTTGATCGTGACGACGCCGCAGGACATTGCCACCCTCGATGCGAAGAAGGCGCTGAAGATGTTCGAGAAGGTCAACGTGCCCGTGCTCGGCATCGTCGAGAACATGGCGCTGCATACCTGCTCGAACTGCGGCCATACCGAACACATTTTCGGCGCGGGCGGTGGCGCAGCGATGGCGCAGCAGTACGGCGTGCCGCTGCTCGGTTCGCTGCCGCTCGACATCCGCATCCGCGAGCAGGCCGACGGTGGCGTGCCGACGGTGGCGGCGGAGCCGGGCAGTCCGCTGGCGCAGAACTACGGCGAGATTGCGCGCAAGACTGCGGCGCAATTGTCGCTGCGCGCGCGCAACAAGACGATGGGTTTTCCGAAGATCGTCATTCAGAACACCTGATACAGAACAGTTGACAGGAAACAACGTGATTATTCATCCCAAGGTTCGCGGATTTATTTGCACCACAGCGCATCCGCTTGGTTGTGAGAAGAACGTGCTCGATCAGATCGGCGTCACGCAAAAGGCGGGCCTCGACACCCCAGCGAATGCGCCCAAGCGCGTGCTGGTCATCGGCGCCTCCACCGGTTACGGACTCGCATCGCGCATCACTGCGGCGTTTGGTTACGGTGCGGCGACGCTCGGCGTGTTCTTCGAGAAACCGTCGAGCGAAGTGAAACCGGGCACGGCCGGCTGGTACAACTCGGCCGCATTCGACAAGCTCGCCAAACAGGCGGGGTTGTTTAGCCGTTCGATCAACGGCGATGCGTTCTCGAATGAAACCCGCGCGCGTGCCATCGAGATCATCAAAAATGAAATGGGCGGCCAGATCGATCTCGTCGTCTACTCGCTCGCTTCGCCGGTGCGTAAGCTGCCGGACACGGGCGAGGTCGTGCGCTCGGCATTGAAGACGATCGGCGAGCCATTCACGGCGACCTCGGTCGACACCAATCGCGACACGGTCGTGCAGGCCACGGTTGAACCCGCCACGGAGCAGGAAATCGCCGATACGGTGAAGGTCATGGGCGGCGAAGACTGGGCGCTGTGGATCGACGCGCTTAGCCGCGCCGGCTTGCTCGCCGATCACGCGAAGACGGTCGCCTACAGCTACGTCGGCACGGAAATCACCTGGCCGATCTACTGGCACGGCGCGCTCGGCCAGGCCAAGCAGCATCTTGACAATACTGCACGTGAGCTGCGTGAACGCTACGCGGTGCAGCATCTCGAGGCCTACGTCGGCGTGATGAAGTCGGTAGTGACCCAGGCGAGTGCGGCGATTCCGATCCTGCCGCTCTACATTGCGATGGCCTTCAAGGTAATGAAGGACAAGGGCCTACACGAAGGCACGATCGAGCAGATCAACCGCTTGTTCCGCGACCGTCTCTATCGCACCGACGGCAAGATGGCGGAAACCGACAGCGAAGGCCGTCTGCGCCTCGACGACTGGGAAATGCGCGACGATGTGCAGCAGGCCTGCAAGGCGCTGTGGCCGACGGTGACCACGGAGAATTTGCGCCAGTCGACCGACTACGACGGCTACAAGCGCGATTTCCTGCGCCTGTTCGGCTTCACTCGCGAAGACGTGAACTACGACGCCGACATCGGCGCGGACGTGCGCTTCGACGTGGTCGAAATCTGAATGGTTTCCGCGCTAGCCGCTTATACCGCAAGTGCGAGATTGAGTTCGCTGGTGCGGTCGAACACGTGCAGCCTGCCGGCATCGACCGCGAGCTGCACCGACTCGCCGGCGCGCAGCGGCAGATGGCCGGCGAGCCGGGCAACGAGGCGGTTGCCTTCGCCGATCGCGACGTTCAAAACCGTTTCCGCGCCGAGCGGTTCGACGACTTCGGCGATGCCGTCGAGGCGGGCGTCCGCGCTGCCGTCGGCGAGGCGCAGCGCTTCCGGGCGGACGCCCAGCCACACGGGTTGCTGATCGGCAAGCTTCAGATGTTCGCGCCGTGTGTCCGGCAGTTTGACGCGAAATCCGGAGCCGACGAACGCGCCCGAATCCCAGTGCGCATCGAGAAAGCCCATCGCCGGCGAGCCGATGAAGCCGCCGACGAATTTATTGACCGGGTGTTCGTAGAGTTCGATCGGCGAGGCCACCTGTTGGATCTCGCCGTCCTTCATGACGACGATGCGATTGCCCATCGTCATCGCCTCGACCTGGTCGTGGGTGACGTAGATCGTCGTCACGCCGAGGCGCCGGTGCAGGCGTGAGATCGAGGCGCGCATCTCCACGCGCAGCTGGGCGTCGAGATTCGACAGCGGCTCATCCATCAGGAATACCTTCGGCTCGCGCACGATGGCGCGGCCGAGCGCGACGCGCTGGCGTTGGCCGCCGGACAGCGCGGCGGGCTTGCGTTCGAGCAGAGTGTCGAGCTGCAGCATCTTTGCCGTCTCGTCCACGCGCCGGGCGATGTCGGCCCGAGTGACGCCGGCAAGCTTGAGCGCGAAACCCAGATTTTCGCGCACGCTCATGTGCGGGTAGAGCGCGTAGTTCTGGAACACCATGGCGATGTCGCGTTCTTTCGGCTCCAGCTCGTTGACGACCTTGCCGCCGATTTCGAGCGTGCCGGCGGAAATCTCCTCAAGACCGGCGATCATGCGCAAGGTGGTCGATTTGCCGCAGCCCGACGGGCCGACGAAGACGACGAACTCGCCGTCGCCGACGTCCAGGCTGAAATCCTTGACCGCAACGACACCGTTTGCATAGGACTTGCGGATGTTGCGCAGGTTGACGGCGGCCATGGGGTTCCGAACGCGGTGCGGGCCGGGTGAGGGTACGACACCTTGGCGATTTCGAGAAAGCCTGCGGCGCGGACCGGGCCCCCTACAGTCCGCCTACGCCAACGCGTATCATTGCCGCTTTGTCGGTGTTGACGGAGTGGCAGTGAGCATCAAGAGTGATCGTTGGATCCGTCGCATGGCGGAAAAGCAGGGCATGATCGAGCCGTTCGAACCGGGCCAGGTGCGCGTCAACGCCTCGGGCGGCAAGCTGATTTCCTACGGAACCTCCAGCTACGGCTACGACGTGCGCTGCGCCGACGAGTTCAAGGTGTTCACCAACATCAACTCGACCATCGTCGACCCCAAGCATTTCGACTCGCGCAGCTTCGTCGACGTGAAGGCGCCGGAGTGCATCATCCCGCCGAACTCGTTCGCGCTGGCGCGCACGGTCGAATATTTCCGCATTCCGCGCAGCGTGCTGACGGTCTGTTTGGGCAAGAGTACCTATGCGCGCTGCGGCATCATCGTCAACGTAACTCCGCTCGAACCGGAGTGGGAGGGCCACGTGACCCTCGAGTTCTCCAACACAACCCCGCTGCCGGCGCGTATCTACGCCAACGAGGGCGTCGCGCAGATGCTGTTCTTCGAATCCGACGAGGTTTGTGAGGTAAGCTATGCGGATCGCGGCGGCAAATACCAGGGTCAGCGAGGGGTCACCTTGCCGCAGGCATGATTTGGGTAGATCGCCGTCATCCGTGTCCGTCACGATCGGGCATGGACTTACGGTAACGAGAGGCTAGCAAGACACATGCAAACGATCCGCTGGAACAAATTTCTGAAACTCGCGCTATTGGCGCTGTTGTTGGCCGCCCTCGCCGCGTGCGCGCGCGACAACATCAAGGAAAACACCTCCGAACCGACCGTTTCGCCGACGCAGTACGATCTGACCGTGCTCTGCGACAAGGACGGTCAGTTCGAACTCGAAGGCGCCACCGTCGACGTGCAGACGCTGCGCGACCATATCCGTTACCGCAACGAGAATGGCCAGCCGGTGCGCACGATCCTGCTCAAGCGCGGTGAGAAGCAGAAGGTCACCAATCAGCAGGTCGCCGGTCTCGCCGGCATCGCGCGCGACCTCAAGGCCGAAGCCTATGTGCTCGACAACGACGACAGGCTGAAGGTCATTCAAATTGCCGATGACGGCAAGAAGTAGGCATTAGCGATCTGCCCGCGGCAAATCGCTCCGGTTAAATACGTTCACGGGAGTCACGTTATGCGTCGTTTCACCACCATCATGGTCGCCGCTCTGAGCCTGGGCATCGCCGGCACGAGCATTGCGCGCGATATCGAAGACGGCAAGCTGCTCGTCTATGTGACCAAGGATGGCAAGTACAAGATCGGCGATTTCCAGGGCGACAAAGTCGGCTTCTACGGCGTCGTCGGCGACTGGTGGGAGCGCAAGCACATCACCGGCATCCTGCTGAAGAAGGGTGAGAAGGCGACCGATGAGCAGAAGCACATCGTCTACGTCACCGCCAAGCAGCTCAAGATCACGCCTTACGTCGAGATCGACGGCAAGGAGCAGGAGATCGTCGAAGCCGCGCCGGCGCCTGCCGCGCAGCCTGCTGCGCCGGCTCCCGCCGCAGCGCCGGCCGCCGAAGCGGCTCCGGCTGCGCAGACGGATCCGAACAAGCACTAAATTCGGCTGTCAGCGTTACACACCGAGCAGCGCCTGACGGGCGCTGTTCTTTTTTGTGCGTCAATGCGTCGTGCCTGCGGCGTAGTGCACGTCGGTTTGCGTGGTAAGCGCGGTCTTCAGCCCCAATCGCACGCCGGCGATCATCGTCTTGAGCGGAAGACTCGCCGCGCCGCGAAATTTCTTCGCCTGCTCGGGCAGATAGGGCACGTGGACGAATCCGCCGCGCACGCGCCGGCGCGTGCGCGCGAGGCGATGCATTAGTCCGTAGAACACCTGATTGCAGACGAAGCTGCCGGCTGTCTGCGACAACTCGGCTGGAATCTTCGCCGCGCGCAGAGCCGCGAGCATGGCCTTGACCGGCAACGTGGAAAAATAGGCCGGAGCGGCGCGTTTAAGCACAGGCACATCGACCGGCTGATCGCCGGCATTGTCGGGAATGCGTGCATCGATCAAGTTGACCGCGACACGTTCGAGCGAAATGCCGCTGCGTCCTCCAGCTTGACCGAGCGCAACCACGAGCGCCGGCCGATGTTTGCGCAGCAACGCGTCGAGCGCGCGCAGTGAGCGGGCGAATTCGGTCGGCAATTCGGCGGCGACGACGCGGTGCCCGGCGATGATCTCGCCGTCGAGCGCGCGTGCGATTTCGAGCGAGGGATTCATCGCCTCGCCGTCGAACGGGTCGAACCCGGTGAGAAGAACGACGGGCAGATCGCTACGAGGTTTTGGCGTTCGTTTCATCGGAAGATCAGCACTGCCATCAGGATTACGTTGACCACGAGCAGCGCGAGCGCGGTCGGCCACTGCGCGCGGATAACGCCGTACTGATCGCGCAGTTCGAGCAGCACGGCCGGCACGATGTTGAAGTTCGCTGCCATCGGCGTCAGCAGTGTGCCGCAGTAGCCGGTCAGCATGCCGAGCGAACCGAGCACTGCCGGCGCCGCGCCATGCTTGTGCACGAGCAGCGGCAGGCCGATGCCGGCCATCATCACTGGAAACGCGGCGAACGCGTTGCCCATGATCATCGTGAACAGCACCATGCCGAGCGCGAAGGCGACGAGGCAGGCGATACGGCTGTCGATCGGAATCAGCATGCCGACGATCGACGCCACCGCATCGCCGACGCCCGTCGCTGCGAACACGCCGCCGAGCGTCGCCAGCACCATCGGCAGTAGCGCGACGCAACCGAGCGTGTCGAGCAGGCGGCGTCCTTCGGCGAATGCCTGTGAGGCGGGTGCGCGTGTGGTGTATACGGCGACGATGGCAGCGAGCACGCAGGCCAAGCCCAATGAAACCAAGGTGGCTTGTGTCGGATCGACCAGCGCTACGCCGCCAAGCGAAAGGTGCGGCAGCACGAGCACGAGCGCGATCGTCGCGAACGGTATCGTCAGCGCCGGCAGGAACAGTTTGTTGCCGAGGCGCTCGGCGGCGTCGCGGCGTTCGCTTTCGGTCGAGCCCTGCTTCTGCATCGTGCCGCTCGCCGCGAGCAGGCCGAGCGCGATCACGCCGATACCCATCAGCTGCGCCGGCCAGCGCGAGTGGGCGGCGCTCGCTGCCTTGATCGCATCGCCGAATAGAAACGCACCGCCGACCACGGCCCAGAACGCCGCCATCGACCAGCGCCGCTCACGCAGGTTGTAGATCGCGCAGAGGGCAAGCCACGCGCCCATCAGCCAGTAGACGTATTCAAGTTTCAACATTCTCGAATTTCCCTTGACGTCATTCCCGCGGAAGTGGGAATCCAGTTTGTTCTTTTGCGCTGTTCGTGAAAAGCAGAAGCAAGATCAAGATGGATTCCCGCTTTCGCGGGAATGACGGCTTGCGATTTCGAGGCTGCGCTGCACCCACCAGATGCGCACGGCGTGAATCACGAACGCCGCGATCGCGGTCGGCAGCGCCCACAATGCGATCGACAGCGGATCGAGCTGGATGCCGTTGCGTGCGTAGAAACCCTGGATCAGCAGCACGGCGCCGAAGGCGAGGAACACGTCTTCGCCGAAGAAGCGGCCGACGTTGTCCGTGGCGGCGGCGAGTGCGTACACGCGTTCGCGCGCGTCGTCGTCGAGCACGATGCCGTCGTTCCGCGCCGCTGCTTCGCTCATCGGCGCCACCAGCGGGCGCACGGTTTGCGCGTGGCCGGCGAGGTCGATCATGCCGAGCATCGATAGCACCTGGCGCGCACCGAGATAGGAGATCAGCAGCCGCGCGAGCGAGAGTTTGCGGAACGAGCCGATCCACGCCTGAGCGCGCTCGCGCAGGCCGTAGCGTTCGAGCAGCCCGATCGCGGGCAGCGTCAGCACGAACAGCAGCAACGCACGGTTGCTGACGAAGGAGTCGCCGATCAGCGCGAGCAGATCGCCGATGTCCATGCCGGCGGCCAGTCCGCTGGCCACGCCCGCGGCGATCACGACGAGCACGGGATTGCGCTTGAGCGCGAAGCCCACGATCACGACCGCAACGCCGATCAGCGGCCAATAGTTCATGCCGGAATCCTTTTGCTTTTGCGCACGTTATGAGGCGATGCGGCCGATGCCGACGCCGGCATTCTTCAGCGCGGCGTTCAATCGTCGCGCAAAGATCGCCGCATTGGACCGGTCGCCGTGTACGCAGATCGTGTCTGCGCGGATGTCGACGAGCCGGCCGTCGCGCGTCGACGCATTGCCGTGCGTCGCGATCTGCACCGCCTGTGCGACGGCGGCGTCGACATCTTCGAGCACAGCACCTTCCTCGCGGCGCGGCGTGAGCGAGCCGTCGGCACGATAGCGGCGGTCGGCGAACGCTTCGTGTGCGACGACCAGGCCGAGCTGGGCGCCCGCGTGCGGCAACGCGCTGCCGGCGAGACCGACGACAATCAGCTGCCGATCGAAGTCGCGCACCGCATTCGCGATCGCTTCGGCAAGCCCCGCGTCCTTCGCCGCCATGTTGTACAGCGCGCCGTGCGGCTTGACGTGATGCAGGCGCTGGCCCTGCGCATGCACAAAGGCGGCCAGCGCACCGATCTGATACAGCGTGGCGGCGTGCGCCTCCGCGGGCGAGATCGCCATTTCGCGACGGCCGAAGCCTTGCAGATCGGGCAGCGACACGTGCGCGCCGATCGCCACGCCATGTTCGGCGGCGAGGATGACCGTGCGCTGCATGGTCATGAAATCGCCGGCATGGAAACCGCAGGCGATGTTGACCGAGCTGACATGTGGCATCACGCCGGCGTCGTCGCCCATCGTCCAGGCGCCGAAAGATTCGCCCATGTCGCAATTGAGATCGATGACCATGTTCGCGTTCTTCACCAAGGCCGGCGCAGGCGTGCGCGAATCCAGGTGTCGAGCTTCGCCAGCGCACGTTCGCGTTCAAGATAGCGCATTTGCGCATCGGCGAGATCGGTTTGCGCGAATCGCACGACATCGCCCGGACGACGTTGTGCGAGATGCGGCAGGTCGATCGCGATCACCTGGGCAATGCGCGGATAGCCGCCGGTCGGTGGCGCTTCGGCGGTCAGTGCGATCGGCACGCCGCCGGGCGGGAGTTGCACAGTGCCCGGCGCGGTGCCTTCGGAGACGAGCTCGATCGGCGCCGCAAGTTGCAGCGGCACGCCTTCGAGACGGCAGCCGACGCGGTTCGAATCAACGCCGAGGCGGAACTCGGTGCCGAACAGCGCGCGCTGCGAATCGAGATCGAGACGATCGAAATGCGTGCCGGCGATCGCGCGGATGGGGCGCGTCGCATCGACATCGAACCACGGTGCCGGATCGAGCGACCAATTCGTTGAAAAGATGTTGCGGTTGTCGGCATGGCCTTCGAACGAAAGCGCCTCGAATGCTTCCCACAAATTGCCGCACAGCGATCGCGGCGCTGCGACGCAAGGCAGCTCGTCGCCCGCGGCCAGCGGGCGCGGAATCGGGCCGAGCGCCGCGTTGACATCCGTGCTGCGGCTGCCGAGCACCGCCGGCAGATCGATGCCGCCAGCAACGGCGAGATAGGCGCGCGTGCCGTGCCGCATGCCGCCGAGCTGCAGTTCGCTGCCCGCACGCATAAGCACGGGGCGCCACAGCGGCACGATCTCGCCGTCGCAGCGCGCGTCGATATCCGCACCGGTGATGGCGATCAGCGTATCGGCATCGACGCGCAGACGTGGGCCACGCAGAGTGATTTCGAGCGCCGCGGCGTCCTGCGCGTTGTCCACGAGCAGGTTGGCGAGTCGCAGCGACACCGCATCCATCGCGCCCGCATGGCCGACGCCGATCGCGGCGAAACCATGTCGGCCGCCGTCCTGCATGGTGGTCAACAGTCCCGGCGAAAGCACGTGGAGACGATTCATGACCTGAGTCGGGCGAATTCGTCGGCGTCGATCGCGCGGAAGCGCACGTGTTGTCCGGGCGCGAGCAACGCGGGCGGATCGCGCGCGGCATCGAACAGCGCGAGCGGTGTGCGGCCGATGATCTGCCAGCCGCCAGGCAGTTCGCGCGGATAGATGCCGGTCTGCGCGCCGCCGATCGCGACCGAGCCCGCGGGCACGCGCGTGCGCGGGTTCGCGCGGCGCGGCGCATGCAGGCTGCGATCGAGACCGAGCAGATACGGAAAGCCCGGCGCGAAACCGAGCATCGCGACGCGATAGCTGCCTGCGCTATGGCGCGCGATCACTTCGCGTTCGTCGAGTTTGGCGAGCCGAGCCACGTCGGCGAGGTCGGGGCCGCCGTCGCCGCCATAGCAGACGGGAATCTCGACGATGCGCTGTTTGGATTCGGCGGCATCGCGCTTGCCGACCAGGTCTATCGAATCGATCAGCGCGAGCACGCGTTCGGCCAAGCGTTCACCGGGCAAGAGTTCGGACTCGATGTCGTGCCAGACCAGCGGATCGTAGTGCACGGCGAGACTCGCATAAGCCGGCACGATATCGACTACGCCGGGCAAGTTCGCCGCGCGCAGCGCATGCGCCGCGACATGGGTGCGCGCGTTCAACGTGGCGTCGATGCCGCTGCCGAGGCGCAACAACAGCGCGCGGTCGCCAAGCCACTCGATGCGGCTATCGTTCATCCGTGCGGCTCGCGTTCGAGCTGCGCGAGCAATTCAGTCCTGCGCGCGGCGAGCGCGTCGACCGAATACGGCGCGCGTTCGCCGATACCCCAGACCGGTTTCGGCCATGCAGCGTCGCCGGCGTGGCGCGCAACGACATGCACGTGCAATTGCGGCACCATATTGCCGAGGGCGGCGACGTTGAGCTTGTCCGGTCGCGCGATCGCGCGCAGCGCCTGCGAGCAGAGTGCGACCTCGTCGAGCAGGCGATGCTGTTCCGCTGGTAGCAGGTCGATCCAGTCGCGCATGCCCGCGCGGCGCGGGACGAGGATCAGCCAGGCATAGCGCGCGTCGTCCATCAGCAGCACCCGCGACAGGTCGAGATCACGGACGTGATGGGTGTCCGCGAGCAGCTGCGGATGCAGCTCGAAGGGTGCCGTCGTCATCACGCGCCCGTCAGATGGCGCGCGAAGAAAGCAAGCGTGCGTTCGAGTGCAAGCGCGGCGCTGGCGGCGTCGTAACTCGACGCGGTTTCATCGCGATTGAACGCGTGATCGGCCGGGTAAGTGTAGATTTCGAGCTCGCGCTGCTCGGGCGGTACGTCGTCGGCGAAGCGCAACTCGGCGCGATGGCGTGCGATTGCCTCGGGCGGAATCGATTTGTCGCGTTCGCCGAAATGGAAGATCGCCGCCGCGCGCAGCGGTTCGTGCAGGAAGTTGACGTTGCGTGCGCCGTAGTAGCTGACCGCTGGCAGGCCGAGGCGCATCGCAGACAGCATCGCGACCGTTCCGCCCCAGCAGTAGCCGACGACGCCGATCTTGCCGCTCGATGCGATTGCCGCCGCGGCGCTGGCGACGTCCTCCATCGCGCGATCGAACGGCGTTTGTGCGACGAGTTCGCGCGCGCGTGTCCAACTCGCCGGATCGTAGGCGAGTTCGACGCCCTGCTCGATGTGATCGAAGAAGGCCGGCGCGATGGCGACGTAGCCCTGCGCGGCGAAACGATCGGCGACGCTGCGGATATGCGCATTGACGCCGAAGATTTCCTGCACGACGACGAGGCCGCCTTTGGGCGTGCCCGCGGGCCTGGCCACATAGGCGCCGATGCACTGAGTGCGCGACGTGCCGATTTGGAGGGTTTCGCCCATGGCTCAGCCTGTGTCGTTGCGATGCGGCCAGCCTAGATATCTGCGCTTCAAAGTCAAGATTGTTCGAACCCGCACACCCGGTTGCGCCCCGCCTGCTTGGCGAGATAGAGGGCGCGATCGGCGGCGTCGATCAGCAGGTCGATCGCGTCGATGCTCGGCATCGCATGCAGCATGGCCACGCCGACGCTGATCGTCGGCGGCGGATCGGCGCCGACCATGCGCTCAGCCACGGCGCGGCGGATACGTTCGGCGATTTCGCGGCTCGCCGCCGCGTCGCGGTCGGCGAAGACGACGAGGAATTCCTCGCCGCCGAAACGACCGAGCAGGCAGTCCGCGGGGAGTTCGCTGCGGATGATGTTCACCGCCATGACGAGCAGGCGGTCGCCGGCGAGATGGCCGTAGCGGTCGTTGACGAGTTTGAAGTGATCGAAGTCGATCAGCAGCAAGGTCAGGTCGCGTCGTGTTTTCCGGCAGTCCGCGAGCTGGCGGCCAAGCTCGCCGAGCAGATACGAACGGCTGTGCGCGCCGGTCAGCGTGTCGGTGATCGCAGCCTGATACAGCGATTGGGCTTGTTGCTCGAGCATGCGGTTGGCGTCGGTCAGTGCGGCATGCTGCCGATCGAACTGTTCGTTGCGTGCGCCGAGCACGGAGTTGAGGCGGCGCAGGCGCAATAGCAACGCGGCGAATACCGCGACGGTAGCGATCAGTGTCACGATGGCGGCGATGCCGTACCAGCGTTCCTGCCGGCTGAGTTTGAGGCGTTCGGCTTGCAGTTCGTTGGTGCGTTCGGCGAGTTCGAGCTGCTGTTTGCTTTGCTCGCGGATCTTGCGGATCTCGATCGCCGCGAGCAGTCGCGAAGAGCGCACGCCGAGCAGTTCTTCGCGCAAGCCGGCGTAGCGATGGGCGTATTCGTGGGCGGTTACCGGGTCGTTTTCCGCTTCGGCCAGATGATCACGCAGATCGTAGGCCTGGGCGAGATAGGGCCGCAGTCCAGCGGCATTGAGCAGAGGCGACACCTCATTGAGCAGACGATGAGTGCGTTCGAGATCGCCGCGCCCGAGCGCGATTTCCGCGAGGGCGAGCTGGCTGCGTGCGAGGAGTTCACGCTGGTCGATCTCGTGGCCAATCGCGAGCGCGGCGTCGAAATGCGGCGCGGCGTCATCGGGCCGGCGCAGGCCGAGCAGCGCACGGCCCGCTTCGAGATGTTCGAAGCCGACCGAGGGCCGGTTGCCGAGCGCCTCGCTGATCGCCAGCGCCTCGCTGGCCGCCGCGAGGGCGCCGTCGTAGTTGCGATCGTCGTTGAGAAAGCTGGCGTAGGCCCCCAGCACGGAGGCGTAGAAGCCGGGCTGCGCATAGCGCGCCCCGGCGTCGATGGCTTTGCCGAAATAGGCTTGGGTTGTCTGCGTGTCGCCAAGCTCCCGGTAGAGCAGGGCGACGTTGCGGTAAGCGACATCGAGCCGCACATCGATGCGTTCACGGATCGCGAGTGCCTGCAGAAAATAATCCAGGCACAACGCGAAATCGCCCTTGTCGCGCGCAATAGTGCCGAGATTGGTCAGCGCCGCCGCCTCGCCGGCGGCATCGCCGATCTTGCGGCGCAAAGCCAGCGCCGTGGATTGATGCGCCAATGCGGTATCGAGACTGCCGCGGCGGCGATCGAACACGCCCTGATATTCTTCGGCTGCCGCGGTGAGTCCGTCGTTGTTGCCCGTGCTGGCGAGCTGCATCAGTTCGTCGGCCAGGCTGTGGCCGTGCGCGTAGTCGCCGCGGGCGAGCACGGTCTGAATGCGCGCGATCAGCGCGATGCCGAGGGCCCGTTCGTCACCTGCGGCGCGGGCATCCCGGCTCATCGACGTCCAGTAGGGGTCGGCAAACGCATCCACCGACAGCGCGGCGTAAAGCACGGCGATGGCAAACTCGGCTTGAAGGCGGCCGCGCCGGCCACCGATCTGGTCGGCGGCGCGCGGGAGCAGCCTCAGGACCGTGTCGGCTTGCCCGACAAGTTCGGTTGCCGTGGTGACGGCCTGAGCGCGGACGGGCACTTCGGCGCCCGGGGCGGAAAGGGAGGCGGCGAGGCCGATCGACGCGGCGAGCAGAAGCCCTACACGGCGTATCGCGGTCCCCCGGATTGCAGGTCGCAATTTCGCCGTCCACCCCCGAATTGAATCCATTCGCAATCGTCTCTGGCCGATGCAGACACATTTCTCATGGAAAGCGCAGCGAACCTGAACGCCGATTCGACTGCCAACCGCCGTCGAAAGCCAGAGCCGGCCTTTGCGACGTGCCGTGTCCAGTATAATTCCCTGGTTTTGGAATGTGATCAAGTTCATGTCTTCAGTGTCGCAAAAAGTCGGTTTCGTCAGCCTCGGCTGCCCCAAGGCGTTGGTCGACTCCGAACGCATCCTCACGCAGCTGCGTGTGGAGGGCTACGAAATCGTACCCAGCTACCAGGCCGCCGACGTCGTCGTCGTCAACACGTGCGGGTTCATCGACGCGGCCGTGCAGGAGTCGCTCGACGCGATCGGCGAGGCGCTCGAGGAAAACGGCAAGGTGATCGTCACCGGCTGCCTGGGTAAGCGCGCCGATGTGATCCGCAGCGCCCATCCGGATGTGCTCGCGATCAGCGGCCCGCAGGACTACGCGAGCGTGATGACCGCGGTGCACATACAACTGCCGCCGAAGCACAATCCGCATCTCGACTTGCTGCCGGCCAAGCGCCAGCGCAGTGCGGCGGACGACGACGTGGGCGTGAAGCTGACGCCGAAGCATTACGCCTATCTGAAGATTTCCGAAGGCTGCAACCACCGTTGCACCTTCTGCATCATCCCGTCGATGCGCGGCGATCTCGTCTCGCGCCCGGTCGACGAGGTGCTGACCGAGGCCGAGAAACTCGTGAAGAGCGGCGTGCGCGAATTGCTCGTGATCTCGCAGGATACGAGCGCCTACGGCGTTGATCTCAAGTACGCCGAACGCGCCTGGAAAAATGGAAAAGTGCGCACGCGCATGACGGAAATGTGCGCCGCGCTCGGCGACCTCGGTGCTTGGGTGCGTCTGCACTACGTCTACCCGTATCCGCACGTGGACGAAGTGATTGAGTTGATGGCGGACGGGAAGATCCTGCCGTACCTGGATATTCCGTTCCAGCATTCGAGCCCGCGCATCCTCAAGCTGATGAAACGGCCCGCGGCCAGTGCGAAGACGCTGGAACGTGTGCTTGCGTGGCGCAAAGCGTGTCCGGAAATTACCCTGCGCAGCACGTTCATCGTTGGCTTTCCTGGCGAGACCGACGCCGAGTTCGAGGAGTTGCTCGATTTCCTCGACGTGGCCCAACTCGACCGCGTCGGTGCCTTCGCCTATTCGCCGGTCGATGGCGCTCGAGCCAACGACTTACCCGGTGCGGTGCCCGAAGAGGTCAAGCAGGAGCGCCTCGAGCGTTTCATGGCCAAGCAGGCGCAGATCAGCGCCGCGCGCCTGCAGCGCAAGATCGGCACGACCGTGAAAGCGCTCATCGACCACGCCGGCAAGGACGGTGCGGTGGCGCGCACGACCGCTGACGCGCCGGAGATTGACGGCTTGCTGCATATCGTCGATGGGCAGAAGCTCAGGCCGGGGCAGTTCGTCGAGGTGTTGGTCGAGGCGGCGGACGAACACGACCTGAGCGGCCGCCTCGCCGGCTGACGCGATGCGTTTCGTGGCTCCCGCGCGGGAGAACGTCGACGTCGCCATGTTTGCGCGCGCGCCGCTCGACGCCTGGGCCGAATTTTCCGATCTGCTGCAAACGCCCGCGTGGCCGACGATCGCACAGATCAGTACGGCTCGTGAAAAAGTGGAAAATGTGGCAAAGGCAACTCTGCCGCATTTCGTCGAGCAGACGCCCACATTGCTACGCGACGGCCTGCATTACGAGGCGCGTATCGCCGAGCGCGGCCAAGTCGCAACCCGTGTCGAGAACTGGCATGACCTGATCAATGCGCTGATCTGGCTGCGCTACCCGGCGATCAAGTCGGCGCTCAACACGCGTCAGGTCGAGCAGATTGCCCTCGTCGGGGCAAAGCGGCGCACGCGTGCGCAGTACGCACTGACGCATTTCGACGAAGCCGGCGTGATCGCGCAGATCGACGATCCCGCGTTGCTTGCCTTGTGGGACGCGCACGACTGGCACGGCCTGTTCTGGCGCGAACGCTCGGCCTGGAGCGACGGCCGTCTCCGCATCGACGTGTTCGGTCACGCGTTGCTCGAACATTCGCTGAAGCCGGGGACGCTGTTGGTCGGCAAGGCGCTGGCAATCGCGCCGTGTGCGGACATGCCTGAACGCCTGTCAGGCGCGATCCGCGCGGGCGAACTGCTCAACGATCCGCTGGAGTTGCGTCCGCTGCCGCTGTCCGGCATTCCGGGTTGGCACGACGGCAATGCGCACGAGTCGTTCTATGCCACGACCCCGTGTTTCCGCGCGCGCCGCGAAGGCCGCACCTATCCGCCGCCGTTTGCGGTGTGACAGCGGCCGGACTCAGTCGCCGGCGTCGTAGCTGACCTCGATCACGACAAAGCGCTTGCTGCCCGCAGGCAGCAGTGCCTCGAATTCGTCGTCGACGTGCTTCTTCAACGCGGCGCGCGCGAGCGGCGAGTCGATGCTGATCCAGCCGAGCGCCGCATCGGTTTCGTCGGGGCCGACGATGCGCAGGCGCTGCTCACGGCCGTCCTCGTCCTCGATCGCGAACCATGCGCCGAAGTAGATCGCGCCGCGGTCGGCGGGCTTGGTATCGGCGACCTTGAGCGCGGGCAGGCGCTTGGTCAGATAGCGCACACGGCGGTCGATCTCGCCGAGCTGCTTCTTGCGATAAGTGTATTCGGCATTCTCCGAGCGATCGCCCTCGGCCGCCGCCGCGGCGAGCGCCTTGACCACCTCGGGCCGGCGCACGCGCCAGAGGTCGTCGAGTTCGGCCTTGAGCCGCGCCTGACCTTCGGCGGTGATGATCGCGGTCGATGCGGCTTGAGGTGGACGCCAGCGGCTCATGCAAAGGATGTGGACGAAAATAATGGATTATCGTAATTGATCCGACGGCAGACCGTGCGAGTGCAAACGAGGTCACCCAGGTCGCGTTTGCGGAACGACATCTCTAGAATGATTTGCCTTGGGGCGAACAGGGGATTGGCGCGTGCTCATCGTGCCGCTGCACCGCAGCTTGAGCTGGACGAATGTTCCGCTGATGACGGCGGCGCTGATTCTGATCAACTTCTTTGTCTTCTTCGGATTGCAGTCGAGTGACGAGGCGGTGTTCGAGCGCGCGTTCGAACAGTACCGCGCCTCCGGCCTGGACCGCATCGAATTTCCGGCCTTTGTCGACTGGCAGAATCAACACGTGCGCGACGAGCACGTGCGCGAGGCGATGCAAGCTGCGCCGGCGGAATTCAAATTGCAGCTGCTGCAGGCGGATGCAGATTTCGTCGACGCGTTGCAGCTCGGTCGCGTCATCTTGCCGACACGGACCGACTTTGCCAGCTGGCGCGAAAAGCGCGACGAGTTCGACCGACTCTGGGCGGAGAGTTATACCGAGCGTTTCAAGCTGCGTTTCTCGCATATCGAGCCCGCGCGCATGTTCGGCGCGATGTTCCTGCACGGCGGCGTGGGTCACCTCGTTGGCAATATGATTTTTCTTGCGCTGCTCGGCCTGCTCGTCGAAGGCGCGCTCGGATCGTGGTTGTTTCTCGCGCTCTATCTCGTTGGTGGACTCGGCGGACAGCTGGTCAGCCTCGCCGTGCGCTGGGGCGAGCACGGCGGCGCGCTCGGTGCGTCGGGTGCGATCGCGGGGCTGATGGGGGCCTATTGCGTGCTTTGGGGATTGCGCAAAGTGCGCGTGTTCTATTGGTTTTTTGTCGTCTTCGACTACGTACGCGTTCCGGCGCTCACTCTGCTGCCGTTCTGGGTCGGCTGGGAGATTTTCAATCTGATCGGCAATCGCGAAGCGCACGTCGGTTTCGACGCGCATGCCGGCGGCATGGTGTGCGGTGCGTTGCTCGCGTTCGGCGTGCGCAAGCTGCATTGGGAGCGCGAGGATTTTCTCGCCGAGGACGAGCGAGTCGAGCAGCGTCAGCACAACGAATCCCGCTTCGAACAGGCGATGCAGCATTTGGGGCGGCTGGAAGTGACGCAGGCGCAGTCATTGCTACGCGAAGTCGACGCTCAAGAACCTGGCCGGTTGGACGTGGCGGTCGCGCTCTATCGCTGCGCCCGCTACGGCGGCGACGCGGCCGCGACCGATCGCGCCGCGGCGCGAGTGCTCGCATTCGACGCGCGCACCCGCGAAGCCATCGGCGATATCGGCTCGGTGTGGAGCGACTACTCGCGGGCGTGCGGCGGCGCGCCGCGCTTGCCGGCCGAAGAGCTGCTGCGGTTCGCGCAGAGTTGCATGCGCCGCGGTGTCGATGATGTCGCCGAATCGGTATTGCGCGTGTTGGCGACGCGTGTGCCGCTATTGCCAGGTATCGACGCCGCGTGGTTCGTGCTCGCGTTGCGCGCGGCAGAAGGCACGGCACCGCGGCGCACGCGCTTGGAATTCATCTCGGCACAGTTCCCGCAAAGCAGCTATGCCGCGAAAGCGCGCTTTCTGCTTCAGACCTGATCGAAGACGGCTCAGGCGGGCTTCACCGAGGCCTGGCTCAAGATGCGTTCGACCACGGCGAGCTGCGCGGCGATGCGCGGCTGCAGTTCGTGCCCCGGATAGTTTTTTTGCAGCTGCGTGAGCAGTGTGTGAGCTTCCTTGTCGCGGTTGAAGCGTTCAAACATCAACGTGGCGGCGAGCAGGTAGTTTTTCGGAATGTCCGCATTCTGCGGATAGCGTCGATGGAAGCCGGAAAGCAACTGCAGAGCGGTCTGGTTGTGCCCTAACTGAGCTGCCTTGTGCGCAATCCAAGTGGTTTCTTCGGCCTGCTTCGGAACGAAAGCAGGATCGAGTTCGATGCATTCGCGGGTGATGTCGACCGCGAGATTGTCCTTGTTGCGCGCGAACAGGGACGAAAGATATTCGCGCCCATGCTGCAGCTGGCCGTCCTTGTCGCCGACCAGGCGCAACAGTTTCCGATATTGCAGGTGGGCGTTATCCGCGCCGCCGCGACTGCGCAGGTGATCGTGCAGCAGCTTCGCTGCGTCCTCGGCCTTGCCGTCGCGTATCAGCGTTTCGGTTTGGTTGAGCACGTCGCGATCCGGGTCGTTCGGCAGGCTCGGGGCGGCCACTGGCTGATAGGGCGCGTAGCCGAGTTCGTCCTGGTATTGATAGACGAGGTAACCCATCAGATGACATGTCGTCACCAGCGCGTAGCCAGAAAGAAATTGGGCGAGGAAGATCGCCAGCAGCGACGGCAGGAACGGTGCGAACAAGGCCTGCGCGTTGGCCATGCTCAGATAGATCACCACGCACAGCAAGGTGGCGACGAAGTAGGGCCAACCCAGGCGGCCCATGATCGACAGCCAGGTGACGGGATTGAGTGCGTGCGACACGCTTTCGTCGATCGCCAGCGACATCATCGCGCCCGGCCAGCCGAAGGCGAGCACGATCGCCACGATCAGGCCGGCGATCGGCCCGAGCAGCAGGATCGCCAAGACAGCCAGCAGGATGAAGCAGATTTGCAGCCGGATCGCGCGCCAGCCCGCGGACTCGTCGATGCGCAGGCCGCCGGGCGGCGGATCCATGTGGCCGTCCGCGGTTGAGCGCAGTGCTTCGAAGCCGTATTTATATAGTGCGACGGCGATGAGCAGCCGCACGATGCCGCCGGCGAAGGGCAGAAAGGCCAGCAGCGAGCAGGCGGAGAGCACGATCAACGTGGTCAGCGATTCGCCGTGGAAAGCGTAGAGCGAGATGGCGCGCAGCCGGTTCCAAAACGGAACGACGGGCGTATCGACTGTCTGCATCGGTTTTTTCCCCTGTGTGCGGCGATGTTATTTGCGTAATAGCGATCCGAGAACGCCACGCACGAGCGCAGTGCCGAGACGGCTGCCGCCGCTGCGGATCGCCGACTTGGCCATCGTCTCGATCATGCCTTGGCGCCGGCCCGTGCCGAATACCGCGTCGCTGATCGTTTTGCCCCAGCCGGACGTTGCGCTTCCGGCGGCATTGCCTTCTGCGCTACCGCTGCTGTTGGTCGGATTCGCCGCCGTGTCGCCGGTACGCTTGGCCAGCATCTCGAACGCCGACTCGCGATCGATCGAGGTGTCGTACTTGCCGCCGACCGGCGAGCGTGAGCGGATCGTCGCGCGTTCGGCATCGGTGATCGTGCCGATGCGCGATGCTGGTGGCACGATCAACGCGCGTTCGACGGGCAGCGGCACGCCGCCTTCCTGCAAGGTCGAGACGAGTGCTTCGCCGACGCCGAGCTGAGTGATAACTTGCGTTACGTTGCCGACGGCCGGGTTGGGTGCGAACGTCTGCGCGGCCGCGGACACGGCCTTCTGATCGCGCGGCGTGAACGCACGCAGCGCGTGCTGCACGCGGTTGCCGAGCTGGCCGAGGATGACGTCGGGCGCGTCGTCCGGATTCTGCGAGCAGAAATAGACGCCGACGCCTTTCGAACGAATCAGGCGCACGACCTGTTCGACGCGCTTCTGCAGCGCCGGCGGGCAGTCGTCGAACAACAGGTGCGCTTCGTCGAAGAAGAAGACGAGCTTGGGCACATCGAGATCGCCGACTTCGGGCAGCTTCTCGAACAGTTCGGACAACAGCCAGAGCAGGAAGGTCGAATACAACATCGGCTTGAGGATCAATTGATCCGCCGCGAGGATGTTGACGATGCCGCGCCCCGACATGTCCTGGCGCATGAAGTCGGCGAGGTCGAGCGCAGGTTCGCCGAAGAACTGATCGCCGCCGGCGTTATCGAGCTGCAGCAGCGAGCGCTGGATCGCGGCGATCGAGGTCGGGCTGATCAGGCCGTAGCGCGCGGAAAGCTCCTTCGCGTTGTCCTTGTCCGCGGCGAAGTTGAGCATCGCGCGCAAATCCTTGAGATCGAGCAGGAGCAGGCCCTGATCGTCGGCCGCTTTGAACACGACCTCGAGCACGCCCGACTGTACGTCGTTGAGTTCGAGCAGGCGTGCGAATAGGTTTGGGCCCATCTCCGACACGGTCGCGCGCACGGGGTGGCCAAGCTTGCCGTAGATGTCCCAGAAGATCACCGGATTCGCGCTCGGCGCGAAGTTGGTGATGCCGAGTTTTTCCAAGCGCGGTTTCAATTTGTCGGTGACGACTGCCGCCTGCGACAGGCCGGCGAGGTCGCCCTTCACATCGGCGAGAAATACCGGCACGCCCAGCTTCGAAAAACCTTCGGCCATCACCATCAGCGACACCGATTTGCCGGTGCCCGTGGCGCCCGCGATCATGCCGTGGCGGTTGCCGTATTTCGCGTGCAGAAACACGTCCGGCGATGCGCTGTTCGGCAATTGGCTTTTGCCGAGCAAAATGTCGTTGCTCATAGGAAGTTTCTCGTTGGATTGCGCATATGTTCGCACGACGCACAAAACGCCGCTTTATCGATGCGCATCGACATACGCCTTGAGGACGGCATTGATGCGCGTTTGATAACGCGGGCCACTGGCACGGAAATAATCGAGTACATCGCGATCCAAGCGCAAAGTCAGTTGGGCTTTTGTGTCGACGGGAGCGGGTTTGTTCTTTCTCCAGAAACCTACTGGCAACTTTTCGATATCGCTGAAATCAGGTTTCCCGGCATCGAGGCGGCGCGCTTGCGCAGCGGTCAGTTTGGGCGGCCGTTTCGGGTCAAGAGTGTAGCGAGTCGTAGTAGTCTTGCTCTTCATCTTTGTCGGCCTTGCGTGCGGAAATAATGCGAATATACGGCGGACGTTCGGTATAGATCACGATCAGGACACGCCCCTCGACCGCCCCCATCGTGATGCGCCGTTCCTCGTCGTAGTCGTTGCGATCGTCGATGCGATCTAGCCGGTGCGGATCGGCGAATACGCGTGCGGCGTAAGCAAACGGGACGGCATGTTTGCGGAGATTCTTGGCGGCCTTCTGCGGATCCCACTCGAATTTCGCGACCATGCATCGAATCCATTCATGCAAAGATATCCAGGTAGTTACAAATTGTAGTTACGAAATTGCAGTTGTCAATCGGCTTGGATCGATACGCCTGATCGTATTGCCTGAACCATTTCTTGCCGGCGCAGGAAATGGGGTTGTGGTGCATCTGCATGCTGTGTAACGTGTCTGCGTTTACTCGTCGGGCGATCAGAATGTTCAAATTTCGTTTTTGCGTGGCGGCGGCTTGGCTCGTCGCGTTGAGCGGTTGCGCGGGCGGCCCGGCGCAGAAGTCTCCGAAGAACGGACAGGAAAAAGTCAGCCCGGCGGTCACCGCTCTGTACACGCGCCTTGCGGACGACGAGAAGCGTTATTTCACCGCGCGCGATCCAGCCACCTTCAAGAACGACGAGACCGCGGCGACGGCGTCGTATCAATGGGCGTGGAACGACGCGCAGGACGCCGCCGCGCTCTGCGCCAAGACGCACGGCTGCGACACGACCAAATTCGACGAAGCCTTCGCGCGCATGTCGGGGCAGGCGGTGGCGACGACGCCCGCCGGCGAAGAGGCAATGACGCCCGAAGCGACGGCGAACGCCGGTGAGACGTCGGCAGTCGCGGCGTCGGTGCCGGAAGTCGGTCGCACGGTCAGCTTGCTCAAGGGCAAGGAACTGTCCGAGGTGATGACGCTCAACGGCCCGGTCAAGGTGGCGCTCGAAGAGTGGTTGACCTCGCTGCGTCCGAATCTGATGGACACCTACGAGAACTATCAGTACCTGCGCTACCTGATGTGGCCGGAGTATCAGAAGGCCGGGCTGCCTGAGGCGATCCTGTTCGGCATCATGGCGAAGGAATCGGGCGGGCGCGTGCACGCCTACTCGCGCTCGGGCGCGGCCGGGCTGCTGCAGTTCATGCCGGCGACCGGGCAGCGTTTCGGGCTGAACTACGTCGACGGATTTGACCAACGCTACGACCCGCAGCTTGCCGCGCGCGCGAATGCCGCGTATCTCAACGAGCAGTTGGAGATATTGAACAACAATCTCGAAATGGTGATCGCGGCTTACAACGGTGGCGAGGGGCGCATGCAGCGCCTGGCCAAGAGCGCACCTGATGCGAGCTTCTGGGATCCGGAGATTTTTGCCCAATTGCCTGCGGAGACGCGCGATTACGTGCCCGTCGTCCTCGCCGCGGCGTGGCTCTATCTGCATCCGGAAAAATACAACCTGGAGTTCCCGAAGATCGACGGCCGGCCGGGCACGCTGGTATTGCAGAAGAAGGCTTCTCTGGCGGAGCTCGCCGTGTGCCTCGGCGATTCGGGCAACGCGCACGACGGTTGGTTCCGCACGCTGCGCAATCTCAATCCCTCGGTCGATCCGCGCGAGCCGCTGCCGGCGTCGTCGCGGTTGCGTGTGCCGCAGCAGCTCGTGCCGCTGTACGAACGTAACTGCATGCGCGGCGCCTGGGCGGCGGTGGCGGGTGATCTGCACGAGGCCGTGCTCGCCACGCCAGCGCAGGCGGCTGTCGTCACCGCGACGCGGCGCGCACCGCCGCCTCCTCCGCCGATGGCGAAGGCGCGCAAGGCGGCGCCGACCTATGTCGTGCGCCGCGGTGAAACATTGAGCTCGATCGCACGCAAGTTCGGTTGCGACAATGCGAGCGAACTGGCCAAGGCCAACGGCATCAAGCCGAAGGACGTCGGCAGCGTGCATCCGGGCCGCGTGCTCCAGGTCGGCGTTTGCATGCGCTGAGGCGTAGAACGTCGGCTTGCGCTTGCGACGCACGTGCCGACGTACGCAACAAAAACTAGGCTGTGAACATAGCCGCGCACGGTTTTTCTCCGCGCCGCGGGCGACTAGCGTGTAACTATCGCGCGCTATTCCGAGCGTCATTCACAAGACGCGGCCCGCGATAGCCGGGCGGGCAGGACGTCTCCCGCACTCAACCAGTTCGGGGAGACTAAGCATGACCGCATCCGCGTTTGTCAAAGCGCTCGGCTATTTCACGTTGGCCACGCTGCTTTCCTGTTGCACAACGGCCACGCCAGCGCGCGCCGCGCCGCCAACGAAGCAAGGCACGATCACGCAAGGCAGCGCCTATTCGTCGGCGCTGCAGGACAAGATCGACTACGAGATCTATCTGCCGCCGGGCTACGCGGGCGCGAGCACACGCTATCCAAGTCTGTATCTGCTGCACGGTCGCGGCGATTCGATGACGGCGTGGACGCAGGTGAAGAGCGATCTCGACGCGCTGATTGTCGCGGGCAGTATCCCGCCGATCATCGTCGTCATGCCCGACGCGCCGTGGTCCGGGCGCGGCAGTTGGTATGTGGATTCGGAGTACACCGGCAGTGACTATCCGGGACGGCCGGTCGAAACTGCGCTGACCCGCGATCTCGTCAAGGACATCGACGCGAACTACCGCACCCTCGACGGCCGCTGGGCGCGCGGCATCGGCGGCTATTCGATGGGCGGCGCAGGCGCGCTGCGCTATGTTTTCGCGCACCCGGATTTGTTCGGCGCGGCGCTGGTCTTGAGCCCGGCGGTCTATCATCCCTTGCCGCCGGCGGACTCGTCGACGCGCGACTACGGTGCGTTCGGCGTCGGCGCCAATCGTTTCGACGACGCTCGCTATCAGGCGCTGAGTTACGTCGCGCTGCTGCCGCAGGTCGACCCGGATTTGCCCGCACATTTGTTCCTCGCGGTCGGCGACAAGGAGTACGTGAATCCGGCGCCCGCAGATGCCACGCATGATCTCGATTTTGAAACCGCCGTGGTTTACAACAAGCTCGTGCGTACGTCGGGTGTCAGCGCCGACTGGCGTGTGCTCGGCGGCGGGCACGATTGGGATGTGTGGCGGCCCGGTTTCGTCGAAGGCGTGCAGAACTTGTTCCGCTACATCGGCCCCGTCCAGCCGCAGGCGATCGACACAGCGCTGATCGGCACGGCCGGCGACGACTGGGCCGGCGGCATCGTGCCGGATGGCGCGGGCGGCGCGATTGTCGCGCTCGCCGCCGCCGGCTCGATCGACGGCGCGCCATACGCCTGCAATACCGATGCGGTCGTCACCCATCGCGCGGCCAACGGCCAGACCTTGTGGACAACCCAGTTCGGTACGTCGGCCGCGGAACGGTTGTACGGCGCGATTCGCAATCCGGATGGCTCGATCACCGTCGCCGGCTACACCAACGGCAATCTCGACGGCGCGCACGCCTCGTCGAACAGCGCGGGCGATGCGCTGGCCGCGACGATCGGCGTCGACGGCACGGTGCTGTGGCGACATCAGTACGGCGCTCCCGCCGCGGCCGACCGTGCCTACGCGATCGCGGCCGACGGCAATGGCGGCAGTTATCTCGCCGGATACAGCAAAGGCTCGATCGACGGCGCGACGGCGAATGCCGGCGACAAGGACGCGTTCCTCATGCGCATCGACCGCAACGGCAACGTGCTGTGGACGCGTCAGTTCGGCGGCCCCGGCGAGGATAAGGCGCTGGCGGTCGCGGCGTCGGCGAATGCGGTCTACGTCGGCGGCGTTACGTCGTCGGCGATGCCTGGTGGAATCTCTGCCGGCGGCACCGACGGCTGGGTGGCCGCGTTCACGCCGGACGGCACGCGCAACTGGCTCAAACAGACCGGCACGGCCGGCGACGATCTGATTGCGGGCCTCGCAGTCAGTCCAAACGGCACGCTTCTCGCTGCCGGCACGCTCGGCACTGGCAGCAACGGCGGCAAGGACGCGGTCGTCATCGCGTATTCGTCGGACGGACGCGTGCGCTGGCAGCGCGAGATCGGCACGACGGACGACGATGCGGGCGTCGCGATCGCCGCGCCGGCAGACGACAACATCATCGTCGTCGGCCACACGCTTGGCCGCCTTGGTACGCCGGTCGGTGACCGCGATATTTTCGCCGCGGCGCTCGACAAGCAGGGCAGAGTGCAGAGCTTGCGCCAGTTCGGCACGGTGCACAGCGACGGTGCCGACGCTTACGCGGAATCGAATCTGTTCATGGCGCTCGACGGCGCGACGATCTGGACCAGCGGCGTGACCTACGGCAACACGGCCGCGACGCACAATCACGGCTCGGCCGACGTGTTCATCTATCCGCTGCGCTGAGTCTTCGCTGCGCGTGGGTCAGCCGATCGCCTGGCCCACGCGCATGCTGTCGCCCGCGGCGACGGCGAGTTTCGCCGCATGGCTGGCCGGCAGCAGCAGGATCACGGTCGAGCCCATGTTGAAGCGGCCCATCTCGGCGAAACGTTCAAGGCGGATGCGCTTTTCGCGCCAGTCCTTGTGCGTAATCGTGCTCGCGTAGGGCGGAATCTCGAGTCCGCTCCACACGGTTTCCACGCTCGACACGAGCATCGCGCCGACCATGACGACGGCGAACGGGCCATGCTCGCCGTCGAAATGGCAGACGAGGCGTTCGTTGCGCGCGAACAGGCGCGGCACGGCGTCGACCGTGAACGGTGCGACGCTAAACAAACGGCCTGGGATATGCACCGTCTCGCGCAACGTGCCGGCGAGCGGCATATGCACGCGATGATAGTCGCGCGGCGACAGGTACACGGTGGCAAATTGTCCATTCGTATACTTTTGCGCTTCGATCTCGTCGCCGATCAATTCCGATACGGTGAAATCGAAGCCCTTGGCTTGGAAGACGCGGCCTTCGTGGATCGCTCCGGCTTGGCTGATTTTTCCATCCGCCGGGCAGGCGACGGCGCGCGGATCGGCCGGCGCGGTACGCGCGCCCGGCTTGAGCGCGCGCGTGAAAAACGCATTGAAGCTCGCGTACACGCGTGGGTTGGGTTGTGCGGCCTCGCTCATGTCCACGGCGTAGTTCTTCATGACGGTGGTAATGAGGAAATTCTTCCACGGCGTCCAGGTCCAGCGCGTCGCCCAGTAGACGACGCGCGACAGCGCGCGATGCGGTAGCAGATACTGCAGCGCGAGGGCGGGGCGCACGGTCAGCGCCACTCGGCCAGTCGGGTCATGTCGTCGGCCAGATCCTTCGCCGCAAACGGTGGGCGGAACAGGCCAACGAGATGGCCTTGCGGATCGACGATAACGATGGAGCCGGAATGGTCGACTTCGATGCTGCCGTCGTCCTTCTTCGTGCGCGAGTAGACGATGCCGAGCGCGCGTGTGAGTTTGGTCAGTTCCGCGTCCGTGCCAGTGGCGGCGACGAAGTCGGGGCTGAAAAAGCCGACGTACTTGGCCAATGTATCGGGCGTGTCGCGCTCGGGATCGATCGAGATAAAATCGACGCGTACTTTGTCCTGCACGCCGCGCTTGCCGAGTTCGGCCCAGACCGACTTGAGATCGCCCAACGTGGTCGGGCAGACATCGGGGCAGGTCGTGTAGCCGAAGTAGACGAAATTCCAGTGGCCGCGCCAGTCGGTCGATGTCAGCGGCTTGCCGTTCGCTTGATGCAACTCGAAGTCGGGTATGGCGCGCGCTTCGGGGTAGAGCAGAGCGCTGGAAAGTTTCGGCTGTGCGGGTGCGTTCGCGTAGCGCGTGCCGAGCCAGAGGCCGAACGCGGCGACGACGGCAGCGAGGACGATGAGAAGGGTGAGGTTCGGGCGCGAAGCCGGTGCGGGCGAATTCATGCCGCCATTATAGCGGGCCGGGACTGCCAGCCTGATGCGCCGAATGTCGCATGTTTTTCCCTCTCCAGTGCGCCGAAGCGGAGCCGCAGGCAAAAGCCTCTGCAACGGGATTCTGTATACTTCGCCGAATGACTACCGAACTTTCCACGATCATCGATTTCATCCGCTACGGCGCGAGCCGCTTCGCCGGCGCCGAGCTCACTTTCGGCCACAGCTACGACAACGCGCTCGACGAAGCGACGCATCTGGTGCTGCACACGCTACATCTGCCGCACGATCTGTCGCCGGCCTACGGTTCGGCCAAGTTGACCGCGGCCGAGAAGAAGGCCGTGCTCAAGCTGATTGAGCGTCGTGTAAAAGAGCACAAGCCCGTCGCCTATCTGACCGGCGAAGCCTGGTTCGCCGGCCTCAAGTTCAAGTCAGACGAGCGCGCACTCGTGCCGCGCTCGCCGATCGCGGAACTGATCCAGAATGGTTTCTCGCCGTGGCTCGACAGCGTCGTCGTGCGTCGCGCACTGGACCTGTGCACGGGCTCGGGCTGCATCGGCATCGCGATGGCCGCGCACAATCCCGAATGGCGCGTCGATCTCGTCGATGTCAGCGACAAGGCGCTGTCGCTGGCGAAAGAGAACATCGTTTTCCAGAACGTCGAAGAGCGTGTCCGCGCGGTCAAGTCCGATCTGTTCGCCAAACTGAAAGGCGAGGTCTACGACTTGATCGTCAGTAATCCGCCGTATGTCACCGAGCAGGAATTCGACGCGCTGCCGCCCGAATACGGCCACGAGCCGGCGCTAGGTTTGAAGGCAGGCCATGACGGACTCGATTTCGCGCTGCGCATTCTCGACGAAGCGCCTGCGCATTTGAGCCGCGACGGCTGGCTGATCGTCGAAGTCGGCGAAGCCGAACGCGCATTGACCGAGCTGCTGCCGAAGCTGCCGCTCAATTGGGTCGAATTCGACGTCGGCCAGATGGGCGTGTTTGCGATCGCGCGTGAGGACATCGTCGCGCACGCGAAGACGATCAAAACGGCGTTGAAGAAGCGATAAACGGCAACGACAAAGAAAAGGTTTTGAAAACGTGTCGAGCAATTCCTTCGGAAAACTACTAACCGTCACGACCTTCGGCGAAAGCCACGGCCCTGCGATCGGCTGCGTCGTCGACGGCTGCCCGCCGGGACTGGAGCTGTCTGCTGATGAATTTCGCAGCGACCTCGACCGCCGCGCGACGGGTAAGACGCGTCACACCTCGCAGCGGCGCGAAGCCGACGAAGTCGAAATTCTTTCCGGCGTGTACGAAGGCAAAACGACGGGCACGCCGATCGCGCTGTTGATCCGCAACACCGACGCGCGTTCGAAGGATTATGCCGAAGTCGCGCAGACGTTCCGCCCGGCGCATGCCGACTACACCTACTGGCAGAAATACGGCATCCGCGATCCGCGCGGCGGCGGCCGTTCGTCCGCGCGCGAGACGACGATGCGCGTCGCGGCGGGCGTGATCGCGAAGAAATGGCTCAAGCAACGTTTCGGCATCGTCGTGCGCGGCTATCTTTCGCAGATCGGCGAGGTGACGCCGAAGGCGTTCGACTGGAACGTTGTCGAGGACAACACATTTTTCTGGCCCGATGCGTCGATGGTGCCGGAGCTCGAAAAATACATGGATGCGTTGCGCAAATCGGGCGACTCGGTCGGCGCGCGCGTCACCGTCGTCGCCGACGGCGTACCGCCGGGCTGGGGCGAGCCGATTTACGGCAAGCTCGACGGTGATCTCGCTGCGGCGCTGATGTCGATCAACGCGGTCAAGGGCGTTGAGATCGGCGACGGCTTCGCCGCGGTCGCGCAGCACGGCAGCCAGCATCGCGACGAAATCACCCCGCAAGGTTTTCTTTCGAATCACGCCGGCGGCATTCTCGGCGGCATTTCTTCCGGCCAGCAAGTCGTCGCATCGATGGCACTGAAGCCGACCTCGAGCATCCTGATTCCAGGGCGAAGCGTGAACCTCGCCGGTGAGCCGATCGAGATGCGCACGAAAGGGCGCCACGATCCCTGCGTCGGCATTCGCGCGACGCCGATCGGCGAGGCGATGGTTGCACTCGTGCTGATGGACCATGCGCTGCGCCATCGCGCGCAATGCGGCGATGTCGGGCCTGTAGCGCCGTTGATCCCTGGTTCGGCAGAAGGGTAGTGCACGCATGAATGCTGGCGCACCGCGACCTCGCATTTGGGTTTCGCGCCCGCTGTTTGACGACATCCTCGCGCGCCTGCGCGAACACTTCGATGTCGATGTCGAAAGCGAAGATCGCGACTGGACGCGGCCACAGATGGCCGAGAAACTGCGCGACAAAACTGGTGCGATTCTCGGCGTGGCCGATCCGGTCGATGCAAGTGTGATCGCGCAGACACCGCTGCTGCGCGCCGTGGCCAACCGCGGTGTCGGCTACAACAATCTCGATGTGGCTGCACTCGCGAAGGCCGGAATCGTCGCGACGAACACGCCTGGGGTGCTCGACGAAACCACCGCGGATTTCGCCTGGGCGCTGATGCTCGCGACCGCGCGGCGGGTGACCGAGGCCGAGCGCTTTCTGCGAGCGGGGCAGTGGACGGGCATGTCGTTCCACATCATGCTCGGCGGCGACGTGCACGGGAAAACACTCGGCGTCCTCGGCATGGGTCGCATCGGCCAGGCGATTGCTCGACGCGCCGCAGGATTCCGCATGCCGGTCATTTATCACAACCGCTCGCGTGCCGCGGCGGGGATCGAGGAAGACTGCAAGGCACGCTACGTCGATCGCGACACGCTGCTGCGCGAGGCGGATTTTCTCGTGATCGCCGTGCCGATGACGGCGGAAACGAAGCATGCGATCGGTGCCGCCGAACTGACATTGATGAAGCGCGACGCCTACTTGATCAATATCGCCCGCGGCGGCGTGGTCGACGACACTGCGCTCGTTGCGGCGCTCAAGGAGAAACGCATCGCCGGCGCCGGCCTCGACGTATTCGAGCACGAGCCGGTCGTGCCGGACGAAATGCTCGCGCTCGATAATGTTGTGCTGACCCCGCACATCGGCAGTGCCAGCTTGGCGACGCGACGCGCAATGGCGAGTCTGGCGGTCGACAACTTGATCGCGGCGCTCGGCTATGGCCCGGATGCCGGAAGGCCGCCGAACGTCATTGGAGCTCGTTGAATTTTTGCCGTCATTCCGGCGAACGCCGGAACGACGGCATTTGGACGTCCAGACGGCTGTTTGTGCGTCGGCGTCGACGTGTTATGCTGCTGCGCAACAAATAGAAATTCTACCCCGAAGCTTCGAGTTGACGTGAAGATGAGCAAGAAAGAGAAGTACAAGGTTGCGATGGTCGGCGCCACCGGCGCCGTCGGCGAGACGCTGTTGAGCATTCTCGCCGAGCGCAAATTCCCGATTTCCGAGCTCGTGCCGCTCGCGAGCGAGCGCAGCGCAGGCGGTGAGGTCGATTTCGGCAACAAATCGATCACCGTGCGGAACCTTGCCGACTTCGATTTCAACGGCGTCGATATCGCTTTCTTCTCCGCCGGCGGCAGCGTCTCGAAAGTGCACGCGCCGCGCGCGGCGGCGGCCGGTGCGGTGGTGATCGACAACACCTCGGAGTTCCGCTACCAGGACGACATCCCGCTCGTCATCAGCGAAGTGAATCCGCACGCGATCGCGCAGTACACGAACCGCGGCATCATCGCGAATCCGAACTGCTCAACGATGCAGATGCTCGTCGCGCTCGCGCCGATCCATCGCAAGTACGGCATCACGCGCATCAACGTCGCCACGTACCAGTCCGTCTCGGGCGCGGGCCGCTCGGGCGCGGAAGAACTCGCCAAGCAGACCGCGGCGCTGCTCAATTTCCAGGAGCATCCGCCGTCGAAGTTCACCAAGCAGATCGCGTTCAACGTGATCCCGCACATCGACGAGTTCCAGGCCAACGGCTACACCAAAGAAGAAATGAAGATGGTCTGGGAGACGCAGAAGATCCTTGAGGACAAGTCCATCCTCGTGAACCCGACTGCGGTGCGCGTGCCGGTGTTCTACGGCCACTCCGAGGCCGTGCATATCGAAACGCGCGACAAGGTGACCGCGGAAGAAGCACGTACGCTGCTCGAAAGCGCGCCGGGTATCAAGGTGATCGACGAGCGCAAACCCGGCGGCTATCCGACCCCGGTGGGCGACGCCGCGGGCAAGGACGAGACCTTTGTCGGCCGCATCCGCGAAGACGTCTCGCACCCGCACGGCTTGGATCTGTGGATCGTCTCCGACAACATCCGCAAGGGCGCCGCCCTCAATGCGGTGCAGGTCGGCGAACTGCTGATCGCCTCATATTTATGATGGCGTAGACAATTCGGGGCCGCGGAGGCGGTCCTGAGCTCTTGCAGAAAACGCAATGGCGTTTCATAGTTATGCCCCTTAGATGATGTGCATTCTAAGATGTGCACCACCGGGGGTCGTCCCCCGGGTTTTTCGTTGCGCCTGACTAAAGTTCGATTTTTGGGGGAAATGCCATGAAAGGGCCGATCAAATCCGCGCTGTCTGTTGCCTTGGCGATGGCCGCAAGTCAGGCGTTCGCGCTGGGCTTGGGTCCGATCCAGATCAAGTCAGGGCTCAATCAGCCGTTGCTCGCCGAGATTCCCGTTGTCGCCGACTCGGCCGCCGAGACGGAGGACCTGCGCGTCGACCTGGCCTCGGCCGAGGATTTCCAGCGCGTGGGCCTGAGCCGCTCGCGCGTCACCGTGCCGATCGATTTCACGGTGTCCAGCAACAGCCGCGGCCAGAAGGTGATTCGTCTCACCACCAAGGAGGCCGTGCGCGAGCCGTTCCTCGACTTCCTCATCGAGGCGAGCTGGAGTAAGGGCAAGTTGCTGCGCGAGTACACCGTGCTCCTCGACCCGCCCGTGACCGCACCCGCCGTGCTCGCGACCACTCCGAAGCCCGTGGAAAAACCGAAGCCGGTCGAAGCCGCGCCGCGCGCGCCGGTCAGCCAGCCGCGCGCGGAAGCGCCGAAGCCGGTCGCCCAGGCCGTCCCCGCGCCTGCACCGGCGCCCGTTGCACCGCCGCCTGCGCCGTCAGCCGCTCCCGCCGCGCATGCCGCGGGCACCTCCTATACCGTGCAGCGCGGCGACACGCTCTCGCAGATCGCCAGTGAGTACGGCGATGATCCGAAAGACTACAACCGCATGCTGCTGGCCCTGTACAAGGCCAATCCCGAGGCGTTCGCCGGCAACATGAACGCGCTGAAGACCGGCGCAGTGATGCGCATCCCCTCGTCCGACGAGGTGCGCGCGTCGGGTTCGCTGCGTGAAGCCGCCGCGGCGGTGCGCGCGCAATACCAGTCCTGGCAGGGCTCCGGCACGGCGACGCTGGTCGCGAATACGGGTGCCGCACCGGCCGCGGAGAAATCCGCGCCGGCGCCAGCGCCGCAGAAGAACGGTTCCGAACGCCTCGCCCTGGTGCCGCCGACCGGTGTCGGCAGCGAAACCGGCACGAGCCATGGCGGTTCGGGCAGCGGCAGCAAAGATGCCGTCGCGCTGCGCGCCGATCTCGCCCGCACCAAGGAAGCGCTGACGAGCCGCGAGCAGGAGGCGGGCGAACTCAAGTCGCGCGTCAACCAGCTCGAGGACATCAACAACAAGAGCCAGCGGCTGATTTCGCTGAAGGATTCCGAGATTGCCGAGCTGCAGAACAAGCTCAAGCAGCTCGACGCGGCGAAGACCGGCGCGAAGCCGGCCGAGACGGCGGCTGCGCCGACGGCGAAGCCCGAAGCGACGGCTCCGACGCCTGCCGCGGCGCCTGTCGCACCCGCGCCCGCGCCGGCCACTCCAGCACCGGCTCCGGTAGCTTCGACGCCCGCGCCCGCACCGACGCCGGCAACGCCTCCTGCAACCCCGCCTGCGACGGCACAGCAGCCGTCGACGCCTGCCGCGGCGCCCGCTCCCGCGACGCCGAGTCCGGCACCGGCCGCGGCGCCCGCCGCGCCGAAGCCGCCCGCGGCCACGGCGGCGAAACCGGCAACGCCCGCAGCCAAGGGCGAGAAGCCCTGGTACTCCGATTACGTCGGCGACAACCCCTATCTCCTTTACGGCGCGGGCGGCATTCTCGTCCTGATCGCTGGCTGGCTGTTCACGCGCGTGGTCGGAACGAAGAAAACGAACCCACGGCCGGCGCGCGCCGCCGTTGCTGCGGCCGCCGCTGATGAGATCGGTGAAGATCAGCACGCCCAGATGGAAAAAGAGGCCGAGCGCTACTACGACAACGCGCAGAACGCGCATGCTGCGGCCCCGGATACCGGCGAGTCTCATGTCGGCGACGACGACGATATGGAGCAGTTGCGCCGGCATTTCGACGACGGCGACACCGACCGTTTCGTCGCGCTTGCACACTCGCTGCACGAGAAATTGCCGGAGGGCTCGGCCGAATGGCATGAAGTCGCGCAGTTGGGCCGGCAATTGTTGCCGGGCAGCCCGCTGTTTGCCGAATCCGCGCTGGCGCAGACGGGCGGCCACCATCCGGACGATTTCTTCTTCGACGAGGAAGGGGGCCTGAAGCACGATCCGATGTCGCACGAGGCGCCGAACGCGCACGACGAGCACCTCAGGTCGATGCTCGACGAGCCGCTCGAGTTCGAGCCGCGCACCGAGCATACGCAGGAATCGAACGAACTGGCGGATCTCGAATTCGAGCGCGAGTTCGGCAAGCACGTCGGCATTGAACCGGAGGCGCCCGTGAAGGACCACATCGAACCCGTGCGCGACGAAGAGCCGGAAGAAGCGCCCGTGAGCCTGCTCGACGAGGACACCGTCGGCACGCGCCTCGACCTCGCGCGCGCCTATCTCGACATGGGCGACCCCGAAGGCGCACGCTCGATGCTCGACGAGGTACTCGCCGAAGGCAACGATGTGCAGAAGGACGAAGCGCGCAAGCTGCTCGCGGAGATCAGATAAGACGCAGACGAGGGGCGAGGGACGAGGGGCGAGCAAAAGCTTAAACTCGCTCCTCGTTCCTCGCCCCTTTCTCTTTCATGCGCATCGCGCTCGGCATCGAATACGACGGCACCGATTTTCACGGCTGGCAGCGCCTGAGCCACGGCCCCAGCGTGCAGGCAGCCGTGGAAGCGGCATTGTCGAAAGTCGCCGACGAGCCGATCGAAATCACCTGTGCCGGCCGCACCGACGCAGGCGTGCACGCGCGCTGCCAGGTCGTGCATTTCGACACAGGCGTCGAGCGCAGCATGCGTGGCTGGACACTCGGTACGAATTCGAACCTGTCGCCAAGCGTCGCCGTGCTATGGGCGCAGCCGGTCGCGGACGATTTCCACGCACGCTTCACGGCGCGGGCGCGACGGTACCGCTACACCATTCTCAACCGCCCCGTACGCGCGGCGCTCGACGCGCGTCAGGTCGCCTGGGAGCGCGTGCCGCTCGACGCCGAATCGATGCACCGCGCCGCACAGACGCTGCTAGGCGAGAATGATTTCAGCGCATTCCGCACGATCGCCTGCCAGGCGCGCTCGCCGATGCGTTGCGTGGAGGAGATTTCCGTCGCACGCGAAGGTGACCGCGTCGTGCTCGAAATCCAGGCCAACGCCTTTCTGCATCACATGGTGCGCAACATCGTCGGCAGCCTGTTACCGGTGGGTCGCGGCGAAGAAAAGCCGGAGTGGATCGCCCAGTTGCTCGCCGGCCGCGATCGTGCCGTGGCCGGGCCGACGGCGCTCGCCCAGGGACTCACGTTCCTTGGTCCGTACTATCCTCCAGAATACGGCTTGCCGCCCGAACTGAGCCGGACGGCGAAGGAGGGACGATGAAAACGGAAAGCGCCCGCGTGCGCACACGCATCAAGTTTTGCGGCATGACGCGGATCGAAGACGTGCAGGCGGCCGTCGCGCTCGGCGTCGATGCGATCGGGGTCGTGCTCACCGACAAGAGCCAGCGTTTTGCCGGCATCGAGCGCGCGCGCGACATTCGCATGGCGTTGCCGCCGTTCGTCGACCTCGTCGCGCTGTTCATGGACGATATGCCGGGCTTCATCGCCGAGGCCGTCGCCGCAGTGCAGCCCGATCTGCTGCAGTTCCACGGCAGCGAAACCGCGCAGGATTGCGTACGCTATCGCGTGCCGTACTTGAAGGCGGTCGCGATGGGTGGCGGCATCGACCCGGCCGAGGTGGTGCGAGCGCATCCCGCAGCCGCGGGATTCCTGCTCGACGGCCATGCGGCGGGCGAGCAGGGCGGCAGCGGCAAGACATTCGACTGGTCGGCCGCGGTGCGGGCATTCGCCAAGCCGATCATTCTGGCCGGCGGGTTGACCGCACAAAACGTCGGCGCGGCGATCCGCGCGGTGCGGCCGCACGCGGTCGATGTTTCCAGCGGCGTCGAATCCTCGCCGGGGATCAAGGATGCCGCGAAACTGCGTGCGTTCGTCGCGGCCGTGCGCGCGGCGGACGCGGCCTGACATGGCAGGGGCGATCGAGGAATTCGCCGGCCATGACCGCGCGTTCGCGCGCGAGGATCTGATCGGGCGCGAACAACCCCTCGTGATCCGCGGCTTGGCGCGCGATTGGCCGCTGGTGCGCGAGCGCCTTTCCGATGCGGAATTCGTCGCGCGCCTGACCGCGTTCGACAGCGGCGCGGCGGTCGATGCGCTGGTCATGCCGCCGGAGGAAGAGGGCCTGATCGGCTATAACGCCGACTTTGACGGCTTCAACTACGAGCATCGTCGCGTGTCAGTCGGCCAGGGCCTTCAGCGCCTGCTCAATCTGATGCCGTACGAGCGGGCACCGGGCGTCGCCATCCAGAGCGCGCTGATTTCCGCGTGTCTGCCGGGCTTTTTGAGCGAGCACACGCTGCCGTTTCTCGACGCCAGTGTGGCGCCGCGCATCTGGATCGGCAATCGCGTCACCACGCCTGCGCATTTCGACGAGTATCACAACATCGCCTGTGTACTGCATGGGCGGCGGCGCTTCACCCTGTTTGCGCCGGAGCAGATCGGCAATCTCTACATCGGGCCGCTCGAATTCGCGCCGACCGGCGCGGCGATCAGCCTGGCGCGGCTCGATCGACCTGACGATCCGCGCTTTCCGCGTTTGAAGCTTGCCCTGGCCGCTGCGCAGGTCGCCGATCTCGAGCCGGGCGACGCGATCTACATTCCGCCGATGTGGTGGCATCACGTCGCCTCGCTGGAAAAGATCAACGCGCTGGTCAACTACTGGTGGAAATTCGTGCGCAGCGACGGTTACGCGCCGCCAACGGCGCTCGGCTGCCTGATGCACAACATTCTCAGTTTCCGCTCGCTGCCGCCGGCCGAGAAGCGGGCCTGGAAAGCGCTGCTCGAGCACTATGTTTTCGGCGACAACGACCCGGCCGGACATATTCCGGCACCGCGCCGCGGCATGCTCGGCCCGATGACCCCGGAGCAGGTCGCCAAGCTGCGCGAGACGATTCGGCGCTACCTTTAAGCTGCCGTGGTGAGTGAGTGGATATATGTAGCCATTAGGCTACAATTCGATTCTTATGGACTCGCACAAAAAGACCAAAGCGACTGCGTACGACGTCGCCGATTATCTTCAGACGCGCGAGGATCGGGCGGCTTATCTCGATGCATGCATTGAGGAGAGTGGAGGCGACGCCACTTTCATTGCGAAGGCCTTGGGTGACATCGCCCGCGCACAGGGCATGGCGCAGGTGGCGCGCGATGCCGGCCTGTCGCGCGAAAGCCTGTACAAAGCCCTGTCCGGTACGCGGGCGCCGGATTTCGACACTATTCTGCGGGTGACTCAGGCGCTTGGCATCAAGTTGCACGCCGAAGCGGCGTAGCCGAGCGCTGGCAGCAGCGCAACCGCGCAAGATTGTGTACGCTATAGCCACTCCATGAGCATGTCGTCCCGCCAACTCGCCACGCCGCCGTTCGGTCGCTCGCTGCGCCGTTGGCGGCGTGTGCCTGCGGCTGCCGTCCGGTAACGGCTGGATCGCCCTGTCCGAAGGCCGTCGCTTCGGCCCGATCCCGAATCAAACGCCGCCGCAGTTTGAGCAGCCTTTTGGGCTGCGGCGCAAACCGTTTTGGAGAATCTCATGTTGGCAAAACCGTTCCACGACGCCGCTTCGGCGGCATCCATCGACCATGCCGCCGCCCCGGCGGCATCCATCGATTTTTCGAATTATCCCGACGAGCACGGCCGCTTCGGCGATTACGGCGGCCTGTATGTCGCTGAAACGCTGATGCAGCCGCTGGCCGAGCTGACCGAGGCCTACCTGCGCCTGCGCAAGGATGCCGAGTTTCTCGCCGAGCTCGATTACGATCTGAAGCACTACGTCGGCCGGCCGAGTCCGATCTATCACGCCGAGCGTTTGTCGAAAAAAGTCGGCGGTGCGCAGATCCTGCTCAAGCGCGAAGATCTCAATCACACCGGCGCGCACAAGATCAACAACACCGTGGGTCAGGCGCTCGTCGCCAAGCGCATGGGCAAGCGCCGCATCATTGCCGAGACCGGCGCCGGCCAGCATGGCGTCGCCAGCGCGACGGTGGCGACCCGCTTGGGGCTCGAATGCGTCGTCTACATGGGCGCGGTCGACATCGAACGGCAAAAGATCAATGTCTACCGGATGAAATTGCTGGGCGCCGAAGTCGTGCCGGTGACCTCGGGCTCGCAGACGCTCAAGGACGCGCTCAACGAGGCAATGCGCGATTGGGTGACCAACGTGGCCGACACGTTCTACATCATCGGCACCGTTGCCGGGCCGCATCCGTACCCGATGATGGTGCGCGACTTCAACGCGATCGTCGGCCGCGAGGCGCGCGCGCAGATGCTCGAACAGTACGGTCGCTTGCCCGATGTGATCACGGCCTGCGTCGGCGGCGGTTCGAACGCGATCGGCCTGTTCCACGCGTTCCTCAACGATCGCGAAGTGAAGATCGTCGGCGCCGAAGCCGCGGGCCACGGTATCGCGACCGGCCGCCATGCCGCATCGCTCGCCGCGGGCCGTCCGGGCGTGCTGCACGGCAACCGCACCTACGTGATCTGCGACGACAACGGCCAGATCACCGAGACGCATTCGGTTTCGGCCGGCCTCGACTATCCCGGCGTCGGCCCCGAACATGCGTGGCTGAAGGACACCGGGCGCGCGAACTACGTCGGCATCACCGACGACGAAGCGCTGGACGCGTTCCATGAACTCGCGCGCAGCGAGGGTATCCTCGCCGCGCTCGAATCGAGCCACGCGGTCGCACAGGGCATCAAGCTCGCGCGCGAATTGCCGAAAGATCAGCTAGTGCTGGTAAATTTGTCCGGCCGCGGCGACAAAGACGTACACACGATCGCTGCGCGCGAGGGGATTTCGCTGTGAACCGCATCGACCGACGTTTTACCGAACTCGCATCGGCCGGCCGCACCGGCCTGATTCCGTTCATCACCGCGGGTGATCCGTCGCCCGATAACGTGGTGCCGCTGATGCACGCCTTGGTCGACGCCGGCGCCGACCTGATCGAGCTCGGCGTGCCGTTTTCCGATCCGATGGCAGACGGCCCCGTGATCCAACATTCGAGCGAGCGTGCGCTCGCCAAAGGCGTGGGCCTTGCGCAGATCCTCGGCTGGGTCGGCGAGTTCCGCAGGAAAGACCCGAACACACCGATCGTGCTGATGGGCTATCTCAATCCGATCGAAATCCACGGCTACGCGAAATTCGCGGACGAAGCAGTGGCCGCGGGTGTCGATGGCGTGCTCCTGGTCGACTGCCCGCTGGAAGAGTCGGCGACGATTAAACCGCTCGCCGAAGCGGGGCTGCATCGTATCTTCCTCGCCGCGCCGACCACGGCGGACGCACGTCTGTCCGCGCTGACGAAGGAGGCGGGCGGATTTCTCTACTATGTGTCGTTCTCCGGCGTGACCGGCGCGAACCGGCTCGATCTCGCGCCCGTGCGCACGCGCGTGGGCGCGATCAAGGCGCTGGCGCCGACGCTGCCGGTCGCGGTCGGCTTCGGCGTGCGCGATGCGGCTTCGGCGGTCGCGATCGCCGAATTCGCCGATGCCGTCGTGATCGGCAGCGCCCTGGTCGATCATCTGGCGAACTCTTCGCCTGCCGCTGCGGTCACAGAATCTGCGCGTGATTTCCTGGCGCCGATCCGTAGAGCACTCGACGCGCGTCCGGCGCGCCATGCCGCGTAATCCGGACCGCGAAGATGCCGAAAAGCCGGAACTGCCGGTAGAATCGCGCGTTTCCGATTCGGCTTCGTCCGAGCCGGCGCCGGCAGAACCGGTGCCGCCGGAGCGCATCGTCCCCCCGGTGCCCGATGCCGAGACAACCGACAGCGAGAACGACAACGACATGAGCTGGTTACAAAAATTGATGCCTTCGCGCATCCGCACCGAGGGCGGCTCGGGCCGGGGCAACAAGGTTCCGGAAGGCCTTTGGGGCAAATGCGAGGGCTGCGGCGCCGTGTTGTACGGTCCCGAGCTCGAGCGCAATCTGCAGGTCTGCCCGAAGTGCGGCTACCACCACCCGATCGCGGCGCGCAAGCGTCTGGGCGCGTTGTTCGACGAGGGTACCGGTGAGGAGTTGTTTGCCACGCTCGAACCGGTCGACGCGCTCAAGTTCAAGGACTCGAAAACCTACAAAGCACGCATTGCCATCGCCCAGAAGAACACCGGCGAGAAGGACGCGCTGATCGCGATGCAGGGCAAGCTCAAGGCGCAGCCGCTCATCGCGGTCGCGTTCGAGTTTTCCTACATGGGTGGCTCGATGGGCTCGGTCGTCGGCGAGAAGTTCACGCTCGCCGCCGAACGCGCGCTCGAACAACGCACGCCGTTCGTCTGCTTCTCGGCGACGGGCGGTGCGCGCATGCAGGAAGGTCTGTTCTCGCTGATGCAGATGGCGAAGACCTCGGCGGCGATCGCGCGCCTGCGCGGCGCGGGCGTGCCGTACATTTCGGTGCTGACCGATCCGACCACGGGCGGCGTCTCCGCCAGCCTCGGCATGCTCGGCGACATCAACATCGGCGAGCCGAAGGCATTGATCGGCTTCGCCGGCCCGCGCGTGATCGAGCAGACCGTGCGCGAAACCCTGCCCGAAGGTTTCCAACGTTCGGAATTCCTCGTCGAGCACGGCGCCGTCGACCTGATCGTCGACCGGCGCGAAATGCGCGACCGCCTCGCCACGTTGAATGCGCTTCTGATGCGCCAGCCGCGCGCGGCGTAGCGCGCTACTACTCCTTGTCGAAGGCGAGCGCCGCGGCCTGGAAGTCGCCGCGCAGCAGCAGGTCGATGCCCGCATTCATCCAGTAGGCACCGCTCGCCGCCGCCGGTGTGCGTTCGTCGAATTTGCCTTCGATCGCACGCACGCGGTATTTCGCATCGGGATCCAGGCCCTGCAGGCGCACGCTGGGGTAGGGATACTTTTCCGTGCTCGAATGCAGAAAAGCGAACAGCACGGCGTGAGCGCGGTCCGAACTGACGCTTTCGGTCGCCGACTGCTCGCTGCCGTTCTGCGGCGAGATGAGGCGGTAGAGGCTGCCTTGCTGCACGGTCTTGCGAATCGCTTTGTACTCGGCGACGAGGCGTTTGGCCGTAGCAAATTCGGCCGGCTGCCATTTGTTCAAATTGGCACCCAGACCGAGCGAGCCCTGCATTGACGACAGGAACCGATACTCGAGCGAGACCGTGCGGTTGTTGACCCAGGTTGGCGAGTCGGTGACCCAGGCCATCATCACGGCTGGCGTCCAGGCCTGGGTGAAACCGTCCTGGATGCGCAGGCGATCAAACGCGTCGGTGTTGTCGGAGGTCCACACCTCGTCGGTCAAATGCATGACGCCGAGATCGACGCGGCCGCCGCCGCTGGAGCACGACTCGATCTCGACCTTCGGGTGCTTCTTACGCAGCTCTTCGAGGATGCCGTAGTAATTGCGAATGAAGTCGACGTAGACGTTCTTTTGCCGCTCGGGAGCGACGTCGGGCCAGCCCGGCTCCGACCAGCTGCGGTTGTAGTCCCATTTGAGGAAGACGACATCGTTCTCGCTGAGCAACTTGTCGAGTGCGCTGAATACGTAGGCGCGCACGTCGGCACGGGCAAGATTGAGCACGAGCTGGTTGCGGCCCTCGGTGCGTGGCCGACCGGTCATGTGCAGGATCCAATCGGGATGTGCACGGTAGAGATCACTGTCGGGATTCACCATCTCCGGCTCAACCCAAATGCCGAAGTCCATGCCGAGCCCGTGGACGCGATCGATCAGCGGTTTGAGCCCGTTCGGGAATTTCTGCCTGTTGACGACCCAGTCGCCCAGACCTGCCTTGTCCGTGTTGCGCGCGCCGAACCAGCCGTCGTCCATGACGAAACGCTCGACGCCGATGCTCGCGGCTTTCTCGGCCAGTGCGATCTGTCCTGCTTCGTCGACTTTGAACTCGGTCGCTTCCCACGAGTTGTACAGCACCGGTCGCAGGCGCGGATTCGGTGCCTGCGGCAAGATCTTCGTCAGCTCCAGTCGATGCATGAGGCGCGAGGCTTCGCCGATGCCGTCGGTTGTAACTCCGGCGTAGAAGCTCGGTGTAGCGAGACTGGCGCCCGCGTCGAGCTGGTAGCCGAAGTCGAACGGATTGAAGCCGCCGGAGATGCGCACCTGCTCGATCTGATCCTGTTCGACCGCGATCTGCCACGAGCCACTCCACGCAAGCGCGCCGAACCACACCTGGCCGTGCGTCTCGTCCGCATCGTTGCGGCGCACGGCGAACCACGGCGCGTTCTGCATGCCGGTCGTGCCGCGCCGGCTTTCGAGCACGGTTTTGCCGGGCTGCACCGGGCGCTCGTTGATGCTGTTTTCCGCGGCCCAACGCCCGGAAAGAAAGCGTAAGGTGTAGTCGCGGCTGCGCGGCAGGAACCAGGTCGCCGCATTGGCCTGTTCGATGATCACCGGCGTCGAAGTCCGGTTCGATATCGTCGCGCTGCGGCGGACGATGCCGGTGCCGGCATCGATCTCGTATTCGAGCGTGACGAGAATCGCGCGCTCGATGTCCTTCAGCACGACGGACAGGATCGAGCCCTTGATCGAATGCGATTGGTAGTGCAGGACCAGATCGCGATTGCCGTCGGGGAAACTGATCTTCACGCCCGGTTCGTAGAAGAGGCCGCCGCCCCAGCCGCTGTATTCCTGGCGCACCCGGTTGATGTTGCCGTCGATCGCATCGCCCGCGGCGGGAGCCATGGCGGTGGGGAGGCGATCCGATGCGCCGAGGCGCGGTCCCCAATAGAGGGATTGCAGCTGGCCCTTGTCATCGACACCGAACGCATAGGTGACCTTGGCCGCATCGAGGCGGAAGGTCTTGTTCGACTCGTCGAAGCGGATGGCGCCGTCGGCGGCGGCATGAACATTTCCGATAGCGCCGATGACGGCGAACAACATCGCACCCAGCGTCCGGATGGCACGCATTGTCGATCTCCCCGATCTAGTTATTTAATAATAAGATTAATCATATTATTTTGAGACGACCGAAGAAAGGGCATCGTTCGCTAAACAATTCTTCATTCCCGAATGGGCGAATGGACTTGTTTCTCTGCAAATCTCGTTTCATGCTGTCGTTGCCGTTGCACGCCGATGCGTGGACGCGCAGGCAATCGCATTAAGCCAGCGGGTATTCGAGCAGTGGAGGCGACTATGTATACGAAGGCGACTGTCCTTCCGAGGACGACCGGTTCCGCTCTTTTCCTCTTGATTCTGATAACGGCGCTGATTTCAGGCTGCGCCACCGTACCTACGCCGCTGGCCGGCGATCATTTCTCGCCGATCACGCCGAAAGACGCCGTGGCGGAGAAAAGCAGCGGCAAAGAAGTGCGCTGGGGCGGGCAGATTTTCGCCGTCGAGCCGGGTGAGGATCGCACCTGCTTTGCGGTGCTTTCGCGCGCATTGCTCAACGACGCGCGGCCCAACAAGCGCGGAAATACGAACGGAACTTTTATCGCCTGCCGGCCGGGCTTCTTCGACCCCGCGCTCTATCCGGACGGTAGCGACATTACCGTCGTCGGCACCGTCAGCGGCATCGAGCAGTACCAATCCGGCTACGACAACTACGAGTTGGCCAAGGTCGATGCGACCGAAATCTATCTCTGGCCCGAGTATCGCTTGAACAGCTTCGCAGCATTCGACTGGTATCCGATCTTCGACTCGTGCGCATACGCGTGGGATTACTACTGCCTGGGCGGCGGCTACTACTCGAACGTGGCGCGCTATTGCCCGTACGGGCACCATCATCATCATCCCCATCCGGCGAACACCGCCGGATACGGCCGTATTGCCACCACGATCAATCGGATTGTGCAGGGCGGGTACGACGACCGCGAGGCCGTCGTCTCTCGCAGTTGGGCGGTTCGAGGCGGCTATATCGCCACCGGCGCGCATTCTCATATGGGCGGCTACGGCGGCGTGCGTATCGCCGCGTACGGCGGGCGCGGTCCATCGGGCGGCGGTGCACGCAGCGGTTCCGGCGGAAATCCCGGCGGGCGCTCGTCGAGCAGCAGTTCGAGTGGCGGTTCGAGCGGAGGGAGCAGCGCAGCCGCGGCGTCTTCCAGCGTCAGCGTGAGTAGTAGCGGCGGTGGCGGGCGCAGCTCAGCACATTGAGTCGCGTGCGCGATCGCTCGTTAAATCCGCAGAGATGCTAGTGCCGCAGTGTTGAAGCGATGGGCGTGCAGTCACGCCGCGCGCAACGCACCGTACTTGCGTAGACGCTTGTAGCGACGATCGAGCAACGCGGCGGTGTCGATTTTTTCCAGTTCGTCGAGCTGATTGAGCAGCACCGCCTTCAGGCGAACCGCCATGTTGCGCGGATCGCGGTGCGCGCCGCCGAGAGGCTCGCGCAACATCTTGTCGATGAGGCCTAATTCGAGCAGGCGCGGCGCGGTGAGACCGAGCGCCTCGGCGGCGTCCTTGGCCTTGTCGGCGCTCTTCCACAGAATCGAAGCACAGCCCTCGGGCGAGATTACCGAGTAGGTCGAATACTGCAGCATGTTGGTGACGTCGCCGACGCCGATCGCGAGCGCGCCGCCCGAGCCGCCTTCGCCGATCACGGTGCAGACGATCGGCACTTTCAGTTCCGACATTTCGAGCAGGTTGCGTGCAATCGCTTCGCTCTGACCGCGCTCCTCGGCGCCGACGCCCGGATAGGCGCCCGGCGTATCGATGAACGTGAGGATCGGTAGTTTGAAACGCGCCGCGAGCTGCATTAGGCGCAGAGCCTTGCGATAGCCCTCCGGCCGCGGCATGCCGAAGTTGCGCTTGATTTTGGTTTTGGTGTCGCGGCCTTTCTGATGGCCGATGATGACCACGCTGCGCCCGTCGATGCGGCCAAGGCCGCCGACGATGGCCGCGTCGTCGGCATAGGCGCGATCGCCGGCGAGTTCGACGAATTCGTCGCAGATCGTCTGCACATAGTCGAGCGTGTACGGCCGCGCTGGATGACGCGCGAGCTGGGCGACTTGCCAGGAGGTCAGATTGCGGAAGATGTCCGCGGTCTTGTGCTTGAGCTTGTCCTGCAACTTCGCGATTTCCTCGTCGATGTTGAAGGCCTGACCGTGGCTGGCGGCGCGCAGTTCAGCGATTTTCGCGTCCAGTTCGGCGATGGGCTGTTCGAAATCGAGGAAATTCGGGTTCATGAATCGCTAGGCAGGGCGCACGGCGCGCAAGGGGTCGGATTATAGCGCAAGGCCGCCGCGCAGCACCCAAAGCGGCTATTCGGAGCCGCCGGCCGGTTTGCTCAGCAGCAGCTCGGTGCCGAGCACGCCCGGCAGGGTGTCGAGGCTGCGCTTGAGGTCTGCGCTGGCGCGCACGCGGAACGCGCTGCCGAGTTCGATGTCGGCACGGCCGAGCTTGTTCGCATAGCTAAGCCGCAGGGGTGTTTTGCCGCCGCGGTGGCCGGCGATTACCTGCTGCAGGCGCGCGGCGAACCCCGCATCGACGCCGTTGAGCCGCACGCGCAGCAGGCGCGCCTGGCGCGCGAGTGCTTCGTCGAGCGTCGACACGCGCCGTGCACGCAACTGGAAGCCGCCGTTGAATTCGTCGACCGAGAGGCCGCCCTCGACGACGAGGATCGCATCGCGCGTCAGCAGCGCGCGGTATTCGGTGAACACTTCGCGGAACAGGCTCACTTCGATGCGGCCGCTCCAGTCTTCGAGCTGGACGAAGGCCATCGTGTCGCCGCGATTGCGCATGCTGACAACTTGGCCGGCGACGACAAACGGCTGATCGTTGAAGCGGCCGCGGCGTTGGTCGGGCGCGGGCGGGCGATGGTGCTTGGCGACTTCACCAAGCGGCGCATCGGCGAGCTGCACGAGCAGCTCGCGCCAGGCCTCGGTCGGGTGTCCGGAAAGATAATGGCCGAGTGTTTCGCGCTCGCCGATGAGTTTCTGCTGCAGCGGCCAGTCGTCGACGACAGGCAGCTTCAGTTTGATCGGCGCTGCGGCGCTCGAACCGAAAATGTCGTTCTGCCCGGCCTGCGCGTCGCGGGCCTGCTGCTCGGCGGCCTTCATCGCCTCGGGAATCTGCACCATCAGCGAGGCGCGGTTCGGCGCGAGCGTGTCGAGCGCGCCCGACAAGGTCAGCGCTTCGAGTACGCGCTTGTTGAGCTTGGTCGGATCAACGCGGCGGCAGAAATCGGCGAGGTCGGTGTAAGCGCCGCCGCGTTCGCGCTCGCCGGAGATGGCTTCGCACGCCGCGCGGCCAACGCCTTTGATCGCGCCGAGACCGTAGCGGATACTGCCGTCGTCTTCCGCGGTGAACTGGTAAGTGGCGGCGTTGACGTCGGGCGGACGCACGATGAGGCCCATCGCGCGCGCTTCGTCGAGGAAGTTGACGACCTTGTCGGTGTTGTCCATGTCGGAGGACAACACCGCCGCCATAAACTCGGCCGGGTAGTGCACTTTCAGCCACGCGGTTTGATAGGAGACCAGCGCGTAGGCCGCCGCGTGCGACTTGTTGAAGCCGTAGCCGGCGAACTTCTCCATCAAGTCGAAGATCGAATCCGCCTTGCTCGCCGCGAGCCCGTTCTCCGCCGCGCCTTCGCGGAAGATCTCGCGCTGCTTGGCCATCTCGGCCGGATTCTTCTTGCCCATCGCGCGGCGCAGAATGTCCGCGCCGCCGAGCGAATAGCCGCCGATGATCTGCGCCATCTGCATGACCTGCTCCTGGTAGACCATGATGCCGTAGGTCTCTTCCAGGACCGGTTTGACGCGGTCGTCGGGGTAGTCGATCGGCTCGTCGCCGTGCTTGCGCCGGCAGAAGCTCGGGATCTGCTCCATCGGGCCGGGACGGAACAGTGAAGTCAGCGCCATCAGATCTTCGAAGCGGTCGGGCTTGGCTTCCTTGAGCATGCCCTGCATGCCGCGCGATTCGAACTGGAACACCGCGACGGTCTGCGCGCGCTTGAACAGCGCATAGACCGGCGCGTCGTCGAGCGGAATCTTGACCATGTCGAGCAGCGGCTCGCCCTTGATCTTGCGCCGCACGTTGATCGCCTTCACCGCCCAGTCGATGATGGTCAGCGTACGCAGGCCGAGGAAGTCGAATTTGACCAAGCCGACCGCTTCGACGTCGTCCTTGTCGAATTGGGTGACGACGCCGTCGTTGCCGCCTTCGGAGTAGAGCGGGGCGAAATCGGTCAGCGCCGACGGCGCGATGACGACGCCGCCGGCGTGCTTGCCGGCATTGCGCGTGAGGTCCTCGAGACTCAACGCGAGATCGATCAGCTCGCGCGCATCATCGTCGGTTTCGTAGAGATCGCGGAAGTCGGCGACGATGCGATCTGGCTTCTCGCGCGACTTCTTGCTGCGGCCGAGCGCGTCCTCGAGCGTGATCGGGTCGGTCGGAATCATCGGAATGAGCTTGGCGATCTTGTCGACGTGCCCATAACCCATCCCGAGCACGCGGCCGGCGTCACGCAGCACGGCCTTCGCCGACATCGTGCCGTAAGTGATGATCTGGCTGACCTTATCGCGCCCGTACTTGCGCGCGACGTAGTCGATCACGTTGTCGCGGCCGTCCATGCAGAAGTCGACGTCGAAGTCGGGCATGGAGATACGTTCGGGATTCAAGAAGCGCTCGAACAGAAGACCGTAGCGCAGCGGATCGAGGTCGGTGATGCCAAGGCTCCACGCGACTGCCGAACCCGCGCCCGAGCCGCGTCCGGGGCCGACCGGGATGTCGTGCGACTTCGCCCAGTTGATGAAGTCGGCGACGATGAGGAAGTAGCCGGGGAAGCCCATCTTCACGATGACGTCGAGCTCGCGGTCGAGCCGCGTGACGTAATCCTCGCGCGTGAAGCCTTCGGCGACCGAGTGTTTTTCCAACCGCGCTTCGAGGCCTGCATGTGCCTGCTTGCGGATGAACGTGTCGATCGTCTCGCCCGCGGGCACCGGGAAATCGGGCAGGTAGTATTTGCCGAAGCTCAGTTCGAGGTTGCAGCGCTTGGCGATTTCGACGCTGTTTTCCAGCGCCTGGGGCAGGTCGGCGAACAGCTCGGCCATTTCCTCGGCCGATTTCAGGTACTGCTCGGCGGTGAAATCACGCGGTCGCTTCGGATCGCTGAGCAGGCGGCCCTGGCGGATGCAGACACGCGCTTCGTGCGATTCGAAATCCTCGCGCGTGAGGAAACGCACGTCGTTCGTGGCCACGCAGGGCAGGTCGAGTTCGGCGCCGAGGCGGATCGCTGCGCCGATGAACGCGGCCTCTTCGCTGTGGCCGGTGCGCGTGAGTTCGAAATACCAGCGATCGGGGAACCAGCGCAGCCACTCGCGCATCGCAGTTCGCGCTGAGTCGAACTTGTCGGCGAGCAGCAACTGGCCGACGTCGCTCTGCCGTCCGGCCAACGCGATCAGGCCGTCGCTGCAGGCTTCGAACCACTCCGGCTGTACGAGCACGTAGTCGCCTTGGCGGCCTTCGAGATAGGTTCGCGAGACGAGTTTGGCCAGATTGAGATAGCCCGCACGATTCAGGCAGAGCAAGGTGAGGCGCAACGGGCGGTGCGTGTCGTTCGGATTGGGCAAATAGACGTCTGCGCCGGCGATCGGCTTGATCCCGTTCGCCTCGGCCGCGCGATAGAACTTGACCAGCGCGAACAGGTTGCATTGATCGGTCAGCGCCAGCGCCGGCTGGTTCGACTCCACCGCACGGCTGATCAGGTTCGGCCGACTGCCTGCCTTTGCCGGATCGCCGTATTCGGGCTTGTCCGGCAGGCGGATCGTCGAATCGACCAGCGAATAGTCGCTGTGGACGTGCAGATGGACGAAAGTGGGGATCATTACGAAGGCGGCGCGGATGAGTTCCGATTTTAGCAGCAGCGGGGTCGATGAACGCGGCCAGCACCATCGCGAGGTCTGTCCAGACGCCGACGGCAACCGCGGTAAATCGCTCACAAATCATTACTTAAGGAACACGAGCGACAACACTTCGATAGGCGATAATTTGTCGAGATTACTCAATCGTTCGCCCATGCCCATTCTCGACCGACCTGCGATGCGCCGCGTCTGTGCGGCCACCCTGATCTCCCTCCTGGCCGCGTGCTCCAAGCCGGCGCCGCCGGCCGCGCCCGCCGCCGCACCGGTCAGCGTTGCGGTCGCCGCACGCAAGACCATGCCCGACCTGCTCACCGCGGTCGGCACGGTCGAGGCGATCAATTCGGTCGCGGTGAAATCGCTCGTCGACGGGCAACTGCTCGAAAGCCACGTGAAGGACGGCGACGAGGTCAAGACCGGCGAGCTGCTATTCAAGATCGACCCGCGCCCGGCACAGGCCGCGCTGGCGCAGGCGAACGCGGCGCTGGCGAAAGACATCGCAGCGCGCGATCTCGCCAAGGCGCAGGTCGACCGCTATGAGCCGGTGGCGAAGAAGGGATTCATTTCCGCCGATCAGATGCAGCAGTATTTGACCACCCACGAGTCGGCCGCGGCGGCGGTGAAAGTCGATCAGGCCAATGTCGCAGCGATGCAGTTGACGCTGGGCTACACCGACATCCGCGCGCCGTTCGCCGGCCGCGCCGGCCGCATCCTCGTCCAGCCGGGCAATCTGGTGAAGGCGAACGACACGAACGCGCTGCTGATGATCAACCAGATTGCACCGATCTTTGTGAACTTCGCTGTGCCCGGTGCCTATGTCGAGCGCGTGCGCTCGGCGCAGACCAAGGGTGCGCTCGGCGTGCAGGCAAGCGGCGACGGAGTGAGGGCGCCGCAGCGCGGCGAACTGGCCTTCGTCGACAACGCGGTCGATCCGGCGACGAATACGGTCAAGCTACGCGCGCAGTTCCCTAACGGTGAAGAAATTCTCTGGCCGGGTCAGTTCGTCAATATCACGCTGACCCTCGGCACCGATGCGGACGCGATTGTGGTTCCCGAGGCCGCCGTGAAGGCCGGGCCGAACGGCTACTACGTTTTCGTCGTCAAGGCCGACAAGAAGGTCGAGCAGCGCGCCGTGACGGTGACGCGCACCGTCGCGGGCGAGTCGGTGATCACGAAAGGTGTCGACGCCGGCGAAACGGTGGTCGTCGACGGCCAGTCGCGATTGATCGACGGCGCGCCCGTGCAGATCGCCGAGACCAAGTCGGGCAGCGCGGCCGGCAACGCGGCAACGGTGAAATGAGATCGCGCGGATGAGCGTTTCCGAAATCTTTGTCCGCCGTCCGGTCATGACCACGCTGGTCATGGTCGGCATTCTCGTGTTCGGCATCGCCGCGTATCGCCTGCTGCCGGTGTCGGATCTGCCGAACGTCGATTTTCCGACAATCCAAGTCAGCGCGAGCCTGCCCGGCGCCTCGCCCGAGACCATGGCATCGGCGGTCGCGACCGTGCTCGAGAAGCAGTTCTCGACCATTCCCGCGCTCGATTCGATGACGTCGGTCAGCGGTATCGGCCAGACCCAGATCACGCTCCAGTTCACCCTCGAACGCAACATCGACGCGGCGGCGCTCGACGTGCAGTCGTCGATTTCCGCGGCGGGCAAGCAGCTGCCGCCGAACATGACCACGCCGCCGACCTTCCGCAAGGTCAACCCGGCGGACGCACCGGTGTTCTTCGTCGGCATGACCTCGAAGACGCTGCCGCTGTCGAAGGTCGACGAGTATGCCGAGTCGCTGCTCGCACAGCGCCTGTCGATGGTCGACGGCGTCGCGCTCGTCAACGTCTACGGTTCGCAGAAATACGCGGTGCGTATCGACCTCGATCCGGGCGCGATGGCGACACGCGGACTCGGCATCGACCAAGTGTCGGCGGCGGTCGGCAGCGGCAACGTCAATCTGCCGACCGGTACGTTGTACGGCAGCGACCGCACCTACAACGTCATGGTCGACGGCCAGTTCGCCGCGGCCAAGCCCTTCGCCGAGTTGATCGTCAGCTACAAGAACGGCGCGCCCGTGCGGCTCGGCGACATCGGCCACATCTACGACGGCGTGCAGAACGACAAGCTCGCGGCCTGGGTGAACGGTCAGCGCGGCGTCATGCTCGCGATCCAGAAGCAGCCGGGTGTCAACACGATCGCGGTCGTCGAGCGCATCCGTACCGTGCTGCCGAGCTTCTCGACGCAATTGCCGACTGGCATCGAGCTGAAAGTGTTCTACGACCGCACCGTCAGCATCCGTGCTTCGGTCGAGGATGTGCAGTTCACCCTCATGCTCGCGCTGGCGCTCGTGGTGCTTGTGATCTTCTTGTTCCTGCGCAATCTGTCGGCGACGATCATTCCTTCGCTCGCGTTGCCGATGTCGATCATCGGCACGTTCGCGATCATGTACCCGTTCGGCTACAGCCTCGACAATCTGTCGCTGATGGCGTTGACGCTCTGCGTCGGCTTCGTCGTCGACGACGCGATCGTCATGCTCGAAAACATCTCGCGCCATATGGAGATGGGCAAGACACCGTTGCAGGCGACGTTCGACGGCGCCAAGGAAATCGGCTTCACGATTGTGTCGATGACGATCTCGCTCGCCGCCGTGTTCATCCCGATCATGTTCATGAGCGGCATCATCGGTCGATTGCTGCATGAATTCGCGGTGACGATCGTCGCCGCGGTACTCGTTTCCGGTTTCGTCAGTCTGAGCCTGACGCCGATGCTGTGCAGTCGCATGCTCAAGCCACATCACGGCGAGAGCCACGGTCGGCTTTATCAAGCGTTCGAACGCGGCTTCGATGCGATGCAGAATGTGTACCGCGTTACGTTGGAGGGTTGCCTCGCGCATCGCCGGTTGGTCTTGCTCGCATTCGCCGGCATTCTCGTTGCGACTGTGTGGCTGTTCATTTCGGTGCCGAAAGGATTCCTGCCGAGCGACGACACCGGGCAGCTATTCGTGTTCACCGAAGCGGACCAGGACGTCGGCTTCGACGAGATGGCGCGCAAGCAGCAGATCGCCGCCGACATCATCCGCCAGGACAAGAGCATATCGGGCGTGCTGTCCTTCATCGGCGTGTCCGGATCGAGCGCGACGCTCAATCTGGGCCGCATGATCGTCTCGCTCAAACCGCGCGAAGAACGCAGTTCGCCCGACGACGTTATCCAGGAACTGCGGCCGAAGCTGCAAGGCATTCCGGGCTTCAAAGTCTATCTGCAGAACATTCCGATCATCCGCATCGGCGGTGTGCTGACGAAGACGCAGTACCAGTACACGCTGCAGGACACCGACACCAAGCAACTGTTCGACGCGATACCGAAACTCGTCGACGCGATCGCCAAGCAACCCGGCTTTCAGGACGTGACGAGCGATCTCTTGATCGCCACGCCGCAGGTCAATGTGCGCGTCGACCGCGACGCCGCCTCGGCTACGGGCGTGACCGCGGCGCAGATCGAGAATGCCCTGTACACGGCGTTCGGCCCCGCACAGGTGTCGACGATCTACACCTCGATCGATCAATACTGGGTGCAGATGCAGGTCGACCCGACCAAGCAGGGCGATCCCAATATCCTCGGCCAGCTCTACATCAGCAGCAGCCACGGCAATCTCGTACCGCTGTCGGCAGTGGCGAGGTTCGACAGATCGGTCGGGCCGGCGACGATCAGCCATCTCGGCCAGGTACCGGCGGTGACGATCTCGTTCAATCTCGCGCCCGGCGTATCACTGAGTCAGGCCGTCGAGCGAATCAACGGCGTCGTCGCGCAGCTCAAGCTGCCGGATACGATCACCGGCTCGTTCCAGGGTACGGCGCAGGCGTTCCAGTCGTCGATCGCGGGCATGGGGTTGCTACTCGCGCTCGCGGTGTTCGTGATCTATCTGGTGCTCGGCATCCTTTACGAAAGCTTCATCCATCCGTTGACGATTCTGTCCGGGTTGCCGACCGCCGCGTTCGGCGCGCTGCTGACGCTGATGCTGTTCCGCATCGACTTGAATCTCTACGGCATGGTCGGCCTGATCATGCTGATCGGTATCGTGAAGAAGAATGCGATCATGATGATCGACTTCGCGCTCGAGGTGGAACGCACCGGCGTGCCGCCGGAGAAGGCGATCTTCGAAGCCTGCCTGGTGCGTTTCCGCCCGATCATGATGACCACGTTCGCGGCGCTGTTCGGCACGCTGCCGATCGCGATCGGCTTTGGCGCCGGCGGCGACTCGCGCCGGCCGCTCGGCCTCGCGGTAGTCGGCGGCTTGATGACCTCGCAGGTGCTGACGTTGTATCTGACGCCGGTGATCTACATCTATTTCGACCGGCTGCAGCACTGGCTGCAGCGGCGCAAATCGAATACCCGTCCGAGACCGCACAGAGCTTTTGATGTCGGTGGAAGCTAGCGAGTTTTCCAGCGCAGCGCAGGCCGTTCGACAATGTGCCATGACGCAATCGCCAGCAGCAGCGCGATAGCGAAGCCGCAGACGGCGTTGACGAACGCGGACTGCGGCCCGGCGATCGCCACGACCATCTGTTGCGCAGGATAGCCCCAGAGATACAGCCCGTACGAATAATCGCCGAAGCGATTGAACCCGCGCAGCCTCGACCCCGTGCTACCGAGCCCGTAGGCAAACCAGAACACGAAGGCGGTTTCGGCGAGAGTGAACAGATACGCGTACGCCGGCGTGCTGCGCGCGAGCCAGGCGAGCGCCACGAGGACGAGCAGTACCGCGCCGCTGTTCGGAATGCGCGCGCGCCAGACGTAGCAAATACCGCCGAGCGCGAACAGCGCAGCCATGCACAGACAATCCGACAGCGTCGCGCTCACGATCGGCTGCACCCACACGACGACGAGAACGAACCCGACCGCGAGCACGGCCATCAACCACATGCGTCGCGCGAGGATGCCGACGACGCCGAGCAAAGCAACGCAGACATACATCAGCACTTCGACCGGCAGGGTCCAGATCGAGCCGTTGACGATGGTCACCGGATGATCGGCGAACACGCCGGGCAGTAACCAAGCCAGGTGCGGGCCGAAATGCAGGTTGGTCAGCGCGTAGTCCCACGTTTGCGGGTCGGAAAAATACTCAGCCAACGGCAGCGTAGTGAATATCGGCCCGACGGCGAACGCGCAGGCGAGCACGCAAACCGCGTAGGCCGGCACGATGCGCAGCGCGCGGGCGCGCACGAAATCGATCAGATGTTCGCGACGCAGCCAGCTGGCAGAGACGAGGAATCCGCTGATCACGAAGAACAGATCGACCGCGATTTGGCCCGAGTAGCGGCCCCAGTTCAGGCGCAGGAACAGATCCTGTGGCCCGCTTCCATTGATGCTCGGCGAGTGTCCGTAGATCACCGCCGCGGCGGCGAGAAAGCGCAGCAAAAGGAAATTGTCGCTGCCTTGCGCCAGGCCGTCGGCGATGGTCCGGAATCGACGCACGTGGGCCGGATCGAATTATTTCGGCGAATGCGCAGTTTTCGTCGCCGCCGGCTTGCCTTTCGGGTAGCCGTGAACGCGCGAGAACAACCAGGTCAGCGGATTCTGGGTCCAGGCCTCGGTGACGAAATCCTGATGCTTGGTGTAGTCGAACCCGCTGTCGACGAACGCGACGGTGCCGGGGCGCAGAGCCTTCGGCGGCGTGGTGGTGTAGCGTAGGTTCGCATCGTCGAGTTCGGACTTGAGCGCGCCGTTCTCCTCGCGCGTGGATTCGGTGTAGGTGCTGAAGAAGAACGTCGACCCGCGGGTGCGCTCGATCCACGCCGCAAACTTGTCGATATGGCCGTACAGCGCGTCAAGCAGAATGACGCCTTGCAGCCGCGATCCGATCTGGCCGACGGCGAGGGACCACGCTGCGGGCAGGTATCCGCCCGAGTAGGCGACGAGCACCACCTTCGACGGCTTGAACGCGTTTTCGACGCGCCGGTCGTGGTACTGCAGTGCGAGCTTGCTAGCCGCTTCCTCGACGAATTTTTTGAACACGCCGCGCTGCCAGAAGCGCCCGGCGCTGGAATCCGCCGCGTCGACGGCGAACTGCGGCGCGACGAGTACGGCGTTGAGGTTGGCGGCGGCGAGCTGGGCTGCGACCTGCTGGCGGTCGAGCACGTCGCGCGACAACGTTGCGCCGTTGCCGTGGAAGAACACGATGATCAGCGCGGGCTTGCGGATATCGAAACCCTGCGGCAAATACAGCAGCACGCGGTTGTCGTTGAAGGTCTCGTCTTCCCAGTGCACCGAATTGTCGCGCGCCGAGATGTGTCCCTTACGGCTGCCGTCGACCTTATCGATGAATTTCTTGCCTGAATCGGGGATCAGGCCGCGGAACGGGAACGGCGCGTAGTCGAATGGGACGAAGGCGGTGATTGGGAACTTGAGCGGGCCGATGGGTACTTTTGGCACAGACGGCGGCGTCGCTGCGGGTGTCGGCTTCGGACTGGCGGCAAAGACGGACGAAGCCAACGCGATGAGCACGAAAAAGATCAGCGTCATTCCGGCGAAAGCCGGAATCCATCTTGATCTTGTCCTGTGTACAAAAAACAAAATGGATTCCGGCTTTCGCCGGAATGACGGGTTTGTGCTTTCGTCTGCATCTCGCTTCATTCAAGCCGCCGTTGCTGCTCGCGCACCTCGCATCGGCAAGAAGATAGCAAAGAACGCCGGCGCTGCGATCAAGTAGGCGAGGCCGCTGATCTGCAGCACGGTCGCGAGGCCGAACGACGTCGCAATGATCGGCACGAGCGCCGCTCCGATCACCGAGAACGAGCCGTTGATGCCCCAGGCCCAGAGGAACATCGCGTTCTTGCCGAGGCGGCCGAGCCAGGTCATCGCGGTCGACATCGGAAAACCCATGAGGAACGCCGGTGGCGCGATCAGAAGGAAGCAGCAGACCAGGCGCAATGCATACGGCAGACGGCCGATCGCGTCGAGGATCGGGTCGATGACGAAGCCGTAGGCGATCAGCAGCGCGCCGATCGCGACGAAGATGATCGGCATCGTCACTTTCGCGCGGTCCATGAAACGTTCCGAGGTGAGACTGCCGAGGCCGGAGAACACGAGCATGCCGGTGATCAGGATCGACGCGGACACGGTCGGGTTGCCGAGCGGCAGCACGAACTTCGCGATCAGCGCGACTTCGACCATGATGTAGCCGAGGCCGAGGCAAGCGAAGTAGAGGATCACGCGCAACTGGCCCGGCGTGCGCGAGAAGATCGTACGCCAACCGAGCAGCACCGGGATCGCGACAAGCACGAGCGCGGCGATCGCGGCGATAGCGAGCGTGGCCCAGAGCAGCAGGTAGCCCCATTCGTCCTGGAAGAGTTCGAGGCGGTCGGTCGTGCGCGTCAAATCGCCGGGCTTCACGTAGGCGGCGAAGTAGGGGCGGTTGTTGGTCAGCGGACGCGCATCGAAAACGTAGTTCGAAAGATCGGTGCCGTTGCCGTGCAGCAGCGAGTGCCAGGCGAGTTGGCCCATCACGATCGCGGGAACGGGGGCAGGCGTCGCATCGGGCGAGGTCGCGTTCGCATCCGGCCCGGTCGGATCGGCGGCGGGACCGGTCGGGTCTGCCGCGGGGCCGGTGGGGTCGGCGGCCGGTGCGGTGGGATCGGCTTGTGGCGCCGTCGTCGGCTCCGCAGTCGGCACGATCTCGGTACCTGACTTCGGCTTTGTGCCGCCGCTGGCGATGCCGGCCGCGGCGGCGGATTTCGCGGTTTCGTCTTCGCCGAAGATGCTTTCGCGATACGACTTGAGGCTGTCCGCGATCTGTTTCGTGTCGAACTCGTAACCCGGATAGGTCAGCTCATCGAAGCTCATCGCGTGTGTGTGCGCGTGCAGCTTATCGATGTCGGCGGCGGAGAAGCCGCCACGTTTGTACAGCACGGTCGCGGTTGAGAGATAACTCGCGGCGGCGTAGAACTCGTTCGACACATCGACCTTCGCGTCGACGTCACGCGCCGCGTCGACCATCGTCGCGTAGAGTTTGAGCACGGACTTAGGCGGCTCTTCCTTGTTCCACAGCGTCACCGAAAGCACGCCGCCGTCAGCGAGTGCACGCATGTAGGCGCGCATCGCCTCGCGCGTGTAGGCGTACTTCTCGACGATGGCGAAACCGCCTGGGCTCGACAAGCCGGCCGAATCGGCCAGCGAGAGGTCGATGACGTCGTAGCGCTTGTCGGTGTTGGCCAGATACAGGCGCCCGTCGTAATCGATCACGTCGAGCTTGGGATCGTTCAAGATGTCGCCGGAGAAATCACGCAGGCCTTTGTCGTTGCGGAAGGCGTTGAGGATTTCCGGATTGCCCTCGGCCACGGTCACGTGCTTGGAGTTGTGCAGCGCGACGCGCGTGGAGATGCCGCCGCCGAACTGCACGACGAAGGTGTTCGGGTCCTGCTTGATGACGTAGGGATAGTCCATCGGCAGGTAGCGGAAGTAGGCGCTTTCCGCATCGTTGAGCTTGCGCATCACGCCCATCGGGCCTTCGCTGTCGATGTACATGCCGAGATAGGCGTTCGCCGGCATCTCGGGCAGATTGAATCCGGCGTTGTCCGACAGGCCGGGCGCGAAGTGCAGGTAGGAGCTCGAATACACCTCGAGATAGCCGAACGGCGAGGCATTCTCGTAGACGCGCTGGTTGTCCGGGAACTTGCGCGCGTAGGACACGCCCTTGTAGTCGGACACCGCAAGCTTCGGAATCGCCAGTTGCTGTGGCAGCCAGAAGTGTCCAGCGATGCAGAGCACGCCGAGGACGGCGAGTGCGATCAGGGAGCCGGTGCGCTTCGCCTGCGCGAGGAACCAGACCACACCGGCGGCGAACCACAGTACGAGCGGCACGACGACGAGATTTTCCGGGCGAAACAAATACAAGCATCCGAGCAGCAGCAGCCCGCCCGTGCCAGCCCCGACGAGATCAGCGAAATAAATGCGACCGAACGTCTCCTTCATGCGCAGGAACACGGCGCCGAGGAAGAATGCACCGGCGAGGAACGGCGTGAGATAGAGAACGAAATTGCCGAACAGCTTCCACTTCTGCACCGGATCGGAGATCAGGAAGATCGCGTTGAACGGGATCTGCTGCGCGAGCAGGTTCGCCGCGACGATCAACGGCCCGAACGCGAGCAGGGAGACGTTGGCGACGCCCTGCCAGTGCTTGTCGAACCAATCGTTGGCCGCGCACATGACGACGCTGGTGAGGCCGAAGCCCATCATCGCCAGGCTGACGACCATCGAACCGAAGTGCGCCCACGAGCCGACGCTGAAAATGCGCATGATCGAAATCTGCAGCGCGATGACGCTGCCCGCGATCAGGGCGACGGCGAGATAAAAAAGAAAAGCCGACCGCGGTGGGGCGGTCGGCGTGGAGATGGATACTACAGTCATTCGTGTGCTGGCTTCGGTTGTTTTTTGCTCGTCATTCCGGCGAAAGCCGGAATCCAATGTCTTTTCTTTTTCGATACGTCTTCAAGGCACTGGATCCCGGCTTTCGCCGGGATGACGAATCAAGAAATTACTTCGTATCTTTCGCGTCGCCGTTATGCGCACCCTTGATCTCGCCGTCGACGAGCTTGGTGAACGGCACGAACGGCACGACCTTGTTGAAAATGTCGCTGCGCGAAACGGTGATACTGCCGTCCTCGGCCTGATGCTTGATCACCTTGAGCACGCGCTGCGCGCCCGGCGGGCCGACCGGAATCACCATCACGCCGTTCGGCTTGAGCTGCTTGAGCAGCGGCGGCGGGATATGGTCGATGCCGCAGGTGACGACGATCTTGTCGAACGGGCCGTTTTCTTCCCAGCCGTAGTAGCCGTCGGCCTGCTTGCTGGTGATCGCCTTGAATTCGCTGTAGCCGTCGCCGATCAGCTCGTCGTAGACGCTGCGCGTGCGCTCAGCCAGCGGCTTGATGATCTCGATGCTGTAGCACTTGTCGGTCAGATGCGCGAGGAACGCGGACTGGTAGCCCGAGCCCGTGCCGATTTCAAGCACCTTCTCGCCGGTCTGCACATTGAGCACTTGGGTCATGCGGCCGACTGCGTGCGGACCGGAGATCGTCACGCCGTAGCCGATGTCGAGGAACGCGCTTTCGTAGGCGTGCGCGCGGTTGACCGGGCGGCAGAAATCCTCGCGCGGCGTGAGCAGGAACGCGCGCTTGTTGCGCTCGTCGGTCAGGTCCTTGTTCTGCACCATCGCGTACATGCGGTTCCAGCGCTGCGCTAAGAATTTCGGATCCTCGCCGCGATTCTTCACCGCCCAAGCGACGAACTCTTCGCGATTGTCGATCGGCACTTTCACGTCCCAGGTGAACGGCACCGGTACCTTGTTTTCCGCACCGGAAATGCTGGCGCGCGCGAGCCGGACGGCAGGTGCGGCGGCGAGCGCGGCAATCGATCCGAGTACGAATTGACGTCTATCCACTGGGGCAAACTCCTGGAGAAAACAGTTGAAGGTCAATGCCATAGGATACGGGAAATGGATCACGAATGCCGCTATCGCCGTGGCCGAGGCCTGTTTGTTCAGAGGCGGTTTGCTGGCAATCGACGGGCTCGTCGGCGCACAATCCGGCGTCCTCTGGCGGAGTAGTGCGTATGAATCCGGTGTTGCCTCGTCGTGGTTTTCTCTCTCTCGCTGCTGGCGCAAGTGCCGCGGCTCTACTGCCATTTCCGGCCGAGCGATCCTTCGCAGCCGCCACGGCACCACCAAAGCCGGCGTGGGCCGGGTACGAGCAGGCCATCGTGATCGACACGCTCGGCAGCCCCGGCGGTGCGATCGACGATGACTCGAACCAACTCGGCGCACGCGATCTCGACGACATACGCGCCTCGGGTCTGACCGCAGTCAACCTCACCGTGAATGCCGACGGCATCGGCAACTATGCGCGCAATTTCGAAGGCGCGATCGGCGAAATCGCATACTGGAATGGGCAAATCGCCGCGCATCCCGATCGGCTGCTGCAGATTCGTCGGACAGCCGATCTCGCCGAAGCCAAGCGCAGCGGCCGCCTCGGCCTGATATACGGATTCCAGGATGCGGCGCCGTTCGGCGAAAACCTCGACCGCCTCGACGTATTCTGGAACTTCGGCGTGCGCATCTATCAACTGACCTACAACAAGCGCAACCTCGTCGGCGACGGCTGCCTGGAGCCCGGCAATGCCGGCCTCTCCGCATTCGGGCGCAAGCTTGTGGAGAAGTTGAACGAACGCAAGGCATTGGTCGATCTGTCGCACGCCGGCGAGCGGACAACGCTCGACGCCGTCGCCGTTTCGAAGGCGCCCATCGCGATCTCGCATACCGGCTGCGCGGCGATCAATGCGAATCCGCGCAACAAGACCGACAACGAACTCAAGCAAGTCGCCGACAAGGGCGGCTATGTCGGCATCTATCTGATGCCGTTCCTGCGCGGCAAGGGCCAGCCGAAGGCGGCCGATCTGGTCGCGCACATCGAACATGCGATCGACATCTGCGGAGAGGATCACGTCGGCATCGGCACCGATGGATCAGTCTCGCCGGTGGCCGTCACTGAAAAGTTCAAAAAGGATTTCGCCAACCAGATCGAAGCGCGACGCAAGGCAGGCATCTCCGCGCCGGGCGAGGATCCGAACGTGTACACCTTCCTGCCCGATCTGAACCGCGCCGACCGCTTCGCGCGCATCGCCGAGCTGCTTGCCGCGCGCAAGCATTCCGACGCGCGCATCGCGAAGATCCTCGGCGGCAATTTCGTCCGCCTGTTGAACGACGTATGGGGAGCATGACGATGAATATGACGAAGACGCTCAAATCCGCAGCATTGCTCTGCACGCTGCTGTCGGCGGCCACCGCCCTGGCAGTCGAGCCCGAATTCTTCCCGCGCAAAGCCGCGCCGGGGCAGAGTTATCCGTTTTCCGAGGCCGTGCGTGTCGGCGACATGCTTTATCTGTCTGGCGACATCGGCGTCGACGCGAACGGCAAGCTCGTCGCCGGCGGCGTCAAGGCCGAGGCGAAGCAGACCATGGACAATATCGGCGCGAACCTCGCCCGGCACGGCTCGTCGTTCGACCAGGTCGTGCAATGCACGGTCGCGCTTGCGGACATTGCCGATTGGCCGGCGTTCAACGAGGTCTACCGCGGGTACTTCAGCAAACATTTCCCGGCGCGCATGGCTTACGCCACCGCCGGCCTCGCGCTCGGCGCAAAAGTCGAAGTGCAGTGCAATGCCGTGACGATGAAGTAGCGGGAATAGAACACTCGATGTGACGGAATCGAACGATGTCCGCTTGCAAAAGTTGAAACGGTTCACGCATCGAAATTCGCGGTGAAATTCGCGGTTGACCCAAGTTTGGGGAAGGCGCAGTGTACCGTCCGCGTCGCGATCGACCGCGCATTGCGCAAGGGAGTCGACAATGCCGGAGATGGCGACGCACATGTTTGAGTCAACGTTCGGGACCGGCTTCGGTACCCTCTCTTCGTAAAAGGCTGGAACCGACTTCTGTTCCCCATTCTTTGAGGAGTAAAGCTATGCAACAGAATGACGATATTGTTACTGGCTGGCTTGATGGCTTGGATAGCGTCGGAGGTGTGGAAAATCCGGCAGGTCCTCTTTATATCGACAACTCGATCGAAGAGACGATGGCGCGCCCGGCTGAGGGAGCCAATGTCATTACCACGCTGAAGACGACTCAGTCCTGCGCCCGCGGTTGCGCTTGCTGCTGATTTTTTTGTTGTCGCTCCGGCGCGCAGCTCCACAGAGACTGCGCGCCGGTCCCTGATACGCATCTGCGGAAGCCAGGATTCGGCACCGATGGCGATCGAGACCCCAACTTCCGATCCCTTTGCTCCCATCATCGAACGCTTCACCGCCAGTGCACGCCGTTCATTCGACGCATCCCTTAGCCGACTTGCCGGACTCGACGCGAGCGAAGCCGCGCTGATCCGCGAGGCCGCGGACGAAGCATTGCTGTTCAGCGCGAGACTCAAACTCAACCGGGTGCTGTTGCTGGAGCTCCATGCGTCAAGGCGGGCCGGAGAGTTCACTGCAGAGCACGACGAGGCTGCTTTCGCCCAGTTCGTCGAGCGTGCACTGCGGCCCGAATTCGATGAGCACTTGGATCGTCGCTACCCGCCGTTGCGCCGACGCTTGCAGCGCACGCTCGACCAGCAACGCGCGGCGCTGGAATCGCTGACCGAACGTTTCGTTCAAGACCGCGCTCTTTTGGCGCATTTTTTCGGGCGCGCGCCAGGTCGCCTCACCGCGCTGAGCTTGAACCGGGGCGATCTTCATGCCGGCGGCCATACCGTCGCCCGCTTGTCGCTGGAGGGCGGCGAGGTAATGTACAAGCCGCGTTCGCTGCGCATCGATGCGGTTCTCGAAACGTTTCTGGCAAGCGTGTTCGGCGAAGCGTCCGATCGCATTCGCGTGCCGCGTGTGATCGATCGCGGCGACTACGGATGGGTCGCGTTCGTCGTGCACCGCTACTGCCGCGACGAAGAAGAGCTGCGAGCGTTCTATCTGCGGCTTGGGCATTGGCTGGCCGTGCTGCGGTTGCTCGGCGGCACCGACATCCATCATGAGAATCTCATTGCGGAAGGCGCCGTGCCGGTCGTGATCGACGTCGAAAGCCTGTTCGCCGTCATTCCCAAGCACGCGCCTTCCGGATACGGACACGCTTACGATGCAGCGCAGGCGTTGATTTCCAATTCGGTCGTACGCACCGGCATCGTGCCGTACCGCGGCTCGGGGTCGGGGTTCGAGGGGGCCGACATGTCCGCGGCCGGAGCGCTTCCGGATCAGCAGCCCAAGGTGCAAATGCCCATCATCGACGGCGCGGGCACGACCGGCGCGCGCTTGAAGATGGTCGAGGCCGATATCGGCCGAGCGCAGAATCACCCCAGTCCGCAACCGAAGGTGGACGCCTACTGGGACCAGATCAGCGAAGGATTTCTCGCGGCCTCCGAAACGCTTCGCCGGCTCGATGCCCGCGGCGAACTCGAACCGATGCTGGGCCGCTTCGAAGGCTGTGCGATTCGCGATATCCGTCTGCCGACGCAAATTTACGTCGAGATAGGCCGCATGCTGTGGCATCCGGCATCGCTGCACGATGAAGCGAAGGCGATTGAACGGGCGCGGCAATTGTTCGTGAGCAATGCCAAGGTTTCGCCGATCGCGTCGTCGACGCCGCAGGAGATCGATGCCGAGATCCAAGCGCTGCTCCACGGCGACATACCGGTCTTCGTCGCGCCGCTGGCGCGCGCGCGGATCGATGCCACGCTCGCCGGCTGGCGTGCCATGCGCATCGATCTGGAAGAACTCACCATCCGCAGCGCGCTCGTCGCGATCGAACTCAATGCGCGTGGCCATCTGTCCGACGACAGCGCCGATCTGCGCCTCTGCCGCGCGCGCAATCCGCATGCCGCGCAGCTCGAAACACGCCGGCGAAAGTTGGCTGTCTCACTGTTCGAACGGCTGCTCAAGCTCGCTGTGCCGGGGGATGACGGTTCGCTGACCTGGATCACGCCGGAAACCACCAGCCGCGGCTGGTTGATTCAACCGCTGCAAGGCGATCTCTACTTCGGTCTTGCCGGGGTAACCGTGGCGCTCGCGGGCTATCGGCACGAGATCGGCTGCGGTCGCGCGGATGCCGTTACGGACGCAGATGCGGCCCTCGAAGGCGCGCTGCGGGCGCTGCTTGCGTTCGAAGCGACGGACCAGTCTCGCGAGCTCGGCGCCTTCTCGGGTTACGGCGCGCAAATTTGGACCTGGCTGACGCTGCGGGATTTGTTGCAGCGTCCAGATTTTATCGAACGCGCGCTGCGCGCTGCCGAAGCGTTGGAGCGCGAGGGTTTCGACCGCGACACCCGCTTCGATCTCATCGACGGATCCGCAGGCGTGATCGTGCCGCTGATCGGCCTGGCCGAAGCCAGCAGCGATGAGCGCTGGCTTGCCTTGGCGGCACGCGCGGCGCGGCGTCTCGAAGACACTGCCGTGGTCGACGCGCGCGGCGCGCGCTGGGCGGGGGCGTTCGAAGAACCGGTCGGCGGGTTCTCGCACGGCGCCGTCGGCATCGGCTGGGCGCTCGCGCGCCTCGCGCTCACCCGGGCCGGAGAAGAGAAGGACCGGGCGCGCTGGAGCGCGCTTGCCGACGGCGCGTTCTCTTTCCAGGATTCGCTGTTCGACGCGACCCGCAGCAACTGGATCGATCAGCGCTACAAGGATCTCGAAGCGGTCCACGACACTTGGTGCAACGGCAGCGTCGGCATCGGTCTTGCCGCCGCCGATCTGTATGCGCGTACTCGAGATCCGAAGCAGTTGCACATGATGCGCCGCGCGGTCGCCGCTTCGCGCGGCAAGTGGGGTATCAGCCACACGCTTTGCCACGGCGATTTCTCGCTTTGGGAATTGCAGATGCGCGCTGCCGCGCTCGATCCCGAAATGAATGCCGACAACCTGGTCGAGTCGTCGGCGCACATCGTTTCATCGATCGAAGAACATCGCGGCATCGTCAGCGGCAGAACGCGCTCCGCGTTTACGCCGGGTCTGATGACCGGCCTTGCCGGCGCCATCCACGGTCTCAACCGGATGCACCCGGATTGCACGCTGCCGTCTCCGTTGTTGCTCGAACGGGTGCGCACGGCTGCTTGAGCAGATTCGGACCGCAGCTCGATTGAAATCGCCGGGATTGGGCTCTAGCGCTGCGTTTGCAACTTGTCGTAATTCAAAATCGCATTGAACACGAGTCCGTAGGTGCCGATCGTTTGCCCGCGCCAGATCGGATTCGTTGCGAACAAAACGACATGTCCGCGTCCATAGTGTGCATCGACAACCGCTGCGTGCTCAGCGAGTGAGCCGGCACCCTGCAACAACCCAGCGATCAACAGATCGTCGGCATCGCCGAAGCGGACGACGGCGTGCGGCCGCTGATCTTCAGGAATGACGGTGTGCGGGAAGAACGGGTTCGGCCGCGCCTGATCGATGTTGAGCGGCGTGGCTTCCCACGGCTTCGGCGACGGCAGTTCGGCGGCTGCAACCGCGGTGCGCGCTTCCGGTTCGTCGGTGTCGTGCGGACCGCCGCGGCCGGTGGGGCGCTTGAAATCCTTTGTCGTCGGCAAGCCGTCGTCGCCGGTGAGCAGGTTGCTGAGCTTGAACGACAGGCCATCGGGGCTATACATCGCGAATTCCTTCGCGTAGCCGTAGGTGACGGGATGCGTTTCGTCGACGGTCACGCCTTGCAGGATGCTGCCGACGACTTTGAGATCCTTCGTCGGTGCGGCGGACACGCCCGGCGCCAGGCCGACGTCGATCGCGAACTTCGCCGCGTCGCCCGCGGCGAGCAGCAGGCCGCCCTGTTCGACGAAGCGCTGCAGATGGGCGAGGCCCGATGCGCCGAGTCCGGGGCGAATGTCGTCGGTCTCGTCAATGCCCATGTTCGGCGTCAGCGACGTCTTCTTCCACGGCATCGCATTGCCCCACAGCGGCAAGCCGTTGAGCACGAGTTGCGAGTTGTCGGCACCGATCGGCGCGAACAGGATCACGTCGTACTTGCCGCGCAGATTGTCTGCGCGCGAAACCGTCTGCGTCGAGATGTAGTCGTAGGGTACGCCGAGCTTGTCGAGCGCCTGGCGCCACCAGCCTTCAGTCTGTGTCGACAGCCACGTGTGCATCAGCGCAATGCGCGGCGCGCCGATCTTGTGCGCGGCTACGTCGGGTGCCGCGGCGACGGCCCAGGCGTCGAGGCCGAGTTCGCTGAGTTTCTTGGCGAACGCGTCACCGTCCGCTTTGCGCACGATCCATGCGCCCGCGCCGAAATGGCGGCCGGCGGCTTCGAAGGGCTTTTCCGCAACGGCGATGTCGGCGCCTTTGAGGGCGTAGCGCAGGGACATCAGCGCGGTGTCGGCGTGATTCTCGATGAGATAAATGCTTCCGCTGCCTTGCACGCCGCCTCGTGCGGGTATGGCCTCACGCAGCGTTTCCATCGGTGCTTTGAGGATGGCGTTGTCGGTAACGCGTACGACCTCGGCACCGAACATGTCGCCGAGCGACCAGGCCGTGTCGTCGTAGGGATGCTTCTGCGGATCGTCCGGAGACCAATACTGGCGATCGAGCAGCGTGTCGGCGATGCGCGAGTAGGGCTGATCCATGCGCACGACGTAGCTGCCGGCGGGGAAGGTGCGCGCGATCGTTTTCGGCTTGGTGTCCTTGGGCGATTTGTCGTCTTTCTTCTCGTCCTTGCCGTCGTCCTTGGCTGGCGCGGGCACTTGCACGGTGATCGGCGCCGTCGCCCGGCTGACTTCGGCGTGCTGCAACTGGAGCACGTGCAGCAGCTGGCGCTGCGCGTCGCGGTGCACATCGTCGGCGGACAGCACGTAGGCGGCAGGTCCGGCTGCGCTGGGTTTTTCGATCGAGCGCTTGCTCTTCAAGTAGAAGTTACGCAGAAAAGTTTTTTCGTTGTCGGCGAAATAGTTCAGCGTGCTCAGCAGTGCGCTCTGCTGATAGTTGTTGTTGTTGCGTTGCGACCAGAGCACTTTCGGCAGGGGCGGGTTCGGCCGGTACCAGGTGCGCGCGTATTCGGACGGATCAAGAACGCGCTCGACCGTGTCGGCGCCGGAATTACCGAACGTTTCGTACAGGCGGCTGATGCCGTTGTGCATCGCCGCCATGAACATTAGATAGCCCGGGCTCCAGGTGTCGAAGTCGCCATGCGTGAACACGCCGGGCATACCGAACTTGGTCAATTCCTGCACGTTGCTCCAGCCGAGCTGCTGCCATTCGCCGACGAGGATCGGATCGACCCAGGCGTTGTACGGCCCATCGCCGACCGTGTTGTCATAGAGGAACGGCACCGACTCGTGCAGATCGTGCAGCACCTGCGCGTGCCAGCCCAGATAAGTGTCGAGCACATTGCGCGAGAGATTGAGCGTGAGGCCCATCGCGTCGCGGTTGTTGTCGTGGGCGACATAGTGGCCCCAGTAAAGCAGCGGCGGCGGCGTCTTGCCGGGGTTGGCGCGATGCCAGTTGTAGAGGTCGACCATGCGGTCGCGGCCGTCGGTCTCGACGACCGGGGTGATCAGCGTGATCACCTTCGAGCGGATTTTCTTGATGTACGGCGCGTCGTCGACGGCGAGGCGATAGGCGAGCTCCATCAGCGCGGTCGGCGAGCCGGTTTCGGGCGAATGGATCGTGCCGGTGATGTAGTAGACCGGCGTCGTCTGCGCGAGGAGTGCGTCTGCCTTCGCGTCGTCGAGGCCGATCGTGCGCGGATCGGCGAGTTGTGCCAGGCGCGTGTCGTTGTCCTTCAGGTTGACGAGCAGCGCTTCGTCGGCGACCGCGACGGCGATCATCTCGCGGCCTTCCTCGCTCTTGCCGATGCGGAACACTTTCACGCGTGGTGTCGAGGCGGCGAGCAGATCGAAGTAGCGCACCACGTCCTTCGTGTACGGCAGCATGTTTGGCGCGCCGGACACGTCGCCGAGCACCTTGGCTGGCGTCGGCACCGTGCCCGACGCGGGCAGATAGTTGGTCAGCGGCGAATTGAACTGTGCCCCGGTCGTGTATTGCGCGATCTTGTCCGTATAGCTCTGGTCGATCGCCTGCTGCGGATCGCGGTCGTAGATGCCGGTGGCAAATGCGTCGCCCGTCGCGGCGCCGGCCGCGATGAATATCAGGGTACGAATCAGACGGTGCGGCATGCAGAGCTCTCCAGACGGCGTGGACAATCCATCGAGCATACCTGCGCTGGCGAAATTGCGTCTGGGCAGAAAGTCATGCCCGCGCAGAACGGCATCGGAATGGATACCCGCCGCCCCGGCGTGAGCCGGCGCCGGGGCGGCGGGCGCAGGGTTAAAAACGAACCGCTGCTTCCACCCCCCACATGCGCGGCGCCGTAATGCCGGCGCTGGTCACGCCAAGCACGTTGGTCACGATGTTGTTCAGGCCGGTGACGTATTGCTTGTCGAACACGTTGTTGACGAACAGGGCGACGCTCCACGGCGTGGCGGGGGAGGACCAGCCGACGCGGAAGTCGGCGCGCGTGCGGCTGCCGCCGAGCTTGAACGGCAGTGTCGTGATGCACGAGCCCTGCAGCGCCGAATCGGAATTGCAGCGGGTCTTGCCGACGTAGGCGCCTTGCAGAGTGAAGTCGAGGTCGCCGCCGGCGATGTTGCGCACCATGTAATCGGCGCCGACCGTGCCCGACCATTGCGGCACGCCGGTGGGCTGGCCGGAAAGATCGACGCCGGTCGAGGTCTTGTAGTTGCTGTAGGTCTGGTCGATGTACGCCGCGGCGGCGTTGAGGCGCAGATCGTCGGTAGCCTGCCAGCGCGCTTCGAATTCGAGACCCTTGGCTTCCTGGTCGCTCGGCAGGATCTGGTACTGCGGCAGGTCGCCGCTGCCGCCGCCGTTCGACACCAGGGTCAGGTTCGGTAGATTGGAATATTTATAATAGTATACCGATGCGTTGGCCAGCAGTTTGTAGTCGGCGAACCAGCTCTTGATGCCGGCCTCGTAACTGCGCACAGTCTGTGGCTTGTACACGGTGGCGACCTCGAGCGCGTTGAAGCCGCCGGCCTGGTAGCCCTTGGCCGCCGAGGCGTAGAGCATCACGTCGGGGGTGAGCTTGTAGTCGAGCACGACGCGCGGACTGGTGTCGTTCCAGCTGCGGTTTATCCCGACCGGATGTTCCTGCGTTGCCGGCGTGGTGAAGTAGATGTTTTGCTGGAAGGTTTGGATCGGCACGCCGAGCGCATCGAGCAGGCCGAGCGCTTGCAAGCCCGCCAGCGTCGTGTCGAGTTCGTTGGCGATGCGCGGCGGCGTATACCAGCTGAAGTCGCGTTCATCGCGGGTGAAACGCACGCCGGTCGTCAGGTTGAGTCGGTCGTTGAGATGCCAGATCACGTCGCCGTACACCGCGGCAGCCTTGGCGACATTGCGGTTGATCATGCTCTCCTGCCACGGATCGCCGAGCAGCGAGTATTGGAACCCCGCGGCCTGCAGCCCCTGCGTCAGCGGACCGTAAAGGCCGCCCGGCGCGATGCCGAGATTGTTGAGCAGGGTGTCGATGCTGTTGGTGAAGAAATTGATCTGGCTGGTCTGGTGGCCGTCGTCGCGATACCAGCTCGCGCCCGCGACCCAGTCGGCGAGATCGGTCTTGCCGGCGAGTTTGAATTCCTGCGACCAGGTCTTGTGCCGTTCGATGTTGACGTCGTCGAAGTAGAGATCGATGCGGTCGGTGCCTTCCTGCGCCTCGCGGTTGTAGGTGTGGTAGCGCTGGAACGAAGTGAGGGAGGTGAAGTCACCAAACGGCAGCGGATGTTCGACGCGCAGCACGAAGGAGTCGTAGCTGCGCGATTCGCGCGCGCCGATCGCTTCGTTGTAGAGCGGTGCGTTGCGCGGATCGATGAAGGTCGAGTAGTCGGGTGTGATCGACGGCAGCTCGGGATAGGCGGGCACCGGCGAAACGCCGATCGTCGCGCGCGGTGGCTGCTTGAGCCGTTCGTGTTCCCAGGCAAGGTTGACCGCCGTGTCGCCGGGCGCATTCCAGTGCAACTGCATGCGCGTGGCCCAGTCGTCGTCCTTGTAGAAATGCTGGCCGGTGGCGGCATCGCGCAGCCAACCGTTGCTCTGATTGTCGACGAAGCTCAGACGGAAGGCGACGTCCTCGCCGAGCGGCGTATTGAGCACGCCGTCACCGTAGCGCAGACCATAGTTGCCGAGGCGCACACGCGCGTTGGCTTCGAACTGGTCGCTCGGCGTCGCCGTCGTCACCGAGATCGCACCGGCCGCGCTGTTGCGTCCGAACAGTGTGCCCTGCGGCCCCTTGAGCACTTCGACGCGATCGATGTCGTTGAACATCAACAGCGCGCCGCCGGTTTTGCCCTGATAGACGCCGTTTTCGTAGACGCCGACCGGCGCGTCGGTGCCGATACCGAAGTCGCCCGTGCCGATGCCGCGCAGACTGAAGTTCGGCTGGGTCGGCTGGTCGCCATTGACCGAAAGGCCGGGAACATACATGTCCATCTTCGACAGGTCGGTCGCGGCGAGTTTGTCGATCGTCGTCGCGGTGATCACCTGCATCGTGATCGGCACCTCCTGCACCTGTTGCGTGCGGCTCTGCGCGGTGACGGTGACGTTGCCGAGTTGCGCCGCGGCATTGTCGGTTTTGGTGGATTCCCCCGGTTGTGTAGCAGGTGCTTGCGGTTGCGCGTCAGCGGGCTCGTCCGCATATGCCGCTCCGCTGGCTAACAGAGCGGCTGCGCCGGCGAACAGCGCAAGACGGACCTGACGGGTCAATCGCTTGGTTTGAATGGTTCTCACGGCAGCCTCCCTCGTATGGTTTGTTATCAGGCGTCGCAGTTTCCGGACGTCGCGGCGATCCAGTCGCGGATCAGTTCGACGCCTTCTTTGTGTGTAGTGTTGCGCCCCATCTCAGGCATCATCACGCCGGGTTCGTTCGACGTGACGCGATAGAGCAGGATCGAATCGTCGGGCTTGCCCGGCACGATGTCGAACAAGCGATCGCCGGTGCCACGGCCGGCAGCGACCGGCGGCTTGCACAGGCCGAGGCGGCGCAGATCGGTCGCCGCGCTGCGCAGGTCGAGCGCGGTGGTGTTCGCCGGACCCGTCGGGCTGTGGCAGTGGCTGCAGTTGACGTCGAGATAGGCGCGGGCGCGCGCGTCGAGTGGCGCGCTGGCGTCGTGCCAGTCGGCGTCGCGCGGCACGTCCGCCGCAGGTACTCCGCTCAAGTAGCCCTTGCGGGTCCAGTGTGCGAGCTGGTTTTCCTTGCCGCTCGCATACGCGTAGTCGCGATTCAGATGACGCGCGCGCGGGCCGAGCGGTTCGATCTGTTTGGCCTTGACGTTGGTGACATGGCAGCCGGCGCACTGGTTTTCGTTTGGCACGACATAGGTGAACGCTTCCTGCGCGCCGTGATCGTCGACGAGTTCGAGCGGAATCGCATCGCCCGTGCGCGCGAGCTCGGCCTCGGTCTGCGCTGCGTTCCAGACGTAGGGAATTGCTTCCCAACCTTTCTCGCGGCGCACGAGCAAGCGTGTTTCGATGAGGCGAACTTTGCTCAGGTCGAGCGCCTCCGCGCCCGCGTCCTTGGCGAAGTCACGGGAGACATCGTAGGTTCGCGCGACGGCTTTCGCATCGCCCGATATATTCGTCGGCTGCGGATAGAAAAACGTCTTGGTCAATACCGTGCCGACGGGGAAATCGAACGCGCCTTCGGTATCGTATTTCGCCGCAGTGCCTTTGGGCATCCACACCGTGCGGAACTTGTGCGCGTAGTCGCTGAAGAGCGGCGTGTTCAAGTCGTACGGAATCACATCAGCGTTGGCCACGAGCCTACCGCTGCGCGCTTCGACCAGATGCCAGTCGCTCAATTTTTCCGGCTTGCCTTCGGCGAAGAAATGCACATCCTGCGGTGCGTGCGTGCAACCCGCGAGCAGCCCCACTACGAGAGCGAGACTCCACAGCACGTCATTCCCGCGGAAGCGGGAATCCGTTTTCGCTTTTGCTTTTGCAGTCAGAATCAAGATGGATTCCCGCTTCCGCGGGAATGACAACTTTACTGCCTCCATCGTCATGCCTTGCCCTTCAGCTCGACCGCAGCGAGCGGAGGCAGCTCGCAGTGGAACTCATCCTTGAATACCTTGGGATTGCTGAACTTGTTCGGTCCATCGACATTGAGCACTTCGACGTCGCCGTTCTTCACGCAGATACGCAGGTCGGCTGGGTACTGGCCGTTGGTCAGAATCTTGTTGTCGACGAAACCGTCCCAGAGCACGTCGGGGAAATGCCCGCTGATGCCGAACATCGACACCTTGAGTGCTTTCCAGTCCAGGCCATCGGGCGAATCGCCGCCGCCCGAGAAGCGGTTATCGTGGACGTAGATTGATTTCGGATACGGATCGTAGCCTTCGCTCGGCTTCTTGTCGGCGAAATTGGTGATGTAGTAGCTGGCGATGATCAAATTCGCCGTGCGGTTGTCGGCGATATCGTTGTCGAAGATCTCGACCTTCGGATTGGAGGTGACGATCACGCCCGAACCCGCCGGCACGCTCGCCACCGCGGTGCCCTTGGCGCCGAAGTTGCCGAGGTTGTTGGCGATGACCTTGTTCTTGTAAACGCGCGCATGCTCGCCGTGCTGGGTCAGGTCGGGCATGTTGAAGACGAGGATGCCGCCAGTGTTGCCGGTCGCGGTGTTCTCGTACACGTCGGCGCGGATCGAGTTCTCGATCTCAATGCCAGCGACATTCTTTTCCGCGCGGTTGCGGCGCACGACGATGTCTTGCGACTGGCCGACGTAGATGCCGGCGTCGCGCGAACCGATCGCGACCGAATCCTCGATGAGCACGTTCTTGCACTTGACCGGATAGATTGCATAGGCGCCGTTGTCCTTCGACGGGCCCGCCGTCCATTCCACGCGCACGTCGCGGATGGTGATGTTCTCGCCATCGTTGATTTTCAGCCCGTCGCCTTTCGTATCCTCGATCGCGAGATGCTCGATCGCGAAATCGTTCGCGTAGACGAGAATGCCCTCGGGGCCGGAGATCTGGTTCTGGAACGAGAGGATGCTCTTGTCCGAACCCGCACCGCGGATAGTCACGCCGTTCGCGCGCAGCGTCAGCACGCGCTGCAACTGATGCTTGCCCGGCGGAATCTCGATGACTGTGCCCGGTTTCGCGTCGAGGAATTGTTCCTGCAGTTTCTTCTCGAACGCGGCGTCCGCTTCACCCGGAGGCGGGGGCGGCCCTTTCCCGCAGCCAGCGGCGATCACACAGAGGGCAACAATAGCGAGCTTGCGCATGGCGGTTCTCCCTTCGGACTCAATGCGCCAATGTGCTCTCGAACGAGCGTTTGAGGGAGGGGGGCGAAGACTAGCCTTGGGGGGCAATCCGGCCATCATGTGTTGGCCGTTTATGCCACGGAGTTCGTGGCAGATCGCAACGATCACGCCCGTTTACTGTTCAATTCCTCACGCACAACGCGGCGCACCGCATCCAGCGTGAGCGGTTTCTTTGTGGGAGCGGCAAGCGCTTCACGCAGAGCGCGATTGATTTCGGTCTGGTAGCCGACTCCGGCAGCCTCGGCGCGTTTACGAAAGCCGGCGATCACATCGTCGTCGAGCATGATCGAAATACGAGTTTTGTTTTTCGCCGTTTTGCGCAGCGCGGTTAGATGGGGAACCTCGCGCGCGCGTTTGGCTTTGCTGAAATCGTACTCTTTACGCATAACTGAGTGCCTCTTTTCTGGTCGCCTTGCGGGCGGAAATCAGGCGGGGATTTTCGTCACGCAAGGTATACACCACTGTCAACAATCGGCCTTTGTCGCTCAGGCCGAGGAGAATCCAACGCGGCTCGCCTCGGGTACTGCCGTCTTCGATGACAAGCGCGTGAGGATCCCACAGGCAGGTGGCCGCTTCCTCAAATGTGATGCCGTGTTTGGCCAGGTTGGAACAGGCTTTCGCCTGATCGAATTCATGTCTTATATATATATAGTATATATCAGAAACGAAGGCTGAAGTTTATGGCCCCGCGTGGGTTTGTCGCATCGCCGTCGGCGCGGCTCCGGTCCAGCGTTTGAACGCGCGGCGGAATTCGCGCGCGTCGGAATAGCCGACTTCGCTGCCGATATCGGCGATGCTCAGGGCGCCCGCACTGAGCAGTTCGAGCGCGCGTTCGGTGCGCAACTGGTCGTGGATGTCGCGATAGATGCGGCCGGCGGCGGCGAGCTGGCGGCGCAAGGTGCGCTCAGACAGATTCAGGCTCGAGGCCACTTCGCTCAGCGTCGGGTGCTCGGCGAGGCGGCGGCGCAGGATGCGTTCGACCGAGGCGACGATCTCGCTCTGGCGCTTGATCTGCGCGGCCTGCTCGCGGCAGATCGCGAGCGCCTGCTGCGCGCTGACCGGGTGGTGAGTCGGCAGGCGCATGTCGAGCCAGCGTGCGCCGACGACCACGCGATTGCGGTTCGCGCCGAAGCGCACGTCGCAATCGAACAGTTTGCGGTACTCGGCGGCGTGCGGCGGCGCGGGGTAGGTGAGTTCGAGCCGTTCCGGCTTGAACGTCGGACCGACGATGCCGCGCGCGAGGTTCAAGGTGCTGGCGAACAATTCCTCGCAGAGAAAGACGAGAATCTCCTCGTCGGGAAAGCGCGGGCGCGCGACGAGCGCGACTTCGCCCGCATTCAGCACTTCGAGCTCGACGTCCATCAGCGCGCCGGTGATGTCGGCATGCTCGATGCCGATGCTCACCGCTTCACCGAATGTGCGCGCAGTCATCATCGCCAGGCCCATGATGCCGAACGTGCCGTTCGACTGATGCGCGCCGACCTCGAGGCCGAAACTGCTGCGTGGAATCGAACGCAGCGCGCGCCTGATGATGATGCTCGCCTGCCGATATGACACGCGCACCGCGGCGTCGTCGATTTGCGCGCGAGTGATGCCGAGCCCAGCAAGCCAGGGTTCGACTGGCATGCCCTCGGTATCGGCCAGTTGTGCAAGCACGGCGAGGATCGTCGTCGGAATCACCGCCGCGGTGTAGCGCGGATCCGTCGGCGCCTGGCGCAACGTGGCTTTGGTTGCGATGGGCTTGCGTTTCATTGTCGGGGACCGAGCGGCAGGCGTCATGCGTACGATGGTAACGATATGCGCCGTGCAAGTCGCGATGCGCTGCGCAACGGATCGGCTCGCGCCTGTGGCCCACAGCGTTCGGAACGAAGCCGCGCCGTGGCGCGGCTTCGGGTCAGCGACCGGCGCGCAGGCGTCTGAACTGGAAAAACACGCCGATCAGGAAGACGACGAAGGCAGCGCCGATCGCCATCTGCAGATTCGGATCGTCGGGGCCGGATGCCAGCGGGTGCCCGGCCGGCAGCCGCGTCGAGGTTTCGGTGAATCCCGGGATGACGTGGAAGAAAAAGGTCAGCGAATAGCCGATCGTCGCGACATAGCGCGCGGCATAGCTGAACAGCCACTTGCGCTCGGCCGCGTAGGCGATCGCAATCACGACCAGGGTGATGATGCTGAGCGTGTGCGGTTTGCCGAAACCGCCGTGCTGGAAAATACCGAAGCCGGTCAGGCAGGTGAGCACGGTTGCCCAGACATAAATCTGTCCGAGGCCGGTTCGAGTGCCGATCGCGCCGTTACGAATGAGCGCCGCGGCGCCGGCGACGACCGCGATCAGGCTGAGAAGGGTGTGAAAGACACCGAGATAAGTCAGTCCAAGCATGTATTTCCCCTGTGGATGGTGCGGGCACGGCGCCATCACCGCGCTGCGGCGACGAGCATAGCGTGAGATCGGCTATGCGCCTATTCGCAAGTGGGCAATCCGCGTGTCGCGCACTCAGTGCCGGGCGGCCGCGCTGCGGTTCACGTAGATCGGATTGCCGATCAGCACGAGCTTACCGTCGACGCCGCGCACATTCGCGCGCAGCCAATGACGCTGGCCGTCGCTGGTCCAGGGAAAAGAGAAGGTCTGCGGCGCGGCGGTGATTTTGGATTGATCGATCACGCTGGCGACTTTTCCGTCGATCACGACCTCAACCCTGCCGCCATCGACGTGCGCGACCTTGACCGAGAAGTCCGCTTTGCCGTTCTGTGCGATTGTCACCTCGTCGCCCATTTCCGCGTCGAAGCCGTTGCCCTTGGCGGTGAATTCGAGGTGGCGATCCTTGCTGCCGAAGACGTCGACGTAGGCATGTCCGGCGCGGAGCCCGTCCAGCAGCGCGCTTTGAGAAAGATTGGCGGCGTGCACGACCGTGCTCGGCGTACCGACGCCGACGCTGCCGTGACTCTCATTCCACTGCTTCGCGTTGTGGTTGTCGCTGCCGCCGACCGCGGTTAGGCGGAAGCCCTTGTCTAACTGCGCTTCCCAGAACGGCACCCCGGAAATCGCCGTGTCGGCATCGTTGGTGTTGACGACTTCGATGCCATTGACGAGATGCATGTCGACTTCCGGTTTCGCCGTCCAGCCGCAGCCCATGCACAGCTCGCCCGAAAGGCGGATCGGGTGATTGAGTGAGAGAAATCCGCCGAGCTTGGCCGCGCTGCTCAGGAGCGTGTTCCAATCGGGCACGTCGGCGCTGCCGACGCGGAAATCGAGCGGGACCCAGGTGCCGAGCAGGTTAGCGTGGCCGGTGAACGTGGTCAGTTCGCGGCTCGGCAGCAGCAGCAGGTGGTCGAAATAGGGTTGCAGTTCACGCATGACGTTGGCCTGCGACACCGTGTTGTGGTCGCTCAGCGCGATGAAGTCGAGCCCGCGATCGACCGCGGCCTGTGCGGTCAGGAACAGCGGGCAGGGCACTTTGCTCTTGCCGCTCTGGGTCGTGCACGAGCCGTCGCTGTGCGCGCCGTGCATGTGCAGATCGCCACGGTACCAGCCGGGTTCGGCGCGCAGCGGCGTGTCGAGCACGTCGGGAATTTTTCCATTTCTGGAGAAGTACACTTTTGCCGTGTACTCCGCATGCGCGTTGTCGCGGATGTTCGGGATGCCGAGCAGAAGATTCCAGCGGCCCGGCGCGATCGGACCGGGCAGGTAGGACGGCGTGGCGTCGGTCGGCGACACGGTGAAGCGGCTCTTGTTGCCGCCGCTCCAGCCGCGAAACGCATTGTTTTTGAAGCCGCCCGGGCCGAGCAGGCCGAGATCGATCGTGGTCTTCTGCTCCTTGCCGGTGTAGGCGAAGTCGACAGTGATGCGATCGACACCGGTCGGCACATCGAACGGCACGAGTTTGTAGGTTTGGTTGTCCTTGCCTTCAAGCTTGCCGGTCAACGTCAGATCGGGCTTGTCGCCGGTTTGCGCGAACGCGGCGGCGGAGAATAGAGAAAACAGTAGAAGGGCACGAAATTTCACGGCGTCACTCGATGGGAATTCCGGCACACTTCGCCGCCGCGCGCACCGGATTGCAGCGTACGATCGCGCCGTCGTCGAAGCGCACACGATACGGTCCGAAGCGCGGATCGGGTTCGAAATAGTCGGTGGAAACGAATTGTGCGCCGCTTTGCATCGCAGTGTCGCGGCGGCGAGTATCGTTGCGCCTCGCCTCGAACGTATCGGCGTCGGCGCGCGTGCGCACAAGCATTCCGGCGGCGACGTCGGCGCGGATGCGCGCCTGATCGGCGAGGGTTTCGTTCAACGTGATGTAGGCGGCGACCGGCGAGTTTTCTTCGATCGTGGCGAACATCGCGCGGCCTTCGAGCGATTGGCGCGCGCCGCGATAGACGGCGACTTTGTCGGCACTCTCGTCGAGCACGAACAGCACGCGTCCGCGTGCCTCGCCGATCGTCGGCCAGTGATTGGCGTGCACGGCGTCGTGCAGCGTCGGGAAACCGGCCTGGATTTCGTCCGGCGTGATCAGTTGTTTCGGTCCGAATACGCTGCGGATCTCCGCGTCCAACCGATCGAACGCGGCTGTTTCGAATTTCAACGGCGGCGGCGAGCCGGGGCCGAGCTTGCTGTCCTTGGCGTTGATCAGAATCATGATCGGCGCGTGCTGCGGATGTGCGGCCGACCACTCGCGCACGATCGTCAGACAGGCGACGAAGGTGACGCAATTGCTGCGGAAATCGATATCGGCCAGATGCATGACCTTGAGGCCGGGCTTGGCCATCAGCGCGGCTTGCGCGGGCAGCCACGGAGGTGTCGGGAAACCTTTGCGCAGCGCGCTCGGCGGATGCAGCCAGCGGCCGCCTTCGGGGTCGTCCCAGACATCGAGTTCGAGTTGGCGGATGCCGATGTCGAGCTGTTCGTTCAACGGACGATGGCCGTAGTCGAGACCGTCGGCGCCGTGGGCGTCGTGAGCCCGGTGCGCGGCGAATTCATCCGGTGGCATGTGCAGCTTGTAGCTGTTGTGCGTGCCGATCACCTGCATATCGTTGAGACGCAGGTTGTGGTCGATCCACGCGCGTGCGCAGGCCTTGCCGCCGGCCTGGGCCGCATTCGATGCGGAAAGATTGCAGCCGGTTTCCGCGGCGAGGCAATGCGAAAAGATCGTGCCGAGGACAAGCATCCCCCCGGCAAGTCTTGCAGTAAATCGAAAGAGAGAGGGCATCACGCGGGAGGGCGTCTTGAAAATCTCTCCCCCGACGTCGTCGGGGGAGAGTGGGCTTGCGGGCGCATGTTATTGGTTTGAGACATTCACCGCGTTGCGCGATCAGAACTTGTACATCACCGACAGTCGGTACGCGCGGCCGAGCAGAGGACGTGCGAGGAAGGTGTTGGCGAGCGGATTGTTGGCGACGAGTTCGCCCGCGCGCGGATTGCCTTCGGTGAGGCCCTGCGAATTGTTGATGTTGTCGACGTAGCCGTACACGGTCCAGCGGTCGTCGACCTTGTAGCTCGCACTGGCATTGAAGGTATGGTACTGCGGCAGCACGAAGGTATTGGCCGTATCGGAGTAACGCTTGCCTTCGTACTCGGCGCTGACCTGCAGACGCAGCTTGCCGTCGAGCAGATTGAGGCCGGGCACGATGCGCAGGCTGGCCTTCGGCACGCGGATGAGCTGGTTGTCGCTGAAGTTGAACGGAGTCGGCTGGCCGCCGCCGGAAGGCGCCAGATAACCCTGGAGGTTCTTGTACTTCGGATCTTCGATCGTCGCGCTGTAGGTCACGTCGAACCAGTCGACCGGGTAGAAGCCGCCTTCGAGTTCGAGGCCGTAGGTCTGCGTGTCGGCGAAGACGGGCTGGTTCTGGCCGGGCAACGACGGGTTGTTCGGGTCGAACGAATAGGTCGAGAAGCCGACGTTGTTGTACTTGGTGTAGAACAGCGTGCCGTAGAACTCCATCCAACGGTTGGCGAACTTGAAGCCCACCTCGCCCAGATCCATCGTCTGCGTCCGCGGCAGCGGATTCGGCGTGGGGTTGTCGATGTAGGAGCTCAGGTTGGGCAGGCGGTATGTCGGCGTCCAGCGCGCGAACATGCCCATGCGCTCGTCGAACTGATAGTTCAAGCCGATCGTGCCGCCGACGTGGTCGTAGTCGTTACTGAACGGCTTCAACACGCCGGTGCCGTTGAGTATCTGCGAGTTGGTGAAGGTGCCGTCGAGGTTGTACGCCGCCTTCAGCGCGTTCACGCCGCTGAAATCAACCTTCTCGTAACGCGCGCCGTAATCGAGGCGCAGCTTATCGGTGAGCTGCCATTCATCGGAGAAGTACACGGCATTGCTGTTCTGACTGCCGCCGGCGTTGGCCCATTCATAGCCGTTCTTATAGATGCCGTTCTGGGTGATGTTGCCGAGCACATTGCCGTTTTTGTCGACCGCGACGAGGTTGAGCAGGCGTGCGTTGTTCTCCACGTCGAGCAGCACGGACGATGAGTAGCGGTCGAACTTCAGGTCGATGTGCGCGATGTACCAGCCGACAGTGAAGTTGTGCTGGCCGGCGAAATCGAACTTTGCCGACAGGTGCGCATCGTTCATGTACTCCTGGGTCGGCGAGGTCACGCTGCGCAGGCCGCCGATGATGGCCAGGCCGTTGCCGTTCTGATTGTTTAGATCGAAGACCGTCGACGGCGAGTCGACGTAGCGCAGTTGCAGATGGTCGGTGCCGGGATAGATCGACAGCGGATTCGGCTTGGCCGCGAGCGCGGCGTTGATCAGACCCTGGCCCGAGTACAGCGTGTTCGGGAACAGGCCGTTGCGCACCGTGTTCGTATCGTTGATGCGCAGGCCGTCGGTGAACTTGATGTTGTCGGTGATGCTCTGCTCGAACTTCCACGTCGCCTGCGATCGATGCACCTGCGTGCCGGTGTCGTTGTTGTACTGGTACGGTTTGCCATTGGGCCCGGTCAGCGTGATGTGATTGGTTTCCGGGCCGGCGATCGTGTCGTAGCTTCCGTCAAAGCCCGGCACGGCGCGGATGCTGCCGTCCGCATAGGTGCGCATCGGCACGCCGAGGTCGAAGTACACGGTGTCGACCAGGCGCTTGTAGTCAAAGCTGAACTTGCCGGTGTCCCATTCTTTCGAGATCGTCGCGCGCAACTGGCCGCCCTGGTCGGCGGTGTAGCCCGGATCGCGGACGCCGTCGTCCTTGCGGTAGAAGCCGCCGATCGCGAGCTTCCAACCGTCGCCGAGCGGCGTGCCGAACCAGAAATCGCCGCGGTTGAGGCCGTAGTCGCCGACCGTGTACTTGAACAGGCCCGAGGCTTCGTCGCCGACCTGGCGCGGGATGTAGTTGACCGCGCCGGCCGGCGCGTTCGAATAGAACAGCGAGGACGGACCACCGCGCACGACTTCGATGCCGTCGATCGTTTCATCGAGACGGAACGCCTGGTCGCCGTTGAGATAGCCGAGCGAGGGATCGTGATCGACCGGCAGGCCGTCTTCGAGCAGCGTGATCGAGCCGAAGCCGTCGACCGGGATGCCTCGTGCGCGCACATTTCCGCTCGCTTCACCGCCCGAAGCCTCAACCCAGAAGCCCGGAACCGACTTCAGCGATTCGGTCACGCTGGTCGGCGCCTGCTGGCGCAGTCGGTCTTCGCTGATCGTGGTGATCGAATAGCTGGTTTGCTCTTTCGTGCGCGCGTCGACGCCGGCGCGGCCGGTGACGACGACTGATTCGAGGTTCTGTGTCGCCTTCGAATCACTGTCCGACGGTGTCGTTTGCGGGTCAGGCCCCGCGGCGTTCGGATTCGCCGGTGCGGCTGCGGCATCCGCAGGCGCAACGTCGGCCGCACGCGTGACTGCGGGCAGGAAACAGGACAGCGCGAGCACGCTGGACAAGGTCAAAATTCGGTAATTGCACATGAACGAATCTCCGGAGTGAAAGTTATTCGCAACGGGGGAGGAGACAACGTGGGATGCGCGCCGGGTCAGGCCGAGCGAGCATAGGCAGCCGGAAACTCTATTGCAATTTGCATTGCAACAATGTGTCAGTTGGAAAAAAAATTCCATTCGCGCACGCAACTACTCCCCAACGCCGCCTTTCGACGGCGATGCATGCGTGGAAATTTATCGATAATTTGTGTCGCGCGAATGTCAGCGCGACGCCCTTCGCTAGGGGATTTCTATCTACGAAATTTGCAGGTCGAAACGGAAGCGCAGCGTGCCTTCGCACCACATCGGAAAGTTCGTGCCCCATTTGTTGTTGTGCAGGTTGAAGCGGATGCCTGCGGAGAAATCGGGCGGTGAGCTCACGAACGTCATGAAAGGCGCGTTGGCGGGAGCGACAAGCGGCGAATCGAGCGGAGTGAGTTGAAGCGAAATATCGGAGGGCAATGTTGTACGCACCGCCGATGCCGCTTGCAGCGCGCCGCCGCCGTCGTGCACGACATTCGCAGCGGGCAGCCAGAGGCCAAGCTTGTGCAGTTGCCAGTCGCGCGCGGCCGCGGGCGCGAATACGAGGAAGCTCGCTTCCGGCATGCGATTGGCCGGCTTGTCGTGCAGCACGAGTTCCAGCCGCATGCGTGTCGCGTCGATCGGCTGCACGCAGAGCGAGACATGTTCGGGGGCGCCGAGCTGCGCATGCGCGCTCGTCGGCGTGCGCCAGCGCAGCACCACGCGATCCGGCTGATGTTCGACTCCGGTCAACTCGGTGCCGTAGCGCGCCGATTGCGCGGTGAGCGCGTGTTCGAGCCCCGGCTTGCCATGGTCGAGCAGCGCCCAGCGCACGCGATCGGTCAGATACGTGCGCATGTGGGTGGCGACGTCGTCGGCGTCATAGCTTTCGTAGACGTAGGCGATCAGTTTGTCGCCAGCGATGCGCGTGCCGCTCGGCGATGAAAGACTCTGCACAGCGCCGGACGCGCGATCGATCACGAGGCGCCAGCCGCTGATTTCGATATCCGATGCGATTTCGGCCGACGCGTGGATCGCCGTGCCGCCGCTATTCGGTTTCGCTGTTGCCGCAACGGATTCCGCCAGCGCGCGGTCCTCATCGTCGAGCGCGTCGACGGCCGTGTCGAGATACGCGCGCTGTTCGTCCCATGACGATTCGCAGAAGGCGAAGCGCGGATCGTTTCGGCGCGCGCGGTCAAAATCCGCACGGTCCCAATGCGTTTCGTCGCGCAGGAAGGTCTTGATGTCCATGCCCCAGGTATGTTCCGGCACGAGGCAGAGGCGTCGGCCGAACGCGGTGCGCTGCGGTGTCAGCCCGTCCTCTTCAAAATGGTCGTAGAGCCGTTGCAGTTCGAGGAAGCGCGAAACTTTCACTGGATCGGTGCCGACGCCATGGATCCACGAATCACCGATCTCGCGATCGATCAGCGGAAAGCGTTCGCGCAGCGGCCAGATTGCCTCGGCGAATGTATCGAGCGTCGAGGCGCGGATGTCGGCGTCGGGGAATTCGTCGCGCAGGTCGCGGTGGCAATCGATCGCCTGGCCGACGCTCTGCGGGCCGACATTGTCGTTCGTGTGCGCGAAACTGAGGGCGAGATCGGTGCCGGCGACGAAATGTGTCGAGCCGTAACTCTTCTGGTAGGCGACGAGGATTTCCTCGCCGCCTGGCGCGCGCCAGCGGAACAAATCGGGCACATCGGGCGGCGTCGACGCCGAGTTCACGCCGATGTGCAGGAATTTCACCCCCGCGCGTGCGAGCAGCGGCACGACGCCGAGGGTGTGGCCGGGCACGTCGGTCATCTTCGCCGCGACCGTTTTCACGCCAAAGCGGCGGTCGAGTTCCTGCGCATACGACAATCCCGCGCGGAAAAGCGCAGGCGACATCAGTTCGGTGTGGGTCGTGAACGGCAAAGCATGCCAGCGGATCAGGCCATGCTCGATCGCGCGCTCGAGCCGGCGCACACGTTCGGGTGGCTGCGTTTCCAGGTGATCCCAGACCAGCCAGGCGCCAGTGGTCCAGACGAACAGGCGCTGGTTAGGGTCTTCGCGCAGGAAATGCTCGCCGGTGTCGATAGCGCCGGGAATGAAGACATCGTGGTATTGCTGCCGCACGCGTTCGGCAAGCTGGGTGAAGCCGATATCGAGATGCGTCTTGAAAACGAGATGGATGGTCGACGCGGGCATGGCGGCTCAATGTTTGGAATTTATGTTCCAAATCTTTCAATTTTGCAATGCAAATTGCAATAGCGTTGCGGCATGCTTAAGCTCGGCTTCTCCGAATTCCGCCTCCGCCTGGAGTAAAGAATAGCAATGCCGGCGACGCTGCACACCCGCTTGACGCGCCGCGCCTCGATCGTGCGCGGTGGCGCGCGCGTCGCGGCGCTGTTGCTCGGCGTGGTGTCGTGCGCATTTTCGCGCGCCGAACCCATCGATCTGTCGATCGCCTGCCGCTGCGTCGAGGGTGGCGTGAACGGCTCCGAGGCGCGCTGGCTCAAGCAATACGTGATTCCCGAGTACGTCGCCACGGCCAAGGCGCAGGGGCGCGAGGTGAGCGTGAGGCTGCGCGAATTCGCCGGCAGCGCCGAACAGATGTCGCAGCAGCTCGCGCTGGATTTCGCCACGGGGCAGGGCGCCGATCTCGCCGAATTCGACGGCTTTCAGATTCCGGGTTTCGTCGACGCGGGCCTGCTCAAGCCGTTGGATGAAGTCGCCGGGCCCGAGGCGAACGCGTGGGAAGGCTGGTCGCATATCCCCGACAGCGCGCAGGCCTTGGTGCGCTTCCGCGACAAGCGCTACGGTGTGCCCGAGCAAACCGACGTGCGCATGATCTTCTTCCGCCGCGACCTATTCCGCCGTGCCGGACTCGACGCCGATCACTGGCAGCCGCGTTCTTGGCAAGAGATCATCGATGCGGTGCGCGCGCTGAAGCGGCAAGATCCCGCGAGCTTTCCACTGCAGATCAACGCCGGCGTCGCCATGGGTGAGGCGACGACGATGCAGGGCTATCTGATGCTGCTCGCCGGCACCGGCGAGGAATTGCGCGATACGCAGGGCCGCTGGATCGTGCAGAGTCCGGGCATGCTCGCTGCGCTCGATTTCTACAAGACCGTGTACATCGACGAGAAGCTCGGCGAGGCGCGCACGCAGCGCTTGGTCAGCGGACGCAACCGCAGCTTCACCGATTTCCAGCGCGGCAAAAGTGCGATCCTCATCGAAAGCAACTGGTTCTTCTACACTGCGATCGATCCGCAGGGCGATTTCCCGATCGCCGATCGCGACGGGCTCGTCGGCTGGGCGAAGATGCCCGCACGCGCACCGGGCGGCGCGGTGCGCGGGCAGGATTTCATCAGCGTCTCGGGCGGCAACAGCTTCGTGCTCAATCCGCATTCGCGGCATCCGCGCGAGGCGTGGTCGTTGCTCGCGTTCATGAATTCGGCACCGTCGCTGCGCCGCTATCAGGACTACAACGAGCATCTTTGCGTGCGCGACGATGTGCTGCCACCGCACTCGCAGTTCCTGCGCGACAGCGGTCGCGAATTGCTACCGTTGACCACGATCCGGCCGATCGATGCCGACTACGAGAAGGTTTCGGCCGAGATCCAGCGCATGACCGAAAGCGTGATTGCCGGGAAACTCTCGCCGCGTGCGGCGATGGCCGAGTACGCGGCGGCGGTGAAGCAGATCGTCGGCACTGACCGTGTCGTCGCGCTCGATCTGCCGCCAGGGAGCGCTCAGTGAGCTCTCGCGGCGCCAACGTTTCTTCGCGCACCGGCATCGCGTTCATGACGCCGGCCGCAGTGCTGATCGGCTTGTTCGTCGTGTTCCCGTTCTTCTGGATCATCGCGGTCAGCTTCACCAACCGCAGTCTGCTCGGCGCGAACGCGCTGCATCCGCAGTTCGTCGGGCTGAAGAATTATCTCGACCTGTTCGACCCGACCACGTTCTGGAGCCAGGGCGGCTTCGGCCCGTCGCTGTGGCTGACCATCCAGTTCGTCGTGCTCTCGGCGATGTGCGGCCAGGTACTGCTCGGCCTCGCGCTCGCGTGGATTTCGCGCGAGCTGTCGCCGCGCGCGAAAGCGCTGCTGCAGAGCATTGTCATGCTGGCGTGGATCCTGCCCGACGTCGTCGTCGGCTTCGCCTGGTTCGCCTATCTCGACCGCGATGCGGGCACGCTCAACCAGTTGCTGCACGGGTTGAACATTCCCGCCGCCGATTTCCTCATCGAACATCCGTTCCTGACCATCTGTGCGTTCAACGCCTGGCGTGGCGCTGCGTTCTCGATGATGCTGTTCGACGCGGCGCTGCAGTCGATTCCGCCGAGCTATCTCGAAACCGCCGACGTGGTCGGTGCCTCGGGTTGGCAGAAGCTGCGCGACATCGTGCTGCCGCTGATCCGCGGCCATATCGTCACCGACCTGATCCTGATCACAATGTGGACGTTCAACGTGTTCACGCCGTTCCTGCTGACTGCGGGCGGACCGTCGTTCGAGAGCGACATCCTGCCGATCTACACTTACCGCATCGCGTTCAAGAGTTTCGAGTTCGGCAAGGGGGCGGCGATCGGCGTGATCGTGATGCTGATCAATCTGGCATTCTCGCTACTCTACTTGCGACTCGCGCAACGCGGTCTGCGCAAGAAAGGGAAAGCTGCATGAATCGCCGAGAGCTGCTTTCGCGTATCGTTTTCAGCATCGGCGCGGCACTGCTCGGCGTCGCGTTCGCCCTGCCGCTGATTTGGTTCGTGTTCGCGCCGTTCAATGCGCAGGCCGATCTCGATCTCGACCTGCCGAAACCGCCGACGCTGGTGAACTTCGTGCGCGTATTCGCCAACCGTGCTGCCGTCGGCGCGTTGCTCAACTCGCTGCTGCAGGCGTTCGGCGCGGTATTGCTCGTGGCGACGACGGCCACGCTCGCCGCCTACGCGCTTGCGCGTACGACGTTGCGCGGCAAGCGGGTGATCGAATACATCCTGCTGCTGTTCTCCTCGGTCGTCTCGGGCTCGGCGGCGATGGTGCCGATTTTCCTGATCGTCAACGCGCTCGGCCTGATCGACACGCAACTCGCGGTCATCCTCGTCTTCGCCGGCGGGCTGCTGCCGACGGCGATGTTCATCCTGCGTGACTTCATCGCCAGCATCCCGCGCGGCTACGAGGAATCGGCGTTGGTCGCCGGCGCGTCGCCGTGGCGCGCCTTCGTCGACGTGGTCGTGCCGGTGCTGCGTCCGGGCGTGACGATCGCGGCGGTATGGGCCTTCGTCCAAGTCTGGGGTGGCTTCCTGATTCCGTTCGTGCTCCTGCGCAGCGAGCAACGCATGCCCGCGTCGGTCGAGATCTATTCGTTCTATTCGCAGGCCGGCACACCGATCGTGCCGCTGCTCGCCGCATACTCCGTGCTGTATTCGCTGCCGGTGATCGCGCTGTACTGGTACGTCAACCGCAAATACGGATTCCGTTTCTTTGGCGGGATCAAGTCTTAAGGTCTCTCATGGCATCGATTCAACTCGACAAGATCGGCAAGAGCTTCGGCGCGGTCGATACGATCCGCGAGATCGACCTCGCCATCGGCGACGGCGAGTTCGTCTGCCTGCTCGGCCCGTCCGGCTGCGGCAAGACGACGACGCTGCGCATGATCGCCGGGCTCGAGCAGCCGACCCGCGGAAGCATTCGCATTGGCGGCCGCGATGTCACCTGCGCGCAGCCGAAGGACCGCAATATCGGCATGGTGTTCCAGGACTACGCGCTGTATCCGCACATGACGATCGCAGACAACATCGCCTATCCGCTCAAGGTGCGCGGCGCTGCCGAGTCCACGCGGCGCGAGAAAGTGGGCGAGATCGCGGACGTGCTGCATATTGGCGAACTGCTCGATCGCCTGCCGGCGCAGATTTCCGGCGGGCAGCAGCAACGCACCTCGCTGGCGCGCGCACTCGTGCATCCAGCCGACGCATTCCTGTTCGACGAGCCGCTGTCGAACCTCGACGCGCGCATGCGCGTGGAGGCGAGGGCGTTTCTCTACCACCTGCAGCGCAGCCGGCGCATGACCGCGGTCTACGTGACCCACGACCAAGCTGAGGCGATGGCGCTGTCGACGCGCATCGCGGTGATGTGCGCCGGCGACATCGTGCAGTACGCGCCGCCGCTCGAAATCTATCGACGGCCGGCGACGACCTTCGTTGCCGGCTTCGTCGGCGATCCGCCGATGAACCTGATCGCCGCGCAGGCGACGCGCGGCGAACGTGGCGTCGAACTGCGCGGCGCCGGACTCGAGATATCGCCGCTCGCTAGCTGGCCGGCGCTCGACCACGCGCTTGATCGCTGCGATCGCGTCAGCGTCGGCGTGCGTCCTGAACATCTGCGCATCGCCGCGGGCGGCGGCGCCGCGAACCGCCTGCGCGGCAAGCTGTTCGCCAACGAGGCGATGGGGCCGGAAAGCCTCGTCACGCTGCAGATCGACGACGGGGTGCGCGCCACCGCGCGTGTCTTCGGCGATGCGCCCGTGCGCGTGGACGGTGACGTGGCGTTCGCCTTCGACGCGGCGCAAATCACGCTGTTCGACGCGCAGGGCATGCGCATCGCTGGTCGCGACGAATCGTCATCGAACTAGCCATTCCGTTTTCATCCAGAAAGGTAAGACCATGTTATCCATCGGCAACGCGCCCTGTTCATGGGGCATCTACTACCCCAAAGATAATCGCTACACGCCCGATCAATATCTCGATCAGGTGCGTGATGCGGGCTACGCGACGACCGAGCTCGGTCCGCTCGGCTTCCTGCCGACCGATGCGGCGCAACTCAAAAATGCACTCGCCGCGCGCGGCCTCGCGCTGACCGGTGCGACGCACGTGCATACGCTTGCCGACCCGACCACGCGCGACACCTTGCTTGCGACGGTCGACCAGCTCGGCAGGCTCGTCAGCGACGCCGGTTCGAAGCATGTCGTCATCATGGACGAAGGTAACTGGTATCCGCCGGGTAAGCGCGGCGTTGTCGACGAGGCCGGTTGGAAGACCGTGGTCGGCATGGTGCGCGATGCGCAGGAACGTCTGGCCGGCGAATACGGTATCGCGATGACCTTCCATCCGCATCTCGGCACGTGTGTCGAGCGTGAAACGCAGATCGATCGCCTGCTGCAGGATACCGAGGTCAATCTTTGCTTCGACACTGGTCACCATGCGGCTTGGGGACAGGATCCGGCAGCGTACATGCGCAAAGTGTGGACGCGCATCGGCTACGTCCATTTCAAGAGCGTCGATGCGAAGGTGCGCGAGCGTTTGGTGCGCGGCGAAATCGATACCGCGCAGGCCTCCGAAGCGGGCATTTTCGCGCCGCTGACCGACGGCGCGGTGGACATCCCCGCGGTGATGAGCCTGCTCGCCGAGAAGAAATATGCGGGGCCGTGCATTATCGAACAGGATTGGAGTTCGACGCAGACCGAGGAGCCGGTGACGCTCGCGCGCAAGAACCTGCAGTTCCTCAAGTCGCTGAGCGGGGATCTGCAATGACGATCCGCGTTGGACTGATCGGCCTGGGCGAAGTCGCCCAGCTCATGCATCTGCCGCTGCTCGCCGATGATGCGCGTTATTCAATCGCGGCGGTGAGCGATGTTTCGCCAAGCCTCACCGCGCACGTTGCGCAACGCTACGGCGCGCGCACGCATGCCAATGCCGAGGCGCTGCTTGATGATAAAGACGTGGATGCAGTTTTTATCCTCACGCCCGACCACTTGCATGCTGATCTGGTGACGCGCGCGATCGAGGCGGGCAAGCACATCTTCATCGAGAAGCCGGTGTGCTTGAACGTCGAGCAGTTGCTGCCGCTGATCGAGCGTGCGCGCGGCTACTCGAAGACGATCTTCGTCGGCTATATGCGCCGCTTCGCGCGGCCGTTCCTCGAACTGAAGAAACGCCTGCCCGCGTTGAGCGAAGTGCAACACGTGCGCGCGCGTGATCTGATCTGCGAGGCGCCGTTCTTCGTTGCGCAGACGCGGCCGGTGTTCAAGCCAACCGACGTACCGCAGGCGGTGATTGACGAGGGCAGGGCGCGCACGCAGGCGATGTTGCGCTCGGTGGTCGGCGCGGACGCGCCTGCGGCGGTCGTGCGCGGCTACCAGGTGCTGACCGGCCTGTCCTCGCATAGCTTCTCAGCGATGCGCGAGCTGTTCGGTATGCCGAAGGTCTTCGCCGCGCGCCAGCGCAATGGCGGCGAAGCGATCGCCGTGTTGTTCGATTACGGTCATTTCACCGCGGTGTACGAGGCGGTGACGAATCATATCGCGCGGTTCGATTCGGGCATCGATGTGCTTTGCGACCGCGCGATGTTCCGCATCAACTACGACACGCCGTATATCCGCCATCTGCCGACGCGGTTGGAGATCACGCGTTCGGGCGATCGCGAAACGACGACCGAGATCATTGGCCCGTTTCATGAAGATCCGTTCCGCGCTGAACTGGATGCGTTCTATGAGGCCGTGGTCAACGGCGGACCGGTCAAGACCACGCTTGAGGATTCGCTCGACGATCTCAAGCTGTTCGCGCAGATCGGCAAGCTGTTTGCGGAAGAAGCCCGCACCTCGTAGCACTCGCCTTAGCCTCCCCCTTCAAGGGGGAGGTTGGAGGGGGATGGTGTTGGTTGGGCGCGTAAAGATCAGAACCATCCCCACCCAACCCTCCCCTTGAAGGGGAGGGCTTAGGCAAGTTATCGCAACATCCACTCATGCGCCGGATCATTGCGCATGCGCCATTCGCGCCGCGGCCCGGCCATGACGTTGAGGTAATAGCCGTTGTAGCCGTGCGGCATCACCACCGGGTGATAGCCGCGCGGAACGAGAACGACGTCGTGGTCGTGTGCGGCCATCGTTTCGTCGAGATCGCGCATGTCGGTGTAGACACGCTGCAAGGCGAAGCCCTGCGGTGGGTCGACGCGGTGGTAATAGACTTCTTCGAGCACTGTCTCGTTCGGTGGATCGTTGCTGTCGTGCTTGTGCGGCGGATAGCTCGACGAATGCGCGGCCGGCGTGCGCACTTCGACGACGAGCAGCGACTCGGCTTCCTCGGTTTGCGGCAGCACGTCGCAGATGTAGCGCTCGTTCGTGCCGGTGCCGCGCGTCGAGCGCGCCATCGCCGCAGGTTCGATTACACGCGCCGGATAGCGGCCCGTCGCCGGCGCGCTGGCCAAGCCGAGCTCGACGTCGTCGCGCGCGTGTACACGCACGCTCGTGTGCGGCGGCGCGTATAAGGCATGCGGCGGCTGGGGATCGAAGACGCTGGCGCGGCCGCCGAAATTCTCGCGGCGCAGCGAGCCGGTATCGAGATCGATCGAACCGCGCAGCACGACCAGGCAGGCTTCGCGGTCGTGCGGGATATCGATGCGCAGCTCGTCTCCGGCGTCGAGGCGCCAGGCGTCGAAGCCGACATACTTCCAGCCGGCCGATTCGGGCGTAACGTGGACCAGATGTTGTGCGCCATGGCGCGCTTTGACGAGCAGGCTCATCGTCATGCTCCCGAATAACCGTCGCGCTTGCGCAGCGCAGATTCATAGTTCGCGCGCGCATCGCGTACGGCGTCGTGTGCGGAAACCTCGGGCACGGCCACCTCCCACCAGCTGCCGCCTTCGCATGTGCTGCGATGCGGGTCGGTGCGGATCGAAATCACGTAGGTGCTGTTTGCGGCGCGTGCGCGTTTCATCGCCCGCTCGAGTTCGGCGAGGTTCGCGACGTGCTCGGCCGTCGCGCCGAGCGAGCGCGCGTGTGCGGCGAAATCGACCGCCGGTGCGCCGCCTGGGGCAGTTGCGCAATCCTCGTCGAGAAGATTGTTGAACGGCCTGTCACCGCAGGCGCGCTGCAGGCGGCCGATGCAGCCGAAGCCGCGGTTGTCGAGGACGACGACGATAAGCTTGTGTCCAAGCATCACCGAGGTAGCGATTTCGGAGTTGAGCATCAGATAGCTGCCATCGCCGACCATGACGATCACTTCGCGTTCGGGTTTGGCCATCTTTACGCCCAAACCGCCGGCGATCTCGTAACCCATGCACGAGTAGCCGTACTCGACGTGATAGCCGCCCGGTGTGCGCGTGCGCCAGAGCTTGATGAGCTCGCCCGGCAGGCCGCCCGCGGCGCAGACGACGATGTCGTTGTCTACGGAATCCGTCGACGAACGCTGCACGGCGCCGATCACATCGGCTTCGTAAGGAAGCTCGTTGGATTTGAAATCGCGCGACGAGGTCAGGCGCTCGACCGTGGCAGACCATTCGCCGCCGAGTTGCTCGGCGCGAGCGCGCCACGACGTCGGTGCGCTCCAACCGTTCAATGCTTGGGCGAGCGCGTCGAGGCCCTTGTTCGCGTCCGTCGTGATCGCGAGCGCGGAATTCTTCTGCGCGTCATAGGCATTGACGTTGAGCGTGACCAGGCGCGCCTTGGGATATAACGCGTTCGAGCCCGTCGTGAAGTCCGCCAGACGCGTGCTCACGGCGAGCACCAGATCGGCCTCGGCACATAACGCGTTCGCTGCGGTGCTGCCGCAGACGCCGACCGGGCCCAGTTGCAATGGATGATCGTAGGGCAGGCTGCCTTTGCCGGCCTGCGTTTCGGCGACGGGAATCGCGTAGCGTTCGGCGAAATCGCGCAGCGCGGTGGAAGCTTCGCCGTAGAGCACGCCGCCGCCGGCGATAATGACGGGGCGATGCGCGGCGCGCAGTGCCTCCGCCGCGGCCGCGATTTGCTCGGGCGGCGGTACGGCAGCGGGTGCGGAGACGATGCGCGGCTCGAAGAACGCGGTGGGGTAGTCGAACGCCTGCGCTTGCACGTCCTGCGGCAAGGCAAGCGTGACCGGGCCGCAGGCCGCCGGATCGGTCAGCACGTGCACCGCACGCGGCAGCGCGGTCAGTAGCTGCGACGGCGCGACGATGCGGTCGAAGTAGCGCGAGACGGGCTTGAAACAATCGTTGACGCTGATCGTGCCGTCGGCGAAGTCTTCGATCTGCTGCAGCACCGGATCGGGTGCGCGCGAGACGAAAATGTCGCCGGGCAACAGCAACACCGGCAGACGGTTGACGTGGGCGAGCGCGGCGGCGGTGACGAGGTTGGTCGCGCCGGGACCGATCGAGGTGGTCACTGCCATCACGCGTTTGCGCGCTTGCGCCTTCGCGTAGGCGATCGCGCTGTGTGCCATCGCCTGCTCGTTGTGTGCACGGTAGGTCGGCAGTTCAGCGCGGTGTTCGTAAAGCGCTTCGCCAAGGGCGGCGACATTGCCGTGGCCGAAGATGGCGAACACGCCGGCGAACAGCGGTACGGTGTCATCGCCGACGCGCACGTGTTGCGCGGCGAGATAGCGCACCAGGGCTTGCGCCATGGTCAGTCGGATCGTGGGTTGGTTCATGCGGGCAGGGGCAGTTTTTTCGTGTCGTCGTGGACGGCATTGTCGCGCGCCTGGCGCCAGAGTGCAGCGAGTTCGCACTGGTGTGCGTGCACGCGGGCGACGAGCACGTCGTCGTCGATCTCGCCTGCGAGCCAGGCGCGTGCCGGCTCGGCGAACACGCTGCGCCCGACCGCGAAGCCACGGCAGGTCGCGCTTGATGCGGCGGCGGCGAAGCCAGCGGCAAGATCCGCAAACGGGGCGTCGGCACCGAGCAGCAGCACACCGCGACACCAAGGGTCGTTGCGCGCGATCAGTGTGTCGAGCAGCGGCCAGTCGCCCGCGGCGAGCGGTGCGATCTTCCACCATTCCGGTTTGATGCCGGAGGCGTAAATGCGCTCGATCGCGCGCAGCACGAGGTCGCCGCGCTGCGCCGCGGTTGCGCGCGACGGCGCAATCACTTCGATCAACAGCTCGTGACCGCTCGCGCAGACGGCGTCGTAGAGGGTGCGCAACTGCACCGTTTGTTCGGCGCGCTGCTTGACGTCGTCGGGATCGAAGACGACGAGGCATTTGATCGTGTGCTCGTGCGGCCAGCTCACGAGCTGGGTGCCGATCGAGCGACCATGCTCGAAGGCGAGCGGTGTCGTGTCCGGCAGTTCGACCGGGCGGCCGATCCACCAGCCGCGGCCGGTGGCGGCGTTGAGCGCGTCCTGGCCGTAGCGGTCGTCGATCAGCACGCCGATGCGGCCGGCCAGATTCGCTGCGCGTTCGGTTTGTTCGGTCGCGCGCTGCAGCAAACGTTTCAAAAGGGGCAGGCGCGCCGTGGCGTCCGCGCGGTGGCGGCGCGCCAATTCTTCGAGCGCGCTGCGATGGTCGAAGGCGAATACGTGCAGATCGTCCCAGCGCGGCCGCGCGACGCTGACGCGGTGCAGGTGGGCGAGACTGGAGTCGAGATCGGGCCGATGCGCGCGCGGGGAATCGCCGCTCGCCTCGGCAAGGAAATAGTCGAGCTCGGCGCGGCTCGGCATCGCCGGCGCGCAGGCATGGCGTGAGACGACGATCGCGCCGCAAGCGTTTGCGTAAGCGCAGCAGCGTTCGATCGGCTCGTCGCGCAGCCAGCCGGACAGGAATCCGGCCATAAAGGCATCGCCGGCGCCGAGAACATTCAATACCTGGACCGGCGGCGCGCGGAACAGCGGCGCGTCTTCGATACGGGCCGGCACGGCATCCGCAATCACGTTGCAGCCCAGCGCGCCGCGCTTGATCACGAGGGTGGCCGAAGTGGTCGCGTGCACGGCGCGCAGCGCGGCGATCAGGTCGTCGGCGCCGCCGGCGATGCGGAATTCCTCCTCGGTGCCGACAATCAGGTCGAACAGCGGCAGCACCTCGCGCAGATGATTGGTCACATCGGCGTTGGCGACGAAGCGCGTCGCGCCGTCGCTGCGCGGAGCGAGGCCCCAGAGCACCGGACGGTAGTCGATGTCGAGCACGCGGTGTAAGCCGTGCTTGTGCGCCAGTTCGAGCGCGCGGCGACAAGCGCCGAGCGTGCCGGGCGTCGACAGATGCGTGCCGGTGATGGCCAATGCGCGTGCCGACGCGATATGGGCCTCGTCGATATCACCGGCGTCGATTGCCATATCCGCACAGTTTTCGCGGTGGAACAGAAGCGGAAACGTGTCGCGGTCTTTGATGCCGAGCAGGACGAAGGCAGTCAGGCGGTCCGGGTCGACGCGCAGATGCGAGACGTCGCAGCCTTCGCGTGCGAGGGTTTCGACAAGGAAACGGCCCATCTGGTCGTCGCCGACCCGGCTCATCATCGAGGACTTCAGTCCGAGCCGCGCGCTGCCGAACGCGGTGTTGCCGGAGGAGCCGCCGAGATATTTGGCGAAGCTGGTCACGTCCTCGAGGCGCGCGCCGATCTGCTGCGCGTACAGGTCGACCGCGACACGCCCAAGGAAGATGACGTCGAGAGGCTGCGCGGCGGCGGGAGGAGCATGGTCTGTCATGCGCGGTTCGTGAGTCTTGCGAAAATGCGCGTTGGATGGGTGAGAATAGGGCTTGAGCCCGATCGTTGCAATTCGCATTGCATCAATTTGGAATATGGAATTTTTATTCCATTTGTCGCACACTCACCTTAAAGCCGCGGTAGCGCAGGAGCACGCCTTTGGCCGTCAGCAATGCAGTGGATCAGTTCATGCAGCGGGTCGCCGACGAATTTGAGTCGCTACCGCGCCAGTTGCAGGGTGTCGCGCGCTATCTGGAGCAGCATCGCTCCAGCATCATGCTGCAGAAAGTCAATGACGTCGCCGCGGGTTCGAATGTGCACCCGTCGGCCGTCGTGCGTTTCGCCCAGCGCTTCGGCTACTCGGGCTTCAGCGAAATGCAGACGGTGTTTCGCGACGCCTATCGCGAGCGGACGGAACCGTCGGGCAGCTACCAACATCGCATCCGGCGCGTCATCGCCGAGCGGCCGGAGAAACTCGACGAGACGCAGATCGCACGCAGTTTCATCGACGCATGCCGCGTCGGCTTGGATGAACTGGTCGAGCGCTTCGACCCGGTGCGCTTCCACGCCGCGGTCGATCTGCTCGCGCAGGCAGAGCACATCTATATCGTTGCCGTGCGCCGCTCGTTTGCGATCGCGAGCTACATCGCTTACGCGCTGGGGCATACGCAGAAGCGCGTGCATCTCGTCGACGGGCTCGGCGGCATGCACCGCGAGCAGATTCACAGCATCGGCAAGGGCGATGCGCTGATCGCGATCAGCTTTCCTCCTTACGGCAAGGAAACGTTGTTCTGCGCGCGTCTGGCGCGCCAGCGCAAAGCGAAGGTGATTGCGATCAGCGAGTCCGATCTTGGACCGCTGGCCGCGCATGCCAATGTGCTACTCAAGGTCGATGAGGGCAGCGTGTTTGCGTTCCGCGCGCTGACGAGCACGATTTGCCTGTGTCAGGCGTTGTTCGTTGCGTTGGCCTACCGGCTCGAACTCAAGCCGAACGAAACCGCACACACCGGAGACTACGATGCCTGAGATCGCCCTGTTCGGCGCCGGACGCATCGGCCGCATTCATGCCGGCAATATCGCCGCGCAGCCGGGTTTCCGCCTGCGCTACGTGGTCGACGTCAACGCGGCGGCGGCGGGTGAGCTGGCTGCATTGCACGGCGCGTCTTCGACTGACGTCGAACAGGTGCTGGCTGATCCCACAGTTACCGCGGTGGTCATCGCCGCGAGTACCGACACGCATGCGGATTTGATCGCGCGTGCCGCGCGCGCGGGCAAGGCGATCTTTTGCGAAAAGCCGGTCGCGACCGATCTCGACGGAGCGCAATCGTGCGCCGTTGCGGTCTCGGCAGCCGGCGTGCCGTGCATGATCGGCTTTCAGCGGCGTTTCGATCCGACCTTCGCTGCGCTAAAGCATCGCCTCGATGCTGGAGAGATCGGCGCGCCGGAGGTCGTCGTGCTGACGAGCCGCGATCCGGGGCCGCCGCCACTCGATTACCTCAAGCAATCGGGCGGCGTGTTCAAGGACATGCTGATTCATGACTTCGACGTCTGCCGCTGGCTGCTCGCCGATGAGATCGTCGACCTCTACGCGACCGGCGCGTGCTTGAGCGCGAACGCGAAACTGGCTGGCGATCTCGATACGGCCGCGGTGACGCTGCGCTCGCGCCAAGGCCGCCTGTGCACGATCAACACCTCGCGCCATGCCGCCTATGGCTACGATCAGCGCATCGAAGTGCTCGGTGCGGCCGGCATGCTGCAAGCGGGCAACCATCGTCCCACCGAAGTGACTGCGTCGCTGGCGGGCAGGGTCAGCACCGACGTTCCCGAGCCGTTTTTCCTCGAACGCTACCGGCGCGCCTATGCCGAGGAAATGGCGTATTTCGCTGCCGTCTTGGTAGGTAAGACCGTCGCTGCGCCCAGCTTGAGCGACGGTATCAAAGCGTTGGAGCTTGCCGAACTCGCCACGCGTTCCTGGCGCGAGGGTCGCGCACTGTCGTGCTCGGTATAACAAGCCGCTCGTCGGCTTTTGCATACCGCTCAGCGATCAATTGAACACCCTGTATTTAGATGTGATAAATATCACAATGTAGTGCGTCTTTTTACATATTGTGTGACGCACATTACAGGGGCGCACTCATCAGAGTGCGAAGGGAAGGTTAAAAAAGGCAGTTTGTGTCGCTTGCGATAGCAGGTGGCTCAACGGTGGCGCGTAAGTGTTGCCGTTGTACGCACCGTCAACCGACGGTGCGGTTTGTAACCAAAGTGCCGGCATCCATCGATTTCTCATTCAACGACCTGCATCCACTCGCCTTGGGGGCGTTCGTGTATTCGCGGGCGTGTGAGTCAGGCAACTATCAGAAGAAATCGAGAAGAAGCCGATTCGTTGATATCAACCACAGGGGGCTTTATCAATGCAATCCGTTAATCGTAAGAAAATCGTGGCGACCACCGTGCTCGCGTTCGCCATTTCACAAGCGTTGGTCGCGTCCGCCGCCGATTTCAGAGATGTCCGCAGTGCGCTGAGCGCGCAGCTGCGCAGCGCGGTGCCGGCCAAGCTCGATTCGCAAGCCTTGGCCAGAGCGCAGCAGCGCTTCAGCCAGGCGCAGCAAATCGCCAATCAATTTGCCGCGCAGTTCCGCACCGGCTTCGACGGCACGCAGGATCCGGCCCGCGTCGAACTGGTCAACAATCTGATGCTCGGCGACGCACGTGGATTTGCCGAGGCGTCCAGTGCGCCTTCGCTGCAAGCGGCACTGGCCGCGGCGAGTGCGGCGGTGGTTCGCCGTTCGAACACGACGACGACCGTCAACGGTCACGAAACTTCTGCGGACTCCGCGGCGGCTGTTTCCGTCAGTGCAACGAGCGAGCTGGTTTATACGCCGATCGCTCCGTGCCGCATCGTCGACACGCGCGTTTCGGGCGCCGGTGGCGCTTTCGCTGCCGCCGAGTCGCGGACCTACACCGCCCTCGGTGCGACGGGCCAAGGTGGCGGCGCTTGCGAGGGCTATCCTTCGAGCGGCTCGATCCCGGCCGCGATAACTCTTAATGTCACTTTGGACACCACCGGGGTGGTCAAGGCCCCCGCCGCAACGACTTACGGCTTCCTTGCCTTGTATCCGGAAGGCGGAACGCTCACCACGAGCTGGATGAACTTCGCCGCGGGCCAAACCCTTGCCAACGAGGGCATAGCGACGCTGAATCAAACGGACGGCAATTTCACCGTTTACGCGCAGAACCCGACTGAGGTCATCATCGACGCGTACGGTTACTTCGCCGCGCCGTCTGCGGGAACGCTGGGCTCAGGTCCCACCGGCGCGACAGGTGCCACGGGAGCCACCGGTCCGACCGGCGCTGACGGCGCCACGGGTCCCACCGGCGCGACGGGTGCCGACGGTGCCACGGGTCCCACCGGTGCAACAGGTGCAACAGGTGCTACCGGCCCCGGTTTTGTTGGCGGCGCCAACTTGACTACGGTCGTTAACAATAGCGCGGCGATCGCGTCGAACAACGGCTCCGCGGGCTCTGGTGTTTCGACCTTCACCCTGACCTGCCCCGCAGATCATCCGAATGCGCTCAGCGGCAGTTACCAGATCACCGGTAACACGCCGTATGCGGCATATGCTTTCGCCAGCGCGATCGCTACGGTGAACACGACGAACGACAGTTGGACGTTCTCGTTCTACAACACGGTGACACCGGGCAAGACCGCGGTGCTGACGGTGCTGTGCTCGAGTTGACGGGTTGAACGGCTCCGCGGTACGCATGTGCCGCGGAGCTATCCGGTCGATCAGAAAGACACTCACGCCAGACAAGCCCGGCTTCCGGGTTTGTCTGGCGTTTTTTGTTGTACGACAGCGGACCGAAAGATCCACGAAGGGCGACGCGTGGGAACCCGCAGCCGAGAGTGCGCCATGACAACGCGAATTTCCCCCCGCTGAAACGCACCTGGCGACGCCGCTCGAGAAGGCGCCGCGGCTTTTTTTGTGCGACGCAATAGTGATCGATTTAGCAATTTATTTGGAAGTGTGATACACATTGCATTATTGCGCGGCATTTTCCATTCGATGTGACGTGCGTAACAGGGGCGCACTCGTCAGAGTGCGAAGAGGAGGTTAAGAAGACAACTTGTGTCGCTCGCAATCGCGAGCGATGCAGCGGTCGCGTGCAAGCGTTGCCGTTGTCCGCATCGCCGGCCGACGGTGCGGTTTGTAGCAAATGCCGGCATCCATCGATTTCCCATATAACGACCTTCATCAACCCGCTTTTGGGGGTGTTCGTGTACTTGTGGGCGTATGAGGTCGAGTAATTAGCAGGAGAAATTGAGAAGAGGCCGGGTTCGTTGATATCAACCACAGGGGGCTTTATCAATGCAATCCGTTATTCGCAAGAAAGTATTGGCAACCACGGCGCTCACATTCGCCATTTCGCAGGTGCTTGCAGCGTCCGCTGCCGATTTCAGAGACGTCCATAGTGCTCTGGCTGCGCAGCTACGCGGCGCAGTGCCGACCAAGCTTGATTCTCAGGCCTTGGCCAGTGCGCAACAGCGCTTCAGTCAGGCGCAGCAAATCGCCAATCAGTTTGCCGCGCAGCTCCAGATCGGATCCGACGGCACGCAGGATCCGGCCCGTGTCGAACTGATCAACAATCTGATGATGGGCGACGCGCGGGGATTCGCCGAAGCAGCGAGTGCGCCTTCGCTTCAGGGGGCATTGGTTGCAGCGAGCGCCGCTGTGGTCCGCCGTTCGAACACGACGACGACGGCCAATGGCCACGAAACCACCGCGGACTCGGTGGCGGCCAGCAGCGCCAGCGTGATGAGTGAATTGGTTTATACACCGATCGCCCCGTGCCGTATCGTCGACACACGTGTTTCCGGCGCGGGCGGAGTTTTCGCGCCGGGAGAGGCTCGCACGTACAGCGGTGCCGGCACGGCTTCCCAGGGCGGCGGCGCTTGCTTGGGCTATCCTTCCGCGGGCGCTATTCCGGCCGCCATGACGTTCAACGTCACGCTCGATACGACCCAGGTGGTGAAAGCGGGCGGAGCGACGCCGTTCGGTTTTCTCGCCTTGTACCCTGAAGGCGGGACGCTTACGTCGAGTTGGATGAACTATGCCGCCGGCGAAACCCTGGCCAATGAGGGTATCGCGACGCTGAACCAGACGGACGGTAACTTCACCGTCTACGCGCAGAATCCGACCCAACTGGTTATCGACGTGTATGGTTACTTCGCTGCGCCCAGCGGTGCAACCGGAGCCGCTGGAGCGATAGGTCCTACCGGTGCCACAGGGGACACCGGGGCCACTGGAGCTACAGGGCCAACCGGATCTACCGGCGCAACGGGGGCCACCGGAGATCCAGGTGCGACCGGCAGTGCTGGCGCCACGGGTGCAACGGGACCGTCGGGTGCCACCGGCAGTACAGGTGCCACAGGTCCGACGGGCACCAATGGTACGAATGGAGTCACCGGTGCGACCGGCCCGACGGGGGCCAATGGTACTAACGGCGCCACCGGTGCGACCGGCCCGACGGGGGCCAATGGTACTAACGGCGCCACTGGTGCGACCGGTCCGACGGGTGCCAACGGTACGAATGGAGCCACCGGTGCAACCGGTCCGACGGGTGCCAATGGTACGAACGGAGCCACGGGCGCGACCGGTCCTACGGGAGCCAATGGTACGAACGGAGCCACTGGAACAACCGGTCCGACCGGTGCCAATGGTACAAAGGGAGCCACAGGCGCGACCGGCCCGACGGGTGCTACTGGGGCGCAGGGTCCGGCAGGTGCGACGGGTGCAACAGGCGCGTCTGCCAATTTCAGCTATACGGGACCGGGAGCCACTGGGAGTTGCAGCGGTGGTGGTCCATGCACTGCCGTCGTGAACTGCCCAGCAGGGCAAAAAGTGATTACGGGCGGCGTCAAGTTTGTCGGCACCGACCAGCGCAATACCATCACCTCGAGTTATCCGAGTTCCAACACGCAGTGGACTTTCGTCCTCACCAACCACACCAGCGATGATTTCACCTACAACACCTACATCATTTGCGCGCAGTGATGGCGCGATAGCTTGATATTTCTAGTCCCGACAGGAATGAATGGTCGGAAATCGCTGTAAATGATCCAATTGATCCCCCGGCTTCGTCGGGGGATTTTTTTGCCTGTCAGATAGCGTTCTTGTGTGGCTGCCGGTGCTGCGGTAGCCTATGCGCATACAGTTTGTATGAAGGTGGCGCGCGGGTAACCGGCAGCCGAGAGTGCGACATGTCAACGCGAACTTTCCCACGCTGAAACATCTCTGCCGACGTCGCTCGAGAAGGCGCCGCGGCGCCTTTTTTGTTGGGTAATTTTTGTCGTCCTCCGATGGCGAAGATCAAAAGCGGCGATCCTTGGCCGCACTTTTCACGAAGAACAACCATGATCAACATCACTCTCCCCGACGGCAGCCAGCGCCAGTTCGAGCAGCCGGTGACGGTGGCCGACGTCGCCGCGTCGATCGGCGCCGGCCTCGCCAAAGCCGCACTCGCCGGCAAAGTCGACGGCCGCCTCGTCGATACGAGCTACAAAATCGAATACGACGCGAATCTCGCGATCATCACCGACAAGAGCCCCGAGGCGCTCGACATCCTGCGCCACTCGACCGCGCACTTGCTCGCGCAGGCGGCGCAGCGGTTGTTTCCGGACACGCAGGTCACGATTGGCCCGGTGATCGAGAACGGTTTTTACTACGACTTCGCGCGCAAGACGCCGTTCACGCCGGAAGATCTTGAGAAGATCGAAGCGGAGATGAAGAAGATCGTTGCCGAAAACTTGCCCGTGTCGCGCTCGGTGATGTCGCGCGACGAGGCGGTGGCGTTCTTCCGCGCCAAGCACGAGGAATACAAGGCGCAGATCATCGAGTCGATTCCGGCGAATGAGGAACTGTCGTTGTACTCGCAGGGCGAGTTCATCGATCTCTGCCGCGGCCCGCATGTGCCGAACACGAACAAGCTGCGCGCGTTCAAGCTGATGAAAGTCGCCGGCGCGTACTGGCGCGGCAATTCGGACAACGAGATGCTCCAGCGCGTGTACGGCACCGCGTGGCTCAACGACAAGGATCTGAAGGGCTATCTGACCCAGCTCGAAGAGGCCGAGAAGCGCGACCATCGCAAGCTCGGTAAGCAGCTCGATCTGTTCCATCTGCAGGAGGAAGGGCCGGGCCTCGTCTTTTGGCATCCGAAGGGCTGGTCGATCTGGCAGGTCGTCGAGCAGTACATGCGTCGCGTCTATCGCGACTCGGGTTACCAGGAAGTGCGTTGCCCGCAGGTGCTCGACGTGTCGCTGTGGCAGAAGTCGGGCCACTGGGACAACTACAAGGAAAACATGTTCTTCACCGAGTCGGAGAAGCGCACGTATGCCTTGAAACCGATGAACTGCCCCGGCCACGTGCAGATCTTCAATCACGGTCTGCACAGCTATCGCGACCTGCCGATCCGCTATGGCGAGTTCGGCGCCTGCCACCGCAACGAGCCCTCGGGTGCGCTGCATGGCATCCTGCGCGTGCGCGGCTTCACCCAGGACGATGGCCACATCTTCTGCACCGAAGATCAGATCGAAGCCGAGGTGACGGCGTTCCATCGCCAGGCGCTCAAGGTCTACGCGGATTTCGGTTTTTCCGACATCCAGATCAAGATCGCGCTGCGCCCTGAGCCGCGCCTCGGCGACGATGCGACCTGGGACAAGGCCGAAAACGCGCTGCGTTCGGCGCTGCGCGCCTGCGGCGTTGAATGGCAGGAGCTGCCGGGCGAGGGCGCGTTCTACGGTCCGAAGATCGAATACCACCTGCGCGATGCGATTGGCCGCACCTGGCAGCTCGGCACGATGCAGGTCGACTTCATGATGCCGGGCCGTCTCGGCGCCGAGTACGTCGACGAGCACAGCCAGCGCCGCCAGCCGGTGATGCTGCATCGGGCCATCGTCGGCTCGATGGAACGCTTCATCGGCATCCTCATCGAACACCACGCCGGCCAGTTCCCGGCCTGGCTCGCGCCGGTGCAGGCGGTCGTCATGAATATCACCGACGCGCAGGCCGAATTTACGGCCGAAATAGCGCAAACCCTTGTCCAACAAGGTTTCCGTGTCGAGGCGGATTTGCGCAACGAGAAAATCGGCTATAAAATACGCGAACACACGTTGCAGAAGATTCCGTACCTTCTCGTGGTCGGTGATCGCGAAAAGGAACTCGGGCTCGTCGCCGTGCGTGCGCGGTCGGGTGAGGACTTGGGATCGATGAAGATTTCCGAGTTCGCCGACAAGCTGCGAAACGAATTCAAGAATGTGTAATAACCTCTTGAATTTACCTAATAAATTACCGGAGAGTCACTTATAGCCACTGAGAAAGCTAACCGCAAGAACACAGAAATTCGTGTTCCGCGGGTGCGCGTCATCGGCGCCGAAGGAGAGCAGGTGGGCATCTTGTCGCGCGACGAAGCGCTGACTATGGCCTCCGATCTGGGCTTGGATCTGGTCGAAATTCAACCGAATGCCGACCCGCCCGTTTGCCGCATCATGGATTACGGCAAGTTCAAATTCGAGCAGCAGAAGAAGGCGCACGCGGCCAAGCGCAAGACCAAGCAGGTCGAGATCAAGGAGCTAAAGTTCCGCCCCTCGACCGAAGACGGCGACTACAACGTGAAGCTGCGCAACATGAAGCGCTTCCTCGAAGAAGGTGACAAGGTCAAGGTCGTCGTCCGCTTCAAGGGCCGCGAAATGGCGCACACGGAGTTGGGCGAGCAGATGGTCAGGCGCATCCAGTCCGATGTTGCGGAGGAAGCGGTTGTCGAGAGCTTCCCGCGCTTCGAAGGGCGGCAGATGGTGATGATGGTGGCTCCGAAAAAGAAGCAGTGATCGAAGCGATGTTGCTTTGATCGTGCGGGCGGTGAGAAGGATAAGTATCTTCTCCTCGCCGGCGGTTTTCCTCTCCTCCGCTCGCGCGGAAGCGGGGTAAAACCAGGAACCTGTCCGCTTCGTGCGGACTTAAACAAGCTAAGCCCGAGCAGGATGGAAAGAGCAGCGCCGCTGCCGCTCAGGCGAGTATATAAATCAACTTAAGGAGTTGGGTCATGCCCAAGATCAAAACCAATCGGGCCGCTGCCAAGCGGTTCCGCAAGACGGCGTCCGGCAAATACAAAGCCGGCCATGCCTTCAAGAGCCACATCCTGACCAAGAAGTCGACCAAGCGTAAGCGTGGTCTGCGCGGTCCCAACATCGTGCGCAAAGAAGACTCCGGTCGCATCGCGCGCATGCTTCCCTACGTGTAAGGAGACGAAACCATGGCACGAGTTAAACGTGGTGTCGTCGCCCGCCGTCGACACAAGAAGATCATTTCCCGCGCGAAGGGCTACTACAACGCTCGCCGCAAGGTATTCCGCGCTGCCAAGCAGGCGGTCATCAAGGCCGGCCAGTACGCCTATATCGGCCGCAAGCAGAAGAAGCGTCAGTTCCGTGCGCTGTGGATCGTGCGCATCAACGCGGGCGCGCGCCAGTTCGGCCTGTCCTACAGCCGCCTGATGAACGGTCTGAAGAAGGCCAACATCACGGTCGACCGCAAGGTGCTAGCCGACATCGCCGTGCACGACATCGCGGCGTTTGGCGCCCTGGCTGAAAAAGCGAAAGCCAGCCTCGCGGCGTAATCAGCAATACGAAAAATCCGTGCCGCATTCCAACGCGGCACGACGATTACTCGGGGAGCGGGCTTTGGCCTCGCTCCCTTTGTTTTTGCAAGGACAGAGAACTTCTGTGAGTGATCTCGATACTCAAGTTGATCAGGCGCTAGGTCAGATCAAAGATGCCGCCTCGCTGGATGCCCTCGATGCGCTGCGCGTTGCACTGCTCGGCAAATCGGGTCTCGTCACCGAACAATTGAAGGCGCTCGGCAAGCTGCCGCCCGATCAGCGCAAAGGGCACGGCGAGAAGGTCAACCGCGCCAAGGAAAGCCTCAACGACGCTATCCACGTGCGCCGGGAAACGCTCGAACAGGCGGCGCTGGACGCACGCCTCGCGTCCGAATCGATCGATGTCACCTTGCCCGGCCGCAATCACGCGCGCGGCAATCTGCATCCGATCACGCGCGCGCTCGAGCGCATGGTGGACATCTTCGCGCGGCTCGGCTACGAAGTCGCCGACGGTCCGGAGATCGAGGACGACTGGCACAACTTCGAGGCGCTGAACTTCCCGCCGCACCATCCGGCGCGCGCGATGCACGACACCTTCTATTTTCCCGACGGCCGCCTGCTGCGCACGCATACCTCGCCTGTGCAGATCCGCGCGATGACCGGGCGCACGCCGCCGCTGCGCGTGATTGCGCCGGGCAAGGTCTACCGTTCGGATTCGGATCAGACCCACAGCCCGATGTTCCATCAGCTCGAGGGTCTGCTGATCGACGAGACCTCGACCTTCGCCGACCTGAAAGGCACGCTCGCCGAATTCGTGCGCGCGTTCTTCGAGCGCGATTTCGAGATGCGCTTCCGCCCGAGCTACTTCCCGTTCGTCGAACCCGGTGCAGAAGTCGATATCCGCTGGGATCGCGAAGACGGTTCGACCGCGTGGCTCGAAGTGCTCGGCTGCGGCATGGTCCATCCGAACGTGCTGCGCGCCTGCCAAATCGATCCGGAGCGCTATACCGGCTTCGCCTTCGGCATGGGTGTCGAGCGCTTCGCGATGCTGCGCTATGGCGTCAACGATCTGCGCGCGTTTTTCGAGAACGATGTGCGGTTTCTCAAACAATTTGCTTAATGCTCTAGCTCGTCATTCCGGCGGCTCTCAACAGCCGAAGGGCTGGTCAAGCCGGAATCCAGCGCTTTGGATTGCACAAGCAAAAAGCAAAGTCACTGGATCCCGGCTTTCGCCGGGATGACTGCAAAAAACAAAACAAATGTGACGGACGATCAATGAAATTCTCCGAAAACTGGCTGCGCGAACTCGTCCCTGTCAGCGCGACGCGCGACGAGCTGTGCCACAAGCTGACCATGGCCGGCCTCGAAGTCGAAGGCGTCGAGACGATCGGCGGCCCGCTCGACGGCGTCGTCGTCGCCGAAATCGTCGAGTGCGTGCCGCATCCGAACGCGGACAAGCTGCGCGTGTGCCAGGTGGCGACCGGTACGGGCGAAAGCGTACAGATCGTCTGCGGCGCGCCGAATGCGCGGCAGGGTTTGAAAGCGCCGCTCGCCACGGTCGGCACCGTCATGCCCAGCGACCTGCAGATCAAGAAGGCCGCGCTGCGCGGTGTCGAGTCGTTCGGCATGCTCTGTTCGGCGAAGGAACTGGGCATCGACGCCGACGCGTCGGGCTTGCTCGAATTGCCGGCCGACGCGCCGGTCGGAAGCGCGTTGGCGAAATATCTGCATCTGCCCGACGCGGCGATCGAAATCAAATTGACGCCCAACCGTCCGGACTGCCTGTCCGTGCAAGGCGTTGCGCGCGATGTGGCAGCGATCTTCGGCGTGCCGGCCGCGGTGCCAGCGATCGCGCCGATTGCGGCGACGACGGCGCACGAGCGCAACGTCGAACTGAAAGCAGGCGTCGATTGCCCGCGCTACTGCGGCCGCCTGATCGAAGGCATCGACGCAGCGGCGCAGACGCCGTTCTGGATGGCCGAACGCCTGCGTCGTTCCGGCTTACGCCCGATCAGCCTGCTCGTCGACGTGACCAACTATGTGCTGCTCGAAATGGGCCAGCCGCTGCACGCGTTCGACAACGCGACGCTGACCGGCGCGATCGGCGTGCGGCGCGCGCGCGCGGGCGAGAGTCTGAAACTGCTCGACGAATCCGACGCCAAGCTCGATTCGGAATTCCTCATCATCACCGACGCCGACAAACCTGTTGCGCTCGCCGGCATCATGGGCGGCTACGACACGCGCGTGACCGACGCGACGCGCGACGTGTTTCTCGAAGCTGCGCATTTCGCGCCGACCGCGATCAGCGGCCGCGCCCGCAAGCTCGGCATGCACACCGACGCGTCGCATCGTTTCGAGCGCGGCGTCGATCCCGAACTACCGCGCGTCGCGCTCGAACGCGCAACGCAGCTCATCGTCGAGTTCGGCGGCGGCAAGGCCGGTCCGATCACGGAAGCGACGCTGCCGCAGTTTCTGACCCCGCCGGCCGCCGTGCCGTTGCGCCGCGCGCGCCTGAAGCGAGTGCTCGGTATCGATGTCGCCGATGCCGACGTCGTGCGCATCCTTGCCGCGCTCGGTATGCAAGTGGATGCGACAGCGGACGGCTGGCGCGCGACGCCGCCGACGCGGCGTTTCGACATCGCAATCGAAGAGGATCTGATCGAAGAGATCGCGCGTATCCACGGCTACGAGAAGATTCCGACGACGATGCCGGCGGGCGAGATCCGCGTCGCCGAGCCGTCGGAGACGCGCGTCGACGAAGCCGCGCTGCGCCGCCAACTCGCCGCGCGCGATTACCGCGAGGCGGTGACTTATGCCTTCCTTGATGCGGATTTGCTCAAGCGCTGGCAGCTCGACGCCGGTGCGATCGCGCTGGCTAATCCGCTTGCGGCCGATCTCAGCACAATGCGCACCTCGCTGCTGCCGGGGCTGGTCTCCGCGCTGATTGCGAACCGTCGCCGCCAGCAGGAGCGCGTGCGACTGTTCGAAGTCGGGCGCGTGTTCAAGCAAGGCGCCGAGGGGCCGATCGAAACCGTGCGCGTCGCCGGTGTCGTCTGCGGTCAGGCGAATGAACTGCAGTGGGCGGCGGACAAGCGTGCGGTCGATTTCTACGACGTGAAGGGCGACGCCGAGTCGCTGTTTGCGCTGACCGGTGATGCGCGTGCGTTCAATGCCGCGCCATCCACAGTGAGCTGGCTGCATCCAGGACGCTCGACAAACATCCTGCGTGGCGAGGCTGCGATTGGCAGTCTCGGCGCACTGCATCCGCGGTTGTTGAAGGCGCTCGACTTCGACGCCGACATTTATGCCTTCGAATTCGACCTCGAACCGCTCGTCGCGCGCGCCGTGCCACGCGGGGCGGCGGTCGCGCGCTTCCCCTCGGTACGCCGCGACCTGTCGTTCGAACTGCCGGAAAATGTGAGCTATGCCTCGGTCGAATCGGCCGTGCGCGGCGCCGTCGGCCCGGTTCTGCACGAAATTTTCGTGTTCGACCGGTACGCCGGGCCAAATCTCGCAGCCGGTGTAAAAAGTGTCGCCATCGGCTTGATTTTGCAGGATGAATCACGCACTCTTACTGATGCGGACGCGGATCAGAGCGTCGGCTTGGCGGTCGCGGCCTTGGAGCGTGACTGCCAAGCGAGATTGAGGGGGTAGGGATGGCGGCACTGACCAAAGCGGAAATGGCCGAACGTTTGTTCACCGACGTTGGTTTGAACAAGCGCGAGGCGAAGGAATTCGTCGACGCATTCTTCGATGTCGTGCGCGAGGCTCTCGAGCGCGGCGAGCAGGTCAAGCTTTCGGGCTTTGGCAATTTCGACCTGCGCAAGAAGAACCAGCGGCCGGGACGAAATCCGAAGACCGGTGAAGAAATTCCGATTTCCGCGCGTCGCGTGGTAACGTTCCGTCCCGGACAGAAGCTGAAGCTCAAGGTCGAGTCTTATGCTGGATCAAGGCAGCAATAACGAACTGCCGGTCATCCCGGCCAAGCGCTACTTCACGATCGGTGAAGTCAGCGAGTTGTGCGCGGTCAAGCCGCACGTATTGCGCTACTGGGAGCAGGAATTCTCCAACCTCAAGCCGGTCAAGCGCCGCGGCAATCGCCGCTACTATCAGCGCCATGACGTGCTGATGATCCGCCAGATCCGCGCGCTGCTCTACGACCAGGGCTTCACGATCACCGGCGCGCGCCAGCGCCTCGAGGGTCAGCAGGCACGGATGGAGACGAGCATTTCCCACCAGATCGTGCGCCAGGTGCGCATGGAGCTGGAAGAAGTGCTGCACATTCTCAAGCACTGAGTTAGCAATAGCCGGCGATCGTGAAGATCAAAAAAGCGGCCGCGTTCGGCCGCACGTTTCCTTTTGCTTTGCTACAATTCACTTTCACGTCACGGTCGGGGCGTAGCGCAGCCTGGTAGCGCATCTGCCTGGGGGGCAGGGGGTCGTGGGTTCGAATCCCGCCGCCCCGACCATTGTCGGTAAACTCGTTGATTCACCTACAGAAAGCGGCTCGGCTCCTTTATAGGACCGGCCGTTTTTCGTTTCTGCGTTCCACAAACGTTCCCATAAGGTTCACCCACAGTGCGGCTTTATGGTTTCGGACTTGACCACACGCCATCCGCCTTGCGTCGTCCAAATTGACCAATTTTCTTCCCAAACCCGTCAGCTAAGATTTGGCCGGGTCTCCCCGCAGCGGAACTCTGCTCCTCTTATGTGATTTGACCTGGCGTTGCCGATTCGGCGAGGCGGCACTCCATACCGTCCAGGAGAACCTTGAGTCCTAGCCGAAACAGCTTCTCAGGCTCGATACTCGTGAGCAACTCGGCAGCGCCGCGCAAATTCGGATAGTGGCGCAGCTCATCGCCCAGATGAGCCAGTTCTGTGGCTAAAGCGGCTGTCGGACGCAGCCCTCCCCGGCGCGCAGGCGAAAGCTGGCGCGCCTCTTCCGCGATCATCCCGAGAAGGAAATTGCGATAGAACGTTGCCATCGCGACCGCCTCCGGCGCCGCCAGGCCAGCGTCGAGAAAAGCGCCGACCGCGGCGTCATAGAGCTTGATGCGATGCGGCCCGGTCGGAGCCTGCTCGGCAAACAGGCGAGGCGCATCGCGATGGGCAATCAGCACGCGGCGATACTCCAAGGCGATTTTCTCCAGGCGCACTCGAAACGGATAACTTGCCGCAGGCAGCACCATTCGGGCACAGATGGCGTCGGCGAGGAGCCCGAGCAGTTCGTCCTTGCTGCGCACGTGCCAGTACAGCGCGGGTGATTTGACGCCGAGGCGTTCGGCTAAGCGCCGTGTGCTCACCGCATCCAGTCCCGCTTCCTGCAGGAGATCGAGCGCAGCGTCGACCAGTTGATCGCGGGCCAGGCGAGCACGGCTACTCACGGCCGCCGCGGCTGCGGGTGCGCGCACCGGCTTACGACCAGTGTTGGTGGTGATTTTTCGCATCGTTGAATCTCACATTTTGCTGTGATAGCTTATCAGTGATAAATTGAGTTATCGGAACGATTTCCGGCTACTGACCAGGGCGGCAGATTCGTGTGATCGAAATGATCTCACGAGCGCCATTGCCGCGGCCTGTTCGACCCCGGCACCCGTTTCCAATCGTCCCCTCAGCTCGATTTCGTTTCGTATGTGGTTGAAATCAACCAATGGAGAGATTTGCCATGAGCATGTCGATGCCGCGTCGAAATTTTTTGTCTGTGCTGGGAAGTTTGTCTGCCGCGGCCGTATTGCCGAATATCGCACGCGGCTCGGCCACCGCTGTGAGCAACGAAGCGATATGGAGCAACTACCATAACGCACTGGTGATCGATTCGCTCGGCAGCTTCGGTGATGATTCCGCGCCGATCAGTGCGGTCGACCTCGCCGACGCGAAATCTTCAGGACTGACCGCGATCAATCTCACCGTAAACGGCGCCAGCGTCGGCAGCTATCTGCGCAACTACGAGGACACGGTTCGCAGCATCGCGTTCTTTGACGCGCAAATCGCCGCGCATCCCGATGCGCTGATGCAGATTCGGCGCGCAGCCGACCTGACCGAAGCCAAGCGCGGCGGAAAACTCGGCCTAATCTACGGGTTTCAGGACGCCACGCCGCTTGGCGAAGACCTGGATCGTGTCGACATATTCTGCAACTTCGGAGTCCGCATCTTTCAGCTTACCTATAATCGCCGCAATCTCGTCGGCGACGGCTGTCTGGAATCAGGCAACGCGGGGTTGTCCGAGTTCGGGCGCAAGCTGGTCGGCCGCCTCAACGAGCGCAAGGCGCTGATCGATCTGTCGCATGCCGGTGAGCGTACGACGCTCGAAGCGACGGATGCTTCCAAAGCGCCGATTGCGATTTCGCACACAGGCTGCGCTGCCCTTATCCCGAATCCGCGCAACAAAACCGACAAGGAGCTGCGGAAAGTCGCCGAAAAAGGGGGATACGTGGGCATCTATCTGATGCCGTTCCTGCGCAGCCAGGGTCAGCCGATGGCGGCCGACGTGATCGCTCATCTCGAACATGCCATCGACATCTGCGGCGAAGACCATGTCGGCATTGGCAGCGACGGTCCCATAGCGCGTACCGTGATTACGGCCGACTATAAGAAAGAATGGGCCGATGAGATCAATAATCGTCGCAAACTGGGCATCTCCGCACCGGGCGAGGACCCAAATGTGTACGCGTTCATCCCCGATCTGAATCGGCCCGACCGTTTCGGCCGCATCGCCGAATTGCTCAGCGCACGCAAGCATTCGGACGAGCGCATTGCGAAAATTCTCGGCGGCAACTTCGCACGCCTGTTGCAGGAGGTATGGTGAGCCGGCAAAGGCGCAGCACGTTAGATAGTGGAGCCGAGATCTAGGCCGCAAAATGGATCGGTGGGCGTTTCGTCTTTTTCACCATTGGTCATCGCATACCCGCGCACGTAGATAATCGGATGACAAGGGTTCCATTTTGTTTTCCGCGGTCGCGACGCATGCGTGTCTATGCGATCGATCTGGAGCCCCTTGCAGTGTTCCCACATTCCTCAACTCTGCCGAGTCGGGGTCTAAGGGAATCAAAGTGTTGCAGGTCGACTGCCTGGTCAGAGAAACCGGAGATTCTTCGCGGTGAAATTGGCGAGATTCGGGAACAGCAAGCCGAGATCGCTCGGGCTCAGGCCGAACCAACTCGCAAGCGTGGCCGAGTATTGGTCGACCGACGTCGTCGGGATGATCTGGCCATAGCCGGCATCATTAGGATTGCTGTCGGACAAGGCCAGGCTCGGCATCGCCGCGGTACCGCTCCCTGCCGCATTGTCCCCGTAGAAACCACCGCCCTTGACCGCACCACCGACGACGAGGTGATGCGAACCCCAGCCATGATCGGTGCCGTCGTCGTTGCAAGACAGCGTGCGGCCGAAATCCGAAGCGGTGAACGCGGTCGCCTTTGCGGCGAGACCCGTGCTGTTCAACGCACGGTAGAAACCGGCGAGCGATTTCGACAGCAGGCCGAACAGAGCAGGCTGCGCGGACAGTTGATGGTCGTGCGTATCGAAGCCGGCGGTCGAGACGAAAAACACTTGGCGTTTTTGCCCGGTGTACCCAGCGATATTGTTGTTCGCGGCCCAGATCAGCTTGGCGACAGTGCACAATTGCCGGTCGAGATCGCCGTCGCTGATATTGGGGAAGAAGGTTTCGAACGTCGGCATGCCGGTCGCGTTGATCGTCGCATTGATCTGCGTTGCAGTGTCGATCGAGTGGTTCATGCGTGCCGCGTAGGTGCGTTCGAGCGCATTGGCTTGCGTACCCGAGGCGCGCAGTGCGTCGAATGCGCTCTGCAGATTGTTCGGGTCGGTGTCCCACGAATCGGGAGATTCGATCACGGCCGCATCGCCGGCATTCATGATGTAGTTGTTGCCAGTTTCGCCGCGCAGGAACGCGTCTTCGCCGGACAGCGAATTGAGCATCGGCAGCGGCGAGTTATTCGCGCTGGCGAGCAGATCGCAGATGCGGCCGCCCCAGCCGGTCGTCGGCGCATTGGACGGGGGCGACGACTGCCAGTACGCCTGCTGATCGTTATGCGAGAACAGCTGCGGTGGCAGCGCGGTGCTGCTGTTCTGGTATTGCGCCTTGGTGACCGGCCGCACCAGCGTACCGACGTTCGCGACGATCGCCACGGGACTGGCTGCCTGATTGAACAGGGTCTGCAGCTCCGTCATCGCCGGATGAAATCCGTAGCTGCCGCCGTCGCCCGGTGAACCCGTGCCGGAAGCCGGCGCTTTGAGCGCAAGCAAGGTGTTCTGCGCGAGCGCAATTTTCGGTCGCACGGTTCCGTAGGACGCGTAATGCGCGCTGTCGGTCGGCACGACCATGTTGAAGGCATCGTTGCCGCCGTAGAGGAAGACACAGATCAGCGCCTTGTAGTCGCTGAAGCTGTAGTTCGTCTGCGCCGCGGCGCGCACGAGCTGCAGATTGCCGAGCGCGGAGTACACACTTGCTCCCAGCGCCGCGTGCGCGGTTCGGCAAAGAAATTTGCGACGGTCGAAATTCATGGTGTCATTTCTGGATCGCGTACTCGGGTGAAGTAAAGATCAGGTACAGCGCACGCTGGATGCGCGCGAGGCGCCAATCCTGCTTGCTATCGTTGGCCCAGTAGTGATCGATGCGATTGAGGTAGTTGATCAACGTCGTCCGCATGTACGAGGACATTTGGCCGCCCATGAAGCGGAGGTTGTAGGCGTCGACCAAGCGATCGGCAGGGTCGCCCGGACCCCCCTGGCCGCTGCCGGCGAGGGCGAGATCGCGCGCTTGATCGATGGCGACATCGCCGAAGTCGTCGTCCGCATCGCAGGTGTCGTGGATGTCGAGCCACATTGCGCGCGGCAGCACATCATTGGTGATTTCGGCGACCTGCGAATCGGTCGTGATTTGGAATTCGGGTCCATACAGCTTTTTGGCGGCCATCTCGCCGGGCGGGATGAATCCGGGCCGGAAGAAATTGAACACCGAGTTGGCGTTCAGTGCCTGCTGGTTGAATTGATAGTCCGTCGACCAGGCCGAATACCAGCCGGCGTAGCGATAGGGTCGATTGGCATAGTGCCGCGTGTATGCGCCACTGTCGGTCTGTTCGACGGTGTCCTTGCCGCAGCGATGCTGCGCGCCCATCGCGCGCCAGATGTGCGACAGGCGCAGCAGCGGTTCGCGCAGCTTGCCGAACGTGTCCGGGTACTTCTGCGCGCCGTTGTTGGCCTCGTCGTCGAGCAGGATCGCAGCGACGACCGCTTTGAGGTCACCGCGCACGCCCGCGCCGTTGTTGTCGAACACGGCGGCGACGCGCTGCACGTAAGCCGGAGTTGGATTGCTGGTGACGAGACGCTGGATGAGCTGTCTGCCGACGAAAGGCCCGACGTTCGGATGGTTGAAGATATTGTCGAGGGCGAACTGGAGATCACTCTGCGGCGTACCGCCGTTGGCCAGCACGCCGCCGTTCGCTGCGCCGGGATAGATCAACAACTGCTTGTTCGGCAGATCGTCCGGGGAGCGCGTGCCGTTGTCGTGGAAGTCGGCGAAAGCTGCCATTGGTTGTTGCATGTTCGCGCCGCTATCCCAGTCGACGTCGCAGTCGCTGAAATTGTCGTGATCGGCCGGTACGCAATCGGCCCAGTTCCAGCCGGTGAATGTGTGTGCGAATGCCTTGACCGTGTCCTGGGTGTAGGTTGGAACGGGCTGGCCGTTGACGAGCTGCGGCGTGCCGTCCCGATTAAGCAGAACGAGACCGACGCTGAACAACTGGTTCGCCTCGCGCGCGTAGTTCTCGTCCGGGTGAATGTTCTGGCTGGAATCAGCGCGCTGGTTGCTCAGCATGTTGAGATAGACGCCCATCGCCGGACTCAGGGTCACGTCCTGAAGCAATTGCCGGTAGTTGGCGAAGGCATCGTTGATCAGAATGTCGTTGTAATACGCCTGACCGTTGGCAAAACTTTCGACCAGGCCGTTTTTCGTCGACACGACGAAGATTTCCGAGAGCGCGAATGCGACGCGCTGGCGTAATTGGTCGCGGTGGATCACGGTCGGGTCCGCCGGATCCGGGCCACCGAGCGCGCCGAGCCACCAGGCTTCGAGCATCTGGTCGGTGGTGAAATTCTCGTGCAACGTGTTCACGACCCAATTACGGTAGTCCATGCGGCGCGTGGGCGGCGCGGCGTACTGTTCGTCAAGCCAGGCCGCATAGCCGACGGCCTGCAGATGCGTAATATCGGCATCGGTCGGCCCGAACGTCGCCCGCGCGAGAAAGCGCGAGGCTTCGGCGGCGCTCGGGGTGGTCGCCGCGCGAACCGGTGGGCGGGGTTGCCCCGTGTTCGGCGGCAAAGGCAGGCGCGGAGGAACGGCGGCGCCCGCGGCTGCGCTCGCGCCGCACGCAAAGCCGAAAAGCAGCGCGCAGCGGAAGACGATGTTATGGGGATTACGTCGGGCTTGGCGCACGGTCAGTTCTCGGTCATAGGACCCAACTTAACCGAGTCCGCGCACCGCCGCCGCGACGTACGCCGCAGTTTCCGCCTTAGTACAGCACGCGCGTACGCAGGGTCCCGGGAATTGCTGCAAGCGCATCTCTGAGCTTGTTCGCGCTTTCCGCCGTCGTCGATACGTCGATGACCACGTAGCCGACTTTGGGATCCGTCTGCAGATACTGCGCATCGATGTTGATGTTCTCGCGCGAGAAGATCTCGTTGATGCGCGAGAGAATGCCCGGCGTGTTGCGATGGATATGCAGCAGGCGCTGGCTGTTCGGATGCTCGGGCAGCGACACTTCGGGGAAATTAACCGCCGAAAGCGTGCTGCCGTTGTCGCTATAGCGCACGAGTTTCGCAGCGACTTCGATGCCGATATTGTCCTGCGCCTCGAGCGTCGAGCCGCCGATGTGCGGCGTCAAAATCACGTTGTCCATGCCGCGTAGCGGCGAGACGAACTCGTCATCGTTGCCCTTCGGTTCGACCGGAAACACGTCGATCGCGGCACCGCCGAGGTGGTTGGACTTCAGCGCGGCGGCGAGCGCGTCGATGTCGACGACGGTGCCGCGCGCGGCGTTGATCAGCAACGCGCCGGGTTTCATCTTCGCCAGCTCTTTCTCGCCGATCATCCACTTGGTCTGCGGCGTTTCCGGCACGTGCAGCGTGACCACGTCGGCACGTGCGAGCAGATCGTCGAGGCCATGCGCTGCGCGCGCGTTGCCGAGGGTGAGCTTGGCCTCGATGTCGTGGTAGATCACCTGCATGCCCAGTCCCTCGGCGAGCACGCCGATCTGCGTGCCGATATGGCCGTAGCCGATCACGCCGAGCGTCTTGCCGCGCACTTCCACACTGCCCAGTGCGGACTTCGACCAGCCACCGCGATGGCACTCCGCATTCTTCTGCGGAATGCCGCGCGCGAGTAGGATTGCCTCGGCGATAACCAACTCCGCCACGCTGCGCGTGTTCGAGTACGGCGCGTTGAACACCGGGACGCCGAGCGCTTCGGCGGAGTCCGTGTCGACCTGGTTCGTGCCGATGCAGAAACAGCCGACGGCGATGAGCTTCTTCGCCTGCGCGAACACGTCCGCGGTCAGATTCGTGCGCGAGCGGATACCGACGATGTGCGCATCGGCAATCGATTTTTTCAAATCATCTGACGACAGCGATTTCTTGTGGAACTCGATGTTCGTGTACCCTGCCGCTTTGAACGTGTCGAGCGCGGTTTGGCTGACGCCCTCCAACAGCAAAACTTTGATGTCCTGTTTCGGAAATGATGTGCGGCTCATGGGGCAGGGCGTCTCCAGTATCGAGACGAGACACTATGCCAGAGTTGTGGTCATTTTGCTGCTCTGCGGCATAAGGGGTATGGCAGCATGAAGGCAGCGAATTGTCGGCGAAATGTTCGTTTCGCGAGGCGTGATTTGAAGGATAATTACTGATCGCAACGCCGCACCGCCAGGTGCGAAAGTTCAGGGCATGCCGAACTCAATGACGTCGGCTAAATCGGAATGGATACTGCATTTGCGGAACCCGGCGGCTGCGCCGTGGTCGATGTTGTAATCTTTTAAATTCATTGGCTTAGCATCTTTGGAGCATATTTTGGTGAAGTCCTCCAGACACCACGTCATCATCACAGGCACTGGACGGGCTGGGACGACGTTTCTATTGCAACTATTGATGCGGCTCGGAATGGATACGGGCTACACAGAAGAATCGTTCGAAATCTCCACGGACAGCAATGCCGGCAGCGAATGGGATCTCGGTAGCGACGATGCGCCCTATATCGTCAAAAGCCCCTGGCTGTGCGACACGCTCGAGGAGATGATCCAGCAGCACGACATCGCGATAGACCACGCGATCATCCCCGTGCGCAATCTCCATGACGCCGCGGAAAGCCGGCGAGCGGTCGTCAGACGGGCGCCTCCGGGTGTCAGCCATCATCTTCCGGGCGGATTGATGTACACGGATATGGCGGATCTGCAGGAGGCCGTGCTCGCGGCCAAGCAGATGAAGCTGCTCGAGACGCTCGCGAAATACGATATCAAGCACAGCCTGCTTTACTTCCCCAAGCTTGCGCTGGATTCCGACTATCTGCTGCAGAAGCTGACGGCTGTATTCGGGCCGCTGGACCCCGTTGAATTTCTAAATGCGTTCAACAAGACGTCGCGTCCCGGGATGATTCACAATTTCACCCGGGACGCGAAGTCCGACGTTCTTGAAGCGGATACGCTCGCATTCGCCAAGCAAGCTTGAGTGCTTGGCGAACTTTTTGCGGCTTAGTACGACGAGAAGGTCGTGCTGTTCAGATTGCCACCATTTCCGGCAAGTGTATTGTTACCGACGGTAGCAATCGTCCCGCCGGACGCCTGAACAGCCGTGTTGTTGTTGTTGATGCTATTGCCATCCAACCGTACGACGCCGCCTGTCGTGTACGCGCCCCAATTGCCATTTGAGATGCTGTTATGCGTCGCCGTCAGTGCACCGCCTTGGACGAACAATCCGGCACCTCCGGTGAACTGACTCAGAGCCGAATCGCTGAGGGTCGCATAGGCACCGGCTTTCGTTACCACTCCGTTCCCGGCAGTTCCGATGTTCAGTCTGCTCAGAGAGGCCATAAGCGTTCCGCTGGGCGCGCTAAGTGAAATCGCGGCGGTCAAGATGTTGTCGATGCTGGTATTGGAAACAGTCAACTGTCCCGTCGTGGTTGGAGACTGAAGCACGGCGCGGATTCCGTTCGTGTTGAATCCGAAGATCTCGCACTTGTCCACGATCACTGTGCCTGCACTCAGATAGTTAATCGCGCTCAATCCCGCATTCCCGGAGTTCGACCCATTGCCTAGCAATCCGTCAAATCTCAAGTTGCGCAAAATCACGACATCGTTCGCCGCAGCATTAATGACGATGCCGTTGGTGCCGGCCACGAGCACTGAAGCGACTTGACCGCCTCCACCGTCGATGGTGATGGATTTCGTAATCGTCAACGCGCCGAAGCCGCCCGGATCGAGAGCGTCCATCTCGCCGCCCGGAGCGGTCTTGGAGATAGCTCCGGCCCAAGTTTTGCACGGTGCCGTGCGTGAACAGGGATTGGCGTCGTCGCCGACTCCGGATACCCAGGTACGAGTTGCTTGCGCCATCGCAGGTGAAGCGCTCGCCAGCGCGAGCACAAATACGGCTAAGAGATACAGAAATGCACGTTTCATAAGGCCCCCAGTCTGCCTTGATTGATGAACGGCACTGCGGAGACGTCCGTTTCCGGCAGGCCGCGCCTTGGAACTACGTCTTACACATATCGCCGGCCATGTTAGCACCAATATCGTGCCGGATATGTGATCGTTTCCGGACCCAAATGAGACCTGTTTTTGGTTTCGCGCGCGCTGCATTTGGTTGACAATGGAGCGGTTTAAATCCCCGTGTCGTTGTGCATCGCACCGGGCGGGGCAGGTTCGAGGCATTTCCCCCGAAAAAATGATGACCCATGCAATTTAACCGCTCCACGCTGGCCGATTTGATGCATGCAGCGCCGTCGCTGCGCTTGCTTACCGATACCGCGGACCGCGAACACTACGGCCGCGACTGGACGCGCCGCTGGGCGCCGGCGCCGCTTGCGATCGCGCTGCCGGCGAGCATCGACGAGGTACAGGCGATCGCGCGCTGGGCCAGCGCGAACAAGATCGCGCTCGTACCGTCGGGTGGCCGCACGGGATTGTCCGGCGGCGCCGTGGCGGCCAACGGCGAGCTCGTCGTCAGTTTCGAACGCATGAATCGCGTGCTCGACTTCAACGCCGTCGATCGCACCCTGACTGTGCAACCGGGCATCGCGCTCGAGGCGGTGCACAAGGCCGCTGCGGAGCATGGCCTGATCTATCCGGTCGACTTTGCCGCACGCGGCTCGTGTTCGATTGGCGGCAATATCTCGACCAACGCCGGCGGCATCCGCGTGATCCGCTACGGCAACACGCGCGAATGGATTGCGGGGCTCAAGCTCGTCACCGCGAACGGCGATTTGCTCGAATTAAACCGCGGCCTGATCAAGAACTCCTCGGGCTACGACCTGCGCCATCTTGTGATCGGCGCTGAGGGCACGCTCGGCCTCGTCGTCGAAGCGACCCTGCGACTCACCGATCCACCACCGGCCTCGCAGGTGATGCTGTTCGCGGTGCCCGAAATGACCGCACTGATGCGCGTGTTCGCCGTGTGTCGCGCGCGCCTGAATCTGTCCGCGTTCGAATTCTTCACCGACCGCGCGCTGCATCATGTGCTCGCGCACAGCGCGCAGAAGCCGTTCGACGAGGTGTCGCCGTACTATGTCGTCACCGAATTCGACGCCGCCGACGAGGCGCAGCAACAGGCCGCGCTCGACGTGTTCGAGCGATGCTTGAACGAGGGCTTGGTCAACGATGGCGTGTTGAGCCAGAGCGAGGCGCAGGCGGCGGCGCTGTGGCGCCTGCGCGAAGGCATTACCGAAAGCCTCGCCCCGAACAAGCCGTACAAGAACGATATCTCGGTGCGCATTTCCGCAGTGCCGGCCTTTCTCGACGAGATGCAAGCCTTGCTCTCGCACGAATATCCGCACTTCGACGTGGTCTGGTTCGGCCATATCGGCGACGGCAATCTGCATATCAACGTACTCAAGCCCGCCGATCTCGCGGACGCCGATTTCGTCGCGCAGTGCGAGCGCGTGACAAAGCTGTTGAGCGACGTGCTGGCGCGTCACGGCGGCAGCATTTCCGCAGAACACGGCATTGGCCTGGTGAAGAAGCCTTACCTCTCCGGTACACGCAGCGCTGCCGAAATCGCGTTGATGCGCAGTGTCCGCCGAGTATTTGATCCCCAAGGTCTGATGAACCCGGGCAAGCTGTTCGATTGATCTTTCTTCTCTCGCTGGAGAGGAGTTTCATGGAGTTTTCGATGCAAGAACGCCGCACGCTGTACCCCGACATCGAACCGTTCGATACCGGCTCGCTGCCGGTATCCCCGCTGCATACGATCTACTACGAACAATGCGGCAATCCCAACGGAAAGCCGGTCGTGTTCCTGCACGGCGGACCTGGCGCGGGATGCAATGCGCGCTCACGGCGCTTCTTTGATCCGAAGCATTACCACATCGTACTGTTCGACCAGCGCGGATGCGGGCGTTCGACGCCGCATGCGGAGCTGACCGACAACACGACCTGGCATCTCGTGCAGGACATCGAAGCCTTGCGCGCGCATCTGGGCATCGATCGCTGGCAGGTATTCGGCGGCTCGTGGGGCTCGACGCTGGCGCTGGCGTATGCCCAAACCCATCCCGAGCACGTGACCGAACTCGTGCTGCGCGGCATTTTCATGCTGCGCCGCTGGGAACTGGAATGGTTCTATCAGCATGGTTGCGACGCGATCTATCCGGACGCGTGGGAGGCGTACCTCAAGCCGATTCCCGTGGTCGAACGCCATGATTTGATGAGCGCTTACTATCGCCGGCTGACATCGAGCGATGAGAAAATCCGCCTCGATGCGGCGAAGGCCTGGTCGATCTGGGAAGGCTCGACGAGCTTCCTCGCGCCGAGCGCCGACTACGTGAATTCAACCGGCGCCGACCAGTTCGCGCTCGCATTCGCGCGCATCGAGTGTCACTACTTCGTGCACGGCGGCTTCTTCGAGCGCGACGATCAACTTTTATACAATGCACACAAGTTGAAAAAGATACCGGCAGTGATCGTGCAGGGACGCTACGACGTGGTCTGCCCGATGCGCAGCGCCTGGGACTTGCATCGCGCGTGGCCGGAAGCGGATCTGCGCATCGTCGGCGATGCGGGCCATTCCGCGTTCGAGCCCGGCATTACGCACGAGCTGGTAAGCGCGACGGATCGATTCCGCTGAGCGCTATTTCGCCTCGGTCGCGTGCGCGGCCTTGGCTTTGGCGATCGCATCGGCCACTTCCTTCGGCATGTAGCTCTCGTCGTGCTTGGCGAGCACTTCGCGCGCCACGAAATGTTCGCCCTGCATTTTGCCGGTCGCGATCACGCTCTGACCTTCGCGGAACAGGTCGGGCAGGATACCGGTGTATTCGACCGGAATCTGCTGGAAGCGGTCGGTGACGACGAAGTCGACCTTGAGTGAATTCGAGTAGCGCTGGATCGAGTGCTCGAGCACGACGCCGCCGAGCTTGAAGCTCGCCCCGGCGGGCGCTTTGCCAGCCAAAGTTTCGGTCGGCGAGAACAGGTAGGTCATGTTTTGACTGAGCGCGGTCACGGTCAGCGCGGTGGCGACGCCGACGGCGAGCAGGATCAGGCCGACCGCAATCAGGCGGCGTTTGCGGGTAGGGGTCATGGATTGGGCTTTCTTGTGGACTCGCGACGCAGGCGCGCCGCGATATCGCGCAATGTGTTGCGTCGCTGCCAGAGCGGTGTCACCGCATCGACGATCAGAACGACGGCAAAAACCGCATAGGCCGCCCAGACGTAGGCGCCGTAGCCGCCCATATGGAAAAAGTCAGCCATGCGCATGCGCCTCCCCCTGCGCCGATGCGATGTCGCGCACCCATTCCTTGCCGGATTCGAGTGACAGCAGCGCTGCGCGCGAACGCGCGAGCAGGCTGGCGAAAAAGTAGACGTGCGTGGAGATCGCCATCGTCAACAGCGGCCACAGCATGCCGGCGGAGATTTTCGACTGGCCCATCAGGCTCACAGTCGTGCCCTGATGCAGCGTGTTCCACCACACGACCGAGTAATGCACGATCGGCAGATTGACGATGCCGATCAGGGCGAGGAACGCAGCCGCGCGCGCGGCCTGGCGCGTGTCTTCGATCGCGTTATAAAGGCCGATGACGCCAAGGTAGAGAAACAACAGCACGAGCTCGCTGGTCAGGCGCGCATCCCAGGTCCACCAGGTACCCCACATTGGCTTGCCCCAGAGCGAGCCGGTAACGAGCGTGATGAATGTGAACGCGGCGCCGATCGGCGCGCTCGCCATTGCCAATGTCTCCGAAAGCTTGATACGCCAGACCAGGGCGACGAACGCGTTCGCCGCCATGAACGCGTAGACGAACAGGCTCATCCACGCGCAAGGCACGTGCACGTAGATCATGCGGAACGAATCGCCTTGCTGATAATCGGCCGGCGCGATGAAGAGACCGCCGTAGAGCCCGACCGCGCCCGTGACGAGGGCGATCGCGTACAGCCACGGCAGGAAGCGCCCGGCGAGTCGGTAAAAGTACGGCGGTGAGCCGAGTTTGTGGAACCAGAGGACGAGAGGATTCATGGCGTTTGTACTCGTCATTCCGGCGCAAGCCGGAATCCATCTTGATCTTACTCTTCGGATTCAAAAGCAAAATGGATTCCGGCTTGCGCCGGAATGATGCGAGGGGAATTCCTATGTCAATGAAATTTTCAATGCCGCGGCGGTTGCGAGCGGCGCCAGCACGAGGGCCAGCGCGAGCCACGCGGCCAGCCACAGCAGCGGCGCAACGTAAGGCAATCCTGCTTGCGCGGCATTGCAGGCGCCGGCACCGAAAATCAGCACCGGCACGATCAGCGGCAGCACGAGCAGCGTCAAAAGCATACCAGAGCGGCGCATCCCGGCCGTCAGCGCGACGCAGATCGCGCCGATCAGGCTGAGCAGCGGTGTGGCCAACGCGAGCGCGGCGAGCAACACCGGCAGCACGCTGTCGGGAAGATGCAGCAGCATGGCGAGCAGCGGCGCAATGACGATCAGCGGCACCGCCGTGGTCAGCCAGTGAATCACGATCTTGCAGGCGAGCAGCAGCGAGAGCGGATGCGGCGAAAGTACGAGTTGTTCGAGAGAGCCGTCATCGAGATCACTGCGAAACAAACTGTCGAGAGAAAGCAGCGCGGCAAGCAGCACCGCGACGAAGATCGTGCCCGCGGCGATGCGTTCGAGCACCTGCGCTTCGGGGCCGAGCGCGAACGGAAACAGGGCGACGACGATCACCGCGAACATCAGCGGGTTGAGCGCGTCGCCGCGTCGGCGCCAAGTCAGGGCGAGATCGCGTTTGAGCAGCGCGACGCAGGCGGCGGACGTCGTTCCCGGCTTCATGCGCGCACCTCGGCGGCAGTTTGTTCTGTCGCCTGCGGTTGCAACGCAATCCTGCGTGGTGTGCCCGAGGTGTAGGCATACGCACCGTGCGAGGTGATCAACGCCGATCCGCCGCGTTGCGCATGCATCAACAGCAAACGATTGACGAGTTCGATGCCTTCGCGGTCGAGATTCGCGTACGGCTCATCGAGCAGCCACAACGCCGCCGGCACGAGCAGTAGCCGTGCGAGCGCGATGCGTTTTTTCTGTCCGGCAGAAAGCAGGCGCAACGGCTGATCCTCGTAGCCGGCGAGACCGACACTCGCGAGCGCGATCTGCGGCGTGATTCCCTGACGGATCCCGCCGAGGCCGACGGCGAAGCGCAGATTCTGCAGCGTGGTCAATTCGAACTTCATGCCCGGCAAATGGCCGAGCAGGGAAACTTGGTGCGAGAGCTTGGCCAAAGTCAGGTGCACGCCGTTGAGCAGCACCTCGCCCGCGGTCGGCTCGAGCAGGCCGGACAGCACCTTGAGCAGAGTCGTTTTGCCGCTGCCGTTGTCGCCTTCGATCAGTACGACCTCGCCCGCGCCGAGGGAAAAATCCAACGGCCCGAAAATCGGCTCCTCGTTGCGCGCGTAGGCGAGGCCTCGTGCGGCAAGCAAGGGCGGTTTGTCGATAGGGTCGATGGCGGACATGGTCGAGATGGACGGCAAGGCCGGCCATGCTAGCGGTCCGGCGTATGCAGCGCCAGCTGTCCTGCGGTTTGAGCGGCAGATACCAACAGGTACACTAGTTTATTTAGGGGACGGGGACCGATTGCATGAATCGCCAAAGTGGAAAGTGGGCCGCAATATTGCTGATGATCGCGGCGCTGGTAAAAACTGGGGCGGTTTCGGGTTCAGACGGACGGACGATTTATCTAATTGCCTTAAACGATGCGCCACTGGTCGAAGAGATGATCACGCGCGCGGCAGCGATGCCGTCGGCAGCGCATATGGACAGACAAATGCTGCGCCAAGTCCTTGCCGGGCCACAAAGCAAAGTTCATTTGGCGAAACTGGACAATGCGCGAAAGATGGTCGTAGATATGGCGAGTCGAACGCTCGGCCGTCGCTTGGAGCCGGCACAAGTTTACACCAACGCAATCAATGGCATGGCGCTGGAGTTGACTTCTTCCGAGGCTGAGAAAGTCGCAAGACTGCCCGGAGTGGCGAAGGTTCGCCCCGAACGCTTTTCACAAGTTCATACCGATGCCGGGCCGCAGTGGATCGGCGCAAATTTGCTCTGGTCGGGAGATGCAGGATTAAGCACAAAAGGCGAAGGAGTCGTAATTGGCATAGTCGATACCGGCATCAATTCCACCCATCCTTCGTTCGCGGCTACCGGAGGAGACGGCTATACCCATACGAATCCACGTGAAGGGTTTCTGGGAATGTGTGCGAATGGAAGCGCGATCTGCAACAACAAGTTGATCGGCATTTACGATTTTTCAAATGAGTTCTTGGATGGCTCTGATGCTAGCGGCCACGGCAGTCTAGTGGCCGCGGTTGCCGCCGGAAACCAACTTTCCACCAAGCTTCACTTTAAAACCACGGATCTCGTGCGCAATGTTTCTGGTGTAGCCCCGCACGCAAACCTCGTTTCGTACAAAGTGTGTAGTGCGCCGGCAAACTTTCCGCCATTGACTGGGCCAATCACCTGCGCGGGGTCTTCGCTGATCAAGGCGATCGATCAGGCGATCGCTGATCAAGTGGATGTACTCAATTACTCGATCGGCAGTTACCCAGGCGACCCTTATGAACTGATGGCGGATCATACGAGTGTCGAATATGCATTATTCCAGGCCCGCGCTGCCGGTATTGTTATCGTAGCGTCAGTCGGCAATTCAGGGCCGGGCGGCGGAACAATAAGCTCGTCCGCGAACGCGCCTTGGGTACTTGGTGTGGCAAGCGCGACGCACAACCGGCGATTTGCCAATTCGGTTGTCGGCATTTCCGGATCGGCGACTGGGTCACCTTTCACCGATCTTACGGGATGGGGATATACCGCAGGCTATGGTCCAGCCCCCATTGTTTATGCGGGTGATTATGGCAATGCAATCTGCGCAACAGGATTCCCGCATTCGCCGCCGGACGGTTCAACCAACCCATGGCCTGCCGGCACGTTCCACGGCGAAATCGTCGTTTGTGACGGCACTGTCAACTACGTTCCTCAAGAGCCAGGCTATAACCTCAAAGCCGCAGGGGCAGGTGGCATGATTGTCGCCAACTCACCGCTGGGGGACAGTCTCAACTACTTCGATCACTATCTTCCCGCGGTGAACTTGGATTACAGCACCGGCAACATTCTCAAGAACTGGATTCGGACAGCGGCGCCGTTGCGCGGCTCGATATCCGGAGTCAAGGCGGCAATCCAGAATGAATTCGGTGACGTGCTTGATGCGACAAGTTCGCGTGGGCCCTATGGATTTACGGGAGGGGTTCTCAAGCCGGATCTGACCGCGCCTGGCGAAAACATCCTTTCTGCGAATGGAATCGGTACCAATTTTGTCTTGGCGACCGGTACCTCGTTGGCAAGCCCCAATGTTGCCGGCAGCGCAGGGTTGGTGCTTGCAGCACATCGAGATTGGACGCCGGCGCAGATCGAATCGGCGTTAACTGGCACTGCACTGGCAGGGAGTGTGCGCAAAGAAGACGGGGAATATGCTTCCCCGAACGAGGCTGGGGCGGGCCGTGTTCAACCGGCGGCTGCGGTAAACGCAGGGCTCTATTTGCCCCTAAGTGCGGCAGATTTCATCGCCCATAATCCACATACCGGAGGCAATCTACGAGATCTCAATCGAAGTGGCGTCGAAGATGAGCATTGTTTCCAGCAGTGCCAATTTTCCCGCACGGTGACCGATATGTCTGGAGGAGGGGCTTGGAAGGTTAATGCCGTCGCGACGGATGGAGTGAAAGTTTCCGTGGTGCCGAGCGAATTCAGCTTGGAGGCAGGGGCTTCTCAGACGCTTAGCATAACCGTTGATGTCAGCGATCCGCGTCTGTGGGGAGTATGGACGGACGGGCAAATAGTTCTGCACAAGATGGGCGGCGGAACGGGCGCCAGTGATTTCGTCTTTACGTTGTCCGCGTATGCGGATGCTGGCGAATCGCCTAAATTCAACGATATCCAAGTGTATGTCCCCTCCGGTTCCATCATTACGACGCTGGAGGGAATGGCTCCTCTGCCGCGCGCGAGATACGAATCGACCGAATTGACCAAGCTGGACGATAAGGCGACGGTAAACCTAGGAGGGTCGAACGACGCAGGAACCGGATACAGCGATTTCATTGGATCGGGGAAGAAGCTTTTGTATTTTCGCAATCCCGTTTCAGGTGACAGCACAAGCAGCCCAGGAGCCTCCGCGTTTGTCGCTGAGGTCAACAACGTGGATATCCAGTCCACCACGATGTACGTTGGCATCGATAGTGACGCGGACGGCTTGCCTTCGCCTGCGGAGACACTCTGTTGGACGGCTACCGCGATCGGGCCGGCCGCTCCAGTGGCACGCTGCATAATAGATCTGCGAGCTGCAAACTTGCGCAGCACCCTGGAGGGCCGCGATAAAGCAAATGTTTGGGTTGTCATTGGGGGTCAGCCGTCGCCGAAAGGGGGCTATAGGGCGGCGTTTGCGAGCACATTCTTGAAACGGCACGGGGTTGATATCGATGCAACACAAGGTGCAGATACTACGGTGACAGGGCCTGGACAGGTGCCGGCGCGCGCGAGTTTTCCTATGCGTTTGACGTGGGGAGGGACGGCCAAAGCGGGCCGCAAGTCTGCTCCACTCAACGAACGGTTTTACGGTGCGATATTGATTGACTCTGTTCCCGGTGCACCCGGTCCTTTCCTTCCCTACGCTCTGACCTATCTCGGTGGAGGCGACGATCAACACGAAGCACTGTCGCTGAATGGCATGTCATTCAACTCTGGCGTTTCGGGGTCGTTCCATTATGTGCATGTTGATGTGCCGCCGGGAGTGGATGCGTTGACGGTCGACAGCAGTTACACATCCGCCGATCCGGCGGCAACGATGAGAGTGGATCTGGTACGGGCGGATTTCCCCGATTTCTCTTCGTCTGCGCAAATTGCACCGGCCCCGACTACCGGCAGCGCCGTCTCTTGGACATTGACGCCTTCGGCGTCTTCGAAAAGCGTTTCGGTGCCAGCGGAGTCAGGGCGTTGGTACCTTCTCGCGCAGACCGATGGGCCCGAGATATTCACTCTCACGCCAACATTCAAATACAACGAGGTCGCTACGAGAGGGATTACGCCGGGCGCTTATTACAATCCGCAGCGCTCGGGCCATGGCATATTCCTGAGCCAGACCAATGATCAGCAGCTCGTCAATTGGTATACGTATCTGGAAGACGGAACACCTACCTGGTATTCGGCGCAAGGCAAATCACCGGTTCCTGCCGGTGCGGTATGGACCGCGCCGTTGCACCGCGTAAACTGGAGTGGGGCTGCAGTGAATTCGAGTACCGAGGTCGGAAATGTGACTCTAACCCGAATCAACGATAGCGATTTCATCTTCTCTTGGCATCTCGATGGCCAGTCCGGGAGCGAACGATTTACCAGATTGGGCACAGGGAGTTGTCCAGACTTTAACGGAGTAGCAAAGAATTTTAGTGGAGCGTGGTATGCGCCAGCCCAATCCGGATATGGCTTGGACGTGCTCGCGATGCCTGATCAGTTCTTCACCACGATCTATTTTTATGACGCCTTGGGCATTGCGCGTTGGGGAGTAGGCAGTACCCAGCCGTCCACCGCTGACAACACGATCGGCCTTACGCAAAGTAGCGGTTTCTGCCCGTTATGCGCCTATCGCAAGGCGACGGCGCAAGCGTTAGGTAGCATGAGAGTTGAACTTTTGGATGCAAACAATGGGAATCTGTCCACAAATCTCACTCTGCAACTGCCCCTTAGCGGCGGCTGGACGGTAGATCGACAAAGACTCGCACGGCTGACGGGGTCGCCCGACAGCTGCACGCCGTAGCAACAAATCAGGAGCGCAGTATCGGATTGTCCCAACCCGGCTTCGGCGCGAAGCGCGGACCGTATTTCGTGGCGAGCGCGTCGAGCTGCGCTTTGATCTTGTCCGCGCCTTCGCTCTTGATGTGCTGGATCGGACCGCCGCGGAACGGGGCGAAGCCGGTGCCGAAGATGACGCCGGCGTCGAGCAGGTCGGCGTCGTCGGTCACGCCGTCGTGCAGGCAGGCGACGGACTCGTTGAGCAGCGGCAGGATCATGCGGTCGGTGAGATCATCGGGCGCGACGTATTTCGGATCGACCTCGGGCTTCACCGGCTTGCCGTTCTCCCACTTGTACAGACCCTCGCCGGTCTTCTTGCCCTTCTTGCCGGCATCGAGATAGCTCTGTAGGCCGTCGGGGATATCGAGGTTGAGGAACGCGCCGACTTCTTTGCCGACCGAGACGCAGACATCGAGTCCGACCGTGTCGGCCAGCTCGATCGGCCCCATCGGCATGCCGAACTTCTTCGCCGCCCTGTCCAGCACCGGCCCGGGCACGCCTTCCTTGAACAGACGCAGCGCTTCGAGCAGGTAGGGGAACAGAATGCGATTGACGAGAAAGCCCGGCGTGCCTTTCACCGGCACGGGCAGCTTGTCGATCTTTTTGCAGAAGGCGAGGACGCGCGTTTCGTTCGCGGGATCGAGATGGTCCTGACGCACGATCTCGACGAGCGGCATCTGCGCCACCGGATTGAAGTAGTGCAGGCCAAGGAAACGGCCCTGCGCATTGACCGCCTGACGCAGTTCGTCGAGCGGAATGCTCGAAGTGTTCGTCGCGAGCAGCGCGGCAGGCTTCATCGCGGGTTCGGTCTTGCGATACAGGTCTTCCTTGGCTTGGAGGTTTTCGAAGATCGCTTCGATGACGAGGTCGGCGTCGGCGATGCCGTTGCCCTCGACGTCGGCCTTCAGCCGCGCCGCCGCGGGCGCGATGGCGTCGGGCGTTTTCAGACGCTTGGTGAACAGATCCTGCGCGCGGTCGAGCGCCGGCTGGATGTACTTCAACTCGCGGTCCTGCAGCGTGACGTCGAAGCCGCGCAGCGCACACCAGGCGGCGATGTCGCCGCCCATCACGCCGGCGCCGACCACGTGCACGCGCTGGATGCCCGAATCGCCGCTGCCGAGTTTCTTCAGCCGTTCTTGCAGGAAGTAAACACGAACCAGGTTGTGGCAGGTTGGCGTCGTCGCCAGCTTGGCGACCGCGCGCGCTTCGAGCTTGAGGCGCTGAGTGATGCTCGATCCGCCGCGGCGCCAGACATTGATCAGCGCGAACGGGGCCGGGTAGTGCTGTGGGTTCGCCTTGGCGGCGGTCTGCTTGGCGACGATGGGTGCCAGCACTTGCCGCACCGGCCACAGATTCGTCGCCCAAGCGGTTGCACGTTGCACGAACGGACGCTGATGCGGATGCGCGATCAATTCCTTCGCTTCGGCAACGAGTAGCTCGGGCGAAGTCAGCTTGTCGACCACGCCGAGCGACTTGGCCGCGTCGGCCGACAACGACTTGCCAGTGAGCATCATCGGCAGTGCCTCGGGCGCGCCGATCAGACGCGGCAGCCGCGCGGTGCCGCCCCAACCGGGGATGATGCCGAGCAGTACTTCGGGGAAGGCCAAGCGCGTCTTCGGATCGCGCGAGGCGACGCGATAGCGGCAAGCCAGTGACAGCTCGAAGCCGCCGCCCATGCAGGCGCCGTGGATTGCCGCGACCGTCGGGCAGCGCAGCCGCGCGATGCTCTGGAACACACGCTGGCCGTTCTCGATGCTGGCGAGGACGCGGCCTTCCTTTTCGTACTTTTCGAATTCGGTGATGTCGGCGCCGGCGATGAAGCTGTCCGGCTTGCCCGAGCGGATCACCACGCCCTTCGGCGGTTCGAACGACAGGCGCTCGGCAATCTGCGCCAGTTCGTCGATCGCCGCGCGGTCGAACGTGTTGACCTTGGCGTCGGCGTGGTCGAAGGTCAGCACGAGGATGCCGTCGGCGCCGAGGTCGGTTTTCCAGTGGGCGAAGCGCAGGCCTTCGAACATGACGGTTCCGGTTGTATCAAGGTGAGGCGGCTATAATCGGCGTTGGGGATAGCTCGGGTCAACGGACCGGATGCGTTCTTTCGCTGTCGCCGTGGGAGACGGGAACGGCGGATTGCCGGTCCCGGATGCGGGTCGCGGAACTTTTATTACGTAACCCGGTCTAGCATCAGCATGCTCAACCGGGTCGAATTCAAACGGAGTATGGCCCGGATGGGTGAGGCGGACACCGACCGCGAGTTGGTCGAACGTGTACAGAAAGGAGACAAGCGCGCTTTCGATCTGCTGATCCGTAAGTACCAGCACAAGATCGTCAGCGTGATTTCCCGTTACGTCTCCGATTGGAGCGAATGTCAGGACGTGGCCCAGGAAGCCTTCATTCGCGCCTATCGCGCGATCGGAAACTTCCGCGGCGACGCCCAGTTCTACACGTGGATCTACAAAATCGCGGTCAACACGGCGAAGAATCACCTGGTGTCGCAGGGGCGGCGCCCGCCGAAGGACGATATCGCGGTCGACGACGCCATGCTGCTCGACGGCGGCGCCTGGCTCAAGGACCGCGCCACGCCTGAACATGAACTTTTGCGCCAGGAAATTGAACAAACGGTCTTCGATACGGTCGAACAGCTACCGGAAGAACTGAAAACAGCAATTACGCTGCGCGAGGTGGATGGCTTGAGCTACGAAGAAATCGCGGAAAGGATGAACTGCCCGATCGGCACCGTCCGTTCTCGCATCTTCCGCGCCCGCGATGCCATCGATCAGAAACTGCGTCCGTTGCTGGGGCAGGATCAAGGTATTGACCATGAGTGAACATCTCCTTTCCCATCCAATGAATCCCAATCAAGCCATGGCCGACTCGCTCGGCGAACAATTGTCCGCGATGATGGACGGCGAGCTCGCGCGCGATCAGGTGCGTTTCCTGTTGCGCGGCGTCGAGGCGCAGTCCGATCTCGTCCGGCGCTGGTCGAACTATCATCTGATCAGCGCCAGCCTGAAGCGCGAGTACGTCGCGATTCAACTGCCGGCGGATTTCGCCGACCGTGTGATCGGACGGCTAGATGCCGAGGCGCCTGTCGCGCTCGCAAATCCCGCCCGCCGCATCGGTTTCGGCGCGCTGCGCTGGGTCGGCGGCGGGGCGATCGCCGCGGCGGTCGCCGTGGTCGCGCTGACGGCGTCGCGGCCGGTCGAACGCAATATCGGCGCGCCGGCAGTCGCAGCGACCGAGCAGTCGCCGCTGCGCCAGTTGTCGCAGCCGTACCTGCCGCTGGCCCAACCCGCCCGGAATACGAATTCGCCGCTGTTTACGTCGGACGCAGCGCAGCCGGCAAGCTTCGAACAGGTGCTGCCGAACTACTACTTGCCGAAAGGCACGGAGCCGGCCTCCACCCGGATCGAGGTTTATCTGCCGCTGCGCGCGCAGTCGGGCGTTCCAATGCAGGATCCGTCGCGGACGGCGGCTCCGACCCGGCAGTGAGCGAGCGGAAGATTTCCGTCTTAACAATGGCTAACCCGAGGTTGCATGACGCCCGTTCGGTTGGAACCCGGACGGGCGTTTGCCGTTCCAATCCACGTTCGTCGATACGCCGCCGCAGATCGGACTGCAGCGGCTTTTCTTGAAAAATTGTGTAAAGGTATAAATATGCGCAAAGTATATAATATCGGCGCTTTCGCGGCGCTGTTCGCTCTGGCGACTGCGGCACATGCCGATCTGCCGGATTTCACCCAACTCGTTGAAAAGAACGGCCCTTCGGTCGTCAATATCACCGCGACGCAAGGCGACGGTATCGCGCAGCAGGGCAACGACGCCGATGACCAGGACGACGACGATGGCAGCAACGGCCAGGGTCAAGGCCAGAACATACCGCCCGGCATGCAAGACTTCTTCCGCCGCTTCTTCGGCCCGAACGGCCCGGGTGGTGCACGTCCGCGTGGCGGCGGTGAATCGCACGGCTCCGGTTTCGTCATTTCCAACGATGGCTACATTCTGACCAACAACCATGTCGTCGACGGCGCGGAAAAGGTCATCGTCCGCCTGTCGGACCGCCGCGAACTCGATGCGAAGGTGATCGGCACGGACAAGACGTCGGACATCGCCCTGCTCAAGGTCAACGCGACCGGGTTGCCGACGGTCAGCATCGGCGACTCCGCCAAACTCAAGCCGGGCCAGTGGGTCGTGGCGATCGGCTCGCCGTTCGGTTTCGATCATACGGTGACGCACGGCGTCGTCAGCTACGTCGGCCGCGGCAACCGCTCCGAGCAGTACGTGCCGTTCATCCAGACCGACGTGCCGATCAATCCCGGCAACTCGGGCGGTCCGCTGTTCAACCTCGACGGCCAGGTCGTCGGCGTCAATTCGCAAATCTACTCGAACTCGGGCGGCTACATGGGCGTCTCGTTCGCGGTGCCGATCAACATGGCGATGAACACCGTCGAGCAGCTGAAGACGACGGGCAAGGTCTCGCGCGGCATGATCGGCGTGAGCATCCAGGACATCAACCGCGACAGCGCCAAGAGCCTCGGCCTGTCGCAGGTTGGCGGCGCGCTGGTCGGGCAGGTCACGCCGGGCAGCGGTGCGGAAAAGGCGGGCGTCCAGCCCGGCGACGTCATCGTGTCGTACAACGGCCAGATGATCGACCGTTCGTCCGATCTGCCGCTGCTCGTGGGCAATACGAAACCCGGCGCGACGGCGAATCTGAAAGTATTCCGCGACGGCAAAACCGTCGACCTTCCGGTAACGGTCGGCGAGCTGCCGACGGACAAGGGCGGCAAGCTGGCCAGCCTCAGTGGCGGCGGCCCTAGCGCGAAGCCGCGCAGCAACACCCTTGGCATCGCGGTCGAGGACATTTCGGCGGACGACCGCAAAGAACTCGGCCTCAAGGACCAGAACGGCGTTGTGATCGCCCAGGCCGGCCCGGTCGCGCAGCGCAGCGGTTTGCAGCGTGGCGACGTGGTGCTGAAGGTCGGCCGCGCCTACGTCAAGAACGCCGCGGACTTCCAAAGCGCGGTGAAAGACGTCAAGGCCGGCGATTCGGTGATGCTGCTGGTCAAGCGCGGTGACGCGGCCCAGTTCGTGACGCTGACTGTGCCGAAGTCCAAGAACGGTTGATCCGGCCCGAGCATTTCCGGCGTCGCATTCCGGCCTGAGCCGGGTTGCCGCTGGAGCGCCCGGAACAAAAAATCGAGCCTTAGGGCTCGATTTTTTTAGGCGCCGGCCCTATGACTTCGGCTTCATGCGATAATAATCGTTTTGCCGGCCCCGAATCCGAACCGGAATCTCCGGTTTGGAAGATTGGGGCGCGGCCAGAGTTTCGTATCGCATGGACAACATCCGCAACTTTTCCATCATCGCTCACGTCGACCACGGCAAGTCGACGCTTGCCGACCGCATCATCCAGATCTGCGGCGGTCTGCAGGAGCGCGAGATGGAAGCGCAAGTGCTCGACTCGAACCCGATCGAGCGCGAGCGCGGCATCACGATCAAGGCACAGTCCGTCTCGCTGCCGTACACCGCGCGCGATGGCAAGACCTACCAATTTAACTTCATCGACACGCCGGGCCACGTCGACTTCAGCTACGAAGTCAGCCGCTCGCTCTCGGCCTGCGAGGGTGCGCTGCTCGTCGTCGACGCGGCGCAGGGCGTCGAGGCGCAGTCGGTCGCGAACTGCTACACCGCAGTCGAGCTCGGTCTCGAAGTCGTGCCCGTGCTCAACAAGATCGACCTGCCGACCGCCGACATCGAAAAGGTCAAAGAAGAGATCGAGGCGGTGATCGGCATCGACGCGACCGACGCCGTCGCAATCAGCGCCAAGACCGGCCTCAACGTCGTCGAGGTGCTCGAGGCGATCGTCGCGCGCATCCCGCCGCCGAAGCCGCGCGACACCGACAGGTTGCAGGCGCTGATCATCGATTCCTGGTTCGACAACTACCTCGGTGTCGTCTCGCTCGTGCGCGTGATGCAGGGTGAGATCAAGCCGCGCGACAAACTGCTTGTGATGTCGACCGGCCGTGCGCATGAGGTCGATTCGGTCGGCGTCTTCACGCCAAAGCGCCTGGCGAAGGATGCGTTGCGTGCGGGTGAGGTCGGCTGGGTCACGGCATCGATCAAGGATGTGCATGGCGCGCCGGTCGGCGACACGCTCACCCTCGCGAATAAGCCCGCGGAAAAGCCGTTGCCGGGATTCCAGCAGATGCAGCCGCGCGTGTTCGCCGGCCTGTTCCCGGTTTCGGCCGATGACTATCCGGCGCTGCGCGAAGCGTTGGAAAAATTGAAGCTCAACGATGCCGCGCTCGTATTCGAGCCCGAGTCGTCCGAGGCGATGGGCTTCGGCTTCCGCTGCGGCTTCCTTGGTCTGCTGCATATGGAAATCATCCAGGAGCGGCTCGAACGCGAGTACGATCTCGATCTGATCACCACCGCGCCGACCGTGGTCTACGAGATTTTGCGCACCGACGGCACGGTCGCGCCGCTCGACAATCCGGCGAAGATGCCGGCGGTGAACTATATCGAGGAAATCCGCGAGCCGATCATCGTCGCCAACATCCTTACGCCGCCGGAACACATCGGCAATGTGATCAAGCTGTGCGAGGAAAAGCGCGGCGTGCAGCGCTCGATCAACTATATGGCCAGCCAGGTGCAAATCAGCTACGAGCTGCCGCTGGCCGAAGTCGTGCTCGACTTCTTCGACAAGCTCAAGTCGGTGTCGCGCGGCTATGCGTCGATGGAATACCATCTCGAGCGCTTTCAGGCCGCGCCGCTCGTGCGCGTCGATGTGCTCGTCAACGGCGATCGTGTCGATGCGCTGAGCCTGATCCTGCATCGCTCGAATGCCGATCGCCGTGGCCGCGAACTGGTCGAGAAGATGAAAGAATTGATCCCGCGCCAACAGTTCGACGTCGCCATCCAGGCGGCTATCGGCGCGCAGATCATTGCGCGCTCGAGCGTGAAAGCGCTGCGCAAGAACGTGCTCGCCAAATGCTATGGCGGCGACGCCACGCGCAAGCGCAAGCTGCTCGAAAAGCAGAAGGAAGGCAAGAAGCGCATGAAGCAGGTCGGCAACGTGGATATTCCGCAGGAAGCGTTCCTGGCTGTACTGCAGATGGACAAATAAACAATCGGGTTTTCCGAGGAACAACGATGGATTTCGATTTCGCATTACTGCTCGTCGTTTTGACGTTTGCCACCGGCGTCATTTGGTTATTCGACCGGCTGTTCCTGTATCGCGGACGCGCCGCGCGAGCACAGGCGTTGAGCACAGTCGGCGGCAGCAAGGAAGAGCGTGAACAGCGTGCGGCCGAAGCGATGCGTGAACCGGCGATCGTCGAATACGCGCGTTCGTTCTTTCCGGTCATCCTCGTTGTGCTGACGTTCCGCTCATTTATCGCGGAACCGTTCAAGATTCCGTCGGGCTCGATGATGCCGACCTTGCTGGTGGGCGACTTTATCCTCGTCAACAAGTTTGCCTACGGCCTGCGCGTGCCGGTGCTCAACACGAAATTCTTCGAGACGGGCTCGCCGCAGCGCGGCGACGTTTTCGTCTTTGTCTACCCGGGCTTCACCTGTGTGCGCGACGGCAAGGAAGTGCGCAGTGGCCGGCCCTGCGACAACGGTGGGCCGGTCGTGCCGGTGCCGAAGATGAACTACATCAAGCGCGTCATCGGCCTGCCGGGCGATACGATCACGTACCGCAACAAGATCCTGTATGTGAACGGCAAGGAAATTCCGAGCAATTACATCGGGCCCTATGTGGGCTCGGGGGCCGAGGGCCAACGCATGGCCGGGGCTTCGGTGCGTGAGGAAATGTTGCCGGGCGTGGAACATCAGACTCTCGTCGCATCACCCGATGGCAACCAGGGCCGCGAGGGCGAATGGGTGGTTCCTGCGGGGCACTATTTCGCGATGGGCGACAACCGCGACAATAGCGAAGACAGCCGCTATTGGGGCTTTGTGCCGGAACAGAACCTGGTCGGCCGCGCCTTCGTGATCTGGATGAACTGGGACAGCGGCATCGATTTCAAGCGGCTGGGTACGCTGATAAAGTAACGCACGCTACTTCTCCTTGGGGAAATGGGTCATGCAAATGCGCAAACAGCAACAAGGCCTCAGCATCATCGGTTTTCTCATCCTTCTGGCCGTCGTCGGATTCTTTGCCTACGCGGCGATGCTGCTGATTCCGGCCTACACGGAATATTTCGGCGTGGTCAAGGCCATGAAAGGCCTCTCGGAGGATGCGGGCGCGGCGACAATGCCGATCGAGCAGATTCGTAGGAAGCTCGATTTCGACATGCATCTGCAATATGTCGGCGACAAAACGGTGCCCCCGAGCGGCATCACGCTCAACACGCAGGGCGGCGGGCGCATCCTCTCGATCGTTTACGACAAGGAAATTCCTTTCTTGTACAACGTGTCGCTGCTCGTGCATTTCGAACACTCGGAAAACCTCGCTGGCGCGAACACGGGATATTGATTGATCCGACTTGCGTACAGCTTTACCGACGCCGCGCTGCGAGAACGTGCTCTCACTCATCGCAGCGTTGGCGCGGGCAATAACGAACGGTTGGAATTCTTCGGCGACGCGCTGGTGAACGTGATCGTCGCCGAACTGCTCTACGAAGAATTTCCCAAGGCCGATGAGGGCGAGCTGACGCGCTTGCGCGCGCGCCTAGTCAGCGAGCCGGCACTTGCCGCGATCGCGCGCGAACTCGAACTCGGCGATGCGCTGCATCTTGGCCCCGGTGAGCTGAAGAGCGGCGGATTCCGGCGCGATTCCATCCTTGCCGACGCGTTGGAAGCCCTGATCGCCGCGGTTTATCAGGACGGAGGCTGGCAGGCATGTCGCGAGGCCGTACGCGCGCTGATCCGGCCGCGCCTCGCCGAAGCGGCGACGCGAGACGACAAAGATGCGAAGACGCGCCTGCAGGAATGGCTGCAATCGCACGGCGAACCGTTGCCGACCTATGAATTGGTCGCGACCTCCGGCGCCGAGCACGCACGCGTGTTCGACGTCGAGTGCCGCATCGATTCCCGAAATCTTCGTGCCCAGGGCCGCGGCAACAGCCGCCGTGCGGCCGAGCAAGCGGCGGCTGCCGGCATTTTGAATCAGTTGCAAACGCCCAAGGAGTCGACGTGAGCGATCTGCCTTCCTCGCCGTCGGCGGATTCCAACCATCGTTGCGGCACGGCAGCGATTGTCGGTCGTCCCAACGTAGGCAAATCGACCCTGGTCAATGCTTTGGTCGGTGTGCGCCTGTCAATCATCGGCCCGAAGCCGCAGACGACGCGGCATCGCATCCTCGGCATCGTCACCAAGCCGGAAGGCCAGATTCTTCTGCTCGATACCCCGGGCCTGCATGCCGGCGGTGCGCGCGCAATCAATCGCCAGCTCAATCGCGCCGCGCGCAACGCCGTCGCCGAGGCCGATGTCAGTGTCCACTTGATCGAAGCGGGGCGCTGGACCGATGGGGATCAGCTCGTGCGCAACGTGCTGGCGGATTCGCAGAAACCGCGTCTGCTCGTGCTCAACAAAGTTGATGCGCAGAAGGACAAGAAGCAGCTGCTGCCATTCCTGCAGAAGGTCGGCGGCGACGGCTTTTATGCCGGCGTGTTCCTGATCTCGGCGCGCCGTCGCGACGGCATCGATGCACTCGAGCGCGCAATCATCGAAAACCTGCCGGTGGGACCCGCACAGTTCGTCGAGGACGAGTTCACCGACCGCAGCGAGCGCTTCCTCGCGGCGGAGTTGATTCGCGAACAGCTGATGCTGCGCCTGGGGCAGGAGCTGCCGTATTCGGCGACAGTCGAGATCGAGAACTTTGCCGACGGCGACAACGGCATGAGCGAGATCCATGCGGCGATCTGGGTCGAGCGCGAGGGGCAGAAGGCCATCGTGATCGGCAAGGGCGGCGAGCAGCTCAAGACGATCGGCAGCGCCGCGCGTTTGGCGATGAACAAGCTGTTCGGCCGCCGCGTGCATCTCAAGCTTTGGGTCAAGGTCCGCGAGAACTGGTCTGACGACGAGGCGGCGCTGCAGCGGTTCGGCTACGGAGAATAGGGCGGGGCAGGGACGAGGAAAAGTCTACATGCCCTTCATTCCGGCTTTCGTGGGAATGACGGCATTCTGCGTTTACGCCTTCCGCCTCTCCATCACAATGCGCATCGAACACCAGCCCGCCTTCGTTCTCCACGCGCGCGCGTACCGCGAAACCTCGCTGCTGATCGAGTGTCTCACGCGTGACTATGGCCGCGTCGGTCTGGTGGCGCGCGGCGTACGGCGCGAACGCGCGCGAATCCCGCGTGCGCTGCTGCAGCCGTTGATTCCAATCCAACTCGACTGGAGCGGGCGCGGCGAGCTGGCCACGCTGACTCACGTCGAGGCCGCGGCCCCAGGTGTCGAACTGGCCGGCGAGGCGCTGCTCTGCGCGCTGTATCTCAACGAACTCGTGTTGCGCATCACTCCGCGCCAGGACCCGCATCCGGATTTGTTCGCCGACTACGCCGAGACGCTTATCCGGCTCGCCCGCGGCGAGGCGCAGGCCTGGACGCTGCGCCGTTTCGAACGCGATCTGCTCGCGCATCTCGGCTATGCGCTCGTGCTCGATGCGGAAGGCGACAGCGGCGCGCCGCTCGATCCGCAAGGCGAATACGCCTATCGCCACGAACATGGCCCGGTGCCTTGGCGCGGGTCGCGCGACGGCGTCCGCCTGCGCGGCGCCGCGCTGCTGGCGCTGGCTCGCGACGAGATGCCGGCAAGCGAGGATCTGCCTTCGTTGCGGCGCCTGATGCGCGCGGTGATTTCGTCGCATCTGGACGGCGGCGAGCTGCGCGCGTGGGGCATGCTGGCGGACGCGCGTCGTGCATCGTCGAGCGACTCCGACTGACGGGTCAGTTCTTGCTCAACGCGGAAACCGTTGCCGAGATCGCGTCGATCAATGCGTTCCGTTCCAAATCACCGCGGCTTCCTTCGAGCTTCAATTCGAGTTCGACGCGTTCGGCGACTTCGCCGAGCTGCGCCGCGCCGCAATAGCGGCACGAGGCGCGCAGACGGTGCAGCCAGTCGCCGAGTTCCGTCGCCGGCATGGCGGCGATGCGGGGCAGGGCAGCTTCGAGTTCTTTCGCGAACAGTTGGCGAAGCGCCTGCAGAGTCTCTCGGCTGCCGCCGACGCGAGTCAACGCATCGCTGTCTTCGAGCACCGCGGGCGATGTCGAAGGAGATCGGTTTTGAGAATCCGCATCGCCGTTGCCGCGCAAGCGGTGTCGCTGCGGGATGTACGTCGCCAGCAGGGCATCGAGGCGATCGATGCCAATCGGCTTGGCTACTGCGTCGGCGTACCCCGCTTCGGCGAGTTCGGCGCGTGTCGTCGCGTCCAGTTCGGCACTCGTTGCGATCGCGACGACCTCACAGCCGCGCCGGCGCAATTCGCACAGCAGCGGCGCACCGCTTAAATCGGGCATGCGCCGATCGAGCAGGAGCAGGTCGAAGGATGTCAACTGACAGGCCGCAAGCGCCGCGCTGCCGCTCGACACGCCTGTAATCTCGCTGTCGAGATCGCGCAGCGCTGCGACCAGAAATTGCAGGCTCACCGGGTCATCGTCGGCCACGAGAATGCGTGCTGAACGTTCCTTGCTCATCCGATAACTATACCAGCCGTTCCTCCCGCTGAGGGCCGCCGCCATGGGCGGGCTGGTATCATATTGGGCCCTCTTTCGTACTCGCGCATGACTTCGTTCGAAGCCGATATCACCAACCTGACCCACGACGGCCGTGGCGTCACGCACATCGCCGGCAAGGCCGTCTTTATCGCCGGCGCGCTCGTGGGCGAGCGCGTGCGCGCACGTTACGCGGGAAAGCATCGGCACTATGACGAGGCGACGGTCGAAGAAGTGCTGAGTGCTTCGCCTGATCGCGTCGCGCCGCGCTGCAAGCATTTCGGTGTTTGCGGCGGCTGCGCGCTGCAGCATCTCGATCCGGCCGCGCAGATCGCGGCGAAGCAGAACGTGCTGCTCGAGAACTTCGAGCGCATCGGCAAGGTGCAGCCGAGGGACATCCTTCCGCCGTTGACCGATTCGCCGTGGGGCTACCGGCGCCGCGCACGCCTCAGCGCGAAATTCGTCGAGAAAAAAAGGCGGATGCTCGTCGGCTTCCGCGAAACCAATGGTCGCTACGTCGCCGATATCGAGCGCTGCGAGGTGTTGCATCCGGCCGTGGGCGAACGCATCGCCGCGATCACCGCGCTGCTCGAATCGCTCGATGGCAAGCGCGACATTCCGCAGATCGAAGTCTCCGCCGGCGACAATCTGATCGCGCTGGTGCTGCGCCATCTCCAGCCGTTGTCGGACGCCGACACGCAGGCGTTGATCGCGTTCGGGCAGGCCAATGACCTGGCCATCTTCCTGCAACCCGGTGGCATCGACAGCGTGGCGCCATTGTGGCCGGCGGCCTCGCAATTGAATTTCGAGTTGCCCGCGTACGAAGTGACGCTGGATTTCCGTCCGCTCGACTTCATCCAGGTTAATGGCGGGATGAATCGGCGCATGATCGACCACGCGCTGGCGCTGCTCGATCCGCAGCCGTCCGACCGCGTGCTCGACCTGTTCTGCGGCCTCGGCAATTTCACTTTGCCGCTGGCGCGCCGTGCGGCGCAGGTGGTCGGTGTGGAAGGCGAGGCCGGCCTCGTCCAGCGCGCGCGCGACAACGCGACGAAGAACGGCATTGCCAATGCGACTTTTCACAGCGCCGATCTCGCCGTCGATCAGCGTGCGACGGCTTGGGCCAAGGCCGACTACGAGTTGGTGCTGCTCGATCCGCCGCGATCGGGTGCCGATGCGGTGCTCGACTATCTGCCGCGCAAGTCGACGCGCCGTGTGGTCTACGTGTCTTGCCATCCGGCCTCGCTTGCGCGTGATGCGGGCATTCTCGTCGACAAGCACGGGTTCAAACTGGCGAGCGCGGGTGTGATGGACATGTTTCCGCACACGGCGCATGTTGAATCCATCGCGCTCTTCGAAAGATAAACCGCCATGGGCATCGAAATCGAACGCAAGTTTCTGGTGACGAGTGACGCATGGCGCGTGCAGGCCGAGCGCTCGCAGCGCATGGTGCAAGGCTATCTGATCGACGCGAGCCTGGTGCAGTCGCAGACCGGCACACGCTGTTCGATGCGCGTACGTGTGGGCGGCGATCAAGCATGGCTCAACATCAAGTCGGCCACGCTCGGCGTGGCGCGGCAGGAATACGACTATCTGATTCCGGTCGAAGACGCCGAGCGCATGCTGCGCGACTTCTGTAACGGCGTCGTCGAAAAAGTCCGCCACTATGTGCCTCACGCGGGCTTGACCTTCGAGGTCGACGAGTTTTTCGGCGGCAACGCCGGGCTGATCGTCGCCGAGGTCGAACTGCAATCGGCCGATCAGCCCATCGAAAAGCCAGCCTGGCTCGGGCACGAGGTCACCGAACATCTGCGCTACTACAATTTGAACCTGCTGCAGCATCCGTATTCGCGTTGGAACGAGCGCGAACGCGCCGGAGAATAGACGTGCTGATCATCGGCCTGTCCGGATTCGAACTCACCGCCGCCGAGCGCGCACAGCTTGCCGCGCCACAGGTCAGCGGCGTGATCTTGTTCAAACGCAATTTCATCTCGCGCGAGCAGGTGATGGCATTGATCGACGGCATCCGCGTAGTGCGCGGCGACGAATTCCTCGTCTGCGTCGACCAAGAGGGTGGCCGCGTACAGCGTTTCCGCGAAGGTTTTACCGAGCTGCCCGCGCTCGCGCAGATCGGCGCTTTGTACGACGCCGATCCGCAGCATGCGCTTGCGCGCGCCGAGGAACATGCCTGGCTGATGGCGACCGAAATGCGCGCGACCGGTGTCGATTTGAGTTTCGCGCCCGTGCTCGATCTCGGCCGCGGCAACCGCGCGATCGGCACGCGCGCGTTCGATGCGCGGCCCGAAGTCGTCTCGGAGCTCGGGCTGGCCTACCAGCGCGGCATGCGCCTGGGCGGCATGGCGGCGACGCTGAAGCATTTCCCGGGGCACGGTTCGGTGCTCGAAGACACCCATGTCGATCGCGCCGTCGACGAGCGTTCCATCGAGGCGATCCGCGCCGAGGATCTCGTGCCGTTCGCCGACGCGATCGTCGCCGGCGCCGAGGCGGTCATGATGGCGCACGTCGTCTATCTGCAGATCGACGCCAAGCCCGCGGGCTACTCGCGCGTCTGGATCACCGATATCCTGCGCGGCGAGCTCGGCTTTCGCGGCACGGTGTTCAGCGACGACATCAGCATGGCGGGCGGCGAGGGCGAGGGCGGCATCGCCGCGCGCATCGAGGCGCATTACGACGCCGGCTGCGACCTGATTCTCGCCTGTCAGCCCGAAATCGTTGACGAAGCCTTGGCCGCGACGCGCGGTGTGGCGCCGTTCGATCCCGAAAAGCTGGCGCGGCTCGTCGGCGGCGTCGCCCAAACCTGGGCCGAGATGGCTGACAATCCGCAGCGCCGCCGCTTCATTGAACACATCACCATTTTGAATTCTGCCAGGAGCTGATCCCGTGACCGACAAACCCGTACTCGCCGACGCGATGAAGACCGCCGAACTGCTGTTCTCCGGCGATGAGCTTGCCGCGCGCATCAAGACGATGGGCAAAGAGATCGAGGACGCGCTCGAAGGCGACGTGCCGATCTTCATGACCGTGATGAACGGCGGCCTGATCTTCGGCGGCGTGCTCGCGCTCGCCATTCCGACCGACCTCGAATTCGACTACGTGCATGCGACCCGCTACCGCGGCGGCACGCGCGGCCATGACCTGCTCTGGGTCAAGCAGCCGCGCTCGACGCTGACCGGCAAGACGGTTCTGCTGGTCGACGATATCCTCGACGAAGGCCACACCCTCAAAGCGATCCGCGATTTCTGCATCGACGAGGGCGCCAAGCGCGTGCTGATCGCGGTGCTGTGCGAAAAGCGCCACGACCGCGCCACGCCAGGCCTGCGTGCCGATTTCGTCGGCGTGCGCGTGCCCGACCGCTACGTATTCGGCTACGGTATGGATTTCCACGAGCAAGGTCGCAACCTGCCGGGAATCTACGCGCTATGAGCCTGGACCTCGCCATCATCGGCGGCACGGGTCTGTACAACTTCCCGGGCCTGGAGAAGGCGGAGAAACGCACGGTCGAGACCCCGTACGGCCCGGCCTCGGACGCGATCACGCTCGGCGAGCTCGGCGGCAAGCGCGTGGCTTTCCTCGCTCGGCATGCCAGCGGGCACTCGATCCCGCCGCATCGGATCAACTACCGCGCCAACGTCTGGGCGCTGCACAGCCTCGGCGCGACCCGAGTGCTCGGGGTCAACGCCGTCGGCGGTATTCGCGCCGACATGGGCCCGCGTGTGCTGGCCATGCCGGACCAGATCATCGACTACACGCACGGCCGTCTCACCAGCTTTTGCGACGCCGACGGCGCCAAGGTCGAGCATATCGACTTCACCGAGCCCTACAGCGCGGGCCTGCGCGCCAAGGTGCTCGCTGCGGCGAAACGGGCGGGCATCGCCATGGTCGACGGCGGTTGCTACGGTGCGACCCAGGGGCCGCGCCTGGAGACCCGGGCCGAGATCGCGCGTATGCGCCGCGACGGCTGCGATCTCGTCGGTATGACCGGCATGCCCGAAGCTGCGCTGGCGCGGGAGCTGAAGCTCGACTACGCCTGTCTTGCCCTGGTCGCAAATTGGGCGGCGGGCTGTCCGGAAGGCAATGCGGCCCCGGAAATCAGCCTGCCCGAGATCTTCGCCCACCTCGAAGCGGCCACGGCCGACGTTTCCCCCCTCATTTCCGCGCTGCTGGCCTGAACGGCGGCGCTGACCATGCGGTAGCGAATGGAAGAAAACGCCCCCTGAGGGTGGTCGCAAAACGGCCACACTTGAAAGGTTTTGTAAAATCGGCGTTATACTTTCGTTGTGTCGGGTCCGCATTGGGGCGTAGGGGAGCGGTTCCGGCACTTGTCCCATTCGTGTGTCGAGGTCGTATGCGTACCGGTACTGTGAAATGGTTCAACGATGCCAAAGGGTTTGGATTCATTGCACCCGAGGACGGTGGCGAAGATGTGTTCGTTCACTATTCCGCGATCAATACCCAAGGCTTCCGTAGTCTGCAGCAAGGCCAGAAAGTCAGTTTCGAAGTAGTCGAGGGTCCGAAGGGTTCGCAAGCCGCGGCGGTGCAGCCGGTCAAGTGAGCTTTCGTGAAACGTTGCGATTGAGCCCGCCTTTTGGCGGGCTTTTTCGTTTCCGGCCCTGATCACGGGCGGAATCCGACAGTTATTTGGACGTCCAGCCGTAAAAACGTCTAGAAATCCGGATCGCTTCTACGCCATTCGCAGGCGAATTCTCCTCTTTGTAACAAATCTTCGCGCCAGGTGTTGACAGGCCCGCATTCATCGTTTACGTTTGCGGTATGACGCAACGCAGCAGCCAGCGCAACACGGTTTCCAGCCTCCTTCTTCAGGCGGCGGGCGTGCGCGGCGCGCTGCTTCTTCTTGCCCTCGTACTTATTAGCACCGGAGGTGCGGGCTAGGGCGCGTCTGAGCAGTTAGAACCAGGCGAAGAATCCAAACCCCGCACCCGGCGACGAGTGCGGGGTTTTTCGTTTTCGGACATTTGAAGGTGGTGCCATGAAATCCAACAACGATCCGGCCGTAGTACCCGCGCGCGAGCGCGTACGCATCTTCGACACGACGCTGCGCGACGGCGAGCAGTCGCCGGGCTTTTCGATGAGCCGGCCGCAGAAACTGCACATGGCGCACGCGCTGGCCGAACTCGGCGTCGACGTGCTCGAGGCGGGATTCCCGCAGGCGTCCGCCGGTGACTTCGAAGCCGTCCATGCGATTGCGAAAGAAGTCCGCGGCCCCATCATCGCCGGCCTCGCCCGCGCGCAGTTCGGTGACATCGATGCCTGCGTGCGCGCGCTGGAACCCGCCGAGAGGAAACGCGTGCATATCTTCCTCGCGACCAGTCCGCTGCACCGCCGGCACAAGCTCAATATGAGCCGCGAGCAGGTGATCGAAACGGGGATCAAGGCGATCCACCATGCGCGCCAGTACTGCGCGGATATCGAATTCTCCGCCGAAGATGCGATTCGCACCGAACCCGAATTCCTCATCGAAGTGCTGTCGGCCATGATCGAAGCGGGCGCGACGACGGTGAACGTGCCCGACACCGTCGGCTACACGACACCCGAGGAAATCTACGCGCTGTTCTCGCGCCTGAAACGCGAAGTGCGCGGCATCGACAAGGTGGTGCTGTCTTCGCACTGCCATAACGATCTGGGCCTTGGCGTCGCCAACAGCGTCGCCGCGGTGGCCGCGGGTGCGCGCCAGGTCGAGTGCACGATCAACGGCATCGGCGAGCGCGCGGGCAATGCCGCGCTGGAAGAAATCGTGATGGCGCTGCGCACGCGCGCCGACCGCTTCAACGTCGAGACTGGCATCCGCACACAATTGCTCTATCCGACGGCGCGCCTGCTCGCCAACGTCACTGGGTCGACGATTCCGCGCAACAAGGCGATCGTCGGCGAGAACGCGTTCGCCCACGAGTCGGGCATCCATCAGCACGGCATGCTGAAGAACCGCGAGACCTACGAGATCATGCGCCCCGAGGATGTCGGCGTCGAAAAGACCCAGCTCGTGCTCGGCAAGCATTCCGGCAAGCATGCGCTGCGCGATCGCCTGAAATCCCTCGGCTACGAGTGCGACGACGCGCAGGTCGAGGAAATCTTCCCGCGCTTCAAGGCGCTGGCGGACAAGAAGAAGGAAGTGTTCGACAGCGACCTCGATGCGCTCGTGCTCGGTCAGGATCCCGCGGCGCTCGGCCCGTGGACCCTCGAACAACTGCACGCCACCTCGCATCTCGGCGGTGGCGCCTCGGCCTCGGTGCGCCTGCGCCACGAAGACGGGCGCAGCGTCGGCGAGACCGAAGGTTCGCTCGGCGACGGCCCCGTGCATGCGATGCTGCGCGCAATCGAACGCGCGACTGGCACCGCGCTCGACATCACCGATTTCCAGATCCGCTCGCTCAGCTATGGCGCCGACGCGCAGGGCCGCGCGACGCTGACGGTCAATTACGCGGGGCGCGAGCTGATCGGCCGCGGCGTATCGACCGATATCGTCGAAGCGACGGCGTTCGCCGCGCTGGAAGTGGTCAACCGCATCGAACGCATCAAGCTCGGCCAAGGCTTGCCCCTCGTGGCGAAGTCGGCGTGAGGAAAGGAATACGGCAACGGACCGGCCAGGCCAAACGCAGGGCGAGATAAGACGTAAAATTCGCTTACGGCGATGACCTCGCCAATCCGAATCTCTACCGCTTTACGAATCGAACAAGGACATCCCATGAAAACGACTGACTTTATCTGGCACAACGGCAAGCTCAAGCCCTGGAATGAAGCGAACGTACATGTCACCGCGCACGCCTTGCACTACGGCTCGTCCGTGTTCGAAGGCCAGCGCGTTTATGCGACGCCGCAGGGGCCGCAGCATTTTCGTCTCGACGATCACACCCGTCGCCTGTTCGAGTCGGCCAAAATCTACGAAATCGAAATTCCCTACACGAAAGAGGAAATCATTGCGGCGAACAGCGAAGTCGTCGCGGCGAACAAGATGAAGTCGGCCTATCTGCGTCCGCTCGTGTTCCGCGGCGCCGGTCCGCTAGGCGTGATGCCGAAGGAAGGTTCGACGGTCGACGTCTGCATCATCGCGCTGGAATGGGGCGCGTACCTGGGCGACGCGATCGAGAAGGGCGCGGATGTGTGCGTGTCGTCGTGGCATCGCGCAGCGCCGAACACGTTTCCGTCGTGGGCGAAGGCCGGCGGCAACTATCTGTCGAGCCAATTGATCGGTTTCGAGGCCAAGCGTCACGGCTATCACGAAGGCATCGCGCTCGGCTACAACGGCTTGCTCAGCGAAGGCGCGGGCGAGAATCTCTTCATCATCCGCAACGGCAAGATCACCACGCCGACGACGAGCGCGAGCATCCTCGCCGGCATCACGCGCGATACGGTGATCACGCTCGCCGGCAAGCTCGGGTTTGAGGTGTTCGAGCGCGACCTGCCGCGTGAAGCGCTGTACACGGCCGACGAAGTGTTCATGGTCGGCACCGCGGCGGAGATCACGCCAGTGCGTTCGGTCGATCGCAAGCCGGTCGGCGAAGGCAAACCGGGGCCGATCACCAAAGCGCTGCAGAAAGCGTTCTTCGGTCTGTTCAACGGTGAGACCCGCGATGAGTGGGGCTGGCTGACGCCGGTGTCCGCGGATCAGAAGAAGGCGGCGGCATAATCATGTCCACGGCTCCGCAAACCCTGCTCGACAAGATCTGGAACGCGCACCAAGTCGCCGCGGAAACCGCGGCGACACCGGCGATTCTCTATATCGACCTGCACCTGGTGCACGAAGTCACCTCGCCGCAGGCGTTTGCGGAGCTGCGCTCGCGCGGGCTCAAGGTGCGCCGTCCCGATCGCATCGTCGCGACGATGGATCACTCGACGCCGACCCTGCCGCCCGACGCGAACGGCAAGCGCCCCTATTTGGACAAGGCGACCGAATCGCAGGTCGCCAAGCTCGAAGCGAACACCGAAGAATTCGGCGTCGAGCTGTATGGCTGGAACAGTTCCAACCGCGGCATCGTGCACGTGATGGGGCCGGAACTTGGCGCGACGCAGCCGGGCATGACGATCGTCTGCGGCGATAGTCATACCTCCACGCACGGCGCGTTCGGCGCGCTCGCATTCGGCATCGGCACGACCGAAGTCGGTCATGTGCTCGCGACGCAGTGCCTGTTGCAGCGCAAGCCGAAGTCGCTGGCGATCACGGTCAACGGCAAATTACCTCGCGCGGTCACGGCAAAAGATTTGATCCTGCACATCATCGGCAAGATCGGCATCAACGGCGGCACGGGCCACGTGATTGAGTATCGCGGCAATGCGATCGAAGCGCTGACGATGGAAGAGCGCATGACTGTGTGCAACATGTCGATCGAGGCCGGTGCAAAAGCCGGTCTCATCGCTGCCGATGCGACGACGTTCGAGTTCCTGCGCGGGCGCGAGCGAGTGCCGAAGGGCGCGGACTGGGAAGCGGCCATGAAGCGCTGGAGTGAATTCAAATCCGACTCCGGCGCGAAATTCGATCGCGAAGTCATCATCGACGCCGCCGTCGTCACGCCGAGCGTCACCTACGGCACGCATCCGGGCATGGTGATCGCGCTTGGCGCACCGGTGCCGGCAGCGAAGGATGCGCTCGAACAGCGCGCGCTCGACTATATGCATTTGAAAGCCGGCCAGGCGTTGCTCGGCGAAAAGGTGGATCTCGTTTTTGTCGGTAGTTGCACGAACGGCCGTCTGTCCGATCTGCGCGCGGCGGCTAGCGTACTGCGCGGGCACAAAGTGGCCGATAGCGTGCGCATGCTCGTTGTGCCGGGTTCCGAACAGGTCAAACGCGAGGCCGAAAAGGAAGGTCTGCATGAGGTCTTCCGTGCCGCCGGCGCCGAGTGGCGCGAACCGGGCTGCTCGATGTGTCTGGGCATGAACGGCGACATCGGCAAGCCGGGCCAACTTGTCGTCTCGACCAGCAACCGCAATTTCGAAGGCCGCCAGGGGCCTGGCGTGCGCACCGTGCTCGCCAGTCCGCTGGTCGCCGCCGCGTCCGCGCTCGCGGGCGTTGTGGCCGATCCTTCTCAATACGTTTCGGAAGCCGCATGAAACCGTTGACTCATATCCAATCGCGCACCGCCGTGCTGCCGTTCGAGAATATCGATACCGATCGCATCATCCCGGCGCGCTTTCTCACGACAACCGAACGCACCGGCCTCGGCAAGTCGCTGTTCAATGACTGGCGCTACCGCGCCGACGGCAGCGAAGACCCCGAGTTCGCCCTGAACAAGCCCGAAGCGCGCGGCTGCGAGATTCTCGTCGCCGGCCGTAACTTCGGCTGCGGCTCCTCGCGCGAGCACGCGCCGTGGGCGCTGACGGACTACGGCATTCACGTAGTGTTGTCCAGCGAGATTGCCGACATCTTCCGCGGCAACGCGCTGAAGAATGGACTGCTCGCCGTCGTACTCGACGAGGCCGATCACAAGTATCTACTCGATCATCCGGGCATCGAACTCAAGATCGATATCGCTGCGCAGACGATCGAGTTGCCCGACGGCAGGAAGATTGAATTTCCGCTCGAGCCGTTCGCCAAGCATTGCCTGCTGATGGGCGTCGATCAGCTCGGCTTCCTGCTGCAGCATGAAGCGCAGATCGCCGCGTTCGAGCAGGCGAGAGCGGCGTAATTCCAGAAGAGAAAGGCAAAGAATGAAAGCAAAAATCACCCTGTTGCCAGGCGATGGCATCGGTCCCGAAGTCGTCGCCTCTGCAGTCGAAGTGCTGAAGGCCGTGGCAGCCAGGCACGCTCACGATTTCACCTTCGACGAACAACTGATCGGCGGTGCGGCGATCGACGCGCACGGCGATCCGCTGCCGCCGGCGACGGTCGCGTCGTGCAAGTCAGCCGACGCGGTCCTGCTCGGCGCGGTCGGCGGCCCGAAGTGGTCGGACCCGAATGCAAAGGTTCGTCCGGAGCAGGGCCTGCTCGGACTGCGCGCGACGCTCGGCGTCTACGCGAATCTGCGCCCGGTGCGCGTGCATCCGAAGCTTGCGAACCTCTCGCCGCTGAAGAACGAGAAGCTGCACAACGTCGACCTGCTGTTCGTGCGCGAGCTGACCGGCGGCGCCTATTTCGGCGCGAAGACGCGCACGGCCGACACGGCGACCGACGAGTGCAAATACACCGTCGCCGAGATCGAGCGTGCCACGCGCCGCGCCTTCGAATTCGCGCGGGGACGCAAGAAGCACGTTACCCACGTCGACAAGGCCAACGTGCTCGAAACCTCGCGCCTGTGGCGCTCGACGGTCGAGCGCGTCGCCAAGGACTACCCGGACGTCAAACTCGAGCACCAGCTCGTCGATTCGATGGCGATGCTGCTGCTCTCGCGTCCAAGCGCCTACGACGTGATCGTTACCGAGAATCTGTTCGGCGACATCCTCACCGACGAAGCCGCGGCGCTGGCCGGTTCGCTCGGCCTGCTGCCGTCCGCGTCGCTTGGTGACGGCAAGGTGGGTTTGTACGAACCGATCCACGGCTCCGCGCCAGACATAGCCGGCAAAGGTTTGGCCAATCCGCTCGGCACGATCCTGTCCGTGGCACTGTTGCTGCGTTATTCGCTCGGCCTCGAGGCCGAAGCGAAGGAGATCGAAGCAGCGGTCGACGCTGTTATCGAGCAGGGAATACTGACGCGCGATCTCGGCGGCGACGCAACGACAGCGGAAGTCGGCGCGGCGGTGCTCGCCCAGCTCGGCGCGAAGCGCAAGGAAGCCGCGTAATGTCGAACCAGGAAACGAAACTGCGCAGCGACGTGATGAAGTCCGGTCCGGATCGTGCGCCGGCGCGCGCGATGCTCTATGCGACGGGCCTTGACGAAGCTGCGATCAGGAAACCGCTGGTCGCGGTGGTGCACACTTGGTCCAACGTCTCACCGTGCAATCTCAATCTGCGCGAGCTGGCCGAGCACGTCGCGCAAGGTGTCAGGGACGCCGGCGGCACGCCGATCGAGTTCAACACGATCGCGGTGACCGATGGCATCGCGATGGGTACGCCGGGCATGCGCGCGTCGCTGATCAGCCGCGAGGTGATTACCGATTCGATCGAACTTGCGGTCGATGGTCATTCGCTCGACGCGATGGTCGTGCTCTGCGGTTGCGACAAGACGATTCCGGCCGCGGCGATGGCGCTCGCGCGTCTCAATATCCCCGGCGTCGCGCTCTACGGCGGCAGCATCGACCACGGTACGCTCGACGGCAAATCGATCACGATCCAGCAGGTGTTCGAAGCGGTCGGCGCGCACGGAGCGGGCAAGATCGACGACGCGCGCCTGCACGAGGTCGAAAGCAAGGCCTGCCCCGGTGCGGGCGCCTGCGGTGGCCAGTTCACCGCGAACACGATGTCGATGATGCTGATGACGCTGGGTCTGTCGCCGCTCGGTTTCAACGACGTCGCCGCGACCGATCCGTACAAACGCGATGTCGCTAAGCGCTGTGGCGAGATCGCGGTTGAGAATTTGAAACGCAATCTGCGCCCGCGTGACGTGCTCAGCACGACGGCGTTCCGCAATGCCGCGCGCGTCGCCAACGCGACGGCCGGTTCGACCAATGCCGTGCTGCATCTGCTCGCGATTGCGGGCGAAGCCGATGTGCCGCTGAGTCTGGAAGATTTTGAAGTCGCGTCAAAGACGACGCCGGTGATCGCCGACCTGATGCCGGGCGGCAAATACACGGCGATTGAGATGACCGCAGCCGGTGGTCTGACTCAGGTGCTGCGCGAACTGCGCGCAGCCAAACTGATCGAAGACGCGCCGACGATGACCGGGAAAACTCTCTTCGAGGAAGTCGACGCGGCGCCGGCGGCGCCGACCGATCAGCAGGTCGTTGTGCCGGTGTCGAAGGCGTTCAAGCCGCGTGGCGGTTATTCGATCCTCTACGGCAACCTCGCGTCCGAAGGCTGCGTGCTCAAACTTGCCGGTAAGGGCAGGCTCAAATTCACTGGCCCGGCGCGCGTGTTTGAAAGCGAAGAAGACACGTTCAAAGCGGTGCAGGCCGGCAAGATCCAGGCAGGCGACGTGATCGTGATTCGGAATGAGGGACCAGCCGGCGGCCCGGGCATGCGTGAGATGCTCGCGGTGACGGCAGCGCTGGTCGGGCGCGGACTTGGCGACGACGTCGCGCTGATCACCGACGGCCGTTTCAGCGGCGCGACGCACGGGTTCATGGTCGGCCACATCGCGCCGGAAGCGGTGAAGGGCGGCGGCATCGGTTTGCTGCACGACGGCGACACGATCGTGATCGACGGCGAACGGCGTGTGATTGAGACCGACGCCGATCTCGAAACGCGGCGCAAGTCGTGGGTCGCGCCGGAGCCGAAGGTCAAGCGCGGCATTCTCGCGAAATATGCAAAGAGTGTCGGCTCGGCCTCGCATGGCGCCGTGATGGAGATTTAGCTCGTCATCCCGGCACTCCTGCCGGAATGACGACAAGCTTGCAACGTTTTATCAATTTGTACTTTCAACATTTGTGGAGAAATCGAAAATGTCTACCGCTACCCCCACCGTCACCACCGCGGCGCTTGAGAAGTCGAAGATCGCCATCCTCGGCTACGGCAGCCAAGGCCGTTCGCATGCGCTGAACCTGCGCGATTCCGGTCTCGACGTGATCGTCGGCCTGCGCGCTGGCGGTGCTACCGCCGCGACGGCCAAGGCCGACGGCTTCACCGTGGTCGAACCGGCCGAAGCGGTGAAGCAGGCCGACCTCGTCGCCGTGCTGACGCCGGACATGGTCCAGCCCGACCTCTACGTCAACGCGATCGAGAAGAATCTCAAGCCGAACGCGGCGCTGCTGTTCGCGCATGGTTTCAATATTCACTTCAAGACGATCGCGCCGCGGGCGGACATCGACGTGATCCTGGTCGCGCCGAAGGGCCCGGGCCATCTCGTGCGCACCGAGTATGAAATCGGCCGCGGCGTGCCGTGCCTTTATGCGGTCTACCAGGACGTCACCGGCAAGGCGAAGGACAAGGCGATGGCCTATGCTGCCGGCCTCGGCGGCGCGCGCGCGCTGCTGATCGAAACCGACTTCAAGGAAGAGACCGAAACCGATCTGTTCGGTGAGCAGGCCGTACTCTGCGGCGGTGCGAGCGAATTGGTGCAGAAGGGTTTCGAGACGCTGGTCGAAGCCGGCTATCGTCCGGAAATCGCCTACTACGAAGTGCTGCACGAGCTGAAGCTGATCGTTGATCTGCTCTACCAGGGCGGTATCACCAAGATGCTGACTTTCATCTCCGAGACAGCGCAGTACGGCGACTACGTCAGCGGCCCGCGCATCGTCGATGCGGCAACGAAGGAACGCATGAAAGCGGTGTTGAAGGACATCCAGGACGGCACCTTCGCGAAGAATTGGACCGCGGAATACAAGGCCGGCCTGCCGAACTATAAGAAGTTCAAGCAAGCCGATCTCGACCATCCGATCGAAAAGATCGGCGCGCAGCTGCGCGAGAAGATGGTGTGGTTGAACCAACAAAAGTAATGGGCTTTCCCTTCTCTCGTCGGGAGAAGGTGGCGCGCAGCGCCGGATGAGGGTACGACTTCGGCGAAGCGTTGAAGCGAGCCGAACCCTCACCCCAACCCCTCTTCCGGTGGGAGAGGGGCTCAAGCGAGGATCAGGACCGTGAACGCACAACTCAAACCGTCGCAGACATCGAACACGCAAACGCCGGGCAAGCATCCGCTTGCCGGCAAGAACCTTTCTGGCGCGGATATCGTCGTACAGGTCCTTGCCGACGAAGGTGTCGAGGTCGTATTCGGGTACTCGGGCGGCGCGATTCTGCCGGTCTACGATGCGGTGTTCCGTTTCAATCACGAGCACGTGCGCGCGGACGGCAGCGAGCCGCTGCCGTTGATCGTGCCGGCGAACGAGCAGGGCGCCGGCTTCATGGCCCAGGGCTACGCGCGCGCATCGGGCAAGGTCGGCGTGGCGATCGTGACGTCGGGTCCCGGCGCGACGAATACTGTCACGCCGGTGCGCGATGCGATGGCCGATTCGATTCCGATCGTCGTCATCTGCGGCCAGGTGCCGACGGCGGCGATCGGCAGCGACGGTTTCCAGGAAGCGCCGATCAGCAACATCATGGCGGCGTGCGCGAAGCATGTGTTCCTCGTCACCGATGCGGTGAAGCTCGAAGCGACACTGCGCTCGGCATTCGAGATCGCGCGCACCGGGCGCCCGGGTCCGGTCGTCGTCGATATTCCCAAGGACGTGCAGAACACGAATCTGGTGTTCGACGGCGCGAGCCGACTGCCGCTGCCGGGATACCGCGCGCGCCTGGACGACATCGCTAAGTCGGTCCTGGACGATGAAGCAAGCACAGCGTTTTTCGATGCGTTCGCCAAGGCGAAGCATCCGTTGATCTATGCGGGCGGCGGCGTCATCGCTGCCGAAGCGGCGCCTGCGCTGCGCAAATTCGCCGACGCGTTCGGGATCCCCGTCGTGACCACATTGATGGGAATCGGCGCCTCGGACACCACGCAACCGCTGTCGCTGCACATGCTCGGCATGCACGGCACGGCGTTTGCGAACTATGCGGTGGAGGACTGCGATTTCTTGATCGCCGTCGGCAGCCGCTTTGACGACCGCGTCGCCGGCGTGCCGGCGAAATTCGCGGCCGGGGCGAAGTTCATCGCCCATCTCGACGTCGATCCGGCCGAGATCGACAAGGTCAAGCGCGTGGACTGGCATCACCTCGGCGATCTGAAGCTCACGCTCGACGGATTGCGCGAGTTCGGCGCGAAGTCGGGATTCGATCCGAAAGGCAACGGTACGTACACCGCCTGGCATGCGCACATCGCCGACCTGAAGAAAACCTACGCGATGAATTTCGACCGCAAGGCGGCCGTGATCCAGCCGTACGCGGTGATCGAAGAGATCAACAAGCTCACCCAGGGGCGCGCGGTGATCGCGACCGGTGTCGGCCAGCATCAGATGTGGGCCGCGCAGTACTTCGACTTCTGCGAGCCGCGCCTGTGGCTGACCTCCGGCTCGATGGGCACGATGGGCTTCGGCCTGCCGGCCGCGATCGGCGCGGCGTTCGCGCGACGTGACGCGATCGTCATCGACATCGATGGCGATGCGTCGATTCGCATGAACCTCGGCGAGTTGGAAACGGTGACGACGTACAACCTGCCGGTCAAGGTCGTCGTGCTCAACAACTTCGGCGACGGCATGGTGCGGCAATGGCAGAAGCTGTTCTTCAAGGGACGCTTCTCGGCCAGCGACAAGAGCCTGCACAAGAAGGATTTCGTCAAGGCGGCGCAGGCGGACGGCTTCCCCTGGGCGCAGCGCCTCGACAAGCCGGAAGACCTGCCGCGCGTCATTGCCGAGTTTGTCGCATTCGACGGACCGGCGTTCCTCGAAGTCATCATCGATCCGGACGCGGGCGTCTATCCGATGGTCGGGCCTGGCATGGCCTATGCCGAAATGATCACCGGCGACTTCATTCCGTCGCGGCAGAAGCCGACCGGGCAGGAAGTCGGTCCGGCGGAGATGTTTTGATCTTTCTTTTGTTCGTCATTCCAGCGAAAGCTGGGATCCAGTTTTGGACGTCATAAGAGCAAAGGCTGGATTCCAGCTTTCGCTGGAATGACGTAATTGCGAGGTTGTCATGCGCAGAATCATCTCCATTCTTTTACAAAACGAAGCCGGTGCTCTCGCGCGCGTCGCCGGCATGTTCTCCGCGCGCGGCTACAACATCGAGTCGCTGACCGTCGCACCGACGCACGACGAAGCGGTGTCGCGGCTGACGCTGGTCACCTCGGGCAGCGACGCGGTGATCGACCAGATCATCAAGCAGTCGCGCAAGCTGATCGACGTGCTCGAGATCGCCGACCTGACGAGCCGCGAGCACATCGAGACCGAGCTGCTGATCCTCAAGCTCGACGTGCGCGCGGACGCACTCGGCGCCTTCGTGGCCGCGTTGCGCAAGTATCCGCGCGCACAGGTGATCGACATTAGCGGCAACGTGCGTACGATCGAGTTCACCGGTAGCGGTGCCGACGTCGGCGAGTTTCTCGCGGCGTTCGCGAAGATCGGTGAAATCGTCGAACTCGCACGCAGCGGCACGGCGGCGGTGGAAATCGGATTGTCGGTGCTTTCACACGGCTCGCCGCGGCCGCGATTGCAGTCCGCATAACGTTTTTCGCGTATCGAGCCGCCGCTTCCGCACACTCGGGAGCGGCGGCTTTTTTGTTTCTTGTTGCAACGCGACGTGAAACCGGGGGACGGAATAAGGCAAGTTCGCGTTCGCGGATCATTCTCGAACTCGAAGAGACCGTCGACGTCCGCGTCGATAACCAGGCTTGTCCGGCGTGTGCGCATGCTCGATGCGTTTTTTGGATTTGTATGATAAATAGTGCGAAACGGCTTCAGAAGACGTGCGGTAGATCATGAGGACAATCCAAGGCCCCGCCATTTTCCTGGCGCAGTTTCTCGGCAACGAACCGCCTTTCGACACGCTCGCGAATCTCTCGCGCTGGGCCGCAGGGCTGGGCTACAAGGGTGTGCAGTTGCCGACGGCGCCGCACATCATTGATCTGGAAAAGGCGGCGCAGAGCCAGACTTACGCCGACGAGGTCAAAGGCATCGTCGGCGAGCACGGCCTGGAAATCACTGAGTTGTCGACTCACTTGCAGGGCCAGCTCGTCGCCGTGCATCCCGCGTACGACAGTTTGTTTGACGGTTTCGCTGCCGAGCACGTGCGCGGCAATCCGGCGGCGCGCACGGCATGGGCCGTCGAGCAGCTGAAGTTTGCGGCGAAGGCCTCGCAGCGGCTGGGCTTGAAGGCGATCGCGAATTTTTCCGGCGCGCTGGCCTGGCCGTATTTGTATCCTTGGCCGCAGCGTCCCGCAGGGCTGGTCGAGGAAGCATTCGCCGAACTGGCGCGGCGCTGGAAGCCGATCCTTGATGTCTTTGACGACGCCGGTGTCGACGTCAGTTTCGAACTGCATCCGGGCGAGGACCTGCACGACGGCGTCACGTTCGAGCGTTTTCTCGCCGCGGTCGGCAATCATCCGCGCGCGAATATCCTCTACGACCCGAGTCATTTCGTTCTGCAGCAGTTGGACTATCTCGAGTTCATTGACTTCTATCATTCGCGCATCAAATCGTTTCACGTCAAAGACGCCGAGTTTCGTCCCAACGGCCGCCAAGGCGTGTACGGCGGCTACAGTGGGTGGGTCGAGCGCGCCGGGCGTTTCCGCTCGCTCGGCGACGGGCAGATCGATTTCGGCGCAATTTTTTCCAAGCTCGCGCAGTACGACTATCCCGGTTGGGCGGTGCTCGAGTGGGAGTGCGCGCTCAAGCATCCCGAGGACGGCGCGAAGGAAGGCGCGGAGTTTATCCGCCGCCACATCATCCGCGTCGCCGAGCGCGCGTTCGACGATTTCGCCGGCAGTGGCGTGCAACACGAACAATTGAAAGCCTTGCTCGGCACCGGAGGGGCGACGTGAATGGATTTCGACGCCTGCGCCTCGGCATGGTGGGCGGCGGGCAGGGGGCGTTCATCGGTGCGGTGCATCGGATCGCCTCGCGCATCGACGATCGCTACGAACTGGTCGCCGCGGCGTTGTCGTCCGATCCTGCGCGTGCAGCAGCGAGCGCCGCCACGATTGGCTTGCCCGCCGAACGCAGCTATGCAAATTTTCGCGAGATGGCGCAGCGCGAAGCAGCGCGGCCGGACGGCGTCGAAGTCGTTGCGATCGTCACCCCGAACCATCTGCATGCACCGGTGGCAACGGCGTTTCTCGATGCGGGCATCCACGTCATTTGCGACAAACCGCTGGCCGTGTCTGTCGCCGAAGGGCGTGCGCTGGCCGCGCTCGCGCGCGAACGTCAGCGCGTGTTCGCGGTGACTTATACCTACTCCGGCTACCCGATGGTGCGCCATGCGCGCGCGCTCGTGCGTGCCGGCGAGCTCGGCGATATTCGCTTGATCCAGACCGAGTATCAGCAGGATTGGCTTGCGCAGCCGCTTGAAGAGGGCGACAACAAGCAGGCGTCCTGGCGCACCGATCCGGAGAAATCCGGCCCGGCGGGTTGCCTTGGCGACATCGGCACGCACGCATATCAGCTGGCGGCATTCGTCAGCGGCATGCGACCAACGCAGCTCGCAGCAGAATTGCATACCTTCGTGCCGAACCGCCGCGTCGACGACCATGTGCAGATGATGTTGCGCTACGCCAACGGCGCGCGCGGATCGCTTTGGGCCAGTCAGGTTGCCGCCGGCAGCGAGAACGCGTTGAGTCTGCGCGTGTTCGGCACCAAGGCGAGCCTGGCATTCGATCAGGAAAATCCGAACGAGCTGTGGTTCACGCCGCTCGGCGGTACAGCGCAGCGTCTCACGCGCGGCCGCGTCGACAGCGCCGCCGCCGCGCACGCGACGCGCATTCCGCCGGGTCATCCCGAGGGATATCTCGAAGCGTTCGCGCAGCTCTACACCGATGCTGCGGAACACATCCTCGCGCGCGCCGAGGGGCGCGAGCCGTCAGCGGAAGCGCGCGACCTGACCACCGTCGATGATGGCGTTGCCGGGCTCGAGTTCGTTGATGCGGCGATCGCGAGTCATCGCGAAGGCGGTCGTTGGCTAGATCTCAATAATCGTTAGGGAGGAAGGCATGGCGCAGGAAACGAACGGCATGGATCGACGCGCGGCGCTCGCCCGCCTCGCTGCGATTGCTGCTGCAGGGACATATTCGACGTTGATCGCGGCCGAAACCGCGCCAGTAAAGCCGACGGCGAAAGCCGGCGCGGGCAGGATCAAGCAGTCGCTGTGCCGCTGGACCTCGAAGATGCCGCTGCCGGATCTGTGCCAGCGCCTAAAAACGATGGGATTTGCCGGCATCGATCTGATTTACCCGGACGAATGGTCGATCGTCCACGACAACGGCCTCGCTGTGTCGATGGCGTACGCCGCCCGGCGTGAGAAATTCATCGAAACCGGATTCAACGATCCGGCCAATCACGCGATGCTGTTGAAGGAACTGGAAACGGCCATCCCGCTCGCCAAACGTGCGGGCGTGAAGAACCTGATCGCGATGTTCGGTAACCGCAATGGTGCGATCGACGACGGCAAGGCGCTCGACAACTGCGTTGCCGGTTTGTCCAAGATCGCGCCGCTCGCGGCGGAAAACGGCGTGACGATCTGCGTGGAATTGCTCAACAGCAAGGTCGATCATCACGGTTATCAGGGCGATCACACCGCGTTCGGTGCCGCGGTGATGAAGGGCATCGGCTCGCCTAACGTGAAGCTGCTCTACGACATTTACCACATGCAGATCATGGAAGGCGATGTGATCCGCACGATCCGTGACAACATCCAGTGGATCGGGCATTTTCATACCGGCGGCGTGCCGGGTCGCCACGAAATCAATGGCACGCAGGAACTCAACTACCGTGCCGTTGCCACCGCGATCGCCGACTTGAACTTCGGCGGCTATCTCGCGCACGAATTCACGGCGACGCGTTCGGATCCATTCGTCTCGGTGGCCGAGGCGTTCGAAATATGCACTGTGTAACTGGGGCGAAGACAATGAAAAGACGATTCCTCCGAGCGGTTGCTTCACCGGCGGTCGTGGCTTTCGCAGCGACGATCGCGTGTCACTCCATCGCGCAGGCGCAGGCACCTGCGGCCGACTCCACAGATCCGAAAGCAACCGAGCAGTGGGAGCCGGTGCCTAGTGTCGTCACGCCGGGCGCTGCCGCGACTTCGCCGCCATCCGACGCGATCGTGCTGTTCGACGGACGCAATCTCGATCAATGGGAAACCGCAAAAGACCATTCGCCTGCACGTTGGAAAGTGCACGACGGCATCGTCACGGTGGACAAGTCGACGGGCAATATCCAGACCAAGCAGTTGTTCCGCAATTATCAGCTGCACTTGGAATGGAGCGTGCCGGAAGGCATCACCGGCGAGGGCCAGGCGCGCGGCAACAGCGGCGTGTTCGTCGCGTCGACCGGCACGGGCGACGAGGGCTACGAGGTGCAGATCCTCGACTCGTACAAGAACAAGACCTACGTCAACGGCCAGGCCGCCAGCGTGTACAAGCAAGCGCCGCCGCTGGTCAATGCGATGCGTCCGCCGGGGCAGTGGCAGACCTACGATGTGATCTGGACCGCGCCGGTGTTCGCCGACGACGGCAAGCTCAAGAGTCCGGGCTACGTGACTGTGCTGCACAACGGCCTGATCGTGCAGAACCACACGGAACTCGCCGGCGAGACGACCTACATCGGCAAGCCGAAATACAAACCGTACAGCGCAGCCGCGATCAAGCTGCAGGCGCATGGCGATCCGTCGCCGCCGATCAGCTTCCGCAACATCTGGGTGCGCAAGCTCGACTAGCAGACGCGCCGACGAATTCGAACGCTCACCGGAAATCACCCGCATAGGCTCAGGCAATGACCAAACCCGTTAACGCATCGCGATTATTCGTCGCCTCCTGCCTCGCCCTGCTGGTCACTTCGCTCACGTTTGCGCTGCGTGCGAAGATCACGGGTGTCTTTCACGACAGCTACGGCTTGACCACGGAAGAAATCGGCTGGGCGTTCAGCCCGGCGTTCTGGGGCTTCGCCGTCGCCATGTTTATCGGCGGCATGGTGATCGACTGGATCAAGACCCGGAACGTTGTCTGGATCGCGTTCGCCAGCCATCTTGTCGGTCTCGCGTTGCTGTTGTTCGCGAAAGACAAAACCTTGCTGTTCATTTCCAACGTGTTCATCGGCTTCGGCAACGGCTGCGTTGAAGCGGCGTGCAATCCGCTCGTCACCGCGCTTTTCCCGAACGACAAGACCAAGATGCTCAACCGCTTCCATGTCTGGTTTCCGGGCGGCGCGGTGGTCGGCGGAATTCTGTCGTGGATCCTGATCTCGGAGTTGAATCTGTCCTGGCAGGTGTTGACCTCGGTGCTGTTCATCCCGCTGGCGCTGTACGGCTACCTGTTCTTCGGCGAAACGATTCCGGAAACCGAGCGTGTCACCAGCGGCGTTTCCTACAAGGACATGTTCCGTCACGTCGGTGCACCGGTCTCGATCATCGCGCTCGTCGGCTACATGATTTTCGCCACCTCGACGTCGGTCGCAGTCGACTTCAATGCGACGTCGACCTGGATTGTCCTCGGCCTGGTCCTCGTCGCGATCGCGGTGGAATCGCTGGTGATCAACAAGACCAGTCTGTTGTTCCCGTTCATCATGTTCTGCATGTTTCTGACCGCATCGACGGAACTCGGCACGAACCAATTCACCGGTGCATTGCTCGACAAGACCGGCATCGATCCGATGATCATCCTTGTCGTGGTGACCGGCATTATGGCCCTGGGCCGCTACTTCGCCGGGCCGCTGGTGCATAAGCTCAGTCCGGTCGGCGTGCTGCTCGCTTCGGCCGTCGTCTCCGCGGTGGGCCTGTATCTGTACAGCACGGTGTCCGGACCAGGCAGCACGCTGATCGCGGCGATCGTGTTCGCCGTCGGCGTCTGTTATTTCTGGCCGACGATGCTCGGCTTCGTTTCCGAATACACGCCGAAGACGGGCGCGCTCGGCCTGTCGATCATGGGCGGCGCCGGCATGGTCGCCACCTCGTTCGTGCTGCCGATCATGGGACACTCGATCGATACCGCCGGTCCGCAGCAAACGCTGCGCTTGATGACCGTGTTGCCGCTGATCCTGATCGCCGCGTTTGCGCTGCTCGCGCTCTATCTGCGCAATCGGCGTGTAGGCACAGAGACGTTGAGCCATTCCACCGCGCGCGGCGAATAACGATTTCATCGATTCGGCACAAACGATTTCACGCTGAGGGAAACACATGCACAAGCCATCACGCAGACAATTTCTCATTCGCTCGGCAGGCCTGGGCGCGGCGTTCGCCGCCTCTGGACTGTCGCGCAACCTTTGGGCGAATCCCTTGAGCAAACCGATCGGCATTCAATTGTGGACGGTCAACGACACGCTGCAGCACGATCCGGCAGGTACGTTGAACAAGCTTGGCAAGATCGGTTTCAAGGAGGTCGAGGCCGCGGGTTTCGTCGGCCTGGAACCCAAACAGTTCCGTCGCCTGCTTGATGATGCTGGCCTGCGCTGCCCGAGCGCGCACCTGCAGTTCGACATGGACAATCTCGGCAAGGCGTTCGAACAGGCGCACGCGCTCGGTGCGACCTACGCGGCGGCCTCGTCGCTGATCGAACCGGTCGGCAAGGCGATGTCGACCAAGCTCGAATGGAAATCGGCGATGAGCGCGGATGAAGCGAAGCGCACGGTGGACATCGCCAACCGCATCGGTGAGGCGGCCAAGCGCGCCGGCTTGCAGTTCGTCTTGCACAACCACGATCGCGAATTCGTCGATCTGGGCAATGGCGAGGTTGGCTACGACATCGTCTGGCGCGACACCGATCCGGCGTTGGTGCAATTCGAGATCGATTGCGGCTGGATGGTGTTCGCCGGGCGCAACCCGGTCGACTACTTCAAAAAGTACCCCGGTCGGATTCCGCTCATCCACGTCAAGGATTTCCAGCCGAAGAAGAACAAGAATGGCAAGCCGATGGCGGAGGAAATGCTCGGCTCCGAGCTCGGCCGCGGCACGGTCGACTACAAGCCGATATTCGCCGCGGCGAAGCAGGCCGGCCTCAAGCACTACTTCGCCGAGCAAGAAGGGCCGTTCTCGCGCATGAGTCAGCTCGAAGCGGCGCAAGTCGCTTACGACTATCTGCATTCGATCAACTGAATTCTCTTATCAGGCTTTCCGATGGAAAATCATTCCTTTGATGCAATCGTGGTTGGTACCGGTATCAGCGGTGGCTGGGCGGCCAAGGAACTGACGGAAAAAGGGTTGAAAACCCTCGTTCTCGATCGTGGCCGCATGGTGCGCCACGGCGAGTACCCGACGACGACCGAGGACCCGTGGGATTTGCCCGACGGCAATCATTCCACCGTGAAGGACCTCGAACGCCAACCCAAGCAAGCGCGCACGGGTTATGTCGTTACGCCGGCGTCCAAGCACTGGTTCGTCGACGACATCGACAATCCGTACGAAGAGGATTATCGCTTCGACTGGATCCGCGGCTACCACGTCGGCGGCCGCTCGATCATGTGGGGCCGCCAGAGTTATCGCTGGAGCGAAATGGATTTCGAAGGCAACGCGAAAGATGGCGTCGCCGTCGACTGGCCGATCCGCTACGCCGATATCGCGCCGTGGTACGACCACGTGGAGACGTTCATCGGCGTCAGCGGTCAGAACGAGGGATTGGCTCAACTGCCGGACGGAAAATTTCTGCCGCCGATGGAGCTCAACTGCGTCGAGCAGGAGTTCCAGGGCAAGCTCAAGGACAAGTTCGGTCGCGCGATGACGATCGGCCGCGCGGCACATCTGACCGGTCCACTCACGCACGATCAGAGTCCACAGCGCAGCACCTGCCGCTATCGCAACATGTGCATCCGCGGCTGCCCGTTCGGCGCCTACTTCAGCAGCAATGCGAGCACGCTGCCGGCGGCGCAGAAGACCGGCAACATGACCCTCGTGCCGAACGCGATCGTGTACGAGGTGATCTACGACGAAAAGAAGGGCCGGGCGACCGGCGTGCGCGTGCTCGACGCGGAAACCGGGGCGCAAACGGAATATTTCGCGAAGGTAATTTTTCTCTGCGCGTCGACGTTCGGTTCGACCCAGATCATGCTGAACTCGATCTCGAAGCGGTTCCCGAACGGTTTCGGCAATGACAGCGGCGAGCTTGGCTGCAACATCATGGACCATCATCTCGGCTCCGGCGCGAGCGCGATGGTCGAGGGCTTCGACGATCGCTACTACTTCGGTCGGCGTCCGAACGGTTTCTATATTCCGCGCTATCGCAATGTCGGCAAAGACAAACGCGATTATCTGCGCGGCTTCGGCTATCAGGGCGGCGCGGCGCGCGCGGGTTGGGGCGAACTGCAGAACGGCTCGGAACTCGGCGAGGCGTTGAAGAAGAAGGCACAGGAGCCGGGGCCGTGGACGATCGGCATGGGCGGCTTCGGCGAGATCCTTCCGTACCACGACAATCGCGTGACGCTCGATCGCGACAAGAAGGACAAGTTCGGCCTGCCAGTCCTGCGCTTCGACGCGCGCCTGCGCGACAACGAACTGCGCATGCGCAAGGACATGATCAACGATGCGGCCGAGATGCTCGAAGCGGCAGGATACCGCGACGTGCGCATCGTCGACGAGGATTACGGCATTGGCCTCGGCATCCACGAAATGGGCACGGCGCGCATGGGGCGCGATCCGAAGACGTCGGTGCTCAACGCGTTCAATCAGGTGCATGCCTGCAAGAACGTCTTCGTCACCGACGGCTCGTGCATGACCTCATCGGCGTGCCAGAACCCGTCATTGACCTACATGGCACTGACCGCGCGCGCGGTCAACCACGCCGTCGAAGAACTCAAGCGTAAGAACATCTGAGGACGAATCCATGAATCGTCGCGAAGCGATACAGCGAGTGGCATTGTTGATGGGCGGCGCGATTTCCGCGCCGGCGATGCTCGGCGTGCTCAAGGGCTACGCCAAGGAGCCGAGTGCGGATTGGAAACCGTCCGTGTTCGACAAAGACGAATTGGCCGTAGTGTCCCGCATCGCGGACATCATCGTGCCACGCACCGACACCCCCGGTGCGCTCGACGTCGGCGTTCCTGCCTTCATCGACACCATGTTGAATGAGGTCTATTCGAAGGAATCGCGTGACCGCTACCTGAAGGAACTGCACGATTTCGACGCCGCGGCGAAGAAAGCGCATGGCAAATCGTTCCTGAAGCTGGATGCGCAGCAACAGAAGGCGCTGGTGCAGAAATTTCAGGATGCGGCGATCGCCGACGAACTCGCATCGAAGGCGGAGAAGCAGAAGAAACTCTTGCAGGAGGTGCGCGGCACCGCGATGCTGCAACAACGCACCAAAGCTGCGGCGTGGGGGCACCCGCGTACCTTCATCATGACGACGAAGGAGCTGACTTTGCTAGGCTTCTTCACCTCGCGAGTCGGCGCAACCCAAGTATTGCAGTACGTGGCGATACCCGGCGCCTACCACGGTTGCCTGCCGGTCAATCAGGCGGGCAACGGCAAGCGCTGGGCGACGTAACGAGGACAAATATCGGCGCGTTCGATTACGCTATATCGTTCCCGTTCGGACGATATTCGCCCATGAGCCGCACCTATCGCTTTCGCGTCGTCAATGTCTTCGTCGTAGCCTCGGAGGGCGGATCATCGCCCTCGAAGTTGAGCGGCAATCCGCTCGCCGTGATCGAGGATGCAGACGGCTTGAATGACGCTGAGATGCAGCAACTCGCGCTGCAGTTCAACCTTAGCGAGTCGACGTTTGTTTTTCCTTCCGCGCACGCCAATGCGCGGGTGCGCATCTTCACGCCGACGTTCGAGATGCCGTTCGCCGGACACCCGACGCTGGGCACCGCACACGTCCTGCGCGCATTGGGCCGCGGCGGCGACGAGCTGCGGTTGCATCTGAACGCCGGTGTGATTCCGGTCGTGGCTCGCGGAGATGTGTGGACGCTGACTGCGAACGTCCCGACGCATCGCTCCTATGAGTACTCGCGTGCACAGCTCGCACAAGCGCTAGGGTTGAACGAGAACGAGATCGCTGGAACGCCACTGTGGATGAATGCCGGTGTCGAGCAGCTTGTCGTGCCTCTCGCGACTGTAGAAGCGGTTGCACGGGCGCGGCCGCAGCTCGCTCCCTTCTTCGATTTCTGCAGCAACGCGCGCGAGGCACAGGCGTATGTCTACGCGCACGACGGCGCGGGCCGCATCGTCAGCCGCTATTTCTGGAATCAGCACGGCGCGATCCTCGAAGATCCGGGCACCGGCTCGGCCTGCGCCAACCTCGGCGGCTACCTGCTCGAAAATGGAATGGCGGCGCCGTTCAACTTCGAAGTGCGCCAAGGTGCCGCCACCGGGCGGCCATGCAATTTGTATCTCACCGTCGATGCGGAGCGGCGCATTCACGTTGGCGGACGCGTCATCGAACTGATGCGTGGCGAATTGCAGCTGGACTGAAACCTCCGCGCAGCATTGCCTGCCTGTAGCAGGATTTTTTGGACGCGACGCGCATCGTCCGAACAACGCATGTCCAGAAGGACCACGGAATGTCGTCAGTGCATTGCGCAGTTTGACGTAACTGTCGACTGATAGGCACTTTTAACAAGTTTGGGTCTATAGTCGCGCCCGCTCGATGCTCGAAATACGGCCGCGGCTCGTCAGCCACCGGAGGTCGATTATGCGCACGTTGCTTCGCTCGCCGTACGTGATGATACGGTTTGCTCTCCACGCCATTCTGCTCACCGGCTCGGCCTATGCCGACCAACTCAGCTATGTTCCCCTCAGCCAGCCGTGCCGCTTGCTCGACTCGCGATTGTCGACAGGTGGGCCTGGGCCGCTGACCGCGGCCCATGGGAATTACCTTTTCGGCACGTCCGCGCTGGATATCTCGGGCAGTGCGCAACACGGCAGCAGCGTCGGTTGCGGTATTCCTAGCGGGATCGAAGCTATCAGCGTCAACATGAACATGTTGAACACCACGGCCGCCGGAAACATTGCGACCTGGAATCCGGATGGCGGCACCACGGTGCCGAATATCGGCACCGGCGTCTACAACCCGACCGTGGTGAGTCCGGTGGCGGGCGAGGTGGCCTTCAACACCGGCTATACGACCATTCCGGTCGGCGGCATTTCCGGATCGAATCCGGGGCGTTTTTATCTGAAGGTGGCCAATGGCCAGATCGACATGACGATCAACATCGTCGGCTTCTGGGTGCCGGATTTCTTTTCGCTGCCTTATGCGACCACGCAGTCGTATTCCGGAACGCTATTTTCGATCACCAACAGCGGCACCGGCGCGGGTATCGCGGCGTCGAGCAACGGCGGCACGGCGGCGTTCTTCACCAACAGCAATTCCAGCAATACCGCCAATACGCTGCAGGTGACCTCGAACGGTCAGGGAGTGATCGCTGATCATAGCCAGGGCAACGCCGGCAATTTCTTCATGAACAATACCAGCGGTGTGGGCGCGGGCGTGCGCGGCGAGGTCAACAGTATTTTCGGCAACAACGGTACGGCCGGCGTTTACGGAACTTCATCGGGCACAGGCGGCTACGGTGGCTACTTCGAGCACTCCAATGCTTCGGGTTTCGGCATGGCGTTGTACGCGGTAACCGCAGGCCAGGGAGTCGCGGCTCATTTCGAAACAAGTCCGACGAGTAATACTCAGCCCACTGTGCAGATTGTTCAGAACGGTACCGGTGAGAGTTTGGACGTCGCCTCTACGAACAATACCAACACGACCAACATCGTCAACATTACGGCGAATGGGCCGGGAGTCATTGCCGATCACAGTCAGGGCAACGTCGGCAATTTCTTCATGAACAACACCAGCGGCGTGGGCGCCGGCGTGCGCGGCGAGGTCAACAGTATTTTCGGCAACAACGGTACTGCGGGTGTCTACGGAGTTGCTTCGGGCACGGGCGGCTATGCCGGTTATTTCGAACACTCCGAAACGACCGGATTCGGCATCACATTGCAGGTCATCACCTACGATCAGGGCACGGCAATGGTCGTCGATCATGAGGGCAGCGGGGGCAATATCGCGATCTTTCAATCGAGCGGTTTAAACAAAGCTCGAATCGACAAAAACGGCAAAGGCTATTTCGATGGAGGCACGCAGAATTCGGGCGCGGATTTAGCCGAATTTATTCCGGTCGGCGACGCCGTGCTCCAGCCCGGCGATGTAGTCGAAATCGATCCGACCACTCCCGACTCGTTCCGACTTGCCACCGAGGCGTACAGCACTCGCGTGGCCGGCGTGATCTCGACCAAACCCGGTGTGGCCTTAAATGCAGAAAACGGTGCACAAGCGGCCGCGGAGGGCCCGGCGCTCGCACTCGCCGGACGTGTGCCTGTCAAAGCGAGCAACATCAACGGTGCCATCCATATTGGCGATCTTCTGGTGGCATCGTCGATACCCGGACACGCCATGCGCGCAGATACTTCGATCGTGCCGGGCGCCGTAATCGGCAAGGCGCTGGCCAATTTCGATGCGCATTCCGGAACGCTGCCAATGCTCGTCTGGATGCATTGAGGCGAACGCGTACACTGACTTTCTGTCAGCGCCGCTAGTTCGTTTGCGTGACCAGCGTATGATGGCCATAACCCATCATGCGTTGGAGCGGACCATGAGTGATTCCGATTCGAGCGACGAACTTTCCTTTCGGCATTCTCAGCGCGGTCGCCCGGGACTGCTGCGCACGACGTCCGCGAGCTTCGAGCAAATTCCCGGAATATTGCGCGAAACCGCGGGCGCAGGTGTGGGAATGGACGTCGAGAACTTGCGCGCTCTTATCGCCAGGCTGCGCAGCGGTCCGACCTCAGAAGATTGTCATGCGGCGGCCGATGTTCTGACCGAGTATGCGACTCGGTTGAGCACAGAAGGCTAGGGCGTACAGACCGAATGGTTGGTTGTTACAGCCCCTAGTTGAGAACCGCTAGCTGAGCTCGCCGGCAGAGATCATCCGCAATAAGCGTTGTTACTCAAGTTCGTGGCCTTCACGCGCCTACTTCACGCGATGCGCGCCGCTGCGGTGCGAAGGTGGGTTGGGGGGCAGCCTTTGAACTCTTCGATCAGCTTGCCCAGGCCGGTGCGGAGCGCAACAGCAGTACGCCAACCCAAGACCTCCGATGCGCGGCGGGGGTCACCGTAGAACTCCTGGATGTCGAAAGTACGCGGGGTAGCCAGACTGATCTGCGTCGGGCAGGGCCCCAGGTCGGCTGCCAGTTCGGCCAATTCTTGCAGCGTTGTCTTCACTCCCGAAACGAAATGAAGCGTAGGCATTTTCTTTTCGCCTGATGCGAGCGCGCTGCAAATTTTCATTAGGCCGGCGGCAACATCGTCCACATGAGTGAAGTCGAAGGCGCAGTCCGGTCCGTCGATCCGCATTGTGCCGCCGCAGGCAGCCGCAGAGGCGAATGCCGGCACCACCCGATCCGCATGATCGTTGATGTCTCCGTAAACGCTCGAAAAACGGACTGTCGCCGTGCATAGTCCGGCAGCGCGAGCCGCCGAGACGAGCTTCTCCGCCGCAACCTTGGAACGCGCGTAGGTATTCAAGGGTTCCAGCGGCGCCGTCTCGACCGCCGGCAGGACGCTTTGCTGACCGTAGACTTCGCGGCTACTTGCGTAGACAAACCACGGCCGGCTCCGGCTATTGAGCGCGAGGTCGAGGATCTTCCGCGTCGCCTCTACATTGACGGCGTGGCAAAGGTCCGGGAAACGCTCTCCCCAGATCACTCGAGACACTCCGCCGAGATGGACAATGCCGGTTGCGCCGGCGACGGCGCGTTCGAGCGCGAGATGATCGCGCAGGTCGCCAAGCGCAGTGGCGGCTGTTTCGCGGATATCAAAGCGAATCGGCCTTAAGCCCGTGAGGCTCATTTTCGCGATGAGTGCCCGCCCGATCAGTCCCGATGATCCTGTGATGAGTACTCGCTCGTCGGAACAAACCACGCCCTGTACCTTTCGTTCGCCGAAACCATGAACGGGGCAAGCCAGCCTGTTTGGCGCGCCGCTTTGCTTGCGGTCGCACGCGCTGTTACTCGCCTGTTGCGGAGATGCTCGGAATGCCGAATCCGCACAGGAAAGTTTTTCCCCCTACAACGAGAATATCATGTTGGGAAAGGTCGGGGTGGCTGCGACAACGAGGGCAGCCCAGGCCAATCGAGCACACTCCGTTGTTTCATTGAAATCGCCGCAACTCACGCAAACTAAAATGATCCACGCGCACCTTGATTCCGATCAGAGTCCTACTGAAACTGAATCGCTGACACAAGACCGAGCGGCGACGCCCGCCCCAGAGTCGCAGTTTGCTGCGGACCGTGAGCTTATTAGCGGTGCTGACGGTGTTGATCGAACTTGGTACCTGAACGCCTACGCTGATGTCGCAGCGGCAGGTGGGAATCCCGTGGATCACTATCTACGGCACGGCTGGCGTGAAGGCCGCGATCCGCGGCCCGATTTCTCGACGTCCGGCTATCTCGAGGCGAACGAAGGAGTAGGGGATAATCCACTGGTCCACTATTTGCGGCATGGAGGAACCAAGGTCGCACCGCCAGAGTGGCAGTCCGCTGTGGACTATGACCTGGCGAGCGGAGAGGGCGGCGTCGATCGAGCCTGGTATCTGGAGACCTATTCGGATATCGCCCGCGCCGAAATCGATCCCGTCGAGCACTATTTGCAGATCGGCTGGCGCGAGGGGCGCGATCCGCGGCCGGATTTCTCGACGTCAGGCTACCTCAAGAAGCACAAAGACATCGCAGGCAATCCGTTCCTGCACTACCTGCGAACGTCGGGTGCAGCAGATTCGGGTGAAACGGCGGTCACCGAATGGCAGCTGCTTTGGGAGAAAGGGTTGCTCTATCCGAAAGGAGGGCAGCCACCGCAGCCCGGTCTAGCCTTCGGCGCGCGCGGGGTGCCGAAAATATTGTTCACCGGACACGAAGCCTCGCGAACCGGCGCGCCTCTCATCCTGCTGCGTCTGATGGAAGCGCTGCAGGCTCTCACCGGAGCCGAACTCTATTTGCTTCTTGAGCGAGGCGGACCGTTGCTCGAAGAGTATCAGCGGATCGCCCATGTCTTGGTCAATCATCATGGATTGCTCAATAGGTCGAACAGCTCGACTCTCGCGGCGATGCTCGACTCTATCGCCGGTCCCCCGCCGCAGTTGGCGATCTGCAATTGCACCGATGGCTGGCGCCTCGTCGAGGCGCTTCACACGGCGGGGATGCCGCACATCATTTCCCTCGTTCACGAACGCGTCGTTCATTACTCTGCCGACGTGTGGCAGTTGATACATCGCTACTCGGATCGCGTCCTGTTTCCCGCGCATGCCGTGAAAGCGGCGACGAGCGCCGCGTTTCCGTATTTCGAGGATGCCCTCGTCGTTCCGCAAGGGCTGCTCGAACCGGAATTCGGTTGTGGCGACAGGAGCATCGCGCGCAGGGAAGTGCGCGGCAAATTGGGACTTTCGGCGGACACCGCGATCGTTCTTGGCTGTGGAACTCAAGATCAAAGAAAGGGAATCGATCTCTTCCTTCAGCTGGCGGCGCGTGTGCGCGGGCGAATCAAACGCAAAGTGCATTTCGTCTGGATCGGCGCGAAGCAGCGGGATACCTACTTCTCGAGATTCATCGATCTCGATCTCTCCTTGTTGAATCTGCCTTCGAGTGTTTCGATCGTGGGCGAAGTCAGCGATCCGGAGACGTATTTTCTTGCCGCCGACGCCTTTGCGCTGACCTCGCGCGACGATCCGTTCCCATGCGTCGTGCACGAGGCCATGGCGTGCGCCGTTCCCATCGTCGCTTTCGACGGCGCGGGCGGAGCGAAAGAAGCTTTGGCGGACGACTGCGGAATCGTGGTGCCGTATTTGGATGTCGAGGCAATGGCGGATTCGCTGATCTCGATCGTCAAACGCCCTTCGCGTTATGCGGCAATGGGGCGGCGCGCCGAAGCGCGCGTGCGCACGGTCTATCGATTCTCGGAATACGCCGAACGCGTCCACCAGATTTGCGAAACCGTCCTCGAAGGGCGCGGATCCGAAGCGCTTGCCGTCGATGAATCGATTGCCAGGCGTGGGCGAGACGCGCGCGCGGAGGATATCCGTGCTCTGCCCACAGAGAGACAAGCTAAAGCCTCGGATGGCGTGAATCTGACGGCGGGCATCCAGAAACAATTCCGAGCACTGCTCGCAAAGATCGGTCGGACGATCCGTGCCGAGCAATGGTGGAACCACAAGCTGGTCCCCATGTACGCCGTGTTTTATGCCACCGCGTACCTGCACCACGCGGCAGTGGCATCGATCTGGCCCGCCGCCGTCGCGCTGCTGCTCGCCATCGCGCCCTGCGCCGCCTATGTCAGCCTCATCAACGATCTGACCGACCGCGCCGACGATCATCGCGCCGGCAAGTCCAATCGTATGGCGGGCAGGCCAACGTGGCAGATGGCGTTGCTGCTCGCGGCGCCACTTTGTGCTGCGCTGGCCTTCTGCATTTTTTGGAGGGACGATTTGCCGCTCGTCGCGACTTACCTGGGGTCGTGGGTCGCATTCTCGCTGTATTCGATTCCGCCGTTTCGGCTGAAGACGCGCGGCGTGTTCGGAGTTTTTGCGGACGCTTGCGGTTCGCATGTGTTCCCAACGTTGACCGCGGCTTTGCTGGCGCTGCGCGCGGTTGAAAGCCCGATCGATCCGATCTGGATCGGCACGCTTGGCGTTTGGGCACTGGGCTGTGGTTTGCGCGGCATCTTGTGGCATCAGCTGTATGACTTCGAAGCTGATCGTGCGGCTGCTGTGCAGACTTTTGTGGTGAGACGCTCGCGAGTGGCAGCCGTGCGTCTTGCGCGCTTCGCGTTGCTCCTCGAATCGGTCGGTCTCGCCGCGCTTCTCTGGCAAATCGGCAGCGTGTGGCCGGTGGCGGGTCTGTTGATCTACGCAGTGTTCGCGGTGCTGAAGTCGCGCATTTGGAACGTGGCGATTGTGATTGCCGAGCCGCGCGAGCGATACGCGATCCTCGGACAGGAATACTACACGGCGCTGTTTCCATTCGGGGTCCTGCTCGCCAGTGCACTGCGAAATCCGATCGATTGGGCAGTTGTCGCTGCACACTTCCTCGTCTTCTCGCAGCTCGCGGTTTCGTTTGTGAGAGAGACACGTTCACTGGCGAAGAGCTCGCTCGATAGCGTCCGATTGCCGATAGGTGGGAACAACGCGACGCATCACGAGACATCGCAGGCTCATACCGCCTATACCAATTCGAATTCGCCAGACGCGACGGCCTCATCCGCAAACTCAGGCACTCCGACGTTGGACTGGGCGATCACGAAGGCGACGGCATTCCTGAGGGAACGCCTTCGCTCCGGCAAGTACGGACTTACCGCCATCGGCAGCGATGGAATGCCTCGATTCCCGGACGACAAAGGGCATGTGTTTGTGGCTTGGCCGATCGCGGAAGCGATGACCGGGCTGCTCGACGAGATTGACCGAACCATCCTCCTCGTCCGCATTCTGTCCGAGGAACAGGACGGGGTTTGGGGATACCAGTCGCCGGGGATGCTCTACAACGCCGAGACGCTTCCCTTTCTCGTGGACTCCGACGATTCCGCCTACGTCATCCGCACCTTGCATCGTCTCGGCGTGAACCGCGAGCCAAAATGTCTGATGCGTTTCTATCGCGAAGCCGAGCGGCTGTTCGTCACATGGGATACGCCCGGTCCCGTGTCGCTGGCGAAGGAAGGCTCGTTGCAAAACAACTTCCTGGCACACCCCGAAGTAAACGCAAACATTTTCTTCGCGCTGCGCGGCACACATTTCGAAAAGTACGTGAACTACGACATGCTCCTGCAGGCGCAGGACGAGCGCGGCTTCTGGAAATCCTATTTCTACCCCAGCCCACTCTACGCGACGCTTTTGGTGCTCGACCTGACGCGAAACCACCCGGCATTCGCCTCGGCAACCTCACGCGCGCTTTCATTCATTGTCGAGTCGCAAAACGCCGACGGTTCATGGGGCGCTGACAGCGACCCTTATGAAACGGCACTCGCCGTCGCTGCGCTTGCCGGACACCCCGCGTACGTTGCGGCTATCGGTCGTGGTGTTGAATACCTGCTTTCGACGATGGCGGAGGACGGCTCCTGGGCGTCAGGCACCTGCGTATGGGAGGCCTATTGGACCGAGCACGATATCTGGCGCGGCTACGACACCCATCGCGCATACATCTCCGCGCGATGTTTGATCGCGCTGCGACGCGCGGCAGGCCAGCTTGACTCGCCGTGACATCGTGCAACGAGATGCGATTCAACGGTTTGGGATCCGCTCCATCGCCAGGAGATGCAAGCGAACAGCTAGGGATGCGGGGAAACGAAAAACCCCGCAACTAAGCGGGGTTTCGGGTGTTTTCCGGACGGCTGTGGACTGCTCCGGATTATGTATTGGTGCCCAAGGGGGGACTCGAACCCCCACACCTTACGGCGCTACCACCTCAAGGTAGTGCGTCTACCAATTCCGCCACCTGGGCAATTGTTCGATTTTTGGCTTCTCGCCACGGCTCGGAACGTAGCGTTCCGAGCCGATTATGATACCTGTTACAGCTTGCGCCGGTAAAGGGATCAATGCTTCTTCGGCGCGTCTTTTTTCGCTTCGGTTTTGGCCGCTGCCGGCTTAGTGTCGACCGGCTTTGCCGCTGCGTCGTCCTGCTTGGCAGGCGCTGGTGCGGCGGCGGGCGAGGGGGTGGTAGCGGCAGGAGCGGCAGGCACGTCCGGATTGACGGCCGGAGTGGCAGAACCTGCAGCGGGCGCGGCCGGGACATCGCCATTGTTGGCCGGAGCGGTGGGTGCCGGGGCCGGGGCCTTCGGCGTTTCCAAAGCGCCCATGACGCCGAGATCGTCCGACGACGGCCGGATCGTGCCGGCGTTCTTCAGATACCAGGCCATCGTGAGGCTTAACAGGAAGAAGATCGTGGCGAGGATCGCCGTGCTGCGCGAAAGGAAGTTGCTCGCGCCGCGAGCGCCGAATACGGTACCGGACGCGCCGGCGCCGAAACCCGAGCCCGCCTGGGCGCCAGCTCCGCGCTGCAGAAGGATCAGGATGGCCATCGCGATCGCGATGAGCACGTAGACGATGTTGAAAAGCGTAAGAACCATGGATGAATTCCGTTAGTCACGATTGCGCGGCAGTGCAGATCGCGAGGAAATCCGAAGCCACGAGCGAAGCGCCGCCGATCAGTCCGCCGTCGATGTCTGTTTGCGCAAACAGTTCGGCCGCATTGCTCGGCTTGACGCTGCCGCCGTAAAGGATTCGGAGCGAGCCGGCAATTGTAGCATCCAATTCCGCGACTTTGCTACGGATGAAGGCGTGCATTTCCTGCGCCTGCGCGGGGGTGGCCGTGCGGCCGGTGCCAATCGCCCAGACCGGCTCGTAGGCGACGATGGCGTTTTCGAGCGCGGTCACGCTTGACGCGGCCATTGTTGCGCCAAGTTGCTCGGCGACGACGACGAAGGCCTGGCCGCGGTCGCGCTGCTCCAGCGTCTCGCCGATACAGAGAATCGGAGTCAGCCCGGCTTCCTGAGCGCGCGCGAATTTCTCGGCGACGCAGAAGGCGTTCTCGTGATGTAGGGTGCGGCGCTCGGAGTGGCCGACGAGGGTATGGCTGGCGCCGATATCCTTGACCATCGACGCGGCGGTTTCGCCAGTGTAGGCACCTTGCTTGTGTTCGCTCACGTCCTGGGCGCCGAAGATCAGACGCGAGTCCGCATGGCGCGCGACGAGTTCCGGAAGGTAAGGATGCGGCGGCAGGATGGCCATGTCGATCGCGTCGAGCGCGTTCGAGGCGCGTGCCTTGGCGATCGCGTCGACCAGTTCGTGCGCGGATGCGCGCGAGCTGTGCATCTTCCAGTTTCCGGCAACGAGTTTGCGGCGTGACATGCGGTGCTCCCTCAAATGGGGTATTGTCTAAAGAATATACACGGACGCCGCAGTCCTACGCCGCGGCGGCAACCGTCAAGTCGCGGAAGAATCACAAGTCGTTGCCTCGTGCAAGCGTTGGCAAGACTGAACGCGCGGACTATCATATTCGTCTTGAGCCGCGGCGCGGCTCCGGTGGCCTCCGTCGTGTGTACCCCAGATGCGATCCGGCTTGCACCGAAAGGTTGATTGCGACCGTTTTCTGGATGGACTGCGCTCGAAAGCGCAGTCGCTGATGCGTCAGGGAGATGCGGAGGCTATGCGTGCTGGCTGAATATTTTCCGATTCTACTGTTCCTTATCGTCGCCGGCGGTATCGGTATCGCTTTGCTGCTGATCGGCGCGCTGCTCGGCCCGCGCAGCGCGAACAAGGAAAAATCCGAAGCGTATGAGTGCGGCTTCGAGGCCTTCGAAGATGCGCGCATGCAGTTCGACGTGCGCTATTACCTGATCGCGATCCTGTTCATCCTGTTCGACCTGGAAATCGCGTTCCTGTTCCCGTGGGCGGTAGTGTTCAAGCAGATCGGTCTCGTCGCGCTGGTCGAGATGGCGATGTTCCTCGCGCTGCTGCTGCTCGGTTTCGTTTACTGCTGGAAGAAGGGGGCGCTCGAATGGGAGTGAGGTCATTTGTGCTCACATCCCTGTTCGCTGAGATCAAGAACCGGCCATCCCTGGCCGGACTCTTCAACGAAACAGCGGCTTCGGCAAATAGTGTTTTTATGGTGGCTAGATGAGTAACACCGAAACCACAATCGAGAAGCACCTGTTCACCAATCCGGTCGCGACCGGCCCGGTGGAAGACATCCTGCGCCCGGGCGAGGGTAATCCGCTGCTCGAGCGCGGTTTCGTCACCGCCTCACTGGACAGCCTGATCAACTGGGCGCGCACCGGCTCGATGTGGCCGATGACGTTCGGCTTGGCCTGCTGCGCGGTCGAGATGATGCATGCGGGCGCCGCGCGTCTGGACCTCGACCGCTACGGCGTCGTGTTCCGTCCGAGCCCGCGCCAGTCCGACGTGATGATCGTCGCCGGCACGCTGGTCAACAAGATGGCGCCGGCACTGCGTCGTGTTTACGACCAGATGCCCGATCCGAAGTGGGTCATCTCGATGGGCTCGTGCGCGAACGGCGGCGGTTACTATCACTATTCCTACGCCGTCGTGCGCGGCTGCGATCGCATCGTGCCGGTCGACGTGTACGTGCCGGGCTGCCCGCCGACCGCGGAAGCGCTGATCTACGGCATCCTCCAGTTGCAGAAGAAGATCCGCCGTTCGAGTCCGATCGGCGAGAAGCAGATCGCTTCGGCCAATTCGCCGCAAAAGCGGGTCGCCAATAGCAACATCATCGCGCGCACATGACCGATACGCCCGCCAACTCCGCGCCCGCCGAGGCACCCGCGGCGCCCGTCACGCTCGCGCAGCGCATTGCTGCGCGGCTCGGCGCCAAGATCATTTCGGCAAACGAATCGCTGGGCGAGACGACCGTCGAGGTGCTGCCGGAAAACTGGCTCGCCGTGGCGCAAGCGCTGCGTGATGAAGCCGAATTCCATTTCGAGCAGTTGATCGACCTTTGCGGCGTCGACTACCTCAGCTACGGCCAGGCCGAGTGGGACACGACCGACGTGTCGTGGACCGGTTTCTCGCGCGGCGTGGAAGGCGAGGGGCCCGGCCGCTTCCAGTGGTCGAACCGGCCGATCGTCGGTGCGGGAGGACACAAACGTTTCGCCGCCGTCGCGCAGTTGCTGTCGATCAAGAACAACCAGCGCGTGCGCATCCGCTGCCATGCGCAGGACGACGCGCTGCCGGTCGTGCCGTCGTTGACTGGCACCTGGCCCGGTGTGAACTGGTTCGAGCGCGAGGCGTTCGATCTGCTCGGCATCATTTTCGAAGGTCACCCGGACCTGCGCCGCATCCTTACCGACTACGGTTTCGTCGGCCACCCGTTCCGCAAGGATTTCCCGCTGATCGGCAACGTCGAAGTGCGTTACGACGAAGAGCTTGGTCGCGTGATTTACGAACCGGTAACGAGCGTCGAACCGCGCGTCGGCGTGCCGCGCGTCGTGCGCAACGACTCGCGCTACGACCAGTCTCGCGCCGAATCCGCTGCAACGAACAAGTAAAGTTTCAAAGACAGACACGAAGAACGCGAAGGAAGAGCCACGAAGAAAGACGAAGCATTGCGCTGCAGATATACGATTTTTTGCTTTTCTTCGTGATCTTCGCGCCTTCGTGGCAACGCTCTTGATCTAAAAAACCACATGCAAGAAATCAAGAACTACACGATCAACTTCGGCCCGCAGCATCCTGCGGCGCACGGTGTGCTGCGCCTCGTGCTCGAGCTCGACGGCGAAGTGATCCAGCGCGCCGATCCGCACATTGGGCTTTTGCATCGCGGCACCGAGAAGCTGGCCGAGTCGAAACCGTTCAATCAGTCGATCGGCTACATGGATCGTCTGGACTACGTGTCGATGATGTGCAACGAGCACGCTTACGTGCTCGCGATCGAAAAGCTGCTCGGCGTCGAAGCGCCGGTGCGTGCGCAGTACATCCGCACGATGTTCGATGAGATCACGCGCATCCTCAACCATTTGATGTGGATCGGTTCGAACGCGCTCGATCTCGGCGCGATGGCCGTGTTCCTCTATGCGTTCCGCGAGCGCGAAGAATTGATGGACTGCTACGAAGCGGTCTCCGGCGCGCGCATGCACGCGACCTACTATCGTCCCGGCGGCGTCTATCGCGATCTGCCTGATCGCATGCCGCAGTACAAAGAGTCGCGTTGGCACAAGGGCAGCGACCTCAAGCGCCGCAACGAATGGCGCGAAGGCTCGATGCTCGATTATCTCGAAGCCTTCACCAAGGATTTCCCGAGCAAGGTCGACGAATACGAAACCCTGCTCACCGACAACCGCATCTGGAAACAGCGTACGGTGGGCATCGGCGTCGTGCCGCCCGAGCAGGCGCTGGCCTGGGGCATGACCGGCGCGATGCTGCGCGGCTCGGGTGTCGAATGGGATCTGCGCAAGAAGCAGCCCTATGCGATGTACGACAAGATGGATTTCGATATCCCGGTCGGTGTCAAGGGCGATTGCTACGACCGTTATCTCGTGCGTGTCGAGGAAATGCGCCAGTCCAACCGCATCATCGCGCAGTGCGTGGAGTGGCTGAAGAAGAATCGGGGCGATGTGATCCTGCGCAACTTCAAGGTCGCGCCGCCGAAACGCGAAGAAATGAAGGACGACATGGAAGCGTTGATCCATCATTTCAAACTGTTCACCGAGGGCTACAGCGTGCCCGCGGGCGAAACCTACACCGCCGTGGAGGCGCCGAAGGGCGAGTTCGGCTGCTACCTGATTTCCGACGGCGCGAACAAGCCGTTCCGCGTCAAGCTGCGCGCGCCGGGCTTCGCTCATTTGTCGTCGATGGACGCGATCGTGCGCGGCCACATGCTGCCGGACGTCGTTGCGATGATCGGCACCTACGATATCGTGTTTGGAGAAGTCGATCGATGAAAGCGACGGGCCACTACGCCGAAGTCAAGGACGTCGATCCGCTCGTCGTGCTCAACCAGCACACGCGCGAGCACATCGACCATTGGCTGACCAAGTTCCCGCCGGATCGCAAGCGTTCGGCGCTGATCCAGGCGCTGTTTGCGGCGCAGGAACAGAACGGCGGCTTCCTGACCGACGAGTTGATTACGGCGGTGACGAAGTATCTCGGTCTGCCCGCGGTATGGGGTTACGAAGTCGCGAGCTTCTATTCGATGTTCGAGACCGCGCCGGTCGGCCGCAACAACGTCGCCGTGTGCACGAACATCTCGTGCTGGCTCAACGGCGGCGAGGGCATCCTGAAACACTGCGAGAAGAAACTCGGCATCAAGGTCGGCGAATCGACGCCCGATGGCCGCGTCTATCTCAAGCAGGAAGAGGAATGCCTCGCGGCCTGCTGCGGCGCGCCGATGATGGTGGTCAATGGCCACTATCACGAGAAGCTGACGCCGGAGTCGGTTGACAAAATTTTGGATGAATTGAAGTAGAGCCAAATTTTCGTCATTCCGGCAAAAGCCGGAATCCACCTTGATCTTGCTTTCCAATATCAAAAGCAAAATGGATTCCGGCTTTCGCCGGAATGACGGCTAAGAAGAGTAGCGAAGGCAACGTTTATGGCAGTTGGACCCGCACCGCAGGAACATCAAGTCGTCTACACGACGCTGCATTTCGATCAACCCTGGTCGATGGACAGCTATCTGAAAGTCGACGGTTATCAGGCGTGGAAAAAAATCCTCGCCGAGAAACCCGATCCGGCTTCGATCGTCGATGAGCTGAAGAAAAGCTCGCTGCGCGGCCGCGGCGGCGCCGGCTTTCCGACCGGATTGAAGTGGTCGTTCATGCCGAAAGGCACGATGCAGAAGTACATCCTGTGCAACTCGGACGAATCCGAGCCGGGTACCTGCAAGGACCGCGACATCTTGCGCTTCAACCCGCATTCCGTCGTCGAAGGCCTGGCGATCGCGTGCTATGCGACCGGCTCCACCGTTGCCTATAACTACCTGCGTGGCGAGTTCCATCACGAACCGTTCGAGCATTTCGAAGCGGCGCTGAAAGAAGCCTACGCCGCGGGCCTGCTCGGCAAAAACATCGGTGGCTCGGGCATCGATGTGGACATTTATACTGCGCTCGGCGCGGGTGCCTACATCTGCGGCGAAGAAACTGCGCTGATGGAATCGCTCGAAGGCAAGAAAGGCCAGCCGCGCTTCAAGCCGCCGTTCCCGGCCGGGTTCGGTCTGTACGGCAAGCCGACGACGATCAACAACACGGAAACCTATGCTTCGGTGCCGAAGATTCTCACCAAGGGCGCCGAGTGGTTTCTTGCGCAGGGTAAGCCGAACAACGGTGGCCCGAAGATTTTCTCCGTGTCGGGTCACGTCAACAAGCCGGGCAACTACGAGATCAAACTCGGCACATCGTTCGCCGAGCTGCTCGAGATGGCCGGTGGTGTGCGCAACGGCAACAAGCTCAAGGCTGTGATTCCGGGCGGCTCGTCGATGCCGGTGCTGACCGCTGAGACGATGATGGGCCTGACGATGGATTACGACGCGATCCAGAAAGCCGGGTCGGGCTTGGGTTCCGGTGCGGTCATCGTGATGGACGACACCACCTGCATGGTGCGCGCCTGCCATCGCATCAGCCGTTTCTACTACGCGGAATCCTGCGGTCAGTGCACGCCATGCCGCGAAGGTACGGGCTGGATGTATCGCATGCTCACGCGCATCGTCGAGGGCAAGGCGGAACTCGGTGATCTCAATATGCTCAAGCAGGCTGCCGGACAAATCGAAGGCCACACGATCTGTGCATTCGGCGAAGCCGCAGCGTGGCCGGTTCAAGGTTTTCTGCGCCAGTTCTGGAGCGAATTCGAGTACTACATAAAGAACGGCCGGTCGATCGTCGACGCGCCCATGGGAGTTGCCGCATGAGTGCAACGTCCCGCCACATCTCCCGCGCATCGCGAGCGATGCGCGCCACCCTTGACTCAAGGGATTTGTACGCCTCTTTGAAGGTTGTTTTGGCATGAGCGCTCAGCCGACTTCCCCCGCCGCGCCGCCCGATTTCGTCAACATCGAGATCGACGGCAAGGCGTTACAAGTTCCGAAGAATTCGATGATCATTGCCGGTGCCGACAAGGCCGGTATTCCGATCCCGCGTTTCTGCTATCACGAGAAGCTGCCGATCGCCGCGAACTGCCGCATGTGCATGGTCGAGGTCGAGATGGGTGGCAAGCCGATGCCCAAACCGCAGCCCGCGTGCGCCACGCCGGTCGCCGAGGGCATGAAGATCAAGACGCAGTCGCAGAAAGCGCTGTCGGCGCAGCGCAACGTGATGGAATTTCTGCTGATCAACCATCCGCTCGATTGCCCGATCTGCGATCAAGGCGGCGAGTGCGAGCTGCAAGACGTGTCGATGGGCTACGGCCGCTCGGTCTCGCGCTTCGTCGAGCGTAAGCGCGTCGTCCCCGATGAAGATCTCGGCCCGCTGATTGAAACCGAGATGACACGCTGCATCCAGTGCACGCGCTGCGTGCGCTTCATGACCGAAGTGGCCGGCTCGCCGGAACTCGGCGGCATGGGCCGCGGCGAGAATCTGGAGATCGGTACCTACATCGGCAAGACGATCGATTCCGAACTCGGTGGCAACATCATCGACGTCTGCCCGGTCGGCGCGCTGACCAACAAGGTGTTCCGCTTTAAGGCACGCGCTTGGGAGCTGATCGCGCGCGAGTCGATCGGCTATCACGATGCGCTCGGCTCGAACCTGTGGCTGCACACGCGCCGTGGCGAAGTGTTGCGCAGTGTGCCGCGCGACAATGAAGCGATCAACGAATGCTGGCTGTCGGACCGCGACCGCTATTCGCATCAGGGCCTGTATGCCGAGGATCGCGCGACCAAGCCGATGATTCGCAAGAACGGCGAACTCGTCGAAGTGTCGTGGGAAGCGGCGATCGCCTTCGTAGCCGACGGCTTGAAGAAGCACGGTGCCGACGTCGGCGCGCTCGTCGCCCCGTTCGTATCGAATGAGGAAGGCCACTTGCTTGCGCAGATCGTGCGCGGCCTTGGCAGCGACAATATCGATCATCGTCTGCGCGTCGCGGATTTCGCCGACGGCGGCCCGACCGGTGCGACGTTCGAAGTGCCGATCGCGCAAATCGAAAAGGCCGGCGCCGTGCTGCTGGTGGGCAGCAATCCGCGCCACGACGCACCGCTGCTCGGGCATCGCATCCGCAAGGCGTGGAAGCGCGGCGCGAAAGTGTTCGCGGTCAACGTGCTCGACTACGATTTCAATTTCGACTTCCACCTGGGCGGTAAAGCCATCGTGCTGCCGTCGCAGCTGGCCGGCGAACTCGCTGCGCTGGTCGCAGCCGCGCGCGAGAGCGGCGCCGGCGTGCCGGCGAACCTCGCATCCGTTGTCGATGCGGCGAAACCGACCGACGCGCACCGCGCGACGGTGAAGGCGCTGCGCGAAGCGCACGGCTCGCTGCTCGTGTTCGGCAACGACGCCGTGCATCACGCCCAAGCTTCGTTGCTGCGCGCGCTCGCGAAGTCCCTCGCGCAGGCAACGGACAGCGCATTCAACGAACTCGCCGATGGCGCGAACGCGGTCGGCCTCGCGCGCGTCGGTGCGCAGCCGCGCGCGAACGGCCGCAACGGCGCGGCGCTGCTCGCGCAGCCGACGAAAGCGTTCATCACCTATCACGCGGGTTCGCAGGACACCAGTTCGCCGGCGACCTACGATGCAGTACGCAGCAATGCCGCCTTCGGTGTCTACATCGGTGCGTTTGCTTGTGCTGGCGTGAAGCGCACGGCGCATGCAGTGTTGCCGATCGGTCTGCCGCCAGAAATCGACGGTACTTACGTCAACATTGACGGTGTCGTCCAGACGGTTGCCGCCGGCGCGAAGCTGCCCGGCCAGGCACGTCCGGGCTGGAAAGTGCTGCGTGCGCTCGGCGCGGCGCTCGGAGTGGCCGGTTTCGACTTCACCGAATTCAACGAAGTCAGCAAGGCCGCCTCGAATGCGCTTTCCCTTCTCCCGCCGGGAGAAGGTGGCCGTAGGCCGGATGAGGGTTCGGCTTTGGTGCAACGTTATGAAATTTCCCGAACCCTCACCCCTCTCCCGGCGGGAGAGGGGCTCAAGAGCTTCGAGCGCATTTCGACCGTGCCGATCTATCGCAGCGACGCGGTGCTGCGTCGTTCGCCAGCATTGCAGGCTCACCCGCTCACCGGCGTGTGCTCGATCGGATTGCATCCGGAAGACGCCATCGCGCTCGGCCTGGGCAATGGCGCCAAGGCGAAAGTCAGCGGCGGCGTGGGCGAGGTGACATTGCCGGTCGTGGTGACGCGCGCGGTGCCGCGCGGCGGCGCCTGGATCGAGAAGACTTGGTCGGAAACGCGCAGCCTGCCCGGCAACGGCGGCGCCGTGACGGTAGCGAGGGCCTGACGCGTGCTTTCCAATTTCTTCCATTCCTGGGTGCACGACCCTCTGATCTCGATGTTCGGCGTCGGCGGCCTCGTCGTCTGGCTCGTACTCTGCATCCTCGCGATCGCCGTGCCGGTGATCCTTAGCGTTGCGCTCTACGTTTGGTGGGAGCGCAAAGTGCTCGGCTGGATGCATGTGCGCATGGGGCCGAACAGCGTCGGCCCCGCGGGTTTGGCGCAGACGTTCGCCGATGTGTTCAAGCTGCTGCTCAAGGAATTCTTCATTCCGCAGCCGGCGAACAAATTCCTGTTCATCGCCGCGCCGTTGATCGCGCTCGTGCCGGCATTCGCTGCCTGGGCGGTCGTGCCGTTCGACGACAAGGTCGTGCTCGCCGACGTCAACGCCGGCTTGCTCTACCTGCTGGCGATGACCTCGATGGGCGTGTACGGCATCATCCTTGCCGGTTGGTCGTCGAATTCGAAGTACGCGATGCTCGGCGCGATGCGTTCGGCCGCGCAGGTAGTTTCTTACGAAATCGCGATGGGCATGGCGCTGGTCGGCGTGCTGATCTGCGCGGGCAGCTTGAATCTGTCCGACATCGTGCGTGCGCAGGGCGGCCACTACGGACTGTTCTCCTGGTTCTGGTTGCCGCTGTTGCCGCTGTTCGTCATCTATTTCGTCTCGGGCGTGGCGGAAACCAACCGCGCGCCGTTCGACGTGGCCGAGGGCGAGTCGGAAATCGTCGCCGGCTTCCACGTCGAGTATTCGGGCGCGCCGTTCGCGGTGTTCTTCCTCACCGAATACGCGAACATGATCCTGATCTCATTCCTCGCCTCGGTGCTGTTCCTCGGCGGCTGGCTGTCGCCGGCCCACGGTTTGGGCTGGGGTTTCTTGTCGGCCGACGGCTGGTGGTGGCTGTTCGCCAAGGCGTTCGGTTTCGCGTTCTTCTACCTGTGGTTCCGCGCCGCGTTTCCGCGCTACCGCTACGACCAGATCATGCGTCTGGGTTGGAAAGTTTTCGTGCCGATCACGATAGTCTGGGTGCTCGTTGCGGGCTGCCTGGTCTATTTCGATATCGTTGGTCCGGGCAAGGTGTAATCCGATGACTGCTGTCGTTCGTTATTTCAAAAGCCTGTTCCTGCTCGAGCTCTTCAAAGGACTCGCGCTGACGGGCAGGTACATGTTCAAGCCGAAGTACACGATGCGCTATCCGATGGAAAAGATTCCGCAATCGAATCGTTTCCGCGGACTGCACGCGCTGCGCCGCTATCCGAACGGCGAGGAGCGCTGCATCGCATGCAAGCTGTGCGAGGCCGTGTGCCCGGCGTTGGCGATCACGATCGACTCCGAAGCGCGCGCCGACGGCACGCGCCGCACGACGCGCTACGACATCGACCTGTTCAAGTGCATCTACTGCGGCTTCTGCGAGGAAAGCTGTCCGGTCGACTCGATCGTCGAGACGAACATCCACGAATACCACTTTGAGAAGCGCGGCGAGAACATCGTGACCAAGCAACAGCTGCTTGCGATCGGCGATCGCTTCGAGAAAGAAATCGCAGCGGCGCGCACGCAAGACGCGGCGTATCGTTGAGAAAATACGTTGGTGAGGCACACATGAGTTTCGAACTGATCCTGTTCTACCTGTTCGCCGCGGTGCTGACCGTCGCCGCGCTTGGCGTCATCACGGTGAGGAATTCCGTGCACGCGGCGCTGCTGCTCGTGCTGACGTTCTTCACCGCCGCGGCGTTGTGGCTGCTGCTGCAAGCCGAGTTCCTCGCGATCGCGCTGGTGCTTGTCTACGTCGGCGCGGTGATGGTGTTGTTCCTGTTCGTGGTGATGATGCTCGATATCAAGATTGAGCCGTTGCGCGAAGGCTTCGTGCGCTATCTGCCGATCGGCGCAATCGTCGCCGTCGTGATGCTGGTCGAGATGCTCATGCTGATCGGCTTGAAGGCGATGTCGGCGCAGGCGCTGCCGCCGAATCCCGCCGGTGCGTCGAACACGGCATGGCTCGGCAACGCACTGTTCACCCAGTTTCTGCTGCCATTTGAAGTCGCTGCAGTCATTTTGACTGTCGCGCTGATTGCGGCCGTTATGCTGACCTTGCGCCGCCGCGTCGGCGTCAAGTCGCAGGATCCGTCCAAGCAGGTGGCGGTGAAGGCGAGCGAGCGCATCCGTATCGTCAAGATGGCCAGCGCGGGCAAGGGAGCTTCCACGCCGTGATTACATTGTCACACTACATCGTGCTCGGCGCGATCCTGTTCTGCATCTCGGTCGCGGGGATCGTCATCAACCGCAAGAACATCATCGTGCTGCTGATGTCGATCGAACTGATGCTGCTCGCGGTCAACACGAATTTCGTCGCGTTTTCGCGTTTCCTTGGCAATGTCGACGGTCAGGTGTTCGTGTTCTTCATCCTTACCGTGGCGGCGGCGGAGTCGGCCATTGGACTGGCGATCCTCGTCACCCTGTTCCGCAACCGCGCGACGATCAACGTCGGCGAAATCGATTCGATGAAAGGCTGATAGGCATGAGTCTCAATCCCACCCTCCTGCTTATCATCGCGCTCGCGCCGCTCGTTGGCGCGGTCATCGCGGGCATTTTCCGCAATCAGGTCGGTCGCGTCGGTGCGCACACGGTGACGATCGCCGGCGTGGCGCTGTCCTGCGTGCTGTCGTTCTATGTTCTTTATCAGCTCGTCTGGGGCGGGGCGGAAACATACAACCAGAACGTCTACACCTGGTTCCAGGTCGGCGGCATCGATGCGCATATCGGTTTTCTCGTCGATCGGCTGACGGCGATGATGATGGTCGTCGTCACCTTCGTCTCGCTGATGGTGCATGTCTACACGATCGGCTACATGGAGGAAGATCCGGGCTACCAGCGTTTCTTCGCCTACATCGCGCTGTTCACGTTTTCAATGCTGATGCTCGTGATGAGCAACAACTTCCTGCAGCTGTTCTTCGGCTGGGAAGCGGTCGGTCTCGTCTCGTATCTGCTGATCGGTTTCTGGTTCAAACGCCCGAGCGCGATCTTCGCGAACCTGAAGGCATTCCTGGTCAACCGCGTCGGCGACTTCGGCTTTCTGCTCGGTATCGCCGGCGTGCTGTATTTCTTTCACTCGCTCGATTACGCGACCGTGTTCGCGCACACCGATCTGCTGAGCGGCAAGACGATCGAAATCATCGGCGGCGATCCGTGGTCGGCCGCGACGGTGATCTGCATCTGCCTGTTCATCGGTGCGATGGGCAAATCGGCGCAGGTACCGCTGCACGTGTGGCTGCCGGACTCGATGGAAGGCCCGACCCCGATCTCCGCGCTGATCCACGCGGCGACGATGGTGACTGCCGGCATCTTCATGGTCGCGCGCATGTCGCCGCTGTTTGAGCTGTCGGAAACGGCGCTGTCGTTCGTGCTCGTGATCGGCGCGACGACTGCGTTCTTCACCGGCTTGATCGGCATCGTGCAGAACGACATCAAGCGCGTCGTCGCGTATTCGACGTTGTCACAGCTCGGCTACATGACCGCGGCGCTCGGCGTCTCGGCGTACTCGGCCGCGGTGTTCCATCTAATGACGCACGCGTTCTTCAAGGCGCTGCTGTTCCTCGGTGCCGGCTCGGTCATCATCGCGATGCATCACGAGCAGGACATGCGCTACATGGGCGGCCTGCGCAAGTACATGCCGATCACGTTTATCACGGCCTGGATCGGCACTCTGGCGCTGACCGGTATGCCGGGCTTTGCCGGGTTCTATTCGAAGGACGCGATCATCGAGGCTGTGAAGGAAGCTTCTGAGCACGGCGGCTGGGTGCAGCACTATGCCTATTGGTGCGTGCTGTTCGGAGTCTTCGTCACCGCGTTCTACAGTTTCCGCCTGTTGTACCTGACCTTTCACGGTAAAGAGCGCTTCGTCGTCGACCACGGTCACGGTCATGGCCACGGCGATCACGACGACCACGGGCATCACGAACCCGGCCATCTCGCGCACGAGCCGCACGAATCACCCGCCGTCGTGACGTGGCCGCTGATGGCGTTGGCCGTGCCGTCGATCATTATCGGTGCGCTTACCGTCGGCTCGATGCTTTATGGCGACTATTTCGGCAACGCGATTCATGTAGCGCATGCGGAAGGCGAGGGCGCGTCCGAATTCCACGGTTGGCTCGCAATGGCTCTGCATGGTCTGACGCAGCTTCCGTTCTTGTTGGCTTTTGCCGGCTTTGCGCTGGCGACCTACATCTATCTGTTTAACCCGTCGATCGCCGACAAGGCCAAGAACGCGCTGTATCCGCTCTGGAACATGCTCGACAAGAAGTACTGGTTCGATCCGATCTACCAGGCGGTGTTCGCGCGCGGCAGCATTGCGCTTGGCCGCGGCCTCTGGAAAGGCGGTGATGTCGGCGTGATCGACAACGTGCTGATCGATGGCTCCGCCGGAGCGGTTGCGCGCGTGGCCGGTGTCGTGCGTTGGGTGCAGACGGGGTATTTGTATACCTACGCGTTCGCGATGATCCTCGGGCTGGTGTTCCTGCTCGGTGGGTTGTGGTGGGTGGTTGGGAAATAATTTTTTGCTCGTCATTCCAGCGAAAGCTGGAATCCAGCTGTTGCTTGATGGTGATGAAAAGCTGGATCCCAGCTTTCGCTGGGATGACGGCATTAGAAACAAACGGGACTGAGTAAATGATGCAATCGTTGTTAAGCATCCTGATCTGGCTGCCGATCGCTGGCGGTTTCGCCGCGCTCGCGCTCGGCACGCATCGTGCGAAGGAAGCGCGCTGGTTCGCGCTCGCCGTGGCGGTGCTCACGTTCGTCGTCAGCATTCCGCTGCTGACGAGTTACGACGCGGCCGCGGGCACGATGCAGTTCATCGAGCAGCATCGCTGGATTTCGGCGATCAACGCGAACTACCACCTTGGCGTCGATGGCATCTCGGTCGCACTGATTGTGCTGACCACATTCGTCACCGTGCTCGTCATCCTCGGTGCTTGGGATTCGGTGCACGACAAGGTCAACCAGTACCTTGCCGCCTTCCTCGTGCTCGAAGGTCTGATGATCGGCGTGTTCTGCGCGCTCGACGCCCTGCTGTTCTACGTGTTCTTCGAGGGCATGCTGATTCCGATGTTCATCATCATCGGCATCTGGGGCGGGCCGCGCCGTGTCTATGCGACCTTGAAGTTCTTCCTCTACACGTTCTTCGGTTCGATCTTCATGTTGATCGGACTGATCTATCTGTACACGCAGTCGAACAGTTGGGAGCTGTCGCAGCTCGCCGCGCTCAAACTCAGCCTGGAGCAACAATCGTGGCTGTTTTTCGCCTTTCTGGTCGCGTTCGCGGTCAAGGTGCCGATGTGGCCGGTGCACACCTGGTTGCCGGATGCGCACGTCGAGGCGCCGACCGGCGGCTCGGTGATCCTGGCGGCGATCATGCTGAAGATCGGCGGCTACGGTTTCCTGCGTTTTTCGCTGCCGATCACACCGGACGCGAGCCAGCATTTCGCCTGGCTGCTCATCGTGCTGTCGCTGATTGCGGTGATCTACGTCGGCTTCGTCGCCCTCGTGCAAGAGGATATGAAGAAGCTGATCGCGTACTCATCCGTGTCGCACATGGGCTTTGTCACGCTTGGCATCTTCATCTCGCTCGCCCTCGTGCGCGTGAGCGGCAACAAGGACGCGGCCCAGCTCGGCGTATCCGGTGCGATGGTGCAGATGATCTCGCACGGTTTCGTTTCGGGTGCAATGTTCTCGTGCGTTGGCGTCATCTACGACCGCATGCACACCCGCATGATCAAAGATTACGGCGGCGTCGTGAACACGATGCCGTGGTACGCGGCCTTCGTCGTGTTGTTCGCGATGGCGAATTGCGGCCTGCCCGGCACCAGCGGCTTCGTCGGTGAATTCATGGTCATCCTGGCCAGTTTTCAGGCGAATTTTTGGATTGCCGCGCTGGCCGCGTTCACGCTCATCATCGGCGCGGCCTACACGTTGTGGTTGGTAAAGCGCGTAATCTGGGGCGACGTCACCAATGATCACGTCGCCAAGCTCAAGGACATCGATGCGCGCGAAGCGCTCGTGCTCGGTGCGTTCGCCGCGGCGACGCTGCTGTTCGGCATCTGGCCGCAGCCGTTGACGCATCTAATGGACGCGTCGATCAAGCACATCGTCGATCAGTTGATGGTCGTCAAGGCCGGATAAGCGGAAACTAAAGATATGCCTTTCAGTCTTCACGATCTTCAACTGCTGCTGCCGGAAACGTTCCTGCTGTTCGCAACCTGCGCCGTGATCGCGGTCGATCTCATCATCAAACCTGCGCAGCGCGACATCACGCACTGGCTGTCGATCGGCGTACTCGTCGTGACGCTGGCGCTGGTCATCGGTTATCCGGCCGAACCGGGGCGCGGCTTTTCCGGCATGTTTGTGCACGACGCCGTCTCGCGTCTACTCAAAGTGTTCATCCTGCTCATCGTGGCTGCGGTGTTCGTTTATGCGCGCACCTATTTGAAGGACCGCAAACTGTTCGTTGGCGAGTTCTATGTGCTGTGCCTGTTCGCGACGCTCGGCATGATGCTGCTCGTCTCGGCCGGCAGCCTGGTGATGATCTACGTCGGCCTCGAGCTGTTGACGCTGTCGTCGTATGCGCTGGTCGCGCTGAACCGCGACTCGCCGCTGTCGTCCGAAGCGGCGATGAAGTACTTCGTTCTCGGCGCGCTCGCTTCAGGCATCCTGTTGTACGGCATGTCGATGATCTACGGCGCGACGGGCACGCTCGACCTCAAGAGCATCCATGAAGTCGTCGCGTCGGGCGTCGGCAACAACAAGACGCTGCTTACGTTCGGGCTCGTGTTCCTCGTCGCGGGCATCGGTTTCAAGTTCGGCGCCGCGCCATTCCATATGTGGCTGCCGGACGTCTACCAGGGCTCGCCGACCGCCGTGACCACGTTCATCGGCTCCGCGCCGAAGATCGCCGCGTTCGGTATGGCCTGGCGCCTGCTCGACGGCGCCCTCGGCGGTCTGCATCCGCATTGGGGCGAGATGCTTGCCGTGCTCGCGGTGCTGTCGCTCGCCATCGGCAACGTGGTCGCGATCGCGCAGACAAATCTGAAGCGTATGCTCGCGTATTCGACGATCTCGCATGTCGGCTTCCTGCTGCTTGGCCTTTCCAACGGCACACCGTCGGGATTCGCTGCGGCGATGTTCTACGCGATCGCCTATTCGATCATGTCGGCGGCGGCCTTCGGTTCGATCCTGCTGCTTGCGCGCGCCGGTTTCGAGGCCGAGGAAATCGACGATTTCAAGGGCCTCAATCAGCGCAACCCGTGGTATGCGTTCGTTGTGCTGTTGGTCATGGCCTCGCTCGCCGGCATTCCGCCGCTGTTCGGCTTCTTCGCCAAGCTGCTCGTGCTCAAGGCCGCGCTCGACGCCGGCATGATGTGGCTGGCGATCGTTGCGATCGTCTTCGCCATCGTCGGCGCGTTCTACTATCTGCGTGTGATCAAGGTCATGTATTTCGACCCGCCGGTGGAGAAGGGCGTGCTGGCGCTGCCGGCCGATATTCCGTTGCGCTGGATTCTGTCGATCAACGGCGCGGCGCTGCTTTTCCTGGGCCTGTTCTTCGGTCCGCTGCTGTCGTGGTGCTACCGGGCGATGGGCGTCGGCTAAGCCGATCTAGCGATTGAATTCTTGCAAAAGGCCGCCATTTAGGGCTAGAATCGCATTCCTGGTGCGGGGTGGAGCAGTCTGGCAGCTCGTCGGGCTCATAACCCGAAGGTCGTAGGTTCAAATCCTGCCCCCGCTACCAACTTTATCGAGTGTTCGGCACGCCGGGCACTCACTTCGCAGGATGCGGATCGCCGGTTTCTGGACAAAAAACGGCGGACTAAGGAATGGGCCTTTGGCCCATTTTTTGTTTCTGTGGTTTGACGAAATCATCGCGCCGCCTTGCATTCTCCGAGCCGCCGGCGGCAAACACTGAGTTAGGACACGTCGATCTTGCGCAATGAGGAATTGACCAATCTGGTGTCGCCCGCGATTGCGGATATGGGGCTGGAATGCCTCGGCGTCGAGTACAGCCCCTCGCACGGCAATTCGCTCGTGCGCGTGTATATCGATGCGGCCGATCGCCCGGTCACCGTGGACGATTGCGAACTGGTCAGTCGTCAGGTGTCGGCGCTGTTTGACGTGAACGATCCGATTGTCGGGCGCTACACCCTCGAAGTGTCATCGCCAGGCCTCGACCGGCCGCTGTATACGCCGGAGCAGTTCGCGCGCTTCGTCGGCGAGTCGACGAAGATCGAGCTGAATATTCCGCTCAACGGCCGGCGCCGTTTCCAGGGACCGATTCTCGGCGTGGAAGGCGAGACGATCACGGTCGAGCAGGACGGCGCGGCGGTAAACATTCCGCACGGCAACATACACAAGGCCAAGCTGGTGCCGCAATTCGATGAGCCGAAGAAGCCGGGAAAAGGCGGCAAAGTGGAAAAGGGTAAAAGTAAAAAAGAATAGGATCCTCGGTGGATCTGGCTCCTTAAATTAAGGGGGCAGCCGACGCCGGGGTTGTAGAGGTGCGACCGCGAGATCGAAGCTCAAGCGGTCGGGCTTTTTGAAGAATAGGTGCAACGATGAGCAAAGAATTGTTGTTAGTGGCTGATGCGGTAGCAAATGAGAAGGGCGTCGAGCGCGACGTGATTTTTCACGCGCTCGAAGCGGCGCTCGCATCCGCGGCGAAGAAGCGCTATCCAGACGAAGACGTCGCTGCACGCGTCTCGATCGATCGCCACAGCGGCGAATACGAAACCTTCCGCCGCTGGGAAGTTGTCGCCGACGATATCGTCATGGAGTCGCCCGATCGACAGCTGCGCCTGATGGACGCGATCGACGTTAACCCGGATGCGAAAATCGGCGACTGGATCGAAGAGAAGATCGACAATCCCGATTTCGGCCGCATCTCCGCGCAGGCTGCCAAGCAGGTGATCGTGCAGCATGTGCGCGAGGCCGAGCGCGCGCTGGTCATTGCCGCGTACAAGGATCGTGTCGGCGAGCTGGTCACGGGCGTGGTCAAGCGCGTTGAGCGCGGCTCGGTGTATCTCGACCTCGGCGGCAACGCCGAAGCCTACATCGCGCGCGACAAGGCGATCCCGCGAGAAGCGGTGCGTGCGGGCGACCGCGTGCGCGGCTATCTGTACGAAGTGCGTTCGGAACAGCGCGGTCCGCAGCTGTTCGTTTCGCGCACGGCGCCGGAATTCATGATCGAGCTGTTCAAGCTCGAAGTGCCCGAAGTCGGTCAAGGTCTCGTCGAGATCAAGGCCGCCGCGCGCGACGCCGGCGACCGCGCCAAGATCGCCGTGATTGCGCACGATCATCGCACCGACCCGATCGGCGCCTGCATCGGCATGCGCGGTTCTCGCGTGCAGGCGGTGTCGAACGAGCTCAACGGCGAGCGCATCGACATCGTGCTGTGGAATGAGAACGCGGCGCAGTTCGTCATCAACGCGATGGCGCCGGCCGAAGTGCAGTCGATCATCGTCGACGAAGACAAGCATTCGATGGACATTGCTGTCGCCGAGGACAAGCTTTCGCAGGCGATTGGCCGCGGCGGCCAGAATGTGCGCCTCGCCTCCAAGCTGTCTGGCTGGCAGCTCAACGTGATGACGCAGGATCAGGTCGCGGCGAAGTCCGAGGCCGAGCAGATCGCGGCGCGCGAGCTGTTCCAGGCCAAGCTTGAGGTCGATGCGGAAATCGCCGCGATCCTCGTGCAGGAAGGTTTTTCGACGGTCGAGGAAATCGCCTACGTGCCGACGGCCGAGCTGCTCGGCATCGAAGGCTTCGACGAGGACATCGTCGAGGAGTTGCGCGCGCGTGCGCGTGACGCACTGCTCACGGATGCGCTCGCGGTTGAAGAAGACATCGACGAACACAAGCCATCCGATGACCTGCTCAACCTGGCGGGTATGGACGAAGCGACGGCCTTCGCGCTCGCGCAGCACAAGATCGTCACGCGTCAGGATCTGGCCGACTTGGCGACCGACGAACTCACCGAGCTGGCGATCGACGGCGTCGACGAGAAGCGCGCTTCGGCGCTGATCATGGCGGCAAGGCAGGCCGAGGCCGCGTAGTCCTCGTCGGGTGTCACGGAAAACGGGTGTGCTATGAGCACATAAGAACCATAGCGCGGCTTCCACGTAAGCTGCGGCAGAGAAACAAGGCGATGCCCGGTCACGAACCGCGCAGCGCCGTGAGGAGAAGCAAGAACCATGTCGGACGTAACGATCAAACAACTCGCCGGTGTACTCGGCATGAGCGTGGACAAGCTGCTCACCCAGCTTGACGGCGCCGGCATGAAATTTTCTAGTCCGGATCAGGTCGTCTCGAGCACGGAGAAGGTGAAGCTGCTCGGCTTCCTGCGGCGCACGCATGGCAAGGGCGAGAACGCTGCTGCCGAGGACAATGCGCCGCGCCAGGTGACGCTCAAGCGGCGCACGGTCAGCGAGCTCACCGTCAACCAGGGCGCGACGCGCGGTAAGACAGTTAATGTCGAGGTGCGGCAGAAGCGCACCTATATGAAACGCAGCGAAATCTCGGCCGAGCAACAGCCCGATGCCGAGCGCGAAGATGCGTTGAAGAAACTCGCCGAATCGCAGCTCAAGCGCGAGACGGAAGAGATCACGCGTCAGGATCAGGAACGTCGCCGTCTCGAGGAAGAGGCCAAGCTGCGCGCGGCTGAGGAAGCGCGTGTGCGCGCCGAAGCCGAAGTGCGCGAGGCGCAGGCCAAAGCCGCAGCGGAACAGACCGCCAAGGCCGCGCCCGCCGCTGCGGCCACGGAAAAACCGGCCGAACGTCCGGCGAAGCCGGAAACGGCTGCAGCTGCCGCTGCGGCCGCACGCAAGCCGGCGGAAACGCCGCGCCCGCGCCCCGCGCGCGCCGAGGACGCCGTCGAGGCGGCGCCCGCCGCCGGCCGTCACAAGAAGCACGGCTCGCATCGCATGCGCGACGACGACGTGGGCCCGCGTTATTTCGGCGCCGAGTTGCATCTTTCCGACGAAGGCCATGCGCGCCGCGGCGCGATCAAGCGCAAGCCGCGCAAGCAGCTTGAGCAGACGCGCATGCCAAGCGGTCAGCACGGCTTTTCGCGACCGACCGTCCCGGTCACGCGCGATGTCGCGATCGGTGACTCGATTCTCGTTTCCGACCTCGCCCAGAAGATGGCGCTCAAGGGCGCCGACGTCGTCCGCGCGCTGTTCAAGATGGGCGTGATGGCAACGATCAATCAGCCGATCGATCACGACACGGCTGTGCTCGTCGTCGAGGAACTCGGCCATCGTGCCACGCGGTTCGAAGAGAACAACGCCGAAAGCGAGCTCGCCAACATCGAGATCGTCGGCGACAGAGAGCCGCGTCCGCCGGTGGTCACGATCATGGGCCACGTCGATCACGGCAAGACCTCGCTGCTCGACTACATCCGCCGCACCAAGGTGGCGGCGGCTGAGGCGGGTGGCATCACCCAGCACATCGGCGCGTATCACGTGAAGACCGATCGCGGCGTTGTCTCGTTCCTCGATACGCCGGGCCACGCCGCGTTCAGCGCGATGCGTGCGCGCGGTGCGAAGCTCACCGACATCGTCGTGCTTGTCGTCGCCGCCGATGACGGCGTGATGCCGCAGACGATCGAAGCGATCAATCACGCGCGCGCTGCGCACGTGCCGCTGATCGTGGCGATGAACAAGATGGACAAGCCCGAAGCGAATCCCGATCAGGTGAAGCAGGGCCTTGTCCAGCACGAAGTCGTGCCGGAAGAGTGGGGTGGCGATGTGCCGATCGTGCCGGTGTCGGCCAAGACCGGCGACGGCGTCGACAACCTGCTCGAAGCGATTTTGCTGCAGTCCGATATGATGGAGCTGACCGCGGTCAAGGATACCAACGCATCGGGCGTCGTCGTCGAGTCGAGTCTCGACAAGGGCCGCGGTCCGGTGGCGACCGTGCTGGTGCAGCAAGGTACGCTGAAGAGAGGCGATTTCATCGTCTGCGGCGTCGAGTACGGCCGCGTGCGCGCGCTGTTCAATGAATCGGGCCAGCAAGTGGAAAGCGCTGGCCCGTCGATTCCGGTGCAGTTGCTCGGCCTCTCCGGTGTGCCGGATGCGGGCGACGACTTCATCGTCGTGCAGGACGAGCGCCTGGCGAAGGACGTTGCACTTGAGCGCCAGCACAAGCGCCGCGATGCGCGTCTGGCCAAGGTCGCCGGCAACCGCATGGAAGACATCATGGCGCAGATGGGCCAGGGCGAGGGTCAGCAGACGCTCAACCTCGTCGTCAAAGCCGACGTGCAAGGTTCTGCCGAGGCGCTGCGCGATTCGCTGACCAAGATCGGCAACGACAAGGTCAAGGTCAACGTGATCGGTTCGGGCGTCGGCGGTATCACCGAGTCCGATGCCACGCTGGCCGCCGCGTCGAAGGCCGTGATCATCGGCTTCAACGTGCGTGCCGATGCGTCTGCGCGCAAGGTCATCGAGACCAACGGCCTCGATCTGCGCTATTTCTCGATCATCTATGACGTGATCGACCAAGTGAAGCAAGTGGCTTCGGGTCTGCTCGGCATGGAGATCCGCGAGGAGATCATCGGCGTGGCGCAGGTGCGCGACGTGTTCCGCTCGTCGAAGTTCGGCGCGATCGCGGGCTGCATGGTCATCGAGGGTACGGTCAAGCGCAATAAACCGATTCGCGTGCTGCGCGACAACACGGTGATCTTCCAGGGCGAACTCGAATCGCTGCGCCGCTTCAAGGAAAACGTCGAAGAAGTGCGCAACGGCATGGAGTGCGGCATCGGTGTCAAGCAGTACAACGACGTCAAGCCGGGCGATCAGATCGAGTGCTTCGAGCGCATCGAAGTGGCGAGAACGCTGTAAGGTCGATTTCCGTGACCGGAATGAAGGGGCGGGCACCGCCCCTTTTTCTTGCCCATTCTGCTTTCGCGGGGACGAGGCGTAAGATGGCGCTTTGCTTTTCCCCCACTGCGATCTGCTCATGATTTCTCGCTGCTTCACTTCATTTCTGTTGTTTTCTCTGCTTGGCGCCGCGTCGGCCCACGCGCAGGACAACTCGCCGAAAATCGACGCTGCGGGCACAGTTACCTCGCCCGCGGTGCGTATTCCGTTTTCTGCGTACGCATCGAAAGAAGCACTCACCCGCTTTGGCCAGGTCTTCCAGGAAGGCAAGGCCGCGCCGCCGCTTGGACAGTCGATCCAAGCGAGCCGCGACTTTTACGACAAGATCAACAGCGATCGCGCCGAGCGCATGAAGAAGCTCTACCCGGTCGAGATCGTCGCGCAGAAATTCGGCGGCGTAGCCGCCGATGCGGTGACGCCGAAAGGCGGAGTCGACCCGCGCAATGCGCAGCGCGTGCTGATCAATCTGCACGGCGGCGCGTTTCTGTGGGGCGCCGGCAGCGGCGGGCTCGTCGAGGCGATCCCGGTCGCGAGCGTCGGCAAGATCAAGGTGATCACGGTCGACTATCGTCAAGGTCCCGAGTACACCTTTCCCGCGGCAAGCGAAGATGTGGAAAAAGTATACCGCGAACTGCTGAAGACCTATAAACCTTGGAACATCGGCATCTACGGCTGCTCGGCCGGCGGTGCGCTGACGGCGGAAGCGCTGGCTTGGCTGCAGACGAAGAGTCTGCCGGCGCCGGGAGCGGCCGGCATCTTCTGTGCGGGCGTGGTCGATTTGAACGGCGATTCGGCGTACGTCGCGCATCTGGTGATGGGAGAAGCCGTTCCGGACAACGCGTTTTCGCTGACGGCGCTGCCGTACTTCAAGGGTGTCGATCCCGCGAACCCGCTGGTGCTCCCCGGCAACTCGCGCGAGGTGCTGGCGAAGTTTCCTCCGACGCTGTTGATTTCCGCATCGCGCGACTTTTCGATGAGCGCGACCCTGCGCAGCAATGAGCTACTGACCGACGCCGGCGTGCGCACCGAGCTGCACGTCTGGGAAGGAGTTTGGCATTCGTTCTTCTCCGACCCTGAACTGCCCGAGTCGAAGGTGATGTACGCCGTCGTCGCGCGCTTCTTCGATCGCGAGCTCGGCAACAGAGCCGCGGCAAGCAAAGGACACTGATCATGGCTACACGTTCTTTCAACCGTTCTGATCGTCTTTCCGCCGAGCTGCGCCGCCTGGTCGGGACGATGGTGCACGAGGTCGTGCGCGATCACGCGCTGCCGTCGATGAGCGTGTCCGATGTCGAGGTCACCAAAGATTTCGACGTCGCCACGATTTTCGTCACCGCGCTGATGCCGGATAAAGCCGTCGAGGGCGTGAAGGCGCTCAACGAACTCGCCAAGGATTTCCGTCGAGAACTGTCGCGCATGATGAACATCCGCCGCGTGCCGGAGTTGCGCTTCCGCTACGACGACTCGATCGATCGCGGCGAGCGCATCGAGGCTCTGCTGCGTGGAAAAACGTGAGTCGAGCGTTCCTGCCGTCTGTGCAGGAACCAATATGAAGAATTTCCGCGACCTCACCGGCATCCTGCTGCTCGACAAGCCGCAGGGCTTGAGCTCGAACCAGGCATTGCAGAAGGTCCGGCGTCTGTTTCGCGCGAGCAAGGCCGGGCATACCGGTAGTCTGGACCCGTTGGCGACAGGGCTGCTGCCCGTGTGTTTCGGCGAGGCGACGAAGATTGCCGGCTATCTGCTCGGCGCGCGTAAGGCCTACACCGCGCAATGCAAGCTCGGCGTGACGACGACGACCGACGACGCGGAAGGCGAGACCGTCGCGACGCGCACCGTTCCCGCCCTCGACGAAGCGATCATCGAATCCGCATTGGCGAAACTTCGCGGCCGCATCGTACAGATCCCGCCGGCGTACTCGGCGATCAAGCAGGGCGGTGTGCCGTTGTACAAGCGCGTGCGCCAGGGTGAAGAGGTCGAGGTTCCGCCGCGCGAAGTTGACGTGCATGCGTTCGATTGCATTGAACGTGACGGCGATCGGCTGACGTTGCACGTCGAATGCGGCTCCGGCACTTATGTACGCAGTCTGGCGCGAGATCTTGGCGAGATGCTCGGCTGCGGTGCACATCTCACCGCATTGCGGCGCGAATGGATCGAGCCGTTTCGGCAGCCGGCCATGTACACGCTGGCGGAACTCGAACAAGCGGCCGCTGATGCAGACGCGCTGGATTCACTCCTGCTGCCGCTCGAAGCAGGACTTCAAAATATGCCGCGGTTGGAGTTGGACGGCGATGAGGAACGTCGTCTGCGGCATGGTCAAACGGTGCGCATCGAACGCGCTTCTACCGCAGAGCAGGCGTACGCGATTGGGCCTGATGGCAAGCCGGTTGCGCTCGTTGCGGTCGACGCTACCGGTGCAGTTCGAGTACTGCGGGGACTGTGCGTTTTGTGATCGAATTGACATTTTTTAACCTTCTTGTTATAAGGTTCTATCGCTGTCACTCTGTTCGTCATTCCGGTTGCAATAACCTGACGAATGGGTTCACAGAGGGGATTGCTACCGCGGGATAGGGGCGCAGCGACACGCAGACAATTTGCGGATGGTGTGGAATGGCAGTAGCGGTCGGTGAGCAATGCGCCTTCAGTGTTTGGGTGCGGAGCAAAACCAACGTCGCCGTTCCAACTCGTCCAAGGGGGCCTGCGGGGACTCGCAAATAGCACACCTGACGCAAGCCGGGGTCGCAAAGCCACAGGTCCGAAGCGGAGCTCTCGGATGGCTGGGCTGCCGAGAGTAGCCACATTTGGCCTACGGCATCTTCGCAGTTTGATCTTTGGCCGCAGACCCAGAGCTATGGTGTCTGGTCATGCCAGCCTTCCTTTATCACGAGCGCGCGCCGCCCTGAGCGGCAGGCGATGTTGCACGTTGTTTTCACGGTCCTCGAACGTGCCAAACGTCGCCAGTATCCCCTGAGCCATTGACTGGGTGAACAAAAACCCGCTGCGTCGCAGTCTTCGCGATGCGGTGCGACGACATACACCCGTTTTTGGGGCAGGACGTGTTTGGTCTCGTCAAGGGCAAACCCGGCGCAAGCCGGGGACGCAAAGCTGCGGGTCCGGGTTTCGTCCGGATGGCTGCGCTGCCGAGTACAGCCATGGGTTTTGGCGTGCTCCCCCAATACGCGCACAGCCAAGACTCGATTCCGGGAGTTGGTTTATGCGTACGAAATCTGTCGAACGGGCCTTTCGCCTCTGCCTAGCAACGTTGCTGTTGCTCGCAGGCTCAGCGGTGGCCCAGAACACCGGTCCCAGCAATGGCGGCATCACGCCGATATTTGTCTCGGGAAACATCAACAGTTGTTCGGACATCAGCAACTTGCAAGACGGCAACATCTCGTTTTCGATCGACTCGTCTTTGGTCAATGTCGGAACGAACACCTACACGAATCCTGCTGACGGCTATGTCTTCACGGTCACGCTCGCCGCGGATGGGGCGATCGGCTGGTCAACGACTTTCAATAGCGTGCCGGTTGGCATGGATGCGGTCGCGGTCAAAGGCGGCAACGGTTTCAATGCTTACATCTACGACCCGCTCGGTGGAGGCGAAAGCGACGCCAACCACGACTCCGGCCTTTTCCCGCCGACCGGTTTGTGCGGCGGTAATCAGTGCGGCTTGAGCCACCTGATGTTCTGCTATGACTATAGTCTGGTAGTCAGCAAGACCGCCAATCCGTCGTTTACCCGCACCTGGCCATGGACGCTCAACAAGCAGGTTTCGCCAGCGCCGCTCAATCTGTTCAACGGTGACAGCGGCGATGTGGTCTATACGGTGACGGCGACCAAGGGCAGTCCGGTCGACTCGAACTTTGCGGTCTCGGGCACGGTGACGATCACCAATCCGGCGCCGTTCGCGGCCACGATCACGGCGATCAACGATCAGCTCGCAGGCAATCCAGTCACTCTCAACTGCGGCGTGAGCTTGCCGTATGCGCTGCCTTCGCAGCAGACGCTAACTTGTTCCTACACGCAGTCGGTCAACGATAGCAACACGCGCACCAACGTTGTCACGGTGACCACGAGCGGCCAGGTCGGCGGCGGTACAGCTTCCGCAACGGCCACGTTCACGACGCCGACGACTCTCGTCGACAACCAGATCACCGTCACGGATTCCGACAGTGCTTTTGGGCCGTGGACGTTCTCGGCCTCGGGTTCGGTCAATTACGACAAGACGTTTGATTGCAGCGGGCAGAATAGCCAGCCGACCTTTACCTACACGTTCCCGAACACCGTCACGGCATCGAGCGGCGCAACGGCGACAACACAGGTCGTGATCAACTGCTATAGCCTGGCGGTCACGAAGACGGCGAACACGACGTTCAACCGTGCCTGGAGCTGGACGATCGCCAAGTCGTACGTCTCGCCTGCGCTGACGGTGGACACCGACAACAACGGAACGCCCGATGCGCTGCTGTTGTCGACAAGCCAGAGCGTGAACCTCAACTACGCTGTCATGATCAGCGCCGTCTCGAATGACAATACTTACGCGGTCAGCGGCGTCATCACGATCAACAACAACAATCCGACTCGGAGTGCGACGCTGTTGAGTGTGATCGACGTGGTTTCTCCGGCGCTGAACATGAGCGTCAACTGCCCATCGTCAACGGTGCCGGCCGGAGGTTCCCTGCTATGCACCTATTCGGGCAGCTTGCCGGATGGGACAGCGCGGACCAACGTCGCCACGGCGAATCAGCAGAATTACCACTATGCCTCGGACGGCACGGCAACGCCGGCGGGATCGAGTCCGTACTCCGGCATGGCGGCGGTGACGTTTGGCGCTCCTGCCACGCTGGTGGATCAGTGCGTCAACCTGTTCGATGCATTCAATAGTGGTTTGGCTGCCGCGCTGGGCGGTACGATCTGTGCGCCTGCCGCGGGAGGCAATTTCTCGCAGACCCTGACCTACACGGCCAGCTTCACGTGGGATCCGTCGTTGGGGACCTGCAAGACGATCGCCGTGCCGAACACCGCGAGCTTCGTAACCAACACGACCCAAGCGACGGGCAGCAATACGGCGACGATCAATATCACCAACCAGGATTGCGCGCTCGGCTGTACGCTGACCCAGGGTTATTGGAAGACGCATAGCAAGTACGGTCCGGCGGCCAAGTCCGATCCGACCTGGAATCTCCTCCTGCCGAATGGACCCGACACGACGTTCTTCTATAGCGGCAAGACCTGGTATCAGGCCTTCTGGACCACGCCGGCCGGCGGCAACGCCTATTGGGTGCTGGCGCACCAGTACGAAGCGGCGGTGCTGAACCAGCTAAACGGCGCTTCGCTGCCGTCGCAGGTGCAGACCGCGCTGAACCAGGCCTACAGTCTGTTCAACAATCCGACGAACACGCCGGCGTATATCGGCGGACTGAAGTCGAACAACGCGCTGCGGCAACAGTTCATCAGCCTCGCAGCCATTCTCGACATGTACAACAACGGTAACTATCCGGGCGGTCCTGCGCATTGCAGCGAGGATTCCACCTCAAGCTCGTCGCCGTAATACGCAACGAGTTGGGGCGGCCCTGAACGCCCTCTACGGCGCGCCTACGTGGCGCGCCGTTTTTTTGGCAAAACTAACGCATACGCGCTTTTTGCCGGAAAGCCGGTTATAATGGGGAGCTTTTTCAAGCCGATTAGGTACTTGCGGGTATTCAGATTCGCAGGACTTGTCGTCCATAACGCGGTTCGCGCTTGCGAGCTACATGCTTCGGAGGCTGAACCGCGCCGTACGCAACACAACATAGGTAAATATCATGTCTCTCTCTGTCGAACAGACCAGCAAGGTCATTGCGGATTACCGCCGTGCGCCGAACGACACCGGCTCCCCCGAAGTGCAGGTCGCGCTGCTTTCCGCGCGCATCGAGCATCTTTCCAAGCACTTCGCCGAGCACGACAAGGATCACCACTCGCGCCGCGGTTTGCTCAAGATGGTCAACCAGCGCCGCAGCCTCCTGGCTTATCTGAAGAAAGCCGATGCGGAGCGCTACAAGACGCTGATCGAGCGTTTGGGCCTGCGTAGATAAACCGTTCACCCGACGTCATCCCCGCTCCGGCGGGGATACGTTTTTGTCTCAAGGCTCGCGCATCGGAATCGAAAAGGATTCCTGTCTGAGCCGGCTGACGACGAGGACTGACTACTCAGTCCGTCAATCAAAAGAATCGAAGGCATACACATGGCCAAAATTACTAAGTCATTCCAGTACGGAAATCACACGGTCACGCTGGAAACGGGCGAAATCGCCCGCCAGGCGTCCGGCGCGGTGATGGTGTCGATGGACGGCACCGTCGTGCTGGTCACCGCCGTCGCGGCGGCAAAGGCGAAAGAAGGCCAGGACTTCTTCCCCCTCACCGTGGACTACGTCGAAAAGTTCTACTCTGCCGGCCGCATCCCCGGCGGCTTCTTCAAGCGCGAAGGCCGTCCGACCGAGAAGGAGACGCTCACCTCGCGCCTGATCGACCGCCCGGTGCGTCCGCTGTTCCCGGAAGAGTACAAGAACGAAGTGCAGATCATCGCGCAGGTCGTCTCGCTCAATCCGGAAGTCGACGGCGACATCCCGGCCATGATCGGCGCCTCGGCGGCGCTGTCGCTCGCCGGCATCCCGTTCAAAGGCCCGATCGGCGCCGCGCGCGTCGGTTATGCCAACGGCAAATACTTGCTCAACCCGACCGCGACGGAGCTGAAGACCTCCGATCTCGACCTCGTCGTCGCCGGCACGTCGAACGCGGTGCTGATGGTCGAGTCCGAAGCCAAGCTGCTCAGCGAAGACGTCATGCTCGGCGCGGTGGTGTTCGGCCACAAGGCCCTGCAAATCGTGATCAACACGATCAACGAGCTGACCGTCGAAGCCGGCACCAAACCGTCGGCGTGGGTTGCTCCGGCGAAGAATGACGCCGCGATTGCGGCGCTCAAGGAAGCCGTCGGCACCCAGCTCGAGCAGGCGTTCCAGATCCGCGACAAGCTGCAGCGCCGCGATGCGATTTCCGCGATCAAGTCGGACGTGCTGCAAGGGCTTGCCGGCCGCATCGAAGCGGAGAAGTGGGACAAGGCCGAACTCATCAAGGAATTCGGCGACCTCGAATATCGCACGCTGCGCGACGCCGTGCTCGACACCAAAGTGCGCATCGACGGCCGCAAGCTCGACGATATCCGCCCGATCTCCGTGCGTGTCGGCGTGCTGCCGCGCACCCACGGCTCGGCGCTGTTCACGCGCGGCGAAACGCAGGCGCTGGTCATCGTCACGCTCGGCACCGCGCGCGACGCGCAGATCATCGATGCGCCGGAAGGCGAGTCGAAGGATCCGTTCCTGTTCCACTACAACTTCCCGCCGTTCTCCGTCGGCGAAGCCGGCCGCTTCGGCGCGCCGAAGCGCCGCGAGATCGGCCACGGCCGCCTCGCCAAGCGCGGCGTGCAGGCGGTGAAGCCGACGATCGAAGCTTTCCCGTACGTGCTGCGCGTCGTCTCGGAAATCACCGAGTCGAACGGCTCCTCGTCGATGGCCTCGGTCTGCGGTTCCTCGCTGGCGATGATGGACGCGGGCGTGCCGCTGAAGTCGCCGGTCGCCGGCATCGCAATGGGCCTGGTGAAAGAAGACGACCGCTTTGTCGTCCTCAGCGACATCCTCGGCGACGAAGATCACCTCGGCGACATGGATTTCAAGGTGGCCGGTAGCGCCGATGGCATCAGCGCGCTGCAGATGGACATCAAGATTGACGGCATCACCGAAGAGATCATGAAGGTCGCGTTGGCCCAGGCCAAGCAGGGCCGTCTGCACATCCTCGGCGAGATGAGCAAGGTGATCAGCACCTCGCGCACCGAGATGAGCGAGTTCGCTCCGCGCCTGATGACGATGAAGATCCATCCGGACAAGATCCGCGAAGTCATCGGCAAGGGCGGCACTGTCATCCGTGGCATCACCGAAGAAACCGGCGCGACGATCGACATCAGCGACGACGGCACCATCGTCATCGCCTCGGTCAACCGCGAAGCCGCCGACGCGGCCAAAGCGCGCATCGAGCAGATCGTCTCCGACGTCGAGCCGGGTCGCATCTACGAGGGCAAGGTCGCCAAGCTCATGGACTTCGGCGCGTTCGTCACCATCCTGCCGGGCAAGGACGGTCTCGTCCACGTCTCGCAGATCTCCAACGAGCGCGTAGAGAAAGTCTCCGACAAGCTCAAGGAAGGCGACGTGGTCAAGGTCAAGGTGCTCGAAGTCGACAAGCAGGGCCGTATCCGTCTGTCGATGAAGGCAGTGACCGAAGAAGCGCCTGCGGCTTAAGCGCCGGCTCGAATCGTTCGAACGAAAAAAGCGGGCTTCGGCCCGCTTTTTTTGTTTCTTGCGGCTGCGATGCTCAGTCCGCCAGCGCGGTATCGCTGGCGATGGACTCCCACGCGGACAGGTCTTGCAACAGCTTTTCCGCGTGGCCGCGAATCGCACCCACCGCGTCAGCGCCCAGTTGCAAGCGCAGCGGCGTCGTTTCGGCTCCCAGTGCGGCTTCGATCGCCGCCGCCGCCTTGAGCGGATCGCCCTGCTGTGTCGCGTGCATAGCTTGTGTCATCGCGCGCGTCGGACCGACCGATTCCGCGTACGCAGGATTCGTCGGCATGCTGCGCAGTGCTGCGCCGACGAGTTCGGTGCGGAACGCGCCCGGCTCGACGATGAGCACTTTCACGCCGAGTGGCGCGAGTTCGAGCGCGAGCGCTTCCGAAATGCCTTCGAGCGCGGACTTCGACGCCGAATACGCGCCGTAGCCGGCGAACGACATCTGGCCGCCCATGCTGGAGATATTCACGATCGCCCCTGCGCGCTGCTTGCGCAACTGCGGCAGCGCGGCCTGAGCGACCGCGACCGCGCCGAAGAAATTGGTTTCCATCTGCGCGCGCAGTTCGGCCATCGGCGTTTCTTCGACCGCGCCAACGATGGCGTAGCCCGCATTGTTGATCAACACATCGATCGCGCCGAAACGCGCGACCGCAGCGGCGATGGCTGCATCCGCCTGGTCGCTGCGCGTGACGTCGAGTTCGAGGGCCAGCACGCGGTTGGGGAACTTGTCGACGAGCTCGCGCAGGCGCGACGGATCGCGCGCGGTCGCCACGACGTTGTACCCGCGCCCGAGCGCGTATTCGGCGAAAGCGCGGCCGAAGCCGGAGCTCGTGCCGGTGATGAACCAGGTTTTTGCGGTGGCGGTGGACATCTTGCTTCTCCTTGATGGGTGAAGCCATTCTCGCCGCAAGGAAACCATTCGATAAGAAGGAATTGATCGAATGAGTTATTTGATATGATCGAACAATGGACAGGCATCTCCTCGTGCATCTGCCGGTGATCCTGGCCGTGGCGCGGCGCGCGAGCTTTGCCGCGGCCGCGGCGGAGCTGGGCATCGGCACGGCGGCCGCCAGCCACGCGGTCAAGCTCGTCGAGGATCGTCTCGGCCTGCCGCTGTTCGCGCGCACCACGCGCAGCGTCGCGCTCACCGAAGCCGGCGCCGATTTCGTGCGTTCGATAGCACCGGCATTTGCCGAGGTGGGCGAGACCATGGACCGGCTGCGGGCCGCCGGCGGACGCATTTCGGGGACGCTGCGCCTCAATGTTTCCCGCGTCGCTGCCTCGATGGTGCTGACGCCGATCCTGGCCGAGCTGGCGCGCCGCCATCCCGAGTTGGTCGTCGAAGTGGCGAGCGACGAGGCGCTGGTCGATATCGTCGCCGCCGGATTTGATGCCGGTGTGCGCCTCGGCGAAATGATTGCCGAGGACATGGTGGCGGTGCGGCTGGGAGCGCCGTGCAAGGCGGTGCTGGTCGCCGCTCCTGCCTACCTGCGCAAGCACGGCGCGCCGCGCTCGATCAGCGATCTGGCTGCGCACAACTGCATCAACTACCGGCTGCTCAGCTCGGGCGGGATGTACGCATGGGAGCTTCTCGATCGCGGCCGCGAGGTCGCGGTTCGAGTCAAGGGCAGCGTGATCGTGAACGATGCCTGCTACGCCGCGGAACTCGCGCTCGCCGGTGTCGGCATTGCCTATCTGTTCGAGCCGCTCGTGCGTGCACACTTGCGCCAACGGAAGCTGACGCGCCTGCTGCCCTCGACGGCGATCGAGGAGCCGGGGCTGTTTCTCTACTATCCGCGTCGTGCCTCGATGACGCCAAAATTACGCGCCTTCGTCGACGTGGCGCGCGAACTTGCGCGACGGCCTGCTTGAACGAAAGCACCGGTTGGAGTGATGCACCCCGCGTAATGCGACGCTCGCGAACGCGTGCTAGCATCAAAACCCTCGAGGAGGCGCGCGCATGAGTGAAAACAAGAACATGAACGAGTGGCTGAAGGACTGGGATGCGTTGCAGCGCCAGTATTTCAACGCTTGGTCCGATCTCGCGCAAAAGGCACCGTTTGCGATGCCTTCTCAGGCCGCGCCGATGGGTTTCGCCGGCGGCAATCCGTTCACTTCTTCGACACCGCTGCCAGGCTTCCCTGGGTTCTCGCCATTCGGTGGTTTCGCCGGCGCCGCCGCGCCCCAGGCCGCGCCTTGGCAAGAAGGCCTGGAACAATGGATGCGCATGTTCGCCGGTGCGGACAGGCAAAACGAAACGGCCGAGCGCCTGATCGAAAGCGCCAAGACTTATATCGCGATGATGCAATCGGCTTTCAGCGGCGCGTCGCCAATGGGCGAGGGCATGTCGAATCCGGCCCAGGCGTGGTTCGATGTCGTGCGCACCGGGTTCGGCGCGCACGGCGGTGCGAACATCCCCGGATTTGATCCAGCGACGAATCCTTTCGCCAAGGCGATTCGCGACGTTGCCGGCAAGGGCATGCAGGGTTTCGCCGAACTGCCTGCGGCATTCGCGCCGTATCTGGAGCAGATGCGCAAGGAAGGCATGTCGTGGCTGCAGGTGCCGGCGTTCGGTCTGGCGCGCGAACACCAGGAACACTACCAGCGCACGGCGCTCGCTTTGGTCGAATACCAGCAGGCCCTGCGCGAGTACAACCGCCTTATGCTCCAGGCCAGCCAGCGCGGCTACGAACTGTTCGAGCAGCGGTTGGCAGACCGTTCCGAGCCGGGACGGACGATCGAATCACTCAAGGCGCTTTACGATCTCTGGGTCGACGCGGCGGAAGACGCCTACGCACAAGTCGCGCTGTCGGAAGAATTCAGCAAGGCCTACGGTGAATTGGCCAACGCGCAGATGCGCTTGCGTCAACAGATCCAGATCGAGGTCGAGCGCGTCAGCCGCGAATTCGGCATGCCGACGCGTAGCGAACTGGACAGTCTGAGCAAGCGCGTGCACGACCTGCGCCGCGAATTGCGCGAGGGCGGCGCCGTGGGCAGTGGCGAGAGGGATGCGGAAGTCTCTGCGTTGCGCGATGAAGTCGCGGCGCTGAAAAAGTCGTTGGTACAGACGGCGAGAAAGCCGGCACCTTCGGTCGAAATCAAACCCGTTGCGGCGAAACCGGAACACGCGCCGGCAAAGAAGTCCGTGCCCGCGGCGAAACCGGAACGTGCACGTGCACCGGCCCGCTCAGCGACGTCGAAGTCGCGAGCGCCGGCAGCCGTGGTCCGTCCGCGGCCGGCCGCCGAAGCGGAGGGAGCCAAGTCCGGCACCGAGGCTTCCTCGTTCGCCGATGCGCTGGCGGCGATGCGCCGTCGCGTCACCGGCAAGCCGAAGTTGCGTTCCGCCGCCGCGCGAATGTCGAAGCCGAACAAGGACGACAAGGCGAGCAAGAAAGGCAACAAGCGCAAATAACTTTAAGCTCGTCATCCCGGCGAAAGCCGGGACCCATTTTGATTCGAGCGACGATGGTAAGAGCAAGATGGATTCCGGCTTTCGCCGGAATGACGAAAATTCCGTGAGGTTGAGCCGAATATGAACCCCATCCACATCGCGCCGCAAAAGGTCTACGAGGAAGCGAAGAAATTTCAGGAGAAGATCGCCGCCGGCATGCAGGTGCTGCGCACGCTCGATGATGTGCATTACGGCGCGACGGACAAGGAAGAGGTCTATCGCGAAGACAAGCTCGTGCTGTACCGCTTCAAGGGCCCGCGCAAGCCGACGGCGAAGGTGCCGATCCTGATCACCTACGCGTTGGTCAATCGGCCCTACATGGTCGATCTGCAGGACGATCGTTCGTTGGTCAAGAATCTGCTCGCGCTCGGCGAAGACGTGTACTTGATCGACTGGGGTTACCCGGACGCGTCCGATAAGCATCTCTCGCTCGATGACTACATCAACGGCTACATCCGTCGTTGCGTCGACGTGGTCGCGAAGCGTCACAAGCTCGACAAGATCAATCTGCTCGGCATCTGCCAGGGCGGCGCGTTCAGTCTGTGCTTTGCCTCGATCTACCCTGAGAAGATCCAGAATCTGATCACCATGGTGACGCCGGTCGATTTCCAGACGCGCGACAACATGCTGTCGAACTGGGTGCAGCACCTCGACGTCGACTTGTTCGTCGACACGCTGGGCAATGTGCCGGCCGATCTGATGAACTACTGCTACCTGATGCTCAAACCCGTGCGTCTGAATCAGCAGAAGTACATCGGCCTCGTCGATATTCTCGACGACAAGGCCGAATTGGAAAACTTCTTGCGCATGGAGAAATGGATCTTCGACAGCCCGGACCAGGCCGGCGCCGCGTTCCGCCAGTTCATCAAGGATTTCTATCAGGGCAACAAGCTGATCAACGGCGGGTTGAAGATCGGCAGCAAGTCGGTGGACCTGGCGAACGTGGATGCGCCCGTGCTCAACATCTTCGCCGAGCAGGATCATCTCGTTCCGCCCGATGCCTCGCGTGCGCTACGCGGGCGCACGGGATCGGACGATTACACCGAGTTGGCATTCAAGGGTGGCCACATCGGCATCTATGTCTCCGGCCGCGCGCAGCGTGAGGTGCCGACGGCGATCCACGAGTGGTTGGCGGCGCGCGCGTAGAGCGGCGCCTCTTTAGCAACTACCGTTTCTTTTTACCGGACGACGCGGGCGCGGCCTTTGCCGCGGCGGGTTTCGCTTTCGCCTTGACGTTTTCTTCGTGCGCAGTCTGCTCGTGCTCGAAGATGTTCGTATAGAACAACTCGGTCGCCTTGAGTGCCATCTCGACCGTCTGCTTCTGCGAAGCGTTGCTGGTGGCGACGGATTCGCGCATCAGGTCGAACAGTTCCGACCAGAGCTGGCGCAGGCTGGCAAGGTCCTTGACGTGCGAGGTTTGCGTCAGCAACCGCGTCATCGCGTCGACGTGGAACTGCACGGTGCGGATCGTCAGGTCGAACGCCTGATCGCTGCCCTCGAGACCGAGCTTCGCGGCCTGTTGCAGGCGATCGCTCGCTTCGCGGCCGAGAAAATAAAGCTGTCCTGGATTGAATTGCAGCATAAACCCTCCCGAGTATTCTCGTTGTCCGCCCGATCTAGGGGCCGCGAAACAAGAATACAACCGCCGCCGTAAAGATCGCTTGTGCGGCGCAGGAAAATCGGCTGGATCAATCGTGCTCGCGCCACGCCTGCAGTGCCAGCCGCATGGCCGCGAACTGGCGCGCGACCCGCGTGCAGGCATCGCAGGCGAGGAGGTGCAGACGCAGACGCACGCGCTGGGTCCACGGCAGGGTGCGCTCCATTTCCTGCGAGAGCAAGCGCGAGGCGTGTTGGCAGGTAATACGGAACATTCGATGTCTAGCTAGGCTGCGCACGGCCAAAACCCACGTTTTCAAGACAAGTACGCAGCATCATGCGCGCCCGATAGAGTTGCACCCAGACGTTGGACGGCGTGATTTGCAAATCCTTACACAGTTCGTCCGTGTCGCTGCCGAACACCTCGCGCAGCACGAACAGTTGACCGATGCGCTTGGGCAGCTTGTCGACGCAATGCTGCACGGCGATCAGGAAGGCGTCCTGCTGAGCCAATTCGGCCGGATTGCCGGCGTCGGCGGGCTGCTGCAGATAGTGGCCGCTGGAGTCGAACAGGCGGTCGAACTCCTGTTCCGGATGATCGGAGGCGTCCGGCAGCGGTTCCTCGCGCCATTGTTTGCGCACAAGGTCGACGATACGGTTCTTCAGGATCGCTGTCAGCCAGGTCCGCAGCGAGGAACGCCCGGCGAAGCTCGCCCGGCGTTCGTAGGCCTGGGTCAGCACATCGGACACCGCGTCCTCGGCCAGATGCTCGTCGCGCAGCTCCAGCCGCGCGATCTTCAGCAGATAGGGGCGATGCGCGGCCAGGGTCTGAAAATCGAAGGCGTCGGCGCGGGGTTCCATGCGTGCATCGGCTGGGGCGGATGCTGAATTATGCCACTGCGATCGCGTTACTGTCGGGCGTAGCGATCACTCGCCGGCGAGCCCGCCTCGGTCATGAATTCGGATTCGAACCGCGCGGGTTGGAGATCGTCGTCCTGCCAGCACCAATGCCACGGCTCGTAAGCGAAGCCGTGCGGATTTCCGCGTGGGTAGCTCAGGATGAAGCGGTATCGCTGTGCGTTCTTCGACAACCATGCGAACGCCGGCGAGCGTTCGAATTCTTCTTCGAGCGGGGCGTAGCCCGGGGTGGTGATGTCGATCGCACGACCGCTGTGGTGTTCGCTGAAGCCCGGCGCGGCGCTGACATGCAGGATCCGGTCGATTGTCTGGCCGCGGGCGAGTTTGCCGCGCAGAATCGCCAGTTGCACTTCAACGCTGCGAAAGGTGGAAACCGAACGCAACTCGACTCCATCGCGTGCGGCGGCTTCGCGCATGCGTGACCACGCGCGCGCGGCGGACGGTGTCAGGCGTTGCTCGAAACCCAGTGCGTCGATTCCGCCGATGAGAACGAGGCGCGCAGGCTCGGCCACCCTGTCCAGTTTGCGTACGTCGGCATAGTTGCGCGGCACGCCGAGTCGGAACGCGGTTTCGATGATGGAAGGTGATGAGTCGGTGTGATCCGGCGCAGCCGCAAATGCGGGCAGCGGGGCGGCCTGGAGCAAGGCAGCAAATCCAAGAAGGCGTCGCAGCATGTCGGTTTGGGTTGCGAGGGGCAAAGCGCGGCCGAAGCCGCGGCATGGACCGCAGCGTGTTAGTCGGAAAGCGGAATTCAGGGATCCGCTTGAAGGTCGCGCTTCGGCGGAGAGAAACGAAAAGGTGAGAGTGCGCGATGCAACCCGGATGGCTCGTTCGCCATCCGGGCCTGTCGATCGCCGATCAGGTTTTGGTCGTTGCTCTCCAGGTCAGTGCGGCAAGAGCGGCCGCCATGACCAACATCGTCCACCACGAGAGGGCGGGTGCGGACACCGTCGGTGCCGAGGGAGGTGCCGCGCTGACGAGAAGGTTCGCGGTATCCGTCGACGGTGCGTTCTGCGCATCGCCCGAATAGCTCGCCGTGACCGCATAGGTGCCGGGCGCGGCATAGACCAGCGTGCAACTGCCTACGCCGTTGCCGGCAAGCACGGCGGTGCATTGCCGTCCACCGCCGTCGACAACGATGTTGCCGGTGACTGCGGCAGGCAGCACTTCCGCCGCCGCGGAACGATTCGCCGCGGTGGGCTGCGAAGCTCCGCTCACGACCACGGTGGCGGTAACGGTCTGATTCGCGTTGACCGGATTCGGCGTCAGCAGCAGGTGGGTTTCCGTCGTCGAGCGCGGGGCGGCCGTGAACGTCGCGGTGACCGAGCAATCCGCTGTGACCGGAGCGGTCGTGTAGGCCGTACCGTTGAGGTTACCGCCGCACCCGTTCGCCTGGATCGAGTAGCCGGCTTGCGCGCTCACGGTCAACGTGGCGGCGCTACCGTGATCGACGGTTTGCGAGCTCGGCGCGATCGAGCCGTTCGCGCCCGCTGTGGCCGCCACCGTCCAGGTTTTGATCGTGGCCGAGCAGGTCGCGTTGGCGCCGCCGTCTACGCCCGCGCAGGTCCATGCCCACGGATGTCCACTGCCCGTGATCGCGCCGGCGTTGCCCGCGCTGCACAACTGGGTCGGCGCGGCGAGCAGAGTCTGGCTGTTGTCCGCGCCGCAGGCGCCGGCGACGGGGGCGGCGTTCACCAGCAAATACTTCGATGTCGTCGTGCTCGCGAGGAAGTTGCCATCGCCCGAATAGGTTGCGGTGAGCGTCTTCGCGCCCGTGCTGATCGGCGTGATCGAGCAACTGTTGCTGGCTGGCGTTGAGTAGCTGCAGCTCACCTCGCCGTCGCTGACCGTGATCGTTCCGTCCGGCGTGCCGGCGCCTGGGGACGTCACCGCGAGAGCGCTCGTGATATTGGCTGACTGGCCGACCAGGACACTGCCCGGCGCGACGACGGTGATCGCAAGCGAGGTCGATGCCTTGTCGACGGTTTGCGCAAGCGCGCCGGTGCCGGGTGCGTTCGCTTCATCGCCGCTGTACGCGGCCGCAAGGTTGTGACTACCGGCGTCAAGTGTCGATGCGGGGACCGAGCACGTGGCCTTGCCTGCATTCAACACAACGACGTTGCAGAGCACGCTGGGGCCGTCGGCGAACGTGACCGTGCCGGCCGGATTCGCGCCAGCGACGGTGGCGGTCAGGGTGATGCTCTGGCCGTAGACGCTCGGGTTGGCGCTGCTGGCCAGCGTCGTCGTCGTTGCGGCCAGGCTGGATGTCACCTTGCGGATGCGGCGGTTGCCCGAGTCGGCGATGTACATGTTGCCGGCGGCATCGAAGGTGGCGCTTTGCGACTGGTTCAACAATGCCGCAAGAGCCGGGCCGCCGTCGCCGGCAAAGTCGGCCTGGCCGACGCCGGCGATCTTGCTGACCGTGCCGTCAGCGGCGACCTTGCGCACCCGGTTGTCGTATCCCTGCGCGATCACCACGTTGCCGATGGGATCGATGGCAAGGCCGCGAGGTATGTTGATTTGGGCGTCGGTGGCAGGACCGCCGTCGCCGCCCCAACCCGGCGCGCCGTTGCCGGCGAACGCGTTGATCGCGCCGCCGGTGGTGACCTTGCGGATACGATTGTTGGCGGTATCGGCGATCAGCAGGTTGCCGGATAGGTCGACGACCACGCCGGAAGGCTGCTTGAGCTGCGCCGAGATCGCGGGGCCGCCGTCACCGCCGAAACCCCAGGTGCCGTCGCCGGCTACCGTGCTGATGTAGCCGCTGGTCGACACCTTGCGGATGCGGTTGTTGCCGCTGTCGGCGATGTACAGATTGCCGATGCTGTCTACGGCCACGCCCGCCGGCCACATCAGGTTGGCGGCGGTGGCCTGGCCGCCGTCTCCGGTGCTGCCGGCATTGCCATTGCCCGCAACCGTGCTGATCGTGCCGTTGGCGGCCAGCTTGCGGATGCGATGGTTGTTCGTGTCGGCGATGTACAGGTTGTTGTTGCCGTCGAGGGCGATGCCGTTCGGCGAGGACAGCTGCGCGGCGGTCGCAGGGCCCGCGTCGCCGCCGTAGCCATCGCTGCCGTTGCCTGCAACGGTGGTTATCGTGCCGTCGGTGGCGAGCTTGCGCACGCGATGGTTGTTGGTATCGGAGATATAAACATTGCCCACGGCATCGGACACGACGTAGAGGTACGAGCCCAACTGCGCGCTCGTCGCCGGGCCGCCGTCGCCGCTGTAGCCTTCGCTGCCGTTGCCGGCGAGCGTGGCGATTTTGCCGTCGGCCGCATTGATCTTGCGCACACGGTGGTTGTGTTGATCCGAAAGATAGAGGTTGCCGTTGCCGTCGATGCTCACGTCAGGCACGTAGTTCAGTGCCGCGTTTGCGGCCGGTCCGCCATCGCCGCCGAAGGCGGCGGCACCGCTGCCTGCGAGTGTGGTGATGATGCCGTCGCTCGCGGCAACTTTGCGCAAGCGATTGTTCTGCGTATCGGCAATGTATACGTTGCCGGCAGCGTCGACGGCGACGCCATGCGGGGTGAACAATTTCGCCGAGGCTGCCGCGCCGCCGTCTCCTGAATAGCCTCCCGTGCCGTTGCCCGCCAGGGTGCTGATGTTGCCGCCCGAGACCTTGCGGATGCGGTTGTTGAGGCGGTCGGCAATGTAGAGATTTGCCCCGGTGCTGTCGACGGCGACGCCCCAGGGGCTTCTGAACTCCGCGTCCGTCGCCGCGCCGCCGTCGCCCACGAAGCCCGCCGTGCCGTTGCCGGCAACGGTGCTGATGTTTCCGCCCGCGATCTTGCGGATGCGGTTGTTGGCGGAGTCGGCGAAGTACAGGTTGCCGTTGCCGTCCAGCGCGATGCCGGCCGGAAAATTCAACTTGGCCGCGCTGGCCGCGCCGCCGTCGCCGCCGAACGTCGGCGAGCCGTCGCCCGCGATCGTGCTGATCGTGCCGGCGGTGGTCACCTTGCGGATGCGGCTGTTGAAGGTGTCGGCGATGTACAGATTGCCACCGGCGTCCACGGCGATGCCGCTCGGATAGCGCAACTGCGCCGTCGTCGCCGCGCCGCCGTCGCCGCTGAAGCCTTCCGTGCCGTTGCCGGCGACGCGGCTGATCGCGCCGTTCGCGGCGACCTTGCACACCATATGCGACTGGGACACCAGCACGAACACGTTGCCGGCGCTGTCGACGGCGGTTGCCGCGGGCGGCACCGATACCGCCAGTGCGCTGGCATTGTCGCAAGTAGCGCCTCCGGCGATGGTGGTGATGGTCTGCGCCGAAGCAGATACGACTGCCGTCATAGGCAACGCAGCGAGGACGGCGTGGATGACGGCAAGACCGCTGCGCAGGCGGCGTGCGACGAATCGCGATTGCATGAAACGTTCTCCCTGGGAATCCGGAACTGACCGGCCTCGGCGATCGCGGACTCGGGATATTCCGATCCGCACTCCGTGGTCCTCATGAGAGCAAAGCGCAGTTCAGGCGAAAACGGCTCACCGCGGGAGGCGGATGTCCGAACCTGGCCAGGGTTTCGAGGGAGGGAGGCGCGCAGACAGCGCTTTGGGGGCTTGCTAGAATTCGCTGCTTGTCCGGGCCGTGCGAACGACGTCAATGAACCAGGTTCTGTTTCACATACACAGCATCGGCGTGACGCCGTGGAAGCTGGTCGGCTATCTCGGTGCGTTCATGTTCACGAGCCGCTGGTTCGTGCAGCTCTACTACACGCGCAAGCTCAAGCGCGTCGTCATGCCGACGATGTTTTGGTGGCTGTCGGTGTCGGGCAGCGTGCTGCTGCTGAGCTACTTCGTCTTGGGCAAGAACGATTCGGTGGGCGTCATATCGAACCTGTTCCCCACCTTCGTCTCTGTCTACAACCTGATTGTCGATCTGCGCCATCGCCGCGATCAGGAATTGAGCGATCCCTGATCGGGCGTTGCCGGGATCCTATTCCGGATCGTAGTCGAGATTCGGCGCGAGCCAGCGTTCCGCTTCGGCCAGCGTCCAGCCTTTGCGCTTGGCGTAATCCTCAACCTGCTCCTTGGTGACGCGGCCGAGCACGAAGTACTGACTGCCGGGATGGCTGAAGTACCAGCCTGAAACGGCGGCGGTCGGATACATCGCGAAGCTTTCGGTCAGTTCGATGCCCGCGTTGCGCGTGGCATCGAGCAAGGCGAACAGCGTGCCCTTCTCGGTGTGGTCCGGACAGGCCGGATAGCCCGGGGCGGGGCGGATGCCGCGGTATTTTTCGCCGATCAGCTCGTCGTTGCTCAGCGTCTCGTCGGTGACGTAGCCCCAAAATTCCTTGCGCACGCGCTCGTGCAGGCGCTCGGCGAAGGCTTCGGCGAGACGGTCGGCCAATGCCTTGAGCAGGATCGACGAATAGTCGTCGAACGATTTGCCGAATTCCTCGAGCTTTTCTTCAATACCGATACCCGCGGTGACGGCGAAGCCGCCGACCCAGTCTTGTTTGCCGGATTCTTTCGGCGCAACGAAATCGGCAAGACAGAAATCGGGACGACCGGGCGGCTTGTCCGCCTGCTGACGCAGGAAATGCAGTGCCGTCTTCTTTCCGGACTCCAGAGAAATTTCGACATCGTCGCCGACGCGCACTGCCGGCCAGAGGCCGATCACGGCGCTGGCCTTGAGCCACTTTTCGTCGACGATTTTCTTCAGCATCTTGCGTGCATCGTCGAACAGTTCGCGCGCCTGCTTGCCGACGATCTCGTCGTCGAGAATCTGCGGATAGTGTCCGGCGAGCTCCCAGGTGTTGAAGAACGGCGACCAGTCGATGCGCTCGACCAGTTCGGCGATCGGGTAGTCGGCGAATACGGTGATGCCCGGTTTGTTCGGCGCCGGAGGCGTGTAATTGTCCCAGCCGCCGTCAAATGCCTGTCCGCGCGCGTGATCGAGTGAAACCAGGCGCTTGGCCGGGCCGCGATCTTTGTGGCGCTCGCGGATGTCGGCGTACTCGGCGCGAATCTTTACCATGAATTCGTTGACGAGGTCCTTCGAGATCAGCGACTGGGCGACGCCGACCGCGCGCGAAGCATCCTTCACCCACACGGTGGGCGACTTATAGTGCGGCTCGATCTTCAGCGCGGTGTGCGCGCGCGAGGTCGTCGCGCCGCCGATCAGCAGCGGTACGTGGAAGTTCTGACGCTGCATTTCCTTGGCGACGTGGCTCATCTCCTCGAGCGAGGGCGTGATCAGGCCGGACAGGCCGATCATGTCGGCGTTCTCGGCCTTGGCCGCGTCAAGGATCTTCTGCGCAGGCACCATCACGCCGAGGTCGACCACGTCGAAGTTGTTGCAGCGGAGCACGACGCCGACAATGTTCTTGCCGATGTCGTGGACATCACCTTTGACCGTGGCCATGATGATCTTGCCGTTCGACTTGCCCGCATCGCCGGTACGCGCCTTCTCCGCTTCGATGAACGGCAGCAGATAGGCCACCGCCTTCTTCATCACGCGCGCCGACTTCACCACCTGCGGCAGGAACATCTTGCCCGCGCCGAACAGATCGCCGACGACGTTCATGCCGTCCATCAATGGGCCTTCGATCACGTCGAGCGGACGCGTGCTCAGCAGGCGCGCTTCCTCGGTGTCGACTTCGGCGTATGCGTCGATGCCGTGCACGAGCGCGTGGCTCAGGCGTTCTCGCACAGGCAGATCGCGCCAAGCCTGTGTCTCGACTTCGGCGGCGCCCTTCTTGCCCTTGTATTTCTCGGACAGCTCGAGCAGCCGTTCAGTGGCGTCTGCGCGGCGGTTGAGCACGACGTCTTCGACGCGCTCGCGCAGCTCGGGATCGAGGTCGTCGTAGATGGGCATCGCGCCGGCGTTGACGATGCCCATGTCCATGCCGGCCTTGATCGCGTGGTAGAGAAACACGCTGTGGATCGCACCGCGCACGGTCTCGTTGCCGCGGAACGAGAACGACACGTTCGACACGCCGCCGGACACGTGGCAATGCGGCAGCGTCGCCTTGATCTCGCGCGTCGCCTCGATGAAGTCGACCGCGTAGTTGTTGTGCTCCTCGATGCCGGTGGCGATCGCGAAGATGTTCGGATCGAAGATGATGTCTTCGGGCGGGAAGCCGACTTGCTCGGTGAGAATCTTGTAGGCGCGCGCGCAGATTTCGACCTTGCGTGCCTTCGTATCGGCCTGGCCGGTTTCGTCGAAGGCCATGACGACGACGGCGGCACCATAGGCTAGCACCTTGCGCGCGTGCTCGAGGAAGATCTCTTCGCCTTCCTTGAGCGAGATCGAGTTGACCACGCCCTTGCCCTGCAGGCAGCGCAGGCCGGTTTCGATCACGCTCCACTTCGACGAGTCGACCATCACCGGCACGCGCGCGATGTCGGGCTCGGCCGCGATCAGGTTGAGGAACTTCTCCATCGCCTTTTCGGAGTCGATCAGGCCTTCGTCCATATTGACGTCGATGATCTGCGCGCCGTTTTCGACCTGCTGGCGGGCGACTTCGACGGCTTCGTCGTAGCGGTCATCCTTGATCAGTTTCTTGAACGCGGCCGAGCCGGTGACGTTGGTGCGCTCGCCGACGTTGACGAAGAGCAGGTCCGGCGTGATGACGAAGGGTTCGAGGCCGGAGAGGCGGGTATGGCGGAGGAGTGAGGTCATAGTTTTTTTCTTTGCTTCTTTGCTCGTCATCCCAGCGAAAGCTGGGATCCAGCTCTTGTTCTTTTCGGGAATGAAAAGCTGGATTCCAGCTTTCGCTGGAATGACGACAGTCTTGTTTACGCGGCAGCCGATTCGACTTTCGGCAGCGCCCGCGGCGGTACGCTACGAACCGCCTGCGCGATCGCGCGGATATGCGCAGGACTCGTGCCGCAGCAGCCACCCACGAGGTTGACAAGGCCGCTCGTCGCGAATTCGCCGACCACGGCGGCCATCTGCTCCGGTGTTTCATCGTATTCGGCGAAGGCATTCGGCAGGCCGGCGTTCGGATGCGTCGACACATAGCAGTCGGCCACTTGCGACAAGGCATCGACGTAGGCGCGCAGTTCGCTCGCACCGAGTGCGCAATTGAGGCCGATCGATAGCGGTTGCGAATGGCGCAGCGAGTAGTAGAAGGCTTCCGCCGTCTGGCCCGACAGCGTACGTCCGGACATATCGGTGATCGTGCCCGAGATCATGATCGGCACACGCGCGCCGCGGCGCTCGAATTCCTTGCCGATCGCGTAGAGCGCGGCCTTGGCGTTGAGCGTGTCGAAGATCGTTTCGACCATTACGACATCGGCGCCGCCGTCGAGCAGGCCACGCGTGGCCTCGCGGTACGCGATGTCGAGCTCTTCGAAGGTCACGTTGCGAAAACCGGGGTTGTTCACGTCCGGCGAGATCGACGCGGTGCGGCTGGTCGGCCCGAGCACGCCGATGACGAAGCGTGGTTGGTCGGGTGTCTTCGTCTCGGCCGCGTCGCAGCATTCGCGGCCGAGGCGCGCGCCTTCGCGGTTGAGCTCGTAAGCGAGATGTTCGAGGTGATAATCGGCCTGGCTGATCGTGGTCGAGTTGAACGTGTTCGTCTCGATCAGATCCGCGCCTGCGTCGAGATAGGCCGCGTGCACGGCCTTGATGATCTCGGGCTGGGTCAGCGAGAGCAGATCGTTGTTGCCTTTGAGATCGCAACCCGGTCCGTGATGCTCGTGCTGGCTGTGCGCGTCCTTGCCATCCGCGAAGCGCTGGCCGCGATAGCCGTCTTCCTCGAGCTTGTACGACTGCAACATCGTACCCATCGCCCCGTCGATCACGAGGATGCGCTTTGCCAGCGCATCGAGAAGCAGCTGCGTGCGCGTGGGGTTGAGCCAGGGCAGGTTGGTGTTCATTTCAAGACTCCAAAATCGCGTTACTACGAAACCGTCATTCCGGCGAACGCCGAAATGACGAATACAGAATTTTGCTCGCGATCGATTCACGGCTTTTGCGCCAATAGCGATAACACCTCAAAATGCGGCGGCCGGCGCTCACGCGTCAGGCGCGTGCAGCTCAGCACCTTCAGGCCTGCTTTGCGCGCGAACTCGCGCAATTCGGCGTCCTTGAAACCGAGGTTGCGGTGGTCGAAGGGCGCCACCGCGGTGCGGTGCGCATGCTTGGCCAGCGTGGTCACCAGCAGGCGGCCGCCGGGCTTGAGCACACGCGCGGCTTCAGCGACCGCTTCCGCGGGCGCATCGCTGTAGGTGAGGGCGTGCATGGACAGCACAAGATCGAAATGTCGCGCACCGAGGTCGAGCGCGTGCATGTCGCCGAGGCTGACCTCGACATTGTCGAAGGCCTTCAGGCGGGTCCGCGCCGCGCTGACCACGCGTTCGCTCGAATCGATGCAGACGATGCTGCGCGCATGCGGCGCCAGCAGTTCGGCCGTCGCGCCGTCGCCCGAGGCGATGTCGAGCACGTCGCCGCTGTCGATCAGGCCGGCCAGGGCGCGCGCCAGCGCTTCCCAGGTGCGGCCCGGTGAGTAGTGGCGCTCCATGTCGCCGGCGACGCTGTCGGCCCAGCCTTCGGCGCGCGCGCGGTCGGCGAGCACGGTCGGCAGGCGTTGCGCATCGTTCTTGAGCACGGCGTCGTCGATCGTCTCACGCAGGGCGTGCAGGAAAGCCGACGATTTCGCGTCGAGTTCGGAATTGAAGCGATAATAGGCCGACACGCCCGCGCGGCGGTCGCGCACGAGGTCGGCTTCTTTGAGCTTGGCCAAATGCGTCGACACGCGCGGCTGGGCGAGGCGCAGCACGTCGGACAACTCGGCCACGGTCAGCTCCTCACGCTCGAGCAGGGCGAGCAGCCGCACCCGGGTCGGGTCGGAAAGCAAGCGCAGCAGGGCCGAGGTGGAGGAGAGATCCATTTATCCTTTTATCTTGATTGAAAGATATATGTGTAGGTTAAGCTTGCTCCGGGAAGGAGTCAACGCTGCAGGCCTCAGGAGGCCGTCCTTCCGTTTTCGCCGGGAGGACGCGCGAGGAGTGAAATGAGCTTGAAGAAGTGGTGGTTACGATTTGTATTGGGCGGGATGGCGCTGTTCGCCGCGGCGCCCGGCCTGGCCGTCGAGAATTCCGCGCTCGGCAAATATTGGACGGATGACGCGATGCGCGTGCCATATCGCGCCATCGTCACGCCGGGACGCGAAGACGGCGAGCGGCTGCCGCTGGTGGTCTTTCTGCACGGTGACTGGCAGGACGGCACCGACAACGAGTCCCAACTCGGCGGCTACGGCAACGGCTCGATGAAGTTGATCGACCGGGCGCTCGACAGCCATGTTCCGTTCGTCTACATCGCGCCGGAAACGACCGGCGCCTACTGGCCGGCTGCACGCATCGCCTCGGTCGTGCGCGATGCGCTGAAGCGTTTTCCGATCGATCCGCGGCGGGTGATCCTCACGGGTATTTCGGATGGCGCCACGGGTGCCTGGGACGCGCTCAAGGCCTGGCCCGCCTGTTTCGCCGCCGCGGTGCCGATGTCGGGGATGACGGAAACGTCCGGGCTGGCGCCGATCGTCGACGTTCCGCAGTGGATTTTCCACGGCGGCAAGGACAATGACACCGATATCGAAACCGGCTACGGCGGCGAGATGGTCGGCTCGCGTGCGGTCGTGCGCGCATTGCGTGCGATGGGCGGCAAGCTGCGTTACACGGAATATCCCGAGGAAGAGCACGTGATCTGGCATCACGCCTACGCCACGCCTGAATTGCTCGGTTGGATGCTCAATCAGCGCCTACGAGGTAAACCTTGCGATTTCGCCGACTACACAAAGCGGTAAAATAGCGAGTCACGCTTTTGTCCGTCATTCCGGCGGACTTTAAAAGCCGAAGGGCTGGTCAAACCGGAATGACGAAAAACCGAATATTGGGAGCCGTTATGGATTTCAGCTTTACCGAAGATCAGTTGTCCATCCAGGCCATCGCACGCGACTTCGCGCAGAAGCGTATCGCTCCGGTCGCTGCGGAGTTCGATGCGAAGGGCGAATTTCCGCTCGAGAACATCCGCGAGATGGGCGCGCTCGGCCTGATGGGCATCGAAGTGCCGGTCGAATACGGCGGCGCGGGCATGGATTCGATTTCCTACGCGCTGGCAATGATCGAGATCGCCGCGGCCGACTGTGCGCACTCGACGATCATGTCGGTGAACAACACGCTGTACTGCAACGGCCTGCTCAAGTTCGGCACTGAGGAGCAGAAGCAGAAGTATGTCCGGCCGATCGCGTCGGGTGAGGCGATTGGCGCGTTCGCGCTGACCGAGCCGCAGTCCGGCTCGGACGCCACCGCGATGAAACTGCGTGCGGTCAAACAGGCCGACGGCAGCTTCGTCGTCAACGGCAAGAAGAGCTGGATCACTTCCGGTCCGGTGGCGAAATATATCCTGCTGTTTGGAATGACCGATCCGGCGAAGGGGCCGAAGGGCATCAGTGCTTTCATCATCGATACGGCGCGCGAAGGCTTCCATCGCGGCAAGACCGAGCCGAAACTCGGCATCCGCGCCTCGGCGACATGCGAGATCGAATTCACCGACTATCGCGTGCCGGCGGAAGATCTGATTGGCGTGGAAGGCGAGGGCTTCAAGATCGCGATGGGCGTGCTCGACGCGGGCCGCATTGGCATCGCCTCGCAAGCGGTGGGTCTGTCGCGCGCCGCGTACGAGGCGACGATCGCCTACTCGAAGGACCGCAAGGCGTTCGGCCAGTCGATCGGCAGCTTTCAGATGATCCAGCAGAAAATTGCCGATATGAAATGCAAGCTCGATGCGTCGTATTGGCTTGTATTGCGTGCGGCGTGGGCCAAGCAGCAGGCCGAGAAGACGCGCGGCAAGTTCTCGACCGAGGCCGCGGTCGCCAAGCTCACCGCCTCTGAGGCGGCGATGTGGATCACGCACCAAGCCGTACAGGTCCACGGCGGCATGGGCTATTCCAAGGAAATGCCGCTCGAGCGGTATTTCCGCGATGCCAAAATCACCGAAATCTACGAAGGCACCAGCGAAATCCAGCGCATGGTGATCGCGCGCAACGAAACTGGGCTGCGTTAAGGCTAGGTTTCCCGCCCCCGGTCGCGACATCGGGGGCGGTTATCGTCCATTCACTTGACGTGCACGCCCCACGGCGCAGAATAGTCCGCGTAACTCAAACGCCCCGGCGATGCCGCGGGACTTTCGGCCCATCTTCGAGCCAGGCACCGCAGGAGCGCTTCCCGCGCAACGGTGTAATTCGGCTTCGGCGAGGAGGGCACTATGAAACGCTTGGTCTATGCATTCGACTCCGCGCCCGACGCGCGGCGTGCCGTCGATCTGCTTCTGCGCAACGGTGTCACCGAGGATCATCTCGCGGTGTTGGCGCGCGAGGACATCCCGCTCGGTGAAATCGATCGTTTCCGCGAAGCTTCATTAGATGTCGAACCCGCCATGGTTCGCGGTATTGCGACAGGCGGCGTGATTGGCTTGGTGGTCGGATCGCTCGCGCTGTTGTTTCCGGCGCTCGGCTTTGCGGTTTCTCTCACGGATGTTCTCTGGGTCATGCTCGGCGTTGGCTTGATCGGCGCATGGACGTCGGCATTGATCGGCGCTTCTATCCCGAACAAGGTGCAGCGTACCTTCGACCGGGAAATCGCCGAGGGCGATGTCCTGTTGCGTGCGGATGTGCCGAAAGAGAATGTCGACCATATCTCCGCACTTCTTGCGGACGCGTTTCCGCAACATCTGTTGTTCCAGAGCAACTTCTCGCAGTTGCGGCCGCGGTATTGAAGTCGATTTCCAAAGCAGCTTTTGAAGGTCATCGATCCAGGTGGTGCTGCTGAAACCACCGCCGCTGGGAAAGTTTCGGCCTCGATCATGTATCGGGCGGGCACATCCGCGCGGAATGAGCTATCCAAAAAACGCCAGCAACCTTATGCCTGCAATGTCAGGATGGTAACAATCGGCAATGCGAGGCGCGCAGCCCGTATTTGGGGCGCGTACGATCTGCGTCGTTGTTTGAAATGAACGAAATCTGAACTTTCTTATAAGCTGCCGGTCTCTAATCGCCGAGCCTGAAAGTGGATGTCCGGCGCAACGCGGGGCGTTCGAAAAATAAAAGGGCCAAAACCATATTCACATATTCACAGGAGTGACGACATGCTGCGTTTTGTCCTGTTCTTAAGTTTTGTTCTTGGTCTATATCAAACCGCCGCGGCGGGAGACGTGCGAATTGCCGACGGCGATTGCACAGCGTTGAGCACCGCGGTGAGCGCGGCAGCCATACAAGGTGGCGAGACCGCGATTTTGCTCGCACGAGGCGGTCACTACAATGTTTGCCCGATGAGCGTGAACACGGGTTCGAACATCGTGATCGAAGGCGGGGGAGCAACTTTGAAAGTTGACCAATCACAAGCGAGCGTCAGTTCGATCGCAGTGCAAAAAGATGCGAGCTTGGTCATTCGTAATCTTGGCATCACTTGGTCAGGTGCGCCGCCGGTATATACCTATACGTCGACTGGTTGCGGCATGTTCGGCACGATTCCCTGCAAAAACCCTCCCGCCTCGACCGTCAGCAGTGCCGGCGCATTGAGTTTGGAGAACGTTTCTATCTTCGACGTCAATTTCGTGGGCGCGCTGATAGTCAGCAAGGGAACATTGACGCTGCGCAACGTGTCAATTGTGAACAACACTTCGACTGAAGGTCTCATTGACGCGAGCTTTGCCGGCGGTAGTCAATTGGATATCGATGGCGGCAAAGCGGTCGAGATATACAACTCAACCATCGTCAACAACAAATTTGGCAGCGGGCTGATATCGTTCCTGTTTCCGACGAAAGGTATGCGTTTCGGCAACGATATATTTGCCAACAACACGATCCCCGTGTGCGCCGCTTGGACAGGGCAGGCCGATTCGCGTGGCGGCAACGTGTTCACCGAAAACAGTTGCGGAACGCTGGGCCCAGGCGATCAAGTGGTAGGAGATGCAAAGCTGGGCACGTTTGCGAACCATGGAGGACTCGTGCCCACCCTGCAGATTGGCTTCGGCAATCCGGCCTATCGCGCCGGGGTGGCGCAATATTGCGAGGCCACCGACGCGCGCGGAGTCACACGCAACGCCGCAAATTGCGATGCAGGCGCCTACGAGTCCGGCGGCGGACTGGGCCTCGTGACTTCGAACGGAATGAACGGGGTTTACTACGTGCCGGGCATCGCCAATGGTCACTACGTTTCGGTGCAGCGCATCCACGACAACAACGATGTGATGGTGTTCTGGGACACGTTCGACAGCAACGGCAATCCCGCGTGGATCTTCGGCGTTGGCACGTTGACATCCGATCGCCATATCCATGCAGCGATGTCGCGCAATCTGGGCGGGGTGTTGCAGCCGGGTGGTCCGGCGACCGGCGCAAAGTCGAGCGCTTGGGGCACGGTGGACATTGACCTCACGAGCTGTTCGGCGGCGCAATTCAGCTATCAATCGAGCCTGCCCGAGTTCGGCAGCGGGCAATTTCCGCTGACTCGGTTGGCGTTCGAGTCGGCGATCAATTGCGGCGACTGAGTGCGTCGGCAAATTTCGATCCGAGAAGGACGTCGCGCGGCGTCCTTCTTTTTTGGGCTCATCGAACACCCTCGATGGTGCATTGCAACGAATTTTCTGAGCGAAAGTGAATGCCCGCTGAGGCGTGCCCGCGCGCGGACATCATAAAGTGGCCCCATCGACTGCAAACAAAGCGGCTTATAATTTGCGTTCGATCCGGCGCCGAGCCGGAGCAACTCAATATCCAGGGATTTCAGATCGCTATGAACGCGAAACTCGCACCGGCCGACACCACGATCGACGCCATCCTCTCCGAGCTTCAGCCGCATTTGGCCTCTGCCGCGCAGGTTCAGCAGGCGCGCGTTTTCGTTGGCCAGTTCTTCAACCGAGTTGCCGAGGATGATATTGCTGTCCGCGATGCGAAGACCTGGGCCGCGCTGCTGCGCGGCTTGCTCGATTTCATCCGCGTACGCAGCGCGAATACGCCGAGCGTACGTGTGTTCAATCCGACGCTGGAAAACGACGGCTGGGAATCCAACTACACGGTTGTGCAGTTCGCGACGAACGACATGCCGTTCCTGGTCGACTCGGTCGGCATCGCTGCGCACGAGCAGGGCCTGTCGCTGCACGGCCTGATCCACCCGGTGTATTTCATTGCGCGCGATGCGGGCGGCAATCTGCTCAGCCTGGCGACCGACGAATCGAACAAGGGCAAGCCCGAGTCGGTGATGCACCTCGAAGTCGACCGCCTGAGCGAACCGGCTGAAATGGATCGACTGCAGAAGGCGATGTTGGTTGGGCTGCACGATGTCGCCGCGGGCGTAACGGATTGGCCCGCGATGAAGGCGAAGATGCTGGAGATGGCCGACAACGTCGGCAAGTGGAAGCTGCCGCTCGATGCGGCCGGCGTTGCCGAAGCGCAGGAGTTTTTGCGCTGGGCGGCGGAAGATCACTTCACCTTTCTCGGTTATCGCGAATACCACGTCGTCAAGAAAGACGACGACGAGGTACTCGAAGCCTCGCCGAAGTCCGGACTGGGTATCCTGCGCGGCAACGAAAAGCAAGTGGCGCCGCGTTCGCTGAAGACGCTGGTGTCGCATGAGCTGCGTAAGTCAGGCACGGGCGATGCGGTGATTCTGACGAAGACGAATGCGCGCTCGACCGTGCACCGCGGCGGCTACATGGACTACATCGGCGTGCTCGAATTCGACGACAAGGGCATGCCGACCGCCGAGCATCGTTTCCTCGGTCTCTACGCTTCGGGCGCCTATACGCGCCGGCCGTGGGAGATTCCGCTCGTGCGGCAGAAGTACGAGGCGGTGATGGCGCGCTCGGGTTACAAGCGCGACTCGCATTCGGGCAAGACGCTGCGCAACGTCCTCGAGACGCTGCCGCGTGAGGAACTGTTCCAGTCCAGCGAGAACGAGCTGTTCGACACGGCGAGCGGCATCATGCATTTACAGGGCCGCGCGCGCTCGCGCCTGTTCGTGCGTCGCGACAAGTACGGTCGTTTCTTCTCCTGCCTCGTGTTCGTGCCGCGCGATCGTTTCAACACCGAAGTGCGCGAGCGCATCGAAGCGCTGCTCAAGCGTGCCTTCCACGGCGAGCGCGTGGATTCCTCGGTGCAGATGGGCGAGTCGCCGCTTGCGCGTGTGCATCTCGTGATCCGGCCCAAGCCGGGCGACAAGCCGACCTACGACGTCGGCGACCTCGAAGCGAAGATCGGCCAGATCGTGCGCAACTGGCACGACGAACTGCGCGAGACGCTCGTGCGTAAGCATGGCGAGGACAAGGGTTCGCGCCTCGCGAACCGCTACGGCCGCGCGCTGCCGGCCGGCTATATCGAGGAAGTCTCCTCGGCCGTGGCAGCGGCGGACGTCGAAGCGGCGGCGAGTCTGAAGAATGCCGACGACATTCGCCTCAATCTCTATCGCTCGCGTGGTGAAGCGAACCTGCGCTTCAAGCTATTCCGTTTCGGCGCGCCGATCACGTTGACCGAAGTGCTGCCGATGCTCGAGAACATGGGCATGAAAGTGCTTTCCGAGCATCCGTACGAAATGCAGGTCGGTGACACGACGATCGTCATCCAGGATTTCGAGGTGCAGCCCGCAGGCCGCTTCGATTTCGATCTCGACACCGTGCGTGACACGTTCCAGCAGAGCTTCGAGCGCATCTGGCGCGGCCAGACCGAAAGCGACGGATTCAACAAGTTGATTCTCGGCGCGAACCTCGACTGGCGTCAGGTTGCGATGTTGCGCGGCCTGTGCAAATACCTTCTGCAGACCGGCGTGCCGTTCTCGCAGATCTACATGGAAGAGACGCTCAACCGCTATCCGCTGATCGCGGCGCTGTTCATCGTGCTGTTCGAAACCAAGTTCGATCCGTCGCGCGAGAAGTGGGCCAAGATTGACATCGAGCAGCAGAAGAAGCGGTTGCAGAAGGAACTCGAAACCCTGCTGCCGGAAGCGCTGCACACACAGCGTGCGACGATCGTCGATGCGGTGGTCGGCGCCTGCGCGCAATCGCGCGAGGAGCAATACAAGGCAGCGGTCGATGCGATCAAGCTGCTGCTCGATCAAGTGGCCAGCCTCGACGAAGACCGCATCCTGCGCGCTTATCTCGGCGTGATCGGCGCGATGCTGCGCACGAGCTATTTCCAGACGCCCGAAGGCAAGCATCGCGAGTACATCTCGTTCAAGTTCGATCCGTCCAAGGTGCCGGACCTGCCGAAACCGCGGCCGTATCGCGAGATCTTCGTCTACGCGCCGCGCGTCGAAGCGGTGCACCTGCGCTTCGGCCCGGTCGCGCGCGGTGGACTGCGCTGGTCGGACCGCCGCGAGGACTTCCGCACCGAGGTGCTCGGTCTCGTGAAGGCGCAGATGGTGAAGAATACCGTCATCGTGCCGGTCGGTTCGAAGGGCGGATTCTTCGTCAAACGTCCGCCGGTCGGCGGCGATCGCGATGCACAGCTCGCCGAGGGCATCGCCTGCTATCGCCTGTTCATGAACGCGATGCTCGACATCACCGACAACCTCGTCGACGGCAAGGTGGTCAATCCGCAGAACTGTGTGCGCCACGACGCGGACGATCCCTACCTCGTGGTCGCTGCGGACAAGGGCACGGCGACGTTCTCCGACATCGCCAACGCGATTTCGCTCGAGCACGATTTCTGGCTTGGCGACGCGTTCGCCTCGGGCGGCTCGGTCGGCTACGACCACAAGGCCATGGGCATCACCGCGAAGGGCGCGTGGGAATCGGTCAAGCGCCACTTCCGTGCGCTTGGCCGCGATTCGCAAACACAGGACTTCACCTGCGTCGGCATTGGCGATATGTCCGGCGACGTGTTCGGCAACGGTATGTTGTTGTCGAAGCACATCCGCCTTATCGCCGCGTTCGATCATCGTCACATCTTCCTCGATCCGAATCCGGATGCGGCGAAGACCTTCCCCGAGCGTGAGCGCATGTTCAAGCTGCCGCGCTCGTCGTGGGCAGACTATGACACCAAGCTGATCAGCAAGGGCGGCGGCATTTATCCGCTGACGGCCAAATCGATTCCGATCTCGCCGGAAGTGCGCGTTGCGCTCGGCATCGACGAAGGCGTCGAAGCGCTGTCGCCCAACGACCTCAAGCGTGCGATTCTCAAGGCGCCGGTCGATCTGCTCTGGAACGGCGGCATCGGCACCTACGTCAAGGCCGAGTCGGAAACGAACGCCGACGCCGGCGACCGCGCTAACAACGCGATTCGCATCAACGGTAAGGAACTGCGCAGCAAGCTCATCGGCGAGGGCGGCAACCTCGGGTTCACCCAGCGCGGCCGCATCGAGGCGGCGCTGAACGGTGTGCTGCTCAATACCGACTTCATCGACAACTCCGCGGGCGTCGACACCTCCGACCACGAGGTCAACATCAAGATTCTGCTCGGCGATGCGGTGCAGCGCGGCGAGCTGACCATGGACGGCCGCAACACGCTGCTCGCGGCGATGACCGACGAAGTCGAGCGCCTCGTGCTCGCCGACAACTATCGCCAGAACCAGGCGATCAGTCTGATGGAACGCATGTCGGTGTCGCGTCTCGGCTCCAAGCTGCATTTCATCCGCACGCTCGAGTCGCAAGGTTTGCTCGATCGACAGATCGAATTCCTGCCTAGCGACGCTGAGTTTGCCGAGCGCAAGGCGCGCGGCCTCGGCCTCACGCGTCCGGAACTCGCCGTGCTGTTGTCGTATTCGAAGATTGTGCTGTTCCAGCAACTGCTCGATTCCGACGTACCGGAAGATGCGTACCTGTCGAAGGAACTGCGCCGCTACTTCCCGGTGCCGCTGCAGGAGAAATATGCCGAGCACATGGAGCGTCATCGCCTGAAGCGCGAAATCATCGCCACCGCGGTGACCAACTCGATGGTCAACCGCATGGGCGCGACCTTCGTCCTCCGCATGGGCGAGGACACCGGCAAGACGCCGGCACAAGTGGCGCGCGCCTTCAACATCGCCCGCGAAGTGTTCGATGCGCGCGACATGTGGGCGCAGATCGAGGCGCTCGACGGCAAGGTCAACGGCAATGCGCAGATCGACGCGCTGCTGGTGATCTGGCAATGCCTGCGCGGCACCACGCGCTGGCTGCTCAACCACGCCGAGGAATCGCTCGACATCGCCGCCGCCGTGGCCAAGTATCACAAGGGTATGCAGGAACTGCGCAAGCAGCTCTACGAAGTCGTTACGCCGAGCGAGCGCGCGATCTACGAGAGCGAGCAGCGTCGCTGGAAGGACGCGGGCTTCCCCGATGCGTTCGGCAACGAGCTGGCCGGTCTGCGGACCCCGGGCTCGGGTCTCGACATCATCCACGTCGCCGCCGACCACAAACTCAAGATCAGCGAGGCGGCCGAGGTGTATTTCGGTCTCGGCGAGTCGCTCAACCTCAACTGGCTGATGCAGAAGATCGAAGCGCTGCCGGTTGAGTCGCAGTGGCATGCACAAGCGCGCGGCGGTTTGCGTGACGAGCTGTACGCGCAGCATCGCGCGCTGACCGCGCAGATTCTCGACGGCGGTAAAGGCAAAGGCAGCGACCTTGTCTCTAACTGGCTCAATCGCGACGACCCGTCGCTCAAGTTCACACTGGCAATGTTCTCCGACATGCGCTCGCAGGTCGTCACGGATTACCCGATCGTTTCAGTCGCCGTGCGCCGCCTTGCCCAACTCGTGCAGGCAGGAGCCGCCTGAGGGATGCCGCGCTATTGGATTGGGATGGTCCTTGCCATTCTCATGGCAGGGGCCAGCCCCGTTTGGGCACAAGGTGGTCCGCCGATGGTCACCGACGATCCTGGCACGCCGGGCGACGGGCATTGGGAGATCAACCTTGCCACAATGGGCAGCCGCACCGCGCATCGCTGGGCGGTCGATGTTTTCGATGCCGACATCAATTACGGCTGGGGCGATCGCATTCAACTCAAACTCGATGCGCCTTGGAGCGCCCTGCGTGACGAGGACGGCGCTTGGCGCAATGGTCTAGGCGCCGTCAATGCGGGCGTGAAATGGCGCTTCGTCGACGCGGACGATCACGGGTTTTCGCTGTCGACCTATCCGCAATATCTCTCGACCTGGTCATCGGTGGCGAAGCGGCGCAGTGTTGCTTCCCCGGATGCGGAATTCTTCCTGCCGCTCGAGATATCGACGGAAGCCGGCGGCTTCGAATTTGCCGGCGAAGTCGGGCGCAATTTTGTCGAACGCGAGAACGACGAATGGGAGGCGGGTGCGGTGGTTTCGCACGCGTGTGCGGATGACGTCGAATGCCTTGTGGAAGTGCGCCGCATGTGGAACGCGGGTGAGACGCAGTCGCTGCTCAATCTGGGCGTGCACTGGAAGTTGAACGAGCAGCTGATTTTCCTTGCCGCCGCCGGTAGGGAGTTCGGTACGCGCAGCGACTCCCAGCAGCGCTTCCTTTTTTACGCAGGATTCCAAATCCTGCGTTGATCGCCACCGTGGCGGCTATTTTGATGGCGGCAGGAATCGCACCTGCACGCGCTGGCCGACTTTCAGATCATTGTTGGGCAGTTCGAGAATGCACTCGACGTCTCGGGTGTCGGTGGCTTCCTGCGAACTTTCGTTGAGCTTGCTCGGGCCGAACACTTCGCCGATGCGGACTACGCGCGCCGTCTGCGGTTTGCCCGGGTCGGTCTCCGATGAGATTTCCGCGGTCATACCGACGCTGACTTTGTTGACAAAACCTTCGTTGAGCTCGGCGCGGACGATGCGCGGCGCGTCGGGCAGCAGCTCGACGAGCTCGCCGGAGGAGGGCGAGACGACGTCGCCGATGTGTGTCGAGCGGGTGATGATGCGGCCCGCGACTGGCGCGCGCAGCGTGCGCGCTTCGATCTCGTATTCGGCCTGACGAACTTTCTGCTTCGCGGTTTCGATGTTCGCGCTGGAAACGGCGATTTCGGCATCGAGCTCGGACAGCGCCTGCTTGGCGTCGTCCGCGGACTGGCCGGTGGCGGCGCCGGCGACGGCGGCTTCGAGCACGCGCGCCGCGCGCTGCTTGAGTGCGGGTTGTTTGGCGCGCAGTAGAGTGCCCTGCGCGGTGGCGGCGTTGAGTTCGGCGCGTGCTCCATCGAGCGCGATCTTTGCTTGTTTGGTGTCTAGCACGACGAGCGCGTCGCCGGCTTTGACGTCGTCTCCTGCCGCTTTCGGCAATTCGGCGACGATGCCGTCGCGCGATGCGGCGACGTGCACGAGGCCGCCCTGCACGTCGACGCGGCCGCGCGCGATCGCGACGAACTTCGATACGGGCGCCGCTGCTGGGGGTGCGCTCGGTGTGCTCTTGCTGCAGGCGCCGAGCAACAGTGCCACTCCGATGGCGAGGACGAGCGGAAAAAGGTTCGGCTTGCTCATGATTTCGCTTCCGCGGATTTGGATCGTGACGGGGCCGACGCGCTGATCTGCTTCACGTCGGAAAGGATACGCCCGTCGACCATATGAATGATGCGATCGGCGTCCGCAGCCAGGCGCGTGTCGTGGCTGACGCAGACGACGGTGGCGCCGTACACGCGTGCGACGCGGTGCAGTGCATCGATGACGTTCTTGCCGTTGACCGAGTCGAGCGCGCTGGTCGGCTCGTCGGCGAACAGGAACTGCGGCTTCTTCGCCAGCGCGCGCGCGATCGCGATGCGCTGCTTTTCGCCGCCGGAAAGTTCGATCGGCCGCAGGTGCGCACGCGAAGCAAGACCCACCTCTTCGAGCGAGGCCAGCGCCATATTGCGCACTGTGTGTTTCGGCAAGCCGAGATAGTCGAGCGGCAGCATGACCTGTTCGAGAGCGGTTAGCGCGGGAAACAGATTGAAGCCTTGGAACACGAAGCCGGTGTGCTCGAGGCGAAATTTTTCGAGGTCGGCGCGTGATTTCTTCCACAAGTCCTCGCCGAGTGCGGAGACGTGGCCGTTGTCGGGCTTGAGCAAGCCGGAAAGGATGGCGAGCAGCGTGCTCTTGCCCGAGCCGGACGGGCCGAGCACGAGTGTCAGTTCGCGCTCGTCGAGCGCGATCGACATACCCTGCAGCACGTGCGTTTCGACGCGTCCGCTCGTATAGCTTTTGGTAATTTTCTCGGCGACGAGGGCGGTCATGGTCAGCGCAACAAGTTCGCCGGTTCCAGATGATTGATCGCGCCCACGGCAAGGAAGCCGGAGATCAGCGCGATCGCCATGACCAATGCGCCGCAGGCCACGGCGGCGATGTAGTTGAACGAGATCGGCACGTCCTGCCCGTGTGCGAGCAGCGCGAGCGAAATACTGACCAAACTGCCGACGATGACGCCCATCGTTCCAACCCAGAACGCCTGTTCGAGAATCACTTTGCGCAGCGCGCCGATGCCAGCGCCGAGCGCGTTGAGCATCGCGTATTCGCGCACGGAACTGGCGACCGCGGCGAACAGGGTCTGGCTGGTGATGACCACGCCGACGAGGAAGACGACGAACGACAGGAAGATAAAACCGAGGCCCGCGCCGGTTTCGAACATCCAGTACGTCGCCGCGTTGTAGGCGAATTCGTCGTGGGTCCACACGGCGAAGCGATGAGCGGTGGCGATCGGCGCAAGGCGATCGCGCACGGCATCTGGATTCGCGCCCGGTGCCAGACGCGCGATGTAGTAGGCGACCTTGTCCCGTTCGGTCGCATCGGCGACGAGCGTGCGCGCGGTGGCGATCGAGGTGACGATGTTGACGCCGCCGAGCGTGCGCAGGCCGTTTGCCGCGGCGACGATCTTGACGCGGTGGCCGTTGAGGAACGCCGTGCCGCCGATGTCGAGACCAAGCTTGGACAGGTCGGCGGCATCGACGATGACCGCGCCCGGTTCGAGCAGGCGCGCCCGGTCTGTGAGAGCGAGCACGCGCGAGAACATCATGCCGTTCGGCGCGGGATCGATGCCCGAGATGAACACCGACACGCTGCCGCGCTCGACCGGACCGCGCCAGTCGCCATCGAGCCATTGGAACGGTTCGACCTGGACGACCGCCGGATCCATGCGCAGCCACATCTCGGTGTCGCGCGGAATCGGGCGACCGAGCTCGACAGTTTGCGTGCCGGGATAACCGGCCCAGATATCGCCTTCGGAACGGCTCACGTAGACGCCGGCGCTCGAGAAGATGCCGAACATCAGCGCGGTCATCATCAGCAGCAAGAGGCCGGAAAACGCCACGGCGAGCGCGGCCGGCAGAAACTTGCGCCACTCGTAGATCAGGGTCTTGCGCGCGAGGGCGACCACTACGGCGAGCCTTCCTGGTTGCGATCTTTGGCCATCGGTGGAATGGTGCCGCCGAACGCCTTGTACAACGCGATATAAGCCAGCGCGCGGTCGCGGACAGCGAGATTGCGTTGCAGCCGGGACTGCGCGGCGGCAAGACTCGCGCCGGCGGTTTCCAGCCCGTCGCCGAGGCCGATGCGCTGCATCGTCTGCGCCGATTTTGCACCACGCTCATTCAATTCGAGCGTCTTCTGTGCGTTTTCCGCGAGCGTACTTTTCGTATCGAACTGGGCGAGCGCGGTTTGCGCTTCGGCCACGCCTTCGATGACGGCTTCGCGATAGGCGAGCACGGAGGCATGCAGCGCGCGTTCGCGCGCATTGACTACCTGGCGCCGCGCCGCCCAATCGACGATCGGAATCGAGATCGTCGGGCCGGCGATGAACACGAAGTCGTCGTTCAAACGTGTCGAACCGGTCAGCGCGGTCGAGGAAATGAAGGTGCTGTACAAGCCGAGTTTGGGCCACAAATCGGCGCGTGCGATGCCGAGTTCGCCGGCAGCGCGGATGACGTTCTGTTCCGCGCGGCGGATGTCGGCGCGTGTGCGCACCAGATCGGCCGGAGCCTGGCGGAAATCGATCGGCGGCAACTGCGGCTGCTTCGAGGCGGTGCGCAGAGCAGGATCGATTGTCGTCATGCCGAGAAGGACGGCCAGCGCCTGGCCAGTCTGCAGCACGGTCAGGGCCGGCTCTGAGGCGTCGTTCAGCGCCTGCTGCAGTTCGGCCTGGGTGTGATCGAGTTCGATCTGGGTGCCCAGGCGCGTGGTCAATCGAGTTTGCGCCAATTCGACCTGCTTGCGCCGCACGCCGACGGCGTCATCGAGTACCTGCCCGCGCGCCTGCGCCGCACGCAGTTCGATATAGTTCCGCGCCACTTCGGCGATGACCGAGACGCGCGCCGCCGCCTCGTCGATAACCGCGAGGTTCTCATCGGCCAGGTTGATGCGTTTGTTGCCGGTGTCGCGGCCGAACAGGCCGAATTCCCAGGTCGAATCCAGACCCACTTCGAGATAGCCGGTGCTCGCGTTCGGCGCCGTTTCGACGAAGGTGCGGAAGTTGAGATTCGGCCAGAACGCGCTGCGTTTGGCATGACGCGCGGCGCGGGCCGCCTGCAGGCGTTCGCCCGCGATCTGAATATTGAGATTGTCTGTCAACGCACGTTCGATCAGTGCGTTGAGTGCAGGGTCGTCGAACGCACGCCACCAGTGGTCGAGGTCGGGGGCGAAGCCAGCGGCAGCGGCGTTGCGTGCCTGCCAGTCCGCCGGCGTGTCCTTCGGCAGATCGGGCACGGTGGTATGCCACGAACACGCGGCGAGCGCGCCGGCACAGGCGAATACGCACGCGCGCAACCGCGTCCCAGCGCGGATGCGCTTCGGTGTCGGATCGAGCATTGGTTTGCTAACGCGGCCGAGACCGCTTGGATTGCCCCAGAACATTGCTCTATTGTCGCTTGGATCGCTAGGGATTTGCGAGATGTGGGGGCGGAGAACTGCAATGCGAGTCACGATGCCGTCATTTTGAACATTCCGGGTAGAATCGGCGGCGATCGTCCCGCGGAGCCGCCGTGACTCACTCATCGATTGCTTTCGTCGCCAGCAAGACCGAAGAAGCGCAGGCCGCGCTCGCCGAGATCCGCACGCGATACACCGAAGTGCCGCTGAACGAGGCCGATGTGGTCGTCGCGCTCGGCGGCGACGGCTTCATGCTGCGTACGCTGCACCGCCACATGGCATTGAACAAGCCCGTGTACGGCATGAAACTCGGAACCGTGGGTTTCCTGATGAACCAGTTCCGGGTCGACGGCTTGATCGAGCGGCTCGCGCGCGCGCAGTCGACCGTGCTCAAGCCGCTCGTGATGGAGGCGATCGGCGAGTCGGGCAGCACGGCCACCTCGCTGGCGTTCAACGAAGTCTCGCTCCTGCGCCAGACCAAGCAGGCGGCGCATATCCGCGTGTCGCTCAACGGCGTGGTGAAGATCGACGAGTTGATGTGCGACGGCGTCCTCGTTTCCACCACGGCGGGATCGACGGCGTACAACCTCTCCGCGCACGGGCCGATTCTGCCGCTTGGCGCCGACGTGCTCGCGCTGACTCCGATCAGCCCGTTCCGGCCGCGACGCTGGCGCGGCGCGATCCTGCGCGCGGGGACGGAAGTGAAGTTCGAGGTGCTCGATCCGTACAAGCGTCCGGTCAGCGCCACCGCCGATTCGAACGAGGTGCGCGACGTGGTCGAGATCAGCGTACGCGAATCGCGCGATCAGACGGTCGTGCTCATGTTCGATCCAGAGCACAATCTCGAAGATCGCATCCTGAACGAGCAGTTTGCGTACTGAGGCTGCTTAAAATCAGATCATGTCCGAGACCGACTCTTCCGACCGCCTGATCGTCGCGATCACGTCGCGTGCGCTGTTCGACATGGCCGACAGCCACGCCCTGTTCGAAGAGGCCGGGCTCGAAGCGTTCCATGCGTACCAGCGTCAGCGCGAGAACGATCCGATCGCGCCGGGCATCGCGTTTCCGCTCGTGCAGAAACTGCTCCGGCTCAACCCGCCGAAGCCGGCGCCGGCGCGCGTCGAAGTGATTTTGCTGTCGCGCAATTCGGCGGATACCGGTTTGCGCATCTTCAACTCGATCGAGCACTACGGCCTCGACATTGCGCGCGCTGCGTTCACCTCGGGCGGACCGGTCTGGCCTTACGTGCGCTCGTTCGGCGCGCAGTTGTTCCTCTCGGCCAATCCGGAAAGCGTGAAGAGTTCGCTCGATGCCGGCTTCGCCGCAGCGACCATCCTGCCGTCCAAGGCGCCGACGGCAGCATCGGATCAATTGCGCATCGCCTTCGACGGCGACGCGGTGATCTTCGGCGACGAATCCGAACGCGTGTCGCAGGAGCAGGGCGTCGAAGCGTTTCATCGCCACGAAGTCGAACGCGTCGACCAGCCGTTGTCCGGTGGCCCGTTCCGCGGGTTTCTCGCCGCGCTGCATCGGTTGCAGGAGGCGTTTCCGGAAGAAAACTCGCTGATTCGTACCGCGCTCGTCACCGCGCGTTCGGCGCCGGCACACAAGCGCGTGATTCTCACGCTGCGCCATTGGGGCGTGCGCCTCGATGAGGCGCTGTTCCTCGGCGGTCGCGACAAGGGACCGTTTCTCGAAACGTTCGGCGCCGATATCTTCTTCGACGACTCGGCGCATAACGTTGAGTCCGCGCGTCGCCACGTGGCGACCGGGCATGTACCGCACGGCGTGTCGAACGAAAAGCGTCGGCGTTAGGAGAGAATTCGAGTCGTACAGTTACCAGGAAGTATCGATGATCCCAGGCCGGTCGAATTTGCTCGCGAATCTCCGCATCATGGATTTCTTCTTGGCGACGGTGACGGCTTGCGCAGCATTCGTGTCGATTGTCGGCTCAGCGGCGACCGTATCCGCGGCCGCTGGCCCCGTGATCCAGACGGAGGATGTCGAGCGTTTCTATCGAGTCTACGAAGCGGCGAACGGTCAACCGACGGCGGAGCAGCTTCAGCACGACTACATCGACGCCGGCACGGAAGGGCTGCATCAGTTCGCCAATATCCGGCATATTTCCGGAGAGGCGATTGCGACGACGTTGGCCAAGCGTCCAGAAATCTATGCCGACGCCAAGCGTTGCACCGCCGTGCTGCCGCGCGTGCGCGAGCGCCTCACGGTGGCCATGCGCAAGCTTGGCGGCCTATACCCCGAAGCGCGTTTCCCACCGGTCACCATCGCGGTCGGACGCGGCAAACCGGTGGGCGTCGGCAGCCCGGTGACAGGTGTGCAGATCGGTTTAGAGGCGTTGTGCGCGACGAACTGGTTGAACGCCAACATCGAAGACCGCTTCGTCAACGTCATCTCTCACGAGTACGTACACGTCCAGCAAGTGCAAGCGCTTGTCGACGACGAAAAGCCGACGGTATTGAGCATGTCGCTGATCGAGGGCGCGGCAGATTTCGTCGGCGAACTGATTTCCGGCGACGTGTCGTATGCCTATTTGAAAGACATGACGAAGGGCCGAGAGAAGGAAATCGAAACGGCCTTCGTTGCCGACATGAAATCGCGCGACCTTTCCCATTGGCTCTACAACAGTACGCCGGAAAAGCCGAGCGATCTGGGTTATTGGGTCGGCTACCGGATCGTCAAGTCGTACTATCAACACGCACGCGACAAGCGCCGCGCGCTGCGCGACATCATCGAGATGAACGATCCGGAGCATTTTCTAGCCGAGAGCGGTTGGCGTCCCGGCATCAAGCTTGATTAGTTCAGCCGCCGATCGGCTTGACGTCTGTCAACTTGTTAGCTCGCCGGACGCATCTCACGAGTAGAAGTAGAGAAATTTCGCAGCGGCGCCAAAATTACGCCAGAAACGAAAAAAACCGCGTCAGAGCGCGGCTTTATGGTGCCCAGGAGAGGACTCGAACCTCCACGGTTTTACCCGCTAGTACCTGAAACTAGTGCGTCTACCAATTCCGCCACCTGGGCAGGTGCCTTCGCGAGATCGTTCCGCGAGGGTCGCGCAAGATACCTCCGAGCGGTGCGACTGTCAATGTCGGCTTATAATGACGCAAGTTTTCGTTCATTCCGGAGTGCGCATTGGCCATCCGATGGACGAGGTGGACGCCCTCGCGGCGGACCAATGAGTAAGATCCTAAGGAAGTCTCTTGAAGAAGAAAAACACAGCCGCGGGAAAGCGCGGCAAGCAAGGTACCAAACTGCCGGGCTGGCTGCCCGACGTGGCGAATGGCGCGTCCGCGCCTAAACACGGCGCCAAAACCGGCTCGAAGCGCCCCGGGTTTTTACCGGAATTCCCCAACGCGCCCCAAGCGAAGCCACCGAAAAGCGACAGCAGGGCGAGCGCGCCGCCGAGCGCCAAGCCGAACAAGCCGGCGCCGGCAAAATTTTCTGGACCGAAGCCGACAAAGAAGAAAACGGATTTCGATCCTCATGCCGAGCGCGAAGCGCAGCGCTACGAATTTCCGATACCGAGTCGCGAGGCGATCCTCACGCATCTCGCCGAATACGGCCCGCTGCTGACGGCCGAGGAACTGGCGCATGGTTTGGGTCTGCGGCATTCGCGCGATGTCGAGGCGCTGACCAAGCGCCTGGCGGCGATGCTGCGCGACGGCCAGCTTCAGCAGAATCGCCGTGGCGGCTACGGCGTCGCGACCAAGCTCGATCTGATTCCGGGCTCGATCATCGCCAACGCCGAGGGCTTCGGCTTTCTGCGTCCCGACGCGGGCGGCGACGACATCTATATTTCGCCGGCCGAGATGCGCAAGGTGCTGCACGGGGACCGAGTTCTCGGCAGCATCGTCGGCGTCGACCGGCGGGGGCGGAAACAGGGCGCGATCTGCGAAGTGCTCGAACGGCGCGTGACGCGCCTGGTCGGCCGCATCGTGATCGAGAATGGCGTCGTGCTCGTCGCGCCCGACGATCGGCGCGTGCATCAGAACATCCTGATCCCGCCGGGCAAGGATCGCGGCGCGCGCTCGGGCCAGATCGTCGTCGCCGAGATCACTCAGCCGCCGACTGCGCAGCGCGGGCCGATCGGCGAGGTGGTCAGCGTGCTCGGCGAGCGGTTGACGCCTTCGATTATCGTCGAGATGGCGATCGCGGGGCACGGGTTGCCGCAGGAATTCCCCGAGAAGACGCTGCGCGAAGCCGCGCAGGTCGAGCCGCAGGTCACGCGTGTGGACACCGAGGGCAGGGTGGATCTGCGCAAGCTGCCGCTGGTCACGATCGACGGCGAGGACGCGCGCGATTTCGACGACGCGGTGTTCGCTGAGAAGACGGCGGCCGGATTCCGCCTCGTCGTCGCGATCGCCGACGTGTCGCATTACGTGCGCCCCGGCGCCGCGCTCGACGACGAGGCGCAGAAGCGTTCGACGTCGGTGTACTTCCCCGGCTTCGTCGTGCCGATGCTGCCGGAGACGTTGTCGAACGGTATCTGTTCGCTCAACCCGAAGGTCGAGCGCCTGTGCATGGTTTGCGACATGCAAGTGGGTTACGACGGCGAGGTGTCGAAAGCCAAGTTCTATCCGGCGGTGATGCGCTCGCATGCGCGCCTGACCTACACGCGTGTGTGGCAGGCACTCGGTGAGAACGATGCCGATGCGCGCGCCGAGCTCGCCGACGTGCTGCCGCAGTTGGAAACGTTACATCAGCTGTATCAGATTCTCGCGAAGGCGCGTCAGCGCCGCGGCGCGATCGATTTCGAGAGCAGGGAGGTGAAGTTCCGCCTGGCCGCGTCCGGCGAAGTCGTGCAGCTCGGCGCCGAGCCGCGCAACGACGCGCACAAGTTGATCGAGGAATGCATGATCGCTGCGAACGTCGAGGCAGCGAAGTTCCTCGATAAGGCGAAGATTCCCGCGCTGTTCCGCGTGCACGCGCCGCCGCCCGAATCGAAATACGAGGACTTGCAGGAATTTCTGCTCGAGTTCGGCTTGCGCATGCCGCCGAATGCGAAGGTGAAGCCGAAGGATTTCTCCGACCTGCTCAAGCAGATCAAGAACCGTCCCGACGCAGGCCTGATCCAGTCGGTGTTGCTACGTGCGCAGTCGCTCGCGGTCTACAGCCCGGAGGATTCGGGTCACTTCGGTCTCGCGCTCGAGCACTACGCGCATTTCACCTCGCCGATCCGCCGTTATCCGGACCTGCTCGTGCATCGTGCGATTCGCTACGCGCTTGCGCACGGCAAAGCCAAGGATTACACCTACAGCGCGAACGAGATGGTTTCGCTCGGCACCCACTGTTCGCACAACGAACGCCGCGCCGACGAGGCCGAGCGCGATGTCGACGAGCGCTACAAGTGCGCTTGGATGGAGAAGCACGTCGGCAGCGAATTCGACGGCATCGTCTCCGGTGTCACCTCGTTCGGCCTGTTCGTCGAACTGATCGAGTCGCAGGTATCGGGTCTGGTGCACATCACTCAGTTGCCGAACGACTACTATCATTTCGACCCGGTGCGTCACCTGCTCAGCGGCGAGCGGCGCGGCCTACAATTCCGTCTCGGCGACGCGGTGCGCGTCCAGGTGCTGCGCGCGAGCATGGAAGACCGCAAAATCGATTTCCGTCTCGTGCAGAAGGGCGGGGCCGATGCAGAAACGATTCCGGCGCCAGCATCGCCGGTGAAGACAACGAAGAAGAAGCGCAGATGAGTGGAGAATTGCTGTTCGGGATCAACACGGTCGAGTCGGCGCTGAGCCACGACCCGAAGAACATTCTCGAACTTTACATCGAGGCCGACAGCCAGAACGCGCGGCTCAAGGAACTCTCCGAGCGCGCGCGCGATCTCGGCGTGAAACCGCATTCGCGTCCGCGCGACGCGCTCGACCGGATGACCGGCGGCGCGCGTCATCAAGGCGCTGTTGCGCGTTATCGTGCACCACCGCCGCGCGTGGAAAAGGAGCTCTACGATCTCGTCGACAAAGCGCAGAACGACACGCTCATTCTCGTGCTCGACGGCGTGACCGATCCGCACAATCTCGGTGCCTGCTTGCGCTCGGCCGAGGGCGCGGGCGTCACCGCCGTCGTCGTGCCGAAAGACAAGGCCGCGGGTATCACGCCGACGGTGCGCAAGGCATCGAGCGGCGCCGCCGATCGTGTTGCCTTCTTCGCCGTGACCAATCTGGCGCGCACTTTGAAGGCGCTCAAAGAAAAGGGTGTATGGCTGGTCGGCCTGGCAGGCGAGTCGGGGCAGGATTTCTACCGGCTCGACTTGAAAGGCCCGCTCGGCATCGTTATGGGCAGCGAGGGCGAGGGCATGCGCCGGCTCACCGGAGAAAGCTGCGATTTCCTGGCTAAGATTCCGATGCGCGGTGGGGTGGAAAGTCTCAACGTGTCGGTGGCGACCGGCGTGGCTCTGTTCGAGGCGCTGCGTCAGCGCGCGACATAGGCTGGAGAACAAATATGGCCTGGCACGATTGGGTAGGTCTCGTGGGTGTCGTCATCACTCTGACCGCCTTCCTCCTGCTGCAAGCCGGCAGGCTGCACGGCACTGGTTTCATCTATCAAGCGATGAATGCGATAGGTGCCGCGGCCGTGGTGTTGTCCCTGTTCTTCAATTTCAACCTCTCGGCGTTCATCGTTGAAGCTGCCTGGGTCGCGATCAGCATCTATGGCATGGTGCGCGGCTGGCGGCTGCGCCAGATGGAATAAAAAAAGCGGGCTCGATTTAGCGAACCCGCTTCTATTCGTGAGAATCTCAGGTGCAATGGATCGTGCGCCTTATGCCTCGTCCGTGCCTTCGTTGACGCCTTCGAAGAGGAAGGTCGACAGGTAACGCTCGCCCGTGTCGGGCAGCATCGCGAGGATCACATCGCCCTGTTTGGCCTGCTTGGCGACTTCGAGCGCGGCGGCGAAGGTGCCGCCCGAGGAAATGCCGCAGAAGATGCCTTCTTCCTTGGCCAAGGCTCGCGCAGTGTCGCGTGCGACGACCTCGTCGACTGGCAGAATCTGATGCGCGACGTTCTTGTTGAGCACCGCCGGAATGAAATCCGGCGTCCAGCCCTGAATCTTGTGCGGCTTCCATTCCTTGCCGGAAACGAGTGCGGCACCCGCTGGCTCGGTCAGCACGATCTTGGTGTCGGGCCGCGCGAGGCGGATCACTTCGCCCGCGCCGGTCGCTGTGCCGCCCGTGCCCCAGCCGGTGACGAACCAGTCCAGACGCTTGCCGGCGAAATCCTGCACGATTTCCGCGCCGGTCGTGTTGCGGTGGAACGACGGGTTGGCTTCGTTCTCGAACTGGCGTGCGAGGAAGGCGCCGTGCTTTTCCGCATATTCGCGCGCCAGGCGCACCATGCCGGAGCCGCGTTCGGCGGCGGGCGTCAGAATGACTTTCGCGCCGAACGCGCGCATCAGCTTGCGCCGCTCGATCGAGAAGGTTTCCGTCATGAAGGCGACGAAGGGATAGCCTTTGGCCGCGCACACCATGGCCAGCGCGACGCCGGTATTGCCGCTGGTGGCTTCGACGACGGTCTGGCCCGGCTTGAGCGTGCCCTTGGCTTCGGCATCGAGGATGATCGCGAGGGCGAGACGGTCTTTGACCGAGCCGCCAGGGTTGAACGCTTCGACCTTGACGTACATGTCCACGCCCGGCGGCGCCAAGCGGTTGATACGCACGATCGGGGTGCGGCCGATGGTCTCGAGGATATTGTTGTAGATCATGGCGAGGTCCTGTTCCGAAGGCTGATAACCAGTATAGACGGATATATGTCCGGCGGATTCTGCGCCTCCGGCGACGAAAAGTGCATAACCTTATTCCCGAGATATGGGGCGGGGCGCAGCGCCGTCGGCCGTTCGATTTACAATGCGGACTTTGTCCTAGCACGAGTCGGCCCGCGCAGCATGCTAACCGCGCCTCCCTATCCTGCGAACGTCGCGGCACGTCGCGAAAACCCGCGCTTCCACGGCATCGGCGCCTGATGGACGGTGCACGACGTTTCGGCCTGGACGCCTGGCGCGCGCTGGCGATTGTGCTGGTCCTGATCGGCCACGCGAGCTTTTTCTTCCTGCCGCTTACCCAAGAGCTCGATGTCTGGTACAGCCTTGCGTTTCTCGGTGTCGAGCTGTTCTTCGTATTGAGCGGCTTTCTGATCGGCGGGATTCTGATCGGCGAATTCGGCAACGGCACGTTTCGTCTGCAGCAGTTCTGGACGCGGCGCTGGCTGCGCACGCTGCCGAACTATTTTCTGTTCCTTGCACTGAACATCGTGCTCTACCGCGTCATGTATGGCGTGTGGCCGCAGTTCGGGCTGTTTCTCGTCTTTCTGCAGAATTTCGCCTGGCCGCATCCGCCGATGTTTTCGGAGGCGTGGAGTCTGTCGGTCGAAGAATTGTTCTACCTGATCGCTCCGCTCGTGACGCTGGCGATCGGCAGGATGACGAGATGGCGCGGCAGCGTGTTGGCCTGGCTGCTTCTGGCGATCGCGGTCGTCACCCTGATCCGCGTCGGTTACGTGCTGTGGCGCGATCCCGTCTGGGACGCAGGCGTGCGCAAGATCGCGCTGGTTCGCCTCGATGCTTTCATCTACGGCGTCGTGGCCGTGTGGTTCCACGCCGTGCGCGGAATGACAACGCGGGCGCGCCGCGTTTCCGCGCTGGTGGGTGTGTGCGGCATGGTTGCAGTCGCGCTGACCTTTTTTCTGTTGCCGCGCGATCATGATTTCTTCGCGCGTACCTTCCTGTTCAATCTCATTCCGGCCAGTCTCGCGGCGATGCTGCCGCTGGCGGCCGAGTGGCGCGGCGGTGAGTCCTCGCAGATCGCGCGAATCTGCGTGCGCCGCATCGCGCTGTGGTCGTATTCGCTCTATCTCTGCCAGTTGGCGGTGATGCGGGTGATGTCGCTGTTGCCGTGGAAGCCGTTGACGCCGGCGGAATGTCTGCTCGGCGCCGTGGTGTTCGTCACCCTGTCGATTGCCTGCGCGGCGTTCGTCTATCACTTTTTCGAACGCCCGATCCTACGCTGGCGCGACCGGATCACGGCGCGCCAGCGCGCGGCCGACGTGGAGCCGGTCGCCTAGTTCGCCGCGTCAGCGTGCGAGGTCCATCGCCTTGAGAATGAAGGCGTAGATGTCCGCAACTTCTTCGATCTGCATCGTCGTCGGCTTGCCCTGACCGTGGCCGGCGCGCGTTTCGATGCGAATCAATTTCGGCTTGCCTTGCGGATCGGCGGCCTGCATCGTCGCCGCGAACTTGAAGCTGTGCGCGGGGAAGACGCGGTCGTCGTGATCGCCGGTGAGAATCAGCGTGGCGGGGTAGTCGGTGTTCGGTTTGACCGTGTGCAGCGGCGAGTAGGCGTACAGCGCCTTGAACTCGTCGGCGTTGTCGACCGAACCGTAGTCGGACTCCCACGCCTTGCCGATCGTGAAATCGCGGAAGCGCAGCATGTCGAGCACGCCGACCTGCGGAATCGCCGCGGCGAATAGCTCGGGCCGCTGCAGCTCGGTCGCGGCGACGAGCAGGCCGCCGTTGGAGCCGCCGCGAATCGCGAGCTTGGCGGGGGAAGTATACTTTTGTGCGATCAGGTATTCGGCGGCGGCGATGAAGTCGTCGAAGACGTTCTGCTTGTGCGTCTTGATGCCGGCCTCGTGCCAGTCGCGCCCGTACTCGCCGCCGCCGCGCAGATTGGCCACGGCGTAGACGCCGCCAAGGTCGAGCCACGTCGCCACGGCCGCCGAGTAGCCCGGCTGAATCGGAATATTGAAGCCGCCGTAGCCATAGAGGATCGTCGGATTTGTGCCGTCGAGGGCAAGTCCCTTCTTCGCCGTGACGAACATCGGCACGCGCGTGCCATCGCGGCTCGTGTAGAACACCTGCTTGGTTTCGTACTTCGCCGAATCGAATCCGGTTTTTGGCGCGCGCCAGACGCCGCCGCTGACCAGGCTAAGATCGTAGCGATACACGGCTGGCGGCGTGGTGAAACTCGAGAACGTATAGAACGCGACTTGGTCGCGCGGGCGCCCGCTGAAGTTCGCCGCGGTGCCGATGCTCGGCAGCGGAATCTCGCCGATCGATTGGCCTTTGATATCGAACGTGCGCACGGTGCTGTGCGCGTCCTGCATGTACACCGCGACGAAGCTGCGATTGACGATGCGCGCGCTTTGCAATGTGTCCTTGGCCTGCGCCACGATCTCGCGCCAACTCGCCTTCTCCGGCCGGTCGACGTCGATCGCGATGACGCGATAGCGCGGCGCGTCGGCGTCGGTGAGAAAATACAGCGTGCTCTTGGTGTTGCCGAGGAATTCGTAGGCCGCATTCCAGTCGCCGATCAATGTCTCCACCGGCGTGAGGACGGACTCGGTCTTGACCTTCTTGCCCTGCATGTTGCGCACGTTCGGGCCGGGCGCGCTCTTCTGCGAGACCGTTTTCTTTTCTCCCTTCTGCCGGTAGGGCTTGGCGAGATCGCGATAGAGCACGAGATTCTTCGGCTCGGTGCTGCGGTTCACGCTGATGACGAGCCAGCGTCCGTCGTCGCTGACTTCGCCCTGGAAGCGCCAATCCGGTTGATCCGGATTTTCGTAGATCAGCGCGTCTTCGTCCTGATCCTCGCCGAGACGATGGAAATACAGCTTCTGGAACTTGTTCGCCGCCTTGAGCGCGTCGCCCTTCGGTTCGTCATATCGGCTGTAAAAAAATCCGGTGCCGTCGCGCCGCCAGCTCGTGTTGGAAAACTTCACCCACTTGAGTTCGTCCTTGGTCGGCTTGCCTGCGTCAACGTCGAGCACATGCCATTCCTCCCAGTCCGAACCGCCGGACGACAGGCCGTAGGCGACATACTTGCCGTCGTCGCTGACCGACCATTGCTTGAGCGCGACCGTGCCGTCTTTCGACAGCGTGTTCGGATCGAGCAGCAAACGCGGTGCGCCGTCGAGCGAATCGGCGACGTAGAGCACGGCCTGGTTCTGCAGTCCGTCGTTGCGCGTGTAAAACCAGCGTTCGCCATACTTCTGCGGCGGGCTGAGGCGCTCGTAGTTCCACAGCTCGGTCAGGCGTTGCTTGATACGGTCGCGGCCGGGAATGGCAGCGAGATAACCCGAGGTCAGCTTGTTCTCCGCGTCGATCCAGGTGCGTGTGTCGCGGCCGTCGAGGTTTTCCAGCCAGCGATACGGATCGGCGACCTGTACGCCGTGATAGGTGTCTACTTGCGCGTCTTTCTTCGCTGCGGGATAGCTGAGAGAGATCGGTGCCGCTGCCGTCGAGGACTCGACGGTGAACAGACTCAGGATTGCGGCAAGCAGAACAAACGGAGTGGCGCGCATCGACATTTCCCATCGGACGATGCGGCAATGATACGGGCGCAAGCTTAATCGCCGCTAATGTACTTCGGCCCGTCTCCGGTGGTTTTCTCGTACACGCCTTTGCCGGCGCGGCGATATTGGGTGAAGCCTTTCTTCGCGACGTTGCCTTCCTTGAGCACGTGCGCATTGCCGATCGCCACGTTCGGCGCACTCAACACGCGCTTGAGCGGCGCGCCGCATTGCGGGCACGTAGTCAGTTCGGCGTCGCTGAGTTTTTGCCGCACGTCGAAGTGCGCCTCGCAATGGGCGCAGCCTTTGTCGACGGCGGCGTATTCGTAGATCGGCATGTTGCTGAAGCAATAGATGGACGATGGCAAGTGAGATGATGGGCCCGTGAAGCGGTGAACTCAAGCCGCACGGCGGCATAACGGCGGCTCGCGCGACGAAAAAGGCCGTCGCAGGGACGGCCTTTCCTTTTTGCAGGACATCGCATGCTCAGCGATGTTCGGACCGGCCCTCATGCGCGGCACCTTGATGCGGCGCGGCACGCTCGGCATTCACGTGCGGTGCCGGATTCACGTGCGGTGCCGGGGCCGAACGGGCATTCATCTGCGGCGGCGGGGAATGGGCCATGTTGTTATGCGCCGCATAGTTCATCTGCGGACCGCCGGCTGGCCGCGCGGCCACGTTGCGGGCGGCGAAATTCGCCTGCGGGGCACCACCCGTGCGCGGTGCATAGTTCGCCGAACGCACCGCGGGTCGGTTGTTCGACAGCGCCGTTTGATTGATCGCACGCCCCGCAAATGCCCCCGGCCGCGCCGTCGCCGCGATCGTCGGATTGCCGTGGTTGACCGACGCGCGCAGCGCCTCGTTCCGGCTCGCCAGGGTCTGGTGCTGCACCTGGGCGGCAATCGCCGGCGTATGCGATTCGCTGGCGAAGCGCATTTCCTCTGCCGTCGGCCGCGCGGAGATGCCGCCGGGGCCGTTGTAGCTCACGCGCGTCACGTTGTTGTTCACCACGACCGTCTTGTTGTAGACGTTGGTGATGTTGACGTTGGTGATGTGGTTGACCTCGCGGTTGTAGTAGAACCCGTGCGGACCCCAGTAGCCGCCGACGTAACCGACGCCGACGTAGCCGAAGCCGTAGTTGATGCCGCCGTAATAGCCGACGTGCATGCCCCAGTAGCCAGGGTGGAAGGCGTAGACGCCGCCCCCCCAGCCCCAGTAGCCCGGCGTCCACAGCGCGCCCGCGTACGGTGGCAGCACCCAGGTACCGGGAACCCAGTAGTAGCCGCTGATCGGATCGTAGGCCCAGTAGCCCGGTGTCCAGATATAGCCCGGCCCCGGAATCGCCGGCTGCACGTAGACCGGCAGCGCGGGCGGCGCGAAATTCACCGAGACGAACACGCCGGCGTGCGCCGCGGGCGTCGTGACCGCCGTCAGCGCCGTCGCCGCAGCGAGGGCGACGAGCGAGCGCGCCAGCCACGTGTGCGTGCGCGAAGTACGGCGATCGGATCCGGCAATGTTCATGAAATTCTCCCGTGGGATGGAAATGGTGCATCTTCTGCAACGCGATAGAGCGGCCGGAGCAGACACGCGGGGAGAAACCCAGGCGGGTTTCGTTCAGATTGCGCGTCAGGCCACCGGGCCGCACCAACCCGGTAGGTAGTCGGCGTCGCCGCTCTTGGCGAGCTTCAGGGCCTTCTCCAGCGCGCCGTCGAAATCGGCTTCGACGGCCTTGCGCTTGAGCTGCCGGCGCAGGAAGTCGGCCCAGAGGAATTCGCTGAACGGGGTCGTGTCCTTGGCGAAGCCGCCGACGCGGCGCAGCTCGCCGGCGAGGCTGCGGAACGGATCGTCGACAAGGCCGGTGATCTTCTTCGGGATCGCCTCGTACTCGCAGCGGCGGCCTTTGGCGTCGAACGGATGCATCCAACCGCGATTGTCGAGGTTGATCCAGAAGGCGTCGTCGCTGAGCCGGCGCAGGTCGGCAACGACGGTGATCGCGATGTCTTTGACACCCTCGCGATGCAGGGCGAGGGAAAGATGATGGTGGTCGATGACGTAGTAGTGGCCTTTCGGCCCCCAGATCACCGGGATCATATGTTTGCCGAGGAAATCGGCCTTCTTGCCTTCGGCGTGCTGCTTCCAGTGCTTGCGCTTGGCTTCCACCTCGCGCATGCCGACGGTGATTTGCGTCGGGCGCAGATCGGCGATGGCGACGGGGTGCAGGCGCGGCTCTCGCGACAGGGTCATGGCTTTGGGCTTCCGCGGAAAAGGTTAGTGTGCCGCGAAAAATGTTAGCAATACCTTAGGGGATGCCGCAGGTCTCGCTCATGGTCTTCCAGCGATTGACGATGTCGCAGAACATCAGCGCCGTGCGCTCCGCGTCGTAAACGGCCGAATGCGCCTCGCTTTCGTTCCATTCGAAGCCGGCGGCCTGCACGGCGCGGCTGAGCACGGTCTGGCCGAAGGCGAGGCCGCCAAGCGTGGCCGTGTCGAAGCAACTGAACAAATGGAACGGACTGCGCTTGTAGCCGGTGCGGCGGATCGCGGCGTTGAGGAAGCCGAGATCGAACGACGCATTGTGACCGACGAGCACGGCGCGCGAGCACTCGAATTCGCGCAGCGCGCGCCGGATGGGCCGGAAGATCAGGTCGAGCGCTTCGCGTTCGTCGACCGCGGCGCGGAACGGGTGAGTCGGATCGATGCCGGTGATTTCGAGTGCCCGCGGATCGATGTTTGCGCCCGGAAATGGCACGACGTGCGTCGACACGACCGGATCGGGATGCACGAAGCCGGCCTCGTCCATTCGCACGACGACCGCGGCGATCTCGAGTAGGGCATCGCGTTCGTTGTTAAAACCACCGGTTTCGACATCGACGACAACGGGGAGGAAGCCGCGGAATCGTTCCGCGTATTTGGTGGTGCTGGCGGCAGACATGGCCGCAGCATACGTGGCCGCGTGAGCGATCTCAATCCGCACGCCGCGGCGTTCAGCGCGCAGTTCGACAAGTCGATCAGCGCAGCATGAGCAGCTCTTCGCGAATCGATACCGTGACTTCGTCGAGTGCTGACTCGATTGCCTGCTCCGAATTGCCCTGGCCGCGTTCGAGTTCGCTGGCGTTTTCTTTCCACGCGGCGAACAACATATCTGCGCGTGCCTGCACCGCCGGCGAGACCAGCGGTGCCATGTCGCGGATCAACGTGGCCTTGCCCCAGCCGGCGATCCAATTCATCTGCGAATGGTCGCCGCCGTAGTAACGGTGCTGCGCGAGCTGCTGCAGTTCGCCACATTCTTCGAGCAGCTTGAACGAGGCTTCGCGCACGTTGCGATGCGATTCGGTCGTCTGATTGCGCCAGGTGTTGTAGCTCGTGCTGAATACGGCGACCGCCAGACTGATCAACGCCACCGCGTTGCGGCGCAGGCTCTCGCGCACTGTGCCGGTGCGAGGCTTTGTGTCGTCGGGCGCGGCGGACATGGTGGCGTCACGCCCGCGCGTAGCGACCGAACACAAAGAATCCGGCCGCGATGAGCAACAACGTCACGCCGAACCACGGCGTCAGCATCAGGAACGGAACCGCGAGCGCGAGACTGGCCCAGCTCCAGGCGTAGGCATCGGCCAGCGGCACGGCGCTCGTTCCTCCACGCAGCACGCGTGAGAGCAGGTAGTCGGTACTGATCTTGCCCGGCCCCGAGAACACGATCGGCAGGAGCATGACGACGAACAGCAACGGCAGCTTGAAATTGCCGTGGCCCATGTCGGTGATCGCATAGCCCTTGGCGAGATCGCTCCACATTGTGATCATGTCCGGCCAGTGCACCGCGGCGGTGGCGACGAAGGTCAGCACGATCAGGCTGTAGGCGGCGAAGCGCGTGAACAGGCCGAGCACGAGCAGCACCGCGCCGCCGAGTTCGAGATAGGTCGCCATGGCCCAGCTGATGTCCGCGGGAATCGCGCTGAACGGAAACGGGAATTTCGACTGGATGTCGGTGAACCAGTTGTCGCCGGAATATTTTTCCAGACCCGATTCCCAGAATTCCCAGCCCATGATCAGGCGCAGCACGAGCGGCGGCAGCGACTCGCCGACGCCGCGCAGGCGGGCGGTGAGCGAATCCCAGAACGAGATAAGGTTTGGCACGACAGCGTTCCCCGTTGGTGACGTTGCCAATTGGACGCGCGCCTGCGCGATTCCTTACAAGACAGTGCCGAGTATAGCCTCGCGTTCCTTCCAGTCGTGCAGTATGGCTTCACCCGCAACCCGCAGACTCGCTGCTGTTTCCTCATCGTAGGCGGCAAGCAGGGCATCGAGACATTCGCGCCCGCTGGCTTGCGTGTTTTGCTGCAGGCGTTCGAACAGCATCGCGCTGAGCGCATTGAGTTCGTGGAAGCGCACGGTGTCGTCGCGGCCGCGAACGAGCAGCAGCAGTGTCGGTTCGGCTGGCGGCGCGACCGGCCGGAACTCCGGCGCAATCTGATGCACAGGAAAACGGTACGCGAGCACGCAGGCGAGCGGCGACACGGCCGGCACGCCGATCAGCGGATCGCCGTCGGGATCGCAGCGGACGGAGTCGATGCTGGCCTCGTCGAGCGACAACGCCAGCTCTGCCCATTCGTAATGCGCCAACTCGAGCAGGAACGGCGGATCGTCGCGCCCCTGTTCCTGGCGCGTTTCGAGATAACGCAGGAACTCGCGGCCGAATTCGGGAAACAGCGGAGTATGGCAGCGGTGTTCGCGCAGGAAGTCGCGCGCGAAGGTTTCCCATTCCGCATCGTCATACAGGCTGCGGATCACGGGAAAGTTGGAGGAGATGAAACTTTCCATGTTCGCGTAGACGAGCTCGCGATACACGCCGATGCGCCGGTCTTCGATGCCGGGTGGCGCAGGCGCGTGCTCGGGATCGCGCAGATGCGCGGTGAAGCGATATTGCAACGCCTGCGCGCGGGGCAACTCAGGCGCGGCGACGGCGGTGCTCATGGTCTTGTCCGAGATGCGGGTGCTGGATCGCGCGGATATGTTTCAACTCGTCGAGCAACTCGGCGAGCGGAGGGAAACGGAAGTCGCGCTCGAGCAGCGTCGGTTTCACGCCGCAGTGCGCGTAGGTGTGGTCGAGCAGGTCCCAAACCGGGTCGATCACCGCAGCGGCGTGGCTGTCGACGATCAAGTCGGGCGCCTCGTTGTAATGGCCGGCGATGTGCAGATAAGCGACGCGTTCGGCCGGCATCGCGGCTATGAACGCCTTCGCGTCGTAGCGATGATTGACGCTGTTGACGTAGACATTGTTGACGTCGAGCAGCAGATCGCAGTCCGCGGCGCGCAGCACGGCGTTGGTGAAATCGGCCTCGCTCATTTCCTGGCCGGGCGTGGCGTAGGAGGAGACGTTTTCGATCGCGATGCGTCGGCCGAGGATGTCCTGCGCGCGGCGGATACGCGCGGCGACGTAGTCGACCATCGCCTCGGTGAACGGAATTGGCAGCAGATCGTAGAGATGGCCGTCGTCCGAGCAGTAGGACAGATGCTCGCTGTACTGGGCGATGCCGTGCTCGTCGAGCAGCCGGCGGATTTTGTGCAGCAGCGTTTCGTCGAGCGGCGCCGGGCCGCCGAGCGACAACGACAGACCATGGCAGACGAACGCAAAGCGCTCAGTGAACGCGCGGAACGTCTTGCCGAGCTTGCCGCCGACATTGATCCAGTTTTCCGGCGCGACTTCGAAAAAGTCGATGGGAGCCTCGGAGCCGCTCGTTTCCAGAGCGTCCTGCAGCGGGCCGATAAGAGCCCGCCGCAGGCCGAGTCCCGCGCCGAAAGCAGCGCGAGGGGTCATATCAATGGCCGCTGCAGGAGCCTTCCTTGCCCTTCTTGTCGGCCGAGCAGGAACCCTCTTTGCCCTTCTTGTCGGCGCTGCAGGAACCTTCCTTGCCCTTCTTGTCCGCCGAGCAGGAGCCTTCTTTGCCCTTCGCCTTGTCGCCGGCATGGGCTTCGGTCATGCACTTGTCCTGCGCCGCCTTGTCCGGCATTTCCGTGCACTTCTTGCCCTTGGTGGCGCCGCACTTGCCTTCGCCGCACTTGCCTTCGTTGCCGACCGCGGATTGCGAATAGCCCGCGACGAGGCTGTTCATGTGAAACGTCGGATTCGCCTGGGCGATCTGGGCGAGCGCGAACGAGCCGATGAGGCCTGTGCCGATGGCGAGCGAAAGGGGTTTGATCAGTTTGTTCGACATGATGTGCTCCTCGATGAATGTTATGGAGAATCTCGCTTACCACGGCCGGAGCTGCGGATCGGCGATGCGGATCAGGACATATCGATGTGAAGAAAAGGTTATAAGGCACGCAAAATAACCCGCATTGCGGTGCCCTGGCCTGTCCTTTCACTACGGTATGTCCCAACGCTGGCGCAGGCAAGAAAAATCGATGTTGCGCTGCGTTCAACCAATAGACGCAGGGGAAGTCGATTTCCTTACAACGGTTCGTCGACATTTCGCCACGGTTCGTCGAATTTCGCGAAACGGAAGCATTTCCGCGCGCCCGCGTCTCGATATGTCGCTCGCGTCACGGTTCTGATTGCGCAGTTTTTGTCTCCGATATGTCCGCTTGACTATATCGGGGAGATATCGTCAACTGCGGCCGGGGCAGAATGAAACGAATGCGTTGATTGGACGATCTCGAACCGACGGGGACGGTTGGAGCCCCTTGTGTTGTCTTCCTTTTCGATCGATGAATCCGGAGTCCGCTTCATGAGCTCGCATGTCGAATCGGCGGCGCGTTGCCGCGTTCCGCGCATCAAGGTGCGTAAAGCCCGCAATCTGGTTTCCGTCCTCGGCGTCGCAGTTCTAACTGGAGCCCCCGTCGGCGCGGCGATGGCCGCAGACAGCGGGCTGACCTGGAACGGCATCACACTGTACGGCGCGTTCGATATCGGCGTGTCTTACCAAACGCATGGCGCGCCGCTGAGCCAGGACTGGTTCGTCGGCGTGCAGTACCTTATTGACAAGAAAGGCAACAAATCGAACACGTCGATCGCGCCGAACGGATTGAGCCAGTCCAAGCTCGGCCTGCGCGGCAAGGAAGCGCTGACCGACGACGTCTCGTTCGTGTTCGACGTGGAAATGGGCTTTGATCCGCAATCGGGGAATCTCGCCGACGCGCTCGCCGCGCTCGTGCACAACAACGGCAAGCCGCTGACGGCCCAGACCTCCGCGGGCGACAGCTCGCGCGCTGGCCAGTTGTTCAACGGCCCCGCCGTCGCCGGCTTAAGTTCGCCGACGTGGGGAACGGTCACGATCGGCCGCAACAACACGCTGCTGCTCGACAATATCCTCAAGTACGACCCGATGGGCGGCTCTTATGCGTTCTCGGTGATCGGGCTTTCGGGCGTGGTCGCGGGCATGGGCGATACGCAGGACGCGCGTCTTGACGGTTCGCTCAAATATCTCTACTCGGCAGAAACATTTCATGCCGGTTTTCTGTATCAGCCCGGAAAAACCGACAGTAGCCCCGGCAAGGCTTGGCAGGGTAATGTCGGTGTTGAATACGCTGGCTTTTCGGTAGACGGCATCTACGGGCACAAAGACGATGCGATCAGCGCTGCGTCGCTGAGCGTGGCACAGGCGGCGACCGCGCCGCACGATTCGCTCGCCGGGACGATCTCGGACAACACCTCGTACACGTTGGCGGGAAGCTATAAGGCGGGTCCGTGGAAGCTGTGCCTAGGCTACGAGCACATAAAGTACGAAAACCCCTCGAATCCGCTCGAGGCGGGATTCTCCGGCCTCGGCGGTTATTTGATCAGCTTTACCAACAACACGGCCTTTCCCAAGCCGAAGGTGCTGCAGGCATCATGGGGCGGCGTGAAGTACTTGATCACGCCGAATTTCGACATCACCGGCGCGTTCTATCACTACGACCAGAACAGCTACGGCCTGAAACATTGCTCCGACACGAGCGCCGCGACCTGCAGCGGCACGTACAACGTTTACTCGGCAATGGCCGACTACCGGCTGAGCAAGCGCTTCGATGTCTACGGCGGCGTGATGTATTCGAAGGTCAGCGACGGCCAGGCATCCGGCTACCTACACGAGTCGAACTTCAGCCCGACGGTGGGGATGCGTTTCCGCTTCTGACGTTTACGCCACTCAGTGATTCTTTGCGCCGGATTCGGCCGTCGCCAGCTCGGCATCGTGACCGGGCATGTCCTTTGTTGACCAGCCGCCTCCGACCGCGCGGATCAAACCGACGCTGGCGCGCAGTTGACGATCGCGCAGGATGAGCAGCGTGCGTTGCGCCTGCAACGCCGCCGTCTGCGAAGTGACGACGTCGAGGTAGTTCACCGCACCGTTTTCATAGCGGTCCATGGCGAGGTGCAACGTGTTCTGCGCAGAGGCCACCGCCGCACCTTCCTGCGACGCTTCCTCGTCGAGCAGATGCAGCAGGGCGAGGTTGTCTTCGACTTGACGGAATGCGGCCAACGTCGTGCTGCGATAGCGATCGGCGGCTTCATTGAAGGCGGCCTGCGCCTGTTCGCTGACCGCGCGGCGCTTGCCGGCGTCGAACAGCGCGAATGAGAAACGCGGGCCGATCGACCAGAAGCCGTTCGGCGCCGTGAGCCATCCGGCGCTGCCGGTGTTTTCGTAGCCGCCGGTGGCGGTCAGGCTGATGCTCGGGAAAAACGCAGCGCGGGCGACACCGATCAGCGCGTTCGCCGCCGCGGCGCGGCGTTCCGCAGCGGCGATATCGGGACGGCGTTCGAGCAGCGTCGACGGCAGCGCGACCGGAATCGACGGCAGCGGCAGTTCGACCACGTTCGACGGCAGCGAAAACTTCGATGCGGATTCGCCGACGAGACTCGCGATCGCGTGCTCGATCAGCGCGCGTTGCGCGCGGATGTCGGTCGTCTGTGCGCGCGCGTTGTCGAGCTGATTCTGCGCACGCGCAACGTCGAGTCCCGAGGCGGCGCCGCCTTCGAAACGGTTCTGCGTGAGTTTCACCGCTTGCTCGTAAGCGTTCACCGTGTCGACGAGCAGTTTTTCCTGGGCATCGAGCCCGCGCAGGGTGATGTAGGCATCGGCGAGTTCGGCGTGCAGCGACAGACGCACCGAAGCGAGGTCGGCTGCTGCGGCTTGCGTGGTCGCTTTGCCCGCGGCGATCGTGTTGCGCACGCGTCCCCAGAGGTCGAGCTCGTAACTCAGCGATGCGCCGATTAGATGGTCACCGTACTCGTCCGGCTGCGACGCCGAGCGCAGCGGGCGATGGTCCGATTGACGATTACGCGTGACCAGACCGCCGGCGTCAACTTCCGGGAAGGCGTTGCTCTGTGTCTGCGCGAGATAGGCGCGGGCCTGGTCGTAGCGATCGATGGCCACGGCAAGGTCGGGATTGGCGGCATCGACCTTCGTTTCGAGATCATCGAGCGTTGCGTCGCGATAGTCGTGCCACCAGTCGCCGCGTTCGAGCTGATCCGATGGCGCAGCGTTGTGCCAGGGGCCGAGTTCTTTGTACGTGTCGGCGACGTCGGTTTTCGGTTTCTCGTACGTCGGCGCGAACGAGCAGCCCGCGAAAACCGCAGTCGCGACCGCGAGCGTGAGCGTACGCGCCACGAGGCGACGACGATTCATGGCTTGCTTCCTTCGCTCGCCTGGGCGACGGCGACGCCGGTTTTCTGCGCCGGCGCCGGGCGGATCTTGTCGCCCTGCGCGAGCCAGTCGGGCGGACTGTCGATGACGCGGTCGCTCGGATCGAGCCCGGCGACAATCTCCACTTTGGTGCCGTAGTCGCGGCCGATCTCGACACTCTTCATCGCCACCTTGTCGTCCTTGCCGACGGTCGCGACGCGCAAGCCGTTCTGGCGGAAGATCAGCGAGGTCACCGGTAGCTGCAGCGCACCGGCGGAGGCGGGCAGATCGAAATGCACGTCGGCGTACGAGCCGGCGATCAGCTTGCCGTCGGCATTGTCGGCCTCGAGCTGGACGAGCAGGGTGCGCGAGGACTCGGCGATCGAATTCGCCGTGCTCACCACGGCGGCTGCGTAGCTGCGGCCGGGGCGCTCCGGCAGTTGCAGCTTCGCCTGCATGCCGATCGTGATGCGCTCGGCATACGCCTGCGGCACGTCGACATAGATGCGCAGTTTGTGCGTGTCGGCGACGCGGAACAGCTCCGGACCGCTACCGCTGCCGGCATTGATCAGTGCGCCGATGTCGGTCTTGCGCGCGGTGACGGCGCCATCGAACGGGGCGACGACGCGCTTGAATCCGGCCATCGCCTGCAGGCGGTCGACATTGGCGCGCTGCGCAGTGACTTCGGCCTTGCGTGCGTCGAAATCGCTGCTTTTCTCGTCGGCCTCCTGTTTCGACACGGAGGTGGCAGACAGCATTTTCTGCCAGCGCTGGTTCGTCGTTTCGGCGAGTTTCTCCTTCGCCACTGCGGTGGCGAGATCCGCGCGTGCCTGCTGCAACTGTTGATCGAGCTCGGGGGTTTCAATGTCGGCAAGCACCTCGCCGGCCTTGACCTGGGTGCCGATGTCGACATACCACTTCTTCAGATAGCCGGGCACGCGCGCATAAATCGGCGCGTCGTAGTACGGCTGGACATTGCTCGGCAGCACGAGCTCCTGCTTCGAGCCGCCGGGCGCCGGCACGATCACGCTGACGGTCGGCACGGCATCGGTGTCGATCTTCTGCTTGAGAGAATGCTCGCGCAGCGTGCGCGCGGCGATGCCGGTCAGCGCGAGCGCCAAGGCGACGATGAGCGCGATGATGCCGACGAGTCGCAGGCGGCGCGGATTGGGGCGATGAGTCGAGATGGAATCGGACATGGCGTCGAAAGTCGAAGGCGGAAATCAGTGCGTCGGAACGGCGGCGCCGAGCGTCGTACCGGGCGCTGCGGAGTCGGGCTGAGTGGATTTGTCGCGCGCGTGCAGGATTGCGAACACCGCCGGCACGAAAAACAACGTGGCGCACGTGGCGAGAATTAGGCCGCCGATGACAGCGCGGCCGAGCGGCGCGTTCTGCTCGCCGCCTTCGCCCATCGCGAACGCCATCGGCAGCATGCCGATGAGCATGGCGAGTGCCGTCATCAGCACGGGACGGAAGCGGATGTAGCCTGCTTCGATCGCCGCGGTCAGCGCGTCGGCACCCTGCGCCATGCGATCGCGCGCGAAGCTGACGACGAGCACGCTGTTCGCCGTGGCGACGCCCATGCACATGATCGCGCCGGTCAGCGCAGGCACCGACAGCGTTGTGCCGGTGAGGAACAGCATCCAGACGATGCCGGCGATCGCCGCGGGCAGGGCGGTGACGATGATGAACGGGTCAAGCCACGACTGGAAATTGACCACGATGAGCAGGTAGATCAGCACGATCGCGCCGGCGAGGCCGAACAGCAGGCTCGAATAGGATTCCTCCATTGTCTGCACCTGGCCGCGCAGGGCGACGGTCGAGCCGGGCGGCACGTCTTTCGCCGTCTCGTGCAGGATCGCTTCGATGTCGCGCGAGACCGTGCCAAGATCGCGGCCCTGCACTCCACCGAACAGATCGAGCGTCGGCTGCACATCATAGTGCGAGACCACACCGTCGCCCTGGCCACGTGTGACGCTGGCAACGCCGGCGAGGATCTGCCGCTGCTTGCTGCCCGGTCCGGTGATCGGAATGTTGTCGAGATTGCTCAGCGTATCGAGCTTGTATTGCGGCGTCTGCACGACGATCGGATAAGAAACGTGATTTCTCGGATTGACCCAGAACGTCGGCGCGACCTGGCCGCTGCCCGACAGCGAGACGAGCAGATCGTTGGCCACGTCGCGCTGGCTGAAACCCATTTCCTGCGCGCGCACGCGATCGACGCTAACGCGCAATTCCGGCTGGTCGAAAGCCTGTTGCATGTGCAAGTCGACAATGCCGGGGATGCGTTTGAGCCGGCGCAACAACTCTTCGGCGTAGGCGCGATTCTCCTCGCGTTTGAAGCCAACGATCTGCAGATCGATCGGCGCGGGCAGGCCGAAGTTAAGGATCTGACTGACGATGTCCGCGGGCAGAAACGAAAACGTCGCGCTTGGGAATTCACGCGGCAGCGCTTCGCGCAGCGCGGCGATGTAGTCCTCGCTCGGTCCGTGGTCCTCTTTGAGCGAGATCAGAATGTCCGCATCGGCCGGCCCGATCGGCGCCGAATTGGAATAGGTGATGTTGATGCCGCTGACCGGCAGGCCGATGTTGTCGACCACACTTTTCAATTCGTCGGCCGGGATCACGCGGCGGATGGTTTTCTCGACTTCGCTGGCGAGACGTGCGGTTTCTTCGATGCGCGTGCCCGTCTGCGCGCGCATGTGCAGCTTGATCTGTCCGGCGTCGACCGACGGAAAGAAGTTTTCGCCGAGCCAGGGGATCAGCAACAACGAAGCGAGCACGACGCCGAGAAATCCCAGCGCGAATCCGCGCGGACGTTCGAGCGCGAGTTCCAGCAATGCGCGGTAGCGCTCGCGCACGTTCTCGAAGCCGCGCTCGAAGCGGCGCTGGAAGCGCGCCAGCAGGTTGCCGTAGCCGCCGGCCATGTGTTCGGTGGCGTCTTCGCGCATCGCATCCTTGATCGGGTTCGCGGTCGGCGGATGCGGATCGACGTGCGGCTTGAGCAGATACTTCGACAGCGTCAGCGCGAGCGTGAACGACAGGATGTACGAAGCGATCATAGCGAACACGACCGCCTCGGCCATCGGCACAAACAGATAGCGCGCGACGCCGGAGAGGAAGAACATCGGCACGAAAACAATGCAGATCGCCAGCGTCGAAACGAGCGTCGGCACGGCGATCTGGCCCGCGCCGGCGACGATCGCGATCGGCACTTCTTTGCCCTGTTCGAGATGCCAGTTGATGCTTTCGATCGTGACCGTGGCGTTGTCGACGAGGATGCCGACGGCGAGCGCGAGGCCGCCAAGTGTCATCACGTTGATCGTTTCGCCGATCGCCGACAGCGCGGCGATCGAGCAGAGGATCGACAGCGGAATCGAGACGGCGATGATCAGCGAGGAGCGCCAACTGCCGAGAAAGAGCAGGATCATCAGGCTCGCCAACGCGGCCGCCATCACGCCTTCGCGGATCACGCCGGACACGGCGGCTTTGACGAAGATGGATTGATCGAGCAGCGTGCCGACTTCGAGGCCTTTCGGCGCACCGGCCTGGATCGTCGGCAGCAGCGACTTCACGTGCGCGACGATATCGAGCGTGGACGCCTTGCCGTTCTTTTGGATCGTCGTCAGCACCGAACGTTGGCCGTTGACGAGCACGAGATTCTGCTGCGGCGAATAACCGTCGCGCACATGGCCAATATCGCTGAGCTTGATCACGGCGCCGTTGACCGCTTTGATTGGCAGCTCGTTGAGCTCCTCGAGTTCCTTCGGACTGCTGTTGAGGGTGACGTTGTATTCGAACGTGCCGATCTTCTGCGTGCCCGACGGCAGAATCAGGTTCTGGGCGAGGATCGCGGTCGTGACGTCGGAAGGCGAGAGCCCTTTCGAACGCAGCGCATTCGGATCGAGATCGACGACGACCTGGCGGTTCTTGCCGCCGTACGGCGAGGGGATCGCCGCGCCTTCGACCTGAGCGAGCTGCGGGCGGATGAAATTGTTGGACAGGTCGAAGAGCTGCTGGTCGGTAAGCGTTTTGCTCGTCAGCGCCAACTGCAGTACCGGCACGCTCGACGCGCTGTAGCTCAAGATCTGCGGCGGCGTGATGCCGGGCGGCAGGCGCTTGAGCACGACCTGCGCGATCGCCGTCACCTGCGCCATCGCTGCGTTGACGTTGACGTCGGGCTGGAAGAACACCTTGACCACGCCGACGCCGGGCAGCGACTGCGACTCGATGTGTTCGATATCGTTCACCGTCGTCGTCATCTGCCGTTCGAAATAGGTGACGATGCGGTCGGAGACGTCGTCGGGTGCGAGGCCGTTGTAGGTCCACACCACGCTGATCACCGGCAGGTTGATGCTCGGGAAGATGTCGATCGGCGTGCGCAGAATGGCCAGGGGACCGACAATGAGAATGAGGATGCCCAGCACGATGAAGGTGTAGGGGCGACTGAGTGCAATCTGGACTAGCCGGTTCATGGCGTAAGGGGCCGGTGGATTCGACGCGTTGTGACCGGCGATGCTATGAATTGTTGCGCGCGGAGCTAGTTAAAGGATTTTAATATTGCTGTTCTCGGCAACGATTCGTGGCTTACTAGGGGCCCGCAATCCGCATGCTTAGAAAATTCGCCCGGCATTCCATGAGCGCGACGACTCCCCACAGTCCCAGTCGCATCCTCGTTATCGAAGACGACGACAGCACCGCCGACGAGATCGTGACCGAGCTGACCGCGCACGCCTTCCAGGTCGATCGCGCCGACACGGGTAGCGAAGGCCTGGAGCTTGCGCTGCGCGGCGCCTATGGCGTGATCACGCTCGACCGCATGCTGCCGGACATCGACGGTCTCAATGTGGTCGGCGCGTTGCGCGCGCAGCGCATTCACACCCCGGTACTTATGATCAGCGCGTTGAGCGATGTCGACGAGCGCGTGCGCGGACTGCGCGCAGGCGGCGACGACTATCTGACCAAACCGTTCGCCTCGGACGAGATGGCGGCGCGCGTCGAGGTGCTGCTGCGGCGACAGGCGCAGTCGTCGGAGTCGACGCAGTTGCGCGTGCAGGGGCTGGCTTTGGATCGCGTCGCGCATACCGCGTTCTACGCCGAGCGCGATCTCGATCTAAAGCCGACCGAATACCAATTGCTCGAATTCCTCATGCGCAATTCGGGGCAGACGCTGACGCGGACGATGATTTTCGAGGCGGTGTGGGGCTATCACTTTGATCCTGGCACGAACCTGATCGAGGTGCATATCGCGGGCCTGCGCAAGAAGCTCGAGCAGGCGGGGTGCCCGCCGTTGATCCATACCGTGCGCGGGTCGGGATACCTTTTCGGCGACGCCCGAAACGGCGGTTGAGTTTGAATTATCCGGAGCCCGTTCGCACTGAGCGTAGGCCCATCGGGCCGGAGTCGAAGTGCCGCTTCGACTCCGCTCGCTGCGCGAGCTACGCTCAGCGCGAACGGACCTGGTTATCGAGTCGCTTCGATGCTCGCTGAGCTTTGGCGCATCACGAGCTTCCGCCTCACCGTGTTGTACGGCGGTCTGTTCGCGCTAGCGGTCGTCTGTTTGTTCGCGCTGATCTACTGGCAGACGGCGCGCTATCAGAATCAGCAGGTCGATCAAATTCTGCGCAACCAGGCGCGCGTGTTTTCGACGGCGACCGTCGACCAGCTCGACAAAGACATCGCCTATGAGATTTCGCGCGATATCCGCCACATCGGCTTCTTCGGCGTATTCGCGGCGGACGGGCGGCCGATCGCGGGCAATCTCGCGCGCGTGCCGGGGGGGCTCGCGCTCGACGGTAAGCCTCAGGCGCTGCCGGCCGAAGGGAATGCGGAGCTGTTTCCGCAGGCGCTCGAAGTCCGCGCTTTGGGGCAGACGATGGGCAACGGCCATGTGCTCGTCGTCGCGCGCGACGTCGCGCTGCTCGAACAGATTCGCCAGTCGTTGTTGCGTGGCTGTTTTCTGATCGCCGCAGTGATCCTGTTGTTCGGCGTGCTCGGCGGTGTGTTCTACAGCTTGCCGGCCGTGCGCCACATCCGCGAGATCGATCGCGCGGCGCGGCGCATCGCCGACGGCGACTACAGCCAGCGCCTGCCGCTTGGCCGGCGCAATCGCGAGCTCGATGCGCTCGCGCAGATCGTCAATGCGATGCTCGACGAAACCGAGCGCCTCATGGGCGAAGTGAAAACCGCGAGCGACAACATCGCTCACGATCTGCGCACGCCGCTGACCCGGCTGCGCGCATCGATCTACCGCACGCTGCAGTCACTGGACGAAGAATCACCGCACCATGCCGCGCTGAATCACGCACTGACTCAGACCGATCTTCTGCTGACCCGGTTCCGCGCGCTGTCGCGCATCTCGGAGATCGAAAGCAAGCGCCGCCGCGCGGGATTTTCGCCGACGCCGCTCGAACCGATCCTGCGCAAGCTCGTCGGGCTGTACGAGCCGCTCGCCAATCAGGGCGGGGTGCGGCTGATGCTCGGGATCGTGTCGAACGCGACGCTCGACTGCGACGGCGAGCTGCTGTTCGAGGCGATCGGCAATCTGCTCGACAATGCGATCAAGTTCACCCCGCCGGGCGGCGCGATCCGCATCGAACTCGACGTCGAAGAGGCGGGGCCGGTGATTTCGGTCAACGATTCGGGGCCCGGCATTGCACCGGATTTGCGCAAATCCGTCCTACAGCGCTTCTATCGCGCCGACGAAGCACGCAACGTGCCAGGCAGCGGGCTCGGATTGAGCCTGGTGGATGCCATCGTGCGCCTGCACGGCTTCGGTTTTCAACTCGACGAAGCCGCCGAAGGCGGAACGCGAGCCAGGATATTGTGCCGGCAACAGGCGCAGATCATCTAGGAATTTGCCGCCAAACCGCTGGTGTTTCCGTTCCCGGACGCCAGAAAGTGTCCGCTCCCTGACCGGCGGAAAAATCCGCCTTGGACCCGCCCGCTTGGGCAAAACGGCGTTCGGCCGCGGTCCGGCGCCGTATATGACACTTTAGTCTAGTTGGCTTTGTGGCCCCGGACTGGAAATATTTCAGAATCGTAAAAAAAGTGTCATGTTCCATTTCTAACATGCGCGCACCAGAGCTGCGGTGCGCGCAACGCAAACGCAGCCTTTTGCGGTTCTTCCTTTTCTACTACCCCGAGGTAACCCATGAAGCGCATCTCCGTGCCCGTGAAAAAAAACTTGCTTTGCGTGGCGATGCTCGCCGCCTTCGGTGTGTCCGGCTCGGCTCTGGCCGCTGACGACATCAATCTCACCTGGAATGGCATCACGCTGTACGGCACCGTCGACGTCGGCGTGGCGTATCAGAACCACGGTACCGATTACAGCCACGATATGTACGTCGGTATGGAGTACCTCGTGTCGAAGAACAGCAACAAGTCCGTTACTTCGATCACCAACAACGCGATGAGCCAGTCGAAGGTCGGCCTCAAGGGCACCGAGCCGGTGGCCGACGGCCTCGACTTCGTATTCAACGTCGAGATGGGATTCAACCCGGCTTCCGGCAGCATCGCCGATGCGGTGAAGTCGCTGACCTACAACAACGGTCGTGCTCTCAACGACCAGAAAACCGCGGCCGACGGCGCGCGCGCCGGCCAGATCTTCAACGGACAGGGCTGGGCCGGTCTGAGTAGCAAGGAATTCGGTACATTGACCCTGGGCCGCCACGTCACCCTGCTCACCGACACGATCGGCAAGTACGATCCGCAGGGCGGTGCCTACGCGTTCTCGGTCATCGGCTACTCGGGTGCGACCGCCGGCGGCGGCAACACCGAGAACACGCGTGCCGACGACTCGGTCAAGTACATGTACAAGTACCAGAACTTCCACATTGGTGGCCTCTGGCAGTTCGGCAAGAACAGCGGCAGCCCGGGTGACGGCGGTCAGGTGAACGTCGGTGCCGACTTCGGCGGTTTCTCGGTCGACGGCGTCTACGCGTTCAAGAACCAGTCCATCGCGGCCGGTTCGCTGAGCTTGGCCCAGATTTCTCCTTGTGCGACACCGACGTCGACGGGCTGTGGCCTGTCGCATGATTCGCTGGCGGCGACGATTTCGGACAACGAGTCCTGGACGTTGGCGGGCGCGTACAAGTTCAATGACGCGCTGAAGATCTCCGGCGGCTTCGAGCGCATCAAGTATTCCAACCCGTCCAATCCGCTGGCGCCGAATTTCGAGACGCTCGGCGGCTACCTGATCAGCGTCACCAACAACAACGCGTACGCGCACGACAAGGTCCTCAAGGTCTCCTGGATCGGCGGCAAGTACAACTTCAACAAGGCCCTGAGCCTGGGCGTTGGCTACTACCACTACGATCAGAACGACTTTCACACCAAAGTCGTGAGCAATCAGGTGGTGAGCGCGCCGTGCTCGGATGCCAGCGCGGCCCAGTGCAGCGGTAATCTCGATGCATTCTCGGCGGTCCTCGACTACCGCTTCAACAAGTACTTCGACGTCTACGGTGGCGCGATGTATTCGAAGGTGTCCGACGGCCTCGCCAACGGCTACCTGCACGATTCGGTGCTGAGCACCGCGGCCGGTTTCCGCTTCCAGTTCTAAGCACTACAAACGCGCACCCTGTTTCAATAAATTGTTCGCCGCAACGACGGCGAAATCTCCCCGAAGGCCGGAGCAATCCGGCCTTCTTTTTTGCCTCGATTTTGCATTTCGATATACCGTAGGCCCGCATAAGCAAATGCGCTGCGGGAACTTGGTCGCCCCGTTTTCGACATTTATATTCTCTGCCGTCATAACCTCGGGGAAGGTCGAAATGGGGAAAGTTCACAGGGTGTCTTCGGCAAAGTGGGTTTTGTCTGCCGTGTTCGCCGTGGGGGCGGGCGCCGCGCATGCCGTGGACTATCCGCCCGACGGGCTGGTCGTTGATCTGCGCTATCGCTCGGCGCATATCGACCAGGTCGGCTACACGAAGCCGGCGAATGCGAATACGGTGCGCTTTACCCTCGGCTATCTGTGGAAATTCGCGCCCGAGTGGAGCGCCTACGTCGAGGGCACGCGCGTCTTCGCCGTGTTCGGCGAGCATTACAACAGCGGGGCGAACGGCAACACGCACCGGCCGTCCGAAGGCGATCCGCCGTCGAGCGAAGTGTCGAGTGCGTGGGTCGCCTGGGATAACGGCACCGCGTCGGCGCGGCTCGGGCGCCAGTACGTCAGTCTCGACAACGACCGCTTCTTCACGCCCGGTCTATGGCGCCAGAATCCGCAGTCCTTCGACGCCGTCGCCGCCGCGCTCAAGTTTGATACCGGCACGACGATCAAGTACTACTACCTCGACGAGGCGCAGCGTTCGGTCGGCCACGATTATCCGGACCCGACCCAGCGCGAATGGCAGCTCGACGCGAATCTGATCCATATCGACCAGAAGCTGCCGCTCGGTACGCTGACTGGCTACGACTACTTCGTCGAGAACGACACGAACGCGAAATATTCCTGGCGCACAGCCGGCCTGCGTTGGGTCGGCAAATATCCGTTCGGTGACACCGGCACCGCGCTGGGATGGGTGGCGGAGGGTGCGCGCCAAAATAGCTGGCGCAACAATCCCCAGCACTACCAGGCCGACTACCACTTGTTCGAACTGAGTTACGGATTCAGCTGGGCCAGCCTGAAAGTCGGCGACGAACTCCTCGGCGGCGACGGCAAATATGCATTCTCATCGCCGTACGGATCGAACCATGGCTTCGATGGTTGGACGAGCCAGTTCAAGAACACGCCGCCGAATGGCTTGGAAGACCGCTACGTCGCCGCCTTCGGCAAGATCGACCCGCGCCTGACCTGGAGCGTGACCTTGCACAACTTCTTCGCCGAAAACATCAATCAGCGCTACGGTTCGGAACTCAACGCGATGATCAACTACGCCTTGCGCAAGGACTTGAGTATCGAGCTGGACTACGCCGACTATCACCGCCACAGTTTTGGCTCGTCCGAGCGCGCCTTGTGGGCGACGCTCGAGTACAAGATCGGTAAGCAGGGTGGGTACTAAGCGCGCGAGGAGGCGTCGATTCCTACAGCTTGCCTGGCGGAGAATTTGACCCTACAGTCGCGGCGTCAATAACTCATGGAGACGAGTATGTTGCCCCGCAATTCGGTGTTGGCTGCATTATGGATGGCGGTGGGAATGACGGCTGCGTATGCAGCCCCACCCGCCGCGATGTACACGATGGAAGCCGTCGGCGAGGTGCAAATCGCCAAGGACGGACATGTCAGTGACTATCGGCTCAACAGCAAGTTGCCGGACGAAGTCGCCAAACTGGTCGACAAGGACGTGCGGAATTGGACGTTCGAGCCGATCCTGGTCGATGGCCAGGCGGTCGTCGCCAAGACGTCCATGCATCTTCGCCTCGGCGCCGAGCCGGTGCCGGGTGACAAAGAAAACTACAAGATGCACATCACCGACGTCCGCTTCGGCGAGCCGCAGCACAGCGGCGAGATGAAGCCGCCACACTATCCGGAAGACGCCGTCCGGGCGCACCTCGGGGCGCGGGTGTTGCTTTACCTCCATCTGGATGAAAGCGGCAACGTCGTCGAAGTGCAGCCGTATCAGATCAGTCTTGCGGCACGTACGCGCTCCGAGCACGAAGCGGAGGTTTGGCGGCGGTCGTTCGAAAAATCCAGCGTTGCTGCGGCGAAGCAGTGGCACTTCGACCTGACCGAGACAATCAACGGCAAGGCGATCGGAACCACAGTAATCGTGCCGATCGACTATTCGATACGTGAACTCGGCTCGCGCAAGACCGACGACGGCGTGTGGAAGGGTTATGTGCCCGGGCCGCTGCATCCTGCGCCGTGGGTTCACGACGGGCAACTCGCGGAGAACCGCGATCTGTCGGGTCTGCGCGAAGGCGACGCCTTGTCGCTTGATTCGCGCTTCAAGCTCAAGGACAACGTGATCGGAAAGACGCTGTAGCCGCACGGCGGAGCCGGCCCGCCCGGCGCCTTGCCACGGCATGGTAAAATGCGCCTTCGCGCGGCGTTCCGCCGCGATTTTGCGCAAGGACATCCATGCCGTTGACTCAAGCCCGCACCATGCCCGGTGTGATGGAGCTGTTGCCGCTCGACCAGATCGCGTTCGCCGATATGCTCGACACCGTTCGGCGCAACTACGAGCGCTTCGGCTTCCTGCCGATCGAGACGCCGGTGATCGAGTACTCCGACGTGCTGCTGACCAAGTCGGGCGGCGAGACCGAGCGGCAGGTGTATTTCGTGCAGTCGACCGGCGCGTTGGAGAAGAGCGACGATAAACGGCCCGAGCTCGCGCTGCGCTTCGATCTGACCGTGCCGCTTGCGCGCTACGTCGCGGAGCACGAGCACGATCTGAGTTTCCCGTTCCGCCGCTACCAGATGCAGCGCGTCTACCGCGGCGAGCGCGCCCAGCGCGGCCGCTTCCGCGAGTTCTACCAGTGCGACATCGACGTGATCGGCAAAGACGAACTATCGATCCGTTACGACGCGGAAATCCCCGCGGTCATCTACAGTGTGTTCCGCGATCTCAAGATCGGGCCGTTCACTATTTGGCTCAACAACCGCAAGATCATGCGCGGCTTCTTTGAAGGTCTCGGCATCACCGATACGGAGCAGCAGGCGCTCGCATTACGCGAGGTCGACAAACTCGACAAGCGCGGTGCGGACTACGTACGCGATACGTTGATGGGCGAAGGTTTCGGCTTGCCAGCCGAGGCCGCGGAAAAAATCCTCGACTTCGTGCAAATCCGCTCGCACGGCCATGCCGATGCGCTCGCCAAGCTCGATGCACTGGGGCAGGGCAGTGAAATCTTCAACCAGGGCGTCGCCGAACTGCGCGAGGTGCTCACCCTGATCCGCGCCTTCGGCGTGCCGGAGACGCATTACGCGATCAATCTGTCGATCGCGCGCGGCCTCGATTACTACACGGGCACCGTCTACGAAACCATGCTCAACGAGCATCCGCAGATCGGCTCGATCTGCTCGGGCGGCCGTTACGAGAATCTCGCCTCGAACTACACCAAGTCGAAGCTGCCTGGTGTCGGCATCTCGATCGGCGCGACGCGCCTCTTCTGGCAACTGCGCGAGGCCAAGCTGATCGACACGGTGCAGTCGACGGTCAAGGTGCTCGTCACCCAGATGGATGAAACGCAGCTGCCGGCGTACCTCGAACTCGCCACGCAATTACGCAATGGTGGTATTCCGACCGAGGTCGTGCTCGACGGCGGCAAGCTCGGCAAGCAATTCAAATACGCTGACCGCGCGGGTATTCGCTTCGTCATTGTGCTCGGCTCCGACGAGATTGCGAAAGGCGTGGTCACCGTGAAAGACATGCGCAAGGAAGATCAGTTCGAAGTGCCGCGCACGGAACTCGTGCGCACGCTGCGCGTGGAGCTCGAGCAAGCCGAGGCGATGAAGATATGAGCTCGACGATCCGGTTGGATGGGTCGAGTCTGACGCGCGCGCAGCTTGTTGCGATTGCGAAGCAGAGTGCGAAGATTGCACTCGACGCAGCGCAGCTTGCCAAGGTGCAGCGCACGGCGGACTTCCTCGCCGAACAGGTGCAGCGCGGCGAGCCGATCTACGGCGTGACGACCGGCTTCGGTAGCAACGCCGACAAGCTGCTCGGCGCGCATCGTGCGCGTGACGAACTGCCGGGTGGCAATCCGGAGAAGCGCGACGGCACGCTGATGGAGGAGTTGCAGCACAACCTCGTCGTCACGCATGCGGTTTGTGTCGGCAAGCCGCTTGCAGTCGAGGTCGTGCGTGCGATGTTGGCGATCCGCGTGAACACGTTGATGCGCGGTCATTCCGGCATTCGCGCGGCGACGTTGCGATCACTCGCCGAGTTGCTTAACCGCGATGTGATCCCGGTCATTCCGGAAAAGGGTTCGGTCGGCGCGAGCGGTGACCTGGCGCCGTTGTCGCATCTCGCGATCGTGCTCCTCGGCGAAGGTGAAGCGTTTTATCAGGGCGAACGGCTGCACGGTGCCGAAGCATTGAAGCGTGCTGGGCTCACGCCGGTGCGCTTGTCGTTCAAGGAAGGCCTCGCGCTCAACAACGGCACTGCGCAGATGCTCGCGACCGGTTCGCTCGCGCTCGACGCGCTCGAAAAACTGCTGGCGACCGCCGACCTCGCCGCGGCGATGACGCTCGATGCCTTCGCCGGACGCAGCTCCGCGTTCAAGGAAGAAGTACATGCGCTGCGTCCGCATCCGGGCCAGGTGCAGACCGCGGCGAACCTGCGCGCGCTGCTCGGCGACTCGACCTTGGTCGATATTCCGTACCACCTCGTGCCGCGCTTTAAGACCTGGCTGGCCGATTCGTGGAGCGATCCCGGCGACCAGCAGCACCGTTTCGACCTCGGCTGGGACTACGTGCCGCCATCGCAGCGCCACGGCAAGGAAAATTTCTACCAACGTTTCATGCCATTCAAGGGCGGCAAGAAGCATCAACCGCAGGACGCGTACAGCCTGCGCTGCATCCCGCAGGTGCACGGCGCGGTGCGCGATGCGCTCGCGCAGGCGCAGCGCGTGTTCGATATCGAATTGAATGCGGTCACCGACAATCCGCTGATCTTCCCCGACGCGCCGGGCGCGAAGGTGATCGAGGACCAAGTGATCTCCGCCGGACATTTCCACGGCATGCCGCTCGCCCTTGCGATGAGCTATGTCAAAGCGGCGATTCCCGTGCTCGCCTCGATCAGCGAACGCCGCCTCAACAAGCTCGTCGATCCGGCAACGAACGACGGCCTGCCGGCATTCCTGATCGGCAACGAAGATGCGACCGACTCCGGCTTCATGATCGTGCAGTACACGGCCGCCGCGCTGGTCAACGATCTTGCCACGCGCGCGCATCCGGCCAGCGTCTACTCGGTGCCGACGAGCGCGAATGCCGAGGATCACGTTTCGATGGGCACGAACGAGGCGCGCCATGTGCTCGACATGATCGAGGATCTCGGCCATGTGCTCGCGCTGGAGTTGTACACCGCGGCGCAGGCACTCGAATATCGGCAGGACATGCTCAACGCGGCGCGCACGCTCGCCGGTCGCGGCGATTGGCAGAGCCTCGCGGCGAAGATTTCCGGCGCGCCGAGGACGGACGCCCCGAGCTACGAGCAGTTCGCCGACGAAGTGCGGCGTTTGATGTCAGCACTCGCCGCCAGCGAAGAATTCCACGCCGGATCGGCCGTGCGCGCGGCGTTCGCGAAGATTCGTGAGCGTATCGGCTTCATGCAGCGCGATCGTGCAATGGATCAGGACGTCCAGCGCGTGTGCGCGCTGGTTGCCAACGGCGACCTGTTGCGGAACTGATTTGCCGCCGAAACGGCCGTCCCCTCGGGATGGCCGTTGGATCAGGCTGCCGGCGTCATTTCAGGAATCTACGCGATCGTGTTGCCGACCGTGACTTTCGGCGCATTCGCTATTATCAACTAAACACTATAGTTCACCTGTGACTATGGTGGAGCCGTCGTCCGTTGAGCGATATCGACAGCCATCTTTGGAAATTCCAGAAAGAGCTTTCCGCCGGCACGGTGTCGCTGGTGCTGCTCGGGGTGCTCGCGCGTGCGCGCACGCCGATGTACGGCTATCAGATCGCCAAGCGTTTCGAGGAAACCGGCGGCGGTGTGCTGAGCGGCAAACAGAGTGCGTTGTATCCGGTGCTGCGCAATCTGGCGGCGGCGGGGTTGCTCGAAAGCATCGTCGAGCCGTCGGTCAGCGGTCCGCCGCGGCGCTACTACCGCATTACACCGCTCGGACGGCGCGTGTTGCGCGAGTGGAGCTTCGCCTGGGTCGAAACGCGGGATTTCGTCGATTCGGTTCTAGTTGAGTAGATTTTCTTGATCATCGCCGTCGCGGCGAAAAGTATTGATTCTTCGGAGGATTAATCGTGACTGCTTCGATTCCCCGCACCATTGCCGAATATCTCGACCAGTTGCGCGCCGCGCTGCACGGCGCCGACCCCGCGTTGATCCAGGACGCGCTGTACGACGCCGAAGAGCACTTGCGCGGCGAATTGCACGACAACCGGGGCAAGTCCGAGGCGGACGTGCTCGCCAAGATCGTCGGCAGCTACGGCGCGCCCGAAGAAGTCGCCGGAATCTACGTCGACAAGGAAGTGCAGGTGCAGCAAGCGCTGCGTATGCCGCGGCCGGCGCGGCGCGAGACAGCGTTCGGGCGCTTTTTTGCCGTGGGCACCGACGTGCGTGCCTATTCGGGGCTGTTTTACATGCTGCTTTCGTTGGCGACGGGCATCTTTTATTTCACCTGGGCCGTGGTCGGCCTGAGCCTGTCGCTGGGTTTGTCGGTGTTGATCTTCGGCATTCTATTCGCCGTGCTGTTCTTCGGCACGATACGCGCGCTCTCCCTCGTCGAATCGCGCATCGTGGAAACGATGCTCGGCGAGCGCATGCCGCGCCGGCCGGTCTACGCGCGTGCGGGCCTCAGCGTGCGCCAGCGCATCGGCGAGATGTTCTCCGATCCGCGCACGTGGTCGACGCTGCTCTATTTCATCCTGATGCTGCCGCTCGGCATCGTTTACTTCACGATTGCCGTGACCGGTATTGCGACCTCGCTGGCTTGCATCTTCGCGCCGATCGCGCATATCGGCTGGATGCTGGGTCTCGTGCGTATCGACATCGCCACGAATATCCATTTCAACGACACCCTGCTCATTCCATGGGAGATCGCCGACCCGCTCACCTTCATCGTCGGCGTGGCGCTGTTGTTCGGCCTGCTTCACTTCGCGCGCGGTCTGGCCAAATTCCAAGGGGCGTTGGCGAAAGCCTTGTTGGTGAAACTGGCAGGCTGATTCGCCGCCGTTTCTCAGGATTTGAGAACGCGGCGTGAAATCTTTCGCGAGAGCTGTCGATTTCACGCTCGCTCGTTCGTCTCCTTGGGGTAAATGACTTCCGGCCATTGCGGCGGGTGCCGCAAGTTATGTAAAAAATTTTTCCTAGCAGCAAGCAAACGTTGACGCCGTTTATGAAATGTTAGTTGAGCCGGATTCAGGTCTCCTCTATTATTGAACGCAGAAGTACAAAATATTTGGATTTCGTTATGACCCTGAAAGACGCAAACGCACGCCGCGGCGTGCTGTGCGGGGCTTTGCTTATCGCGTTGGCCGGGTGTGCAGCCGGGCCGGATTTCCGCTCGCCGGCGCCGCCTGCCGTCGATGGCTACCGCAAGGATCCACTGCCTGCCGCCACCGTCGAAACCAAGGCGCCGACCGGTGATGCACAGCGGTTCATGAGCGGCGCCGATGTGCCCGAACAATGGTGGACGACGTTTTCCAACGAGGAACTCAACCGGCGCATCACGCAGGCGCTCGCGCACAGTCCGAGCATCGCTTCCGCACAGGCGGCGCTGCGCCAGGCGCAGGAAAACGCGAACGCCACGCGCGGCTCGTTGTTTCCCAGCGTCGATGCGAGCGCCGGCGTGACGCGTGAGAACGCGAACAACCTAGGCATCAGTACCCCGGGTTCGCCGAGCGTGTTCACGCTGTACAACGCCGTGGTCAAGGTGAATTACACGCTCGATTTGTTCGGCGCCGTGCGCCGCGGCGTCGAAGCGGACTCCGCCGCAGCCGACTATCAGCGCTACCAGCTCGAAGGCACCTATCAGACGCTGGCGGCGAACGTTGCCACGGCCAGCTTCCGCGAAGCTTCGCTGCGCGGGCAGATTCGCGCGACCGAAGAGATCATCGATGCCTACAACAAGGAGTTGAAACTCGTCGAGGCGCAGAATCAGATTGGCGCCAAATCGCTCGCCGATGTGCTCGTGATCCGCACCCAGGTCGCCACGGCTGAAGCCACGTTGCCGTCGCTGCGCCAACAGCTCGCGCAGACGCAGACGCAGCTTGCTGTTTATCTCGGCGAATTCCCGTCGCAGGCCCAGCTCAGCGCGCTCGATCTCGATGCACTGAGTCTGCCGCGCGAAGTGCCGGTGTCGCTGCCGTCGACACTGACGCGGCAGCGCCCCGACGTGCGCGCGGCGGAAGCCACGCTGCATCAGGCGACTGCCCATGTCGGTGTTGCCACGGCAAACTTGTTCCCGCAGATCACGCTGAGCGGCAATCTCGGCTCGTCTGCGCTGCATTCGGGCGATTTGTTTTCAAGCGGTACGAAGGCATGGAGCATCGGTGCCAACCTGTTGCAGCCGATCTTTCACGGCGGCACGTTGCGCGCGCAGAAGCGCGCGGCGGAGGCGGGGCTCGACAAAGCCGCGGCGGATTATCAGCAAACGCTGCTCGGCGCCTTCCAGAACGTCGCTGACGCGCTGCGCGCGCTCGAACTCGACGCGGAGAACCTCACCGCGCAGGCGAAGGCCGAGCAATCGGCGGCGAAGAGCCTTGATCTCGTGCGCATCCAATATCGTGACGGTGCCGCGAGCTATCTGCAGGAACTCGACGCCACACGCCAGTATCAGCAGGCGCGGCTCGGCCTGATCCAGGCGCGCGCGGCGCGCCTGTCCGACACGGCCGCGCTGTATACCGCGCTCGGCGGAGGGTGGAAAGAGAACTCCGTCGCGCCCGTCGCTGCCACCGAAACACATCCCGATAAGAACGGTTGAAACTCATGGCTATTGTCGAAAAGAAGAAATGGAGCACGACCAAAAAGATGGTCGTGATGATTCTGTCGGTGTTGCTGCTGATCGCAATAATTGCCGGCATCAAGGTCATGCTCGTAATGAAGATGATCGCCGGCATGAAGCCGCCGCCGCCGGCGGTGGTATCGACGGCGAAGGCCGCTTATCAGGATTGGCAGCCGCAGTTGCGCGCGGTCGGCAGTGTGCGCGCGGCGCACGGTGCGGATCTCGCCCTCGATCTCGCCGGTCTCGTCACCAAGGTCAACGTGCAGTCGGGCGACGAGGTGAAGGAAGGCCAGGCGCTGCTGCAACTGCGCGATAGCGAAGACGTGGCGCAACTGCATCAGCTTGAGGCCGCGGCGGCGCTCGCCGAGGTCACGTTCGGCCGCGCCAAGCAGCAGCTCGCGGCGCAGGCGATCAGCAAGGCCGACTACGATCAGGCCGCGGCCGACCTCAAGGGTAAGCAGGCGGCCGTCGCGCAGCAGCAGGTCAACGTGCAGCGCAAGCAGCTGCGCGCGCCGTTCGCGGGCCGCGCGGGTATCGTCACGATCACGCCGGGAACCTATCTCAATTCCGGCACGACGATTGTGACCTTGCAGCAGATCGATCCGGTCTTCATCGACTTCCACTTGCCGCAGAAGAATCTTGCGGACCTGAAAGTCGGCCAGAAAGTGATGCTCAAGCTCGATGCGTTCCCGGACAAGGCGTTCGAAGGCGAGCTTTCGGCGATCAATCCGAAGGTCGATAGCGATACGCGCAACGTCATGATCGAGGCCAAGGTGGCCAACCCCGACAAGCTGTTGACACCGGGTATGTTCGCCGAGGTGGCTATCGATGTGGGCAGCAAGGCGCGCTATCTGACCTTGCCGCAGACCGCGGTCGTCTACAACCCGTACGGCGAGACCGTCTACGTGGTGAAGAAAAAAGCCGATCTCGACAAGGAACAGGCCGCCGAGGCGAAGAAGAACGGCAGCAAGGCGGCGGCAACGCCTGCGCCGCAGGCGGGTCCTCCGATTCCGCCCGATGCACTCGTCGTCAGCCAAGCCTTTGTCACCACGAACGGTGCACGCGGCGATCAGATTTCGATCACCAAGGGTCTGGATGAAGGCGTCGAAGTTGTCACCAGCGGCCAGATCAAATTGAAGAACGGTGCTGCGGTCACGATCGACAACAGTGTGTTGCCGGCGGACAGCGCGAGTCCGAAGCCGCAGGAACATTGATGGATGAGGTCGCCCGCTACGCGGGCTCGTGACGAGTGCACGAAGTGCGCGACCTCACGAGGCGGCCTAGCCGCCGACCTAACGCAAAGCGAGCAAAACCATGAATTTCACCGACACCTTCATCAAGAAACCCGTCCTCGCGATCGTCGTCAGCGCGCTGATCCTCGTGCTCGGCATACGTGCGCTGACCGATCTTTCCGTGCGCCAGTATCCAAAGACCGAGAATGCCGTGGTCACGGTGACGACGGCCTACTACGGTGCCGACGCGCAGACGATTGCGGGCTTCATCACGCAGCCGCTCGAGCAGGCGATTTCGCAGGCGCAGGGCATCGACTACCTGACGTCGACGTCGGTCAGCGGCCTGTCGACGATCACCGCAACCCTGCGTCTGAACTACGATGCCAACCGCGCGCTGACCCAGATCCAGACGCAGGTCAGTTCGGTGCGCAACCAGTTGCCGCCGCAATCGCAGCAATCGGTGCTCAACGTCGCGGTCGGCGAATCGCTTGACGCGATGTACATGGGCTTCCGCAGCGATGTGCTGCCGGGCAACAGCATCACCGACTATCTCGCGCGCGTGGTCAAGCCCAAGCTCGATGCGGTGCAGGGCGTGCAAACCGCGGAAATCCTCGGCGGCCGTCAGTTCGCGCTGCGCGCGTGGCTCGATCCGGCGCGGCTCGCCGCCTTCGGTATCACCGCCAGCGATGTCTACTCCGCGCTGTCGTCGAACAATTATCTCGCCGCGGTCGGCACGACCAAGGGCCAGATGGTCAGCGTCGATCTGACCGCCGCGACCGACCTGCACAGCGTGGACGAGTTCAAGAAACTCGTGGTCAAGCAGAAGGACGGTGCGATCGTGCGTCTGTCCGATGTCGCCAATGTGGTGCTCGGCGCCGAAGAATACGATTCCAACACCTCGTTCAGCGGCAAGCAGGCCGTGTTCATGGGCATCAAGGTTGCGCCCGAGGCGAACGTGCTCGACGTGGCCGCGCGCGTGAAAGATCTGTTCCCGGGCATCGCCTCGCAGTTCCCGTCGGGCCTGCAGGGCGAGATCGTCTGGGACGGCACGATGTTCATCACGTCCTCGATCCACGAGGTCGTGAAGACGCTGGTCGAAGCGCTGATCATCGTCACCCTCGTGATCTTCCTGTTCTTGGGCTCGCTGCGCGCGGTGATCATTCCGGTGATCGCGATGCCGTTGTCGCTGATCGGCACGTTCTTCGTGATGCTCGCGCTCGGCTACTCGATGAACCTGCTGACTCTGCTCGCGCTCGTGCTCGCGATCGGTCTCGTTGTCGATGATGCGATCATCGTGGTCGAGAACGTCGACCGGCACATGAAGGAGGAAGGGAAGACTCCGATAGAAGCGGCGTTGCTAGCCGCGCGTGAGCTCGGCGGACCGATTCTCGCGATGACCGTGGTACTCGTCGCGGTGTACGTGCCAATCGGTTTCCAGAAGGGTCTGACCGGCGCGCTGTTCAGCGAGTTCGCGTTCACCCTGGCCGGCGCGGTGACCGTGTCCGCCGTCGTCGCCCTGACTCTTTCGCCGATGATGTGCTCGCGCTTCTTCAAGGCCGAGCAGGAGAGCAACCGCTTCGTGCAGGCGATCGACCGCGTGTTCGAGCGCGTGCGCCACGGCTACGAGCGCGTGCTGCACGGCGCGCTGTCGGCATGGAGCGTGGTCGTGGTGATGGGTGCGTTGTTGTTCGGCGCGACGATGCTGCTCGGCATGACGTCGCAGGCCGAACTTGCGCCCGAAGAGGACCAGGGCTTCCTGTTTTATTCGCTCAACGGCCCGCCGAATTCGACCGCGCAGCAGATGCTCGGCTACACGCACCAGATGTTCGAGATCGGCAAGAAGCTGCCCGAGTACGAGATGCTGTTCCAGATCACCACGCCGAGCCAGGGTTTCGGCGGCATGCTGTTCACGCCGTGGGACGAGCGCGCGAAGAATGCGCACGTGCTGCAGCAGGAATTGCAGGGCATGTGGGGCAAGATCGCCGGCGGCAACATCTTCGTGTTTTCGCTGCCGGCACTGCCGGGTGCGCAGGGCGCGCCGATCCAGGTCGTCATCAATACGACGGAGCCGTTCCAGAATCTCAACGGCGTGGTGCAGTCGGTGCTGAAGAAGGCGCAGGATTCGGGCAAGTTCTGGTTCATCGACGCGGATTTGAAGATCGACAAGCCGCAATCCACGGTGACGGTCGATCGCGACATGATCTCCACGCTCGGCCTGACCCAGCAGGATGTCGGCGGCGCGCTCGGCGCGGCGCTCGGCGGCGGCTATGTCAATTACTTCTCGATCGCCGGACGTTCGTACAAGGTGATTCCGCAGGTGCTGCAGGTCGACCGCCTCAATCCCGAACAGGTGCTCGATTACTACGTGCGCGCGCCGAACGGATCGGTGATCCCGGCGTCGACCGTCGCCGAGATCAAGAACGAGGTCGTGCCGCGCTCGATCAACCGCTTCCAGCAGCTCAACTCGGCGACGATCTCCGGTGCGAGCGGCATGTCGCAGGGCGAGGCGCTGCAGTTCCTGCGCGACGCGGTGCAGGAGGCGGCGCCGAGCGGATACGCGGTCGACTACGCCGGCCAGTCGCGCCAGTTCGTGCAGGAATCCGGCGGCTTCGGCCAGACGCTGCTGTTCGCGATCATCATCGTTTTCCTCGCGCTCGCCGCACAGTTCAACTCGCTGCGCGATCCGATCGTGATCCTTGTTTCCGTGCCGATGGCGCTGTTCGGCGCGCTGATCTTCGTCAACCTGATCTCGAGCCTGAACATCTACACCCAGGTCGGTCTGGTGACACTGATGGGTCTTGTTTCCAAGCACGGCATCCTGATCGTCGAGTTCGCGAACGAGTCGCAACGCAGCGGCATGAGTAAGCGCGAAGCGATCGAATACGCCGCCGGCGTACGCTTGCGCCCGATCCTGATGACGACGGCGGCGATGGTACTCGGCGTGATCCCGCTCGTGATCGCCTCGGGTGCGGGCGCCGCAGGCCGTTTCGCGATGGGCCTGGTGATCACGACCGGTCTGTCGATCGGCACGTTGTTCACGCTGTTCGTCGTGCCGGCGTTCTACATGATGATCGCCGCCGACCACCACGCCGAGTCGGCGAAGTCGGTGGCGGAAGGTTTGAACAACGGAGAGCCGGCGACGGCGTGATTTCCGTCGATCCGAATCACCGATCCCGCTGCGACGGGGCGGCAAGCAGAAAAACGGGGCGCGGCGATTGCGCCCCGTTTGTTTTTCACAGTCCGGTCATGCCGAGCGTGTTGTAGCCGGCATCGACGTAAGTCACCTCGCCGGTGATGCCCGAGGCGAGATCCGAGCAGAGGAATGCGGCCGCGTTGCCGACTTCGTCGATGGTGACGCTGCGGCGCAGCGGCGCGTTGTGCTCGACATGCTCGAGCATCTTGCGGAAGTTGGCGATGCCCGCGGCGGCAAGTGTCTTGATCGGGCCGGCGGAGATCGCGTTGACGCGTGTTCCCTCGGGGCCGAGGTTGTAGGCGAGATAGCGCACGGAAGATTCGAGGCTGGCCTTGGCCAGACCCATGACGTTGTAGTTAGCCAGCGCGCGCTCCGCGCCGAGATAGGTCAGCGTGAGGATAGCGCCGTGGCGCCCCTTCATCAGCGGCCGCGCGGCCTTGGCGAGGGCGGGCAGGCTGTAGACGGAGATGTCGTGCGCGATCGCGAAGTTCTCGCGTGTGAGGCCGTCGAGGAATTCGCCGGCTAGCGCCTCGCCCGGAGCGAAGCCGATCGAGTGGACGAGGATATCGAAGCCATCCCAGTGCTTGCCGAGATCGGCGAACAGCTGTGCGATCTGCTCGTCGCTGGTCACGTCGCAAGGCAGGACGATGTTCGAGCCGAGGGTTTTCGCGGCTTCGTCGACGCGCGGCCGCAGCTTGTCGTTGACGTAGGTGAAGGCCAGTTCGGCGCCTTCGCGATGCATCGCGCTGGCAATGCCCCAGGCGATCGAACGATTGCTGAGGACGCCGGTGATCAGCGCGCGTTTGCCCTGCAGAAATCCCATGTGCTCTCCGTCGTCGTGGCGTGAATCGCGCGATTTTAGCGCAAGCGCGCGGAGGCCCGATCGAGGCTGACGGAAAGCGGCCGCCGCCGCGGCCTACTTCATCGCTTCGCGTTCGGGCGCGTTGAGCAGGAGTTTCTGACCGAGGCGCAGCGTGGCGTTGCGTGAGAGGCGGTTCCAGTGCAAGAGATCTTCCATGCGCACGCCATAGCGGTTGGCGATGTCCCAAAGCGTGTCGCCGGGGCGCACGGTGCAGGTGCCTTCCTTAGTCGACGATGCCGATGTCACCCGCGCGGACGATTTCTGCGCGGTTTCCGCGGCACTCGCGACGGCGACGACTGCCGCGGACGGCGCCTCGATACCACGGCCCGGAACCATCAGCTTTGTGCCCGCGGGCAGTGTCGTTGTCGCGCCGACATGATTGATCTGCGCCAGCGCCGCGGCGTCGACGTCGTAGGCCATGCTCAGCGTATCGAGGCTCTGCGGCTGCTGCAGCTTGACCTCGCGCCAGTTCTGCCAGGCGTACTGCGGCAGCATGCCGAGCGCTTTTTCGACCGCCGCGCGGCGCGTGGCCGGCACGAGCAGATGGAACGGGCCGCGGTCCGGCATGCGTCCCTTGATATACGCGGGATTGAGGTGCTGCAGTTCGCCGAAATCGATGGCGGCGAGCTTCGCCGCGAGACGCAGATCGACCGGCGCCTGCAATTCCAATTGAGCAAGCACGTCGCTCGGCTCCGGGTCGGGCAGTTCGACGCGGAAACGCTCCGGCTCGGAGATGATGCAGGCGACGGCGAGCAGCTTGGTCAGATGCTCGTAATTGACCTGGTTGAGGCGCAGCTTGGCGATTTCCGCCGGTGTGATGCTGCGGCGGTTGCCGAGCGCGGCGCGCACGCTGTTTTCACCGGCGTTGAAGGCCATATTGGCCAGACGCCAGTCGCCGAAGCTTTCCTTGTATTGCTTGAGCAGGCCGAGCGCAGTGCGGCTCGACGCGGTGACGTCGAGGCGCCCGTCGTAGTCGCCATCGACGCGCAGGCCGTTTTCGCGGGCGGTGAACGGCATCAGCTGCCACATGCCGGCGACGCCGTCGCCGCGCGCGGGGAGCATGTTATAGCTCGACTCGACCCAAGGCAGGAAGGCGAACTCGCCCGGCACGTCGTATTTTTCGACCTGCTCGGTGACGACGAGCAGGAACGGCATCGCATCCTTCAGCGCCGCGGACAGATGCGTGGGGCTCGATGCCATCTGCGCGGCGAACTGGCGCACCGTCGGGCTGTAATCGCAGCCCGGCATTGCGTAGCGCGCGCGCAGGCGCGGCCACGGCGAGGCGGGTGTGCTGGAAAGCGGTGTTGGGGACTTTGGCTCGACCGTCAGGTCTGAGACCGCGACCGGCGGCGGCGGAGCGGGTACGATAGGCTCGCTCGCGGTATGACGCACGATCGGCGTGCTGCAGGCGGCGAGCAGGATGAACGCGCTGCCTAACGTCGCGCAGCAGGCGCTGACGGCGAGCAGGCGACGGTCGCGCCGCGTGGCGCGATCGCTGCTATCAGCCCTGGACTGCATGGGCGGAAATCATGCGTTGGAGAGATCCCACTCAAATCGACCGGCGGACTATATCAGTGAGCTGGAAAAGTGCCATTAAAAAGTCATAAAGAGTAAACGAAAAATTAACAATTGGTTTAGCGAGATTTCAGCAACGTAAATCTGCTCTAATCCGCACCTCGCCGCCGTATCGCGTACCCTCGGTTTCATGTCTCTCGATTCGAATTCCTTTTACCAGCACGCCGCGATACGGCGATTATTCGAGCAGGAGCTGACGGCGTTGGCGCCGATCCTTGCCGGCGTCTACGGCACGGCCGGCCTGTTTCTGCGCGGCCATGCCGCGGCGCCGACCGATCTGCCGGCGCATTTGCTCGGCACCGTGCTCAACCTGGCGCTCGACGACGCACAGAGGCTGCGCGGCGGCCTTTCCTGCGCGCCGGACGAATTGCCGCTGGCCAGCGAGAGCTGCAAGCTCGTCGTCGTCCAGCACCTTTTCGAGCGTCTCGACGATCCGGCGTCCTGCGCGGGCGAGATCGCCCGCGTGCTCGCACCGGAGGGTGTACTGCTCGTGCTCGGGTTCAATTCCGTGAGTCTGTGGCGGCCGTGGCTGGCCGGCGCGGCGCGGCGAGCGCACATGCCGTTGCGGCTCGCCTCCGCCCAGCGCTTAGCGACGGTAATTGGGGGGCAGGGCATCGACATTCTGCAGACACGCTACCTCGGTGCCTTGTCGCCGTGGTCGATACCGGAATCCACGCCTGCCGACGAAGCGGCCGGCATCGCGCAAGCGACCTTCGGCCGGCTCCGCGGCAGCTGGTTACTGCTCGCCCGCAAGCGTCGCAGCGCGCTGACGCCGTTGCGCCTGCGCCGCGATGCGCGCGAACTCGCGCGCAGTCCCCGGCTGGCGCCGGGCGCGCATCGGGAGTGTGCGTGAGCGATTCCGCCATCGTCGAAGTGTTCACCGACGGCGCCTGCCTCGGCAATCCGGGTCCGGGCGGCTGGGCGGCGTTGCTGCGCTACAAAAAAGTCGAGAAATGGGTCAGCGGGCACGACGCTGAGACCACGAACAACCGCATGGAGCTGATGGGTGCGATCGGCGCACTCGAAACGCTCAAGCGGCCGTCGTCCGTTCGTCTGACTACCGATTCGCAGTACGTGAAGCAGGGCATCGAAAGCTGGGTGCCGCGCTGGCAAGCGAACGGTTGGCGAACCGCCGACAAGAAACCGGTCAAGAATCAGGACTTGTGGGAACGCCTCGTCGCTGCAGCCGCGCCGCACAAAGTGCAGTGGCATTGGACGCGCGGGCATTCGGGCCACGAGGAAAACGAACGCGTCGATCAACGCGCACGCAGCGAAGCGCTGACGGCGCAGGAAGGCAAGCTATGAGGCAAGTGGTACTGGACACGGAGACGACGGGACTCGAAGTCAACAAGGGCCACCGCATCGTCGAGATCGGCTGCGTGGAATTGCTCGAACGCCGGCCGACCGGCAACGAATTCCACCGTTACGTCAATCCGCAGCGTGCGATGGACGAGGGTGCGACGGCGGTCAGCGGCATCACCGACGATTTCCTCGCCGATAAGCCATTCTTCGCCGACGTCGCCGCCGAGTTCCTCGCCTTCATCGACGGCGCCGAGCTGATCGCGCACAACGCGAGCTTCGATATGGGCTTCCTCACGGCCGAGTTCGCGCGCCTGGAGCAACCCGTGAATATCGCCGAGCGCGTCAGCGTGCTCGACACGCTGCTACTCGCGCGCGAGAAGTATCCGGGCCAGAAGAACAACCTCGATGCGCTGTGCAAGCGCCTCGGCGTCGACAACAGCCATCGCGACCTGCACGGCGCGCTGCTCGACGCGCAGCTGCTCGCCGACGTTTATCTCGCGATGACCGCCGGGCAGGGCGATCTCGGCCTCGGCTTGCACAACGAGCCGGCCAAGGAACGGGTTCGTGACGCAGCGACCATGATCGTCGATGCAGCGATCCGCGTGCGCCGCGCGGACGACGCTGAGCTGGCCGCGCACGAGGCGCGGCTCGCCGCGATCAACAAGAGCAGCAAGGACAACTGTCGGTGGCTGCGCGAGTGAGCGCGGCGAAATATTGAACCGATCAATGGGCGCAGTTTTAGTGGGCCGTGAATCTCGGAACAACTCAAAGCTCGTCATTCCCGCGAAGGTGGGAATCCAGTTCTTCTTTCTGCTTGGAAAAATCCGGGCAAATTTCTAGGGCTGTGCCAGCGCGACTGTCACTGCTTTGGGTGAAGATTGGCGTAGTGCGGCAAGCTGAGCCTTGAGATTAGACATGTCTGCCGCTAACGATTCCAGCGCCGCAACGCGCTTCTTTTGTGCTGCCGTTTCTGCTTCGTGAGCCGACAACTCAGCATGTAGTGCCGCGATCTGCGCATCCTTGCGTTTCGCCTGCGCCACCATTTCCTCACGCAGTGTTGCAACGTCGCGGTCTTTCTCAGCGCGCAGCGTGACAATCTCTTTGTTTTTCTCCATCAGTTCAGCGTTCAATCCTTGAATCGCAGCGAGTGCCACGCCATCCGCATCGACGGTATCGATGCCCTTGTCGGATTCACCCAACTGGAACGCGGCGTAGAAGTCCTGCGCCATCGGGCCCATATGCCGGTATTTTGCGTCCTGCGTCTTGTATTGCCATGTGTTCAGCGGCAAGGCAGCAATTTTCTTTAGCACTTCGCGGCCGTCCACTGGCTGGATGGCCGTCTTTGCGTTGCGGTCTGACAGCACCGTCCAACTGCTCGTCCCGTGATCAAGTCTTACACCTACGCGACCACTCTTATCCGACGCTAAGACGAAACCACCGTCGGCAACGGCCATGAACTGGTTGTCTGCCGTGTTGGTAAGAAGAAATCGAGGAGAATAATCACCAGAAATAAAAGACCCGACGTGACCTCCCGAACCCACATTGGATCCGATAGCGAGAGACTGGAAACCATTCGCAACGAGGTCATGCCCCAACGCGGTCGAGTAAATCCCGCTGGCAGTTGTGTTTGTTCCAAACGCGACCGAATAGTCGCCAGTGGCGTAGGTTTGGTAACCGATTGCCGTCGCACCATAGCCAGTGGCCTGTACAAATGTGCCCATCGCGGTTGAGCCGAGAGCGCTGGCGACGGTGTCGGAACCTATTGCTGTGGAGGAGTCACCAGTGGCGGATGCCCACGCGCCCAGGGCAATGGCGTCGCTACCGCTGCGGTTCTCCCCCCACGAAATCGGCAGCCAATAGCCTACGACATTGATCGTCATATCAACCTGGCCGTTGGCCACTTGCAGATAGAAGCGGCCGCTATTGACATCCCCTTGCCTGCCGAGCGGAATGCTGGTGTAGCCGGTGTTGTACTGCACTTGACCCGCCGCTGGACTGGCAACGGTGGGGTTGTACACGGCGGTACCGATATTGGGCGCCGTGGTGCCGACATCCGCCGACCAGGTGGCGATATTCCCCGATGCCGTAGCGTTTAGAAGGTTCATGTTCACGCTGACGGCTGCGACTCCGTCAGCAATGGCACAACCCTCGGAATTGCCGTGCTGCGCGATGATATCCGCCTTGGATGTACCGAACAGATGAGGGCCCGAGGCCGCCGTTAATGGACTGCTGCCGCGCGTGTCGAGCAGCCGGCACGGCTGAGCCAGAGGCACGTAGACGAGTTGGTTGGCGTAGGTGGTGCCCGTGAACAAGGCACTGGCAAGGCTGAACCAGGCGAGCGAAAAAAAAGAGCGATGGAATGTGGACATAATGCGTTCTCCGGACAAGGGCAGGCGAAAAATTGCGCCTTGGCTCTTCTCGGGTGCGGCTGTCATGTCCGAAAGGTGGCGCGGCGCAGAAGCCCTATATCCTTCTCCGCTTGGCAGTTTCTTGCCGGACAAGAATCGGACAACTTACGGACAGCAATCTGCAGGGAGAACTGATCCGCGGCCAGAATTCCGCTCCTGTGAAGAAGCGGTGCGCCGGCAATACGCCTAGTTAATCCAGGCACATGAGGGCGCGCCCGAACTCAGCGATTCCGCACGAGCACGGCGGTAACGTTGTCTGATCCGCCACCATCGAGTGCGGCAAGGATCAGGTGATCGACGCACTCCTGTGCGGAGAGGTCGTCACGCGCGAGGATCGCGGAAATTTGTCTGTCGTCGACTTCTTCGGTCAGGCCATCCGAGCACAGCAGTACCTGCATGCCCGGCGTGAAGCGGCCACGCAGCGTCTCCACGCGCAGGCTCTGCGGGTCGGTGACGCCGAGCGCTTGAGTGACGACGTTGCGGTGCGGATGCGTGCGCGCCTGTTCCTGCGTGATCGCACCTTGCTTGATCAATTCCTGCACGTAGGAGTGATCCTGCGATATCTGCTTGAGTGCGCCGTCCCAGAGATAGATGCGGCTGTCGCCGACCCAGCAGGCCTCGTATTCCGTGCCGGTGACGTGCAGGGCGACGATTGTGGTACCCATCGGTAGAGCCTCGGAGCGGCGGCCGGACAACTGCAGGATGTCGGCATCCGCGCTCTGCACGGCTTGCGCGAGGCTGCCACCCGAGCCGACTTCGCGCACGACCGCATCGCGCGCGAGCGCGCTGGCGACTTCGCCGTGGGCGTGGCCGCCCATGCCGTCGGCGACGAGCCAAAGGCCGATGTCTGCGTCGGCGTAGTACGTATCTTCGTTGTGTTCGCGGCGCAGGCCGATATGCGTGCCGTGTCCGAATTCGATCATGTTGTGTTCTTGTTTCGACCGGGTTCGACCGACGCGCGCGCATCCCTCGTCGCGATCGCCGCATTCCGGTTCGAACCCGATGCCGGTGGCCATAGCATGAAGGTGCGCCGCAAGGGCTGCAAGCGGAAAGAGGTGCGCGAGATGGATTTGGCCGGGGGAATTGCTCGGCTCATCCACGAGCCTCGCCCCTCCGCGCTGCGCGCTGCGGGGCCAGCCTGCGGCTGTCCAAAATTGCTCCTGCAATTTTGTGAACCGTCTCGCTTCTGACGAAGCGAGACGGTCCGCATCCGCACCACGACCAACATAAAAAAAGCCGCGCAAGGCGGCTTTTTTTATGTTGGTGGAGGTGGGGGGAATTGAACCCCCGTCCGAAGACACTACATCCCTGGCTCTACATGCATAGCTCGCCGTTTAGTCTCATCCTGCGGCAACACGGCGCGCAAAGCGCACCGCAGGACCAGTCAGCTAAGAGTTAGCTAATGAGCGACTGACGGCGATCATCGGCGATTCCGTGATAATGACCCTACACCGGCGAGCACGGACACAAGCGGGTTCGGGGCTACGCCTTAAGCGGCGAGAGCGTAGTTGTCGTCGTTGGCAACTAAAAGTTTGCGGCTGGATTAACGAGGAAAGCTGCCCCCTCGGCATGCACCAAGCGATTTCGATATCCCCGTCGAAGCCATGTCACCCCCGGGAAGAAACGCTGGTCGGTTGATTATATGGGGCCGGGGTCGGCGTATTCAATGAAACGCGAAGGCGGCGTTCAGCCGAAGCGGTTCTTCGAGCGCATCGCTTGCTGTTTCTCGCGCGCGAAATCGCGGTCCTTTTCCGCGGCGCGCTTGTCGTGATCCTGCTTGCCCTTCGCGAGACCGAGTTCGAGTTTCACTCGATTGCCCTTCCAATACATCGCCGTCGGCACGAGCGTGTAGCCCTTGCGTTCGACTGCGCCGACGAGCTTGTCGATCTCGGCACGGTTGAGCAGGAGCTTGCGCGTGCGCCGGTCTTCGGCGACGACGTGCGTCGACGCGGACAGCAGCGGCGGAATCGAAGCGCCGAACAGGAAGATTTCCCCGTTGCGCACGATCGCATACGCATCGACGATGCTGATGCGGCCAGCGCGCAGGCTCTTCACTTCCCAGCCTTGCAGCGCGATGCCCGCCTCGAAGCGTTCGTCGATGTGGTATTCGTGTCGCGCGCGCTTGTTGAGCGCGATCGTGGTGTCGGTTTTCTTGTTGTCTTTTGCCATGGAAGTTCTGTCGACCTGCGATGCGGTCGCCGCCGTTACGCATTAGAATCGCACGATGCGGAACTGCACATTGTATACACGTTCTGAGAGGCGCCGCTACGGAAGGGTGGTTTTCGGTTTTTGCGGCGATGGGCGATCGCAGGGCGGTGGCCGGTGATCCGGATCCGCCGTAGCGCGATCGTGCGACACAGCTGCGCGCACATGTACGACTTGGTCAACGAAGTCGAGGCGTATCCGCGCCGTTTCAACTGGTGCTCCGGCGCGCATGTGCTTTCGCGCGAAGCCGACGCCGTGACTGCGCGCCTCGACCTGCGCCTCGGCGGGATGACGCAGAGCTTCACCACGCGCAACACCCTCGAGGCGCCGCAGCGCATCACAATGCAGCTCGTGGAAGGCCCGTTCCGTGCGTTGCACGGCGTGTGGACGTTCACCGCGCTCGGCGAGGCGGGCTGCAAGGTCGCACTCGCACTCGATTTCGACTACTCCGGATTGATGGGTCCGGTGCTGCGCGCCGGATTCCAGAAGGTCGCCGACCGCATGGTCGATGAGTTCTGCCGCGAGGCCGATCGCACCTATGTCTGAGGCATCGCCGACAACGATTCGTGTCGACGTCGTCTACGCCGACGCGCAGAAGCAAATCGTCCGCAGCGTAGAGGTGACGGCCGATGCGACGGTGGAGCAGGCGATACGCGCTTCGGCAATCCGCGAAGCGCTGCCGGCGGGGTTCGTGCCCGCGTCGATCGGCATCTTCGGCCGCATCGTCGCGTCGGATTCACCGTTGCGTGACGGCGACCGCATCGAACTTTACCGTCCGCTCAAGATCGATCCGAAGCAGGCGCGCCGGCGCCGCGCCGAGAAGCAAAAAGACCGCTGAAAGATTTCGAAAGGCTTAGGCGCCGCTGTCGTCGCCGCTGCGCTTCTTCTTGTCTTCGTCCGGATGCTTCTCGTCGGGGTACTGGCGCTTGTACTTCGTTGCCAGACGGATCAGCTCGGCGGGATCCTCGGCGAAGTAGTCGCCGTCGATCTTGCCGAGGCTGTCGCCCTCGAAGTACAAGACCAGATCCTTCGTTTCCATGCGGCCGTTGCCGCGGCGGAACGTGGAAATATAGTCCCAGCGGCTTTGTTGGAACGGGTTGACCACCGACGGACTGCCCATCGTCAACATCACCTGGCGTTTGGTCATGCCGGGCTTGAGCGATTCGACTTGGGCCTTGCTGAACAGGTTGCCCTGCTGGATGTCGAGCTGGTAGACCGGGTTGCACGCGCCGAGTCCGAAGGCGATCGCGGCCAGCGCGAGCACGCGCGGCAATTTCGAAAAAGCGGAGATCGGGCTGGCCTGCTTCATTTGCATCGCAACGGTACGGGAAGGCTGCGATGATACACTAGCCTTCGGCTCCAGCGGGCGCGCCGCGTACGCCCGGCATTCAGGTGGTACTCATATGGAAACTCAAGATCTGCGCAAGGCGGGGCTCAAAGTCACGCATCCGCGCATGCGTATCCTCGAAATCCTCGAGGCCTCCGACGGCAAGCATCTGACCGCGGAGGACATCTATCGCCATCTGCTCGAGCACGACGACGAAATCGGGCTCGCCACCGTTTATCGCGTGCTGACCCAGTTCGAATCCGCGGGCCTCGTGGCCAAGCACAACTTCGAAGGCGGCCAGGCGGTGTACGAAATCGACCGCGGCAAGCATCACGATCACATGGTCGACCTTGATACCGGCAAAGTGATCGAGTTCGTCAGCGAAGACATCGAGCGCCTGCAGCGCGAAATCGCCGACAAGCACGGCTACGCGATCGAGGAACACAGCCTCGTGCTGTACGTGCGGTCGAAGAAGAAACGGTAAACAGTCGGGGCGGGGAAAAGCCCGCTTTTTTATCTCGCTCGTCGGCGCTCGCTGTTTTTTCCGGCGCCTTCCAACATCTGCTTCGCATGCGCCAGCGTCTCGCGCGTGATTTCCACGCCGCCGAGCATGCGCGCGATTTCGTCGCGGCGATCGGCGCCGTCGAGGGATTCGATCTGCGTCTGCGTGTTCTTGCCGTCGCTCGATTTCGCCACGCGCAGGTGGCGATGACCCTGAGCTGCGACCTGCGGCAGATGGGTGACGCACAGCACCTGACGATGTCTGCCGAGGCGACGCAACTTCTGCCCGACGACTTCGGCCACGGCGCCGCCGATGCCGGTGTCGACCTCGTCGAACACCATCGTTGCGATTGCATCCGCGCTAGCGTCGTCGGTGCCGAGCGCAGCGACTTCGATCGCGAGGCTGATGCGCGACAGCTCGCCGCCCGAGGCGACTTTACGCAAGGCGCGCGCCGGCTGACCCGGGTTGGCGCTGACCAGAAATTCGACGCGTTCGAGACCCTGGACGTCGGGCGCGGTCTTCTCCAGCGGCTCGATCTCGACCTCGAAACGGCCGCCGGCCATGCCGAGTTCGCTCATCAGCGCGCTGACATTCTTGCTTAGGGCTTTCGCTGTCGCCGTGCGGGCTTCGGATAGTTTTGCCGCCGCCGTGCGGTAGTCGCGCTCGACGGCGCTGCGTTCGCGTTCGAGTTTCTCGAGCGCAGCGCCGGCGCCCTGCAACGCTTCCCATTCCTCGCGCAGTGTCTGCGCATGGGTTTTCAATTGGCCCACCGGCAGGCGATGCTTGCGGCTAAGTTCATGCAGTTTGGCGATTTGCGCTTCGGCTTCGGCGAGCTTGTCAGGATCGAGGTCGAGCGCATCGCGGTAGCGCAAGAGCGCGCTGTTTGCCTCGTCGAGCTGGACGCCCGCGGCGTCGAGCAGTTCGCCGGTGGCGGCGAGCCCGGGATCGGTCTGCGCAAGTCGCGCGATCTCGCTCTGCGCGCGGTGCATCAGGCGCAGCAGGCTGAATTCGCCGTCGCCGTCGAGCAGTTCGGCCAATGCGCTCGTGCCCTGGATCAGGTTGCCTGCGTTCGCCAGGCGTTTGTGCAGTTCGTTGAGCGCGTCGAGTTCCGCCGGTTCGAGCGCGTGCCGGTCGAGCTCCTCAACCTGATGTGAGAGCAGGGCGATGCGCTCGGAATGATCCTGGTCGCCCTGCAGTTCGCGCATGCGCGCATCGATCTCGCGCCAGCGCGCAGCGAGCGCAGTCACCGGTTGCAGCGACGCATCGTGGCCGCCGAACGCGTCGAGCAGGGCCAACTGGCTGGCCTTGTCGAGCAGAGCCTGGTGTTCGTGCTGGCCGTGAATCTCGATCAGCCGCTCCGCCAGCGCCTGCATCTGCGCCAGCGTCGCAGGGCGGCCGTTGATCCAGGCGCGCGAGGCGCCCTCGGCGCGGATCACGCGGCGCAGCTGGCAGTTGCCCTCGTCGTCGAATTCCTCGTCCGCGAGCCATTGCTTCGCGGCTGGCGCGTCGGCGAGGTCGAAATCCGCGATCAGCTCGGCGCGCTCGCTGCCATGGCGTACCACCCCCGCATCCGCGCGCTGACCGGCCAGCAGCAATAAGGCATCGACCATCAGCGACTTGCCGGCGCCGGTTTCGCCGGTGACCACGGTCAGGCCCGGCTCGAAGCCGATGTCGGCTTCGCCGACGATGGCGAAATCCTTGACGAACAGGGTTTGCAGCATGGACCGGGTGGTGATGTTTCGGCGCGCGCACGCTATCACGCGAGACCAGCGCAGCCAAGATCGTCCAGTTGAAAATGCGACGATAGAAACGCGCCGTTTCGTCCCGCAATCGAAGCTGACCATTGGAATCGAGGACCGCTTGAACGCAGCCGCGGAAAATCCATATTGACCCTGGGGGTTTCCGTTGCTAGCGTCGACACATCGTTTCGAACACGAGCTTATGTCTGCGTATTTCGGCCATCGTCCCCCCGGACATCAACTCGATCAACGCGCACGCCAACTGCTGCGCGCGCTGATCGCGCAGTACATTGCCGACGGCCAGCCGGTGGGGTCGCGCACGCTGGCGAAGAACGCGGGGCTCGACGTGAGCCCGGCGACCATTCGCAACGTGATGGCCGACCTCGAGGAACTCGGCCTGCTCGCCGCGCCGCACACCTCGGCTGGGCGCGTGCCGACCGCGCAGGGCTATCGCATGTTCGTCGACAGCCTGCTCGAACTGAAGCCGCTTGATGAGCCGCAGATCGACGCGCTGCGCCGCGAACTGCCAACGCAGGCGCCGACGCAGGATCTGCTCAACGGCGTGTCCTCGCTGCTATCCGAAGTGACTCACTTCGTCGGCGTCGTCACCGTGCCGAAGCGTGAGGAATTCCCGTTCCGCCATATCGATTTCGTCGCGATCGGCGGCAATCGCGTGCTCGTGATCCTCGTCTTCGCCGACAACGAGGTGCAGAACCGGGTGATCGCGACCCAGCACGTCTATTCGCCGAGCGAACTCGAGCAGGTGTCGAATTTCCTCAACGCGAACTATGCCGGCCTGCGCATGAGCGACATCCGCGAACGGCTGAAGCGCGAGATGCACGAGACCAGCGCGCGCCTGCATCAGCTGATGGTCGCCGCGGCGGACGTGGCTCAGCAGGCGTTTCCGGATCAGGCCGATGCCGACATGCTCATTAAGGGGCATGTCAACCTGATGGGATCGCAGGCGGCGCCGGACATGGAGCGCCTGCGCGAGCTGTTCGAAGCTTTTCAGCGCAAACGCGATCTGTTGAATCTGTTGGAAAGCTGCTCACGCGCCGAGGGTGTGCGCCTGTTCATCGGTGAGGAGTCGGGCTTCAACCCGCTCGGCGCCTACAGTCTGGTCACCGCACCGTACGGGGTCGAGGGCCGGGTGCTTGGCGTACTCGGTGTCATCGGACCAACGCGTATGGCGTATCAGCGCGTGATCCCGGTCGTGCAGGCAACCGCGAAGATCCTGTCCGGAGCCCTGGCCGCGACGTCGTGAGCGGTAGCGCGACGGGCCGTACGCCTTGAATCGGGCCCGGCTGGCCTCATAAATCGCATGGGGTAAAATAATCGACCGTGGCATGCAGCGATGGCTGCCGGCCGCGTTTTGCCTGGAAACCCGCTTTCCGGCCAGGGACGACCTGCCGAAACACTGTGGAGCGCTTGTGACAAACGAAAACATCCGTCCGGGGAATCCGGAAAAATCCGCGCCGAACGAGGCGGCCAACGCCGCGGACGTGCAGGCGGAAACCGATCAGCTCAGCGACAAGCTGGCCGAATACGAGAACAAGCTCGGCGAGATGCGCGAGGTACTGCTGCGCGAGCGCGCGGAGATCGAGAATCAGCGCAAGCGTCTGCAGCGCGATCTCGATCAGGCGCGCAAATTCGCCAACGAGCGCCTGCTCGGCGACCTGCTGCCGGTGTGCGACGGCCTCGAGCGCGGTTTGGCCATCCAGACGGCCGACGTCAACGGCCTGCGCGAGGGCATGGAGCTGACTCTGAAGGCGCTGCTCAAGGTGGCCGAGGCCAACGGCTTGAAGGCGGTCGACCCGGTCGGCCAGCCGTTCAATCCGGAGCAGCACCAGGCGGTCAGCATGGTCGAGGCGCCGGGGACGAAGCCGGACACCGTCGTCGCGGTGATCCAGAAGGGTTATGTGCTGAACGAACGCCTGCTGCGCCCCGCGCTGGTGACCGTTTCCAAAGCATCCTGAGCCTTGAATTGAATCCCGCTTAACCGCATTTTTGCTACCAGTCGCGGCGCCGCGCCGCAAAAAATTTTTGGAGAGAACATTATGGGTAAAATCATCGGTATCGACCTCGGCACGACGAACTCGTGCGTGGCCGTCATGGAAGGCACGACGGCGCGCGTGATCGAGAACTCCGAAGGCGATCGCACCACGCCGTCGATCGTCGCGTTCAAGGACAACGAAGTCCTCGTCGGCGCGACCGCGAAACGCCAGGCGGTGACCAATCCGAAGAACACGTTCTACGCGGTGAAGCGCCTGATCGGCCGCAAGTTCACCGACGCCGAAGTGCAGAAGGACATCGGCCTGGTGCCGTACAAGATCGTCGCGCACGACAACGGCGACGCGTGGCTGGCGACGGCCGACGGCAAGAATCTCTCGCCGCAGGAAATCTCGGCGAAGATTCTCATGAAGATGAAGAAGACCGCCGAGGACTTCCTCGGTGAACCGGTCACCGAGGCCGTCATCACCGTACCCGCGTACTTCAACGACTCGCAGCGCCAGGCGACCAAGGACGCCGGTCGCATTGCGGGCCTTGAGGTCAAGCGCATCATCAACGAGCCGACCGCGGCCGCGTTAGCCTACGGCATCGACAAGAAGGGCGGCGACCGCAAAGTCGCGGTCTATGACCTCGGCGGCGGTACGTTCGACATCTCGATCATCGAGATCGCCGAAGTCGACGGCGAGAAGCAGTTCGAAGTACTGGCGACGAATGGCGACACGTTCCTCGGCGGTGAAGACTTCGACAAGCGCCTGATCGACTACCTCGTCGAGGAGTTCAAGAAGGAATCGGGCGTCGATCTGAAGAACGATTCGCTCGCGCTGCAGCGCCTGAAGGACGCCGCCGAGCGCGCGAAGATCGAGCTGTCCACGGCGCATCAGACCGAAGTGAACCTGCCGTACATCACGGCAGATGCGTCCGGTCCGAAGCACCTCAACATCAAGCTGACGCGCGCCAAGCTCGAAGCGCTGGTCGCCGACCTGATCGAGAAGACGATCGCGCCGTGCCGCACCGCGATCAACGACGCGGGCTTGAAGGTCTCCGACGTCAGCGAGGTCATCCTCGTCGGCGGCCAGACGCGCATGCCCAAGGTGCAGGAAGCGGTGAAGACTTTCTTCGGCAAAGAGCCGCGCAAGGACGTCAACCCGGACGAGGCCGTCGCTGTCGGCGCGGCGATCCAGGGCGGCGTGCTCGGCGGTTCGGTCAAGGACGTGCTGCTGCTCGACGTCACCCCGCTGTCGCTCGGAATCGAGACGCTCGGCGGCGTGATGACCAAGCTGATCGAAAAGAACACGACGATCCCGACCAAGGCCTCGCAGACGTTCTCGACGGCGGAGGACAATCAGACTGCCGTCACGGTGCACGTGCTGCAGGGCGAGCGTGAGCGTGCGAGTGCCAACAAGTCGCTGGCAAAATTCGATCTCGCAGGGATCGAACCGGCCGCGCGTGGTATGCCGCAGGTCGAAGTCTCGTTTGACATCGACGCGAACGGCATCCTGCACGTTTCGGCCAAGGACAAGAAGACCGGCAAGGAACAGCGCATCGAGATCAAGGCCGGCTCGGGCCTCTCCGAGGACGAGATCCAGCGCATGGTGCGCGACGCCGAAGCAAACAAGGAAGACGACAAGAAATTCCACGAGCTCGTCGCCACGCGCAACAAGGCCGACCAGCTCGTCCACGCCACGCGTGCGGCGATCAAGGAGCATGGCGGCAAGGTCGACGGCGGGCAGATCGGCGCGATCGAAACCGCGCTGGCCGACCTCGAGAAAGTGATGAAGGGCGAGGACAAGGACGCCATCGAGTCGAAGATCACCGCGCTCGAATCCGCCGCACAGTCGCTGGCGGCCGCGGCCGCAGCGGCGGGTCAGGCCGGTGCGGCCGGCGACGCCGGTGCGCATGCCGATGGTTCGGCGCCGAAAGACGACGTCGTCGACGCCGAATTCACCGAAGTCAAGGACAAGAAATAATCGCGCGGCGTTCTGCCGTTGATCGGCGGTAAAGTGGATTGAGCCTCGCTACGCGAGGCTCAATCGTTTGCGGAGGGCGTATGACCGAAGTGCCGAGTCTGTATGATTGGGCGGGTGGCACCGCTGCGCTGGAGCGTCTGACCGACGTTTTCTACCGCAAAGTAAAAGCGGATCCGCTGCTGCAGCCTGTGTTCGCACACATGGACGAGCGGCATCCGCGCTACGTCGCGGAGTTCATCGGCGAAGTGTTCGGCGGCCCGCAGCGATATTCGACGGAACGCGGCGGCCATGCGCACATGATCCGGCAGCATCTGGGACGCCATTTAAGCGAAACGATGCGCCGCCAGTGGGTGAATTTGCTGCTCGATGCGGCGGACGAGGCGGGGTTGCCGGCCGATCCGGAATTCCGTTCGGCCTTCGTCGGCTACATCGAGTGGGGAACGCGGTTGGCAGTGATCAATTCGCAGCCCGGTGCGAACGCCGAGGCGGAGCAGCCGATGCCGAAGTGGGGATGGGGCGAGACCCACGGGCCGTATACCGGCTAGGGCAGATATTTTGAGGTCAGGAGCATGGAGAAGGGGAGACTCGAAGCATTCACCGACGGCGTGATCGCCGTCGTCATCACGATCATGGTGCTGGAATTGAAGCCGCCGCACGAGGCGACGTGGCAGTCGCTACTCGCTGACTGGCCGGTGTTCCTGAGCTACGTGATGAGCTTCATCTACGTCGGTATTTACTGGAACAACCATCACCATCTCATGCATTTCGTCGAGCGCGTGAACGGCAAGGTGATGTGGGCGAACCTGTATTTCTTGTTCTGGCTGTCCCTGTTTCCGTTCACCACGGCCTGGCTCAACGAGGCGCATAGCGAACACGAAGAGTTCCTCGCGGCAGGGCCCGCGGCGCTGTACGGTTTCGTGTTGCTGATGACGGCCTTGTCGTGGATTCCGCTGACGCGGTTCCTGATCGATTGCAACGGCGGCTCCGACAGCCCCCTGGCGCGCGCACTCGCGAGCGGGTGGAAAGAGAAGGTGTCGCCATTCATTTATTTGGTGGCCATTGTTTTAGCGCTATCCGCATCCATAGTCCCCTATGCGACGGTCGTGTCGGGCTTGATGTATGCGCTGGTCGCCGCGATCTGGTTCATTCCCGACCGCCGTATCGAAAACCACGTGATGGCGAGCAAGTGATTTTCCATTCATGAACAAACGTTGTTACTACGAAACCCTGGGCGTCGAGCGTACAGCCACCGACGAGGAACTGAAGAAGGCGTTCCGCCGTCTGGCTATGAAGCACCATCCCGACCGTAACCCGGGCGACAAGGATTGCGAGGCGCACTTCAAGGAAGCCAAGGAGGCCTACGAGGTGCTCGGCGACGCGCAGAAGCGCGCGATGTACGATCGCCACGGCCATGCCGCGTTCGAACATGGCATGGGCGGCGGCGGTGGTGGTGGATTCCACGCTGACGTCGGCGACATCTTCGGCGACATCTTCTCGGACATCTTCGGCGGTGGCCGCGGCGGCCGCCAACGCCGCGGTTCGGACCTGCGCTACATGCTCGACCTCGATCTGGAAGAGGCCGTGTTCGGTGCCGAGAAGATGATCGACGTGCCGACGCTCGTCGAGTGCGAAAAATGCGAGGGTTCGGGTTCGGCCGACGGCAAGCTCTCGAACTGCGGCACCTGCCAGGGTCATGGCCGTGTGCGCATGCAGAACGGCATCTTCTCGATCCAGCAGGCCTGCCCGCATTGCGGCGGCAGTGGCCGCACGATCGCCAACCCGTGCAAGACCTGCCGCGGCGAAGGCCGCGTGCGCCACGAAAAGCGCCTGGAAGTGAAGATTCCGTCCGGCGTCGATACGGGCGACCGCATCCGTCTGTCGGGCGAAGGCGAGGCCGGCCCCGCCGGTGCGCCGCCGGGCGATCTCTACGTCGAAGTGCAAGTGCGCGAACACCCGATCTTCCAGCGCCAGCAGGACGACCTCTACTGCGAGGTGCCGATCCGCTTCTCGCAGGCCGCGCTCGGCGCCGAGCTCGAAGTGCCCACGCTCGGCGGCGAGGCAGCGATCAAGATTCCCGCCGAAACCCAGACCGGCAAGCTGTTCAAGCTGCGCGGCAAGGGCGTGAGGAATGTGCGCAATGGCCATGTCGGCGATCTGCTCTGCCGCGTCGTCGTCGAGACGCCGGTCAAGCTCAGCAAGCATCAGCGCGAGCTCCTGCAGCAGTTCGAGGAGAGCTTCGGCGACGACCACGCCGCACACACGCCGCGTGCGACGTCCTGGCTCGACAGCGTCAAACAGTTCTGGGACCGCGTGACCACCTGATGCGCGCCCCTTCTCCGTGATGGAGCGGGGACGCTAAGATGACGGCATGAACGATCTCGTCAATGTTGTCGTCTACGGTGCCGCCGGCCGTATGGGCCAGGCGGTGATTCGCAGCGTGCTTGAATCCAAGCAGGCGCGCCTGGCCACCGCCCTCGTGCGGCCTGGCTCCGGCCTCGCCGACGAGCCGCTCGACCGTGTGTTCGGTGCGCTGCCGCGCGATGTCGATTTCGCCACTTCGCTCGACCCCGACTCGCCCTGCGACGTGCTCGTCGATTTCAGCGGTCCCGTCGCCTTTGATGCCGCGCTGGCATTGGCCCTGCAGCGCCGCGCCGCGTTCGTCTGCGGCACGACGAATCTGCGCGACGTGCAGTACGCCGCGCTCGACAACGCCGCGAGGACCATCCCGGTGCTGTGGGCGTCGAACTTCAGCCTCGGCGTTGCCATGCTCGCGCGCATGGCGCGGCGTGTGGCCACAGCGCTGCCGGACTGGGATTGCGAGATCGTCGAGCTGCACCACAACCGCAAGCAGGATGCGCCGTCGGGCACCGCGCTGACGCTCGGTGCGGCGGTCGCGGAAGGCCGCAAGATCGCGCTCGACGAGCACGCGCGCTACGAGCGTCACGGCCAGATCGGCCCGCGTCCGCCCGACGAAATCGGCTTTGCCACAATGCGTGCCGGCGACATCGCCGGGGAGCACACCGTCCTCTTTGCCAGCGAAGGCGAGCGCATCGAACTCACCCATCGCGCCACCGACCGCGACATCTTTGCGCGCGGCGCGCTCGCCGCGGCGATCTGGCTGGCGCATCGCGAGCCGGGGCGCTACAGCTTCGATGACGTGCTCGCGCCGGCGAGTTAGTTGCTGCTCACAACTTCAGTGGAAACTCATCGTGCTGAGGATGCCGAAGCACGCGGCCGCGAGCAGCAATCCCACGCCGAGAATTGACGCGATGCCGACTAGCACGCCTTTTGCCGTGCGCGGTCGGTTCGTCTTGCTGAAGTAGATAGCCAGGCCGATCATCGCCACCCAAGGCAACAGAGCGATGAGAAGTGCAAAGGCGACAGGATCGCCGCCGCTGCGGTTCAGGCCTACGACAATGGTGGAGACCAAGGGGACGGCGATGATATAGCCGCCAATCAAGCAGGCCCATGCCAGCGCGATGCCGGCGCCGAGCGAGCCCGGGTCGCCGGCCGGCGGTGGTAAGGGCGGAGCGGGCTGTCCAGGCTGTGGTTCGGTCATCGTGGCGTCCTCAATAGGCGGCGCGTGCATGCACGCCGTTGCGCAACTGCTGCAGGCGCTGCGCGCGTTCGTCGCGGTAGAACAGGTTGAACGTATCGAACGGAATCAGCCGCCCATCCGGTTGGGCGATGTGCACGCAGGATTTCTTCACCGCGCGCAGGTCGAACGAGTAAGCGTCGATGAACTGCATGATCAGCACGCGGAAGACGTTGCGGTAGTTCCATTCCGCCGGCGCTTGCACTTGCGGCAGGCAGCAAAGCAGGTCGGAGAGCGAGCAGGCCTGCGATTGCGGCGAGTGGTTGGTCGCAAACAATTCGAATACGTGCGCGCGCAACGCCTCGTCGCGCTCGACGACGATGGTATTGCGGCCCTTGGCGATCAGCGTCTCGGGCGAGACGAAGCGGGTCAGCGGAACGGTATGGGTGCCCAGCTTGAGCGCATAGGCCATCGCCAGGCAATCCGGGTTGCACGGCACTGGGATCAAATCGTCGGGTGCGAACACCGATGTTTGTTCGAGAATGCGCCGGCGCACTTCGGTGAGCGTGAGGCGGTCGCGCGCGGGGTTATAGTTTTCCAGGCGCCCTGCGGCCTGGATCGGCTGGAAGGTTACGCCGCGCACGCACGGCTGCTGCAGCGCGAATTCGACGATCTCGCCGAGTTCGTGATCGTTGAGGCCCTTCTTGACGGTGACGACCAGCGTCGTCGAGACGTCGTGCTCGTTGAGTTGATCTAATGCGCGTCGGCGCACGTCGGCGAGTTTCGCGCCGCGCAACTCCTGGTGCACTTCGTCGCGCAGCGAATCGAACTGCAGATACAGCTCGAAGCCCGGCTCGTACTGCTTGAGGCGCGCGGCGAAGTCGGCATCTTTGGCGATACGCAGGCCGTTAGTGTTCACCATGAGGTGACGGATGGGGCGACGTTTGGCGGCGTCGAGAATCCCGAAGAAGTCCGGATGCAGTGTCGGCTCGCCGCCCGAAATCTGTACGACGTCGGGTTCGCCCTCGTTGGCGACGACGGCATCGAGCATGCGCTCGACCGTGGCCAGGTCGCGGAAGCCGGGCCGGTGTGGTCCGGATTCGGCGTAGCAGATCGGGCAGCGCAGGTTGCAGTGATCGGTGATCTCGACCAGCGTCAGGCAACTGTGCTGCATATGCTCGGGACAGAGGCCGCAATCGTAAGGGCAGCCCCAGCGCTGCTCCGTGTTGAAGCGCTGCGGCAGTTCCGGTGCCTTGATGAACACCTCGCGCGACTTGCGGTAGTAATCCACGTCATCGGCGATCAGCACGCGCTCGCGGCCATGCTCGGGACACCATTTCTCGAGATAGACCTTGTCGTCCTTGAGCAGAATCTTCGCCTCGACGCGCACGAGGCAGGTGCTGCACACCGACACGGCACTGTCGTAGAACAGGTACGGCCTTACTTTTGCTCCCACGCCAGCGTCCCCGCGATGCGCGCGATGTGGCGGCCATAGTAAACCAAACCCGCGATGCACAGCAGTTGGATGCCCGAGAGGAAGCCGAAATAGGCGAACGGCATCGGTTTGATGAAATCGACCGCCAGGCGAAACGCGAGATAGCCGATCATGAAGGCGCGAAAGCGGTCCCCGTCTTGCGCGAACGCGTTTGCGCGACGCTGGATGACCACGGCGAGTACGAGGAGGAAGGCGATCTCGTAAAGCTGGGTCGGATGGCGCGGCATACCGTCGCCGAAATCGACGCCCCAGGGAAGCGTCGTCGGATTGCCGTAGGTGTGATCGGCCAGCCCGGCGAGGAAGCAGCCGATACGGCCGATCGCCATGCCGACGATCAGCGGCAGCGCGAACGCATCGCCGCTGGAGGCGCGCACGCCCAGACGGTGTTTCATGCTCTCCACGCCGATGAGGCCGCCGAGCAGCGCGCCGACGATGGTCTTGCCTTCGAGCAGATGGCGCCAATCGGGGAAGTCCGCGAACGCATTGCGCGGATCCTCGAGCCAATAACCGAGTTTGGCGCCCAGCCCCGCGCCGACGATCGCCGCGACGCCGATCAGCAGGCTGTGGTCCGTGTCGGCGAGCGCGGGCGGGGCGAGGCGGCGGCGCTGCCAGACGAACAGGCGGAAACCGATGAAGTAGGCCGCGGCCTCGACGAGCGTGTGCAGCGCGACCGGCCCCACGTCACCGGCCTGTATCAATCACGGTGCGCGGCGTTCTTGTCGCGGCCGGCACCGAACTTCTTGTCGAGCGAGCCGAACAACTTCTTGAACACGCGCGAAAGTTTGCCGCGCTGGGTCTTGCGCAGCTTCTCGTCCTCGCTCGTCAGCCAGGCGATCTGGATCACGCGGCGTTCGCCCTCGTGCGGCAGGTGGCCGTGGAAGGAATTCTCCGCGCGCCGGAACACGACGAAGTTGCCGTACACCGGCTTGATCTCGGGCGAGGCGAGGTCGTCGATGTCGTCGATGCGGTTGAGAAAACGCAGGCAGCCTTCGCTGATGTCCGGCCACGACGGATTGAGATAGAGCAGGGCGGTCGCAACTTTCGATTTGCTGTCGGTGTGGATCGTGCCGTGGCGCTTGTTGAGATAGCGGCACATCGTGATCAACGTCGGATATTGACCGAGATGGTCGATGCCAAGCCGCGAGCCCACCGCGCTTGCGACGGCAGGATCGATCAGCTCGTGAATCAGGGCGTTGATGCTCGGCCCGCAGTCCTTTTCTTCGTATGGAAAAAACCCGGCACTCGAATACTTCGGGAAATCGCGATCGAGTTCGGCGGCCGCGGAAGTCGGCAGCTGATCGTGCGCGACAAGGAAACGGAACGGCGTATCGCGCACCAGCGTGTCGGCGCGGTCCAGGTGCGTGGGATCGAAGAGCGGCGCAGTGGCGTTCATGCGGACATTTTACGCCGGGGCCGTTGTAAAGTCCGAGAGGCCGCCGGCTGGATGGCGCGAACAGCAGCGATGCGCAGCGCATTAACACGGGAGGAAATGGATGGATATTTCGGAGACGGCTGTCGCAGCCCCGCCACCCGCGCCGGCGTTGTCCGCCTGGCAACGGTTGAAGTCGATCGTCGGCGGCTCGGTGGGTAACCTGGTCGAATATTACGACTGGTACGTCTACACCTCGTTCTCGCTGTACTTCGCCAAGTCGTTTTTTCCGCAGAGCGACACGTTGTCGCAGGTGCTGAACACGTCGGCGATTTTTGCGGTCGGTTTTCTCATGCGCCCGATCGGCGGCTGGCTGTTCGGCCGCTACGCTGACCGGCACGGGCGCAAGGCGGCGCTGATGCGCTCGATCCTGCTCATGGGCCTGGGTTCGCTGATCATTGCGCTGTGTCCGACCTACGAGACGATCGGCATCGCCGCACCGGTCATGCTCGTGCTGTCGCGCCTGCTGCAGGGGCTGAGCCTCGGCGGCGAGTACGGCACGTCCGCGACCTATCTGAGCGAGATGTCGGTGCGTGCGCATCGCGGATTTTGGTCGAGTTTCCTTTACGTCACCCTCATCGCAGGACAACTGCTCGCGCTCGCGGTGCTGATCGTCCTGCAGCAGTGGGTATTGAGCGATCAGCAGCTCAAGGTGTGGGGCTGGCGCATTCCGTTCGCGATCGGCGCGCTCATTGCCCTGACGGCCCTGTACCTGCGCAGGAACATGGTCGAGACCGATGCCTTCGTGAAGGGCCACAAGGCGCCTGATGCCCGTCGCGGTGAAGGTTCACTGACGACGCTGCTGACGCACTGGCGGCCGGCCTTGATCGTGATCGGGCTGACCATGGGCGGCACGCTGGCGTTCTACACCTACACCACGTACATGTCGAAATTCCTCGTCCTCAGCGTCGGCCTGAGCAAGGACGCCGCCGCGCTCGTGAACGCGGCGACCCTGTTCATCTACATGCTGCTGCAGCCGGTGATCGGCGCTTTGTCCGACCGCATCGGCCGCCGCCCGATCCTGATCGCTTTCGGCATCTTCGGCGCGTTGTTGACCGTGCCCGTCCTGACTGTGCTGCAGGGCACCAAGGACCCCTACGCCGCGTTCGCGCTGATCCTGCTGATGCTCGTCGTGGTCAGCGGCTACACCTCGATCAATGCGGTCGTGAAGGCCGAGCTGTTCCCGGTGGAGATACGTGCGCTGGGGGTCGGCCTGCCGTATGCGCTGGCGGTGGCCGTCTTCGGCGGCAGCGCCGAGACCGTGGCGCTGTGGTTCAAGCAGTCCGGCATGGAAAGCGGTTTCTACTGGTATGTCACCGTCTGCATTGGCGTTTCGCTGCTGGTTTATGTCTTCCTGCCGGATACGAAACGGACCTCCCTGATCGAAGGCGCCTGAACGCCGTCGAGATAGACAACGAGGCTCGTCGCCTCTACAATTTCCGCTCGCCCGCAACCTCACCCACGGTCCCGAGTTTTCTCAGGCCCGCGGGTGGCGCTGCATCTGCAGGTTGTGTGGAATTATCGTGGGCATCGATGCCCGCGAGAATCGAAAGCGACCCTGCGGGGCCGCACTGTTTCATTCCCAGGCGACGCAAAGCATGACCCCAGCCATTCTCGCCCTTGCCGACGGCACGATCTTCCGCGGCGTCTCTATTGGTGCCCCCGGTGAAACCGTCGGCGAGGTCGTGTTCAACACCGCCATCACAGGCTATCAGGAAATCCTGACCGACCCGTCGTATGCGCGCCAGATTGTCACCCTGACCTATCCGCATATCGGCAACACCGGCGTCAACGCGGTCGATGAAGAGTCGGAAAAGGTCCAGGCCGCCGGTCTCGTGATCCGCGACTTGCCGCGCCTGGCGAGCAGCTGGCGCTCGAGTGAAAGCCTCGACGCTTACCTGCGCCGCCACGGCATCGTCGCGATCGCCGATCTCGACACGCGCGCGCTGACGCGCCTGCTGCGCGACAAAGGCGCGCAGAACGGCTGCATCCTCGCCGGCGAGGGGCTCTCCGACGAGAAAGCGCTCGCCGCCGCGCGTGCGTTCCCGGGCTTGTCCGGCATGGATCTCGCCAAGGTCGTCAGCACTCAGGCGCCGTATAAATTCGACGCGGGCAGTTACGATCTCGACCGCAAGGCGTTCGCGAGCGTGGCGGGTAAGCATCATGTCGTCGCCTACGACTTCGGCGTGAAGAAGAACATCCTGCGCATGCTCGTCGACCGCGGCTGCGCGATCACCGTCGTGCCAGCGCAGACGCCGACCGCCGACGTGCTCGCGCTGAAGCCCGACGGCGTGTTTCTATCGAACGGCCCGGGCGACCCGGAGCCCTGCGACTACGCGATCGCCGCGGCGCGCGAAGTCATTAAGCGCAAAATCCCGCTGTTCGGCATCTGCTTGGGCCACCAGATCATGGGCCTCGCGGTTGGTGCGAAGACATTGAAGATGAAATTCGGCCATCACGGCGCGAACCATCCGGTCAAAGATCACGACGACGGGCGCGTGCTGGTGACCTCGCAGAACCACGGTTTCGCGGTCGATCCGGCGACCTTGCCGGCGAACACGCGGATCACGCATACCTCGCTGTTCGATGGATCGCTGCAGGGTTTCGCGCTGACGGATGCACCGGCGTTTTGTTTCCAGGGACATCCGGAAGCGAGTCCGGGACCGCACGATATCGGTTATTTGTTTGATCGCTTCGTCAGCTCGATGCAGGCGGCGGTCAAGGCGGCATAGCGGTTGTTTTTGATCTTCGGGTCCCCGTTTGCCGCGGCGAGGGCATGACGAAAAGGCCCGAAGGGTCGCGCGCAGGATGCGCGCGAGTTCGTTGTACGCACAGGGATGTGCGTTCAACGAACCCCGGCATGCCCTCGCGGACCGCCGCGTAGCGGCGGCGCGGCATCCGGGGCGGCGTCTTTTTGGTTACTTTTTCTTCGCTGTTGAAGAAAAAGTGACCCGCTCGCATGGATGCGAGCGGAAAAACGAAGGACGCGGTCAGAGCAGAATCAAGAGCAAAAGCTGGATTCCAGCTTGCGCTGGAATGACGAGCGAAAGCAAAGACACTGGATTCCGGCCTGCGCCGGAATGACGAGCAAAAAACCATGCCAAAACGTACAGACATCAAAAGCATCCTCGTCATCGGCGCCGGTCCGATCGTGATCGGCCAGGCCTGCGAGTTCGACTACTCGGGCGCGCAGGCGTGCAAGGCGCTCAAGGCCGAAGGCTTCCGCGTCATTCTCGTCAATTCGAATCCGGCGACGATCATGACCGACCCGGACACGGCCGACGCGGTCTACATCGAGCCGATCAACCGCGCCACGGTCGAGGCGATCATCGCCAAGGAAAAGCCTGACGCGCTGCTGCCGACGATGGGCGGGCAGACGGCGCTGAATTGCGCGCTCGATCTCGCGGACGCCGGCATCCTGGAAAAATACAACGTCGAACTGATCGGCGCCTCGCGCGAGGCGATCCGTATGGCCGAGGATCGCGAGCTGTTTCGCATTGCGATGGCCGAGATCGGCCTGGAATGTCCGCGTGCCGAAGTCGCCAAGACGTTCGAGCAAGCCGTCGAGATCCAAGCGCGTGTCGGCTATCCGACGATCATCCGCCCGAGCTTCACCCTCGGCGGTTCGGGTGGCGGTATCGCCTACAACCGTGAGGAGTTCGAGGAGATCATCAAGCGCGGCCTCGATCTTTCGCCGGTGCACGAAGTGCTGGTCGAAGAATCCGTGCTCGGCTGGAAAGAGTTCGAGATGGAGGTCGTGCGCGACAAGGCCGACAACTGCATCATCGTCTGCTCGATCGAGAACTTCGATCCGATGGGCGTGCACACCGGCGACTCGATCACCGTCGCGCCGGCACAGACGTTGACCGACAAGGAATACCAGCGCCTGCGCGATGCGTCGATCGCGGTGCTGCGCAAGATCGGCGTCGACACGGGAGGCTCGAACGTGCAGTTCGGCATCAACGCCGAGAACGGCCGCGTCGTCGTCATCGAAATGAATCCGCGCGTGTCGCGTTCCTCGGCGCTGGCGTCGAAGGCGACCGGCTTTCCGATCGCGAAGATCGCCGCCAAACTCGCCGTCGGCTACACCCTCGACGAACTGCGCAACGATATCACCGGCGGCAAGACGCCGGCGTCGTTCGAGCCGACGATCGACTACGTCGTCACCAAGATTCCGCGCTTCGCGTTCGAGAAATTCCCGCAGGCCGATCCGCGCCTGACCACGCAGATGAAGTCGGTCGGCGAAGTAATGGCGATCGGGCGCACGTTCCAGGAATCGTTGCAGAAGGCGCTGCGCGGCCTGGAAACGGGCAAGGATGGCTTGAATCCGACCGGCCTGGATTTCGCCAATGCCGACGATGCTGCCACGCTCAAGCGCGAGCTGCGCGAGCCGAAACCGGATCGCATCTTCTATGTCGCCGATGCCTTCCGCGCCGGCATGTCGCTCGAAGACATCTACGTGCTCACCCATATCGACCGCTGGTTCCTCGATCAGATCGGCGAGCTTGTCGAAATTGAAACGCGCATCAAGGCGTCTGGCCTGAAGGGCATTGACGCGACGGAAATGCGCCGCCTGAAGCGCAAGGGTTTCTCCGACGCGCGCCTCGCTGCGCTGCTCGGCACGGACGAGGCCGCGGTGCGCACGCTGCGCCGTGCGTTCAACGTGCGGCCGGTGTACAAGCGCGTGGATTCCTGCGCGGCCGAATTCGCGACGACGACGGCTTACCTGTACTCGACCTACGAGGAACAGTGCGAGGCGGAGCCGTCGACACGCGAGAAGATCATGGTGCTCGGCGGCGGCCCGAATCGCATCGGCCAAGGCATCGAGTTCGACTACTGCTGCGTCCATGCCGCGCTCGCCCTGCGCGAGGACGGCTACGAGACGATCATGGTCAACTGCAATCCGGAGACCGTCTCGACCGACTACGACACCTCCGATCGCCTCTACTTCGAGCCGCTCACGCTCGAGGACGTGCTCGAAATCATCGACGTCGAGAAGCCGAAGGGCGTGATCGTGCAATATGGCGGGCAGACGCCGCTCAAGCTCGCGCGCGCGCTCGAAGCGAACGGTGCGCCGGTGATCGGCACCTCGCCGGATTCGATCGATCTTGCCGAGGACCGCGAGCGTTTTCAGCAGATGATCGCCAAGCTCGGCCTGACGCAGCCGCCGAATCGCACGGCGCGCACGCCGGACGAGGCGCTTACGCACGCACGCGAGATCGGCTATCCGCTGGTCGTACGCCCGAGCTATGTGCTCGGCGGCCGCGCGATGGAAATCGTGCATTCCGACGCGGACCTGAAGCGCTACATCACCGATGCGGTGAAGGTGTCGAACGATTCGCCGGTGCTGCTCGATCGCTTCCTCGACGCCGCGGTCGAAGTCGACGTCGACATCGTCGCCGATACACAGGGCAATGTGCTGATCGGCGGCATCATGGAGCACATCGAGGAGGCCGGCGTGCATTCGGGTGACTCCTCGTGCTCGCTGCCGCCGTATTCGCTGAGCGACCAGGTTCAGGACGAACTGCGCGCGCAAGTGACGCGGATGGCGCGCGAGCTCAAGGTCATTGGCCTGATGAATACGCAGTTCGCGATCCAGCAAGAGAATGGCAATTCGACGATTTATATCCTTGAAGTCAACCCGCGCGCCTCGCGCACGGTGCCGTTCGTGTGCAAGGCGACCGGCGTGTCGCTGGCCAAGATCGCCGCGCGTTGCATGGCGGGCAAGAGCCTGGCCGAGCAGGGCACGACGCGCGAAATCGTGCCGGACTACTACTCGGTAAAAGAGGCGATTTTCCCGTTCGCCAAATTCCAGAACGTCGATCCGATCCTCGGCCCCGAGATGCGTTCGACCGGCGAGGTGATGGGCGTCGGCCGCAGCTTCGGTGCCGCATTCGCGCGTGCGCACGAAGCGGCGAACATCTCGGCGCCGAAACCCGGCAAGGTGTTCGTTTCGGTGCGCGATGCGGACAAGCCGCGCCTGCTGTCCGTTGCGCAGGATCTCGTGCGCCGCGGCTATAGCCTGATCGCCACTTCCGGCACACACACCTACCTGACCGAACAGGGTGTTCCCTGCGAGCGCATCAACAAAGTGCTCGAAGGCCGCCCGCACGTGCTCGACGTCATCAAGAACGGCGAAATCGTTTTCATCGTCAACACGACCGAGGGCAAGCAGGCGATCGCCGACTCGTTCTCGATCCGCCGCGAAGCGCTGCAGCAGCGCATTACTTATTCCACCACGGTCGCCGGCGCGCGTGCGCTTGTGCACTCGCTCGATTTCCGCAGCGGCGGCGACGTGTATAGTCTGCAGGAACTGCACAGGGAGCTGATTGCATGAGGTTCGAAGAATGAAGCGTGCCCCGTTGACCGCCAAAGGCGCCGAGCGCCTGCGCGGTGAGCTCGATCGCCTGAAATCCACAGAGCGTCCGCGCATCATTGCGGCGATCGCCGAAGCGCGTGCGCACGGCGACTTGAAGGAGAACGCCGAATACCATGCCGCGCGCGAGCTGCAGGGCTTTATCGAAGGTCGCATTCAGGAACTCGAGGCCGCGCTGAGCTATGCCGAGGTGATCGACACCTCCCGTCTCAACCCGAACGGGCGGATCGTGTTCGGCGCTACCGTCGAACTCGTCGAAGAGGCGAGCGGCAGTGAAGTGACCTACCAAATCGTGGGTGATCTCGAGGCCGACATCAAGCAGCGTCTGATCGCCGTCAATTCGCCGCTCGCGCGCGCACTGATCGGCAAGAGCGAAGGCGACAGCTTTCAGTTTCAGGCACCGAACGGCGTGAAGAGCTACGAGATCGTGGCGGTACGCTACGAGATTTGATTCTTCCGCGACGAAGCAGAGCGGCCTGCGCTTTCCATGCGATTGAATCTGCTTCTGCCGGCGCGCAAACGCGTCGAAAGCGCAATCGTCGCGCACTGGCTGGCGCGCGGTGATCGCCAGCCCGATGCGGCGCCGGGACGCGAATCGGTATTGCGCGAATGCTTCGAGACTGGCGTTGCCGGATTTCCCGTCGCAGCGCTGACTCGCCAGGTCGATGTCGGCGATGCGGCGGATTCGACCTGGCTGCGAGCCGATCCGGCGTTTGTGATGGCCGACGCTGTGACCCTGCGCCTGCTTGCGTGCGGCAATCTCGGCCTGTCGACCGAGGATGTCGAAGCGTGCGCGCAGGCGTTGCAGCCGCTGTTCGAAGACACGGGTTTCATTTTCGACGCGCCGCATCCGCAACGCTGGTATCTGCGCTGTCCGCCCGAAGCGAAACTGCCGACGTTTTCGTCGCCCGACGAAGCTCTTGGCGATGACCTGGCGAATCACCTGCCGGAAGGCGAAAACGCGCGGCTGTGGCGGGGTCTGCTCAACGAAGCGCAGATCGTGCTGACTCAGCATCCGATGAATGCGCGCCGCGCGCAGCGCGGTTTGCCGCCGGTAAATAGTCTGTGGTTCTGGGGCGTAGGTGCTCTGCCGGCGCGAGTGCGCACTGAGTTCGATCACGTCATCAGTGACGACGAAGTCGTTGCGGCGTTGGCAAAACTTGCACACGTACCGTTATTCCGGCGGATGCTGGAATCCAGCCTTTATGACGTTCAGAGAAGCGAAGAGCTGGATTCCAGCTTCCGCTGGAATAACGAGAAAAAGCAGTCGGTGCTCCTCGACCTTGCGGACCGGCGAGACGTTGCCGAACTTGATCGGGAATGGCTCGTGCCGCTCGCGGACGCATTGAAACACAAGCAAGTCACGCAACTCGATCTGCGTTTCGAAAACGGCGAACGCTACGTCGTCAAACCCATCCACCGCTGGCACTTCTGGCGTCGTGTGAACACAGTTTCGTGATCGGTCGGCCGCGCATTCAGCGTCGTGCCGTGCCCTCGCTGAGGGCGGACTGGCCGGCGTCGCTGCATCCCGTCCTGCATCGGGTTTTTGCCGCGCGCGGTGTGGTTGCCTCCAGCGAAATTGAATACCGACTCGCTGCGCTGCTTGCACCCGCGCAGTTGGGTGGCATCGCGCGTGCCTGTGAACTGATCGCGGATGCATTGCGCGCCGACGCGCCGATCGTGATCGTCGGCGACTTCGACGCCGACGGTGCGACCGGAACCGCGGTCGCAGTGCGCGGATTGCGCCGCTTTGGCGCGACACGTGTCAACTACGGCGTGCCGAATCGCTTCACGCATGGCTATGGTTTGAGTCCGGCGCTGGTCGACGAACTCGTGGCGCGGTATCCGGAACTTGCCGGGCGCGGATTGCTGATCACGGTAGACAACGGTGTCGCCGCAAATGCCGGCGTTGCCGCGGCGAAGGGCCACGGATTGCGCGTGATCGTGACCGATCACCATCTGGCGGGCAACGCGCTGCCGAACGCCGATGCGATGGTGAATCCCAACCTCGAAGGCGATGTGTTCCCGAGCAAGGCCTTGGCCGGCGTCGGTGTGATGTTCTACTTGCTGATCGCGCTGCGCGCCCATCTGCGCGAACGCGGCTGGTTCGCCGAGCACGGTCTTGCGGAACCGGACCTGTCGGAATTGCTCGACCTCGTGGCGCTCGGCACCGTGGCCGATCTCGTGCCGCTCGACCACAACAACCGCATTCTGGTCGAGGGAGGCTTGAAGCGCATCCGCAGCGGACGCGCGTGTGCCGGCGTCGCGGCGCTGCTCGAAAGCGGCAAGCGCGATCCGGCGCGCGCGGTCGCGAGCGACCTCGGCTACGTGGTTGCGCCGCGGATCAATGCGGCGGGGCGGCTCGAGGATATCCGCCTCGGCATCGAGTGCCTGTTGACCAACGACAGTGCCATGGCGCGCAAACTCGCCGATCGGTTGTCCGCAATCAACAGCGAGCGCCGCGATTTGCAGACCGGCATGGTCGAGCAGGCCGAACGCGCGGTGGAGGCGTGGCTGGCGCGGCATGGCGCGGACTCGCTGCCGGTCGGCATGGTGTTGTATGAACCTGATTGGCACCACGGCGTGGTTGGCCTGGTGGCCTCGAAGCTCAAAGAGCGTTTCAACCGCCCGGTGATCGCCTGCGCGCCGGCGGGCGAGGGCAGCGGTGAGATAAAGGCGTCCGGCCGTTCGATCAGCGGCTTTCATCTGCGCGACGCCTTGGCCGAAATCGATGCCCGCGTGCCCGGCGTGCTGCAGCGCTACGGCGGCCACGCGATGGCCGCGGGTTTGAGCCTGCATCGCGACGGCATCGCGCGCCTCGGTGAACTGTTCGATGCCGTCGCGCGCGAACGCATCGCGCCCGAGCGGCTCGATGCGGTGTTGCTGACCGACGGCGAACTCGGCGCGGATGAATTCACGCTCGATCTCGCCGAACAACTGCGTTATGCGGGTCCGTGGGGGCAAGCCTTCCCGGAACCGTTGTTCGACGGCGAATTCGCGCTCGTGGACTGGCGTGTGGTCGGCGAAACGCATCTGCGCCTGCGCCTGAACTGCGATGGCCTGACCACGCCGGTCGAGGCAATGCTGTTCGGCGGCTACACCGGTGCGCCGCCGCCGTCGCGAATGCGGGCGGTGTATGCGCTCGACGTCAACGAATGGAACGGTACGCGCCGGCTGCAATTGCTGCTGCGGCATATCGAAGCCGCATAGCGGGCCCTATGCGGAGAAGGCCAGCGTGGCGACGCCGGCAAGAATCAGCACGGCACCGAGCAGACGCGAGACATTTGCGCGCGCTGGCAGAAATTTCTCGAGCAGCACAGTCAGACTGATCGCCACGATCCAGGCGAAACTCATGACGCCGCCGACGAACAGCAGCAGCATCATTGCCCAGCAGCAACCCAGGCAGTAGGCGCCGAGGCGCAGGCCCATCCTCCAGGCGCCGGCGATGCCGGTACGCCACTCCCGCGCGATGAATTCGGCGGGCGCGCGACAGCGGCGCAAGCAGCGTTGCTTGAGCGGACTCCATTGCCAAGCGCCGGCGACGATCAGCATTGTCGCGGCCGCTGCGGTACTGCGCATGCGCATCATCGGCGAGAGCAGGTCTGAGGTGCTCAGCGCCCATTGCAGACCCGTCGCAGCGAGCGAGAACGCGCACCAAACTGCGAGATAGCCGACAGTGAAAATGTATACCCGCCGCGCGGTACGCGGCGTCCGCGCATCGCTGCAGGCCACGCGCTGGTAGAGCAGAGCGACAGGAGCGGCGCTCGGCAGCATCATCGCGACCATCATCACCACCCACATGGCAAGGATCAGCACCGCGTAACGCGGGCTCCATTGTGCGGTCATCATCCAGGCGGCGGCGCCGCGCATGTCGCCTTGCATATCGGCGGCGGCGAAGGCGATCCAGGTCCAGCACAAGGCAGCAACGGCACCCAGCGCGATGAAGGGCAGGGTTCGGTCGTGCGCGATGGTCACGGTGAGCGGGTCAGCGGACGACGCCGTGCGTGCTCCAGTGGAAATTCGCCAGATGCGCATGGGTGCCGTCGAATTCCAGGTCGATCGGCGCGGTCGTTTTCGCCTTGCCGCTGATGAATTCGGCTTCGGTGTATTCGAAGCCGGTCGGCAAGGTAACACGCGCCTGGTGAGGTAGCCCGGTCACGGGGTTGCGGATCGATTCGCCGCTGCTTTCGAGCATCCCCGGCACGCGCAGAGTCGCTGTGCGTGCACCGTAATCGATATCGAGATCGATCTGGCGATATTCGGTGGGCAGCACTTTGGTCACCGTCGTGTGGAATATCTGGAAAATCGAGCCGCCCGGATCGGTGTCCTTGCCGTGCGAGATCGCCTCGAGCGCGGCGCGCTGCGCCGGATTCGCACGTTCGTCGATGATCGACAGCCAGGTGCCGTTGCCCTGGTGGATCGGGCCGGGCCACATGGCCATGAGACCGGCGCGCAGGCCGTCGAGGACCACGTCGCCGTAGCGCCCGCGCTCGATCTGGAAAAACGTGTGCGCACGGCAATCGCCATGAGTGGGCAGCGAATTGAACTGACAAGGACAGCCGGTATCGCAGTTGCAGTTGGCGAATTCCATGCCCTGCAACGTCCATTCGGTATTGGCCATGACGCGCTCCCCGTGAATGAACCGGGCTTGAGTATACTCCCGTGCAAAGGCGACTGGTCGCTGGCAAAGCAGATGCCATGCAAGGCCGCGGATTTGCTAGAATTCGCGTTCTTTTCGCCGTCGTTCCAGGCCCTCGGAAAACATGATCGAAACCAATCCTATCCATGCCCGCATCGCCGACCTGACCGCCCGCGTCGCGTCGCTTAGGGGGTATCTTTGACTACGAGACGAAAGCCGAACGTCTCGAAGAAGTCAGCCGCGAGCTCGAAAGCCCCAACGTCTGGGACGATCCGGAGCGCGCGCAAAATCTAGGCAAGGAACGCGCCACGCTCGAACGCATCGTCACTGGCATTCGTGAGCTGACCGAAAGCCTCGGCGGTGCCGACGAACTGCTGCAGTTGGCCGAGGCCGAGAACGACGAAGGCACGGCCATGGCCGTGTCGGCTGACGTCGACAAGCTCATACAGCGCGTCGAAGCGCTCGAGTTCCGGCGCATGTTCTCCGGCAAGATGGACTCGCACAACGCCTTCGTCGACATCCAGGCCGGTGCCGGCGGCACTGAGGCGCAGGACTGGGCCGAAATGCTCCTGCGCATGTATCTGCGCTGGGCCGAGCACAGGGGTTGGAAAACCGAACTGCTCGAAGCATCCGCGGGCGAAGTCGCCGGGATCAAGAGCGCGACGTTCCGCGTCGAGGGCGAGTACGCTTATGGCTGGCTCAAGACAGAGATTGGCGTACACCGCCTCGTGCGCAAGTCGCCGTTCGATTCGGACAACCGCCGCCACACGAGCTTTACGTCGGTGTTCGTTTCGCCCGAAGTCGACGACGATATCGACATCGAGATCAACCCGGCCGATCTGAGAACCGACGTGTACCGTTCGTCGGGCGCCGGTGGCCAGCACGTCAACAAGACCGAGTCTGCCGTACGCATCACGCACGTGCCGACCAACACGGTCGTCGCCTGCCAGACCGAGCGCTCGCAGCACGCGAACCGCGATCGCGCGATGAAGATGCTCAAGGCGAAGCTGTATGAGCTGGAAGTGCAGAAGCGCAACGCGGAGAAGGACAAGGTCGAAGCGACGAAATCGGATATCGGCTGGGGCAGCCAGATCCGCAACTACGTGCTCGATCAGTCACGGATCAAGGACCTGCGCACCGGCATCGAGCGCAGCGACACGCAGAAAGTGCTCGACGGCGATATCGATGAGTTTATCGAAGGCAGTTTGAAGGCCGGTCTTGAAGCCGGCGCGAAGCGTCTCGACGCCTAGGTGTGCCACTCCCCTCCGTGATTTTGGAGGGGAGCAGCGGGTCGTACTATTTCCCGGTTGACAGGTCAGGGCGAACGATGGCGACCGTGTGGTCGGCGAGTTCGAACGAACTGCCAAAGGATTTCAGTGTCGCGGCGGAATCCTCCGCGCCGAGCGCTTTCGCGAGCACCTGATACAGCGACGGATTGGGATCCGCCATGTCGGCATAGCTCTTCATCGGCAGCACGATGCGCAGGCTGTCCTTGCCGCCAATCGACCAAGCGAGCCGATACGGGTAGGGCCATTTCTGATCGATGAGCGCTTTGTGGATCTTGTCGATCGCGGCCATCGCTTCCGCGCGCGATCCGGACTTCAAGTTGCGCGTGATCACGGAGAAGTATTTGTAGTCCTTCGGATCGCCGACCATGTGGCTGTGCGCATCGTCGATTTCCTCGAAGAAGTGCGCCACCTTTTCGACATGAGGCCCTACCTGCTTTTCGTAGGCATCATCGGCCTTCGCCTTCATGCTCCAAGCGTCTTCCGCGTCGAAATCTTTCCACTGATGGCCGTCCGAACGAAACACGTAGTAGGTTAGATCGGTGCCGGCAATCGGCTGATAGGCCATCCAGCTGAAAGGCTCGCCGTTCTTCTTGCGCCACGCGACGTGTTCCTTGACGCCGGCTTCGAACTCTTTTTCGTGGCCGGCCTTGACCCACAACACCCAACGATCAGCAACATTTCCGTTAGCGACAGACGCGTGAGCTGCAGTCTTTTCCGCTGCGCTTGCGTATGATCCGTATACGGTCAGGAACAGGGCAAGCAACAACCCCAGCAGGTGCCGGACATTTAGTGCTTTCATGATTTCCCCTCCTCGTTAATGGAGCCCGACCTGCCGATGTATTCCCGGCTTGCGGGCGCTAAAAGTATACGCTTGTCGCGAAAGCCCGCCGCTCTGCAAGAACAGTGCCGGAACTAGGCTAAAATCCACCGAATTGATTGATCGAACTGCCCGGGAAAGACCGCCGAAAATGAGTGAAGCAATACAGAACCCGCCGCTTGAGGAAGCTAAGTCAGACGAGAACAAGCTGATCGCGGAACGCCGCGAGAAGCTGCGTGCGCTGCGTGCGCAGGGTGTGGCGTTCCCGAACGACTTCACGCCGGACGCGTTTGCCGGCGATCTGCAGGCGGAATTCGATGGCAAACCGGCCGAAGAAGTCGATGCTGCAGCGCGGCGCGTCAAGGTTGCCGGCCGCATGCTGCTCAAGCGCGGGCAGGGCAAAGTCAGCTTCGTCCAGATTCAGGACATGACCGGGCGCATCCAGCTCTTCATCCAGGCGAACGCGGTCGGCGACATTTACGAAGCGTTTAAATCCTGGGACATCGGCGACATCGTCGCGGCCGAAGGTCCTCTGATGCGCACGAAGACCGGCGAGCTCAGCGTCAAGGTCGAGAAACTGCGCCTGCTGACCAAGTCGCTGCGCCCGCTGCCGGACAAGTGGCACGGCATGGCCGATGTCGAGCAGCGTTATCGCCAGCGCTATGTCGACCTCATCGTCACGCCCGAATCGCGGCGTGTGTTCGAGCTGCGTTCGCGCATCGTGCGCCACATCCGCAACTTCCTCGATGCGAAGCGCTTCCTCGAAGTTGAAACGCCGATGATGCACCTGATCCCGGGCGGCGCGGCCGCGCGGCCGTTTATCACGCATCACAACGCGCTCGATATCGATCTATATCTGCGCGTCGCGCCGGAGCTGTATCTCAAGCGTCTCACTGTCGGCGGCTTCGAGCGCGTCTACGAAATCAACCGCAACTTCCGCAACGAGGGCGTGTCGACGCGGCACAATCCCGAATTCACCATGCTCGAGTTGTATCAGGCTTACGCCACGTACAACGAGATCATGGACATCACTGAAGAGATGATCCGCACCGCCGCGCGCGACGTGGTCGGCAAGACCGCGCTGACCTGGGAAGGCCGCGAGATCGACGTTGGCTCCGCGTTCCGCCGTTGGAAGATGGAAGACGCGGTGCTCGAGCACAACCCGCAGATTGCGCGCGCCGATATCCGCGACCGAGCCAAACTCGCCGCGCACGCGCAAGCGCTCGGCGTGCACGTCAAGGCGGACTACGGCTGGGGCAAGATCCTGCTCGAAATCTTCGAGAAGACGGTCGAAGGCACCCTCGTGCAGCCGACCTTCATCACGACTTATCCGACCGAGGTGTCGCCGCTCGCGCGCGCGAATGATCACGATCCCGAAGTCACCGATCGCTTCGAACTGTTCATCGGCGCGAAGGAACTGGCGAACGGATTCTCCGAGCTCAACGATCCGGAGGACCAGGCCGAACGCTTCCGCGCGCAGGTCAGCGCGAAGGACTCGGGCGACGACGAGGCGATGCATTTCGACGCCGACTACATCCGCGCGCTGGAAGTCGGCCTGCCGCCGACGGGCGGCCTCGGCGTCGGCATCGACCGCCTGGTCATGTTGCTTGCCGACGTGCCGTCGATCCGCGACGTGCTGCTGTTCCCCTACATGCGGCCGAACCCTCAATAATCCCCCCTCCTTTTGCGACCGACATCCGACTGCAGCTAAGTTATTGTGCAGTCGGGGAAATTCGACGCAAATCCCGAGCGCGGTTGCATCCGATGCAACAAAAGTCCGCCTGGAGGCCGTTCGCCACGGCCGCCAGTGCAGTTGCATTCGATGCAAAACTGGAAATTCCGTAGCGTTTTCCCGGGCGGTGGATACCGAGAAAACCCAGAAAATACCGCAACTTTGGCGCGAAAAGTTTCGTGCTATGGCTATTGGGGAGAGCATTGCATCGGTTGCAAAGCGCCCCTTCCGCGCCTTGCATCAGCTGCAACGTCTCGCCTGAAGGGTCAGCACGGAGCGGCGATGTCGAACGTCTATCAACTGCCTCAACCCCCACCGCCGAGCGTGCACCGCTCGTCTTGGTCGCGGACGAGCAGGAACTGTTCGAGCGAATGACCAAGCGCTACGAGGAGCGACGCAGCGGGGCGCTGCGGTACACCGCTGAAACCATTCGGCTCGATCGGCACGTGATCGCCGACTTTCATTCCGTGGCCGGGGTGCCTCCTTGGCGTGCCAGTCAGCAGCATTTCGAAGCTTGGTGCAAGTACCTGATGGCGGAACGTCAGATCAAGCCGGCATCGCAGCGACGTTATCAGGGCAGTCTTGCCGGCTTCTATGACTATCTCAGCCGCAATGTTGCCTTCCAGAACGAAGTGCAACGCCGTTTCGGTACGCGCATCGAGCAGATTGCACCTCCCGAGTCGCGCATCCCGCACGTGGTGGAAAACGAAGGGGAGGGGGAGCGCCCGGCGCTTTCCTTAGAGCAGATCGACCAGTTCTTCGCCGCGATCGACGCCGTAATTCTCGAGGCCCAGCGCTTTCGCGGAAAGGACCTTCAGCCGGCGCGGCGTGACAAGGCCTACTTCTACACGATGTATGCCTGTGGCCTTCGTATCGGCGAGGCGAACGGGATCAAGATCGAACATTTTGTCGAAGAGCCCAAATTGCCCGATCTGGGCCGATACGGCGCAGTGCATGTATGGGGCAAAGGGTCGAAGGGCAGTGGACCACGCCATCGCCTGGTTCCGATCACGACACCGCATTTGCCGCCGATGCTGGCGTGGTACGAAACGGAGGTGCGCCCCTACTTGTTCAAACCTGGGAAGGAGAACGAAAACGCCTTTTTTCTGAGCGAGCGAGGGACGCCGTTGACCCGCGGTGGGATGGAATATCGCTTCCACAAATACATCGCGCGTGCGGGCTTGGAAGGACGGGGGCTCGTTCCGCATTCATTGCGCCATAGTTCCGTGACTCATGAGGCGGATCGGATGAGTTTGGCGATGAACCAGCGCAAGCACGGGCATACCTTGGCGGCGACCACGCAAGGGTACATGCACCATTCCGACGAATATCTGCGTGAACGCTATACGGAGATGGTATCCGAGCAATTGGATCGAGCGCTGCAGAAATCGGAGAAACCCTCGTCATGACCGCCAAGATTCGTTGGCATTTGTCGTCGCTCGCCGAAGGGAAGGGCATCCTGGGGCCGTCGGCGCTCCGGGCCGCTCTGGAAAAACACGGCTATGCGTTGTCGGTGGCACAGGCCAGCCGGCTGCTACGTCATCCGCCCAGCAAAGTGGATATCGCAATGTTGCGCGCGTTGTGCAAGACGTTCAATTGTGGTTTGACCGATCTTTTGGACTTGGGGTTGAGCGAAGCTCCCTCCCAGGACGGAAAAGAAACCTCCAAGGAAAGTGTCGAGAGAGCGGCTTCGCCGGAGAGAGAGTCCCCGGAGCAGTCGAGCCATCTGATGGGGCCGCGCGCTATCGCGCTGCGGCCCTTACCCGCCCGTACGGTACTGCGCAGTGTCGAATAGTCACGCATGCCAACAGTGCAATCGCGTAACGGGCGATGTCGTTCACCACGACGGACAAGCTGCTCTTTTGTGCTCAGGATGCGCGCAGAGGGCAGGCTATCTTATTCGATGCGTAGGATGTGGACACCGAAGGCTATCCGGTGGAGTAATAGATGGAAAAACCTATTGCCGTTCCTGCTTTCAAGCAGGTGGTGTTCCGCCTGGCGCGTGTAGTCGGTGCGGTAAGCCGCCGACAGCGACACGTCAGTTTTGCCGTGCGTGCTACCACGAAAACTACCTGAAACGAAAGGCAGCGCAGCTGTCGAAGTATCTGAAACAACCCTGGATCCAGAACCTCTGGCTACAGTTCACATCTGATCTGCGAAAGAAGAGTGGCAACATCTCGTTGACGCGACGTTATGCGAGATCGATGGAGATTTTTGCGCGGCTCGATCGAGATTGGAATCGACCTGAGGATTTGTCGAACGCGGTGTTGGCGAGGCAGTTCGGGAGAACCTTCTGCCGTCGCCATTCTATCGTCGTCAGCTGGCTTCGGCAGAACGGGGTCGTGGATTTGGCGGGACCCGAAGCGCTAGAGGTATTCGCTCATATGCGGAAAGAGGCGCTCATCAGCGTCGTGGTCGATTCGCACTGGCGCGTTGTACTGCAGCGCTACTACGAGTACATGCTGACAGTGCGAGAGAAGCGCGTATCGCGAGGTCGTCGCGCGCAACCAAATCACCAGACGATGACCATCTTCTTGCGCTCAGGCAAGGAATTTTTCGATTTCTTAGCTGAGCGAGGCATCCATTCCGAAACCGAAATTCCTCAAGACCTGCTCGACGAGTTCATCGCGACCCAAGAAAACTTCGGCGGCTGTGGAATTTCGGGGCTGGTGAATTGGTTGAACGCCCAAGGGCGGGTCTTCCGCAAACTCCGATTGACGCGAGCTGCGCGGCGAGCGCCGGGCAACCATTTGTTACTAGGTGACTCGAAGGTCGCCTCGTTGTTGAACTCGTTTCTTGCGCCAACGGACGGCGATGAGGGACTGCGCTTGATGGCGATATTGCTCCTGCTCTACGGGCAGCGGCCGCGCTTTGCAATCAAATTTCGGCTGACTGACGTACTCGAAGCGAAAGACGGGAAATATCAGATGCGGCTCGGTCGAGTGGAAGTGATCTTGGACCGGCGTGTTTCGGACCTACTCGGCCGCTATTTGAACATGCGCCGCGAACGATCCATTCTCGAACCTACCGGTGAGAATGAGTGGCTGTTTCCAGGACAGACAGCTGGGACGCATCTGGGCAAAGATGCACTTTCGGATTGGTTGTGGAACAAACACGGTGTACGCGAACAGCAATTGTGGCGTACTTCGCTCGAGCGGGCTTTTCGGTATGGCAATCTCACGCCAAAAGCTGTCCAGCTCGTTACCGGTGCCGGCAGAACGACCATCATGGAGGCTTGGTGGAGTACCAACCCACGAGCTAGGGAGGAAAGGAATTTCGGAGGATTGGCAGTGAGCAATGAGGAATGAAACCTCGAACTCAACCCGCCGACGGCGATTCCACCGAATCAATAGATCAAGTCGTCCCTTGGTGGCTGTACGCTTTGGCATGCCGCGGCGGTGGAATTTATTGGGGAATCGCGAAGAACGTGGAGCAGCGTTTTCACGCACACGTCTACGGGAAAGGAGCTCTCTATACTCGTCTGAATCCGCCAATCGAAATCATCGCCCGGCGCGAGTTTCGTAACCATCACGATGCCGCACGCGAGGAGCGGAGAGTGAAACAGATGAGGACCGAACAGCGATTTAGATACCTGCAGACGCTTGTCGAACGAAGTGGTCTCGATCCAATCAAGTGAAACCTGAAACGTGCAGGATTAGCAGTGGGTTTGCAGTTCGCATTCTTCGTTGGCTAGTTCCTGCATGGGTGCCTGAAAACCTTCCGGCCGCGGCAACCAAAAACGCTCGATATTCGCTTTCGATCAGTAGTTGTCTGTCGGCACATTTGACCGGCCGCTTCGGGCTGGACTCAGGCGTTTCAAATTGGCGCTGAGCGCCGTTAGTCACCCGAAGGACCTACGCGACGTTGGGTACGCCTGCGGCCGGGGCTATCTTCACGATTTCTTGCGAGATGCATGTGCGATGCGCATCGAGGGACCGAATCGTGCCACCGAAAGCTTGAGCGCATGCCATCGCGGCATCGAGGAAAAACAGGCTAGAGAACATTGTCATCATTCGGGAGTAAGCCCAGGCCTCAATCCCCATTCGCACTTGCATATCTTGCGGCATCTCTAGGGAAAGGAGGTAGTTGATCGTGTCCTCGCTGGTTAGGTGACACGCACCACTGAGGCGGTGGTAGCACTCGAAGTAGGCGCTTTCGAGACCCAAAGCCTGAAATCGCTGGAGCAACTGCTTCGGCCAAGGCGAGCTGGATCGCTCCGCTGTCAACCCGCAGTGCGCTTCAACGCCCTCAAGGTAAGCGGTTAGCGGTCCAAGCAGGCTCCGGCGGGAGTCGATGCGATCGAGCACTTCAGGCAGAGCTTGATCTGCGACCAATCGCCTCCAGTCGGTGAGCTTCTTGCTGTGCTCGGATACCCACGAATGAAGAAAATTGAGCAGCATTCCTGGATTCCCTTTTGCTGCAAGGTAGGTCACATTGATGGAGCCCTCAATGACGGTGCGGCCTAGGATTTCTGAGCTAGCAGGTGACCCTGTTACGCTGGCGACCAGCATTGCCTGCGCATGCTCGTAGGTGCGGGAGAGCAGATTGAGAAGCGTCTGCGCCCGAAAGTCCACCGCTGGGGTGTCCAAGTCGATGCCCCGGACCGCCGCGAACGCCCCGCGCTGAGCGTCGTAAATTGCCTCAATCAGCGGTGCGGCGTCGCTTAGGTTGAGAGTCTTATCGATCTTGAATGCTTTGCGAAATGCAGTGATGTGATTGGTCGCCATGCTGGACATTCTGCTCTACGATGGCTGGAAGTGGCCATGCATCAGCTGAAGAGCCCCGCATCCTTCGGCGAGGATGCGATACACGGCAAGCACAAGTAGCGATAGCGGTTCGATGCGGGGGCGCAGTCCTACTCTTCAAGCGTTGATGTTCGGACGACTTCAAACGGGGTGCTTTGTCTTGGGCGCAGCACATTCGGCTCACCCCTTAACCGGCTCCTGACCGGGTTAGTCCCGGTATCCTTGTAGGGGGTCTCGGCGGAACGGACAATGGCGAAGGCGAAACGAAAGCTCACGACGACACGTAAGATAGCAATCCCGCGGAAGGTCGCGCCGAAGTCCAAGGCGCCGCCGAAGACTCACGCAAGAGCGAAGTCTCAGACGCGGCCGGCGATGGACACCGTACGGGCCTCCCGTGACGGTCACGAGTTCCACGAAGCTTGGGTCGCTCGCAAGTGCCTGGGCTTGCTGCTGCCCCGGGACGAACTGGTCGGCATCGCCGTCGAAGGCTTCGCAAACGAAGACCGAAGCGGCGTTTCGAACGAAGGCAACGAGATCGCTGACGCGGTCCTGTACTTTGGACGTATCGCCAACCTCCAGCACGCCAAGCGCGTAGTCGTAGTTCAGGTGAAGTACTCCAAGGCGGCCGAACTCAAACCCTTTCGTGCCGCCGACGCCAAAAAGACCATCGGCAAGTTCGCGCGCACATATCGCGCCTGCAAGACGTCGCTCGGCATCGAGAAGGCGCGAGAGAAGTTGCGCTTCGAGCTGATCACCAACCGGCCGATCGAGACCGCACTGGTCGACGCCATCAAGGGGCTGGCGGCGCGAAGCCCGCTCAGCGGCGAGGCGAAAGCGCAGGCGAAACAGGTGGAGGTTGCTTGCAAGCTGACGGGCAAGGACCTCGCTGAGTTCGCCGCGCGCCTGGAGATGATTGGGCTGACGGGCGATCTGCGCGAAAACAAGCAGCAGCTCGAGCTCACCTTGGCAGACTGGTCGGACGCTCGCGACCACTTGGCCCGCCGCAGGCTCGCGGATATCCGCGACATGGCGCGCGACAAGGCCGGTTTGGCCAAGCAGCACCTCAACGTCATCGTGCGTACGGATGTGCTGGCAGCGCTGCATCTGTCCGACGATCGGGACCTACTTCCGGCGCCTGCGAGTTTTCCGCCGATCGGGAAGGTCGTCGATCGCGTGCAACTGGAGGAGACCGTCTACCGAATCTCGCGGCTCACCCGGCCGCTGGTCGTACATGCCGAAGGCGGCTTCGGAAAGACGGTCTTCATGAACTCGCTAGCAGCCCGCCTGGCTGACCAGCACGAGACGATCCTGTTCGACTGCTTCGGCATGGGTCAGTACCGTGCGCCGCACGACAGCAGACACCAGCCAAGCCGCGGCTTGGTGCACATCGCCAACGAGCTAGCCTGCCGTGGGCTATGCGATCCCTTGCTCCCCTCGACCAGCCACAGCGACGACATCCTTCGTGCCTTCCGCACGCGCCTGGAACAGACCGTCGCGACCTTGCGCCGCGGCTCGGCGGAACGGCAATTAGTCCTGTTGCTCGATGCCATCGACAACGCCAGCGAGATCGCCCGCGATCGCAACCAGGATTCGTTTCCGCGCCTGTTGCTGCAGAGCCTGGAGCATGGCGATCCCATTCACGGCCTGCAGGTCGTGGTCAGCGCCCGAACCCACCGGCGGCTCGCCGCAACCGGCGAAATCTCCGCCGACGAGCTCGAGCTAAAGCCCTTCGTCGAGCAGGAGACCCGGGCGTTCCTGCGCACCCGCGCGGCCAAGCTGACCGAAGTCATGGTTCAGGTAGGGCAGGCCCGATCTCAAGGCAACGCCCGTGTGCTGGAGCACCTAGCAGCGGAGCCGGGCCTGCTGGCGCCGAGCGAGATCGACAAGCCCATCGCCCTGGACGATCTCATCCAGCACCGCATCGATCGAGCGCTGGTACAGGCGCGCAAGTTGGGCAACGCCGAGCGGAACATCCGCGCCTTCCTCGCAGGCCTAGCGACCTTACCCCCGCCGGTTCCGCTCAAGGAGTTCGCCCAAGTCAACGGCATGCCCGAAGGCGCGGTCGTCAGCTTCGCTGTGGATCTCTCGCCTCTACTGGAGCAGACCAGGCACGGCCTGATGTTCCGCGACGAGCCCACAGAAACGCTCATCAGGCGGGAGTACGCCAGCGATGTGGTGTCGCTGCGCGAGCTGGCGACGAACCTGTTCAACATGCAGGTCGAGTCGGTCTACGCCGCCACTGCGCTCCCTGATCTGCTGCTCCAGCTCGAAGATGGCGAGAAGCTCTTCGAGCTTGCCTTCGACGAGCGACTACCAGCGAGCATCGCTGGCACCGTGGGCCAGCAGGCGATTCGCTATGCGCGGTTGCGCGCCGCGGTGGCGCACGCCGTCCGCGTCAATGATCTCGACCGCCTCGTGCCCTTGCTGGTCGAGTTGTCGACCTTGTCAGCGATGGACCAACGGGGAACGACGTACCTGCTGGATTACCCTGATCTGGTGGTCGCCTCGGGCGATCCGGATTCGCTTCGGCGCCTCTTCGATGCGCGAACCAAGTGGCCCGGCTCCCGCCATGCCCGCTTGGCGATCGCGCATGCGCTGATGGGCGAGACCGCCGAGGCGATCTGGCACGCCCAGTGGGTCTTAGAATGGCGAGAGCACTATTTCAATCAAAAAGGCGACGACCATGACCGCGCTCACCCGACGGTGCGCGACATGGCGACGCTGCCACTGTGCCACCTGCTCAGGGGCGACGGCAAGGCCGCGGCCCGTGACCTGTCGGGCTGGGTCAGCGCTGAATACGGGTACGACGTCACCGAGGCGATGTTTGAGCTGGTGAGACGGCCCGAAGCGGCGCGCATCCTCCAGCCCGAGGTGATCCGGGCTTGCGTCGACGCGCTCGTGTCGATCGGGCCGATTGCCGCGGCGGTCCGTTTCTCGACCGAGAACCAAGAGCACGAGCGCACCCAGCTCGAGTCGCTCGCGGCAAAGTGCATGGCGGACGGACCGGTGAAGCTTCGGGACCGTTACCAACCCGAAGAGAGCGCTCTTGTGCAAGGCATGGTGGAGGCTGCGGCGAAGGCGGTGCGTATGGTCATGCCCGCCCAGGCGACTGCTATCCTCGCGGCGCTGAGGCTGGTCCCGCCGAGCCTGCATGTGTTCATGGACTTGTATCGGAGGGATGAGATCGCCACCTATATCGCGCGGCAGGTCATCGCCTGTTGCGCGGCCGGCAAGCCGATTGGTTCGCACCACCTCCTGCCACGCGAACTGACCGAATTCGCGGCGACGCTACCCCCCGACTTACCGGACGCGGAGTTCCGCAAGACCCTAAAGGCCGCACTGGAAGCGGATTACCAGGCGAAGGTCAAGGCCGCTCGAGACGCCAAGAAAGACGGGCGCAACCACTACAACCAAAACTCATCGGGCCAGCAGTTCATCGACCAGCGACTGTCGCGGTGGCTCGAGGTGGCGCGTGACTTCGCGCAGGCGCTTGTCGGTGCTGATTCCAACGCACCTAGCTTGGCACCGCTGACGGCGCGGTGGATCGCGCTGCGCAACACCTCGAATTACCATTCTGACGGACGATCAGCGCAACAACAGTACAACGCGGTCAGCGAGCGCTTGCTGGCGCTGGCCCTCGCGGCGAACAACGGATTTTCTGCCGGCGAAGTGACCGCCTACATCGAAGCGGTCAGCGAACCGGACAGCACCCCCTTGTCCAGGCTGATCGGACTCGTCGCCCTGCTGGCGTCCCGGCCAGCGTTCCACGCGATGGCCGGCGCGCTGGCGATCAAGGCGAGCGCGGCCACCGAGAAGGAGCAGGACGTTGCCGATCGCGCAAAGCATTTTGCCCAGCTCGGCCAGGCTATCGCGTTGGCCAGCCCCGCCGAAGCAGTCGTATATTTCCGCAAGGGGCTCGAGCAGATGGACGCGATCGGCTCGGGCGACTACCGCTTCGTCGAGGGGCTGATGCACCTCGCCGGCACGCTGAGGGGGGACGGCCTCGGCCAGCGTGAGAACCACACCTTGTCCAACATCTGCGAGCTCAACCTGGGCGAGGAGCAGAAATTCAACTGGGGCTCCTATGGCGCCGCGATGAGCAGGGCGGCCGGCCTGAGCGGGCTGGCGAAGCTTGCGCGTTGGCAGGACCGCGGTCGGATCTCGTTGGACTTCACGCTGCTCCCGTATGTGCGAGCCCTCGTCCAGGACGACAAGCTTGACGCTGCGCTCGCGACGACACTGTTGCGATTGTCCACCCCGGCCGAGCTGTATGTGTGCGGGACGACGCAGCTCGTTGCCACCTTCGAAAGCAAGCCGTCCGCACGCCACCCAGGCGTGGTCACCGAGCTGGTCACGCAGTATCTGCAGAACAACCCCGGCGCACTGGGTTCGGACACGCCTCGCGCACTCGCCCGCTTTGCCGGCGCGGTGCTGGGCGAGAACGCGTGGGAACGTCAATACCTGGACGCGGCGGCGGACCGGATCGAGGTGAAGCGCGATGACTACAACACGCGCGCAAACTGGCGAGCCTCCGGATCCGAACCCCCGCCGCGGACCTGGGAAGCCGAACAGGCCGCGGCGAAGGCAGAGATTCTCCAGCTCGCCGATGGCATCGATCCGCTCGACGAAGTCGCCGTGGGGCGAGTTCTCGATGCGGCCCGCAATCATTGGCGGAACATGCGGCTCTCAGGCGATGTACTCGAGTCGCTGCGACCGAAGGTAGCCTTCCAGGACTGGCCTTGCTACCTCGCGCTCATCGCGCGGCTCGAACTATTGGACCTCCACGAGAAGGAGGAAGAGCTGCGCGCCTGCAAGGAAAAATGGGCGGAGGTCTCCCTCGCGGTGGGTGACGCGCTTAAGGCGTGCGCGCCAGTCATCACACGCGTGAACGCGCGCGAGTACATCTCCTACGAGTACTTGTCGGTCTCTCATGTCCGTGCTCTCGAGGAGATCTGCGGGTTGGAGCGTCGCGAAGTGTTGATGCTCCTGATCCACGAATTCACCCGCCCCAAGATGCTCGTCCCGGCCTCGGTGTGGCTCAATTTCGCCGCGGAGTTCAATGCTCAAACCACGACTGGCGTGGGCGAGGCGGCGCTGACGCGCGTACTTCAGAGCGGGCCGGCGAAGCTGGCGTCCAACACGGAGGACGGTGCGTGGCAGGAATCGCTGACCTTCACTGGGGACGCGGTCGAGGCGACTGCGGGAATGATCTGGTTTCAGCTTGGATCGCCGGTCGCGCGGCAGCGGTGGTTGGCCGCCCATAGCCTGCGCACAGCTGTCCGCCTGGGACGCGCCGAGGTACTGGATACGGCCGTGGCGAAGTACTGGCGCCGCGACGCTGTGCCTTTCCACGCGCCGGAATTGCCGTTCTTCTACCTCCACGCCCAGCTATGGTTGTTGATCGCGATGGCGCGCATTGCGTTGGAGGCTCCGAGGGAAATCGCTCGACACGCTGAATTCCTGGAGGCGATCGCGTTCGACTCCGCAGACCGCCATGTGCTTCGGCGGCATTTCGCGGCGCAAGCGTTGCAGACCTGTCTTGAGACAGGTCAGGTGCGCCTGTCCAAAGTGCGCATCCGGGAGCTGCGGCGCGTTAACCGTTCGAGCTTCGCGATCAGGAAAGAGAAGAATTACTACTGCAACGACTTCTCTCCCGTGCGTCCCGAGGGCATGGCCGAACCCCAGCCCGAACTGCACCTGGATTACGACTTCAGCAAGGACGACGTCGCGCGTCTGGCGAGCCTGTTTCGGCGGCCGCACTGGGAAACAGTCGATGCCCTAGTCACGAAGGTGCGCCAACACGACGCCGACATCGCGTACATGAGCGATCGGAAAGGACGATCGCGGCCGGGGCGTGACCACTATTCACGCGGCATCGACGCGGAATGCCAGAGTTACGGTGAGCAGTTGGCTTGGCACGCCTTGTTCTCGGTGGCGGGGGATCTGCTCGCTGGACACCCGGTGGTCCGGCCTGCTCACGAGGTGGACGATCCTTGGGCCGATTGGCTGTCGCGCGAGATCGTGACGCACCCAGACGGTTTGTGGCTAGCGGACGGCACGGACCGCCAACCACTGGACACGTGGGTTTCGTTGACGGTTGCAGGCGAATCGTCGGTGGACCTCACCGCGGACCCAGCTACATTGCAGGCGCTGCTCGGCATCGGCGATTCGGTCGGAGACTGGCTCACGGTCGATGGCAGCTGGAACTCCAACGAAGGTGTTGAGATCCGGGTGATGTCGGCGCTGGCACGGCGGGACAAGAGCGCAGCGTTGGCTAAGGACGTAGCAGCGCAGGATCCCTTCCAGGCTTACCTACCGCAGTTGCAGGCGTATGAGGACGACGGCGCGGTCTCGAAGCACGATGCGCCCTACGTGCCTTGGATCGTGCGCAAGGAGGCGTATTCGCACCTGGACAAGACGGACGCCTTGGGCGCCGACTGCGCGGTGCAGCGCCCGCGGTTGAGCCAGAACGCGGTCACGTTCGGCGATCTGCGATCCGTCGATCCCTTCGATCGCATCTGGGAGAACGCCGCGTGTGAAACCGTGTTGCGGGCCGACGCCTGGATCGAGTCAGGCCGTCATGAGGAAAGCGCAAGCGAAGGGTCGCGCTTGTGGTGTCGCACCGATTTCGTGCGCGAGTACCTGGAAGCTCGCGGCGCAGACCTGCTGTGGTTGGTGCGCTTGCGTCGTCGCGACGGAGGCTACGGCAGCCAGCCCACCCGCTACTGGCACACAACCGCGGTCATCCGGCTGAATTCGAGACTCAAGGTGAGCTACTACTCCGGCCGGGCGAATGAACTCCACGAATCGACGTACTAGTCGAGCTTGGGGCGACGCGAAGGCTGCTCGTCAGCGGAAGGGACGGCCGTGCCACCGCCAGCGCTGCGCGGTAGGACACGACGCATATAGATGGTATGAATCACGGCACGCCGTGGACTCGCGTTATCTTCGTTTGAGTCGTCGGAAGAAAGTATCAGACGATGCGAGACAAAGAATTCGGGAATCGTCCGCATCAGCCTGTTCAACTTCCTTGTCCCAAGCATTTAAACGGTCGTCATCCATTGTCGCGACCACGAAACCATGGTCATGCCGTAACCTACGAACAGGAAGCGGGCAATTTCCCAGAGTGCCCGCCACTTTATTTTGGACTGCCCCGTTCTTCTTCTTTCGGCTTTGGTCGTCCGGGGGCGTTCGGTGCGCCAAGAAGAAGGGGACAGAATGAGGGTTGCGAAACGTTATTTCGATGAAACAGATGCATCACCCCTGGATCTGTATCTGGGATCGCACGTGTTCTTTGTCGATGACATCTGCGTGGAACTGGAAGGCGTTCCGCTCTTGCAGAACAGGGCGACCAAGGAACTCTTGCTCCCCGTGAAATCAAAAGTGTTGATCGAATACTTTGCCAAGAGGGCTGAAGAAGGCGGGCAAACCGGCATTCTGCTCAAGCCAAAGAGTCTCGGGGCGAAGCGCTACGCGTTCTGCGAGAAGTTCGATTTCAAGTACTCGCAGATCGACCACGAATTCATTCCCGGGCTAACACGTCCATGGGACGACGGTTTCCTGACGCCTGTGTTCTTCAACATGGCGGTCCTGAACAAATACTCGCAAGACCCCAGGTATCGACTCGATCTGTTCTCAGAGACTTACGGAACCATCTACGCCCAGGAGTGGACGATCTCCTTCGGCATCAACCGGGGTAAGAGGGTCATGATGTGGCTGGGCGACATCGCCTCGCTACCTGAAGAGGAGCAGTACTTTCTCAGATCGGAGAACGTCGATTCCGACCACGATCTGCATTCGGAGTTCTATGAGGCGCAGATTGATGTCCAGCCGTCCCCTCCTTCGAAACAGCAAGACCTGCTGCACCAACGGAAGGCGTTGAACGACCTGTTCAACAAGAAATTTGGGGATGGGCTGTTCGTGTTGGAGGGAGAAGTCGCCAGCGTCATCGCCAACTTGACAAGACCCGTCTTCTGGGAAGAGAAGCATGTGGCGCCCGCGATCGAGTCGCTGAACCGCATCCTTGTCGAAAGCGTCAATTCCGGCTTTCTGAAGCGTGCGGTCAAGGACGCAGGCAGCTCCAAGGAGCTAAAAAGCGCGGGCGGGCTCAAGACGCTGCAGGCATGGATCGAGGTGGTGGCTGGGCGGGCCGATCACGCCGACATTGTGCTGCCGTTCTTCGTGTTGTACGACTTCCGGGTGTTCTGCTCGCATCTTCTTCCCGCGGACAAGCGCAACGAGATGATCCAATCGATCAATGCCCGACTCAGATTCCAGGAAGGCAACCACGATTTCGAAGCAGTCTACGATCGACTGATCGAGGCGCTATTTGAGTCAATTGGCAGAATCGGCGCAGCGATCAGAAGCGACCCTGGCGAATAGCGCAGCGTTCTCAGCGCGGGTCCTGGGGCTCGTCGTCAACCCGATGTGCTTGCGCTACTCGCTGCCCGCGTCGGTATCCTAGGAATCCTTGGGATGGACATATTTCGGATACAACCGATCGACGAGGCTGCCGTGGACGAGGTCGTCGCCGCGGCCGGTGGCGCACGCGCGCATCCGGATGCCGATCGCCGCTCGAAGCCGGGCGCCGACTACCTGCTGGGCGATGCCCTGGTCGAACTCAAGGCATTGAACGATGAAGGGCTCTCCAAGCCGGAGCGGCAGCGCAAGCTCGCCGACCTGTTCCACAAATATGGGGACAGGCGGCCGGTCGTGGTCATCGATCGCAATAGGTTGCCTGAGTCGGGGCAGCGCGAATTCAACGGGATCTTGGACCGGCCACTCAACGGTATCGTCAAGAAGGCCAGAAGCCAGCTCGTGCAGTCCCGTAGCGAGTTCGGCCACGCGACCTGCTCGATCCTGATGGTACTGAACAACGGATACACGGCGCTCGGGCACGAGGCGCTTACCGAGCTGGTGGCGCATCGCGCCCGCCATGACACCAGCGAGATCGATGGCGTCGTGGTCGGCGGTTGCTATTACTACGGTGATGGCTTCGACAGCTTCTTCCTGTGGCCGTTGGACTACATCCCGATCAACGCGAACGCGCCCTTCCGCGCGTTCTCGGGGCTGAAGCGGGCGTGGGACGCCTATGCCGGAAGAACGATGACAGCGCTAGTCCGGGGAGAGTTGCCGTTGGATGCCGGGAAGGGCCCGGTCCTCGACACCCAGTTCGAGGTCGATGGCACCACCTATGTGAAGCCGGCGCCACCGATGGGGAAGGCGTCCGAGTTCTATATCCATGGGCGACCACGCAAAGGCGGCCGCGACGACGCCGGCATCCCGCCGGTCGCGCTCACGTTCCCGGACATGACCGTGGGTGAGTGGAGCAAGTTTCGCGAAGTACTGCAATCGGATTCACTGCTCTGCGAGAGCTACCAGGAATGGAGGAAACACCGTGAAATGGGCTTCGAGGCGGGTTCGCCGCTGAAGCCGTTCGTTCCCATGCAGGTGACCAGGGAGGGATGGGCGCAGTGGTGCACGACCAACAAACAACCAAGAACCGCGAGTTCGGTCAGACGCTACGCCAACGAGCTGTTTTGCGGACAACTGGGTGCGTTGCTGCATGCGGCGAGGGAGCGCACGCAGGGGTCGGTCGTGCCGGCGCGCTATGTGCTCGTGATCACGGAAGAGATAGGCCAGGACCAGGCTAATGACCTGACGAAGATCGGCTTAGTGCATGCGGGCGCCCCGGAAGACGAAGTCATCAAGGAGCTCGTGCTCGATGCCAGGATCTTTCACGAACATGGGCTTGCGCTTGCCGGTGCGTATGCACTGGCGGAAGGCGTGGATTGCGTGATGTGGCAGAAGGATAGGCGTTATGCATGGACCTGAAGAGCCTGGTTTAATGGTCTCTGCGGCACCCAGTCTTCGGGCGGCTGCTCCGCGGGACCCTGAAGCAGTATCTGGAATCTCCGCCGGTCGATAGAACCGCACAGGCCACGTGTCGCCTTCCTCCCACCCACCGGGCAAGACGAAGACGGATTCGAAGCCGACCTGTTCCAGAAGCCATTGTTTCCATGGGCGGCCCGTAAAGCGTGCACTAAACATTCGCCCGCCCACCGTGAGGGTTCAACCCTACTGCCATCGGACCAATAAAGCCTGCGCCTCGGCGGGTGTGAATTCCAGACTATCCGAGGAGGTTGGGTTGAGACAGAAATGCATATCCGGCCGGCTTTCAAAGAGCTCGCGGACATACATGACGACGCAATGCGCTCCTGCTGCCTGCCAGCGATATACCTTCTCCGGCGAAGTGAAGAATGGAAGCACCTCGATGCCGTCGATGCGGACCAGCGTAATCACGTTAAGAAGCTTGCCCGCCGGCACTTTACCTTGAGTAACCGGCGGGGCCAGCACTGGCACCAACACTTCTAAAGTGAGCAGTTGCTGATAGAGCCGAGATAGCTGTTCGGGCTTACGTTCGGCAACCCCAAGCATCCGCTCGGGGGGACCATTGAAATGGGCCATTCAACAAGTCCTCGTCAGTGCACCGATCGAACGCGGGTCATGGCGTCGAGCAAGGCCGCTGTCGACGGCGCGCGCGTCGCGTACTCGTCGTGCAGCCGCGTCACGTCTTGGGCGAACAACGTGGCGATCGCGCTGATGGGCAGCTCCGTGGGTCGAGCCACTTCCCGGATCGTCCATTTTTCGAGCTTGGCGCGGCGGGCAAAGTAGCTCAGGGACTCCGCGAAAACGGTGCCCAACCGACTGGACGCCACCCCGCCTCGTTGATGGGTGGTCGCCAAAGAGCGCATCGCCAGCTGAACCAAGTGCATTACCTGGGCGATACTGAAGATCGCAAGAGCCTCTCGCAGGCTGGACGTCGCAGCTTCCGCCCACTTCGGGTTGTAGCCGGATTTCGCCAGTGCCCAAGCGGCATATTGCACCACCTCGGCCAGCGCCAGGTCCTGCCAAACGTCGAGTAGCGCCTCGAGAACGCTTTCCGATGGCTTGATGCCGCTCAGCAGGGCATTCGCCATGGTGTTGCGCTCGCGGCAATCCCCGGGTGACCAGCAGATGCGCCATGCCAGAGTCTGCGGTCCGATGCCAACCCAATCCTTCGCCGTAAGCCAGTCCTCCGCGTTCGATAGCGAGAGCTCCGGCTCGATCACCCCTAGCGCTTGCAGTGCAAAGAGAATGCGCTGCGAGAAGTTTTCGTGGGGGGAGAGCGGCTCCTTGAGGAGTTGGAGGGGAAGCAGCCGAGTGAGAGAACTGTCCGCCCCTGCACGGACCGCGGCGGCGAAATACAGAGTAGCAGTCAGATCGTTCGAATCCACCGTTCACCTTCGAGAAAAATGGACCTCGTCGAGCACAAGTCCATGAAAACAAATCCCTATGGAAAATGCCGTCCTATAGGGTCCAGACCGCTGTCATACCTGGCGGTGGCGAAGACTACGACCCCCGGTGCAGATACGTGCCGCAATGATTGCAAACAAAGCAACGGCGCAAGTCATCAGCCCTCGTCAGACCCCAGTTACGTATGCTCCGGCCACCACATTTGCTGCATGCAATCCCTTTACCCGTCCTGCAATCGGGATGTTCTTCGAGGTATTCGTCCAGCGTAGGGAGAGATCGCCAGAATCTTCCGTTCGCTGTCAGAAGCCAAAGCGATACCAATGGAAGGACCGTCAAAGACCCATAGACAAGGACTCCGAGCCAACTGATGTTCATGTTGACACTTCCATCCCGATCCTGCTTCCAGACATGGTCGATTTCTCCAGCCGATGTCGAGACGTCGGCACCGAATGGAAGCGCGTTGCAGCAACGATCTTCTATCCCGCGCTTTGCGCTTGATTCCTGCCACTATTATCTGATTTTCAGATATCTGAGGTTCAAATATAGCTTTGTTGGCCGCGATCTCCAAGAGCGGCCATGCCAAAATCGATACATCGCCCGGAATACGAGCAGCTGCGCAAGCTAGTCCGCGAGGTCCGTATTGATGCGGGCGTGACCCAAGAAACGCTGTCCGTTCAGCTCGGACGCAGTCAGTCGTTCGTCAGTGACATCGAGCGAGGGGTACGTCGGATAGACGCGATCGAGCTGCGAGACCTGTGCCATCTACTCGGGATCGACCTGGCGCATTTTCTTGGCGTGCTGGAAGAACGGATTGCTGTCGGCAAAGGCGGTTTGCGGCGTACTCCGGCCGTGTCGAAGAAGAGGAGCGCCGCTCGGCGCTGGCGGCCCTGATGATGGTAGCCGCGGGCCACCAGTCTGACGACGAGTGAGCGTCAACAGTCGCACCAAAGCGCGACCAACCCGAGAGAGCGGGATCGTACTGCTGACCCTGCATCCACGGGTACAACACCCACGCGATTGAACAGCAAGACATGTGAGCTATGCCGTCTGCGACACCACACCGGCAGCAACCGCCAGCTCTCCGGCGACGTTCATGCGCTCGCCCGCGGACTTCTGTGTCGAGGCCCGACAGATCAACCTAGCTCGTTCACGCACCGTGCTGACGACCATGCCGACTCAAACAATTTTTTCGAGATGGGAAGGTTCACTACAGTGCGGCTTTGTCGCTTCGGATTCAATCCACACGCCATCCGGCGGCATGCCCCAGTGGTCTTGCAGGTGGCTCGCGCTGTACCGAAGTGTTTTGCCGTCGGCACGAATCTCAAGGTAGCGATGCCAGGTGCCGGTGTAGTCAATCTCGGAATACGAGATGTACTCTTCGACACCGATCGTGTTGCCGCTGGAGCAATTGAGGCGGTAGATCATGGGGGTGACCTCGACGTGGTTCGCTGAGTGGCACCGAGGACTACGAGTGCGCGACTATGTGCAATTCGCGGTCGGGGCTAATGGCGGGATTTCCATGACGCCTAACGCTGAGCTAAACGGCTGCTGCCGCGAAGAGTTGGAGTTTACCGTACGGATTCGCAGCGGTCTGGTTGAGCGAATAGTGAGGTGTTTGTTGCCGTGTTTCTAAGGCTAATCTTTCCTCAGCCAGACGGTTTGTCTTGCGATTGACGGATCTCGGCAGATTTTCCTCGCAACCGCGGATACCAAACTCGCTGGACTGTTCCGACAGAAATTTCGCTTTCTCGGCAGAGAAATCGAATTGACGCGCGAGTGAGATGCTAGTAAATCCCAATCGTTCGGGAGAACAATAGATTGCGGCGCCCAATGCCAGCCACAGAGCGGCCAGTTTCTTGGACAACACTGATCCCGGCATAGTGCCATTAAATTCAACTACATAGAGCGAACTTCATCATTGCATTGCGTCGTGCTCAAAGAATATCGTGTACCTCCCCGGTCGCAAGTCAACACACTTTACGCGGGAGCTTGGTGGGCACGATATCATTCCACTCTCGGTCTCGTTTGCCTGCCTCGGTGGTCCAACCCCCCCCCGCTCCAACATCTCGGGGCAGGGTCGCCATCCAGCGGAGTTGATGATCGCCGTCTCGTCTATTGCGACACGCTGCTTGCACACTGAATATTCGCGGCACTATTGCGGCGTCGATCAGCCAAGCAACCAATGGGAGAACAATACGTGAGCCACGAAAAGAGCTTTGATTTGTTTGTCGACCACGTGAAGTACACGTGGCCCGAGGCAACCATTACCGGACGGGAATTGCGGGACCTTGCCAGTATCCCCGAAAGCGCAGAAATCTTCCTGCAGGTGCCTAGTAAGCCTGACGTCGAAGTCAACGACGATACCGTGATCGATCTGGAGAAGGACAAGGGGCCGCCACGTTTCTCGACCCAATCGACGGGCTCGCAGGCTGGCTGACCCATGGGGCTGTTGCTCGACGATGACTATGCGAAGCTCTCCGACCGCGGAATTACTTACGAGGAAGCAGAGCAGCAGCGATTCTTTATCTTCACCAATCATGCGCTTCCCGCGGAGTTCTACACCGTCGCGCAGTGTGATGTGCTCGTGATCATTCCGCCCAATTACAATCAAGCTGGCAATGACATGTTCTGGTGTGCTCCATCCTTTGCGCGCACGGACGGTCTTGTTATACCCCAGGTCATGCTGCCTGGCGGCGGCGACAACCGCGTGTGGAATGGGCGTGAGTTCTGTCGTTGGTCACGCCACTGGAACCCGCCGAAACCTGGTGTATGGCGACCGGGTCGAGACGATATCATTTCAATTTATCGACGTGTTGAGCGCGCTCTGCGGAACCCGGACGCACAATGAGTGCCCCCCGAGTCACGTTGTTGGGATCGCAAGAGGAACGACTTCGCGAATTCTTGGAGTCGCACCCGTGCGGACATGAGCGCGCTGCCATCGTTCTTTTTCGACGCTTCGCGAGTGAGGTGCGAAATCTGCCCTCGTCCGAACGATTCGTCGCAGTGGATATTGTCCCGTTCGACGAGGCTTGGATATCGGAGAGCTCACCATCGCACATCAGGTTTCAATTGCGGAATCTGAGGCCTCTATTCCAGCGCTGCGAGGAGGAGTCTCTCGTCTTCGGATTTGCCCATAATCATCCCGTCGCGCTGCTCGAGTTCTCCGAAATCGACGAGACGAACGAACAAACTCTGCTGCAAGCGTTGGCGAATCGCAACGGCCGCGAGGTGCATTTCGTGGCCCTGCTGCGCAGCTGCGGGAGCTGGATTGCCCGCGTTAGGCACGGAGTGCAGCCGACGATATCCATGCCGGCGCGACATGTTCTGGTCACAGGCGAAGCGCTCTCGATCTTCAGTCAAGGGGTGCCAGACCGAAGTGAAACGTTCATGCGACAAGCAGCGGCGTTTGGCCAGCCGTTCGTCGACCACCTTCGCTCACTGCGCGTCGGGGTCATCGGTGCCGGAGGAACGGGCAGTCCGACGGTTAGCTTGTTGGCGCGCGCCGGAGTCAAGGAACTCGTCGTTGTCGACAGGGACACCCTAGAGGAAAGCAATCTGAACCGGGTCCGCGGAGCTACCTTTCACGATGTGGGACGAAACAAGGCGGAGATCCTGAAGGATTTTGTCGTCAACTTTGGTTTATCGACGACCGTGGCGCATTTTCCCAGTCGCTTGGATGACGATCCGATCACTATCGATGCGTTATCCACGTGCGATGTCGTCTTCGGCTGCACAGATGATCAGATAGGTCGCGAAGTACTAAATCTAGCGGTGTACATGTATGCCCTAGCTCTGATCGATGTTGGCCTCGGCGGTCAAGTCAGTACGGATGCTTCCGGCCAACCGTGTTTGCGGTATCACTTCGGTCGGATTAGCACTGTACTTCCGGAGTTCGGCGAGTGCTTGTTCTGCCAGGGGGTCATCAACGAGCAGTGGATTCAGCATGACTATGCCCTGCGCGAGAATCCCCATCTTACGGACGAGCAGGCCGCCGAACGCTACCTTCAAGGCGGCGGTGAACAGGCCCCGGGAATCGGGCCTTTCACCAGCGCTGTCGCTGATCTCGGCGTTGCAACTTTGTTCGACCTGTTGAAGCAATTCAGGAGGTTTCCGCCCGAGCTGCGGCGGGATGCCTTCCGTTTGGACTTCGTTCGGATGGAATTTAGGAGCGTTCAGGAGAAGAACGATACCGACTGCCCCTATTGCCGCCAAAGAGAATTCCTGCTGCGCTCGGAATCGTGCCGTCTCAATCGCCCTGCTTTGGGCCGAGCACGCATTTACGTATGAATGTCCTATGGGAATGGCTGCGTCGATTCGTCCCATTGAAGGGGCGAGAGCGACTACCCCCCATCCGCTACTCAAAGATCAATAGGTCGAGTAAGCCGCCAAGGAACCAGGACGTCAAAGACGGCGAGTTTCATCTTGTCTTTATCAAGGGGCGCCAACATTGGGCCCTCTTCCGATGCCCCTGCGGTTGTGGGGATGTCGTGACACTCTCGCTGCAATTCGCTCACCGGCCCCACTGGGCGGTCCGGAAAAGCAGGCCCGGGCGACCCACGTTGTCCCCATCCGTTTGGCGTGATCGGGGATGCTATAGTCACTTTTGGGTGACGGACGGTCGGATCTACTGGGCGGCAAATACTGGCACGTCGCCGGCCTGGCAGCGCGAAGGGTTTTAGCCGCTGTTTTGGGGAGGAGCGAACAAATGTCCGGTGCAAACGCGATGGGCAGACCCGAACTGATCTTTGCCCTGGTTGGTGCCGCCGGCACCCGGCTGTCCGACCTAAAAGCGTCTCTAAAAGAGCATCTCAAGGCCTTCAATTATTCGAGCGTTGACATTCACGTTTCGGATCTCCTTCGCAATTACACGAGTTGGCGGGATGCAGACGACGCAAGCGAATCTACTCGTATCACCCATCGCCAAAATCTCGGGCTCGAATTTCGTGAGCGGCTAAATGATGGCGCCGCACTAGCCAGAGCGGCGATAGTAAAGATTCGCGAAGAACGAGCAAAGATCTCGGGCAGAGTCGATGCGCCAGCGGTCGATCATGCATTCATTCTTGATCAGCTCAAGCACCCGGCAGAGGTCGCGCTGCTGCGGGAGGTTTATGGCGCATCTTTCTTGTTAATTGCAGGTCATGCGCCTGAAGCAAGACGTGCCGAACATTTGGCGCACGTACTCGCAAAAGACGATCAATCAGCCGATTCGGGCCCCTACATCGGCAAGGCTCGATCCATCATTCTCGTTGACATGAAACAGGACGACGAAAAGGGGCTCGGTCAGAACACACGCGATACATATCCGCTAGCAGATTTTTTTGCCAACCTCGGAGAGGTTTCGGGGGAGCATCAGGTCGGGCGTTTTGTTGATCTACTATTCGGTCATCCCTTCCATACGCCCTATCCCGATGAATTCTCAATGTACCAAGCCAGTTCCGTATCGTTACGCTCTTCTGACGAAAATCGGCAAGTTGGCGCAGTTATAGTCCAGCTCAAGAGCAGTGAGTCCGGGAAAATCACCAACACTGACGTGGTGGCATCTGGAATGAACGAAGTTCCTCGGAGGGGTGGAGGTTTTTACTGGCATGAAGATTCTCCCGATGGACGCGACCAATGGCTCCTCGCGTACAAGGACGACGATCGTGCCCATACGATCAAGACCAGCACACTGAAGGAGCTGATCGAAAAGATCCAGAAGAAGAAATGGTTGGCGGAGAGCCTAATCGAATCCTCGGCACGCGATCTAGCGCGGCAGCTCTTGCCTGACTTGAAGGGTACACAGTTCATGAATATCAGTGAGTTCATGCGACCAGTACACGCCGAAATGGCTGCCGTGATCGATGCGGCCCGCAGAGGAGTAGCAGTCGACGGACTGACAATGTACGTAACAACATTTCCCTGCCATAACTGCGCGAAACACATTATTGCGGCAGGCATTCGGCAAGTTGTATATCTTGAGCCGTATCCAAAGAGCCGGACGAATTTTCTCCATGAAGAAGAGATCGAGCTCTCCGCAACGAAATCTGTCGAACATGAAGACCGCGTTGTATTCCTTGCCTACAGCGGAGTCGCACCGCGTCAGTACCAAAAGCTTTTTAGCATGGCTGCGCGTGGAGGAAAGAACGGTGTGTCCTTGAAGGATTGGCCGGCTAAGAAAACGAGCACACCGCCTCGCTACGTTTCCGCGTTCGCGTTTGTCTCGAACATTGCCGCTGAGCAGGCGGCTCTGAAAAAGCTAGATGCCAGCGTGTACTCATGGGATGTCCAAAGGCTTGGTTGAAAGCGCGGAACGGACGCAGCTGACAGTTGCTCGAAATGGAGAAGGCCACTGACCCCGTCGAAGGGCGAACCAGCGGTGTCGAATGGTTCTCCGAAGGAGCGAGAAGGAACATGAGTAAGAGAAGAAAGAGTTGGCGGCCGACGCTGATCAAGAAGGAGATCGTTGTCAGCGGCAACCTTCTTGAGTTTTTGGAAGAACCGCTCAACACGACCTCACGTGAGGTGGCACTGAGGTGGCGCTTCCTTTATGACCTCAGTGTTGCAGCCGCCAACGCAGGGTATGCCCTTCAAACGTTTTTGCCCGACGTGGACCGCGAAGGTATCGACGTCGTTTTGTCCGACGCCGACGAGACCAGGCCAATCCAGTTGAAGGCAACGACGAAAAAAGTCGACCAGAAATTCGTGATTGACAAAATTCATTGTGGGGCTTTGAGGCCCAATCATGACATAGCTGAACACATTGGCTTTCAGCCCGGCCAGTCTGGAACCGGTCAACATGGGTGCATCGTTCTGACTGAGATATTCAACGTTAATGTCAACGACGCGTGCTTGGATGTCCGGTACTGGATCACCGATGCCTACATTCTGGCGGCTCTCAGTCGTTCGGAAGGTCTAGTGCCAGGCGCTCCGCCAGAGGCGCAACAAGACGCTTTGGCGCTAATCGAGGTGCTCCAGCAGGGCACCAATCACGATCGGGTCAACGTACGCGGGAGCTGCTTTATCCCGGCGGCGTCTCCCGGCGCTCTGCTCGCGCTCGCCGGATTCCATTCCCGAGTACCTTCGTCTGCGTGGCAGTACAACTTGGCCGAGTTGATGCGGTTTCGGACCGCCGAGGAGGATGCTCAGCTTGAGGTGCCCGGATTCATTACTGCGAAAGAAGCACGGAAAAAGTGGGACAACGCCAGGGGTGAACAAGTGAAAAACGCGTTTATCGAGTGCGTGAAATGGCCCGAGGCAAGTGGCTCTGGCAAATCTTAGCTATCTTGCCGGGAAAACCTGCGCACATGGCTTGATGGCGGCATCCCGTTGCTCCCAACCGCATTCTTCCAAATTACAGACTTTCTTACGTTCTATCACACGGTGAGTTGTACGACTTATTCCGTTGTCATCGAGCAATTGAGGCTGCTAGCCATACGCTTTAGTACCGAGTCGTGAGATATTGATCGCAACAAATAAATCCCGTAACGGGTCGTTACGTAATTTGTTGATTGGCCGAGTGCTACGGAAATCGACAAAATGGGCCACAACCTGTAACGAGCGTCGTTTTTTCTCGGCGTGCCGGGGTCTTCGACAACGTACTCCGTAACGGTCCTTGCAGAGAAGGGCCATAGCACGCGTGCGCCACGGCCCTTCTCTCTTACCTGGTGCTTACGCGGCTTCGGCGCGCGTTGGCTCCACACGCTGAGGGTCCGAAACCTGCCGCGCATGCGAGCGATGGCTTGCCTTGGCGGCCCGATACAACCCGTCATGGACGGTGGCATTGCGCCGCAACTCTCGACTAAGGGTGCTGGGCGAACGGCCCAGCAGCTTGGCGAGTTCGCGCTGGCTGCACTTCAATCGCACCCCACTGGAAATGAGATATCGTTCTTCCTGGGTGAGCTGGTGATACGTCATGGTTGCAACCCCTTCTTGCCGGAAAGGTGCGGCCAGTATCACCGCTCGCCCTCCTTGCTGATCGGGTGTTGCACTTAGTATGTGAATCCGCTCAGGATAACTATTCGGTCAAGCGGACCGCTGCGGTGCGGTTGCGCTAACATGGTGTGCATCGCGGCACACTCAAACGCAGCATTGAAGTAAAGTTGCACCAACAGCTGTTTATTGTGGCGACGGTCGCTTAGGCAACAGGTAGGTGCCAAAAAAATGGATTGGCTCATCCCTTGGCACGCCGCGCACGATCAGTCAAACGGCGTCGACGAGTTATACCGCGAGGTATCGGCAGGGCATCCTCTATATGGCATTAAGGTTAGAGGCATTGCCTACAGAGAGGACTGCGATTACGCGCTGTTCGCGCTTGAAGACGACACATCGAGGGTGGCGCTGGTTCACCTCACCTTTCAACCGGGAACTAATCCGAATTGGCCACGAACTATATTCTTCGATTCACTCACAGCTTTCGTGTCAACACGAATGGTCTTAGATCATGAGGATTGGATCAGGTAGTTGCTTGACCAGCAGTATGGGGCAATGCAGCGTGTTGCGTAGAGAAGTAATGGTAGTCGCCGACTACCAAGGCGATGCCATAAGCGAGCCACCATCATGGCCGGTCAGCGTCCTTTACTTCCCGATACATTGACGTATGTAACAGTGTAGCGTGGCGATCGGTAGTCAACGTGCGTGTAAAGCAAAGGACACAACAAACCTTTGCGGTAAATGAAAGTGACGTCATAAAATGCTTGGTGAAAGTGTGATTGGAGCTGCTAGGATTGTGCGGCATATAGACTGAGTCGGAGGGCCCCAAGTGTCCAACTCGGTTCAGTGACGACCTCAAATGACTAAGACGCAACAATGGAAACCAAACATTTCGTGGCTGGGTATCGCGACCTAGTGAAGGGTCTGTTGGAAAAATATCCGCTCGACGAGGCTATGAGTTTGGCCGTTGGTGGCGGGGGTTACCACGAAAAGGGCGAACTG